>Ga0182030_10000244_pt1 | contig 96146 bp, 78 predicted proteins | sample 812S3MmetaG_FD_121299 | JGI IMG/M metagenome (GOLD analysis project Ga0182030, IMG submission 121299) | Permafrost microbial communities from Stordalen Mire, Sweden - 812S3M metaG (Illumina Assembly) | ecosystem: Environmental > Terrestrial > Soil > Wetlands > Permafrost | place: Sweden...
AGCTTCCTTCAGATTCGTGGTCGCCCACGACACCCTTGCTCTTGGCTAAGGCTCCCTACTGTAAAGCGCCTTCGGGACTCGCACCCTAGAGCTGATACACATGCATGGCGCACCATAAAAAAAACCGCTTCATTGCTGAAGCGGTTCGCTTAACTCGTTATATCGACGGGCAATTAATACCTGTTCTTGTTATAACTGTTGGAATTGTTGTAATTCCCTCCGCCGCCACCACCGTAGCCGCCGCGAGAACCACCACCGCCCCTGCTGCCGCCGCCACCACCGTAAGAAGGTTTGTCCTCCCGGGGTTTAGCCTCATTGACCTTGATGGCCCTGTTCTCGACAGTGGCGCCATCCAGTTCGGTGATAGCTTTTTTAGCTGCAGTGTCATCAGACATTTCAACAAAACCGAATCCACGGGAACGGCCAGTTTCTTTGTCCTTGATAACTTTAGCGGAAGTCACTTCTCCATAAGGAGCGAAAAATTCTTTCAAGTCTTCGTCCTGAATGTCGAAGCTTAAATTTGCAACATAAATGTTCATACTGAATAATTAAAAAATAAATAAAAAGGCTGAGAAGGCAAAGCAGATACTAACTAAACTGATTCGAGGCATTCGAGGCAGGAGTAATTAATGATAACTGATGCAAACTCAATACGCCACAAATATAGACTTTATTTATTGAATGCCAAATAATACCGCACCTTTTATCAACAACATCTATAACATAACGCATTGATATTCATTCCAGCCCCTACCGATGCAAACATTACCAGGTCCCCCGGCTCCAAACTATGGTCGGAATAACGCCCTTTTCTCACCAGGTCGAACAGGGTAGGGATCGTCGCCACGGAGCTGTTGCCCAGGTAGTGGATACACATCGGCATGATATCCTTCGGCGCCTCCAGCCCATAGGACTGATAGAACAATTCCACAATACTTTCATCCATTTTCTCATTGGCCTGGTGAAGAAAGATCTTTTTCAATTCGCCGATAGAGGCCCCGCTCTTGTCCAGGCAGGCCCGCATTGCCTCCGGCACATACTTCAGCGCATATTCATACACCTTCCGCCCCTTCATCTTCAGGAACTTCATGTCGGGATTACTCTCCGGTTCATAGGAGTTCCCCATATAGAGATAATTGAGTTCTTCCATACTGTGGCTAGCCGCACAACAGGAGAGGATACCGCCGGAAGCCTCCAGGTGCTCCATCACGATCGCCCCCGCCCCATCGCTGAATATCATGCTGTCCCGGTCATAGCGGTCGATCACCCGCGATAAAGTTTCTGCTCCGATAACCAGGGCCTTTTTTGCCATGCCGGCCTTAAACCAGGCCTCGGCTTGCATCACCCCCATCAACCAACCGGGACACCCGAATATAAGATCGAAGGCCATACAGGCAGGATTCCGGATTCCCAGTTGATGTTTCACCCGGTTCGCCAGGGACGGCATGGCATCGGACTGGATCCCGCGACAGGAAATATCCCCGAAATTATGGGCTACAATGATGAGATCCAGCGTTTCCCTATCGATCTTGCTGTCGGCTACGGCTAAGTTGCCCGCAATAGCAGCCATATCGGAGGCATCCAGGTCCGCAGGCGCATACCGCCTTTCCACAATGCCCGTGATCTTCCGAAATTTATCGATGATGATCTCTTTCTTGCTGTTAATCAGCAGCTGGTCCTCGGTATAAAAGGGCTGCTCGGTGAAATCGATGTTTTTCTTAACCAGGGGCGGCAAAAAACTCCCAGTCCCCGTAATGACCGAATGCTTCATAGACTTAATAGGTGGCTAGTTTAGCAAGGCTAGCGTGTTGAAGTTAAGTATTTTTATGTATATTCAGAAGTTAAAAATCAAGCTTTTAAGATGCGACTATTACTGCTCATAACCGGGATTTTCCTGCTCTTCGCCACCGAGATCCTCCGGGTCTATTTTATCATGCCCTTCCCCGGCAGCCAGCATGCCAACACCATCGACCTCGCCTATTTTATCGATAGCCACCGCATCGGGCTGAGATTGCTGGGCGCAGTGATGGTCGCCTGGTCACTATACAGCATCCAAAACCCGGTCCGGCTGCATGCTACCCCCCAGGCCGCAGGGTGGGGCCTCCGCAGAAAACGCTCAACCTGGCCGAAAATTGCCCTCGCTTTCGTCGCCCTTTCGTACGTTATCATCTTTTATTTCTTCAATTTCCGTTTCGAGGCCGATAAAATGTTTAAGCAGCCGGGAACCAAAACATTCGCCACTGCCGTCGCCAATACTATTTCCCCCGATCGCCTCGTCATCGGCGTCGTCATCGACCATCAGGCCCGGGCCTATCCCATCCAACTCATCGGCTATCATCACCAGGTCAGGGATACTATCGGAAATACTCCCGTCATGATCACCTACTGCACGGTCTGCCGTACAGGCAGGGTCTATAGTCCTTTCGTCAACGGCAGGCCGGAAGACTTTCGGCTGGTCGGCATGGACCATTTTAACGCCATGTTCGAAGACGCCACCACCAAAAGCTGGTGGCAGCAAGCCACCGGTACCGCCATTGCCGGGCCGCTGAAAAATGGCCGCCTCACCGAGATACCCTCCACGCAATCCACCCTGGCGGAATGGCTGCAGGAATATCCCGACTCGAAGATCCTCCAACCTGATACTACCTATGCCCGCCGCTATGCAGCACTAGCTGATTACGACAACGGCACCATTGAAGGCAGCCTGGAAAGAAGAGACTCCGCCTCCTGGAAAGCAAAATCATGGGTCATCGGTGTCCGGATGGGCAGTGCGACCAAGGCCTATGACTGGAATGACCTCGTCAGCCACCTGCTGATCGAGGATACGATTGCCACTATGCCCATCGCCATTGCGCTGGATACAAATAAGACGTCTTTTCGTGCCTGGAGCAGGAACGTTGGCAGCCAAACGCTTCAGTTGGAAAGAATACCCGGCCAGCCCTTGCTGAAGGACAGCAACACCGGCTCTCTCTGGAACCTCAACGGGCTATGCATCAGTGGGCCATTGAAAGACCAGCATCTGCAGCCCGTTCAATCCTACCAGGAATTCTGGCATTCGTGGAGTAATTTTCATCCCCTGACTACGCAATATAAACTATAATACAGAATACAAATCCCATCATCATGGCTTATATTGAATTGAATAACGCTCTTCCCGGTATCACGGGCCTGCTCGAAAATCGCCCCGATACCGGCGCCCCCATCCGGGAACTTACCCAAATCCTGCTGCGAGGGGAAAGCACCCTCACCGAGCTCGAACGCGAGTTGATCGCCACCCTCGTCTCCTACGGCAATGAATGCCGGTTCTGCACCAGCGCGCACGCAGCCACCGTCGTCGCTCTTGGCGGCTCCGAAGAAATGCTGGACAAGGTTTTCCATGACCTTGAAAATGCACCCGTCAGCGGAAAAATGCGGGCGTTACTGACCATCGCCGCGAAAGTGCAGCGCCTCGGCAAAGAAGTAAAAGGCAGCGATATCGACAGGGCCAAGGCAGCCGGGGCAACCGACACCGAGATCCACGATACCGTATTGATCGCTGCGCTCTTCTGTCTGTACAACCGGTATGTCGACGGTCTGGGCACTTACCGCCCCGAAGATTCCGCCTATTATCAACGGCTGGCCGCACGCCTCGTCACCATTGGTTACGGCAGGCCTAAAGACGGCATCAGGAACGGAGAAGAATCGTTCAAATAACGCGCTCGCGGCGCCCGGATCAATGTCCGCCTCCGCGGCGATCAGCGTCCCCGGCTAATACGTATCGAGGACCTGCAGGTGGATGAACTCCCCGTTGGTATGGTCAAGAAGCACCCGGTAGTCGGCCTTGTCCGCGGTGGGGAGGACACCCATAAGGCCGGACGATACGTCTACGCCGGCCTTTCCATCGGTGGCGGGTGTGATCCTCAATTTCCCGGTAAAATAGAAATCGTCGTTTTGTTTCTGCAGGGGATAATCTCCGTAATGAGTGACGACATAGGGAACGCCCTTGTAGACGACCGCAAAAATATGCACCAGCCCTTTCGGGTCCTCCCATTTGGGATCGAGGATCCTGACCGAAAGTTTGCCGTCGCTTTTTTCCTTCACCTCTCCCCTGACGTCGGGCCGCTGGTTCATGAACGAGCTGTAGGTACCGTAGAGGCCTTCCGTATAGCTGTTGGTATTGTAGACCGGTATCCGCCGCTTTTCTACGCTGTCGATGTGTACGAGATCGTCGTAACTATAGACAACTGCATCGGTCGCCGGCAGCAGGATGGCTTTGGCGATGAAGTCATCGATGACCTGGTTGCCTTCCTGCACCAGCACCGACGGGAATTCGGCCGCGGAAGTAAGCACCAGTGTCGTATCGAGACTGGCCAACTTCGCATACCCCGCGTCTTTCAGGGCGTAGATGGCCGCACTCAGGTAACAATACCGGGTCCTTGCTGGCTCGGCGAAAGAGAATCGTTTCAGCTGGAAGAGGATCGCGCCATTGCCCGAGCCGGCATCTGTATAGGCATTCAGGATATTCACCAGTTGCGGCTGGATGGTGGTCTTCAGGATCAGTTTCACCACCTTGTTGTCCGGGCCGCTAAGATAGGTGCCGATGGTCGTGTCCTGCCGCGAATCGAAGAAGGCAATCATCTTGTAAAGGCTCCTGACAGGCTTGCGCGGGGGAGCGGTCAGCTGGAATATACTGCTAAGATCCTGCGAGAACAAGGAGGTGCAGGGCAGGAGCAGAAGAAAGAAGGTCAGTGCTCGGTTCATGCCGTTAAGCTACCAACTTTTTTTCAATTGTTGTAAGGCCGGTGGCGGTCAGTCAACGCCGGCGCCGTTTGCGTAATCCCGGGTTAGCGGGCCGGATCTGTGGATTTTATACCTCAGCAGCCATCCGTTCCGACCTAACCTGGCCTATTCCGGCATGGCATTGTAATTGTCTTCTTATCAGAAACAACCATCATGTCAGGCACATTGATCGAATCAGTCCATTCAGCCTTTTCGGCTGATGTCAGAACAAAGATTTCCCTTCTCCTCGGAGAATCGGGAACCAATATACAGAAGGCTGTCCAGGATGCCGTCCCTTTGATCCTGACCGACATCCTGCACAAGTCCTATTTCACCGAGGCCAATGCCCTCATATGGGACCTGTCGCGCCAGGCAGCCACCGGCGATCTGTTCGGAGAGCTGCATGAACTGACCGTCAGTGCCGGCGGTCTAGTCCCCGGAAGCATGTTGCTGAATAAGGGGATGGAATACGCCAGACTGCTGCTGGATAACCGTCTTGACCCCGTCATCAACGAGATCGGCCGGCATGCAGGAATCAGCATTCCTTCTGCCACTTTCATCACCGGCATTGTCAGCTTTGCCACCCTCGACACCATCGGCCGACATATTGCCATGTACAATGTGGATGCGCCGGCGATGGCGCTATGGATCAGGGCACAAACGGAAAATATCAGGCTGGCCGCACCGACCGGATTGAAGGTGCAGCAAGCATTGGGCATTCATCATTATCCCTGGGAAAAACCGGCAAAACGTTCGCGCAATGTCGCCATGTATGTCGTACTCCTACTGATCATCATCGTCGCCACCGCTTTTCTCTTATTTCGGAACCATCAAAATGACGCCACAACCACGTCTACCGATTCGGTAGCTCCGACTACAGTATCGCCGGCGGACACGGGCACGGCGCGCTAACCAGCGGCTCAATCGCTAACCAGCGGCTCAATATTTCATATCCAGGACCTTCTGGTGGACAAACTGACCATTCTCATAGTCGATCAGTACTTTATATGTAGCCTTGTCGCCGGCAATCGCACTGCCTACTATGACGCCAAAAGCTATATCTGCAGCTACCTGCTCGCCATTAGTGGGAGCAAGACTCAGGTCGCCGGTGAAATAAAAATCATCGTCCGCTTTTTTCAGCGGATAATAGCCAAAGTGGGTGACGACATATGGCACACCATTATAGACAACAGCAAAAATATGCGACTTGGTCTCATGCCGCCATTTCGGATCATGAATATCCAAAGAAGAAATGTCGCCATTCTTTTTCGTTCGCACCTCCCCGTGCAGATCCGGGCGTTGCGCCATAAAAGCCGCATAATTGCTATAAAGCCCTTCCGCATAAGTTGTGGCATTATATACGGGAATCTTCCGCTTCTCCAGGCTGTCGATATGCCGGATGTCGTCCATGCTGTACGTTGTGGGGTCGGTCGGCGGTAAAAGGATTCCTTCCGCAATAAAATTGTCCAGCAGCCAATTGCCTGCGTGATTCAATTCATCGTCCACACTGCCGGTAGCGAGCAGGATCGCTGTATCCACACCAATCAGCCGCATATACCGTTCACCATTCCGGGCATATAGTACGGCAGAAAAATAGCAATACCTTGCCCGCGCATATTCGGCAAAGGAAAATCTTTTCAGCTGGAACAACAGCTCACCATTGCCGGCGCCGTCGCCCGTATAAGCATTCAATACATTTGTCAGTTGCGGAAGGACAGGAGTCCGGAGGGCTATGCCGACCCAGCGACCATTATTCCTGACCTTTAAAACACCGATCCTTGATGTGTCCTGCCGGGAGTCGAGAAAGCCGATGGTCGTATACAGGCTTTTTTCGGGCCTGGGTTTTGGGGTGCGGATGTCGAAATAGACGAACTCATCTTGTCCAAAAAGTACGGCAGGCGTCATACTACCCAGGATAAGCAGGGCATAGATTATCTTATTCATTCGGTCAAAATAAAAAAAATTTCCTGTAAAAGCAAGCAGCCGCTGGCGTACTAATGCGACAACCGCACCACGATCACCTGATGCCGCCCGAGCGTCCCACGGAAACGGGTATCTGTAGTGCTTGCTGGCTGATCTTTCCACAGGTCTTTTATCGAATGGCCGGTCCCGATACCATATTCTTTCCAGGCAAAATCCAGCTGCTTTTCCCGGTCGCCCCGGTTCAGCAGGCAGACAGCAGTATCCCCACCCTGCAGAGGCTTGACAAAGACTTCCAATCCGTCCTTCAAACTGACCTTGTACCCTTCCCTTCCTAACGGGTCCTGGTCAATCGCAATGAGATTCTTATTGGTCAGTATCGCCCTCGTGTCGTCGGACATATTACGAAGATCGTTGCCCGCGATCAGCGGCGCCGCCAGCATACACCACAGGCTGAAATGCGCTCGTGATTCATCGACAGTCAGTCCCTCGTTGCCCACTTCCAGCATATCCGGATCATTCCAGTGGCCCGGACCAGCATATTTCTCCAGGCCATTCTCCAAATCCATATTACTCAGCACGCTGCCGCTGCGGGGAGTGCCATCGGGGTTCGCGGGCGTATTCCAAGTGGCCGAAATGTCCCCTGTCGATCGCCATAGATGACCCACATCCTCCGCCCATGACCAGGGCTTGTTGGACCCCCATTCACAGAGACTAAACACAATCGGCCTGCCCGCTTTATACAAGGCATCTCTCATCAGCGTATACGAAGCCTGAGCATTCTGACCCTTCAGCGTATTGCACCAGTCTTCCTTCAGGTAATCTATCCCCCAGGCCGCATACTGCCGCGCATCCTGGTACTGATAGCCCAGGCTGGCCGGCCGCCCGGCGCAGGTCTTCGTCCCCGCACAGGTGTAGATACCGAACTTCAGCCCTTTGGAATGAATATAATCGGCCAGCGCCTTGATCCCGCCCGGAAATTTTACCGGATCGGCGATGATATTGCCGGCGCTATCCCTACCCACCTGCCAGCAGTCATCGATCACAATGTATCGATAGCCGGCTTGCTGCATCCCCGAGGCGACCATCGCATCGGCTACCTCCCGGATCACCTTTTCATTGATGCCGTCGCAGGCGAATTTGTTCCAGCTGTTCCACCCCATCGGCGGCGTTTGCGCAAGGCTCTCAAATTTCTGCGCGTTGGAGGTGAGTGTCAAAAACCCGGCGATGCCAATCAGTACCGCCCGGAGAACGTGTGATGATCTCATAAAGGGAAGTTAGGAAAAATTTTATTGCCTGTACACTAGATATTTCGATTCCGCTTTCACGATCTTCCCGAAAAATTCCTTCATCTCCTTGTATTCCGCCGGCATGACATCATCCCGCTGCAGCGTCACCTTTCTGATAATCGTCAGCTTGCGCGTGCCCGAAGGGATATACTGAAGGCTGTAGGTGCTATTGCGGAAAGTATAGGTCTCACTTTTGGGCAATTCAATGAAATGCTTGCCGATGGGTGCTTCGACGGTGATCCTCGTGTCATATTCATCGGCGTTCTCGTAACGCCAGTACTCCACCGGGAACTGGCGGTCATCCTTGGAAAAATCATCCACCGTAGCGACCACATCCGTAAAGGGTATCTTGATCATATGCATCTCACCCACCTCGACGACCTCGTTGTCCACTGTGGCGTGATAGCTGTAACCGGCGGAATCACCCGTCTCCTTAAGCCCCCTGAATGACACGCTGTCGACCTTGACCGTATTCTTAAAGTCCCCGCTCACCATATTCTGCATTTTCTCCAATCGCTTTTCAGTCGATAACTCCCGGAAATCATCGCGAATCGCCGACACCAATGCACCGGTCCTACAGACATCCACCCCCATTTTCAGATTACTTCCCTCCACATGCAAGTTCACCCGGCGGATCGACCTGTCTCTGGGTCGCAACGGCGACTCCACGAATTCCAGCTTGGCATTCCCGGCAACGGCACCATCCCCCGCAATGGCGGCCTCCCCCCTTGGAATCACCAGGCAGGTCGCATGCATCAGGCTCGTCGGCAGAGAGGCGAAAGGCAGGTTATTGTCTGTCAATTCAAGGAAGTAGGCCTTCCCGTCAATCCAGGTCTTTACGATACAATGATTGAATTCCAGTGAAGGCAGTTCCATGCTCTTCAACCCGTTGTCCCGCGTATTGACAAGAACAAGGTTAGCCTTCAGCCCGCTGAGCCGGGCAAGCGACACGAAAAGACTGGACAGGTCCTTGCAATCGCCAAGCCTTGTGTTGATGGTGACCGATGCCTTCTGAGGAACAAAAGCGCCCTGCCGGAAGGACACCGAACTGTAATGGATATTACCCGTAATATAGGAGTAAATCCGAAACGCCTTTTCCCGGTCGGTTAATTTATCCGCGCCTTCCGGAAAGAGATTTTCGAACACCGTTTTCACTTCATAGTCATCGTCCGTCTTGCTGGTGGCAAGATCACTGTACCAACCAGAAATATCATGTCAGGAATCCAGCGTGGAGACAGATAATGTCGGACCCACATCCATCGAAGTCGGCATAAAAGGCTCATCCCTGACAACCGCCGGGTTGTCCATTTCCCAGGTATAAAGAGTAAAATCGTCATATGGCGTCTGTCTTGATTTCACCGTGGCATTATCCATTTTGTAATCGAACTTCGCCTTGTTCGAGACCAGCAGACAATAACGCGCCGTATCCTCCGGCTCGAAACCACTGAAACCAAAGCGGTCCCAATAATGTCTCGTCACCCTCCCATCCGCATAGTTCTGGATCTTGAATTTTATCACTATCGCATCGCCGGCCTCCAGTCCAGTAAAAACGATCTGATTGTCATTTTGCTCCGCCGGCATGACCGCACCGTTCTTCTTGACAACCTCCGCCTTTTCAATCTTCAGCACCTGCGTGTTTGAATTATAACCTATATTATATTCCTTCCAGTCGTCGATGCCTTTCTGGTCGAGTATCCGGACCGCTAACGTCGTATACTCTTCAGTGGCGCCTTCCGCATATACTATGGCGAATTTCTCGTCCAGCAAATAGCAGTAATCGTAGTCATATGTCTTACCCGCCGAATCCTTGATGGCCTTGTAAATATCTGTCTCCGGGAATGCCTTCCACAAGGAAGGTTTTTTCTCCAGGTCGCGCAAATGCTCCCTGGACGAATAATTGGTGGCATCATAATACAACGCCTGCCGGTAAGCATGCACCGCATCCGAATCCTGGTGTTCCTGCTTCAGCTCCAATCCCAGGTTCCCCCAATAGGTCCCCACATAAGGCGCCAGCTTCAGCGCCTGCCTGCCAAAATCTGCTGCCCTGGCATAATCCGACTTGTCATAGTAAAAGTTCGAAAGATTCGTATACAGCTCCGGGTCATAAGGGAATTCATCCTTAGACCCCTCCAGCAACGCCAGCGCCTTTTCCTTTTCTCCCTCCTTGGTATATTCTTCAGTCAATGTTTTGATCAGCTTAAAGTTGAAATGATCTTTCAGGTAGTCCTCCAGTACCTTGATGCCTGCCTTGTCATCTTTATACCCATTCACTTTAAGGCTATACATCCACTGCACCATATCGGCATTGTCCGGGTATTTATCATAAGCCGCCTGTATGGCCTTCACCAGTTCGTCCATCTTGTTTTGCTTGGAATAAAGGGTCATCCGCGCTGACCAGGACTCCTCATCTTCCCCGTATAACTGCGTACAGCGATCCAGCTCCCTGAAAGCCTCGTCGTATTTCTCTTCGCGGATAAGCTGCTGAATATTCATCCGGATGGCGATGAGACAATCGGGATCCTTGTCCTTCATCCGCATCGCTTCTTCCAGCAGCAGCGTTCTGTTTTTCTCTTTGATCAGCACGGCCATCAGTTGGAGCCGCAGTATTGAATTGTCGGGAGATTGCTGCAGCGCAGTCTCGATGACCCTCCGTGCCTCTATTACTTTGTTGTTTCTCAGATACGTATCCGCCAGTAGCAAGTAGTTTACGTAGTTGCCGGGTTCGGCAGCCACCCTCTTCTCGAAATAGTCTTCAGCGAAGTGTTTAATGGAAGGAGGCGCTTCGGTTACTCCCGTCTCCCTGGGATAGGCCTGGATGGCGACAGAATAATGGAGGTCGCCCACCGCGTTGTACCTGTCGTCCGTGAAACGGATAATGAAGTTGGGCGTATTCGTGGAGGTATATCCCAACTGTACGAGCAGCCGGTTATATCCCTTCTTCAATTGGACCTGCTGCCGGTAAAAATCCAGCTCCGTAGTCAACTCCTTCGAAGCCGCCAGCACCGGACGGTCATTGACCCACACCTTGATCGACCCGCTGGCGCCGGCATTAATCAAAACCCTGCGGTCATCGGGTGAATAGACAAAGGTCTGTGCATAGACGATGGCCGAATTACGCTGAACATGAGGATAGGGAAAAGTATACCCCTCGTGGCCCATGAAGGTCGGGGTAAACCAGGTGATCATGGCATTATTGAAGGAGGCGAACCGGGCATCCCCCTCCGGATGGCCCAGGGGGCCATAATCTTTGTAATATCCGCTGCCCGACAGGTTGTCGAAAGGGCCCGCCAGCTGCCAGTTCGAATCTACAGCCCCCATCTTCGCCCATTCCTTCGCCGCATCGGGCATATCATTGCTGAACTGATAATGTAACGCTTTGAAATAATGCGCAGCCGTCCGGATCGAACCATTCAGGGCCGTATCGGCTATCAACCGGTTCAGCAATTCCAGCTGATGACCGTCCTTCTTGCCATAACTGCCCAGCGCTGCATCATTGAACCACAAGGAATATACATAGGGGTTGGGATCCTTCAACTGATTGTACAATCTCGGAATGAAATCATCCGTCTCCGGCCCTTTTCCTTGAAAGCTTTGCAAATATGTATAGGTAATATAGGCATCCACCGCCGTATGAGGGTCATTCATGGCTTTTAGGAGTAATTCCCTGGCTTTTTTGCGGTCATTATGATCCAATGCCTTCCAGGCATCCTCATAATCATTTGCAAATAATTGGTTACTAAAAAGATAGGTCAGTAATAGACAGAGAAGGTACCGTTGGGGCATAATAGGAGTTTTTCGTAAGTGTTACCATTCAGTAACGTAGGGTCTATCGGCAAAATTGCGTATACCAGTCAGGTCAAAAATTACATCGGCTTACATCCCGCCTCACAACAAAAACGGCGATGCACATCAGCATCGCCGCTACAATACGGATTTGAGGCATAGTTTGAAGACTGTTTACATGAAGAATTGTTCTGAAACGATTTTGCCGTCCTTAACGTGATAAATGCAGAGCTCGGTCATGTCCGTACGGCCACGGCCTTTCATGGTAACACCCATGGTCATGGTCATGCCAAAGGAATTTTCCGCCACCAGCGGGTCCGACACCTTCATGTCATGATACTCTTCCACCATCTCACTCCATTTCTTTCCTTTTTCGATAATAGCCTCCAATCCTTTGGTCTCCTTTTCAAAGTCCGGTGTGCCGTGCGGCTCTATGCTGACCGCATCTTCGGCAAACAATTCTTTCTGAGCACCTTCGAAGTCGCCTTTTTTGCAAAGTTCGACGAGACGGTTGGCAATCTCAACCGTCGTCATAGTCGTGGTTGTTGTTGACATAAAATAGTTGTTTCAGGAAAGTTAGGAAAATTCCGCCGGATCCCCCCCATGCAACATCCGGCGGGTCAACGACGTCTTTATCCGGATAGCGACCACTTTACCATTATCAATCGACACTATGCTGAGAAACTATGTCAAAATCGCCCTGCGCAACCTGCGCCGAAACAGGGTCTTTTCCCTCATCAACATTTTTGGCCTGTCGGTCGGTCTGGCCGCGTGTCTGCTGATTGCCGCATACGTCCGGGATGAGACCCACTATGACCGGTTTGCCGACCGGGCGGGAGACATCTACCGGGTCAACCTGGGCGTCACCACTGCCGCTACCACCACGTATCCCATGGTCGATGTGGCCGTCGGATCGGGTATGGCCTCCGCCTACCCTGACATAGAGACCTTTACCCGCCTTGGCCGGCTGGGTGAAAATTTTGTCCAATATGGGACCCACCAGTTCAAGGAGTCGAATATGGTCTATGTCGATTCCAATTTCTTCCAGGTCTTCACGCTGCCCTTTCTGGCAGGGGATACGCATACCGCGCTGACACAACCCAACAGCATCGTGATCACCAAAGCATTTGCAGATAAGTATTTCGGCGCTGAACCAGCGCTGGGCAAAAGCATCGACCTGGACCATTACGGCGTCTGCAAAGTCACCGGCGTCATCGATAAGGTTCCGGATAACGCTCACTTTCATTTCGATGCGTTCGTCAGCTGGTCAACTTTACATATCAGACAATATACGTGGAGCAATGTCGGCTATTATACTTATCTGGTCCTGCGTCCGGGAGCCGACCCCAAAAAATTACAAGCGCGCTTTCCCGAATTGGTAGCGAAATATGCCGTCCCTGAAATAGCCCGCGATATGGGCGTACCCCTTGCCCAAGCGCAAAAGGCCGTCAATACTTTCGTTTTCTCCCTTACTCCCCTGACCGACATCCACCTCCACTCCGACACCAAATATGAGCTGGAGGCCAACGGCAGCAGCCGCTACGTCCTCATCTTTACCGCGCTCGCCCTCTTCATCCTATTGCTAGCCTGTGCCAATTTTACCAACCTCTCCACCGCCAGCGCCGCCGGCCGCGGCAAGGAAGTCGGCATCCGCAAAGTGATGGGATCGCTGAAAAAGCAGCTGATCGCCCAGTTCATCACCGAATCTATCCTGCTGACCACCTTCTCGATGGTCATTGCCTTTGCACTGGCAGCCCTGTGCCTGCCGTATTTCAACGTCATTGCCGGCAAGCATATCGAATTCTGGTCCTTTATCAGCCTATCTACTCTGGCCGCAGGGCTGATCCTGACGCTGGTCGTCGGTGCAGCAGCAGGCGTCTATCCTGCCTTTTTCCTATCATCTTTCAACACCATCAGCGTACTGAAGGGCGGAGGCGCCACGCAGGGCAGCCGAAAGAGCGTCCTACGCAGCACCCTGGTCGTTTTCCAGTTCGTCGTCTCTATCGCCCTCATCGTCTCGACGGTGGTCGTCTATCGCCAGCTGCACTACATGCAGGACAGACGGCTGGGCTATGATCAGAATCAGCAGATCTATATCCAGGATACTCAGCTCCTTGGTCATAATGAGGAGGCTTTCCGTCAACAGTTGCTGGAGGACAAGCGGGTTGTCAACGCCACGATCAGCTGGTGCGCACCCGGCAATGGCGAGATGAATGGCACCGAGATCTACCCCAAACAGGATGGCGGCGGAACCGCGGGCGAAATCCATAGTGACATCTATTATATCGATGACCGGTTCGTCCCAACGCTGGGGCTGCAGATCATCAAAGGAAGGAATTTCTCGCGGGACTTTCCCACCGACTCCGCCGGCGTGCTGATCAATGAGACGGCTGCCGCCGATCTCGGCTGGGGCCATACCGACCCTGTCGGAAAAGTCATCGTTCGTTCGGGGCTCCGTGAATATAAAGTGGTAGGAGTGGTGAGAGACTTTCACTATCAGTCCGTCAAGCTGAAGATCGCTCCGCTGATGATGCTGTTGGGCAACAACTCCGGCGGCGCCATTGTCAAAGTCAATACCGCCGACATCCGCGGATTTATCGATGATACCCGGCAGCGCTGGGTAGCCATGAGCCCTGCAGGGCCTTTCAGCTGCTATTTTCTGGACGACCGGTTTGCGTCGCTGTACACGGCCGAACAGCGGACCAGCCGGTTGTTCACTGCCTTTACCATCATTGCTGTTTTGATTGCCGGTCTGGGGCTCTTCGGGCTGGCGGCCTATATGGTTAAGCAGCGGACGCGGGAGATCGGCATCCGCAAAGTGCTGGGGGCGTCCGTCACCAGCGTGCTGCTTCTGGTATCGGGAGAATTCCTGGTGCTGGTCGGGGTAGCCTTTTTGATAGCTGCGCCACTGGCATGGTGGGGGATGCGGCAATGGCTGCAGGAGTTTGCCTATCGCACGCCTGTCAGCTGGTGGATCTTTCCACTGGCCGGTGCGGCAGCCCTGTTTATAGCCGTGCTGACCATCAGCTGGCAGACGGCAAGGGCCGCTACCGCCAATCCTGTCGATAGTTTGAGAGCGGAATAACCAGCTGCGGGGTGCATTCCAAGCCCAGGGGCGGCTTACTCCACCAGCACTTTCTGCGTCAGTACCTGCATTCCTGCGCCGTTGAAAAGCCGCAGAACGTACACGCCCGGCTGGCACCCTCCTATATTCATCGAAAAATCCTCATCATAGGCCTGCTGGTCCAGCACCAACTGCCCGGTTATCGTCATCAGTTGCGCTCGCCAGGGCATGCGCTGTCCGCTTCCCCCCGCAACGTACAGCAGGCCGTGGGCCGGGTTGGGGTGAACGGTAGCTGCCGGAATGGGGACAGCTGGTGGCTGCGGCGGCGTCTTATACACGCTGTCCGGGAGCGCCAGCGTCGTCATATACACCATCCGGAGGATAAACCCTGTGGCGGGAGATGCCACCGAGTTGCCGATTGTCCCGGTAGGGCCCAGGGTACAACAGGAATTGTCCACCGCCACGAACAGGGTATCTCCCGTCGGGGCCACGGTGATATTGCGCAGCCGGTAACCGGCCAGATAATGCAGGGTATCATAAGGATTGACGGTGCTGTCAACGCTGAACCCGTCGGACTTGAGCTTCAGCCGCCAAAGGCCATTCTTTAAGGAAGTGATCAGCAGGGAATAATTCCAGCCCGGGACGGCGCCTTGCCCGTAAAAAGCTATCGAGGTCGGGGCGACGGTAGGCCAGCTCATGTTGTTGGACAGTCCGGCGACGACCTTGTTCTGGGGCCGGCTCCAGTTGTAGTAAGAGAAGATGGGATCAGCCAGTGTCGTCGGAGTCGTATCGCAAAAACCGGTCTCGCTTATCACCGCCTTGCCGGCCAGGTATAGGGAATCGTTGAGGGTAGAGGTATAGTTATCGTCGCAGAGCCCGGCTACCTTAGGCCAGCCGTAATTCGTATGTGGAGTGATGATATTCACCTCATCGTCCGACCTGTCGCCATGCTCGCTGCTGTAAAGGATGTACGAAGTCCCGCCGTTGACCGACCCGAAAGCCAGGCCCTGCGGGTTACGGTGCCCGAAGGAATAGATAGGGTTCTTCGCCGAAGCGGCGGCGCCGGCCGGAAAAGGATTATCCCCCGGTATCCATTGCTCCGGGCCCGAAGGCTGACTGGCATCGGGCTCCGTATTCAGGCGAAGGATCTTGCCCTCGATGACGGTGGTATCCTGGGCATATTCGGGCGTGCAGATATTGGCTAACTGGCCGGCACCCATGTCCCCGATCGAATAATACAGGTGATAGTTGCCGTCACTCTCCGGCATGGGGCTGATCCTCAAACGGCCGGAATTGTGGTCGTTGCTGCCATCAAGGCCCGTGATCACCGTATCCATCGGAGTCAGTCGTCCGTTACTGTAACTGAAGCGGACGATCTGTGTATTATAGCTACAACGGGCACCGCTGGTGCTGCCGGCGCAAGTCGAGCAACCTATCAGGTGGTAAACATAGGCAATATACACCCAGGGCTTCCCAGTATAGAATCCGGGATGGATGGCCAGCCCCATCAGTCCTCCCTGCGGCCATGGATTAGCGTTAGCTGCAGTAAAGTCTTTCATGCTATTCATGTCCAGTAGCAGCCTGGCGCCCTTGTTGCCGGGATGGATCTTCCAGACCTTGTAGTCGTGGGAAGCGGTTACCCACAAGGAATCGTCCGGGCCATAGACGACTTCCCAGGGCGATGTCATGCCCGTCGAACCGGTGGCCGGATACAACGTATCGATCTTGAATGTCTGGTTGTAATAGGTTACCGTGGATTGAGCAGACAATGACAAAGGCGAGGACAAGCACAGGCAGGCGAACAGGCCAAATAGATAAGGTTGACTGTTTTTCATGAATTGGATTAAAGGCTGCCGGCCCAAAACCGGTCAGTTTAAAACAAAATAATAAATAAATAGTTAGAACTGGAATAGTAGAATCCCCCTAGTAGCTTGTAATAATACGATTGCGCCCTATGAAAATAGAAAGTACCTTTATATGATTGTTTACGTGTATCTGAATGGTACACGGTTACAATCAGGATCACAGATCCTACTAATCCGATAACCCTTGAAAATGGACTTGTGTCTATGAAAACATCTTTATCCTACAGTTCTGCCCTGCGCGGGATTGGGGGGACATTAATTCTGATGCTGCTGTTCCGGGGCCTTGCATTCTCTCAGGCAACCGCTCCTTTAAAATTCGGCAACAGCTATGTCAACCTCAGTAAAAAGACTGTTGGCGGTCCTGTACAGCCTGGAGATACATTGGAGATCCGCACTGACTTCTACATCAATAGGACCTATAATGGTTCCGGGTTTATCTACAAAGTCCGCTATCTCGACAATTTGCCGACCAATACGACCATTCTTCCCAATGATTCACTTCGCCTGATCACCAACGAAGGACTGACCTCCCGAAAATATACCTATGCTGCGGGCGACGATGCCGGCACCTATACAGCAACTCCACCCCTTCCCGGAGATCACCAGATCCGTATCAATATGGGCAACACGCCCACCCCACCGGCCGGGGTCGATCCAATGGGCACTGCCAATATTACCGGCGCCAGCACCCTTCAGGCAGGCGTCAGCAAGCCGCTCTTTAGCGCAGGTTCCATCTTCTGTACAGCGTTCCGCGTTGTCGTCACCGGCGCCTATGGTGACACGATCACGCTCGGCGCAGGCGAGATCCGTTACAAACTCATCAATAACAACGGAGCCGCAGATACCGTTCTGGCCGCTACGCAGTATCAGATCCTGATCTCTGCGCCGACCACCCTCTGCTCCAGCACCACCAGCACCAATTTTGCCGCTGAATTTGGCGGTACATTCGGTTCGGGTGTCGGGCGCAACCGTAGCACGGGTCCGGCCTTCCTGATACCCAACTACACCTATCTGCCTAATTCCAGCGCCACTACGTCGATCAACGATGGCTATTACGCCATCGTCAACAATAGCAGCCCCACCAGCAGCACTTATGTGAATGCCAACCGCCAGCCTACCTGCGGCGCCCTTGCCAATTCCAATCCGCAGTCCTGCTACAACCGCGAGTTCGGCGGCTTCTGGTTTATCAACGGCGACCACACCGGCACGACTACGGCGGCAGGCAATCCGCCGGTGGACTCTACCCAATCCGGCGGCTATATGCTGATCGTGAATGCCGACCTCGCTACCAGCGAGGCCTATCGCCAGGTCATCACCGGCCTCTGTCCCAATACCTATTACCAGTTCTCTGCCTGGATCGAAAATCTTTGTCCCAATTGCGGCATCGATTCTAACGGCGTCGCCGAATACACGCCGGGGGTATTGCCCAACCTGACGCTGGTGATAGACAGCATCGACCGGATATCCACCGGTAACCTGGACACCCTCGGCTGGCAGCAGCGGGGATTTACGTTCCTTACCGGCCCTACCCAGACCTCCATTACCATTTCTATCCGTAATAATGCGTGTGGAGGCGGGGGAAACGACTGGGCCTTGGACGATATCACGCTGGCCACCTGTCCCCCTAACCTGACGCTGACGCCCGACAAGCCGGATACGCTTTGCTATGGCTCAGACGACTCGGTCACCTTCGCCATTTCTTCTTACGTCAATAATTATACGAAATGGGAATTGCAAAAGAGCCTCGACAGCGGTACGACATGGATAATGGCCGGTCTCGACACCCTCAACCGGGCGGATACGGGCACCGTCGTGCCTGTCTATAATGCCCTTACCGGTCTCTACCGGGATACCGTCACCCGCTATTTCGAGGTGCCCGCTACCACCAGCGAGACGATCTATCGCATCATCGTGGCCAGCACCAGCGCCAATCTGACCACTACCGGGTGTTATTATACAACTTCTCAGCCTAAATATATTTATGGGGTCAATTGTATGATTGTCTTGCCGACTACCTTGCTGTCCTTCACCGGACAACAGCAGAATGGCTATGGAAACCTGCAGTGGACGACGACCAATGAAGTGCCTGACCTGTTCTACGTCCTCCAGCGCAGTGACGACGGAGTGCATTTCACTACACTGACGACCATGCCGGCCTCGGCCCTGCCGGGACAGGACGGCTCATACCAGTTTGCCGATCCTACGCCGCTTACCGCGCAGACCTATTATCGGGTTGACATGATCACCAATTCTATCTCCCGGTATAGCAACCTGGTCTTGCTGGGCAATAACAATATTCAGTTTGGTGTTCGTTCCGTCCTCAATCCCTTTGTTGATCAGATCAACATCGAGTTGACTGCTCCGGCCGATGGGACAGCAGTCCTCAACCTCGTGGATCTGTACGGCCGTTATATCCGGCGCACGCAACAGCCGGTCACGCAGGGGCTTAACAGTTTGTGTCTCAGTGGATTGAGCGGTCTACCATCAGCCACTTACATCCTGCAGATCCAGTACAATGACCAGCAGGTCACGGAGAAGGTGGTGAAGGTCGGGAAGTAAAAGATTATGCCATGTAGAAAAGACGAGCCGTCCCGATCGAGGGGCGGCTTTTTTTATGCCTGTACGGCATCGACCTTGGCCGTATTCGCTTCCAGCCCGGAAGATTCCTGCCCGGGCTCCTTGTGAAAGAATTTTTTCTGAAACAGGAGAATGGCGATGACACCGACGGAAATGGATGCATCGGCAATATTGAAGACCGGGCTGAAGAACTCAAAATCATCCCCGCCTACAAAAGGGATCCATTGCGGATAATGCGTCTTGATGATAGGGAAATATAGCATATCCACTACACGACCATGGAGAAAGGTAGTATATCCCTGGTGGTGAAAGATCCTGGCGACGTGGTCATAGCTGCTGCGCTCGAAAATCAGTCCGTAGAACATACTATCCAGCAGGTTGCCCAGCGCCCCGGCAAAGATCAGACCGGCACAGATGATAAATCCCGGATGATATTTCTTTTTGATGATCGTTTGAATATAATACACGCCGAAGACGACGGCGACCAGGCGGAAAAGGGTCAGCGCCATTTTGCCCCAGGATCCGCCGAACTTCCAGCCCCAGGCCATGCCTTCATTCTCCACGAAATAAATCTGCGCCTTATCTCCCAGTAGTTTGATTCCATTGTCATAAGGGGACACCGGATCACGATAAAAATCTGCCGGATGGCTGAGTGGCATGTGGGTCTTCACCCAGATTTTGAGGGACTGATCTGCGACAATGATCAGCAGCACTAATAAAAAAATGTTTCTTGCCTTCACTGCTAATAAGATTAGAGCCAAATATACTTAATAGTCCCCACTCGTGTATGGGGATTTCGCAATTGCTTAACACACGGCAGCCTCTATGCTGTCGAGAACTTCGTCGGAGCTGCTTAGAGCTTCAGCAAGGCTTCGTCCCTCGCCTTCCCTCGCTCGTACTCTTCGGTTCCCTCGGGTACCCTCCTCCTCGTTCCTAACCTTCGCTACGCTCGGTCACTCCTCGAAATAAATTCTCTTTACCCGTTGCGATACGCCGGTGAGGATCTCATAGGGGATCGTTTGTGCCCAAACCGCTAACTGGCTGACAGATAATTCCTTACCGAATACTATCACTTCGTCCCCTTCCCGGACCCCGGGAATACCGGTAATATCGATCATCGTCAGGTCCATGCTGATGCTGCCGATCGTAGGCGCCAGCCGGTCTCTGATCCACATCTTACCGGCTCCATTGCCCAAATTACGGGAATAGCCATCGGCATACCCGATGCGGACAGTGGCAATGATCGTTCCCGGTGCTGCGATACCCCTGCGATTATACCCGATGGTATCCCCTTCATGCAGATACTTGATCTGCGCAATGGTTGTTTTGAGAGTAGAGACTTCCTGAAGGTCGGGGTGATTCTCCGCCGACCAGGGCAGACGCGCACTGTCGATGCCATAGAGGCCGATGCCCAGTCTCACCATATCCAGTTGCCACTGCGGATGTCGCACGATGCCAGCTGAATTGGCCATATGCCGGATGAAGGAATAGCCCAGTGCCTTCTCCAGCCGATCCGCCGCCGCCAGGTAGGCCGCGCCCTGTCCGCGGGAAAAGCTATCCTGTTGTGCCTCTTCACTGGCGGCAAAATGACTGAAGGCGCTCTGTACTTTAAAGGCCGAGTCCGGCAGCGCCTGCAATAGTTCATCCCATTCCGTGGCGGGAAAGCCCAGCCGGTTCATGCCCGTCTCCAGCTCTATATGCACGGGAAAGACCGGTATCCCTTCCTTTTTCAGCCAGCGGTCGAAAGTGCGCAACAAAGGGAAAGAATAGATGACCGGCTCGAGGTTATATTGCACCAGCGAATCGAAGGAGCTGGTCTCCGTATTCATGATCATGATGGGCATCCGGATCCCGCCCTTACGCAGGGCGACGCCTTCATCCGCATAGGCCACACCGAGATAATCTACGCCGTGAAATTGCAGCAGGCCGGCAATCTCGAAACTGCCGCTGCCGTAGGCGAATGCCTTGACCATCGCCATGACCCTGGTAGCCGGATGCAGCAGCTGCCGGTAGGCGCGGAGATTCGCAGCCATTGCATTCAGATCGACTTCCATGACCGTTTGATGGATCTGCTCGGTCAGCCATTTGTCAATCTCTTCGAATTTGAAGATACGGGCGCCCTTGAGTAAGACAGTCTCATCATGGAAGGGCAGGCGATGCAGGTCCTCCCGGAAAGCTGCCACCGTAGGATAATAAACCGTTTCCCCTCCGAACCATTCACCGATGATGGCGGCATGCAGGCTGATTGTCGTACCGATGCCGATCAGGCGGTCCACCTTTTTCTGCTGCAGGGCGCGGGCCACTTCGGCATAGAGTTCCTGTGGCGGCCGTCCGCTCTCCAGGATATCCGACAGGATAACGCTGCGCCGGGCATGTTGTTGCTGTTGCGACAGGAAGTCCAGCGCGATGGCCAGGCTGCTGAGGTCTGCACTATAGCTGTCATTGATGACTGAGCAATGGTTGATACCGGCCTTGAGTTCGAGTCGCATGGCGATCCGCGCCAGCGTCGAGATCCGCGCCGCGATCTTCCCGACCGGGACCTGCAGCCACAAACAGGCAGCCACACAATGCATCGCATTTTCGATGGATGCTTCGTCGGTGAAAGGAATGGGAAAGGTGAAAGAATCGATGCTGACCGCGACGCCGGGACCATGTCCCCAGGCAAACAGCTGTGGTATGTGGGCGCCTGCTCTTCCTTGCACCCACTTATCGACCGCATTGACCGTCTCCGGCTGATCATTGCAATAGATCAGCACGTCCGCGCCTTCGAATAACTTCAGCTTCTCAGCCGCTTTCTCAGCCAGGCTGCCGAACCCTTCACTGTGCGCCTCGCCGATATTCGTAAAGATGCCGATCGTTGGCCGGATGATGGCTTCCAGCCTGACCATCTCACCGCGGCGGGAAATGCCGGCTTCGAAGATGGCCAGTTGATGGGCCGGTTCCAGCTGCCAGACGCTGAGCGGCACGCCTGTCTGGGAATTATAGCTCTTGGGACTACGGACAATATGATAGTCCGCCGCCAGCAATTGATTAAGCCATTCTTTTACGGAGGTCTTGCCATTGCTGCCGGTGATGCCGATGACGGGAATGGAAAATTGCCGCCGGCGCCAGGCCGCCAGTGCCTGCAGGGCCGTCAGCGTGTCCGGTACGACGATGATATTGGCATCCGGCATCGCGCCTGTTGCGGGATTGTCCGCTGCGCGCGCTTCATCGCCATCCAACTCTCGCACGGAGCTCCCGCTTAGAACCTCGTTGGGCCTGCTTCGCCACGGCCCTCCTTGTTCGTACCCTTCGCTTTGCTCGGGTATATCGGCCGCGCCCTCGCGCGTCCTTTTCTCCACCAAAAAATTCCTCACGCCCCGCCGGTACAACTCTTCCATAAAACGGCGTCCATCCCGCCGGGGGCCCCGCAAGGCAATGAACAGTGATGTCGCCGGGAAGATCAGCCGCCGGCTGTCCAGCAACAGGTGCTCAATATCATCGTCCGCACGGAACTGCTGCCATTGGCCCTTAACGATACCTGCGATATCTCGGATCGGATATTTCATTGACTGTTATCATTGATCATGCCGGTCTCATTTACGCCGGCTTCTTCCCGAATATAACGAATAAAGGATAGCCGTCGTGATACAAACCAGGATCACCAACAGCGACACATACACCGGTAAATAAATTTGCCAGATCTCCGCCAGCATCTTCACCCCGACGAAGATCAGTACGATGGCGATTCCCTGCTGCAGGTGAGTGAAGCGGTCGACTGCCCCACGCAACAGGAAGAACAACGACCGGAGACCCAGCACCGCGAAGATATTCGATGTATAAATGACAATCATCTCCTGCGTGATCCCGAACACCGCGGGAATTGAATCCACCGCAAACACCACATCGGTTGTGGCCAGCAGGACCACCACTACAAACAGCGTCGTATATTTTTTCTCCCCGTCTTTGACCACCAGCATCCGGCCATCTCCGTCGCTGCCGGTCAGCGGGAGAAAGCGGCGAAGGAATTTGTATACCCGATTGTCCTCGATATCCGGCTCTTTGTCGCTCTTGGCCGCAAACATGGTGGTGCCGCTGTACACCAACACTCCGCCAAAAATATACAACAGCCAGTGAAACCGGTTGACCAGCACAATACCGGCAGTGATGAACACCAGCCTTAGCACGATAGCCATCAAAATCCCGATCAGCAGGACCCGGGCGTAATGCACTGGTCTGACCCGGAAAAAAGTAAAAATGAGGATAAAAACAAAGATATTATCGATACTGAGGCTCCATTCCATCAGGTAGGCACTCACATATTCCATGGCCGTCTTATGACCATTTTCCAGCCAGAGAAAAGCAAAAAAAGCGAGCGCCAGGCACACCCAGAAAGCTGTTTGATATAGCGCTGCCTTAACCGAGACAGTCGTTCCTTTCTTACTCAACAGGCCCAGGTCAAAGATAACAGCCAGTACCAGTACGATTCCAAAGGTCAAATACGAAACAGTCGATGGGCTCATGCCGGGAATTATACCTTCAAAGATAATTGAATTCGGCTTACGCGCCTGCGTACTTCCACCGGCGCACCGCCTGATATACATACCCGCCGAGTACGACGAGTATCAACGGCAGCCCGAGGTTGATGAATTGCCAGAAGGAACGGTCTTTTTCCACCCGGGCCGGGTCGAGCAGCCGCAAGGTAAAGTCTTTGGCCCTTGTCTCCAGGATACCGGAAGGGTTCACCAGGTATTCCACCGCATTGTTGATGAAATCCTGGTTGGCGAAAGTGTAGTCGTTGTCGTCCCGGCTAAAGCCCAGGGGCAGGGGACCGCGCTCGGTCACCTCATTCATGAAGATATCGCCGTCTGCGCAGACTATGACGCGGCCCGGTTTCGTCGCCTCGGCCACAAAAGGCTGATGATAGAAATTGGCCAGGCTGTCGGCCATGGTGGAAGGCAACCGGTTGGCATACAAGGAATGAAATTTTCCTTCCAGCAGTATTGCCACGGGGATATCGGCCTGTCTGAACATCTGCGGGTCATCCTTGTATTTCATGACTTCGAAGGTGATGATAGCCGGCGTGCCTACTACGCGCGAATGCTCTGATGTCTGCAGCAGTACCGTCTTTTTGATACCTGCCGCCTGCACCGTGTCGATAGAATTGGCATACTGAGCAAAGACCGGGTCCAGATTTTTGGAGATAGGATGAGTGGGGCTGCCGTTCAGCAGGGGAAAATAAGGCCATCGTATCGCTTCGATCTGTGGTTTGCCACCCCGCGTGCCGACAACCATGCTGAGACTGGCGCATTGCAGGTCCTCGACGAGGTCCGGGTTCACCCGCACACCGTAATTAAAGAAGAGGTCTTCGAGGTTGAGGCCGCGGTCGTAGGCAATGGTCTGCCTGTCCTGCCGCAGGCTGTCCTGCTCAGCATACAACTGGTCAACCGCCCAGATGATCTGTCCGCCATGCAGCACGTACTGATCAAGTGTCAGTTTTTCCCTGTCGGTGAATTTGGTCGTGGGCTTGACGATGATGAGGGCATTGTAACGCGAGGGATCGAACCTTGCCGGATCGATCGGCACGCTGTCCAGGGGCAGGACGCCGAATTTATAATTGCTCCGCAGCCCCTCGATGAGGTCATAGACGCGATAATCAAGGGGCTCGCCGTTACCCAACACGTAGCCGATTCTGGGTTTGTCGCGTTGAGTGATCCTGTCGATCGCGCTGCCGAACTTATATTCCAGCAGCGTCTCCGCGTTGGTATAATATTGTTCTTCCGATTGTCCCTCCGCCTGCAGCTGCACGCCTTTCAGCAGGTCCACCGGATAGCTTCTGTCCTTATACGAAATGATGGCCGCCGGGATCACGATGCGCTGGCTTTCTTCCTCGCCTTTTTTCAACTGCGCCACCTGCGTTTTTGGCTGGATACCCATATGTCCCAGGGAATCGAGGAAGGCCTGCTTCGCAGAATCATCGAGATTGGCCAGCGGATCGAAGGCATGTACCCGGATCTTCCCGCCGCAATATTCATCGAAATTCTGCAGCATCTCCAGCGAGCTTTCGGATAGCTTCCGGATGCCTGCCTTCAGGTTGCCTTCGAGGAAAAAGTCGACCTGGACGTCTTCGTCCAGCCGTGCCAGCATGGCCTTGGTCGGCGCACTCAGTGTGTATCGCTTATCTGCGGTGAGGTCCAACCGGTAATGCACCAATGCCGCCAACAGGTTGAGACCCACAAGCACCAGCAGCATCAGTGCGATGATAACGTTGCCCGCCCACCGGGACTTTCCCGCGCGGTGCGTGCGATCCTCGCCTTCCGGCCGCCGCAGGTTTGCCGCAGGCGATGCGGGTCCTTGGCTCCTCCGCGCCAAATGCCGGCTTGTCAGAAAAAGGAACAGAAATATAACACTGAGAAAATACAGCACGTCCCTTGTATCGATTACTCCGCGGCTGATGCTGCGATAATGAAAATCAATGCCTAGCGCCCCGATGTAGTAGTCGGGGCCCGCCGCAAAAACCGGCAGGGTACTGATGGCGCCAAATCCGCTATACAGCAGGAAGCATGTTAAGGCCGCGACGATGAACGCCACCACCGCATTCGGCGTAAAGCTGCTGCACCAGATACCGATGGCTGTAAAGACCGCTCCCAAAAATACCAGCCCGATATAACTACCCATCGTTGCCCCCGTGTCGATGCCCCCCTGCCCCGACAATCGCTGGATACAGAGGAAATATACCAGCGTCGGCAATAGCGCGATCAGCACCACTATGAGGCTGGCGACATACTTGCCTGCAATCAGCCGGCTGCGGCTGAGCGGCAGTGTCTGCAGGATCTCGAAGGTGCCCATGCGGAATTCATCGGAAAGGCTGCGCATGGTAATAGCCGGTATCAGCAGCAGCAGAATCCAGGGCGCCAGCTCGAAAAATTTATCCAGCGTAGCATAGCCGAATGCCAGGATATCCGTGTCCGGAAAGACAAATAAAAGGAGTCCATTCAAGGATAAAAAAGCGATGATTGCAATGTAACCCGTCAGGCTACTAAAAAATTGCCGGAGTTCTTTTTTACATACAGCCCACATATACACGAAAATATGCGATATAATCGTTTTTCAGATATTCTTATTGTGCAGCAATTCTTGTTGAGCAGCAAGGATGATGCTCCTGGAGGACATTTTCAGATATTATAATTAAATAAATGTGGAAAACTGCATTAAATTAGATGAACGGAAAAATGTTTTGTATGAGAGGATTACCTATATTCGCATACTCATTTAAAGCAACCTTCCTAGCGAAAATATTTAGGGTTTGGCCAAAAAAAGATTCAACCGAAACCAACTGCATGAAAAAATCCGCCCATAGTATGGCGGGTTTTTTGTTTTAGCTCATTCCATCTAAAAAGTTGATTATTGCCGTCTGATGTGTCGATGATGCCATTTTTTATTTTAGCAACCGGGGCGTCCGGGTTAACGGTCATACCACAACGCCATTGCCGAATCCATTCCTGTAGTCCCATCCGCCGACCGAGAATTTTCCGCCCATGCGACCCATCTCCAAATGCCCATCGCGGGGTATCTTCCCGCCTGATCCTACCCAGTTACCTGAGAATCAATACATATTAATAATATTTATATAAGCACATTAACAATATAAATATTTGTTTTATGCCCATTTTGACCGGCTATTAGCCCTTAATTGCGCCACCGTTTTTCCGATTTGGCCTATGGCATATTCCACCTCTTCGGCCGCGGTATATCTCCCCAGTCCCAGCCGCAGGCTGCTATGGGCGAGGTCATCGGCCAATCCCAGTGCTGATAGCACATAGCTGGGCTCCATCGAGGCTGAAGTGCAGGCAGAACCGGAGGATAGCGCTACGTTCTTACCCAGGCCAGCCAGCAAGGCATCCCCATCCACGCCCGGGAAAGAAATATTGGTCATCTGAGGCAGTCGATGCAGGCGGCTGCCATTGACCCTCGCTGCTTCGATCCCGGCGCCGGCAATCCTCCGGCCTTCCAAGGTCAGCAGCCCCTGCTCCAGCCTGTCCCGCAAAGGCGCGATCCGTTGCGCATCCGCCTCCATCTCCTCTGCGCATAGAGTACAGGCCATACCAAAACCTACGATGGCCGGGACATTCAACGTCCCGCTGCGCATCCCCCGTTCGTGCCCACCGCCGTCCATCTGTGCCGTCAGCCGTACCCGGGGCCCTTTCCGGCGAACGTATAATGCGCCTATTCCTTTGGGACCGTATAGCTTGTGGGCACTAAAGGCCATCAGGTCGATACCATCCGCATTCACATCCACCGGTATCTTTCCAACGGCCTGGGTGGCGTCCGTAAAAAAAAGTATTCCATGGCGGCGGGCGATGGCGCTGATCTCGCGGATTGGCTGAATTACCCCAATCTCGTTGTTGGCATACATGACAGCGATCAGTACCGTCGCCGGCCCGATCGCGGCCTCGAGATCCGCCAGGCTGATCAGCCCGTCTTCATCCACCGTCAGCCGGGTCACTTCCCCTCCCGACTTTTCCAGGTGATGACAAGTATCCAGCACCGCCTTATGCTCGGTCACCACCGTTATCACATGATTTCCTTTGGCCGCATACATTTCGACGACGCCCTTGATCGCCAGGTTATCCCCTTCCGTCGCTCCGGAAGTAAAGACGATCTCTTTCGGCTCGGCGCCTATCAGCCGCGCCACCTGCTCGCGGGCCAGGTCAACGGCTTCCTCTGCCTCCCAGCCCAATGCATGGCTGCGGCTAGCCGCATTGCCGAATTTCTGCGTGAAATAAGGCAACATGGCTTGCACCACCCGGGGGTCACAGGGGGTGGTGGAATTATAATCCAAGTATACCGGGAGCTTGAGCATAGAGAGCTTTTATCTTCTAACAAAAGTATGGTTAATCGGGTTCAAAGCATTAGATGGGTTCCGGAGGTAATGGTCCCAGATATTATAAAAAAACAAATGTTCTTCCTACTTTAGTGTCCGGATGAGAAAAAAGCTAACCTGTCTGCTGCCCATGCTGGGATGGTTGGGACTTCTTCTCCAGACCCCTTCCCTGCCCGTGGCGGCGCAAAAAGACACCACGCGGCCAGGCAGGACTGTGCCAGCCGCATTCGGCTCGCCTCTCCGGACCTATGGCTTCGGGTCCACGATGGCCCTCACCTCCCTTCCATCCTTCCATATCGAACGTGGCGCCAATCCGGAACTGCGACAGGCACAACAAGCTACCTTCGACCTCCCGTATGACTCTTTCGAAACCCGGCTTCTCCATGACCCCCATCCTTACATCTTCTGGATACGCTTTACCATCCGCAATGATTCCGACAGCACGCTGCTGATCGATATCTATAATGCCAACCTTAACTACACAGACTGCTGGTGGGTTTCACATGGACAGCCCGTCAGCCGGGTATTGGGTGGCACCCTACGCCCACCGCTTTCCGGCAGTTCGCTGATCGACCGGCAATATAATATCCTTCCGTTGAAAGTGTCACCCCGACAGTCGGGAGAGATCTTTCTTGCCCTGCGCCAAAAGACCCGGGTATATGATTTCAACGGAGTGCAGCTCTATACACCGGCTGCACTAGGCTCGGCCTTTGCGGAGGACTACCAGGAAAGTCATTCCACTCTCGTCTTCGAGTGGCTGTTCCAGGGGTTCCTGCTCTGCCAGATCCTGTATACCCTTTTCCAGTAGACGATCATCCGCCGGAAAGAATATGGGTATTATCTCGCGTACATGGCTATGCTCGCCCTGTATTTCCTCAGCAAATTCGAATCCGATCTGGGTCTGGACCTGCTGTTCACCCGCCATCCCGTACTCAAAGTCTACGGCAGCAAGACCATGCTGATCCTTCCTTATTTCCTTTACTTTCGGTTCGTCAGGCATTTCCTCGAAATCCCGCAGAACTATCCGGTCCTGAACAAATGGATCATCCGGGTAGAATATTTTCTGCTGGTCTACCTGGCTGCCGATCTGGCCTATATCCTGCTGACCTTTGACCAGGTGGTACAGACCTATGTCTTCACCATGATCCTGCTGCTCGTCTTTGTCACAGCCGCCGCCTTTATCATCTATCTTTTCCGCCGCCGCCAGGCGCTGATCTACTATGTGCTGACCGGCAGTCTCTTTGTCGCCATCGGAAATATCATGGGCCAGGTATTGACTTATTTCCAGGATTACCGCCATGTAAACATCGTTTCGGACATCCTGCTTTTTCCCCAGTCGGGCATAGTGCTGGAGATCCTTTGCTTTACCGCCGGACTGAGCTATAAGAGCCATATGTGGGAAAAAGAGAAGATCCGCAGCCAGGAACGGCTGATCGACCAGCTGAAAGCCAATGAGCTGCTGCAGTCGAGAATGCAGCACATCCGGAATAAGATCGCCCAGGACCTGCACGACGATATAGGGTCTACGCTAAGCAGCATTTCCATCCTCAGCGATCTCGCCATGAAGGACAACAGCGGCCGTCATAATCTGGAGACGATGAGCGAGATCAAGGACAGTTCCATCATGCTCATGGAAAAGATGGATGATATCGTCTGGAGCATCAATCCCCGTAACGATTCCCTGGAGAACCTGCTGACCCGGGTGCGCCACTTCGCCACCACGCTCTTCGAAGCGAAGGATATTGATTACCGGATCGATATCCAGAAGAACATCCATGAGGTCAGACTGCCGATGGACTACCGGCAGCATATCTATCTTATCCTGAAAGAAGCTATCAATAATCTCGTAAAATACGGCCGGGCCTCAGCAGCGTCTATCGAAGTACGATTCGACCATCAGCATCTGCAGCTGTGTGTGCGGGATAATGGCCAGGGTTTCAACCCATCCAGTCCTTCCACCGGCAACGGCATTTCCGGCATGTACCGCCGTGCTTCGATGATGAACGCGCGGGTCATCATCGCCAGTGCTCCCGGCCAGGGAACCTCTATCCAGTTGCAGGTCGATCTTGTTTAATTAAAATCCTATAAATATCCGATTGGAAAACCCATCAATAGTCATCATAATTGAAGCTATGATCAAAATCGCCGTCGTAGAAGATAACCCTGCATTGCGCGCCAGCCTGGTGAGCCTTTTCGATAAAACGGAAGGCATGCGATGCGTGGCGTCCCTGAATAACCTGCTGAATGTCATCAGCGAGGTTGGGAGCGCCCTGCCCGACATCATCCTGATGGATATCGGCCTGCCCAATATCTCGGGCATCGAAGGCGTCCGCACGGTCAAAACTCATTTCCCCGCTATCCAGATCCTCATGTTCACCGTTTTCGACGACGACGAGAAGATCTTCGACGCCATTCGGGCGGGCGCCTCCGGCTACCTGCTGAAGAAAACTCCCCCTGATGAGATCGTCCAGGCCGTTCGTGAACTGTCCCTTGGCGGAGCGCCCATGACTTCCAGCATTGCCCGCCGTGTCATCCAGTCCTTTCAGGCAGCCCCTGCCACCCTGGTCGAAGATTACCGCCTCACCGTCAGGGAGAACGAGATCCTCTACTCTCTCGTCGACGGTCTCAGCTATAAAAAGATTGCCGGTAAATATTGTGTCAGCATCAGCACCATCCGCACCCATATCTGCAATATCTACAACAAGCTGCACGTCAACTCCAAAGCTCAGGCCGTAGCCCGCGTGCTCGGCCCCAGGAAGCGCGGTTGAGCCGCCCTCCCCACCCACCCGGCCAACCCTCGCACAATGCCTCCGCTAATAGTATCGGCGGCGCCCTCGCGCGTCCTCTTCCAAAATCATATATTTATCCGATTGTCGCGTGTTGTTTTTTACTGTCATTTTACATCAAACAACAACACAGATGAAACACTTACTCCTTCTCCTCCTCTGCAGTGCAGCCTGCCTGTTCCTCCGTGCGCAGATCGCCGACCCCAAAACGGTGGCCCAGCAAGACGCCGGCAACCATGCCAATAACGATGTCAACAGCAGTATCAACAATAGCCTCAATAAAACAGAAAGCACGATCAAAGGACTATTCAAAAAGAAATCCAAGACCGCCAAAGCCGACAGCACAGCTGCGGGCTCTGCCGCATCCCCCGGCGCCACGGGCACAACCGCGGCCGGTGCGGCCTCTTCAGGGGCCGCCACCCTCAAGACCTACTCCAACTACGACTTCGTCCCCGGCGAACAGGTCGTCTTCGAAGATGCCTTTACAGACGATCAGGACGGCGAATTCCCGGCGCACTGGCGGCTGAATAAGGGCCAGGGAATCGTCAATAAGGTCAATTCGGAGCCTTCATTCTTTCTCACGGAGGGTAACTACGTCCGCGTCGGACCACGCATGAAGACAGAGAAAGACTACCTCCCTGAGAACTTCACCATCGAATTCGACTTTTATTCGACACCCGGCTCATACAAACCTCTGCTGCTATTCACCACCAGCGATAACCAAAGCCGGAATATCGCCTTCGGTACAGAAGTGAGCACCGATTACTTCCCTAATAACTTCAGCGGACAGTTTCCCGGTGACCATGCCCATTTCGACGGCCAATGGCATCATGCCGCCATGATTAAAAAAGGCGTCCAGATCAAATGCTACGAGGACCAGTATCGCGTCATGGTCATGCCGGACTGCGGCAGCTGTATGATGAGCTTCGTTGAAGTAGGGGGCATTGGCGGTATGCAGACACCGATAGTATTTAAGAATTTCCGGATCGCAGAAGGGGGTAATATGAACATGATCGGCCAGAAATTCACCGACGTCAAGATCATTACCCACGGCATCAACTTCGACGTCGATAAGGCCATCATCCGCCCCGAAAGCATGGGTACCCTCAATATGATCGTCAATGTGATGAAAACGAATCAGGATCTCAAGTTTGAAGTGGACGGCCATACCGATAATACCGGCACTGCCCCGCACAACCTGCAGTTATCACAGCAACGTGCCGACGCGGTCGGGGCGCAGCTCGTCACGATGGGCATCGATGCCACCCGGTTGACCACTAAAGGGCTGGGAGACACCCAACCTATCTCGGACAATAGCACCCAGGAGGGCAAGGCCAATAATCGGCGTGTCGAATTTGTAAAAAAATGACGATCGCGCGAGTATGATGATCGCCTAATAAAGAGAACGTTGTTTTACAGTGAGCCGTCGCGTCCCGGAAAGTAGACACGGGCCGGCGGCTTTTTTTAATCCCTGATCACGAATGATCCCGCATAATGGTCGTTTGTCTGGGGATTGATCGCCCGGACGAAATAGGCACCGGCGGCCATCTTGTGGTTAAAGTTCACCGTAGCCAGGTTGGTGTTGGAAAAATAGTTTTGTTGTACCAGGTCGCCATCGGCCGCGAAGATCTGCACCTGCCAGTCCCGGCTGTTGCCGGGGAAGGTCAGGTTGATAAAGGTACTCGGGGGGTTGGGATAGATCGAGAAAGCAGTGATAGCTCCATTACCCAGGTTAATTATGCGTAGCGGGGAGTAGCTGACCGCACCGCTGGCGTCGACCAGCTGAATCCGGAAATACAGATTTCCTTTATCACCAGGAGCGACCGCATATTGGTATGCATAATTACCATTGCCGGCCACGCCATCGGCCGATACCGTATCTACGTTCAAAAAGTCTGTCCCATTGCCGGTACTTACCTGCACGACATATTTCTCTCCGGGCGTCTCCCCGGTCGTGAGCCAGTTCAAAAGCACCGTCTGGGGATTTTCCAGTGTGGCCGTAAAGTTCAGGAGATTGACAGCCAGTGTCCCCGTATAGCAATAATAATAGGTCAATGTAAGGGTTTCGCTCAACGAGAGAGATGGGTTCTGGCTAACTATAGTATTGTTGATGGAAACCGTAGCCGCATTGATATACAAGAGATTTGCGGTGCCGGTACCGACAAAAGCGTTGAGGTCGCTGGAGCCTGTGGTGAGGGAATCATAAGACATTGGATAATTGGTATACAGCGTTGACGGTCCATCTGTGACCGTAGTATTAGCCGGGACATTAATAAAGGGAAGGGACTTAGGGATGGAACCTCCGGTACCAAGCAGGTCGCCGTTGACTGTCAGTTCATCATTATCGTATACGCCCGGATGAACGTTCGATTGAAGATTGATAGTCGCATTGGTCAGGGCAACAGATTCTATCAAAGTAATACTCGAAGAGACCGCTGCAGCCACGAGTACATAGCCTGCCGGTGGATTATATTGAGTAAACCCCGGGTTAAATTCGTCATTACCGTTTCCAGGATACGTGAACGTCTGGGTAGACGACTGCAAAGTACCGGTACACGTTTGAGCTGCCAGCCGCGAAGGCAGCAGGGAAATGGATCCCATCAGCAATAACAGGGAGGCGGATACCCTGGATAATCGGATTTTAGACAGCCTCATAGGAACTTAATTGATTTAGGGTCGATCTAAACAGAACACTACAATAACTGAAAAGATGGCTGTTTTATTATACTTACTAAGTAGGTTTACTATTGTTTTTATTAACAAAATAACTATCCCATTCGGGATAAATTCCGTAAATCCCTTTAAATGAGACTGTAACATTGCCCCATACAAAAAAAATAAAATTTCTAATTTGTTGGGGGGTGACCCTTAATGGCCTACCACCACAAAACTACCGGTCGCCACCTTCTGCCCCCGGAGGTCGGTTGCCCGGATCAAATAGGTTCCAGCGGACAGTTTACTGCGAAAATTGACCTGCATATTACGCGTCTGCATATACACATCGCGTTCGATCAAACCGCCATTCACCGACAGGATATCCACCCGCCAATCCCCTGCGTCCTGGTAGTTCGGGACGAGGTTGATAAAATTGGTGGCGGGGTTAGGATAGATCTGCAATCCCTCACCGGGCGCCGTCAGGGTCACATTGCGAATAGGAGAATAAGTGATCTGTCCGGAGGCGTCTTGGATCTGCAGCCTGTAATTCCAGCTGCTGTCGGCACTGGCGGGCAGTTCGTCCGGATAGCTATAAGTGGCTGCTCCGGCATCCACCGTCGCGTCCAGCGTCGCAATATCATTATAAGTAAGATTGTCACTGCTGCGCTGGATCACATATTGCCTTCCGGCCACCTCATTGGCGGCAGCCCAGTTGAGCTGTACGCTGTTTGGCGCGGCCAGGCTGGCCGTCCAGGCAGTCAGGTCCGTAGCCAACACTACGCCGCCCCGGCAGAACTGGTATTGTACGGAAAAGGTAACGTTAGTGTTTATGCCGGCGCTGTAGTAGTAGGCGGCATTATTCACTGCGCTAAGGTTGCTGAAGGTAAAAGACTGATAGTTCAGGCTGACCCGACCGGCGCCAAGGAACGGGGACACGGCTGTAACGGTATCGCTGGCCACGTAATTAGTCAATAAGTTAAAGGGAGTCTTTGTCATTGACTGGTTGGAATCCAGGGAATAACTGCCCATGGGTTGCGTTGTGACGTTGGAATATGGAACGGAGAGCTGCGGGCCGCTGATCAGGTCCTGCTGGCCGAGCGTCAGCGTATAGGTGGTAGCCACTGAATCCGCATTACGGAGCGTAAAGCCGTACTGAGAGTTGACCGTAGCGGTCAGGCGGACTGCCACCAGCGTGCCGGAATCAGGGTTGAACTGCGGAAAGCCGAGAATGTAAATGGCGAAACCATTGCTGGTCAATGCCGTATCATATGTTGTGGTGGAGAGAGTGGAGGCGTTGCACTGGGCCTGTACGGCAACATGCAGGCCTATGGCCAGGCCTATGGCCAGGCAGCCATTCCTCATAGCAGAGAGAAGAGCACGACTTTTCATGATTATAAGGATATTGGATTCCAACCTTGGTAAACTGATTTTACCACACATTTATTTTATGGATTTTAGCAACGAATTAAACTTTCTGACTATTTAGGTAGGATTACTTAGTACAAAGGGAAGGTTGACAATTCTTATCAAAATGAGGCTGGACGGTCCGGCCGGCGATAAAAGAATCTACTAAATGGGAGAAATAAATGAACTCCTGTATATCCCGGTGAAGCTACGTGGATCTCCAGCAAAAAAGCCACCTCCTTTCGGAAGTGGCTTCGTGTATTGGTTGTTATAAGAGTGAAAAACTATTTTGCGATCAGCAGCTTGTTCACCTGCTGCGTTCCGTCCGAACCGACAACAACGATCAGGTAATCACCCTGCGGGAAGTTGCTGACGGTCAAGGGGACAGTCATTCCAGCGGCATTGCTGACCGTTTTTTCCAGTAACAGCTGCCCGGTGCAGCTCACCAGCCGGATGCTGACGTTGCCGGTCGCGCTGCCGCCGAGCACTACATTAACATTATTGCTGGCAGGGTTCGGGTAAACGCTGACCGAAGTGGCCACGCCGATACGAACCGCCACCACCGTAGAATAGGCTGTCGAACCGTTCTTGTCTACCATTTCCAGGCGATATTCGGTGGTCCCGTTGGCCGGTTTGGTATCCGTAAAGGAATAGTTAATAGGCGTGCTGGAGTTCCCATGGGCAGCTACCGTGCCGATATTGTTCCAGCTGGCGCCGGCATTGGTGCTGGATTGAACCACGAAGTGGTCAGAATTGATCTCCAGCTGGGTTGTCCAGGTCAGGTTGACCTGGCTGTTGTCGACCACGGCACTGAAGTTGGCCAGGATGATCGGCAGGGTACCGCCCGAGCTCAGCGTGACAGGGCCGAGAGCAGTCTCACTATAAGCAGCAGGGCCGCCATTCTTGAGCGTCGTCCCGTCGTACCACAAGGGGGCATTACCGTACTCCTTTATGTAATTGGTGCTACCCTCGCCGTCAGGGGTCGACTGCAATATCCCATCGAAGGGACCTGCGTTGGCGGCATTGAGGAACTCGGTGTTATCCCTGAGTTCGAAGTAATTTTCCGTCCCGGTCCCGTTCATAATGATGTTATAGGCGCCGGTCCAGCTGCTGGCGCCGGAATTTTCGATCAGCAGAATGGTTCCGGTGGAATTTCCTCCCACCACCACTTTGCTCCCGTTGGTCAGCAATACAGTGGTGTTGAGAACTACGGTGCCGGGTGCAGACAGCTGGATCAGGCAATTGTTGCAATTCTGCGGGGGTTCTGACGGCTCCCAGATGGAGCCGAAAGTATTGTGCCAGTTGCCAGTCGTTACTGCTGTGTACGTGCCGCCGGTGTAAGTCTGGGCGGAAGAAGAAAGAGAGAAAAAAAGGTAAGAAAACACCAGGGTTAGAGTGTAAAAATTTTTCATTTCAGAGATGCATTAAATAATAATTGAATGTGGTTTGCTTTCGGTAAACCATAGTCAATAGTGGATTCACTCCATAGCCGGTAACGGACTAAAAGGATTTTGCAAACGGATTGGATCATGTTACTTGCGCGGACGCGAGATGGAGGCCGGCGAACCCAAGGTTAGCCGGGAAAAAGGTTTTACTAAAAAAATAGAAGGAATATTGGGTACTACACGGTTAGGAAGCGTGTTACTTTGTTTAGGAAGGGAACGAGGAGATAAAAATAATAGTATTTCTATGAATTTGCAAGCCCCGGGCCAAAATATTTTTATACAGCTATTTCTGACGGGCCTGGCTGGTGGCTGGTGCTTCTGATATCAGACGGCCTCTTCGCCAGAATCTATCTTGGTGAGTCCCAGCTTGTCCAGTGCCAGCTGCGCAGCAATCTGACTAGCATCTTTTTTATTGTAGGCTTTCCCCTGGGACAGTAATTCTCCGTCGACCACAGCCCCGACTGTGAAGAGCCGGCGACCGCCTTCTACCCTTTCGTCCAGGGTTTCGAACTCGAGATTCTTTCCATTTTTATTGGCCCAGCCGTATAACTTATTCTTGTGGTTGATCTCCAAGTTCTCCAGGTCATCGAGGAAGAGATAGGGCTGGATCACTCTTTCCACTACCCATTGCCGCGTCTTCAGGAACCCTTTGTCCAAATAGATGGCTCCTACGATAGCCTCCAGTGTATTGCCGAATATCTGGCTCATTTTCAGGCTGCTATCGAATTTATTATAATTGCTGATCTTTTTCAAGCCCATCTTGATGGCGATCTCATTCAACTGGTTGCGGTTCACCATCTTGCTGCGCATTTCCGTGAGGAAACCTTCTTCCTTATAGGGGTATTTTTTGAAAAGGAAGTCTGCTATGATGGCGCTGAGGATAGCGTCGCCAAGATACTCCAGCCGTTCGTTGTTTTCATCGGCCCCATCTTTGACCGAGCGATGGGTAAGGGCTGTTTTGTATAGAACGGCCTTGCCGGGGGCAAAACCGAGCACGTTCCGAAGCTGATTTTTGAAAGATGTGACGGCCGCGTCGCTCTTTATAATACGTTCAAGAAGTCCCACATTAACAAGCTACAAATTTTTTATCCAATAAAAAATATATTTTGGCAGGATTGCCCTCCGGGCGATCGGCCGAAGGCCCATAATTAGATCGGAGTTACCCGAGGGCACCGAAGGGTACGGCCGAGGAAGAGCGAGGAACGACGCTCTGACGAAGGTCTAAACGAGGAACGACGTTCGGGCGAAGTCCTGGCCGTGTCGAAGCAAGCCCGACGAAGGTCTTAGCGGCCCGTGAGACCGGAGGCTGCTTTAGCAGCCGATGAAGCTGCCTCAGCATCCAGATCTTCAGGGGTCGAATTTTTTGACGATAACACAGGCGTTATGGCCGCCGAACCCGAAAGTGTTGCTTAAGGCGGCCCGGACTGTCTTTTGCTGTGGTTTCCAGAAGGTGAAGTTAAGCCTGGGATCGAGTTCGGGGTCATCCGTCAGGTGGTTAATGGTAGGCGGGACCTGGTCATGTACGACGCTCATCACGCAGGCAATCGCCTCTATAACGCCTGCCGCGCCCAGGCAATGCCCGGTCATCGACTTGGTGGAGCTGATATTGACGGTGAAGGCATGTTCCCCGAAAACATCCGTGATCGCCTTTATTTCGGCGGTATCCCCCAGTGGTGTAGAGGTGCCATGTGTATTGATGTAATCAATATCCTCAGGTTTCATCCCGGCATCGCGGAGGGCGGCCATCATCACATTTTTGGCGCCCAGCCCTTCGGGATGGGGTGCTGTGATGTGATAGGCATCCGCCGTGGCACCGCAACCGATGATTTCGCAATAGATGCGGGCGCCCCGGGCCCTGGCATGCTCAAGTTCCTCCAAAACAAGAACCCCTGCGGCCTCGCCCATGACAAAGCCGTCCCTGTCCTTATCATAAGGGCGGCTGGCTGTAGCGGGATCGTCGTTGCGTTCGCTGAGCGCCTTCATGGCATTGAATCCGCCTATGCCGGATTCACTGACGACCGCCTCGGATCCTCCGCTGATGATGATGTCCGACATGCCCAGCCGGATCAGGTTGAAGGCCTCCATGATGGCATTGGTGGAAGAAGCACAGGCGCTTGTGACGGCGAAATTGGGACCGCGAAAGCCATGTCGCATGGAAATGTGCCCGGCTGCGATATCCAGGATCATCTTGGGGATGAAAAAGGGATTAAACCTTGGTGTACCGTCGCCTTTGGCGAAATTGATGACTTCTTCCTGGAAGGTGATCAGGCCGCCGATACCGCTGGCAAAAACAACGCCGATCCGGTCGGGATCCATGGTTTCTTTGTCGATACCTGCATCCCTTACAGCCTCATCGCTGGCCGCCAGGGCAATCTGCGTATAGCGATCGACCTTCCTGACCTCTTTTTTTTCCAGGTACTGCAAAGCATCGAAACCTTTTAATTCACAGGCAAACCGGGTCTTGAACTTACTGGCATCGAACAGCGTGATGGCGTTGGCGCCGGAAACTCCATTCAACAATGCACTCCAGTAATCGGGTGTATTATTACCTATTGGAGTGAGGGAGCCGATACCCGTAACGACAACTCTTTTCAATTGCATAATGGACTTTTCCCAGGAAATTGTTTAAGGATAAATCCGCCTTCTAAGCCCCATTGCTTGAAAAGGCGGATCCAACAAATTTATTGCAGTAAGCCAGACAAAACCGGCGTTATGCAGTTCCTGCTTATTTAGCGTGCTCTTCCAGGTAAGCGATAGCCTGACCGACGGTAGTGATGGTCTCGGCCTGTTCGTCCGGAATGGAAATATTGAATTCCTTCTCGAACTCCATGATTAATTCAACGGTGTCCAGAGAGTCTGCGCCGAGATCATTAGTGAAAGATGCTTCGTTGGTAACCTCAGCTTCTTCCACCCCTAGTTTGTCGACGATAATCTTCTTAACCCTTGTAGCGATGTCTGACATTGTGGTAATTTTTTTTAGTTATACGGCTGCAAAAATAAAATTTTTGGAGTTACTCCAATCAAACAGGGCATTTTTAATTTTTGGGCAAATCAGGCCTGCGGTCGATCGCCAAAGCCCCATATTCCGGCAATTTGCGGCATTTTCCCCTATTTTGATCAATATTTAGTGTCCCAAATTGGCAAATTTAAATAACTTCGGCTTCCCGGTCAAAATGGGTTTAGTAACAGCATGGCGCTTAGGATGATAGATCATGGAACAAAGGAATACAAGCAGATGGTGCATTTGCGGCATGAGATCTTACGAAAGCCGCTTGGGCTGACCTTTGACGAAGCCGAACTGGAAAAAGAGAAAGAAGACATTCTCATCGGCGCCTTCGAGGACGACCGTCTTCTGGGATGTTGCCTCCTTTCGCCGATGGATACGTCCACCATCCGCCTCCGTCAGATGGCTGTACCTAATAACATGCAGGGGAAAGGCATCGGACGCGCCCTTATGATCTTTGCAGAGAATATAGCGCGGGACCAGGGATACCGGAAGTTATGTATGCACGCCCGGAAGACTGCCCTTGGCTTTTACGAGAAGCTGGGCTATGCCGTCAGCGGCGAAGAGTTCGCAGAAGTGACGATCCCCCATTACATCATGGAGAAGGCCTTATAAATCCGGCTTCCCGGCCGGATTCGCTATTTGATCAGCCGCAGGTTGAATGGGTACCGGTATATCTTGTTTTCACTGGCCCTGATAGTGGCTACGATCACCAGCACTACCTCTGCAACGCCCAATATGGCAAGAAGGATAAAACCGATCCATACCACCATCAGGATCCCGCTGATGATGAAGGCCAGTATCATGGTGATCTGAAAATTCAGTGATTCTTTTGCGTTTTCCTCTACAAATGAGGACTGCCCCCTTTTGATCAGATAGATCACGAGCGGTCCCAGGATACCGACACCCGGGACGATGGCCAGGAGGTGAGACAGGAGGCCGAGTAGCCGGTCGTCACTGGTAGGGGAGAATAGTGGATATTCTTCAGGCATGGCTGTATAGTTTAGGCATGATGAATATACAAATTTTAGACGAGAACGGGGGCCACGGCGAAATTGCTCATCCGCTGCAGAAATCCCAACAGGTCCGCCATCGACCGGATGTCGTCTACTACCAGCAGGAAATGTCTTCCAGTCTGTTTGAGTTTGGCCTTATTCGTCTGTTTCTGCAGATATTCCAGTATCCGGCGGAAGATATCCGATTCAAAATAAGGAGAGTCCGGCCGGTTAATAAAATAGCAGCGCAGGTCTTCATTTTTGAGGATCAGCCGCTCAAACCCAAGGCTGACGGCGATCTTACGGATCCGGACGGTGTTGAAGAGGTCCTCGACCTGGGGGGGAATGGGACCAAACCGGTCAATCAACTCAGTGTGTAATTGCTGCAGTTCCTCTTCCGTATCGCAGTTGTCGAGGCGGGTGTAGAGGGTCAGTCGCTCGGTGATGCTCTCCACATAACTGTCAGGGATCAGGATCTCGAGGTCAGTATCGATCGTGCAATCCTGCACGTAGTCTTCCTGTTTGGCGATCTCTTCTTTGAAAAGGTCCCGGAATTCGGTACGCTTGAGTTCGCGGATGGCCTCTTCCAGGATCTTCTGGTACATCTCGAACCCGATCTCTGCCATAAATCCGCTCTGTTCACCGCCCAGCAGATTTCCGGCGCCACGGATGTCCAGGTCGCGCATGGCGATCTGGAATCCGCTACCCAGGTCGCTATGCTGTTCCAGGGTCTGCAGCCGCTTGCGCGAGTCCGAGGGCAGAGTAGCCAGCGAAGGAGCCAGCAGGTAACAGAACGCCTTCTTATTGCTGCGGCCTGCCCGGCCCCTCAACTGGTGCAGGTCGCTGAGCCCGAAATGATGGGCATTGTTGACAATGATGGTATTTACGTTGGGGATATCCACTCCGCTCTCCACGATATTCGTACATACCAGCACGTCATATTTCTTATCGATGAAGCTCAATATCCGATCTTCCAGGTCATTGCCCTCCATCTGTCCGTGGGCATAGCCGATGCTGAGGTCGGGACATAGTCCCTGGATGATGGCCGCCATTTCGGCCAGCCCCTGGACTCGGTTGTAGATGAAAAAGACCTGACCGCCCCGTTCCGTCTCGTAATAAATCGCATCCCTGATAAAATCCTCGTTATAGCCATGGAGTTCTGTTTGTATAGGCTGGCGGTTAGGCGGCGGAGTATTAATGATACTAAGGTCCCGGGCACCCATCAGGCTGAAATGTAGGGTCCTTGGAATAGGCGTTGCCGTTAGCGTAAGGCAGTCGACATGGGTGCGCAGGGTCTTGATCTTTTCCTTGGCTGCCACCCCAAACTTCTGTTCCTCATCGATGACCAGCAGGCCGAGGTCCCTGAACTTCACATCTTTTCCCAGCAGTGCATGGGTACCGATGATGATATTGATCTTGCCTTCTTCCAGTCGTTTCAGGGTTTCTTTCTTTTCCTTTGCCGATTTGAAGCGGTTGATGAAATCCACCTGCACGGGGAAATCCTTCAGCCGCTCGCCGAAAGTCTTGTAATGCTGAAAGGCAAGGATCGTGGTCGGCACCAGCACGGCGGCCTGTTTGTTATCGCAGCATGCCTTAAAGGCTGCGCGGATCGCGATTTCCGTTTTGCCAAAACCAACGTCTCCGCATACCAGCCGGTCCATGGGGGAAGACGACTCCATGTCCTTTTTTACGTCGGCCGTTGCTTTGCTCTGGTCCGGTGTATCCTCGTAAATAAAAGAAGCCTCCAGCTCTGTTTGCATGTAATTATCCGGCGAAAAGGCAAAGCCTTTTTCGGCTTTGCGCTGGGCATATAACCGGATCAGGTCGAAGGCAATTTCCTTGACCCGCGTCTTGGTCTTTTCCTTCAGCTTTTGCCAGGCATCGCTGCCCAGTTTGTTGACTTTGGGGATCGTTCCCTCCTTGCCTGTATATTTACTGATCTTGTGGAGGGAATTGATATTCACATACAGGATATCGCTGTCCTTGTAAATAATGCGTACTGCTTCCTGCAGGCGGCCATTGGCCTCGATCTTCTGCAATCCGCTATAGACACCCACTCCATGATCCATGTGAGTGACATAGTCCCCAGGCTGCAGTTCACGCAGCGTGCGCAGTGTAATTGCCTTGTTCTTGTTATAGGCCTGCTTGACCTTGTATTTGTGATACCGCTGGAAGATCTGGTGGTCCGTATAACAGACGATTTTCAGGTCTTCGTCGATAAAGCCCTCATGGATAGAATGAGGAACGGGGGTAAAGGTAATAGCCGCATGCAGGTCTTCGAAGATCGTGCGCAGTCTTTCCAGCTGCTGGGGATTTTCCGCGAACAGGCAAAGGGTATATTTTTTGGTTTCCCAGGATTTCAGGTCCCTGATCAACAGGTCGAATTGCCGGTTGAAGGTTGGCTGCGGCCGGGTATGAAACTCCAGGATAAAGGGCCCGTCTGAAGGGTGATGGTCAGACAGGGCCGGGTTAAGGCCCGGGTTGGCGGGAAGATGGCCACCGGCGGAAGGACCGAATTCCACCAGGTGAAATTTCGCCAGCTGTTCTTCGATCTGTTGTGCCGTCACAAACTCATCCACGCTAACCTCTCTTTTCTCCAGCCGGTCCTCATCATCGTCACCTGATCCGGCGTTAAGCGGCGGGCGGCCCTTGCCGGCCGGCATTCCACGGCCGGAGACCTTGCCGTCGCCGGAGCCGCGTTCGCGGGACGTCCGGATCTCTTCCTCGCGGCGAGCTTCCTCCAGTTCTTTTGCTGCGCGCGTGTTATCCAGGAAAAGTCCCAGGTCTTCTTCCTGCAGGGCCAGCCGTTCGCGGGTAAAGGTCCAATCCTGCATCCAGATCACGGTCCCTTCAGGAATGAATTCCAACAGGGAGATCTTCTCACCACTGTCGGACCGGTTATCCACGTTAGGGATGATATTTACCTGGAGCAATTTACGTTCGGACATCTGGGTCTCGGGATCGAAAATGCGGATGGAGTCAACGTCGTTGCCGAACAATTCGACGCGGTATGGCTTTTCATTTCCAAAGGAATAGATATCCAGGATTCCGCCGCGAAGGGCAAACTGGCCTGGTTCATATACAAAATCTGTTCGATCGAAACCCTTGTCCACCAAGTTTTCCAGCAGGCCGTTGAGGTCGATGTTGTCTCCGGCCTTCAATGAAATGATATTCCCGGACAAGGTGTCCGGGAGGACCACCTTTTCGAAAAGGGCTTCCGGGTAGGTGATAATGAGCTTTTTACCGACACCGGACGGCGCTGCCCCATCGTCCAGGGGGCGAAGGCCAGTGTGAGACAGGCCTGCAAGGGGTTGCCGCATCGCCGCAGAAAGACGAGTCAGCGCTTCCGTCCGCAGCATCACGTGACTGCTGTTAAGGAGGCGATAGTTCTTTTTATTCTTGAAAGAAGCGGGAAAATAAAAAAGGTCGAGCGCGCCGGTCAGACTTTCAATCGTATTGTGCAGGTAGGCTGCCGCTTCTGCATCCTCACAGACTACCAGGTGGTTCATCTGGCGAGTCATTTCCTGTTGAAAAACAGCGCTGATAAGAAAGGCGGGTGAGCTTCCCTGAAGATTTTTGCAGGCTATCCGTTGGGGAGCAGACAAGAGGAGCCTGTCCGCCAGTTGAAAAAGGCGGGGAGAATGTAAAAATGATTCAAGAAGAGCCTCACTGTTCATCCAGGGCGCAAATATACAAAAAAGCGCGCAAGCATACGGCCGTTCAAGCAACCGATCCGCTAAAATTACCGTAAATCTTAATAAACCACCTTATGATCGGATTCTACACTGCAGTTCACCCGGGTCATCTTTCCGGGCGTCACTTCTACGTGTGCTAGAAAGGGGACTTGAAAAAGGCCAGTTCAAGTCCATAAAAAATGTAATTTTAGACAACAAAAGACTTAAAAAACGCTTATGAACAAAAGCAGGGTGCCGTCATTACTCCTTACCTTATTTTCCACCTTATTCGTGCTTTCCGGATTGACCTCCCGGGCCCAAACTACAACCAATACTGCCGTATTACAAAAAGCCAGCCAGCAAAGAGGGGCAGAATACAGGGCCATGCAACAGCTGCTGACACGTTCCGCCCTGCAGCATGGGTGGCCGCTCGTCATGCGGGATAAGAAAGGCCATAAAGCCTATCTCAGAGGTATTAACAGCAGGGGATTTCCCTATTACATCACTACCGTCGACAATATCATTTCTGCCGCAACTATCGGGACCAGCCACCTGTGGCCTGGTGGTAATACCAACCTGAACCTCAACGGCGGAAGCGCCAATCTCAAAGGCAAGATAGCTATATGGGATGAAGGGGTGGTACGTCCGACCCACGTAGAGCTGGTGGGACGCGTAGTGCAGGAAGATGCGGCGGAGGGTGATACTGTCCTGAGTGACCATTCCACGCATGTGTCGGGCACTCTGATTGCCACAGGCGTCAACCCGGTAGCCAAAGGCATGTCCAATGGCGCCCAGTTGCTGCAGGCCTATGATTATAACAATGACGAAGCCGAAATGATGACGGCTGCGGCCAACGGATTGCTGACTTCCAATCACTCCTACGGCACTGTCGCCGGCTGGGAGCCGGATGCCACTTACCCCGACCGATGGGATTTCTGGGGAGACCCCGGAGACACGGTGGACATCAGTTTTGGTTTATATGACTCCGATGCCCAGATCTGGGATTCCATCGCTTATAATGCGCCCTATTACCTGATCGCCAAGGCGGCGGGCAATAATCCCGGGGACACCGGGCCGGCCGTCGGGGGAGATTACTGGCGGATGAATGCGGCAGGCAACTTCTATAATGCAGGCACCCGTCCGGCAGGTATCAGCAACAATTATACCTACGAGACCATTCCCACCTTCGGTAATTCCAAGAATATCATGGTCATCGGCGCTGTCAATCCCATTCCCGGGGGGTATACCAGCCCGTCTGATGTCGTGTGGTCCGGTTTTTCGAGCGAAGGGCCGACCGGAGACGGCCGTATCAAGCCGGACCTGGTTGCAGATGGGGTGAATGTGCTGTCTTCTATCAGTACGGCCGACAATGCCTACGATATCTATAGCGGTACGTCCATGGCTACCCCTGCCTCCTGCGGTTCGGGTTTCCTGTTGCAGCAGTATTATTCGCGGATCCACGGAACCTTTCTGCGGTCTGCGACCCTTAAAGGGATCCTCATTCATACGGCTGATGAGGCAGGATCCTATCCCGGCCCGGACTATATTTTCGGCTGGGGGCTGATCGATATGGTCCGCGCCGCTGGTGTCATAACCTCCGACAGTGCCGATCATACTCAGCAGATTATCGAGAGCAGCCTTGTACAAGGTACCACCGACAACGCGAGCTATACTGTGGTGGCCTCGGGGAAAACGCCCTTATGGGCTACGATCAGCTGGACCGATCCTCCGGCGACTCCTGTCAATATCCCTAATAATGAATCGAATTTCCAGGATGTAGGGCTCAAGCTGATCAACGACCTGGATCTGCGGATAACGGATAATACGACGAGCACCGTTTATATGCCGTGGGTGTTGAATCCTACGCCCGGTAATCGCCAAAACGCTGCTACCAAGGGAGACAATTTCCGCGACAATGTGGAAAAGGTCGAGCTGACCGACAGTGCTGTCCCGGGCAGGACCTATACGATTACGGTCACCCATAAGAGTACCCTGCAACGAGGCAGCCAGGCTTATTCCCTGATCATCAGCGGGGTGGGCGGGGTGGCACCCTGTACTTCGGCCTCGACAAGCGGGGGAGCCGATATCACCTCGGTTGTTCTGAACAATCTTTCGAATCCTATACCGACCAACAGTTCCTGTCCCGGCTATGTCGACTTCACTACGCTGACACCTGCCAACCTGCCGCTTGGCCAGACCATGAATATTTCTGTCGGCACAAGCAGTTGTAATGCCACGAATAATAACCGGGCCGTGGCGGTCTATATCGACTTCAACAATAACGATACATTCGAGACCAATGAGCAGGTCTATCTCAGCTCTGTCGGCCTGGCAAGCACAGTCAGCGGGTCCTTTATTGTACCCACAACCGCCGTTGTCGGCGGCATTGCCCGGATGCGGGTCATCGCCGAGGAGACGAACGATCCGTCCGTTATATCGCCCTGCGGCACCTATACCAATGGCGAGACACAGGATTATCGCGTCATGTTCACCAACCCTGCCACCGATGTCGGGGTCATGGACCTGGAATATCCCACCCAGACGAACACCATCTGTCCTAGTGACTCCCAGATCGTGGCGGTCCGTATCCATAACTACGGCACGGTTGCCCAGACAAAGGGAGTACCGGTCAGCACTGTCGTTACCCAGGGCGGCAATACGGTAGCCACGTTCAGCGCCATTTGTATGGACAGCATTCCCGCCGGCGGGGATGTGGTATACACTTACAGTGACGGCACACTGCCGACCACGGGGGGCGCCAGCTACAGTTTTGTCAGCCATACAGCGCTCAGCGAAGACTATAATACCGCCAATGATTCCAATAAGACGGCCGTCACCATCGACGCCGCCGGGTCAACCGCCAATGCGGCGGCCACCTTCTGCGGCGCCAACCCTACATCGGTAGTGCTTCATGCAACGACCACCGGCGATGACGTCGCCGTCTGGTATGACAGTCAGACGGCTACTACGCCGATAGCCGCCGGCAATAATACGACCACCACCGATATCCAAAAGACATATTACGTGGGCCTCAATGCTCTGACAGCCAAGGGGGGATCACCGAACAGCGCGGCCTATGCCGTCTCAGGCAGCAGTCCCGGAATCTATTATCCGTTTAACGGGCAATTCATGGATATCACCACGAGTGTGCCGCTGACGCTCGAGAGCGCCAGGCTGTATGTCGGTCACCAGGGGCAGGTCACCTTCACCCTTGCTACTCTCGCAAGCCTAAGTGAGAACGGTTATTCATATTACCCGATAGAGGACGTAGTGCTGGACGTATATCCCTCCAAGCAGGTGGCGCAACCGGGAGAGGTGAATGTCAATGCCGGTGACTTCAGCGATACGGGGGCCATCTACTACCTGAATCTTCCGATCCCCAATCCGGGCTCGTATATCCTTATAGCCCAGTGTTCGGACAGCACGAATCTCTTCCTGAATACCGGCATTACGACCAATCACTATCCGATCAGCATTCCGGGTATATTTTCCGTGACGGGCAATTCCAATGTCTATGATGCCACCAAGCCAGCGGATAGTGTGACCTATTACCAGCAATTTTACTACCCGATATACGATATCGGCATCCGGCTGGAAGGCTGCCCCGGGCCGATTACGGCCGTGACGCCGTCGACTGAGCCGGCACCGACCATCTCCCTGGCGGACAGCATCCTTACCAGCAGCGCGGACAGTGGAAACATCTGGTACCTGAATGATGCCCCGACCACCTCTACCGGTGTAACCGATACGGCCAGAGTCGCCGGGGTCTATTACACGACCGTCACGGATCCGGTGACCGGTTGCGTACTCATTTCCGATTCGGTCACGTATACGCCAGGGGGTAGCGGTAACGCAGCCATCGGGCTGAAGCTTGGCGCCAATCCCAACAAGGGGAGTTTCCTGCTACAATTCTTTATGAGTACGGCAGCAAATACCAGCGTTGAACTATACGATGCGTTCGGCAATAAGGTATATGATGAGCAAGATGGTGACTTTAGCGGCAGTTATGCTAATGTTATCAGTGTTCCCAACCTGGCTTCTGGGATGTACGTACTAAAGATCACTCACGGTAGTAGCACCTATCATGAGAAGGTGATCATAGACAAATAGCAAAATAAACAAATCTCTATTCCGGGCGGCGCTATAAAATTGCGCCGCCCTTTTTTATGTGAGCCGGGAAAATTTTGGGTATATTAGTACGTCATATATAACAGTCGATCGCTGGCCATAAAATTTTCAGCATGCTCCAACCTTGGCAAACAGGTACGGTAATCCGCATCGAGCAGGAGGCGGCGCAAACGCGTCGATTCTGGATACAATTGTCAGATCTTACTTCTTTCGACTTCAAACCCGGGCAATTCGTCACGCTGGATTTGCCTATTCATGACAAGCCCAACAAGCGATGGCGCAGCTATTCGATTGCCTCCTGGCCGGATAGTTCCAACGTCATTGAGTTGGTCATTGTCTTTTTGGAGGGAGGGGCGGGAACGCATTATCTGTTCAATGAAGTGAAAGTAGGGAGCCTGTTGACGCTCCGGGGGCCTCAGGGCGTTTTCACCTTGCCGGAACCGATCGAAAAAGATCTTTTTTTGATCTGCACCGGAACCGGCGTTGCTCCCTTCCGGTCGATGACCCATTACATCCTCGATAAAAACATCGCACACGGCAACATCTACCTGATCTTTGGTTGCCGGACGTTCGGAGATTGCCTATACCGTACGGAGCTGGCGGCATTGGCGGAAAAGATACCCGACTTTCACTATATTCCTACTTTTTCGAGAGAGACGGCCCATCCTTTGGAATCGCTTTTCCGAACGGGTTATGTGCATGCCATCTATGAAGAGCTTTGCAGCGAGCACCCGCCGGCCAACTTCTTTCTATGTGGCTGGAAGAATATGATCGATGAAGCCAGGCAGCGTATCCACGCGCTGGGATATGAACGCAAGTCCATTCACCAGGAGCTATACGGTTAGCCGGAGATAAGGCCTGTCGTTCTTAATTTGTAGCTTTCTCTTTGGAATTTTCTTTGTTGCCGTTGATTTTCATGGGGATCACCGGTATAGATTGATCCTTCAGTTTGCTTTGTAGCATAACATAGGTGCGCTGTGCCTCCAGCGTTTCCTGGTGGCAACTCAATACTTCTGACTCCAACTGCTGGATCCGGGCGTTACTCCTGGCTAATTTGCCCCTACTGAAAACGAACCCGATAAAAACACCACCTATTAGCACTGCAAAAAGAATAACGGGGTTAATGATAACATCAAAGGTAACTGACATTTTTCTTTAAGTATTTAAGGTGTTAAACAGGAAGACGGGCTACTAACAGGGGTTGCGACAGACGCTTTCAGCGGATAATGGATGGGTACCAGACCCGTATCCAAGGCACAAGATAGCACTAAAATGATATAAATACTATCTTTTCCGGGGATTTTCGTCCTTACCTATTCCCCGATCGCCTGGCTGATCAGGGTGGCAATATTGTCAATGGGAATCCGCTGTTGCTGCATACTATCCCGATGGCGGATAGTAACTGTGCGGTCTTCTTTTGTCTGGTGGTCCACCGTCACGCAGAAAGGGGTCCCGATAGCATCCATCCGGCGATATCTCTTGCCAATTGCGTCTTTTTCTTCATAAAAGCAGCGGAATTTCTGTTTGCAGACGTCCATAATCTCACGGGCGATCTCCGGCAGGCCATCTTTTTTGGTCAGGGGAAGGACGGCGAGCTTGACAGGGGCCAGCAGGGGAGGAAATTTCAGTACTACCCGGCTATCGGGTTTTTCCGGCGTACTGAGGTCTTCCTCCCAAAAAGCCTCGCTCAGTACCATCAGGACGGTTCTGTCCAGGCCAATGGAGGTCTCTATTACGTAAGGGATGTAGTTCTGGTTGATCTCCGGGTCGAAATACTGGATCTTCTTTTTGCTGAATTCCTGGTGATTTTTCAGATCGAAATCCGTCCGGGAATGGATGCCCTCTACTTCCTTGAATCCTATGGGGAAATCATATTCGATATCACAGGCGGCATCCGCATAATGGGCCAGCTTGACATGGTCGTGGAAGCGATATTTTTCCGCCGGGATACCCAGGCCCAAATGCCATTTCATGCGGGCCTCTTTCCAATACTCATACCAATCTTTTTGCGTGCCGGGGCGGATAAAGAACTGCATTTCCATTTGTTCGAATTCCCGCATCCGGAAGATGAACTGCCGTGCGACGATCTCGTTACGGAAGGCCTTGCCGATCTGGGCAATGCCAAAGGGTATCTTCATCCGGCCGGTTTTCTGCACGTTGAGGAAATTCACAAAAATACCTTGCGCTGTTTCAGGCCGGAGATATATCTCGCTTGCATCTTCCGAAACGCTACCCAGCTGCGTAGAGAACATGAGGTTGAACTGTCTTACATCGGTCCAGTTAGATGTGCCGCTAACACCGCATTTTATCTTTCGCGTTTCGATGAGCTTTTTCAATCCGTCGAAATCACTGGCGGCAAGCAGTCGATCCATCTCGATTTGAAGAGCGTCGGCTTCGATTTTTTTACCTTCTTTTTCCAATTCATCGATACGAGCCTCGATAAGATGATCGACACGATAGCGTTTTTTGCTATCCTTGTTGTCGATCATCGGGTCGCTGAAATTATCTACGTGCCCACTGGCCTTCCAGGTTGTGGGATGCATAAAAATAGCGGCATCGATTCCCACGATATTCTCGCGGAGCTGTGTCATGCTCTTCCACCAATGGTCCTTGATATTTTTCTTGAGCTCGCTTCCATATTGACCGTAATCGTAGACGGCACTTAGACCATCATAGATCTCGCTGGAGGGAAAAATAAAGCCGTACTCCTTACAATGCGAAATTATCGCCTGAAACCTGTTCGTATCGTTTGCCATGGTATGTACCGGAAATGCGCTGTTAAACAAAGTAGCGCATTTCCGGTAAAGCGCTAATGTCTGTCCTTCGGACTGAACTTCGTCCTTCCCACTGGCAAGGACTCCTTCGTAACCCACCGGCTACTTCCAGCAGCCGGTGGGCAAAGATATAATACGGGTGGGAATTCCATGTATCTTTACGGGACAAAGTCATGTCCATTCAATTCAAAGAACAGAAGCCAGCGCTTTTGGAGCAGTTTGGGGTCTATTACCTGGAGGTATTCCGGAAAAAAGATCTCACTCATCGTGCTTTCGATTTTTCGGATGCCCAACTGAGCGCTGTCATCCGGCGGATATCCGGCAAAGGCGTTGTACTTTCTGCCCTGACGGGACTGGTCTGTGTCTGGCCAACGGTGTATTTTGACGGCTGGTGGCAGCATGATGCCTGGTATGCACAGTATGCATGGCTGGGAGCCGTCTATGGCATCTGTATCCTCGTCGAATTCTACCTCCTGTTTATCATTGCTCTGCGAGCCGTTCACGAGGTCAGTGAATTGATCAATATGCGCTCGCACGACGCCGATTTCCTGAAGAGCGGCCCGTTCAGCATTACCCATATCCTTTCGCGGGCGGCCCTGGAAATCAATGATCCTGAATGGCACATCCTTGGGATCGACCCATTCAAAAGGGTATCCAAAATGAACCTGCTGCTGCTTGGGTTACTGTACAAATGCAAGATCATCATCACCAATTTTGTCGCCAAATGGGTACTATTGCATACCGTCGGCCCTGCGATCGGCGGCATTTCGATCAACTATATTGCCCTGCCGGTGGAGTGTTTTTGGAATGGGGCTGTACTGTTACGGGTAGTGAAAGAAGCCCGGCTGCGGCTATTTGGCTTTGCTCTCTGCAATGAGTTGGCAGACCGAATTATCAGGGACCAGACCCTGCACCGGCTGTCACCAGCGGCCAGGATCGGGTGCATGCGAGCAATAGGTAACGCCGTTGTCCTGGCCCGTAATTACCATCCTAACGTGATCGTCCTGGCCTTACGGTTCCAGCACCTGCTGCATTTGCAAAAGGATCATCACTATGACGATTGGGACCTCTTTCTTCAGGCCTTGCGTGAGGTGACGGCGGAAGAAAGGATTTTCCTGCTGAACCTTTTCACTCTGGCAGTGGCCTTTGACGGGAGGATTACCGTAGCAGAGGCGAAAAATCTAAAAGATGCCTATGGCATGGAATATGATGAATACCGTCCCCGGCTGCGGGAACTGACTACCGCGTTGCATACCGGCCGGCTGAATGAGGCGGCGGCGCTCAGCAAACTCGATTTCACGTCGGGGTGAGGCCGGGCCTATACCGTTCGCCGTCGCGAATATCCTTCTTCCTGAAATTCTTTTCCAGGGCGGTGGTCAGGTCGATGTTCGTCTGGTTGGCAATGCACAGCAGCACCCACAGCACATCCGCCAGTTCGTCGGCCAGCTCCCTGCCTTTATCCGACTCTTTAAAGGATTGGTCGCCATATAACCGGCTCATCAGCCGCGCCACTTCTCCGACCTCTTCCGTCAGAATGGCCATGTTGGTCAGTTCGCTAAAATAGCGGACGCCGGTGGTGCGGATCCAGGTATCGACGAGATCCTGGGCCTTCCGGATGGACAGCTGTTGTGCCGGAATATCATCAGTCATAGCGGGACGATGTTGTTTACGGTAAAAGTAGTGGAAACCAGAGTTTTACTGCTAAATAATGACAGGGTATTGCAGATATAATAAAACGTAGTTATATTGAGCGTACAACTAAACTCCAATCGTATGTTCCTCTTTCTTTGCAAGATCGGCGGGAAACCGGGGTGGTGGCTGCTTCTTTTTTGCATTCCGCTGGTGAATATTATTTTTTTAATCTGGTTGATAAATATGGTCTCAAAAAGTTTCGGCAAGGATGAAGGCTTTACGGTCGGATTGCTGCTGCTGGGCTTTATCTTTTACCCCATATTGGCGTTCGGCGATGCTACCTATATCGGACCTTACGGTGATCCTGCAGCCTTTCAGGCCGCCCGGAATCCGACGTTCGACTTCGATCAGCCCCGACCACAGGTCTGATCGGGCTGCACAGAATTCCTACAGAATAAAGTCCTATTTTTACCCGGATGAAAATCCTGATCGTCGAAGATGAGATGGACCTTGCGCAGAGTATATCAGCCTATCTGAAGGGCGAAAACTACCTTTGCGAACTTGCTCCTGATTGCCGGAGCGCGCTGGAGAAGATCGAATCTTTCGATTATGACTGCATCCTGCTGGACATCTCTCTTTCGGATGGTAATGGCTTGAGCGTACTCCGGGAATTGAAAGCCAATAATAAAACGGATGGTGTGATCATTCTTTCCGCAAGGAATTCTATTGATGACAAGATAGATGGCCTTAACATGGGCGCCGATGATTATCTCAGCAAGCCCTTTCACCTGTCCGAATTGAATGCCCGTATTGCCGCCGTGATCAGAAGGCGGCGCTTCGAAGGAAATAAAACGCTGGTTTTGAATGAGTTAGTAATCGATTTGATCGGCAAGACGGTAATCGTAGGCCATCAGCCTGTAGATCTTACCCGGAAAGAATATGACCTCCTGCTGTATCTTGTATCCAACAAGAACCGGGTCATCTCAAAAAATGCCATTGCAGAGCACCTTTCCGGCGAGCAATCCGTGAGCTATGACAATCTGGATTTCATTTATTCCCACATGAAGAACCTGAAGCGGAAATTGCATCAGGCAGGATGTGGTGATTACATCCGAAGCCTGTATGGAATGGGGTATAAGTTTGAGGTGAAGTGAAGGCGTTCGTAACCTTCGCTGCGCTCGGGAACTTCGTAGGAGCTGCTTCGCCACGCCTACTCACGGTTTTTCGAATCAATGATAATCGTCACCGGTCCGTCGTTCAGCAATTCCACTTTCATATCTGCGCCAAACTCTCCTGTGAATACCTGTTTGCCCAGGTTGGTCTCCAGGCAGGTGATCATTTTTTGATAGAGGGGAACAGCTACATCCGGTTTACTGGCCCGGATATAGGAGGGGCGATTGCCCTTTTTCGTAGCTGCGTGCAAGGTGAACTGGCTTATCAACAGAATATCGCCTCCGGTCTCTTTTATGGAGAGGTTCATCACGCCGGTATTGTCATTAAAGATCCGCAAATTGATAATTTTTCCACTGAGCCAGGCGGCATCTTCGGCGTCGTCGGCGTCTTCTATACCGACCAGAACGAGCAGCCCTTCCATGATGGACGCTTTCAAATGACCTTCGATGGTGACAGCCGCATTGCTTACACGTTGGATAACAACCCGCATTTTTTTATGTGAAGATACGTGTTGCAGGTTATGCGGCCTGCAGGAAGGCGCCCCCGTGCAGGGAACCCGATTCGTGCCTGAACTCCTGCACAGCAACAATGATAGCGCCGGCCATCATCAAAAGAAAAACAATGGAAGCCATCCATTGGATCTGGCGGCCCAGATAATAGGACAAAGGCCGGAAGAAAAAGCGAATAATATGACGGCCGGGCGGAATGGACAGACCACGCAGCACGTAGTTCGTACGGATGATGGGTGCTTCGTGGTCATCGATCCAGGCCCGCCAGCCCCGATTGTAATAGACTTCGCTGAATACGGCGAACCGTTTGCCCGGGGATTGTGACAGATAAGTGATCTCATCATTGTCGTTCTTGACGAGCGTGATTGTCCCTGAGGTATCGGCGGCGACGGGATTGAGCCGGACATTGCCGCTGTCGGCGGTGAATACGATAGCGGTGTCTTTCGGGTTGAAGTGAGTGAGTTGGTTCATTACATCTTTGGCCATAGGTTCGTAACGAACCCCCTTGACGAACCAGACCGGCCCCAGGGATCCGTTATTCCGCAACACTGAATCACCGCCTCCGGCCACCGGCTTGATAATATACCTTGTATTCAGCATATTAATTACCGGCTTGCAATTAGGGAAATTAAATAATTGACGAGTGATCAGGTCTTCGTAGATCTTGAGCTTGGCGGCGTGGTAGCCGCCGATGGAAAAATGAAAGTACGCCGTCATAGCGCCATAAGTCAGTGCATTATAGGCGCTGTCCCGCACGTCGAACACGCGGAAATAACCCTTGTCCTGCAGGATTTGCCTGTCGGCATCGGTACCCGCGAAATTCTGCTGGTACTCATCCTTTTCCATGTAATTATCTTCGTTGAGGTATTTCAGGTCCAGGCTCATTACATCCCCGAAAATCAGTAATCCCATGACCACGAGAAGAAAGCCGGGAGAAACTATCTTCCGGATATAGAGGCCGATGATGAGCGCTCCTGCCAGCATGAGGCTGAAGGACCGGAGAAGGCTATCCCCGAAAAGGGTCCGTCTGTCCTCCTGTAATGCATGGACAAAGGCTTGCATATAGCCAATGGCGGAGCTTCCATTTTCCTGCGTCTTTTTCAGCAGATCGGTTTCCCACGGGCTGGAATAATTAAAGCGAAAATAGAGCGCTGACAGCAAGAGGAAGATACCAGCCGTGCTCAGCAGGCCCCATTTGTACCGGCGCCAAAGGTCTGTCCTGTTCTCTGCCATCCAGATCTTATCCAGTGTAAGAACAGCCATCATACAAAACAGGAAGGTGGGAATGACCAGGATCATACTGGGCGCCCTGAATTTGTTGTACAAGGGCAGCCATTTCAGCAGGAATTCATTGAAGGAGAGGAAGTAGCTTCCCCAACTCATGAGGATGGCCAAAAAGCTGACGCTCAATATCCACCACTTATGACGGTTGTCCAACACAAAAAGGCCGATGAGAACAAGGAGAATAATGTTAGCGCCTGCGTAAGGTGGTCCCGCAAAAAATTTGCCCACCCCACCCCAGTAATAACGTGGGCCATCCTCTCCGATGCGGGCAATGAGATCGGGCGGCATTTGATCCATCACCCGGACAGCTTTTGACTGCTGGGAAGACAGTTGCAGGTCGGTGCTGCCTCCAAAGATATCGGGCACGAACATGACCAGTGGTTCCAGTTTGTACATGCTGAACTCAAAGGCGGCCGAGTCACTGAGGCCGGTATGTGCATTATTGGCCGTGTTGTCTGTCAGTTCGCTGCCGGCCCGTGTCGACTCTTTGGAAGCGTCATACGTAGTAAAAATCACCACTGCATTACTGAGAATGCCGACTAGTGCAGCTCCCACCGCCATCAGTATTACCTGCCCCAGCCTGCGCCTTTCTCCTTTGCGTATCCAGGGAATACCGTAGCCAGCCAGCAGCCCCACGGCAACGATCAAAATATAATACATGATTTGTACATGGTTGACAGAGACCAGCAGCGCGGTAAAAAGGGCCAGGAGAACCATGCCAAGCCAATATTTTCGCTCACAGATGAGAATGAGCGATCCGATGACGCCGGGTATCATGCCGATGGATTGCATTTTGGTATCATGACCAACGGCTACAATCACAGGGTTATAAGTGGCATAAGCGTAGGCCAGCGCCCCAATAATCCCGATGTAGGGATTAATCCGCAATGCGCCTGCCAGGAAGTAAAAGCATATGCAGGCCAGGAAAAAAAAACTGGCAGGCTTTGTCAGGTAGAAGGTCAGTGCCCCGTAGAACAAGTCGGGGATATTGACGGACTGGGTGTCCATAGCGATCTGGTAACCGGGCATTCCGCCGTACATGCTGTTGCTCCAAAGGGGGAAATGTCCGTGCTTTTCTTTATACTGGAAGGAATTGTGCGCCATTCCCTGCCATTGCAGTACATCTTCCTGGGATAAGACCTTGTCCTCGAATGCGGGCTTGCAGTAAAGATAGGCCACCCCCCCAAAGATAAAAATAGCCAGGAGATGGGGCAAGGCACTACTCAACAGACGCTTAATTATTTTTTTCATTCCGGTTAATGCAATGATCCGCAGCACTGGTAGGGAATGTTGCAATTCCCGGACCAGCTTTGGTCTGGCGTCGCTGCCGTCCTTTTGGTCTCAGGTTTTTAATTTATCTTTAACCGTGCTAAAATAATAAAGATAGATATTACAAAAGAAATAATTTTCCGGACAGCCCGCAGCGGGGGCAAGGGCGGTCAGAATGTCAACAAGGTCGAGACCATGGTGGAAGGTTATTTTTCGATCCGGGACTCCTCCCTATTCACCGAAGACGAAAAAAATACCCTGGAAAAAAAATTAGCCGTCAAGATCAATTCAGAAGGATTTTTAAAGGTGCGGTCACAGGTTCATCGGACCCAACTGGCCAATAAGGCTGAAGTGGTCCGCAAAATGCTGCAGTTGTTGGAACAGGGCCTTAAGAAAGAGAAGCGGCGGTTGGCCACCCGACCTTCTGCCGGCTCTAGGGAAAAAAGGATCGAGCACAAGAAAAGGCAGGGCCAGATCAAGGAAGGGCGTAAAAAAATCAACGATTTCGAATGACTAGGGCCCGGGGTGTGGGCGCCAGGAATGTGGATAGCCCGCGGGGTGTGGATGCTAGGTTTGAGGATTGTGCACAGCAGACCCCCCGCTGTTGCGTGGAAGTTGCTGTACCTCACAAGAAATGTTTAATGGTTGATGGTATCTGATCGGGGGAGGGGTTTAGGGGGTAAAGGCCTTACGGCCCGAATATCCTGATCAGTTTAGAGGCGTAACAAAGATCTTCTCTCTTGTTCAGCCTTCCAAATGATGTACTACGCAAAAACATACGTATTTATACCTATTTTTTTAGGACCTAATACTTGCTATTCTTATTTTCTATATTCCTGATAAGTCAATCTATCATAATTCCCCTAATTGCCGGGCTGATACACTTACGCCGCATCGGTAAGCGCTATCGGCCCTTTTTCATCCTGCTGGTGGTGGGCTTCGTCACGGAACTGATCAACAGGTTCATGATCAAAATAATCCATAACAGCAACGCCGCAGTAAGCAATATCTTCGCGCTCATTGAATGGCTGTTGATCCTCTGGCAGTTCCGGGTCTGGGGTTTTCTGCATGCCCGAAAAAAAGCATATTTATTCTTACTATTGCTTCCCTGCGCTATTTGGGTGACAGAAAATCTGGTCTTCGGCCATCTCCGTGATTTTTCGCCCTATTTCCGCTTTTTTGATTCTTTCCTTATTGTCCTTTTGAGCGTCAATAAGATCAATTTCATGATCACCCATGACAACCGCAACCTTCTCCGTCATCCTGAGTTTCTTATTTGCATTGGATTTATTATCTTTTTTATATACGACAACGATAATATTGCTCTTCGGTTATATTAATGCCCTGACAAATATTATTTTTGCCATTGCTATGGCGAAGATACCGGCGCCTCGAGGTTTACATTGCAGTAAGAGGTTTGGGCTGTCAACTATCATGATTCATGGAAAACAAGATCCTTTATATTACGATCCTGGTATCTCCGATTATAGCCATAATCATCATCTATTTCTTCGTTTCCATCATCCGGTATCATCGTCGGTACATGAAATTGCAGCGGGAAAAGATCTTTGCCGAGATCACCATCCGGGAAAATGAGCGCAAGCGGCATGCCGGCGGACAGAGTCATCCTGGATAAGATGACGGGAAGGGCTTCGACAGAGAAAAAGCGCTGACCGTCTCCCAGGGACTGGGTCTGCGCAGTCTGGAAAATCGCTGCGAGATCCTGAATGGCATCCTCACCCTCGAATCCTCTCCCGATGCCGGCACCAACTATTTTATCAAAATACCCATTGGATGAGCAGGGGGGATACGTTAATTTTGTTAAAAGAGCAATTTGAGCAGCATTAAAAAATTGGCGGGGCAGACGATCTGGTATGGGGCGAGTTCTATCTTTGCCCGCTTTCTCTACTACCTGCTGACGCCGTACCTGACTGCCAAATTCGCCGGCGGAACCGGGTACGGGGAAATGAGCCTGGTCTATTCCCTGATCCCTTTCCTGAATGTCGTGGTCCTGTTTGGGTTTGAAACGGCCTATTTTCGTTTTATCCAGAGGAAAGATGCCGAAAAGGACATCTACGATACTTTGCTGGGCTCCCTGCTGATCTCCACTTTCCTGCTGACCTTACTACTGCTGGTTTTTCGCCAGCCCATCGCCAGCTTCATCGGTGTGGAAAAGCGCCCGGAATATATTACTATCAGCGCCTGTATCATTGCCTGCGACGCTTTGTCGGCACTCCCTTTCGCCAGGCTGAGGCATGAGGGTAAGCCCCGGAAATTTGCGGCCATTCGGGTAGCCGGTATCCTGCTGAATATGTTCTTTGCCTATTTCTTTTTGTCGATCTGTCCCCACCTGGTGAAGGAGCATCCTGACAGCAGCCTGCTGCTGTTCTACAACCCGCATTTTGGGGTGGGTTATGTACTGATCGCCAACCTGGTCCAATCCGCCTTCCAGGTCCTGGCCCTATCCCGCCAGCTGCTACAGTTCCGCTTCAAGCTGAATTTCCCGTTGTGGAAGGAAGTCATGATCTATGCCCTGCCGCTGACGATCGCCGGTTTCGGCGGCATGATCAACGAGACGTTCGACCGGATCATGCTATTCCGGCGCCTGCCTCTGACGCACGACCAGGCGGAATACCAGGTAGGTATTTATGGCGCCTGCTACAAATTATCATTGCTGATCACCCTCTTCGTCCAGGCCTTCCGGATGGGAGCCGAGCCCTTCTTCTTCCGGCAGTCTGTGGAGGATTCCGCCCAGCGCACCTATGCCCGGGTCATGAAATTCTTTGTGATCACGGTTTGCCTGATGTTCCTGTTCGTTGCTCTCTACCTTAACATCTGGAAAGGGTTTATCCGCGACCCCGGCATGTATGCGGGCCTGAAGGTTGTGCCTATTCTTTTGTTCGCAAATATGTTCCTGGGGATCTACTACAATCTTTCCATCTGGTACCGGCTAACAAAAAATACCCGGGCGGGCGCCTATATTACGCTGATCGGGGCCGGCATCACGCTGGTTATCAATTATCTGTTCATCCCCTCCTCGAGTTATATGGCCTCGGCATGGGCGACCTTCCTCTGTTATGGCAGCATGATGGTTATTTCCTTTATCTGGGGGCAGAAGGTCTACCGGGTACCGTATGCGTGGAAAAAGCTGACGGCCTACATGGTCATCGTAGCTTTGATCTATTTCTTCCATCATTTCCTTACGAGTCTTTGGCACAACCGGGTCTTCAATCTCAGTCTGGCTACCGTGCTACTGGGGGGGTATACGCTGTTTATCCTTCGGGTGGAGAGGAAGGAATTCAGGCGGTTGCCGTATATCGGGAAGTTCCTGGAGCCGAGGGTTCCGGCGCGGTCTCCGGCGGCGTGACGACCTTTAGCGGAGGAATGGATTGTGGCTCCGTTCGTGACCTATCGTTGTGGGTTCGCCATGTCCGGGATAAACGATCGTCTCATCGGGTAAGGGCCATAATTTCTCGCGGATACTCTGCAGCAGGGTATCGTGGTCGCCGCCAGGCAAGTCTGTGCGGCCAATACTGTCTCGGAAAAGCACGTCTCCCCCTATAATAAAGCCTTGTTTACGGCAATAAAAACCGACGCTGCCCGGGGAATGCCCCGGCAGGAAGAGAATTTCCAACTCATCTTCTTCCATCATCACAGACCGGCCGGGGACGAGGTATATCAGTTCACCCCGATAATTCTCGAAGGGCATCCCCCACTGAAGCCCCATGGCGGCCGCCATTGCAAGGAGGGCTTGCTCCTTTTCGTGGAGATGGAGGGGTAAGTCCCAGGTCTCCCCTACGAACTGGTTGCCGAAAACGTGATCCAGATGGCAATGCGTGTTAAGCAACCATTGAGGGCTTAGCCCTTGTTGCTCAATATGTTCTTTCAAGGCCGTCCTTTCGTTGCCGAAATAACAGCCCGGGTCAATAATACAGCAGGCATCCTTTTCACCAGATAGCACGTATGTGTTCTCTTGTACAGGATTGAACTCGAAAGATTTTACGGTCAGCATATTACATAAGTTATATTTGCTCCGAATTACATTTTACAAAGGTAATCTTTCAGCTCAAAAATGGCTCATGACGTGCCTTACAGCAGGCTGTTTTCTGGTTTGTTGTGAGGTTAAAATCTATTTCACCGGTATTTGGGATTGTTATAACTTTAAAACCTTAAAGGAAAGCAGGTATGCAATTTCATCAGTTTAGGTTGAAGTCACACTATTTTTTTTTAATCCTGGCGGGCCTTTTCTTTTTCTCCGGTCGTACCGTGGCCCAGGTGAATACGGTGGAATTCGGCAAAAATCGCCTGCAATTCAAGAAATTTAAGTGGAAATATTACCAGACACAAAATTTCAATACTTATTTCGAGGAAGGGGGTCAGGCGCTGGGTAAATATGTATGCCAACTGGCGGAAAAAGAATTGCCGGGAATAGAGAAATTCGTTGAATATGGTCTGCAACGCCGGGCCAATCTTGTCATTTACAACACGTACAATGACATGGAACAGTCCAATATCGGCCTCAATCTCGACTGGCAGACGACAGGCGGCATTACCAAGCTCGTCAACAACAAGATGGTGCTGTATTTTACCGGGGACCACAACAATCTGCGTATCCAGGTAAGGGAGGGTATCGCCCGTATCCTGGTGGAAAATATCCTTTTCGGAGATGACCTGGGGGAGTTTGCGGCCAACCAGGCCTTGCTGGACCTGCCGCAGTGGCTAACGGACGGCTATATTCAATATGTCGCCGAAAACTGGAATACGGTGCTGGATGATAAGTTGAGGTCTGCCATGCTTTCCGGCCGGTACAAGAATTTTTACCAGTTCGCATATGAGCAGCCCAATCTGGCTGGTCAGGCCTTCTGGGAGTACTTGGCGGAGAAATACAAGAAAGAGAACGTCACTTACTTCCTGTACCTCGCCCGGGTCTACCGCAATCTGAACAATGCCTCGCAGCGCATTTGCAAGAAGAAGTTCAAGGAAGTCCTGAAGGACTTCATGAATGATGAGGAGGACAAATATGAAAAGGATCTCCGGGGGCGCCGTAATTTCCCGAAAGGGATCGTCTCGGTAACCGAGGATATCAATGATCACAAGGACTTTTTTCACTTTGCTCCGGACCCGGCACCCCGCAGCCAGACCTATGCCGACGTAGAATACAACCGGGGTCTGTATAAGGTTACCCTCCACGAGAATTTCGTTATCGACCGGGTGCTGCTGAAGTGCGGTGTGAGGTCCCTGGAAGAGCAGATCAATCCTCATTATCCCTTGCTGGCCTGGGATCCCAAGGGAGAAAGACTGGCCTGTATTTATTGGTCCCGCGGCAGCGTCAAACTCTTTGTCTATGATGTCGCCAGGCGGTACAAAACCGTCGTGCAGGACCTGCCGGACTTCCAGCAGGTGCAAAGCATGAAATACATGCTCAACGAGGGTACGCTCCTGCTGAGCGCCGTGCGCAACGGCCAATCGGATATTTATACCTATAACATAGCTGACCAGAGCTACAAGCAGATCACCAACGATATCTACGACGACCTGGATGCATCCTTTGTGGCCTTTCCCGGCAAAACCGGTATTATCTTCTCCTCGAACCGGCCTTCAGGGATGGCGCCCAACAAAGACACGGTACTGCCTTCCTACTACCATTATAACATCTTCATGGCCGGCAATACGGATAATGACGAAGGCAAGCAGGTATCCCAGCTGACCCATATGCGCTATGGTGACGCCCGCTATCCTCTGCAATACAACGTCACACATTTCACCTTCATTAGCGATGAGAATGGGATTGCCAACCGCTATGCCGGCTTTTTCACCACCCGTGGCGCCGGTCTGGACACTGTTTATAAGGTAGGCGACGAACTACTGCACAATCCCAGTCCTCAGGACCTGGATTCGACCTTGCGCGCCAATAAGAAGCAAGCGCCGGATACTTCTTATGTTTTTGCGATCACCAATGACTCTTCCTATGTATTTCCCATCACGAATTACCAAAGCGGCCTGACAGAGACCTCCAGCGCCGGAGAAAACGGGCAGGTCAGCGAGGTGCGGCAGGAAGGCGACACAAAATACCTGTACAAGTTGAAGGTGGACCAGGATGCCCTGAAAAAGCGGAATCTCAATGACCGGATGACCGATTTCCGGAAAAAGACCGTACAGGAAGCGCAGTTGTCCAGCGCCAATGTGCTGAGGAGGGCGCCGCAACCGAAGAACGACACTGCGACCATCCGGCGGCAGCCGACCTCCGACTTCTTCGACAGCGAGTTCGGCAAGGATACCACCAAAGCTAATAACCGGCGCCCGGTCAATAATCCTTTTGCCACTGTCCGGCCGCTCAACCAGCAGCTGCCTGTTGGCGAACAACCCATCCTGAAAACGGCCAAGCTATTCGACTATAAACTAAAGTTCTCGGCGGATAATTTTACCGCCGGCTTCAACAATGATGTGCTGGTCACCAGATATCAGCCTTATACCGGGTCCCTGCCGATCAATCTTAGTGGTCAGGATGCCTTCAGCGGGATGTTAAAGGCCACGGTCCTCGATCTTTTTGAAGACATCCGGTTTACCGGCGCGGTGCGGCTGCCCTTCTTCAGCAGTGGATCTTCGACCTCCCAGGTATCCGCCCCGAATGGCGCGGAGTTCACGCCCGGTGAAGGGTCATTCTTCGACGGCAGCGGAGAGTATTATCTCCGGGCTGACTACCTGAAACATCTTTTCGACTATTCCCTGATCTACTATCGCGAAACTCAGGTGGGTAATTATACCGATCCGACCTACTTCGCGAACACCACTCAACCATATTATCCATATGATGCCAAGGCATACACCAATCTCTGGCAGGCCGTTATCAAATATCCCTTTGACAAGGTGCGCAGCCTGAGGTTATCCGTCGGGTTACGGATGGATAAGGTACAAATCCGGCCTGATATCTTTCCTTTCTTCCCCCCGATGAGTTCAGTAGACTCGGCTGGTCTTTCGGCCCCGGCGCTCGACAAGCAGACATTCGGGTTGGTACACCTGGAGTATGTATATGACAACACTTTGCTGAAAGCGACGGACATCTGGAATGGCCTTCGGTATAAGTTCTATTTCGACTGGAATACCCAGCTGAACACAACGCAGGGGGCAGCCGAAGGAAGGTATGGTTATAATTTCGGCTTTGATGCCCGGAACTATGTGCCCATCTATCGCAATTTCATTTGGGCTCTGCGGGCTGCCGGGGATTTCTCCTGGGGCAGTCAAAAGATCGTCTATTACCTGGGGGGAACCGACGGCTGGCTATTTCCCAAGGCCTATGCCCAGCCCCAGCCGCAGGATCCGACCTATGCCTTTCAGTCCCTGGCCGTCAATCTGCGCGGCTTCGACCAGAATATCGCGAATGGCAATAATGATGTTGTAATCAACAGCGAATTGCGGCTACCGGTCTTCACGACGCTTTTTAACAAGCCGATCAACAATGCTTTCCTGCGGAATTTTCAGGTAGTGCAGTTCTTTGATCTCGGTTCGGCCTGGAACGGCAAGTATAACGGGCTCAAGCGGCCGGAAGAGGAAATACCTTCTTCCTCCGGCGCTCTTACAGTATTGATCAAGGCCGGCGGTATCGGGCCTTTTGCCGGGGGTTACGGGTTCGGTGTTCGGAGTACCCTACTGGGATACTTCCTGCGTTTTGACGCCGGCTGGCAGATGAACACCTTTTTCGATCAGGCGCCGGTGCTGAACGTGTCGATGGGCGTGGATTTCTAGCCGGCGAGTCTTAAAAAAAACAAAAACCGGTAGGACATCGCCCTACCGGCCATGCACCATCCTGCGTCTCTAGTCTTTACCCACTTCTTGATTTGCCTGCATGTTCATCCCGTCCGCTGCAATGCGGGTCAGCAAACTGTCAGCCTTTTTTTCCTCTGCCACGTGCGTCGGCGGCGTCTTCCATTTTGGGGAGCGTCCTGACCAGTTTCTGTTCTGCCCAATAGATGTCCTGCAGAGGCGGGGGCCACCGACCGAGGCGGCGCGGTGATGGGATTGTGGTATTTTTACCACCTATGTCAGTACTTTGCCGCCTTTTACAATCAGAATATAAATTAGTGTTAATAGTATAGAATAGCAGAAGATCATGTCCCAGGCATAATGGTGGCGAAAGGGATGAATGATCATGCCGAGGATGTCTCGCAGCAAATCGAAAGGATCGGCGATGATATCCCAGCTGTTATAGCGGAGATATCTACCGGTATAGACGCCCAGTGCGTTCAGCCACATCACCGGATAAAGGAACAGCCACCGGCCCAGCGCAGTAGCCTCGGGCGCCAGGAGTTTTTCCACCTGCCGGGTGGACAGAACGCCCAGCAGCAGGCCGTTCCACGCAAAGGACAGGATCAGGGCCAAGTCGAACCATTCGGGCACGCGGCTGTTTCGATGACTGTCCGCGAGATGGTACAGATCCGTGAGGATGTAGAAAGAATTAGGGATAAAGAGCAGCCAGGCGAGGAAGGTGAGGATCCTGAGGAATCCTTTCAGGGAGGTTAGCCTGCCGGGGGGGAGCGCTGGGATGGGTTGCCTTTCGACTTCACGCTTGCGCCAGACCGTCAATCCCGTCGAAATGGCGTAAGGGATGTAGGCCAGGAATAAGTTCCAGATCATGGACAGAAAAGTCAGTCTGCCTGTATGGAGAATGCGTATTCCTACCAGGGCACAGCTAAAGAGCATGGACGCTGTCAGCATGCGATCCAGCTCTGTCCGGAGCAGCAAGAGGCGCTGGATCCGGATCCGTGGAAGAGAAAAAGAGAGAGGTGTCATAGTAGTTTGGGTATGAAGATGAAGAGAGCGACAACAACCGCCGTGATAGCGGCCACCAGCACAGCGCCGGCAGCGAGATCTTTGATAAATTTGATGGTTGGATGGGCTGCAGGATGGGCGACGTCCGCCATCCTTTCCAGGCAGGTGTTCAGCATTTCCGCGATCCATACGCCGCCCGTCACTACAGCCAGGGTAGCTGCCTCAGAGTAGCTAACGTGAAAGACGATGCCCACGATTATTACGGCGAGAGTAGCGACGGTGTGAATGCGGGCATTATGTTCCTGCCGGATAAAGGCAAGGATGCCACTGATTGCATAGCGAAAGCTGGTTATCCGGTTGCGGAGGGAGAATTTTTCCGGGTGCATCATAGATTACTGTTTCTGGAGATTATTTTTTAGGGTTTAGGTTTACCATTTGGGTTTGCCATTTGAGGTGAAAAAAAGGATAAGGTCAATAGTCATGGTATACAGGGTACTACCGCCGGCATAGGGATGAGGTTTCAGGGGTATCCTTCGGTTGTTTTAGTATCGGATATGCTGGACAAATGTATAGCCTGCCAGGACGAGCAACAGCAGGGCCGCCTGCAGGGCAATCGCTGCATTCAGCCAATAGCGGCGGTAGTAGACGGCTATCTGCCAGCCCCGCTGACCTTGCTCCAGGCGAAAACGCAGGATGATGAGTACATTGGATAAGACGGCCAGCAACAGGCAGCCGATGATCACCTGTGCCTTATGAAAGGCAAAGAGATGAAACGGCGACTGGAGGAATGAGGGTGCGATGTAATCGTACATGGTCTTCGTACCGAAGCAGATGCGGGCCAGCATGGTCAGCATAAAGAAGCTGGCGGGCAGCAGCAGCGTGATACCGAGGAGGCCGGAGGTCAGCGGCCGAAGTAAGCGAGGGCGTGTCATTGTCGTGGTTTTAATATTCATAAAAGTGCTTTGTATTTCAAAGTATTAAGATCAAAAAAAGTCGGCTTTTATGCCGCTATCGGTATCGGGCGGGCAGGCAGGCGATCATCCGGGGCCAGTCACACCGCGGATCATATTTTCCAGTGCCTGCAGGTGATCCTTGAACGATTTCTCACCGGCTTTGGTGATGGAATAGGTCGTATTGGTTTTTCGCCCGATAAATCCTTTGTGCACCTTAATAAAGCCATTTTCTTCCAGGTTGATCAGGTGGGATGCCAGGTTACCGTCCGTCAGTTCCAGCAATTGTTTGAGATCATTGAAGCTAACTTCGGCGTTCATCAACAGGATGCTCATCACCCCCATCCGGATGCGGCTATCGAATACTTTATTGAGATTTCCGATCGGATTCTTCATGATTTCATCTGCAATTAATGTTTTTCCATTGCTCAGATGGAGCTTCGTTTCTCATATTTCCACCACATGATCAGCCCATAGATGATATGCAGGACGCCGAAGCCAGCCGTCCAGAAATATAATCCTTCATGTGGGTAGTACATACAGATGCAACCGAGCAATACCTCTAGCAATCCCAAGTATCGGATATCGGTCAGGGTGTATTTGCTGGCATTGACCAAGGCCAGGCCATAGAATACCAGGCAGGCCGGAGCCACATATTCCCAGTCCGAATGGTATAACAAACCCAGCACGAACAGGCCGCCCGCTACGAGCGGAATGAGCATGTTGATCAGCAGCTTCCTGGATGCGTGGTCCCAGATGGGCAGCATGCTTTTGCGCGCTTTACGCCAGGTGAACCAGGTTGAGGTTGCCAGGGCGGCGATCAGCACCGCTGCCGCCAAGGCGACCAGTCGCCATTTGAGGTCGCTGGCTGTGTCATGGAGGTAGCCGTGACGGGATACGTATCCTCCTGCGGCATAATAATCCATTATCCATCCGTGGCCGATCCAGGCTCCGATGAGGGCGCAAATACCAGCGCTAAGGCCGCTCAAACCGCTCAGGGAGATAAAACGTGATGACCGTTCCATCATCCGCCGGATGTCCTGCAGAGTCTCCAGTGATTGGTCGGCCGGGGTTTGGCTAATCATAAAAGCACTTTGAGATACAAAGTAAGTGGAAAGAATTCATTCCGGCAAGTTTTTCAGCAAAGATTTTTTGGGGGCCGATTGAGGCCACAGGCGTTGAGGGGGTGCTGGCGCCGGTTTCAGAGGACGAGCTCCATCTGGATATCACAACGTTCGTAAGGGGAAGGCGGACCTGCGACTTTGCGGAAACCTAACTTATGATACAAATTGATGGCGGGTTTGAGGCGGGTATTGCTCTCCAGGTATACGCGGCGGGCGCCGAGGGCCCTGGCCTTTTCGATACAGGCCCGGCCCAAGAGGTACCCGATACCCAGCCCCTGGGTTTTCGGGGATACACCCATTTTGGCCAGTTCAAAACTATCATCGTCCATCCGGATCAGCGAGCAGGTGCCCACGGGTTCGCCTTTATAAAGAGCCATAAAAATATGGCCCCCCTTGTCCAGGATATATTCCCGGGGATGATCAAGGGCCTTATAGTCTCCCTCTTCCATGCGAAACCAGATCGTGATCCATTCTTCGTTCAGCTGACGGAACGCCGCCTGGTAGGCAGGGATAAAATCCACGATCTGTATCTGCGCGCTTTCCCGGATCTTCTTTTCTTCCCGTACCCGGTGTAATAGGCTCTTTTGTTCCAGCAGAAATTCCCATTCCCCGATCGCCTTCCACAGGTCATGTTGCGTCTCTTTCATTGCTTTTTCTATGGCGGAGGTGACATCATCCACCTGGGGCTGCATTTTTTCACGCAGCTGCTGTCCCGTGAGGGACAACAATACAAAATTCTTCCGGCCATCGGCCGTCCCTCTCTTTTCGACCACATAACCCTTGATGGCCATCTCTCTTACAATCTGGCTGACGGAAGGATGCGTATGCCCGATCTCCCTGGCAATATCGGTGATCGACTTTTCCCGGGTAGCGGACAGGGAATAGAATACCGGAAACCATTTCGGCTGGAGGTCAACCTGGTAAAGATCATAAATACCGGCTGCCTGCTCGGTCATTTCTTCACTAAGCCGGCGAAGACGACTACCGAGGGCCGTCTTACCGGTGCGGCTATAAAAGTCCATAAATAATATTAATTACGTAAGTGCTTACGTAAAATTAATGAAGTGCTTAATTGCGGCAAAATTTTTCCCTACATTACAGCCGTATTTTCTTTAAACGACGATTACATGCCCACATCTTACATCCTCGCCCTAGACCAGGGAACAACCAATTCAAGGGCCATCCTGTTCGATCAGTCCGGCCAAATCCGGCAGGTAGCGCAAAAGGAATTCCGGCAATATTACCCTCAGCCAGGCTGGGTCGAGCATGATCCGGAGGAAATCTGGTCGTCTCAATATGGAGTACTGGCGGAAGTCCTGGCCAAGAGCAATTGCACCACCCGGAACATAGCAGCGATTGGCATTACCAACCAACGAGAGACCGTTATCGTCTGGGATCGGGCGAGTGGCAAGCCTATCCATCCGGCCATCGTGTGGCAGGACAGGCGGACCGCCGGCTATTGTGACGAGCTGAAAGCCCGGGGGCTTTCGCCATTGATCAGAGAACGGACGGGGCTCGTGATCGATGCCTATTTTTCGGCTACCAAACTCAAGTGGATACTGGATGAAGTACCGGGCGCGAGGGCCCGGGCGGACAAAGGCGAGCTGGCCTTCGGCACTGTCGACAGCTGGCTGGTCTGGAAGCTGACGGGAGGGCAATTGCATATTACCGACAGCACGAATGCCTCGCGCACCTTGTTGTTGAATATCCATACCGGGGCATGGGATCCCGAATTACTGCGACTCTTCGACATCCCCTCCTCCGTCCTGCCGGAGGTCAGGTCATCCAGCGAAATATATGGTCCTACCGGCAGCATCATGGCGCCGGGCTCGGTGGGGATGCCCATTGCCGGCATCGCGGGAGATCAGCAGGCGGCTTTGTTCGGACAGTTATGTACGCAACCCGGAATGGTGAAGAACACTTATGGTACCGGTTGCTTTCTGCTGATGCATACTGGTGACAAGGCGGTGCGATCCGACAACAACCTGCTGACAACCATTGCCTGGACCCTTAACGGGAGAACGGAATACGCCCTCGAGGGCAGCATTTTTATTGCCGGCGCCGTGGTACAATGGCTGCGGGATGGTTTGCACCTAATAAGATCATCGGAGGAGGTGGAGGGGCTGGCAGCCAAAGTAGCCGACACTGAAGGTGTCTACATGGTACCAGCTTTTGCCGGGCTGGGCGCACCTCACTGGAACCCATATGCGCGGGGTAGCCTGTTCGGCATGACACGGGGCAGCAACCAGGCGCATATCGCCAGGGCGGCTTTGGACAGCATCGCCTATCAAACCTATGATGTGCTGAAAGCGATGGAAGCGGATAGTGGCATTGTTCTCAAAGAGCTGCGTGTGGATGGCGGCGCTACGGCCAACAATCTGCTGATGCAGTTCCAGTCCGACATCCTGCAGGTACCCGTCATCCGTCCTACCGTGACGGAGACGACAGCACTAGGAGCTGCTTACCTGGCGGGGCTTGGGACAGGTTATTGGGGGTCGGTGGAAGAGCTGCAAAAGCATTGGGCGGTGGACAAACGATTTGAGCCGGCTATGGATGAGGGGCGCGTCCGGGATTTACTGAAGGGATGGCAACGCGCTGTCAGGGCGGCCATCGCCTGGACGGAGGCGTGAGTGGAGGATCGGGCAAAAGATTGGATTATGAACCGACAAGATATGTTAAAAGCCCTGGTGGCAAAAGGCGATCAGGAATGGGACTTCTGCATCATCGGCGGCGGCGCCACGGGGCTCGGGGTAGCGGTGGATGCCGCGTCACGCGGCTTCAGCACGGTACTAGTCGAGCAATACGATTTTGCCAAGGGGACGTCCTCGAGGGCCACCAAGCTGGTGCATGGAGGTGTGCGTTATTTACAACAGGGCAATATCAAGCTGGTGACAGAGGCATTGCATGAACGGGGTATCCTCCGAAGGAATGCGCCGCACCTGGTAAAGGATCAATCCTTTATCGTACCCAACTATAAGTGGTGGGAAGGTCCCTACTACGGGCTTGGCCTCAAAGTATACGACTGGATGGCGGGCGAGCTGGGATTGGGAAAATCGAAGTGGCTGTCCCGTGAGGAGACGCTGGAGCAGGCCCCCACCCTCGACGCAGAGGGTTTGCGGGGAGGTGTCCTCTACCATGACGGCCAGTTCGATGACGCCCGGCTGGCCATCAATCTTGCCCAAACAGCAGCCAGCCATGGGGCTGTGTTGTTGAATTATTTCCGGATGGATGGATTGCTGAAGAAAGACGGGGTCATAAGAGGAATACGCGCAACTGACCAGGCGGACGGGGCTGGGACTGCAGGTAGCGTCATGGTAGGAACCGCGCGTGATGCCGGGGCCGCGAGTGGGACCGGGGGCAAATCTTATGAGATCACGGCCAAAGTAGTCATTAATGCCACAGGCGTATTTACCGACAGCATATTACAGATGGATCAGCCGGGGAGCGAGACCGTTATCGCTCCCAGCCAGGGGGTGCATATCATCCTCGACAAAGATTTCCTGCCTGGCCAGGCAGCTATCATGGTCCCTCATACTGACGATGGCCGGGTACTGTTTGCCGTTCCCTGGCATGACAAGATCATCGTCGGAACGACAGATACTCCGGTCAGCGTGGCAACGATCGAGCCCAGGGCATTACCCGAAGAAATCGACTTCATTCTGAAGCAGATCGGCCGTTATCTGCGGAAAGTGCCTGTTCGAGGGGATATCCGCAGCGTATTTGCGGGGTTGCGTCCATTGGTGAAGAGCAGTAGCAAGAGGACGGCAGAGCTGGCCCGCGATCATCTTATCCTGGTAGCGGATTCCGGGCTGATCACTATTACAGGCGGGAAGTGGACAACGTACCGGCGAATGGCAGAAGATACGGTCAATACAGCTATACAGCGGTCAGGGTTACCCTCTAAGCCCTGTATTACCGATACACTGGCGATCCATGGGTCGCCGGGAGGGAAGGCTGCGGGAGCGAATGGGCGAGAGGCCGGCGACGGCTCGAACAATCAGGAGGGGCCTCTGCATTACTATGGCAGCGATGCGGATGCCATCCGCAGGCTGGCCGGTGCTAATCCACGATGGGGTGAGAGGCTGCATGCCCGTCTGCCCTATATCCAGGCAGAGATAGTCTGGGCGGCGCGGGAGGAGTTGTGCCTAACGGTGGAAGACGCTCTCAGCCGCCGGACAAGATCCCTCCTGCTGGATGCGCAGGCAGCCATCGAATGCGCCCCGGTGGCGGCGGCTTTACTGGCGACGGAGCTTGGGCATGACCAGAACTGGCAGGTAAGGCAGATGGAGGCCTTTGCAGAACTGGCAAAAGGGTATCTGGCAGGGACGGGGGGAGAGGGAACAGGAAAATTTTAAACTATATATTATGACGCCATTTATGGGCGAATTTATCGGGACGGGGCTGGTCATTCTACTGGGTCAGACCGTTGTCAGCAATGTAGTCCTGGCAAAGACCAAGGGCCATAACAGCGGCTGGATCGTCATCAGTTTTGGTTGGGGGATGGCTGTCTTCGTCGGGGTATATTGCTCGGCAGCAGCCAGTAAGGCACACCTGAACCCTGCCGTGACCCTGGCCTTTGCGGTATTGGGGAAAATATCCTGGCAGCTGGTGCCCATATATATCGCCGCCCAGCTGTCAGGGGCTATGGCCGGATCGCTGGTAGCGTGGCTATGCTTTCGTCCACATTTTGCCCCTACAGCGGACGCGGACGCAAAGCTGGCGGCCTTTTGCACGACGCCGGCTATCCGGAGCTATGGCAATAACCTGATGGCCGAGATCATTGCTACGTTTGTGTTGATCCTGGGCGTACTCTTTATCGCCGCGCCGTCCAGCAGCCTGGGTGCGCTGGATGCTTTGCCTGTAGGCTTGCTGGTATTGGCTATTGGATTGGGACCTGGCGGCACCACGGGCTACGCCATTAATCCTGCCAGGGACCTTGGCCCCCGGATCATGCATGCCTTGCTGCCTGTCGCAGGCAAGCGGGACAGTGACTGGAGCTATGCCTGGATCCCAGTGCTGGGCCCGTTGCTGGGCAGCCTGTTCGCGGTGCTGGTGTACAAGGTGATATAAAAAAAATCCCCGCTGTGTAAGCAGGGATGACTAATCAAATTCATAGCCAAATTATTCTTCTCATTCGGGCGTACATACGAGAAAAAAAGGGATTTGGATTTCTGAATCTCTATTTTTCTTGTTCCCGCAGGGACTTACCCTGGTTATACTGCTGCAAGAGCAGGTTACCAGCCTCCAGCAACCGTTCGAGGTCCCGGTACTGCAATAATAGATTTCCCCTTTCTTCCGGATCGCTGAACTCCGAATTATCGGTGGTAAGGCAGGTTTCAACCATCGCCCAGAGGCTATGCCGCCATTCGTGCAGGCGGTAATCGCTAAAAAAACGTTCGAGTACCACCATAGGGTCACGCTTTTCTTCCTCTTTCAGATACAGCACCCCATCGAACAGTTCCTTCTGCTCTAAAAACTGTGACATAAAAAGATGTTTAAGTGTTAAGATATCGGCAGGGCCCGGCATAGTCGGTCTGTGACCAGTCAACGGACGCTACACTTATCCGGAGAGTTGGGATGTGAGAGAGAAGTAGGTGTTTCTCTAAAGTAGTATTTTATTCAATTTGCGACAAAAATAGTAATTTGCGGCCTTATTAGGCCATTGACCTATGAGAAAATATTTATGTCACCACACGAAAAAGAAATCCTGAAGAAAAAATTCGGCGCAACCATTCAGCGAATCAGGAAAGAGAAACGTCTTACGTTGCGCCAGGTTGCTGCATCCTGTCAGCTGGACAACAGCAAGATCGCCAAAATTGAAGACGGAAAATTCAATGTAGCGCTGTCCACGATCATAGAGCTTTCCCGTGGTTTGGGCATTGCTCCGTCGCTGTTGTTGGTGGAGTTGACAATGGGTCCTAAGGGATCGCCGCAAGAATGATGGAGCAGGCTGCTGCAATCTGTTCGTCGGTGATGATCAGAGGGGGGGCGATTCGCAAGCATTGCGGAGCGAAGAGGTACCAATCTGTCAGGAGCCCATTGGCGATACACCGGTCGATGACCAGCTTGTTTTGGTCAAAGCTCCCGAATTCGACGGCGATCAGCAAGCCGCAACTCCGGACGGCCCGGATGGCCGGATGGACCAACAGGCGGCGGAATAATTGTTCCTTCCGGCTGACCTGTTCTATCCAATTCCCTTCAAGAAGCACCTGGAAGGAAGCCAGCCCGGCAGCGCAACAAAGAGGATGGCCGCCGAAGGTCGTTATATGTCCCAGTACCGGATCTCCGGTCAGCGCCCTCATTACAGGTTCGTCAGCAATAAACGCTCCCATGGGTAAACCCCCGCCCAATGCCTTTCCCAACAGCAGTATATCCGGCACGACCCCATAGCGTTCGAATCCCCATAATGTTCCGGTCCTGCCAAAGCCCGCCTGGATCTCATCGAAGACCAGGAGTGCACCTTTCTCATGGCATCGTTGCCTAAGCTGTTGCAGCCATTCTTTATCCGGCGTGTATATTCCTCTTTCAGCCTGCACTGTTTCGGCAATGACACAAGCTGTCCTGGTGGTAATGAAGTCGAGGCCAGCGGCCGTATTGTAGTCAGCATGATGAATACCAGGTAACAGGGGCCGGTAGGCATTACGCCAGTATTCGTCACCCATAACGCTGAGAGCGCCCTGGGTAGAGCCATGATAGGATTGATTGAAAGCAACGATCTCCGTACGTCCCGTTATTCTTTTGGCGAGTTTCATGGCTCCTTCGGTGGCCTCGGCCCCACTATTGGTAAAATAGACGGAATTCAGCGAAGGCGGCAGGTGACTGGCGAGCAGGGCAGCGTATTGTACCTGTGGTGACTGGATCAGCTCGCCATACACGAGCAGATGCAGGTATTTGTCTGCCTGGTCTTTGATGGCCTGTACTACCCTCGGATGACGGTGGCCGGTATTGCATACGCTGATCCCGCCGATGAGATCCAGGTAAGCCATACCGGAGGTGTCATACAGGTACATCCCTTCTGCCCTGGTCATTTCAAGTCCGAGCGGGTTAGGAGAGGTCTGTGCCACGTGGCGGAGAAACAGTCGTCTTGTGTCTAAATTCCTGTCCATGGTGCGGCAAAGTTCGTAATTTAGCTAAAACTCCTCGTCATGGCTATTATATTACCTGTAGAAGGCAAATCCCCGCGCTTTGGTAAAAACTGCTTTCTCGCACCTAATGCCACTGTGGTAGGGGATGTGGAGATCGGCGATGAGTGCAGCATCTGGTTCAATGCAGTCGTGAGGGGAGACGTCAACAGCATCCATATCGGCAACAAAGTGAATGTTCAGGATGGGGTTGTCATTCATGCTACGTATCAGAAGACCAAGGTTCATATCGGGAACAATGTTTCTATAGGTCACAATGCCATTGTTCATGGGTGTACCATAGAAGACAAGGTGTTGATCGGGATGGGCGCCATTGTCATGGACAATGCCGTCGTCGGCACCAATTCCATCGTTGCTGCGGGCGCAGTTGTGCTGGAAGGCACCCGGATAGAATCGGGGGCAATTTATGGCGGTACTCCCGCCAGGAAGATCAAGGATATCCCCCCCGATCTTATCGCCGGCCAGATCGAACGGATTGCCAATCATTATTGTATCTATGCCGGCTGGTTCAAAGAGTCGAACGCCGTACCAGGGCAATAGGGCTTGGGTATCCATTTGGTACCTGGGGAGATGGCGCATCGGCCAGGCGCCAGCCCAGCCTATACCTACCCATTTACCCCAGGACTCCTTACGATAAATCTAGCGCGGCCCTTGCAAATGAGGGATAATATTCGTAGGTTTAAATCGTTCTATTATACGATATCCCCATGAAACCTAGCAATCGCATATTCTCTTTCTTTCTCCTGGCTATATTACTGACCGGCTCTAGTTCCTGTGGATGGATACATAATCTTTTCGGACCCAAATACGGCTGTCCCAGCGATGGGAGAAATGTAGGTGCAGAGCGGATTTTGAGTGGAGAGAAAGTGCCCAAAGCCGGCAAATGGCGAGGCGGCTCATAGAACTGCCCATACCGCGAGCAATCAATTCCCCTATTATAAATCTTAAAATCCCTACACTATGAGCCCGCTAACCCTAAGAACAGATTTTGGCTGTACTGAAGCCGTCATCGATGATGATTGCGGCTTGAAGCGCTTTTACGAAGTTGCCAACATCCTCTCCGACGATCTCGACATCAAATTCACTCAAAAGACAGATGATTTCGATTCGCTGATGTGGGATTTTCTTTACAAGGGTCATATCCTGACCTTGCATTACAACATCTACACCGGTATCTCTATTTATCCGCGGAAATTTCGTGAAGCTCCCCGGAAAGATAATGACGCCGTTGTGGAAGTGGCTAAATTTCTGGAAGGCAAACTACTCATCAATACAGCCAGACGTTACATGTCCTAAGTTACTGATGTCATGAACCCGGGTCCATTGATCCGGCGACAGCGATTGCCTGCTTTACTACTACAGAGGCCGTCCGTAAAAGCGGGCGGCCTCTGCCTTTTATGGATCGGGGGGAGGCCAGGATCGCCGCAGCGGCCGGATTTTTCCTATATTTGGCTGTATGGCATCCCTGAAACCAACTTCTCCTTTTTATACCAAACTGGCTATGGTGCTGGTCAGCCTGATAGCATTATTCTTTATCGCTATCCTGGGTAAAGGCATACTCGCTCCCCTGATATTCGCCCTGCTGTTTGCTGTCCTACTGCTGCCCTTGTGCGGACTCCTGGAAAGAAGGCTGAAATTTCCCCGCAGCGTGGCTTCCCTGTTTTCCGTATTGCTGCTGGTCCTTTCACTGGGAGGCCTGCTGTACCTGGTAGGTTCGCAGATCAGCAGCCTGGCGGAAGACTGGCCCAAGTTCAAGCAGCAGGTCCTGACCTCGGTGGATAGCCTGCAGCACTGGATATCGCTCAAATTCCACATCCGGATCAAGCAGCAGATGACTTATGTCAACACTGCTACTTCCAAACTTTTGGAGACGGGGTCTTCCGTCATTGGAGATGTATTGGTGTCGTTTTCCTCGCTGCTGCTTTTCCTTGTGTTTACGCTGATCGATACTTTTTTCCTGCTCTATTACCGCCGGCTGATCATCCGGTTCCTGGTGGCCGTATTCCGGGAGGAAAACGCTGTTCTCGTATACGATATCATTGCGGAGATCCAATCGCGGATCCGGCAGTATATTCTTGGGTTATTACTGGAAATGCTGATCGTTGCATCGGCCAGTTGCGTGGCCTTGTGGATACTGGGGGTCGAATATGCGATCCTGCTGGGTCTGCTCATCGGTCTGTTCAATTTGATACCTTATATCGGGATTGCCACTGCCCTCGTGCTGAGTACGCTAGTCACCTTTGCCAGTGCCGGAACGGCCAAGCTATTGCTGGTCATTTGTACAATTTTGGGAATACACCTGGTCGATTCCAACGTGCTGCTGCCGGTCATCGTAGGATCGAAAGTGCGGATCAACGCGCTGATCACCATCCTCGCGGTCATCGTCGGCGAAAACGTCTGGGGAATAACGGGTACTTTCCTGGCGATTCCGGTGATAGCCATTACGAAGATCGTATTCGACCGGATAGAGACGTTGAAGCCCTGGGGTATGCTGCTTGGTGACGAACGCGATGAAAAGCAGCCAGAGCCTTTGAAGCAGGAGATTAAAGAGCAGGGGCCGGATGTGACCTATGCACCGGAAAAAAAATAAAGCTTTTATTGTACATGATATCTCATCGTACGGAGATAAGAGACCATATAATCGATGAGGAGGATCGCAGCCAGAAGGCCTGCCATATTTTGAGACATGGAAGTATAACAGCCGGTGGCCTTAAGCAAAATAGCCAGACCATAGTTGTGCAAATAATTGCCCAGCAGGCCCTCAGAAGAAATTTCCAGGTATTTATAGATCGCGCCAATGATGAGCGTGGCAAAAGTCAGAATAAGCAGGGACCGGCTCTTGCTAAGGTTCAGCATAATATTACAGATCACATACATGCAAATAGCAACAAAAAAGCTCATTCCAACATGGGCCGAGAAATGTAATATTTTATCATGTGTGGAGAAAGAATCCGGCAGGATAAAACCGAAATACACAATACCGGCCAGGAGTATGGCCCTTATCCACCTATTAACAGCTTTTTGGCGTTTTATCTTCGTTTCCATTTGCCCTCATAAAGACGAATCCCGTGCCAATTCCCGCCACTTGTGGCGTCAAAAGCTAATAAAATGCAAAAGTCCGCGCCGGGCGTGGGCTTGGCTAATAATTATTTTCTTCTATAGATCCGAGGATGGCGCAATAACTTATATACCTATCCGGTGAAATGCTGCCTTCCTGAACGGCGGCCTTCACCACGCAGCCCGGTTCTTCCAGGTGCAGGCAGTTGTTAAATTGGCATTGCCCGGCCAGAGCCCTCATTTCCGGAAAGTAGCCAGAGAGTTCGGGACGGGAGATGTCCACGAGGCCGAATTCGCGCATGCCGGGGGTGTCGATCACGCGGCCGGAGGGGAGAGGACGTTCGAGGGAACGTCCGATATCAGAAGCGGCAGCACTGTGGTCGGGCAAGGTAGGAATAGTTGTGGTGGCGAGGGTCGAGGACTCGGGGAGCGGCAGAGAGGCAGCGGGAGGTGAGGGCGGCAGGTCGAACATTTCGGCGAAAGTCGTGGTATGAATCCCTTTGCCGCTCCAACCACTGACTTCCTGGGTCTTAAGGCTCATGGAGGGGAACAGTGCATTGAGGAAAGATGACTTCCCTACGCCCGAGTGCCCGCTCAGCAGGCTGATCCTGTCCTGCAGAAGTTCCTTCACCTCGTCCAAACCTTCCCCTGTCTTTATGCTCATCCGGATCAGACGGTAGCCCACATCACCGTACATCTTTTGCCAGGCTGCGAATCTTTCCTCTTCTTTTTTCCGGTACAGGTCGCATTTGTTGAACAGCAGGACAGCCGGAACGTGATAAGCCTCGCAAGTCACCAGCCAGCGATCGATGAAACCCTGGGAAGTCCGGGGTTCCTTCAAGGTAACGACCAACAGGGACTGATCGATATTGGCTGCAACAATATGGTGCTGCATGCGATGGGAAGGTGATTGCCGGTTGATATAATTGCGCCGGTCGTGTATAGCTGTTATGGTAGCTGTTTTTTCTCCTTCATTTTCCGCCTCCAGATCCACATCATCGCCGACAGCCAGGGGATTAGTAGAGGTGATGCCATCCAGTTTGAAGAGTCCTTTCAGCCGGGCATTCCAGGTCTCGCCTTCTGTAGTCTTCACCACATACCAACTGCCTGTGGATTTATAGACTTTACCCGTGCTAACCGGGCGATGGAAGGTCATCGAGCTGTTCATGATGGTGAAGATACACCCTCTTATGGAAATTTGCGCAGCACGGTCCATCTCAGCAGCAGTTCCAGCAGCAGGAGTAGAGCGGCGGCCAATGCAAAGGGGTAGAATTTTTCGGAATACCGGCGGATGGTCGTGGTCTCAATCTTCGATTTCTCCAGTCGGTCGATCTCTGAATAGATATTCTTTAGACTGGCATTGTCTTTGGCGCGATAATAATGACCTCCGGTCTCATTGGCGATCTGAGTCAGCAATTTTTCATCGATGTTGACTTTCTCCCGTTGCATGATGACGCCGCCAGGTGTCTGCACGGGTACGGGCGCAAATCCCTCTGTGCCCATCCCGATGGTGTAGACGCGTACGCCGACCTCTTTGGCGATTTCCTTTGCAGTATTGGGATCGATCAGTCCGCCATTGTTCTCTCCATCCGTCAGCAGGATAATGACCTTGGTTTTCGAAGGCGAGTTACGAAGGCGGTCGACGGCGGTTGCAAGACCGGAGCCGATGGCGGTACCGTCTTCCAGCAGTCCGCTCTGCACGTTGGACAGTTGTGATAACAGCATATTGCGGTCCGTGGTGAGCGGGCACATGGTAAAACTCTCGCCCGAAAAAATCACCAGTCCGATGCGATCGGTAGGCCGGTTGTGAATGAATTCAGCGGCGACATTTTTAGCCGCCTCCATCCGGTTGGGTGTGAAATCCTCGGACAACATGCTGCCGCTGATATCCAGGCAGAGCATGATATCGATGCCTTCTCCGTTGACCAATTGTTCGTCATTCCGGCTTTGCGGCCGTGCAAGGGCGACGATCAGGCAACAGAGGGCGAGGAGCCGGAAGATGAAGGGCAGCGGCCGCAGGGTATTTCGCCAGGATGCTGTTCCACGAAAGGCGCGTACGGTCGACACCATTACCGTGGCCTGGGCACGGCCGGACCTTTTGATCTCCCACCAGATCAGCAGGGGCACGAGGGCGAGCAGGCCGAAGAAGGCCGGCTGACTGAAGTAAATATGTTGATACCAATCGTACAGCACGTTATTTCGCGGTATTAATTAATTCATCTTTTGTGGTCGTGGCTGCCGCTTTGAAGGCTGCCGCCTTTTCTTCTGCCGTCACGATCCTCTCTAATTCTTCGACAGCGGAGCGAACAGTACGGAAATGCAGCTCGGTATCAGCTGGTCCCGGCTGATATTTGGCGAATTTTACAAAATCGCTCATCCGCAGGGTATCAGCCAGTTCTGAAAATTGCTGTGCGGAAAAGGCCAGCCGTCGCAGTTGGGAGATCATTTCTTCACTCGTCTCAGACATACTCTGAATGCCAAGCCGGCGATAGAGATAAACTCTGAAGATATCTCCCAGCCGGCTATAGTAGGTCTTCATGGCGCCTGTCTCCGGCAGGTTCTGCCGCTGCAGTTCGTCCAGCAGGCGGATGGCCTCCTCATAAGGAGATAAGCCGGGTTCGGCATCATTGACTACGCCGGGCTTCCATATCTTCTTTTTCCGGACCAACCAGATGACGAGAGCAAGCGAGCCAAGGGAGACAAGGGCCACGATCCACGCAAACCAGCGGGCAAAGGGATTGGGGATATCGATGATATCCTTGATATCGTGATAATCCTTATTGGGGTCGATCTTCGTGTATCCTATATTGATACGGATCGAATCGGTAAAGTATTGTTTGTTTCCGGCAGTAAACGTCAGCCGGGGGATGGCATATGCGCCCGAGTCAAAGCTGGTGATAGTCAGGTATTGACGGTAGTAGCGCTGGCCCGGCTGAACGGAGGAATCCACATTATGCTTTTCTACCCATTCAAAATGAGGCAGCGAGTCCAGTGATGGCCAGGCCAGGGGGGCATTACCGGTGACGGTAGCCTCCAGCATCAATTGAATAGGTTCGCCGATAAGGATCTTTTGTTTGTCGACAGTAGCCTTGAGTATGGGAGCGGAAGGGTCCGGGGCAGCAGGGGCATGTCGCCGGGAATGGGTCTGGGCGGATAGTTGGGCAGGCGGCAACAGGAGTGCTACCGATAGCAGCACAGCCGGCAACATGCATAGGGTTAGGCCCATGATATTTGACGATGATCTTATCATGTATTATCCCGGCCGGTGACGGCTGGCAAAAAAGCGCTGTAGTATTTTAACATAGTCTTCATCCGTCCGCAGGTGCAGGAGATCGCACCCGGCCTTTTGGAAAATGCTTTTACATTGCTCCGTCTGGTTAAAGAAATATTGTTGGTAGTTCGTCCGCACCAGGTAATCGCTGGTATCTACCCAATGTCTGGTACCTGTCTCGGAATCTTCTGCTTCCATCATGCCGATAGCAGGTAATTCCATATCCATTTTGTCATATACTTTGACACCGATCATGTCGTGTTTCTTTCCGGCCACTTTAAGGGCATCGTCAAAGGCATTGGCATCCAGGAAGTCGCTCAATAGGAATACGATGGCTTTATGCCGGGCCGAGCGGTTGAAAAAGCGGATGGCTTCACCGAGGCTGGTACCTTTTCTCTTAGGCTCTATGGTCAGCAGCTGTCTTACTATATACAACACGTGCTCTCTGCCTTTTTTAGGGGGGATATAGGCCTCAACTTTGTCGCTGAAAAAAATGGCGCCCACTTTGTCATTGTTGTTGACAGCGGAAAAGGCCAGGACGGCGCATACCTCCGTGATCAGGTCTTTCTTGCGTGCGTGCACGGTGCCGAAAAGGGAACTGGCGCTGACATCCACCAGCAGCGTGACAGTCAGCTCGCGTTCTTCCTCGAAGAGCTTGCTGAAAGGGTGATTGAACCGGGCAGAGACATTCCAGTCGATGAAACGGATGTCATCACCGGCAGCATATTCCCTTACTTCCCGAAAGCTCATGCCGCGGCCTTTGAAGGCGCTATGGTATTCCCCGGTAAAAAGGTGACGGGTGAGGCGTTTGCTTTTGATGTCCAGCTCCCTCACCTTCTTCAATATTTCGGCTGTCGTGAGCATAGGTGGTCCGCTTAAGATTTAAGGGATCGGAATGGCTTTCAGCACTTCATCGATCACCTGTTCGACATTTACATTCTCCGCCTCTGCTTCGTAGGTCAGTCCGATGCGGTGGCGCAGCACATCTTTGGAAATCGAGCGTACGTCTTCGGGTATGACGTAGCCGCGTTTGCTAAGAAAGGCATTGCCTTTAGCGGCCAGCGCAAGGTTAATGCTGGCTCTGGGGCTGCCACCGTAGGCGATCAGCGGTTTGAGTTTTTCCAGTTTGTATTTTTCAGGAGTCCGGGTAGCAAATACAATATCGAGGATGTAATGCTCCACTTTCTCATCCATATAAATCTGGCGGGCCAGATCTTTGGCCTGCGTAATCTCCTGCATGGAGACGACCTGTTCGACGACGGGAGATTGGGCGCCCTGTACATTCTGACGGATAATGAGCTGTTCTTCCTGTTTGGAAGGATAGTCGACGATCACCTTCATAATAAAGCGGTCCTGCTGGGCCTCAGGCAGCGGGTAGGTGCCTTCCTGTTCCAATGGATTCTGGGTAGCCAGCACGAGGAAGGGTTCTTCCAGCTTATGGCTGGTGTCGCCCAGGGTCACCTGGCGTTCCTGCATGGCTTCCAGGAGTGCGCTTTGGACTTTGGCAGGGGCGCGGTTAATTTCATCCGCCAACACAAAATTGGCGAAAATCGGGCCTTTACGGACCACAAACTCATGTTTCTGCTGATTATAGATCATTGTCCCGATGACGTCCGCCGGCAACAGGTCGGGCGTGAACTGGATGCGGCTGAACTTTGCGTGAATAGCCTGAGCTAATGATTTAATAGCCAAAGTTTTAGCCAATCCGGGGACCCCTTCCAGGAGGACATGCCCATTGCTGAGCAGACCGATCAGTAGCCGGTCGAGCATCTGGTGCTGTCCTACGATCACCCGTCCCACCTCATCGCGCAGCCGATCGATAAAGGCGCCCTGGTATTGGATCTTGTTATTTAACTGTCTGATATCCTCTGCTGTATAAAGCATAGTGTTGTATTATCTTATCTAAGCACCGAAAATACGAATTCGCTTGGCAACTTGCGGGCCAAGTTGTCTGGCAGGTTAAAAAATTTTAATTCGAATAACATAAAATAATTATTTGATCAGGGAGTTTAAACCTAGGAGGTTTCCGGCCTTCCAAACGATAACCCGAGCAGAATGATTTCGAATTGGACCATACTTACCTTACTGTCGGCCAGTCTTTATATGACAGGTTGCTCCGATAAAAACGTTACAGGCAAAGATCTGGACTTGCTCACCAATACTCCCTGGAAATACGAAAAAGCGGGTTTCGACTCGAATGACGATGGCATTTTCGATGCTCTTGATCCGCGCATTGCCGGCAGCGAAAAAGACAATACGATCATTTTTTGCAAGGATGGTACGGGCTATTCCGCATTAGGCCCGAATTCGCAGCTCGGTTCGAAGGCTTCGAAGGCCAATCCCGATAGTATGCCATTCATGTGGGCCTTTCAGAATAACGACAGCACTATTTATTTCCAGGATCAATACTACAAAATAAGGACGCTGGACAAGCATCGCCTGGAGCTTTATGCCGATGAAAAGTTCGGGGGAGTCGATACGCGATACATTATTGTCCTGAAGCATTAGGTTCGGTCTGTTCCGGAGGCGCGTTCTACGAAAGATATTTCCCCACGATCGGCACTCTTCTTCCAATGCCAAAAGCCTTACAACTCACCCGGATGATGGGGCAAAATTGGTTTCGCTTGTATTCATTGCTGTTGACGAGCCTGAGAACACGACCTACCAGGGCTTCATCGATCCCCATAGCGATGATCTCTTTCGGCCCCTGTCTTCTTTCGATATATTGGTAGAGGATCTTGTCGAGGATGTCGTAATCCGGAAGGCTGTCGCTGTCTTTCTGGCCGGGCCGCAGTTCGGCCGAAGGCGCCTTTTCGAGTATATTGGCGGGAATGACCTGGCTGTTGCGGTTGATATAGCGCGCCAGAGCGTATACCTGCCCTTTATAGACGTCACCCAGCACACTGAGTCCCCCGGCCATATCGCCGTAGAGGGTGCCGTAACCTGTCGATAGTTCGCTCTTATTCGACGTGTTCAGCAGTATATAGCCGAATTTGTTGGCCAGCCCCATCAGGATATTGCCGCGGGTGCGGCTTTGCAGGTTTTCTTCTGCCAGGCCAAAGGGAAGGTCTTTGAAGATGGGTTGGAGCGCGTGAAGCAACGCCTCATAGACTTCACGGATGGGGATGATATCATAGTGATTGCCGAGGTTGCGGGATAACTGCTCGGCATCGCTGACCGAATGTCCGCTGGAAAAAGGGGAAGGCAGGAGGATAGCCCGGACATTGTCTTTGCCCAGTGCTTCGCAGGCCAGTGCCAGGGTGACGGCGCTGTCGATACCACCGCTGCTGCCGAGGATGGCCTTTGTAAAGCTCATCTTGAAAAAATAGTCCCGGATGCCCAGGATCAGCGCACTATAGATCTGGGCGATATTCCTTTCATCGGTCAGGTATTGCACTATGCGGTCGGGGTCATTGAGTTTGGAAACCCGCATGTCCTTATCGAAAATCTCCGTCAGGGGGGCAGCGGGACGTTGGGCCACAGAGGTTGGCCGGGGGGGCGGCCCGGAAGCGGGGACCGGGCCGTCCACGGGTGATTGCGGAAGGTCTTCCTCATCCCGGTTGACAGGAATGGAAAGACCCGGCAGCAGTTCTTCGAACAGTGGCGGCACGGGATGAGGAAGGGGTACGACGGCGAAATCCTCTTCGAAATAATTCAATTCTTTGACCAGATGTCCTTTCGCATCGTATACGACGCTGCCGCCGTCGAATACGATCTCGGTCTGCGAACCTACCGCGTTGCAATAGTACATCGGCAGACCGTATTTCAAGACGTTCTGCCGGACTACTTCTTTCCTATCCTCATCATGATCGTAGTCAAAAGGAGAGGCAGAGATATTGATCATCACGTCGGGGTGCTGTCGTATCAGGTGGTCCATTGGGCAGTTCCGGTAAAGAAGGTTATCGCCCATATTCCAGATGTCCTCGCAGATGGTCAGGGCAATCTTTTTGCCTTTGAACGGTATCACCTTCCATTCAAATCCGGGTTCGAAATAGCGGTATTCGTCAAACACATCGTAGTTGGGCAGGCAGGTCTTGTGTGCTACGCCTTTGATCTCCTTTTCGTAGAGCAGCCACGCGGCATTAAAGAGATCTTTCCCTTCTCTCTGGGGGTTACGGGCGGGGCTGCCGACAATCACTCCGATCGTGTCCGCTTCTTCCCTGATCCGGTCGATAGCCGCATAACATTTCGCGATGAAATCTTCGAACTCCAGGAAATCGCGGGGTGGGTAACCGCAAATGGAAAGCTCGGAGAAAACGACCAGGTCGGCGCCAGCCTGTTTGGCATGATGGATGCCTTCGAGGATCTTACGGGTATTATCCTCAAAATTCCCGATGTGATAGTTCTGTTGCGCCAGCGCTATTTTCATCCCACAAATTTACGCCAAAAATGAGATCTTGGGGCTATCTTTATGACTATGAATCGTATATCCGCTGCACGATGGTCTCTTCGCACTTTTGGAAAGGTTGTTGTGTTCGTCATGGTCCTTTTCTCCTTCACCGCCTGCGGTCCCCATAGCGACCATCCTGATGTATCCGGCATTTCCGTCGGGGATGTGCATATTACCCGGTTCGACACGGCGTTTTTCTCCCTGGATTCCAATCATATCGTACCGGGTTTATACCGGTTGGATCAGCAATACCCCTATTTCACCGACGATTTTGTAGGCAATATCCTGGGGGCGGGCCCCTTGTCCGACACCAGTCGTGTGGCTTTTGCCGCCGCCCGGGAGTTTCTTGTGAGTTATCTGGCGATCAGCGATTCGCTGCAGCATAAATATCAAAACCTGGACTGGCTGGCAAAAGAGTTGCAACAAGCATTCCGCTATATCAAATATTATTTCCCGAAATACCAGTTGCCGGAACATGTGGTGAGCTTTATCGGTCCCTTCGACGGGCCAGGGGTCGCCATTACCAATGATGCCCTGGCGATCGGGCTGCAAGCTTATGCCGGTGGCAATTTCTCCATTTATCTCACCGGTAAGGGGCAGGATACTTATCCAAGGTATATCTCCCGTCGTTTTGAGCCACAATACATCGACGCCAATTGCATGAGCGCCTTGGCAGAGGATATCTTCCCCGACAGCAGCGACAGCAGGCCGATGATTGAACAGATGGTCATCAAGGGGCGTTACTGGTGGCTGGCCGGCAAATTGTTGCCGGATGCTCCGGACAGTATTACCACAGGGTATTCGCAGGCCCAGTTGGACTGGTGTACCCGCAATGAGTCCGCGATCTGGGGATTTTTTCTCCAAAATACCGATCTGTATACTATCGATGCGGACATCATCAAGAATTATATCGGCGAAGGCCCCAAGACCCAAGGCATGCCGGAGGGGTCGCCCGGCAATATCGGCGCCTGGGTCGGCTGGCAGATCGTGAAAAAATATGTGGGGGATCACAGCGATCTCCGGCCTGTCGACGTGATGCGCATCCCGGCGCGGACGCTGTTCGAAGATTCGAAATATAAGCCGAAATAGGGGAGGGCGGCCCTTAATTCTTAATCTTTTCCTTTAGCAATTTGCGGGCAGCCTGGATCTCGGTGATATCCTTGAAAGAGTCTTTGGGGATCATGAAGAACGAACGGGCGGTAAAATAGACATGAAAGAAGTAGATCGTCTCCTTAAACCCGCTGAAATCTTCCCAGGACCATAGCTGGCTGCCTTTTTTCGTTTCCAGGAGAATCCCCCGGTCTTCCATGCTGAGGCTGAAGGTATCTCTGAAGGTGGCTGATTTCTTATAAATACTGAGGGGCAGAAGCCTGCGGATAGCGATCCAGAGTGAGAACCAAAGCACCGAGAATATAAGGAAGGGCAGTGCGGGGATCTTCTTGAGGGCAAAGAGAACAGCCGACAGGATCGCGAAAACATTGATCACAATCACAAGGATCCTGATTTCCGGCCGACCGAAGAAATGGCCGCGCAACCCATCCAAAACCTGTCTTTTGTTGTATCCAAAGTGAATAGTCATTCCGCTTGAAGTTGCGGTAAAAATAATGAAAATGGGCCAAGTGAAAATCAAAAAACCACCCGCCTTCCGGCGGGTGGATCCAAAATTGAATTGCCCTAAACCTTTATTTTTACGACAATGCTTAACGCATGTCCCTGCAATGGGAATAATGCGTGTTTGCGGCCTGTTCAGGGGTCACTGCACGATTGCAAGAAAATAATAAGCTTCCGGAAAGGATGACCAGTGCGGCCACGAGGATACGTTTCATGTTTTTCATTTTAGGGGTTTGTAGGATCAATAGAACGAAAAGATAATACGATAATTGTAAAGAAAATAATCGTTTTCTGTGAGCCGTGCTGAAAAGGAGACAATTCGCTTTTCCGGCCTTCCCAGACGGGGAGAGAACTGTCCCGAAATGGGCAGGAAAAGGGGTACGGCGGGCAAGAGAAAGAGAGCGGGCGAAAAAATCCCCCATGAAAATGGGGGATCGAATTGTATGGTTAATACCGTCCTTAAAGACTTGATTGAGCGGGTCATTAGCCCTGACCAACTGCGAATAGCTTAGCTGCAGCCCATACTATTGCCGCAGTTCAGGCATTTGTAGCAGGTGCCGCTGCGGATCGTGATATGGCCGCAGGTATTGCATGCCGGGGCGTCGCTCTGCATACTGCGGGCAGCCGCGTTAATGGCGTCCAGGCCGTTTTCAGCGCGGGCGGCGGAGACAGCCGCAGTTTTACCGGTTTTTGCCGAATGGGATCCCGCTTCGCCGGACCGGTACGGCTGGCCTCCGGTGGCTGAGGCATTCTGGGCGGGGCTGCTCCCGGGGACGGCATGGGAGCCGATCCCGGCTTTGGCCACGATCCGCACATCGCTCAGTTCGGGCGTAGTCTTATCGTAGGGCTGGGAACTGTGGTTATCCCAGTCATTCTGCCCTGTATTGGCTATTTCCGGCCTATCGAGCACGTGGACGAGATCGGTGCGGCCGAGATATTCGTAGGCGAGTGCCCGGAAGATGAAATCGACGATCGAGGTGGTGCTCTTGATGTTTGGGTGATCTACCATTCCGGAAGGCTCAAAACGGGTAAAGACGAACTTTTCGACAAATTCTTCCAGGGGAACCCCATATTGCAGTCCTATTGAAATAGCAATAGCGAAGCAATTCGACATACTGCGCATCGTAGCTCCTTCCTTGGCCATATCGATGAAGATCTCTCCTACCGTGCCGTCGGCGTATTCACCGGTGCGCAGGAATATGGCCTGGCCGTTGATCTTCGCTTTTTGCGTAAAACCGCGGCGTTTGGCGGGCAGGGTCCGACGTTCGACGATTGTAGCCAGAGCCCTTTTCAGCTTAGTATCGGGAGAAGCCTGTACTCTTTTCTGTACTTCTTCCAGCAGTTCCTGCACCGTCAGTTTACCCAGGTCGACGATATTGGATTCGGCGACGGGCATTGGCGGGGGGGCTGCAGCTTCGAGGGCCGGCGCTTCTTTTTCGCTTTCGGTCTCTCTTTTCTTCTTATCGGACTTCGTGCTGAGCGGCTGTGATAATTTGGAACCGTCGCGATAGAGTGCGCAGGCCTTCAATGCCAGTTGCCAACTCAACATATAAGCATCGGCAATCTCTTCTACAGTAGCCTCATGGGGGAGATTGATCGTTTTGGAAATGGCACCGCTGATGAAAGGCTGAGCAGCCGCCATCATCCGGATATGGCCGTGGGCGTGGATATAACGCTGACCTTTCTTACCGCATTTGTTGGCACAATCGAATACAGCCAGGTGCTCTTCTTTAAGGAAAGGAGCGCCTTCGACGGTCATCGTTCCGCAGACGTAATTGTTAGCGGCTTCGATCTCCTGGTCAGAGAAGCCGAGGGCCTCCAGCAGGCTCCATTCGAAGTTATAATACTGGGCGGGCTTGAAACCCAGGCGTTGCAGGCATTCTTCCCCGAGGGTGTATACGTTGAACACAAAGCCGATCTCGAAGGCCGAGCCGACGGCAGCATCCAACTTTTTGATCTCTTCGGCAATAAATCCCTTTTCGCTGAGAGACTGGTGGTTGATAGCGGGTGCACCGGCAAAGGTGGCTGACCCTACGGCATATTTAACGATGGTATCGATCTGCCGGTCGGTATAGTTCAGGTGTTTGAGGGCGGCGGGCACGGATTGGTTGATGATCTTGAAATAACCGCCGCCGGAAAGTTTTTTAAACTTGACCAACGCGAAATCGGGTTCGACGCCGGTGGTATCACAATCCATGACCAGGCCGATGGTGCCCGTAGGGGCGAGGACGGTGGCCTGGGCGTTACGATAGCCATATTTCTCGCCCAGCTGAACGGCTTCGTCCCAGGCCCTGGTAGCGGCCGTCAGCAGGTAATCGGGGCAATATTCTGCCTTCAGCCCCTGGGGATTGATCTCCAATCCCTCATATTCATCGGCATCGTAGGCGGCCAGGCGGTGGTTGCGCATGACGCGCAGCATGCTTTCTTTGTTGTCTTCGTAGCGGGGGAAGGCGCCCAGTACGCCGGCCATTTCTGCCGAGGTACGGTAGGCGACGCCCGTCATGATGGCGGTGATGGTGCCGGCGATGCCCCGGGCCTCTTCGCTGTCATAGGGGATACCCATGATCATCAGCATGGAACCGAGGTTGGCATAGCCGAGGCCCAGCGTACGATAATCATATGACAGTTGAGCTACTTCCTTTGAAGGGAATTGCGCCATGGTCACGGAGACCTCCAGCACGGTTGTCCAAAGCCGGGTGCAATATTCAAACCCTTCAACATCGAAGGTGTTGGTCTGTTCGTTATAGAAGCGGCGCAGGTTGAAAGAGGCCAGGTTGCAGGCGGTATTGTCGAGAAACATGTACTCACTGCATGGATTAGACGCCCGGATACGGCCGCCGGCAGGACAGGTATGCCATTCGTTGATGGTTGTGTCGTATTGCGTACCGGGGTCTGCACAACGCCAGGCGGCGTAAGAAATCTGGTTCCACACTTCGCGGGAAGGGATACGCCGCATGACCCGGCCGTCGCTGCGGGCGGTCAGTTCCCAGTCTTCGTCTTTCTCCAGGCGGCGGAAGAATTCGTTGGGGATGCGGATGGAGTTATTGGAGTTCTGTCCCGATACAGTCCTATAGGCTTCGCCTTCATAGTCACTGGCGTAACCGGCCGCGATCAGCGCGCCAACTTTTTTCTCTTCCTCTACTTTCCAGTTGATGAAATTCATGATCTCCGGATGATCGAGGTCCAGGCAGACCATTTTGGCGGCCCGGCGGGTCGTACCGCCCGATTTGATAGCGCCTGCGGCGCGGTCGCCAATTTTGAGGAAGCTCATCAGGCCACTGGAAGTGCCACCACCGCTGAGTTTTTCTCCTTCCCCGCGGATATGCGAGAAGTTCGTGCCTACCCCGGAACCGTATTTGAAGATACGGGCTTCGCGTACCCACAGGTCCATGATACCGCCGTCATTGACGAGGTCATCTTCGACGCTGAGGATGAAGCATGCATGAGGCTGAGGCCTTTCATAGGCGGAGGAAGATAATTTCAACTGCCCGTCGACTGGATCCACGAAATAATGTCCCTGTGGCTTGCCCGTGATCCCATAGCTTTCATGCAGGCCCGTGTTGAACCATTGCGGAGAGTTGGGCACACAGGCCTGGTTCAGGATACTATAGACGAGCTCTTCGTAAAAGACCTGTGCATCTTTTTCAGAAGCAAAATAGCCGTAGCGTTCGCCCCACACCCGCCAGCAGTTAGCCATGCGGTGTGCGACCTGTTTGACGGAGGTCTCGCGTCCCAGGGAGCCATCCGGCTGGGGAACGCCTGCCTTACGGAAATATTTCTGAGCAAGAATGTCGGTTGCAATCTGACTCCATCCGGCGGGGACCTCTACATTGGTCATCTCGAATACTACTTCTCCACTGGGATTACGGATAACGGAAGTACGATAATCATAGGCGAATTGATCGAATACGTTAGTGTCTTCCTTAGTGAAGCGGCGGATAAATTGCAAGCCTTTCACAGATTGCTTTCTCGTTGGCATAAGTCAGTAACTTTTATTGAGAATTTTATTGAATAGTTTTTGCGGCGGGTCGGGGTTAACGAAAGTATTTTTTGATTTTGATATTTCCTTGCCCTAAATATCAACACATGTGCAAAACAGATGTTAGTATTTCGGGAGGTCAACCGGGGCCGCGGCTTCCGGAATGCAATACAAAGTTCGGCTATTTTTTTATTCACATTCGGTGCGGCTTAAAAAGGCCCATATCGACCTGTTAATCAGACTTTACCACGATATCCTGCTTTTCGGGATGGCGCCGGACGTACGTAGCTACGAAGGGACAGTAGACTTTTACCGGCAGGTGCTGGGCCCGGGCATAGTTCAATGCATATTCCGCCAGAGCGGACCCGATACCCCGGCCGCCGAGTGGCGCAGGCACTTCGGTACGCATCAGCATGATCTGGCCATCATGCAGCCGATACTCCAACCAGGCCAATTGACCATCGACCTCTGCCTGGAATTGTTGTTGTTGTTCGTTGTTCGATATACTTAGCTGTTGCATTTATTGGGCACTATACTTGTGTTAATCCAAGATATGTGTTATTTTCGTAAATATAACAGGGATATTACGTATGACCGTGTCTGCTAATGGCCATCATCCCGGTTATTTCGTCGAATTACCCCCTTAAAGCGGAAAACTTTTCGCATTTTTGCATTACTACCCAAGGCAATAGCGAATGAAGAAAGTTATTTACGAATCCTTGTTGGCGAAGAAAAATAAGGGTCAGCGGTCTTTCGCCGTACTGATCGATCCGGACAATGTGAATGCGTCAAAGCTCGATGAGCTGACCGCCCTTGCCGTTGGAGCAGGGGTAGACTATTTACTTGTGGGGGGTAGCCTTGTCATTTCGAATCACCTGGATGAAGTGGTACAACATATCCGGCGGAATTGCAGCATTCCGGTCATTCTTTTTCCCGGTACTCCATCGCAGGTCTCGCGGTATGCCGACGGTCTTCTTTATCTTTCCCTGATCTCCGGCCGCAATCCGGAACTGCTTATCGGTCAGCATGTCATCTCGGCTCCTGCCGTCAGAAAAAGCGGGCTGGAAATCATTTCGACGGGTTATATGGTCATCGATGGGGGCGCGCCGACAACAGTTTCTTATATCAGCAATGCGACTCCTATCCCAGCCGATAAGAATGAGATTGCGCTTTGCACGGCGATGGCGGGGGAGATGCTGGGGATGAAACTGATCTATATGGATGCGGGCAGCGGGGCCAGGCATCCTATCCGCGAAGAAATGATAGCCTGTGTGGCCAGCCATATCGATATTCCGCTGGTCGTGGGTGGCGGCATCCGCGATCCTGAAAAAGCCTATCTCAATTGTAAAGCCGGGGCCAACGTCATTGTCGTTGGCAATGCCATCGAAAAGGATGCTTCCCTGATCAAGGAGATGGCCGATGCCGTGCATTCCGTACCCGTCGCCTAGCGACATTTTGGAGTTAAACTACTGATCCTTGAACAAAAATATGAACCTGTTTACACGGTTATTGAGTGCCGGGATTACGGACCAGTTAACTCCATACGAACGCCGCCGGGCCAAAGTTTTCAACACCTGCAATCTTGCGGGAATGCTGATTGCTCTCTTGAGGCTTGCCTATCTTGCTTTCGGCTCCTCCAATTCTTATCCGCGGGTGGTCCTTCTCGTCAATGCCATTCCTTTGGCGATCTCCGGATCCATGCTGATCTGCATGGTCGTGCAATACTATCAGGCAGCTATCGCGGTCTCTTTCATTTTCTTTCCGTCTGCGCTAGTCGCTATGGCCTGGATGACCGGTGACAGGGAACTGGAAGTTTATCTTTTTCTTTACCTTTTATTTATCTTCTTTTTTCTCCATCACCGCCGGCAGATCATATTGGCGTTTTGCTGGGTCACGGCCTGTATTGTAGCGATACATTTTTCGCCGCGATCCTTTTTGGCCAGCCATGCCTACCGGCCTGATGATATACTGGAGATTATCGACTATGGTTTCGGGCTGGTGTTTGTTTTCCTGGCTTGCTATTTCATCAAGTTCGAGGTGTGGAAGTTTGAAAAATCGATCCGGCAGAAAAAGGAGGAACTGAAGAAACTGAATGCCGTCAAAGACAAAGTTTTTTCTGTTATCTCTCATGACTTAAGATCGCCCATCGGCAGCATGATCCTTCTGCTGCGCGAAATCAGCGAAGCCTCGATGAGTGTGGAGGAATTCAACGAATATTTACCCGATCTACTGGCGAATATGGAGCAAACCAGCGATTTGCTGGACAATTTACTGGCCTGGGCGAGAAGTCAGATCCGTGAATCGGCGCTCATTGCGAACGAAATATCCCTTAACCGGCTTACAGACCAAACGATCATGTTCCTGGAAAGAACTGCGGACGCCAAGAATATCCGGCTGATCAACGAAGTGCCCGTGGGTTGCTCTGCCTACGCGGATGAAACTTCGATAAAAATCGTACTCAGGAATCTTATCATGAATGCTATCAAATTTACAGGATCGGGCGGGATCGTCAGGGTAAAAAGCTATGTGACAGGTCCCTATGTAAAAGTGATGGTAGAAGATAATGGGATAGGCATCCCCGAGAATAAGCAGCCACTACTGTTTGGCGAAAGTTATTATACTTCGCCCGGCACAAACAAGGAAGTGGGATCTGGACTCGGGTTGCTGATCTGCCAGGATCTTGTTCAGAAAAACGGCGGTTCGCTGCTATTTACGAGCGAACCGGGCAGCGGCACGACTTTTTGTTTTTCGTTACCCAATAAAAATTGAGTGTACCTCATTTGTGAGGGATGCTTCGACCTACGAACGTCGAGCTAGTCTGCCCTAAGGCTCTTTGTCGGGTTTGCCAGGGCAGCGCGGACAATTCGGTAGCCGGTGACGGTAAGGGCCAGGAGCAACAAGATGGTCACCGGAAGCACGAACATCCAGACATTGAGCGAGGTATGATAGGCATAGGTTGACAGCCATTGTTGTGCGCCCCATGCTGCCAGCGGCAGTGCTATCAGGGCGGCCAGGCCGATGAGCCATAGCTGGTCGGCAGTCAGCAGCAATAGCAGCCGGGACAGCGAGGCCCCCAGCACCTTGCGGATGCCGATCTCTTTGGTACGTTGCAGGGTGATGAGGGAGACCAATCCATACAATCCAAGGCAGGAGATGAAGATAGCCAGCCCGGTAAAACAATTGAAAAGATATAAGGTGATCCTGTCTTTCTTGTACTGCGAATTGAAATCATCTTCCAAGAAGGCATAGTCAAAAGGCTGCGAAGGGAAATAGTTCTTCCAGAGCTCTTTGAGCCGCGGGATCTCCAATGGCGTCGTCTTCACCAGCACAGCCAGCGGCGGATCGACCTTATAGATCATGACCATCGGCTCGATCACATTGTGCAGGGACTTGAAATAGAAATCCTTCACGACGCCTATCACCTTGCCTTTAATATCACCGCCTTCCATGGGTTGACCGATGGGAGATCGCCAGCCCATCGTCCGAACGAAGGCCTCATTGACGAGGAATGCTTCTTTTTGGTCGGTGACAAGGCTATCCGAAAAATTGCGGCCGGCAGCCAGCGAGACATGCAACAGGGGCAGGAATTGCGGGTCGATGAAAAAATAATTACACAGGATTTCCCTTTTCTTTCCATTTGACCAGGCTGTTGTGCTGGACATTTGGTTGCCTTCCGTAGGTATCCCGCTGCCAACCGTCACACCCCCGATACCCGATTCATGGCGCAGCGCCCGGATGAAGGCCGGCGCAGCCACCCTGTTGACGGAATCTTTGGGAACAGGCAGGGCGCCGATGCGGGTGCGGTCTATGCCGGGGTCCTTGTGCATCATGAAATACATTTGCTGGTAAAAGATAACAGCGCCGGCCAGCATGACCAGTGCAATAACAAACTGCACGACAGTGAACGTTTTTCGCAAGGCCGCCCCCTTGCCGCTGCCAGCTATTCCGGATGAGCCGCCTTTCAGCACCAGGACAGGCCGGAATCCGGACAGGACAAAAGCCGGGTATCCTCCGGCCAGCATCACGGTTACCGGGAACAGCAGGAGCGGAAGAACAACGGCCGTCCAGACATTCAGGGAGAGTTGCGTCGACAGGGCCCGGTTAAAGAGGGGGATGCCGGCTTCGGCCAGGCCGATGGCGATCAGCCAGGCTACACCAACCAGCAGGGAGGATTCCAGCAGGAATTGCCAGCGCAGCTGGGCGGGCCGGGCACCAATGACCTTGCGGACGCCCACTTCCTTCATCCGTTCGGCGGCACGGGCAGTCGACAAATTGATATAATTCAGCAGCGCTATGAGCAGGATGAACACGGCGAGAGCCGAGAAGATCTTGTTGAAAAGCCGGTTGCCCTTGGGCGTGTCAATCAGCTTGCCCACGCTAAAATGCACGTCGGAGAGTGCTTCGGCTTCGAAACGAAGACTCCAGCCTTTTGCTCCTGCCGCCTCCAGCATGGGTTGGGTATATTTTGTGAATGCCTTTAGTTTGCTGTTGAATCGGTGCAAATCCGGTTTTCCACGAAGTAAAACGAAGGTATACGTGGTAAAATCGTCCAGCACCCAATCCGTGACCGCCGAATAGTCTTTCGCCATCAATGCGTCGATCTTCAGGTCTGAATTGGCAGGGCGGTCGGCATAGACGGCAGTGACCCGATAATTCACGCCATTGCAGACGATGGTCTGTCCCATGGCTTGCCGGGCGCCAAAATACTTTTTTTCTATGCTCCGGCTAAGAACGATTGAATTCGGCTGGGTAAGAGCGCCGGCGGGTGAGCCCTCAAGGAAGGAAAAATAGAAAATGGAAAAAACAGCAGGCTCGGAATAACAGAAATGATCCTCGGAAATGAGCTCGGAGCCCCGGCGGATGATAGCTGTCGTGTCCTCGAGAGCTCACTGGTGACTCGGGCGATACGGCCAGCCTGCGGGTTATAAGCGTCGTAGGTCAGTTCGCTGTGAACATAGAGATAGATCAGCAGGCAGGCGGCGAGCCCGGTGGACAGACCGAGAAT
>Ga0182030_10000246_pt1 | contig 96018 bp, 79 predicted proteins | sample 812S3MmetaG_FD_121299 | JGI IMG/M metagenome (GOLD analysis project Ga0182030, IMG submission 121299) | Permafrost microbial communities from Stordalen Mire, Sweden - 812S3M metaG (Illumina Assembly) | ecosystem: Environmental > Terrestrial > Soil > Wetlands > Permafrost | place: Sweden...
ACAGGGAACAGGGAACAGGGAACAGGGAACAGGGAACAGGGAACAGGGAACAGGGAACAGGGAACAGGGAACAGGGAACAGGGAACAGGGAACAGGGAACAGGGAACAGGGAACAGGGAACAGAAAACAGGGAACAGGGAACAGAAAACAGGGGATCGGCTCAGGCCGATCCCCTGTTTTCTGTCATGAGAATTGAAAAGATCTTTCTTTTTTTGAAAAGCGACCCCCTTCGATCAGGAATTTGAGCTCTCGATCCCGCGCGCTTCGCGGTAGCGGCCCAGTTCCTTCACCATGCCGCAGTGCGCGTCCAGAGCTTCCAGGGCGCGCGTGCCTTCGGCCGCGGAGCCGATCTGGCAGTCGACGTAGAAGATATACTCCCAGGGCTTGCCCGGCACCGGGCGCGACTCGATTTTGGTCAGGTTGGTGCCGATGGCGCTCAAGGCGCTCAGCGCCGCCACCAGCGACCCCGGCCGATGTTCGAGCGTAAAGGCGACGCTGATCTTGTTCGCATCCGGATCGGTCTCGGCCTCCGGGCTGCGCTCGACCAGGAAGAACCGCGTGTAGTTCTCCGGATCGTCCTCGATGCCGCGCGCAAGAATCTCCGCGCCATAGCGGGCAGCCGCCGCTTCGCTGGCGATGGCCGCCACACTCCGCCCGCCGAGCTCCACCAGTTGCTTGACGCTGCCCGCAGTGTCATAAAAACCGATGGCCTTCATTTGGGGATGCGCGGCGAGAAAGCTGCGGCACTGCGCCAAGGCCACGGGATGCGAAAAGACGCGCTCAATTTCCCCGATAGACGCGCCGGGGAGAGCAATCAAATTGTGGCGGATGCGCACCAGCGTCTCCCGCACTACCTTGACGTCGTGCTTCAGCAGCAGATCGAAATGTTCCAGCACCGAGCCGGCAAGCGAGTTCTCAATGGGAATCGCGGCGGCATCGGCCGCGCCCGCGTCGAGCGCCGCAAACACTTCGGCCGAGAGCGCGCAGGGGACGATCTCCGCGCCGGGCAAAAGCTTGAGCGCCGCTTCGTGGCTGAACGATCCCTGCTCTCCTTGAATAGCGATTTTCATGCGGTGGTTTCCTGGCTCCTCGTGCGCGCAACAGTTGCGCTTCCTTTTCGCACCATACCACAGGCGCTCGGGACGAGGACGCGGTGGTAGTGTGTCAGTTTGAACAAGACCGTCCCTCGGGGGCTGAGGCCCCTAAATTCTTTCTTACGGCGTTTGTGGCACGACTAAAGTCGTGCCCTTTCACGACGGCTTCAAACTGACCACTGCGGACGCGGCGGCTACTGCGCTTCGGCCTGCGCGTCGCTCTCCACTTGCTTTACGATGAACGGAATCAGATCGCGATCTTTTTCCGAGACGCGCGCGGAGAGCTGAATCAGGTCCGTATCCGCGCCGGTGATAATCGCAACGCCGTCGATCGGGCTCGCAATTGGCAACAGGCGCGAATCGGTTCCGAGGCCGGCGGTGTTCGCAGGCGTCTCAAACTCGACCACGTTCTGCGCGCGGTAGGTGAGCTTGTCATGCGGGTAAGGGCCAATGGGAAAATCGCTTGCCGGCTCGATTCCCTCGGCAATCACGTTCTGCGCGAATTGCTTGTAAGCCGGAAAGACGCGCGCGATCACCTTGGCAACCTCGAACCTTCCCGACGTACCGCCCGACGAGTATGAAATTTGAATGGCCTGCCCGGAGAATCCCTTCCAATCGTCCGAGAACAGCGCTTTCGAATCGATCGCATCGGGGCTTATGAACAAACTGCTGCCGTTAGAACCATAGGTTGAGAAGCAGTGCCAGCCACGCGGCGCGAGAACGCCGAGCCCGTACTGCGCTTTGTAGTAGGCAAGCCGTTGCGCCGAAGCAGCGGAGATCGCCACCGCTTTACTCTTTCCGGCTGGCGCCGCATGCAGCCCCACCTGCCCATCCGAAGCGCAGCCCACAAACGGAACCTGGTTCAACGCTGCTGAAGACGCAGGTATGGCCTGCGAAAAACTCCCTGGCCCTCCGCACAACGCGGACGAGACGGCAAGACTGGCAAGCAAAAGCCGATGCTTCCTCATGCGCAGATGATACCAACTGCGCCCAGCGTCAGAGAGTGGCGTGGACCGTGAATCGCGGTTCATGGTTCGGGAATTGTGGGAAGTGAATAAGTGAAAGAGTGAAGTCGTCTGACGCGGGTCGATCGCGACGCTCACTTCGCCGCTTCCCCTAGCGCCTTCACTGATCCCTGATCCCTGTTCCCTGTTCCCTGTTTTTAACGCCGCAGCCACACGTCCGCCGACACGAACGCCAGAAACACCATCGCGATCACGCCGTTCATGGTGAAGAACGCGGCATTCAGGCGGCGCAGGTCGCGGGGCGAGACGAGCAGATGCTCGTAGGCAAGCAGCAGTCCCACGGCAAGGACGCCGAGCCAGCCGGCGAATCCAAAAATAAAGAGCCAGGCGAACCAGGCGAGCGCACACAGCGCCAAAAGGTGCATGGCGCGCGCCGCGTGGAAGGCAGCCGCGAGCCCCCATGCCTGCGGCAGGCTGTGCAGTCCCGCGGCGCGGTCGTGTTCGCAGTCCTGGCAGGAGTAGAGCACGTCGAAGCCCCCGGCCCAGAGCGTGACCGCGGCGGTGAGCACCAGGATGTGCGGATCAAGGCTGCCGCGCACGGCAATCCACGCCGCGGTGGGCACCAGACCCAGCGCCAGTCCCAGCCCCAGGTGCGAGAAGCGCGTAAATCGCTTGAGGTAGCTATAGCCCAGCAGCACCAGGAGCGCCAGCGGGGACAGCAACAACGTCAACCGGTTCAGCTCCCCCGCGGCCACCACGAACATCGCCGCCGCAACCCACGTGAATCCGAGCACAAACCCGCGCGAGAGCAACCCCGCGGGAATGGCGCGGCTGCTGGTGCGTGGATTGGCGGCGTCCAGGTCCGCGTCGGCCCAGCGGTTGAAGGCCATGGCCGCCGACCGCGCGGCCACCATGGCCACCACGATCCACGCCACGGTGCGCCAGCCGGGCAGCCCGCCGGCCGCAAGCAGCATCGCCGTCAGCGCAAAAGGCAGCGCAAAGATCGAGTGCTCCCACTTGATCATTTCGAGCGTGGTGCGAATCTTATGCAGAATGCCGGCCATGGGCGACAATCTCTACTCTAATTGAGCCGGCGAAGCTCGAAAGGCCGCCGCGCCAGCTTGTGGCCCGCGGCAGGGTGCGCAATGCCACCCAGACAGGTCTCACGCGCCGGATCTTGTCCGCAGACGGAGGTAGTCCTCGATTACGCAAAGAAAAGGCGGCAGGGAGGATTCCCGGCCGCACGGCAGCACACGAAGGAGCTATGGCGGTGGGTTTCCGATGGGAAACCGCACCGCGCATGGAACCAGATTAGCTGCGCGCAGCGACGCGACGCCGGCGCAGCATGCCAACCAAACCGGTGATACCGCTACCCACCAGCAACAAGGAGCCGGGCTCCGGCGTTGCCGTCGTGCCTCCACCCGTACCGATGGCGGCAGCGCCAACCGTGACTCCATTCCAGTATTCACCGCCGGTTGTCGTCCAGGCGATGGACGAATACGTACCCACGAATTCAACCGCGCCCGTTCCCTCGGCGCCATCGACTGTATTGCCGCTAACCGAAAGACAGGTGTCGCATCCGCCCCAGTCGTCCGTGCCCTGGCTCAAGATGATCGGCGTGGCGTTGAAGTTGTATCCAACCGTATTCCCCGCCCCCAGGCTGACAATATCGATGACCGGGTTGACGAGCGGCTGCGAGAAGGTCAGCGTGTCGGTAAAGGCGGAGGCTTCTTGCAGCGCGATGATGTCCGGACCGGGCGCGTTGGCCACGACCGAACCCGTGAAATCCGTCGGCAGATTGTAGTAGTTCGTTCCGATGTTGTTGATTTGCGCAAACGTGACTTCGCCCGCGTAGCCTACGTTGACAACATTGGAGCCGAAGGTCAAGGTGCCTGATGCGGAACCTGGGGTCGCCCCCGAGCTGTCTGTTGCCGATGTCCAGTCGGTGTAAGTGTAGAGCGTGCCGGCGTGGACAGAGCTAACGGCCAACAGCGTGAGGGTCGAGACAAAAATCTTCAATTTCACCAAATCCTCCAGCTTTATCGATCAGAATGGGGGAAGGCAAGAACCGGGGGATTTGCATACAAACGGTTCCCTACTTCCTTTCTTTTACGCAGTTTACACGCTGGAGAAGGATTTGCAACAACAATCCGATGAATTAACCCCCAAAGTGGTGCATATCACAGAACCGGCACGGACGCCCGAGATCCATGACCACAAAATCGTGATGTGCATCACAGATCGACGCCCCAAGTCAATGAAACGATCAATCTTAAGAGCTCCCGGCGGAAATTGCCGAAGTGGCTTGCGATTCCCCAGGAAAGGCTTCTTTGTGCCGCTTGATCCCACTGCGTTTCTCGCCGATCCGGAGTTGATTCGCGCGCTCAGCGAGCACGCCACGCCGATTGTCTGCGACACCGACCGCATCCTGTTTCACCAGGACGATCCCGCCTCGGGCCTCTTCATCCTTCACGAAGGCGAAGCCACGCTCAGCATGGCCTCGAACCGGGGCGCGCCGATCCTCTCCATTGAGGCCAAAAGCGGTTCTCTCCTCGGTCTTCCCGGCCTCGTTGGCAACCAGCCCTACTCGCTCACGGCGGTTGGGCTGGCCGGGGCGCGGGTCAGCTTTCTCACGCGCGCCGAGTTCATCGCGCTCATGCAGTCGGACCCCATGCTGGCCCTCAAGATCCTGCAGGTTCTTGCCGCCGAGGTCCGCTCCGCGCGGCGGGCGCTTTTCTAGAATGTGCTTGAAGAGTGTCCGGCAATTGCTTCGGGCCGTTGGGATTTCCTGTCCGGAAACTTCGGCCGAACCTGAAGCTCGCAACCGCTCGCCCATCCATCGCCCTCACCTGCTAAACTCACTTTCGAAATGATCCTTGCGTACATCGTCATAGCCGCGGCGGCCTACCTGCTCGGGTCCATCCCCACGGGATACCTGCTGGTGCGCATCTTCCGCCGCGAGGACATCCGCTCCATGGGCAGCGGCAACATCGGCGCCACCAACGTGCTGCGCGAGGGCGGCAAAGGCCTGGGCGCGGCCACATTTTTGCTCGACGTGCTGAAGGGCTGCGCCGCCGTCTGGCTGGGCGGCGCCCTCGGCGCATGGCTCATGCCAGGCGTACCCTTGCGCGACGCGCAGGCGCTCGCGGCCCTGATTGCCGTCGTCGGTCACATGTTCACCTGCTGGCTGCACTTCCATGGCGGCAAGGGCGTGTCCACGGGCTTCGGTGTCTTCCTTGCCGCTTCACCCTGGGCGGCACTGGCCGCGATCGGCGTTTTTGCAGTGGTTCTCGCTCTCACGCGCTACGTTTCCGTGGGATCCATCGCCGGGTCGGCTGCTTTTCTGGTCTTTGCCTGGTTCTTCCCGCCCGGCCCGCATCCGCCCTTCTTCTTCGCCGTCGAATGCGCGGTTGTCCTGCTGATCGTTGCCAAGCACCAACAGAACATCCGCCGCCTGATAGCCGGCACGGAATCCCGTATCGGAGCCAGAAAGCAGCTATGAGCCGCATCGCCGTACTCGGTTCCGGCGCATGGGGAACCGCCCTCGCTCTCTCGCTCTGCCGCCGCGGCGGCCATCAGGTGACGCTCTGGGCGCACGCCGGCGAGCTGGCGCGGCAGATCGCCGGCGCCGGCGAAAACACGCAATTCCTTCCCGGATTTCCGCTGCCCGCCGATCTCGCAGTCACCGCCGGCTGCGACGCCATCGCGGCTGCCGAGATCGTGGTCTCGGTCATTCCCTCGGAGTTTCTGCGCCCCACCCTGCTGCGCATCCGCCCGCACCTGCGCCACGGCCAGTTGCTGGTCAGCGCCACCAAGGGCCTGGAAGACCGGAGCTTCCTGCGCATGACCGAGGTGATCGCGGATTGTCTCGGCGCTGCTCCGGAGCCCGGTTCACCAACACCGCTAACCCCGCTAACTCCGCCAACTCCGCTCTCTCTGCCCATTGGCGCGCTCTCCGGACCCAGCTTCGCCGCCGAGGTCGCGCAGGGCCAGCCCACCGCGATCACTCTGGCGTTGAGCGATCCGCAGAGCGCCGCTCTCATTCAGCAGGAATTCTCCTCGGAGACCCTCCGCCTCTATACCTCGACGGATGTCATTGGCGTGGAGCTCGGCGGCGCGCTCAAGAACGTGATCGCCATCGCCGCCGGCGTCGCCGCGGGCGTGGGATTGGGCCACAACTCTACGGCCGCGCTCATCACGCGCGGCATCGCGGAGATCACGCGCCTGGCCGTGGCCTGTGGCGCGCGGCGCGAAACCCTCGCCGGCCTGGCGGGCGTGGGCGACCTGGTGCTCACCTGCACCGGGAGTCTGAGCCGCAACCGCAGCGTCGGTGCGGCGCTCGGCCAGGGCCGCAAACTGCCGGAGATTCTGGAGTCGCTCGGCGGCAAGGTGGCTGAAGGCGTGCTGACCACGCGCGCCGCGCTCGGCCTCGCCCGCAGGCACGGCATCGAAATGCCCATTGCCGAGCAGATGGAGCTGATTCTGAACCAAGGCCAGGACCCGCGCGAAGCCATCCGCGCGCTGATGCTGCGCCCCGGCAAGGACGAGCAGTGAGCACGGATTTCGCCCGCGGGCGATAGCATCGACTCGCGGCCTTGTGCCACGGCTTCTGGCCGGAGCGCATCATCGTCTCTCCGGTTCGAGCCTTGGGACTTTGCGGTTGGGAATGCAGAGTGAGACAATGCGTAGAATCGACGACCCGATGTGCGCCGGATGAGACCGGCCAATGCAAGACGGAGGTGAAGCATGGACTCCACGTCTACTCTTCTCAAACAGGAAATCAACGATACGCAAGCGGCACAGCACGACCTGGCGAAATGGAAGCTCATCGTGACCGCAGCTCTCGGTGGAGCGGCATTCGGGTTTTCCAACAACAACCAGCCCAATCTCTGGCTCCTTCTCTTCATCCCGTTCGTGTGTGCTTATGTCGACTTGTATGACTACCAGTACAGGCTCCGTGTACTGGTTATCGCCAAGTTCCTCCGCGAGAAAAGCAGCGATCCGGTATTGAAGAGCTACGAAGAGGCATGCGAGCGTGTTCGCGAAAGTCGCGCGGGGGATTTCAATTTGGGCAAACGGGCGGGACTCGGTTCAAGCATCGTAGCATCGGTCGTGGGCCCGTTGTTGTACTTCATCTGGAATTCGGACACGGGAGTTCATGAATACGTTACGATTCCACGGCTGGTTGCTCTTGCCATCTGGTTGTGCAGCATTTCTCTCGTGGTTTACTTTTACCTGGATTTTCGTCGAAAAGAAGATAAGCTCTCCGAATTGCCAAAGGCCTGACTTCAGGAGCACCGGGCTCGCACAAGCTGCAGCCTATGGCGCTTGATCTGGGAGTTTATCTCATCGCTTTCCTTCATCCTCCCGCAATCGCCCCAATGATCAGCAGCGGCTCTTTTCCTGCCGCCACGGCTTCGGGCAGCTCCGCATCAGGGGAGGCGAGCGACCAATCCTCTTCACAGGCGAAGAAGCGCAGAAACGCGCGGCGCTCGCCGGTTTCGTATTCGCGGATCGTGCCGCGCAGCATGGGATAGCCGGCTTCGAGCGCATCGAGAACCGCGCGCAAGGTCACCGGCGGCGCAACTTCGACCAGCACATCGCCTTCGATTCGCGCCAGATTGCGCAGATGGTACGGCAGCGCCACGCGCACCTGCGATACGCTCGCTCCTTCACTCAACTTCGGATTCTCCTCAGATTCTCGCTGTCGAGTTTTCCTGGTCCCTGCCGGGGTCCCCGGCGAGCGATTCTTGCTCGCTGGGGTGGCTTGGTCCCTGTTTCAATTCAGCGTCTGCCCTTCCACCGACAGCACCGCAGGTAGATCGCGAACAATCGGCGTCCAACTGTCTCCCGAGTCGGCCGAAGCGTAGACCTGGCCGCCGGTGGTCCCGAAGTAAATGCCGCATTCATCGAGCCTGTCGACCGCCATCGCATCGCGCAGCACGTTCACATAGCAGTCCTTCTCGGGCAGTCCCTTCGCAAGCGGCTCCCACTCCTCGCCGCCGGTGCGGCTGCGGTAGACGCGCAGCTTGCCATCGAGCGGAAAGTGCTCGGAGTCGCTCTTGATGGGCACCACGTAGAGCGTCTCCGGCTCGTGGGCGTGTACGTCGATGGCGAATCCGAAGTCGGTGGGCAGATTGCCGCTCACTTCGCGCCAGTTTTCGCCGGCGTCGTCGGAGCGCATCACGTCCCAGTGTTTCTGCATAAAGAGCACATCGGGCCGCGCGCGGTGCATGGCCACGTGGTGCACGCAATGGCCGACCTCCGCCGTGGGGTTGGGCATGAAGTTTGAAACCAGTCCTTTGTTGATGGGCTTCCACGTGACGCCGCCGTCGTCGGTGCGGAAGGCTCCAGCGGCCGAGATGGCGATATAGATGCGCTGCGGATTCGTGGCGTCGAGAATAATGGTGTGCAGCCCCATGCCGCCCGCGCCCGGTTGCCACTGCGGGCCGGTGCCGTGGCCGCGCAAACCGGAGATCTCCTGCCAGTTCTCGCCGCCGTCGCTCGAGCGGAATAGCGCTGCGTCTTCCACGCCTGCGTAGACCGTGTCGGGATCGGTGAGCGAGGGCTCGATGTGCCACACGCGCTTGAACTCCCAGGGATGCTGCGTGCCGTCGTACCATTGGTGCGTGGTGAGCGGCTTGGCTGCAGTATCGTAGGCGAAGCGGTTGGGCAGCGCCTGCGGAGGGCCGGGCGGAGGAATCGCTTCATTCGGCAATCCCGGCTGGCGCCAGGTCTTGCCGCCGTCGTCGGAGCGCTGGATGAGTTGCCCGAACCAGCCGCTGGTCTGCGAGACGTAGATGCGTTCGGGGTCGGCCTCGGAGCCTTCATGTGGTAGATCTCCCAGCCCGCAAAGAACGGCCCACTCACCTGCCAGTCTTTTCGTTTGCCGTCGGAGGTGAGAACGAACGCGCCTTTGCGCGTTCCCACCAGCACCCGCACACTGCTCATGATGACCTCCTGCCCGTTGCCTTGCCGTTGCGGCGAAAAGGGGAATTGGGGAATGCCGCTCTCCGATTTTTTCCGAATTTCCTTGCAAAGTGCAAGTATTTTTTCGGGCCGGCGATTACGGCGCCGCAACCGACAGCAACCGCACCGGTCCGAGCAGGCCCGAGGGCAGCAGCGGCGAATCGGCTTTATACGGCGTGAAATCGGCAAGGGCGTATCTCTTGAGCGCCCCCGGTTGCTGGTCGCCGATCATGCGGTTGACCCACAGGTTCGTCACCCGCACGACGATGCGATTGCTGCCCGGCACGAGCGCTTGCGTTACGTCGATGTGGAACGGTGTCTTCCACAAGATTCCCTGGTCCTTGCCGTTCACGGTGACCTCCGCGATGTTTTCCACGTCGCCCAGGTCGATCCAGAGATGCGCGCCGGGCGTGAATGCGCTCACTGGAACCTCGATCGTCTTCGCGTAGCTGGCCGAGCCGGAGAAATACCTGACACCCGAATCCGCCGATTCACTCCACGAGATCAACCGGCCGAACGGCGCCGTCTCTGGAGCGCCGCGGTTGGGTTCGAAGCTGACGGTCCAGTCTCGATTGAGCGCCTCGTCGACTCCAGCAACGATGGTCTCTTTGGGCTCGGGCAGCGCGTGCGAAGCCGCTTGGGCCGGTTCGCGGAAGACGACGAATGTGGTTCCGTAGGGTTCAAGATGCAATGGAACCGTCGTGCGGCCGTTGGCGATGGAGTACGCTGCCGGGTGAGTCTCTCCGCTGGCCGCATCCCACAGCTCCGGGGCTTTGCCGTCCACACGGAAGGTCGCGTTCACATCTTCCGCGCGGTCGTTGCGATTGTCGACGAAATACAGATCACCGTCGGCGAGTTTGCGGTGCACGAACATCAGGTTTGCGCCGGGCTCAGGCTTGGCGTACTCAAAGTCGTGCACCACACCGAGCGCAGCCAGCGTTTCATCGGCAGAGAAGCCGATATAGAGCCTGCCCTTGCCAATTCTGCGCACTCCTCGCGGCGCGGATTCCCTGCCCCAAAGCGAATCCGCAATCTTCTTCCACTCCGCCGGATCGTCGGCGAGGCTCGGCGAATCCGTGGGTTTGTTGCCGACTACGACTGCGCCCTGCAGCACGAGGTCCCTGATGCGCCGCAGCACCAGCAGCGTCATGCGCTGGCTGCGGCCGCCGAGATAAAGGATGCGATAGCTCGTTCCTCCCGGCGTGACGAGACGGCCGTCTTTCAAGCTCAACTCATGCAGCAGCACGTCGCTGTTCACAAAGTCGAAGGCGTAGCCGTCAGGCGCATCGGCAATCGCCTTCCAGCCAAAGACCGCGGTCAGCGGGCCCTCCTCGCCGTAGAAGTACGCCACGTCGGCGGAGTAATGCCCTTGTTGCATCATCCAGGAGCAGCGCGCGAGATACGTGATCCACGGCTGGGCTTCCTCGGCCCAGGTGTCGTTGCGGTTGAACCACAGGCCGTAAGGCCCGAGCGTCAGACCGGGCGCCATCTCGGCCACCGGCTGGTGCGTGGACTCATGAATCTCAAAGCGATTCACGCCCAGCGCAAATTCGAGATCGGCGACCTTCTTTAAATCGCCGGGCGAGAAGGACCACGCCGGACCGCGCGAGGTCATCGACTCCGCGCCGACGATGTTCTGGCCGTAGATGTGCGCGACCGACGCCGCGCCGCGCAGATCGGCAAAGTAATCGACATTCGGCCCCGGCTGGCCGGCCCAGGTCCACATCGCGCCCATGGGAACGTCGGTCTTGCTGCGCATCTCCATATCGTCGCCGAGCGAGGGACGATGATCTTCGAGCGCCTCGCCGTAATACTTCATCCCATGCGCGTGCAGCGCCTCGGCGATTTCGCCGTAGTGATTTTCGGCCATCAACTGCCCGATGGTGCGCCGGAAGTCCCAGAGGAAACGGTCGGTGTCCGCGGTGCTTTTGATGATGACGCCGGTGAGCGCCGGGAGCCACGGGCGCGCATCGTAGCCGCGCCGTTGCTCGAACTCTTCGAGCATACGATCGGTCCAGTTCTGCGGGCCGACCTCGATGCTGTCGGTCAGCAGCCACGAGATGCCGTTCGCGCCCAACAGCTCCGGGCCCACGGTATCGGCGTACATCTTCAAGTAGCCGTCGACGTAGTTCTTGACGTAGCCGCGGTTCAGCTTGTCGACCTCGAGGCCGGTCGCCTCCGCAGGCGCGGGGCCGTTCTCATGGCCGGTGAGCGAAGACCCAATCCGCAGGACCCGCCACAATCCTCGGGGCGGCGTCCAGTCGAGCGTGCCATCGGGCTGCATTTTTTGGGTCAGGTCGATCACGTCCGACTGCGGAACGATGAACTCAGGCGCAACTTCGGGATCGGCGATCGAATAGAAGTCGCGCGCGTTGGCGTAACCGGCGCGCTTCTCAAACTCATTCACGCGCGCGCCGCTTGAGAGCACCAGCTCGGTGATCTTGTGGTCGTGCTCAACCACGGGCGCAGGTTGCGCGGGGTACACCAGGCGGAAGTACCGCGCGGTAACAGCATCGAACGCAGCCGTGCGCTCGACGATGCTGCTGAAAGGAATGTCGGCGATCTTGCGAAAGCTCTTGCCATCGTCGCTGGCTTCAAGGTACGGCGGGATCGCAGGGCTCTCGTGGTCGAAGACGCTGATGGCCTCGCCGAGGCTCGCCAGCGTGACGGCCTGAATCGCCTGCGGATGACTGTAGTCGAACTCAACCCACGACTCGTTGCCGGGCGTGCTGGCAGGCAGGTCGAGCGCAACTGTGCTCACGTCGCCGTCGGAGAGCGCGGAAGCGATCGGCGTTCCGAAGTTCGCAGTTCCGGCGCTCGCAGTCACCTTGGGATTGAGTTCCTGCTGCGTCTTGTCGCCGTCGGGAATCCTGTACGCAATCACGGCCACGTCTGTGTAGTACTCGGGCGGCGTGGTCACCGTGCCATCGGGCGCGCGGCGGCCGGGAACCTGGAAGTTCTGAAAGGTTCCATCCACCTGCGACGGATGCGCGAGCTTGCCCGTGAACGGCTTGCCGCCCTCGATGCGCGTGGCCGACCACACCATCTTCTTCATGCCCTGGGACGCGGGCACCCACGGTCCGCCGGTTTCGCTCCAGCCCGGCGAGCTGGCGATGGCCACTTCCATATTCATGGAGCGCGCGGTTGAGACGGCGTAGCGGAATGCCTGCTTCCACTCCGGCGTCATGTAGATGAGGCGGTGCGGCACGACCTGCGGCGTGTCGATGGCGCCCTCGAAGATGGTCACGCCGCCCACGCCCACGCGATGCATCCACTCGAGATCGAGCTTGATGCCCTCCGTGGAGATGTTGCCGTTCATCCAGTGCCACCACACGCGGGGACGGGCTTGGTTGGGAGGATCGAGAAAGCCGTGCAGCAGGGCGTCGGGCTGCGCAGCGCCGGTTTCCGGAGCGGTGGGAGCCTGAGCGAGAAGTGGACTTAATGCGCAAAAAACCAGGAGGAAGGAGAAGACTGGTCCGCAGGTTGTCATTCGCATCCGCCCTTGCATGATGCAATCAAGGATAGACCGTACGGGACGGAGGCCGACGCTACGAGTTTGCAGAAGAATTCTTAGAACGTAAAAGCCAGACCCAAGCGGAGGCTGCGCTGGTCCTGCGCGAAAAGCAGCAAAGTGCCGTCGCTCAGGATGTACGGCTGGTAGCCTTCGGCGAGGAGATTGCGCACGTCGAGCAGCGCTTCAAGGCCTTCCGAGCCGTCGCGGGTGATACGGATGGGCTGGCGGAGGTGCAGATTCAGATAGGGCTCGGCCACGTTCTCGGCGAAGGGCGCTACGGCGGTCAAGGTCTCTTCGGGCTGCCAGCTATAGCTGGCGCGCCACCGGGTTCCGGTTCCGTCCAGCGTGCCTGAGAGCGAGATCGCTAAGGTTTGCGCGTGGCGGGAGTGCGCGGAAGCCAGCACATCCGTCAAAGCAGATGCCTGCGGCAGTGCCGGCATCACCAGGGCATCGCCGCTGGCATAGATCAGGCGCACGCGATTGCCGCCGGGCAGGCGGTGCTCCAGGCTGGCCTCAACGCCGGCGGCCGAGTAAGCCGGTCCGGCGGCGCGCATCAGATTGCTCGCCCGATCGAACAGCACGGCAGCCGGAGCGTCGCCGGGAGCAAAATGGCCCAGCGCCTCCAGAACCGGGTTGTCGATGCGATCGGAGAAGAGGACCACGGACATGCCGGCCGCGTCAGTCTGCCGTTCCCAGGCGATCTCCTGATGGAATCCGTGCTCGATGGTGAGAGTTCCGTTGCGCAAGGCGAGTGCGGGCAGCCACGCGGCGGCTTCGCTCGTGGCCCCAGCCGGAGCCGGCGTCATGGTGGCCATGCGGTATTGAATGGTGGTCGCGCCACCGTGCCACGCGACCGTCGCGTAGGGCAGCATGGCCGTCGCCGTGCTGGGCGACGCTCCCATCAGGCGGCCGGCCACCACGTCGGAACCGGCCTCGGCCTCGATCGCTTCGCCGAAGTGCATGGTCTCCGAACTGCGCACGGAGGCCTCGTCGATTCCCGCGTTGTCTCCGCTCACCACTGCGGGGTCCACAGCCACGGCTGCAACCGACTCGACCGAACCGGCAAAACCCAAATCCTGGCGGAAGCCAAGCATCGATTCCATGCCGGCATCGCTCTCAGGCGCGAAATCCACGCGCGCCAGCAACTCGCGGCTCGTCGATGGCGTGTCTTCGACGGCCATCGTGAAGCGCTCGCCGTTTTCGCCAAAGGCTCCAGCCTGGCCGGTGGCCATGATCCGCGCCTTCAACTTCGGTCGCGCGCCGGGGCCCTCCGAAGCGACAACCAGCGGCCCATCTTCAAGCCAGCGCAGCAGGGGCCGGTTGGCGGCCGAGCGCAAGGTCCAGGCCCAATCGTCCTTGGGTGCGTTGCCGGAACGCGGTTCGGCGGGCAGCCATTGAATCACTTCGTAGAGGGTGTAAAGCGTGAGGTTGACGACCGTGCCGCTGCGCACCTTGACGTTCTCGCGCTGCGAAGGCAGGAACGACGGTCCCATGGCTTTCAGAATGTAACGCCCCGGCGTGAGCGAGGAGATGAGGAACCGGCCTTCGGCATTGGTGTAGGCTCTGGCTATGACGCTCAGGCCGGGATCGAGCACCTGTACTTCAGCGCCGATCTGAGGCACGCCTGCCGAATCCCGCACCAATCCCGACACTGACGCAGTTGCCGCTCCGAAGCTGGGAGCAGCTCCCAAAGCAATGAACACGGCGAAACCGGCGAAATAGGCGCTGCGCTTCATCTGCAGATCTGAAAACCCCGCCGCGTCTCTGGCTGTCTTCCCCCGAATGTGGTCCCGCGCAACTCTCCGGATTCTATCGTCCGGTTGGCGCTTGCACGGGATGTTTACTATTCCACGACAAAAGGCGCCGATTGCGCAATGGTTTGTCTCGTAATTGCGTCATTTACTTTCACGGTCACCTTGTACTTGCCCGGGCTCAGGCCGGCGATGGGCAGGCTCTTCTCCACCGTCAATTGGTCGCTGTGTGCCCCTAAATCCTTCGATTCCAATTGCTTTTCGAGAATTACATTGCCCGCGGAATCGGAGATCTGGTAGGTGACGGTCGCCGAATTGCTCTTGGTGGCGTCGTCGATGCCCAGATTATAAAACTGCACCCAGAAGTTCAACTCCTGGTTGCGCTTGAAGCTGACGGGCGTGGCCGGATTCTCCGCCACCCGCGGCCGGACGAACATATTGCTGATGATGAAGGCGCCGCTGCCGATCTGCTGCGAAGACACGGTATTCATCTGGTCGGCCAGGATGAGCGATGAAGCCCCCAGATTCTCGTCCTGGAACTCCGGAACATTGAGACTGCGGCCGTAAATTCCTTTGTGATCCGGGTTGTTCACGTCCTTGAGGGCGATATCGAGACGGTAGAGTCCGGGCGGAACCGGCAGCGCCTTCCAATAAAGCGACTTGCGGTCGAGCGACTTCTCCAGCAATTCGGAGGGCTCCGTGATCTCCACCGTGTCCTCGAAGGTCTGCACCGTCTTGTGCATGATGGTCGTCACGCGGCCCAGGATGTTCACGACGCCCTTGGAAACTCCGTCCTTGGTCACGAAGGTGATGTCGCGGTTGCGGATCTGGATGGTGATGGGGATCAGATCCATGCCGTCGGTGACCTTGACGTAGTCGGTGCGCACGTCGAAGGGAAACACCGGCCCCTGCAGCAGCTTGTGCGAGGAGCTGAATGCGTCGAGGTCGTTACTCAGGTCCGCATAGCTGTTCGCCGGAGGCGCGAAGAGCTTGACCGCCATCGCGATGCGGTCGAACTCATGGCTCTGGTTGTAGGTGGCCATGTTCCCGGCGCCAAGCTGCTCAATGCCGTTGCCGTTAAAGCGGTCGTTCTTACCCGCGTGGTTCTTCTCTTCATAATCGGTCATGCCGGCGCCGGGAACATTCTTGAGGGCATCCTTCTCGCTGCGATCAATCGTGTAGTGATAATCGCCGCACTGGCAGGTATCGACGAACTCGATGTCGACATTCTCGCCGATGCCCTCAATATAGCGGTAGTGCCAGATTTCGAACGGAAAGGTGGACGTCTCGCCGCCGCCTTCTTCCGGGGGCCGCTCGTACATGCCGCCCGAGGGGTGGGAGTCGATGCTGTCGGGAGCGCCGAAGGCAATATAGATGTGGCCGCGGTCGGACTTCCATCCTGGCTTGCCGGCGGCATAGTGGTCGTTGGCGTACTGGATGCGCCTGTAGTGTTCCTCGCGGAACTCGTTCTCGGGAGAATCGGGATTAGGATTGCGGCGCAGCCAGAAGCTCTCGATGAAGGCCTCGCGCTCCTCATCGTTGGCCAGGCTCAGGAAGGCCTTGCGCTCATCGTCGGTAATGATGTAGGGGACGTCTTCGTCCAGCCATTTCTTGTAGGGGCCCTTCAACTCCCCGCGGAGGTTCTTTTGCGCCCTGTACCGCTCCTTATCGGAGAGCTGGCGCTTCAAGGGATCGGCTTCCTGGCCCTGGCCCGAGTCCTGTCCCTGGCCGGTTGCGGGCTGGGTCTGCTGGGTTGTGGAAGGGGTTGCAGTCTGGGCCAGAAGACCGGTTGCCGGGGACGAAATGAGGCCGCAATTGAGTGCTGCGAACAGTAAGCGGCGGCGATTGAACATCATTGCCTTGGATACTCCTGCGAAGCCTTATTTTACGGCTCCCGGAACCGCCGGGCAAGGTTCCCCAGGGCATTTGGCTCCGTTGGTTCGACGTTTCGGGCCGGGCAACGTCACCCGTTGGGCCGGCTGGACAGCGAAAAGGCCGCTATTTCACCAGATTTCGGGCCCGCTTGTGCCTCTCTTGAACGTCAAAAAAAGAAAAGGCTCCTCTCACGCGCCTGCCGCAATCTCTATCGCTCGCCCGTGTTTGTGGCCGCTGGGATGTGCGCGAACCCACAGGGTGAGGCGCGACGCCTCTCTCGATCGGGTTCAACCGCGCCCGAAGTGCGAGTTTACGGAACCGATTGCCTCCGGTTCGCGTAAACTAAATGGGAGAAAAGCCAAGATTCGGATCGCTATGAAAAAAATCCTCCTCATTGCTCTCGCTGTGCTGGTGGCCGCCGGGCTTGTAACCTTTATGGTCATCAAGCAGCAGTCGGGATACACCAAGGTGTACACCGCGACCGTGGCGCGCCAGGATCTGGCCTCCGTGGTCAGCGGCACCGGCCAGATCAAACCCAAGACCTACATGAATGTGGGGGCCACGTCCTTCGGCCGCATTACGCACTTCTATGTCAAGGAAGGCGACCTCGTGAAGAAGGGCGAGACTCTGGCCACCGTCGAGAACGTGCAGCAGGAGTCCACGGTCAACGCCCAGCAGGCCACCATCGCCTCCGCCAAAACCGACATTAACTCCTATATTGCGGCGGAAAAAACCGCCCAGGCCAACGTGGAACACGCGCAGGCCGACCTGGAGCAGAAAAAGCTCGACTGGGATCGCGCCCAGGCGCTCTTGAAAGCCGGCATCATGGCCAAACAGGACTACGACGCCAAGAAGGCGGCGTACGATCTCGACGTGGCGACACTCGCCCAGACCGTTGCGCAATTGAACCAGGCCAAGGCGCAGACCGATTCGGCCCGCGGCCGTCTCCAGACCGACGTTGCCACACTAAATGGCGATCAGGATCTGCTCAACAAGACCATCGCCACCGCGCCCTTCGACGGCATTGTGACCAACGAACCGGTGCGCGAGGGCGAGACCGTCGTCGAGGGCATCCAGAACTCCGAAGGCTCCACGCTGATGACGCTCGCCGACATGAGTGTCGTCACCGCCGAGGTGAAGGTGGATGAGACCGACATCGTGAACGTGCAAATTGGCCAGAGTGCCGACGTGACCGTGGACGCGCTGCCCGACAAGGTCTTCAAGGGTCATGTAACGCTGGTGGGCGACCAGGCGCTGTTGCGCTCCACCGGCGTGGCCACCTCGCAATCCACCACGGGAACCGAAGAGGCCAAGGACTTCAAGGTGGTGGTCACGCTCGACGATCCCTCCAACGAGTTGCGGCCCGGACTCTCCTGCACCGCCAAAATCACCACCGCGCGCAAGAGCGACGTGCTGGCGCTGCCCATTCAGGCGCTCACCATGCACGATCCCGCGTCAGACAACAAGAAATCGAGCAGCAGCGTTCAGGCGGCTTCCGCTCCGCCCGCGCCTCAAGCCAAGTTGAACCCCGTGCAGGGCGTCTTTGTGGCCGAAAAAGACGCGCACGGCCGGTTGCGCGCCAAGTTCGTTCCCGTCACCACCGGCATCACGGGGGCCACGGATATCGAAGTGCTTTCAGGCCTCAACCCAGGCCAGGAGATCGTCACCGGTCCCTACAAAACCTTGCGCGATCTGAAGAGCGGCTCGCTGCTCAAGCGCGACACGGAGAAGCCGGTGACCATTACCAGCAACGGAAGCTGAGAAAGACAGGAAAGGCGAGTGTGAGTGTGGCGTGTGAGTGTGCACCGGCCACCGACCACTCACACTCACACTCACACTCACACTCACACTCACACTGACACTCACACTGACACTCACACTGACCACTGTTTACCGAGGAACCCATGGCACTGAACGGCATCGGCGTTGAGGAATTGCCCGCAACCGCGGTTCGGGACGCGAACCAAATGATTGTCGTCGAGGACCTGTGGCGCACCTACGACATGGGCTCGGAGCAGCAGGTGAATGCCCTGTGCGGCGTGTCGCTTAAGATCCGCCACAACGAATATGTCGCCATCATGGGACCGTCCGGCTCCGGCAAGTCCACGCTGATGAACCTCATCGGCTGCCTCGATACGCCCTCCAAGGGCCGCTATTGGCTGAACGGCCAGTTGGTCAGCGATCTCGACGACGATCAACTGGCGCGCATCCGCAACAAGGAAATCGGTTTCGTCTTCCAGACCTTCAACTTGCTGGCCCGCGCCACCGCCCTGCACAACGTGGAGCTGCCGCTCATCTACAACGGCACGCCCGCTGCGGAGCGCATCGAGCGCGCCAAGCAGGCGCTCACCGATGTGGGCCTGGAATCGCGCATGATGCACAAGCCCAGCGAGCTCTCCGGCGGGCAGCGCCAACGCGTGGCCGTGGCTCGCGCCCTGGTCAATCATCCCTCGATCATCCTCGCCGACGAGCCCACGGGAAACCTCGACTCCAAGACCGGCCAGGAGATCATGGCCCTCCTCGATCAGCTCCACGCCCTTGGCAACACCATCGTGCTGGTGACGCACGAGGCCGATATCGCGGAATTCGCACACCGCGTGGTGCACATCCGCGACGGACAGATCTTCTCCGACGAGCCGTCCCCGCGCCGCCGCTAAAGCAGAGCCTGGCCCGCTCGCGCCGGCCTGAAGTTTTCCACATGATGCACCGATCTTTTTCAAAGATTCATCGAAAAAGGTTGACAGGGAATCAAATTAAGTACAAGATTTCCACAGAACATGAGGGAATGGACGCCGACGGTCTGCAAGACCGTTGTGCGCAACGCAATTCTTTTTGACTTCCTGCTTTTCCCCGTCTCGATCGACCAGCGGATGCACGGCCTTGCCGCCGGAATGTTTCCCGAATTCCCGGCGTCAGACCGCAAAGGAGATCCCTCCTCTGTCATTCCGTTGCAGGTGATTTTTGGGAAGCGAAGCACCGTTCTTCGGCTCCAACGGCTGTTTGCGTCTCCCTTTTCGGTTGCAATTGCGCCGGTTGATGCTTCCGGATACGGCCTCATCCCGAATCCCGGCAACCCGTTTGCCGCCACAGGATCCCGCGATGGGCGCTGCGTTGAACGGAGGAGACCCATGGTTGTCACATCGCAATGCTGTGGTCACCGGGTGACGGGAATTCTGGTCGGAGCGAGCAACGTGCAGCGTTATTTTCCCAGGACCCTCAAGGAGATCGAACTGCAACTCGATCATCTTCGCATTGAGTGCGGACTGGGACCGCACTTCTGGAACGGCAAACCGGAGATCTCCGACCCCCGGCTCTGCCTGTGGCTCGAGTCGAAGGTCCGCAACGGAATTGGCCACCGCGTTCCCACTCCCTTGACCATGATTCCGTCGGGCACGAATTCGTTCATCGTCGATCCCGCCCAGATCGACGAAGCAAAAAAGGAAATGTTTTGAATGAGGAGACACTGATGAAAACCGACCGTGCAGCTAGCGAACTGGAAGTTCGCGCCGCGGCAGCCCTGAGGGCGCTGCTCGAACAGGTTTCCGCCGTCAAGCTCAGGGAGTTGAAGCACGAGCCGCCCGCGCGCGGCCACGCCGCCGAGATCGTGGCGCGCATCGACGTCTTCGGCCACAGTCATACCCTGGCCTGCGAGGTCAATTCCGACTTGAGCCCCAGCAAGGTTCGCGCCTCGCTCAAGAAAATGCAGGACTGCGCCGCGCATCTTGCCGGCCAGACCACGCCGGTTCTCATCGCGCCCTATTTCTCGCCCGAGGCGCAGGCGCTGTGCAAGGAAAGCCGCACCGGGTTCCTCGACCTCCAGGGCAATGCCCGCCTGACCGTCGGCGAGGTATTCATCGGCAAGCGCTCGCTGCAACAGCATTCGGCCGCGTAAAACGGCCAGTTGCCAATGTGAGTGGACAGTGTGCACGAACCGCTAACCACTAATCACTAACCACTTGCACTACACACTCACACTCACACTGTCACCTAGTCCCTATATCTCCAGAATCACCGGCATGACCATCGGCCGCCGGCCGGTGGTCTTCTGGATCAGGCGCTTCAGGTCCACGCGCACGCGCTCTTTCACCATGCCGTAGTCGGACTTCTGCTCGGCGCTCAATCCGTCCAGGGCCTTCAGCACCGTCTCGCGCGCCTGGTCGGTGATATCGGCGCCGCCGAAGCCGCGCATCACCACCTCGGGTTCGCGCTCCACCTTGCCGGTCTTCTTGTTGATGGCCATCACCGCCAGCACCACGCCGTCTTCCGACAGGATGCGCCGGTCGCGGATGACGAGGTCCTCGACCACATCGATCGACGAGCCGGAGTCGATGAGAATGCGCCCCGCCGTCACCTTGTCCTGTTTGCGCGCGTCGTCACGATCCAGCTCCAGCACGTCGCCGTCCTCGATCACCATGGCATGATCCACCGCGCCCGTCTCCATGGCCACCTGCGCGTGTCGGCGCAAAAAACGGTAGTCGCCGTGAATGGGGATGAAGAACTTGGGCCGCACCAGGTTGATCAAGAGGCGCATCTCCTCCTGGCTGCCGTGGCCGGAGACGTGAATCAATCCGTGCTGGCCGTCGTCGTAGATCACGTTGGCCTCGCGGCGGCTCAGGTGATCAATTACACGGAAAATGCCCTTCTCGTTGCCCGGGATGATGCGCGAGCTCAACACCACCGTGTCGCCCGGCTCGATACGCGCGTGCTTGTGGTTGTCCACCGCGGCGCGGCTCAGTGCGCTCATCGGCTCGCCCTGCGTGCCGCTGATCAGCACCGTCATCTGCTCGGGCGGAAAGTCGCGAATCTGCCCCGGATTGACGACCAGTCCCGGCGGAATGTCGATGTAGCCCAGGTCCTGCGCGATCTCCGAGCTCTCCACCATGGAGCGGCCCACGATGGCCACCTTGCGCCCATGCTTGCGCGCCAGCTCCATGGCGATACGGATGCGATAAATGGACGACGAGAAGCAACTGAAGAAAAGTTTTTTCTTGGTCTGCGTGAAGATTTCGTCGAGCCGCGGAATCACCGCGCGTTCGCTGGGCGTATAGCCGGGTCTTTCGACATTGGTCGAGTCCTGCAGCAGCGCCAGCACGCCCCTCTTGCCGTACTCGGCAAAGGTGTGCAGGTCGAAGGCCTTGTCGTCGAGCGGCGAGAGATCGATCTTGAAGTCGCCGGTGTGAATCACAATGCCCACCGGGGTCTCGATGGCGAGGGCCACGCAATCCACCAGCGAGTGCGTCACGCGGATGGGCTCAATGGTGAACGGCCCCAGCGTGAACTTCAACTTGGGCTCGATCTCGATCAGCTCCGTCTCGTCGAGCAGCTTGTGTTCCTCGAGCTTGTCTTCCACGTAGGCCAGCGTGAACTCGGTGGCGTAGACGGGAACCTTCAGCTCGCTCAGGATCCAGGGCAGGCCGCCGATGTGATCCTCGTGGCCGTGCGTGAGCACAATGCCGCGCACGTGCTTCTTGTTCTCGATCAGGTAGGTGATATCGGGCACGACAATGTCGACGCCCAGCAGCTCCGACTCGGGAAACATCAGCCCCGCGTCAATGACAATAATGTCGTCTTCCCAGCGCAACGCCAGGCAGTTCATGCCGAACTCGCCCAGGCCGCCAAGAGGAATGATTTGCAGTTTTTTTGATTTCATCGGACAACTCCGATGCTACCACCGCGCCCTTTGCGCAAATGGGACGGGCGTGGCCCTTCTCTCGGGCGCCCGTCCCACTGCATCTCGTGGTGTCAGCCCGAACTCCGGTTACTCTTTGGTCAGGTGAATTGTCTTCCCGGCAGTAGCGTCCGCCCGAACGCCCTTGGCATAATCGCCGTCCAGGGTCTTATCGCCAGCGGCAGTCAGCACGGCAGAATACGCAACATCGCCGTAGCTGGCAAAGAGCAGGTAGACGCGGTTTCCGCTTACCAATCCGTTAATGTCCCATTTGTCGCAAGTGCCCTTCAGCTCTCCGCTGCCCTCGGCCTGATGAAGGACAATATCTCCCCATTCGCTCCCATGCCAGGTGCCATCAACCTTGATTGCCGCCGGCTCAGTATGACTGTCCAGCCAGGTCTTTCCAGCTCGGGTCCAGTCCGGCTCCTGCCGGGGAAGAGACTCCGAAGCGGCCTTCCCCTCCTCCGGCGAGGCTTGGCGGACCTCTCCAACACCGTGCCACGCGCCCATCACGACTTCCAGCTGAACGTAGCTGACTTCTCCCGCCTTGGCGTCGATCGTCAGTATGTTTTCCCTCTTTCCAGCAAAAATCCTGGATCCCTGTTTGTCTGAGCTGATAATGTGCTGGCCCGGGGGCACGAGCAGCTCAACATAACTGCCGTTATACAAAAACGCAGCAAGGAGTCCGTCGTAGAGCACGGGCGGCTTAATGGCACTCCCCTTGAATGCCTTTACGCGGTAAACCACGATCTTCGCCATCTTCTCGCTCGAGGTTCCCGAGCTCGCAGCGGGCATCTGTGCAGCAGTAGCGGTGGTCTGCTCGGTCACGCCGGCCCCTGGTTTAGCAACACTTGAATCCTGGCAGTAAACGATACCTGTCCACAGCAGGGCAAACATCAGTGACGTGTATTTCATTCCCACAGGCTCCTTTCCGGTTGTCAAGAAATTTTCGAGAGCATGGCCCAGCGCAGTATAGACCCCTGAACCGATGCAAGGATTTCAGAACGTTGCATTCTTCGCAGCCAAGACCGGTCCCGTAAGCCGCTGCGCGAGCAGACCTTTGTAGCAATCGACGGTCAAGCCCACAACATGCGCTTCCGCGTAGTGCACCAGAATCCACGCGCGGGCAGCCTGGCCCATGCGCTGCCGCCGCTCGGGATCGTGAATGAGTTTCATCACGGCTTCGTAGATGGCGTAGGGATACCCCGGCGGAATCAACAGGCCGGTCACTTCAGGAATCACGGAGTCGCGCGCGCCGGTAGACGCCGTGGTGACGACGGGGATTCCCGTGGCCGCTGCTTCCAGCACAACATTCGGGAAGCCTTCGCGCCACGTAGGCAGAACCAGCACGTCCATGGCGCGGTAATAGGGCGCAGTGTCACCTACGAATCCTGTGCAGTCGATGTTGGGATGACGGAGAATGCGCTCCCTAACTTCGGGATCGAGCGCGTCTTCGGCCGCATCGAACCAACCCACCAGCAGCATCCTTGTGGCAGGCTCGGCCGCAAGAATCATCTTGAAGGCTTCCATCAGTTCGGGCAGTCCCTTGTCGCGCGTCAAGCGGCCGGAAAAGCCAATCACCGGAGCGCTCGCCGGAATGTTCAGATCCTCGCGCACCTTGCTCGGCCCAGGCGAAAAGCGATCGATATCGACGCCGTTGCTGCTTCCGTCGCCAAGCAGACGGAGTTTGCTCGCATCGGCCACGCGCAGCGCGAGGGCCTCCTCGCGCAGACTCTCGCTGTTGCAGAGAACCACTTGCGCCGAGCGGGCGGCCATGCGTTCGGCGGCCAGCAGCACGCGGCGCTTGAATCCCGACGTGCCCTCCAGCTTGAGGCCGCGCAGCATGTAGACGCGGTGCGGCACGCCGCGCAGCCAGGCGGCGATGCTCCCCAGCAGTCCCGCCTTCGGGGTGCTGAACTCGACCAGGTCCGGCCGGCATCTGCCGATCAGCCGCCAAAGCCGGAACAAGGCCACCAGATCGGCGAAGGGAGCAATACCGCGTTGCATGGGCAGTGCGATCCGCTCCACGCCCTCGCGCGTCGCAGTCTGATCGAGCAGCAGCCCGGGACTGGAGAGCACGAGAACGCGGAAGCCGGCCTTGCGCAGGGCGCGCAGCCGCGCCCCCAGCACCAGACAGGTCTGCGCATGCGTGACACCGATCAGAATCGTTGGCGGCAGATTCTGGCACGTCGCCGAGAAATGAAGATGAAAGAAAGCCGAATCGGCCATCTGAGCGCCTCAGCAGTTGGAAATCTCCCGTCGGGGAGTGCTTCGGCGCAGATTCAGGGAAGAAAGGTTACAATTCGATTACTTTCGACATTCATAAAAGTTTATCAAGAAAGATGCAGTGACTGCCAGCACATGACCCGCACGCGAGACTGTTCGACAATTGCATCCTTTCAGGAAACACACTGTGGCACGCACTAAAGTCCTCCTGCTGACTCCACGGATTGGCGGCGGCGGCGCGCAGCAAGTGATGGCGCTGGTGGCGCGAGGCCTGTCGCGAGAGAGCTTCGAGGTCCATCTGTGCCTGGTCCGGGCTCAAGATTCAGCTCCCGGCGCCCTGCCCGCCTGGGTGACGATCCACGCGCTTGGCGCCGCGCGCGCACGCGCCGCGGCGCTTCCGCTCATCCGGCTGGTGTGGCGCTTGCGGCCCAACGTGATTCTGTCGGGCGCCCCCGAGATCAGCTTCCTGGCGCTGTTTCTGCGCCCCTTCTTTCCGCCGGCAACGCGTGTCCTGGTCCGGCAAAACGCAACCGTCTCTGCCGCTCTGGCTCACGGCAGTCTTCCCTGGTATACGCGCCTGCTTTACCGCTTGCTCTACCGGCGTGCCCATTGCGTCATCTGCCAGTCGCGCGCCATGGCCAGGGACCTGACGCGCGAAATCGGAATCCCTGGCGAAAAGATCGCGGTCTTGCCCAACCCGGTGGATCTCGAAGGCATTCTCGCCGTACAGAGTGCGCCGTCTGCGTGGAGCGGCGAGGGCCCGCACCTGCTCGCCGCAGGCAGGCTGGCGCCGGAAAAGGGTTTCGACCTGCTCATCGAGGCGCTTGTCAAAGTGCGCGAGCGATTCCCTTCGGCCGATCTCACGATCGCCGGCTCCGGACGCGAGAAGGCGGCGCTGCTGGCGCTTCTTCAGAAAACAGATTTGGGCGGCGCAGTCCGCATTGCGGAATCGCTCGACACTCCCTATGGGCTTTTCCCGGGCGCTACGCTCTTCGTCTTGTCGTCGCGCTACGAGGGCATGCCGAATGCGCTTCTCGAGGCCGCCGCTGCCGGCCTTCCCCTCGTGGCCACTCCGGCGTCGGGCGGAGTCGTCGAACTGCTCGAGGGGCGCAGTGGGGTTTGGCTGGCAGCGGAAGTCTCATCGCATGCGCTGGCCGACGCTCTCATTCTGGCTCTCGAAGACATTCGTCCGGGGCAGCGTTTCCACCACGGCTTCTTCGCGTCGCATGCCGGCGCGGCTGTCTAGTCCCTGCTGCGGTCACGGCCCCACTCAACTCGGGTGTACATAAAAGCTCTTCGCCAGATGCGTTTTCCACAGCCTGTGCACTCGTGCTTGTTGAAAAACCTCCCACATTTCGATACACGATTGCCCTGCGATGCGTCCTTCGGATGGCCCCAGGGAGCGCCATCTACCGTGAACGAAAGATACTTACTAAAGTAATAAACTTTCTTGTTTTCCTAAATATGTTTTCCACACTTGACAACATTTTTGAATCTATGTTTCCTAAGAATACTGATCTCTTCCTCCGGCAAACGACGAGTTACCACGGTCACTCCTGCGTTTTCGGTTGGAGCTAGCTTCGATGGCGAACAGATAGGCATGCCGGCCAGTGAATCCTCCGGCTCAGTTCACAGTGCATCGCCCGCATCGTCGAGCAAGCTTCCCGCCAAAGCAATTTCGCATTTTGCTTCTCTGTTGCATCTGCAGGTTGACCTCGGTTGCACTGCTGCGTTGCTGAGAGGAATCCATGGTCGGCAACTTTGTTCGTCTATCGCTTTCAATGCTGTTAATTCTTCTGTCGCTTCCCTTCCTTGCCATCTCCTTTCTGGTAGCGGCGCTTTGCGCCGCGGTGGCTGCTCTGTTGCCGCGCTTCCACAGGCAGCAGCGGGCCGATGCGATGGCTTTCGTCAAGCCGCGGACCGCGGATCAGTTCGGATTCGATGATGCCGTCAGCGCCTATGAGAACCTGATCGGCACACACGCCTGGAAGAGACCATGAGCCACGCCGCGATCGCCATTCCGGGCCTCGACCGCATCGCCGGGGCCGAACAGCAGGTCATGCTCCTGGCCAAGGGATTGTCCCGGCGGGGCTGGCGGGTGAGCGTGGTCGCGCTCTCCGGCACAGGAGGCGCCGCGGCCCAAGAGCTGGCGGACGCGGGCGTTGCGTTCCTGAGCCTGAAGATGCGCAAAGGGCTCGCCGACCCGCGCGGCTGGCTGCGCTTCCACAGGTGGCTTGGCCGCGAGCAGCCCGACGTGCTGCACGCCCACTTGCCCCACGCCGCATGGTTTGCAAGGTGGTCGCGCCTGGCCGCATCGGTTCCGGTGGTGATCGACACCATCCATAACTCCAACCCCGGACGGCCGGGGCTGCGGCTCGGCTATCGCTGCAGCCGCTGGCTGCCCGACCACGTGACTGCCGTGAGCGAAGCGGCCGCCACGGCGCATCTCGCAGCCGGGTTGGTGAGCGAGAACCGTCTCTCGGTGGTAGGCAACGGCGTCGATGTGGACCGCTGGCAACCGGATGCGCGGGTGCGTGCGGCGGCGCGGGAAGAGCTTGGAATCGGGAATGAGTTTCTCTGGCTGGCCGCGGGCCGCCTGGAGCCGGTCAAGGACTATCCGACGCTCTTGAACGCCTTTACGCGCGCTCCCAAGCCCGCGCATCTGCTGATATGCGGCGCCGGCCCCCTTGAAACGGAGCTGAGGCAATTGGCGGTGCGGCTCGGCCTCAACGAACGCGTGTGCTTTGCCGGTTTCCAACCGCAGGTGAGGCGCTGGATGCAAGCCGCCGATGGATTTGTTCTCTCGTCGCGCTGCGAAGGGCTGCCGATGGTGCTTCTGGAGGCCAGAGCTTGCGGACTTCCGGTTGTGGCCACCGACGTTCCCGGCACACGCGAAGTGATTGCGGATGGAGAAACGGGTTGGCTGGCGCCTGCGGGCGATCCCGAAGGGCTGGCCGCGGCCATGAGCTGGTTGATGCACACTCCGTCCAGGAAACGGCGCGCCATCGGCGCGCGGGCACGGCAACGCGTGATCCTGCAATTCAGCCTGGAAACCGTTCTCGACCGCTGGGAGCAGCTTTATGGGGAGTTGCTGGATCGCAAGTGCCCCAGCCGGCGAATGGGCCCCACGGCGTGGGAGAGTTTGCGGCGTCGCAGCGCGCACACAGCCTGAAAGCGCTCGGCGAGAGTCAAGGCGGTGGGCGCTGAATCGAAGAGGACGCGATCCACTGAGGTGAATTGCGTTGCGTGTCGAGCCAGGAAGCCGCGCAGGGCCGCGATCTCCGCTTCGCCGGCGGTGTTGGGGTGGACGCAGATGGTCCACAATCCGCTTGATTTTTCTACCGGCGCCCAGAGCTGTTGCGGAATCCAGGTCATGGCGCGGCGAAGGAACGGCACGCGGGTGAAACCGTCGGACAAGAGCGTAATTCCCTCCCCCAGCAACGCCCGGATGGTTTCGGCATCGAAGCCGTGACGCGGCGCAACCCAGATCTTCGGGTTGAGGCCGTGGCCGCGCAGGATGCCGAGGCCCTCCCCGATCCATGCGCGTTGCGTTTCCGCGGGCACGCCGGCAAACTCCGAGGTGCGGTGCAAATCGATCAGGCTGCGCCCCCGGCTCACGCACAGATGGCGGTAGCCGTGCAGGCCAATCTCCGCTCCGGCAGCCTCGAGAGCCCTCATGCGCTCCCAGAACGCCGCGTCGGGTGGAGAAACCTCGAGCTCCGGATCGCGATTGTCGGGAACCACGGCCAGAATCGGCTTCAAGTCGAAATCTGCGATCAGTGCCTGCCACTGCGCCCAGCTTTCGGCCCGAACCGTGGGGCAAAGATCGTCGATGCGCAGCAGGTACTGCGCGGGTTTTAGAGTCATGCGGCCCCCTCCAACTCTGCGCGCTTCAGCAGCTTGCGGCTCCAGTACCAGAGGAAGAAGAAGGTGCTCACAGTCCAGAGCGAGGTGGCAAGGGCGATTCCAGCCACGCCGAACCAGTGCATGAGGACGAGATTGAGCACAATATCGAGGCCCAGGTTGATCATGCCGCAGTAGAGGACAAGATCGGTGCGGCGCATGGCCACGATAAAGCGGTAGTAGACGCGGCTGGTCACGTAAAACGGAATCTGCACAGCGTACATGGCGAGCACCGCGGCCACGACCGTGGTGTCGTGCGTGCCGAAGCGGCCGTGCTGGTAGGCCACGCGCACCAGCGGACGCGCGCCCGCGATGAGCAGGACCGCGATGGGCGCCGAGACCAGCGCCGTGAGCCGCACCCAGGTGCGAATGGTGTGGCGGCATCCCACCCAGTCGCGGTGGGCGACGAGGCGCGAAATGTGAGGCACGATGGCGGTCGAAACCGCGCCGGCTAGCAGCGTCAACACCACGCTGACAAATCGATTGGCGTAGACCAGCGCGGAGACGCTGCCCGCGGCCAGCATCGCGGCCATGGACTGGTCGACAAGCAAGCCGCCCGAGGAAACCACACTGCTCAGCAGAACGGGACCATATTGCCCGGCGACCTCGCGCGTGGCCTCATTCATGCCATGCCAACCCAGGCGAAAGGGATAGCCGTGCCTTTCCATCATCCAAGCCACAATCGCGACGTGCAGCAACGAACCCGCCAGTGTGCCGTAAACCATGGCCCAGATGCCGAAGCGTCCGCCCCACCACAATGCTCCGAAGAGGATCGAGACGGAGATGACGGCAGGCGCCAGCGCCGGCAGCGCGAAGCGATCGAGCGTATTCAGAATGGCGGTGCAGTTGGTGGCGATGCCGGTGAGCAGGACGATCGGCAAGAGCCCGTAAAACAGCCGGATTGAAAGTGCGAGTTTAGCGGGCGGGAAGTTCGAGGCGATCAGCGGGAAGAAGCCGCGCGCCAGTAGCGCCATCAGCAGCGACGCGGCGCCGAGCAGCAGGCACATCCAGAGCATCGAGCTCGCCAGCAGTTGCTGCGCCCGCTCGCGGCCCTCCTTCTCCCTCACCCGGACCAGCGTAGGCACCAGCGCCTGGTTCATCGACTCGGAGATCAGGTTCACGAGCAGGCTGGGAATCAGCGCCGCGGCCAGAAACGCGTCCATGGCGTCGGAGCGGCCATAGACCGAGGCGACGGCGATCTCCTTCGCCGTGGCCACGAGCTTGACGATCACGCCTGCCGCGCCAACCGAGACGGCCGCACGCAGGATGCTGCGATGCATCCCGTCTGCCCCGATCGGCTCGGGGGCTCTCCTTGTGGCTTCAAGAACCGTCGGCATCAAAAAACCCCAACGGCAAATCAAGGGAAAACTACAGGCAATTCATATAAATTCCAGCCGCGACCGCATTGGACAGGACAGCTCCGTTTTCATCCAAGTCGACACAAACCCCGATCCCTGCGGAATTGTCTCCGCAGGCAAGGCTGCCGCATTCGTGCATGGCGAGCATCATACCCCCGAATGCCCTCTCCACGCGAACCTCCGAAAACCAACCGCGGATTTCCATCGACTGCGTTCGCTGAATCGGACTCTGCCTGCTAGTACCGAGACTGCGTGATGCTGCGACGGAGGAAGTGTAGCGCCGGTCTCCTGACCGGCTGTAGCGGGGGTCTCCTGACCCCCGCAGGCTACGGTCAAAATTGCGCCATTTCCCCTGCCGCCGAGACATCCGCGAGAAATGCGGGTCAGCAAGCAGCTTTGGGGTTGGGATAGGTGTCGTGGTTGCCGGCGTGGCTCGTGTCGAGGCATGCAAAATCCTTTTCAATGGCGAGTTCAAGGAACCCCGAGCCGTTCGCAAGAGCGCCATAGATACCAACCTCGTCGCCATGGGCCCACGCCTGCGCCACGCGGGTGGGCACAAGGACAACCACTTCGCCGGGCGAGCCAACCACCGAGATCGATGCTGCGCTTTCCGAGAGTTCGAGCGCGTAAGTCATTTGGACGCCGGGCGCAAAGTGGATGGTCTCCTCGATGCGTCCGGAGCCGGTCAGACGCTCAACCTCCGCAGGCCCTACACGCAACCGCAGAGAATCTCCCTTGATGCGCAATTTCATGGCGCTTCCTCGCGGCGCGGCACAGGCCACGCCTTTCCCTTCGATGCTAATCAACAGGGGAAGCTGCCGGCAACGGCAGCAAGTCGAATGTTGCTCGATCGCACGCGAATAGCTGACAATTCTCCACGAACCACTGTTTTCTATTCCCTATTGGCTACTCCCTACTCCCCGCTCTTGGAGCCCTTATGAACGAACCGCATCTGATCCTGGGAATCGGCGAACTGCTCTGGGACATTCTGCCCGACGGCATGAGGCTGGGTGGCGCGCCCGCCAACTTCGCCGTGATGGCGGGCCGTCTCGGCAATCATGCCGCAATCCTGAGCCGCATCGGCCGCGACGACCTGGGCCGCCAAGCCATCGACCGCCTGCGCCCGATTCTGGACCCGATGCCTGTCGATACCAGCTTCCTTCAGGTCGATCCGCTCCACGAAACCGGCCGCGTCGCCGTCAGTCTCGAAGCAGGCGAGCCGCACTACACCATTCACGAACCGGCAGCATGGGATTTCCTGGAGCTTCCCGATGAGTGGGTCGCGCTCGCCGAACGCGCCAGCGTCCTCTGTTTCGGGTCACTGGCGCAGCGCCACCCGCAGGCGCGGCAGACCATTCAAACCATCGTCGCCGAGGCCTCTGACGCCTGCATTCGCATCTTCGATGTGAATCTTCGGAAACCCTTCTACTCGGCCGAGATTCTCGAGGAATCGCTGGGGCTTGCCACCGTGGTCAAGATGAACGACGCCGAGACGCCGCTGGTGCTGGACCTCCTCGACCTGAGTCCCGGCCTGAGCACCGACCCGAGTATTGACCCGAGCATTGAGAACGCGCCCCTCACAGGCCAGACCCTATCGACGAGCGAGTCTCTGCTCACGGCAGCCGAGCGCCTGCTTGCCGCGTTTCCTTCCTTGCAAACGGTAGCCATCACGCGTGGCAGCCGGGGCAGTTTGCTCGTCACGCGCGAGGCATGGGACGAGCATCCCGGATTTCCCGTCAAAGTTGCCGACCCCATCGGCGCCGGAGACGCCTTCACGGCGGCCATCGCTCACTCCATGCTGCGCGGCGCCGGCCTGGCCACACTCAACGAAGCCGGAAATCGCTGGGGCGCCTGGATGGCCTCGCACTCCGGCGCCATGCCGGCCCTGCCCAATGCCGTCCGCGTTGCCATCACGGCAGCCATCGAGAAGACGACAAGCTAAGAGCCGGCAGCTTGTAGCCGGTAGCCTGTAGCCAGTAGCCGGTAGCTCGTAGCTCAAACCTTCTGACCTCGAAATCCAGCAGCTTGCTGAAGAGCACCCCCAGGAAAGGTCTTGTAACAGGGCACGAGTTTACTCGTGCCGAAAGTGCCCAAAAAACGCGCGGGCTTTAGCCCCTGCAGGATCTTCGCTTGCAAATTCCGCTCGCCGTTCGTGATCTTTCCAGCCGCCTCCTCGCTACTGGCTACTGGCTACTGGCTACAAGCTACTGGCTACTGGCTCCGGTAAACCCTTTCCAGATTGTCAACCCCTCCGCCTCCGCAGTACGATTGCGGGGTCATGAACAAACCATCCCTCGTCGCCGCATTCCTTGCCGCCCTCGCCTTGTCCCTGCCCCTCTACGCGCAGACGCCGTCGTTCACCATCCAGGCCGACCAGCCCATCGCCAAGGTCAGCCCCACGCTCTACGGCCTCATGACCGAGGAGATCAACTACTCCTACGACGGCGGCATCTATGGCGAACTGGTGCGCGACCGCACGCCGAGCACCGCCTGGGACGCGCTGGTTTCCTGGCCAATGGTGGCGCGCGGCAACTCCGCGGTCAATGTCTCAATCGACTCGGCCACCGGTCCCAGCGCCGCGCTCACGCGCAGCCTTCGCGTCAGCGTCTCCGCGGCCGCTCCGGGCTCGCCCGCGGGGGTGGAGAACGGCGGCTACTGGGGCATTCCCGTGCGCCCGCAAACCGTCTACACGGGATCGTTTTACGCCAAGACCGACGCACCGGGCCTTGCCGTCACCGTGAGCCTTGAGAACGATCAGACCGGCGCGGTTGCGGCCACAACCACGGTCACCGGCCTCACCGGCGAATGGAAGCAGTTCACCTGGACGCTCAAAACCGCCGGCGTTCCCCCTTCCTCGAACAACCATCTCCTCCTCACCATCGCTCGCCCGGCCACGGTCTGGTTCGACCTGGTCTCGCTCTTTCCGCCCACCTATCATGCGCGGCCCAGCGGCAACCGCGTGGACATTATGGAAAAGCTGGCCGCCATGCAGCCCAAATTCCTGCGCCTGCCCGGCGGCAACTATCTAGAGGGCGATCACATCGCCGACCGTTTCGATTGGAAGAAAACCATCGGCCCGCGGACCGACCGCCCCACGCACCCGAGCCCATGGAGCTACCGCTCGTCCGACGGCATGGGCCTGCTCGAATTCCTGGAGTGGTGTGAGGACTTGAAGATGGAGCCCGTGCTCGCCGTCTATGCCGGCTACTCCCTTCAGCAGGAGCACATCGATCCCGGCCCGGCGCTCGAACCCTACGTCCAGGATGCGCTCGACGAGATCGAGTACGTAACCGGCGGCGCGGACACCAAATGGGGCGCAGAGCGCATCAAAGACGGCCACCCTGCGCCGTTCCCGCTGCATTATGTCGAAGTGGGAAACGAGGACCAATTTGACCGCTCGCACTCGTACGACGGCCGCTTCGCGCAGTTCTACCACGCCTTCAAACAGCACTATCCTACTCTCCAGATCATCGCCACCACGCCCGTGAAAGGCGTCACGCCCGACGTCCTCGACGAGCACTTCTACATGCCAGCCGAGGAGACCTTCGCGCAGGCGCACCACTACGATGCCGCCGACCGCAAGGGCCCGAAGATCTTTGTCGGCGAATGGGCCACGCGCGAGGGCAATCCCACGCCGGACCTCGAAGCCGCGCTCGCCGACGCGGCCTGGCTCACGGGCCTCGAACGCAACAGCGATCTCATCATCATGACCAGCTACGCGCCGCTCTTCGTCAACGTCAATCCCGGCGGCATGCAATGGGCCCCCGACCTCATCGGCTACGACGCGCTCACGAGCTACGGCTCGCCCAGCTACTGGACGCAGGTGATGTTCTCAACGCATCTCGGCACCGAGGTTGTCGCCAGCACGCTCGCGAATGCGCCCGCGCGCGTCTACGCCTCCGTCACACGCGACGACGCGAAGCGCAAGATTTTCGTCAAGGTGGTCAACGCAACCTCGACCGCACAACCGCTCGCGATCGCGCTCACCGGCGTCCAAAAACTCGCGCCGTTGGCCACACTCACCACCATGAGCGGCAGAACCCCTAACGCCACCAACAGCATCACGCATCCCGATGCCGTAAAGCCCGCAGCGGCCAAAGTCCCCATCCCGGGCCCCAACTTCACGCAAACTTTTGCGCCGTATTCGGTGAATGTGCTGGAGTTGAGCTACTAACCACTCGCAGTAGCGCCGGCGTCCACTTGTAGCGCCGGTCTCCTGACCGGCTGTCGTGCGGGCCTCCAGGCCCGCACATCGGGCAACCATGCAAGGTAGCAGGGTCCGCTATGGGCGAGTCGATGCCTCAATTCTGAACGATGGGAACGTGCACGATTTACACCGCACCGCGCGCCGCCACCAGCGCCCGGATAAACTCCGGCGTCGAGCCGCAACATCCGCCGACAAACGATGCGCCCGCGTCGCGCAACGCCGCAAAGTGCGAGGCAAAGTACTCGGCCGTTGTCGCGTAGTGAATCGCCGCGCCTTCCACCACCGGCAATCCCGCGTTGGGCTTGATCCAGACGGGCAGATCGCAGGCCGCGCGCAGCCGCTGGCAAATCGCCCCGGCAAACTCCACGCCCACGCCGCAGTTCGCGCCCACCCCGTCCGCGCCTGCCTCCGCCATTGCGGCAGCCACGACCTCGGGCGTTGCGCCCATCATCGTCCGGTCCTTGTTCTTGCCGGAATCGAACGCAAACGACGCGATCACCGGCAATCCTGTGGCCTTTGCCGCTGCGACGGCCAGCCGCGCCTCTTCGGGATCGCTCATGGTCTCGATCAGCAGCGCATCGGCGCCCGCGCGGGCGAGCGACTGCGCCTGTGCCGTAAACGCCCAAGTCAATTCTTCGGCGCTCACTTCGCCGGAAACCAGCATCTTGCCCGCCGGCCCGATCGACGCGAAGACCAGCGCCTGCGTGCCTGCGGCTTTCTTCGAGATCTCGACCGCCGCGCGATTGATCGCGTCCAAATCGGCCGCGGAACTCGCGTGCATGGCAATCGCATGGGCGCGAAAGCTGTTGGTCAGGATTACCTGGCTGCCCGCCTCAACATACGTGCGCGCCACGTCCTCCACCTGTTCGGGATGCGTCAGGTTCCACGTGTCGGGAAGGGCCCCAACGGGCAATCCCCGCGCCTGCAACTGTGTTCCCCACGCGCCATCGCTGATGAGGACGCCGTCTTTCAACCAATCTCCGAGGCCGTGCATCTCGAACTCCGTTCCTGCTCCTATAATCTTGCGCATTCAGTTTACTTCCCGTGCCCGCGCAACCAGAGTAAATTAAGGTATCGTGATTATCGACCTGGCCCGCCGCGCGCACGATCACAACTGGGAGATGGATCCCATCACGCGCTCCCTGCTCGACACCGATTTCTACAAACTTCTCATGCTCCAGTTCATCTGGAAGCACTTTCCCCGCACCCACGCCACCTTCACGCTCATCAACCGCACCACCTCCGTCCGCCTGGGCGAAATCGTCGGCCTCGCGCAGCTTCGCGAGCAGCTCGAAGCCACGCGCCAGTTGCGCTTCCGCAAATCGGAGCTGGTCTGGCTCGCCGGCAACACCTTCTTCGGCCGCCGCGGCATCTTTGAGCCGGCCTTCCTCGACTGGCTGGAGCACGATTTCCGGCTCTCCGATTACGAGCTCTCCGTCGACGACGGCCAGTTGCAACTCCGCTTCGAGGGACTCTGGTCGGGAACGTCGATGTGGGAGATCTACGCGCTCGCCCAAATCGGCGAACTGAAGACGCGCGCCGCGCTCAAGCATTTGAGCGAACTCGAACTCGACATTCTCTACGCCCGCGCCAAGACGCGGCTCTGGGAAAAGATGGAGCGCCTGCGCGGCGTTCCCGATCTCAGCATCAGCGACTTCGGCACCCGCCGCAGGCACAGTTTTCTCTGGCACGAGTACGTCGTGAACGCCATGCGCGACACCATCGGCTCGAGCTTCACCGGAACCTCCAACGCCTTCCTCGCCTACAAGCACGATCTTGAGGCCATCGGCACCAACGGCCACGAGCTGCCTATGGCCATGGCTGCGCTGGCGCGCGACGACGAGGAGTTGCGCGCGGCGCAGTACCGTCTGCTCGAATTGTGGCAGCAAAGCTACCAGGGCGAGTTGCAGATTCTTCTGCCCGACACCTTCGGCACCACGCAATTTCTGCGCCACGCGCCGGAGTGGGTGGCCAACTGGACCGGACAGCGCATCGACAGCAAGGACGCCTACGTAGCCGGTGACGAATACATCGCATGGCTGGAGCGCCACGGACGCGATCCGCGCCAGAAGCGCCTGATCTCGAGCGACGCGCTCGACGTGGAGCAGATTCTCGGCCAGCACGCTTACTTCGCCGGAACCCTCCGCAACGGCGCCACGCCCGACGACTTCCGCTCGGCCGGCGATTTTCGCGACCCCAACCGCTGGACTCCCGAGCGCCGCATCCGCTTCAGCGCCGGCTGGGGCACGCTCCTCACCAACGACTTCCGCAACTCAAATCCGCGGGGCGATGACGGCTTCAATCCCGTCGGCTTGGTCTGCAAATTGACTGAAGTCGAAGGCCGTCCCGCCGTGAAACTCTCCGACAATCAGTCCAAGGCCCTCGGCAACCGCGAAGAAATCGAGCGCTACCGGCGCGTCTTTGGAGCGGCCGGCGTGGCCGACACACCCGTTCTCATCTGAATTGTTGCGCGCGAAAAAAAGGCCGCGTTATGGATCTCTCCATGAACGCGGCCCTTGTTTCTGTGCCCGTCTGAGTTGCTCTACTTCTTCCCTTCCGGCGCGAATCCAAACGTCACCGAAACCGAGAAGCTGCGTCCGGCCATGATCCCCGGCGTATCGGCGCCGCTAATGGCGGTGGTCGCGTTGAACTGGTCGGTGTAAGTGGTTCCATTGGTTCCGACGAGCGGCTGCGTAGTCGGTGAGTTGGCCAGCGAAAGGCTCTGGATATTGTGCGAGTCGAGCAGGTTGGTTGCACTCAAACGGATCTTCGTCTGGTCGAAGATCGAATGGTTGCGAATCGTGTAGTTGAAGTAGCTGCCCAGCTGGCTGAACGGAACAATGATCGCCTGGTTGTGGAAGATGATCGATTCGCCCCCAACGTCGGTGTAGGAGCCGCTGTCAACGCGCTGTTCGCCTACGCGCTTATTGAAGATGCCCAGATCGAACCCTCTCTTCTGGTAGGTGAGACCCTGCTCTTCGGTATCGGTCGGCGTTTGCGCCACCCACAGGCCGGATGGAGCTTTCTGAGAATACGGCGCAGTCAGGCTTCCGGCATTCAACGAACCCGCATAGAAGGCATTTCCAGCGGTTGCGTTCAGGTAGAGATTCAGGCCATTGAGCAACACCATCGTGCTTTCAAATTCAACTCCCTTCGAAACTGAGCTCGGTTGTATTGCATAGAAAGTATCGCCGAGATTGTCGTCCCCGGCGGTCACATCCTCTGCGGAGGCGTAGCTATTTTGGAAGCGAATGCGATAGGCATCGGCATCCAGCGTAAACTTCTGCCCCTTGTACACCGAGCCAACCTGATAGGTGGTGGACCTCTGCTGCTTGGGAGGAGTCTTCAATTGCGGGTTGGGAACTGCGGTTGTCGGCGTCTGGTAGTAGTCGTACACCGCGCTCGGGGGTACGATGCTGCCCGTCGAAACCTGTCCGTAGACCGACCAGTTGGACTGCAGGCGGTAGTTGAAATCGAGCGACGGCAACCATGCGGTAAAGCTGCCTGTGTTGGTGACAGTCGCCGAGCAAGGCGTGGTGGGATTGGTCTCGGGAGCGCAGGTCAAAGGACCAACCGTTGAGCCGTCGTCGGCGTGATGCAGCACATCGATGGTGTAGGCAGCGAATTTCGTTCCCGCCGTGATATTGAATTGGGGCGTCACGTGGAACTCAAATTCAGCAAAGGGCTGATAGGAGTTGGTCCAGTAGGTCTCGTTGAACTTGGGCAGTGCCTGATCGGTCCAGCCGGTGGTCGGATCGCTCGGGTACTGGTGCCGGTTGGTATCCGCCCACTCGTACCACATGCCGGCGCGCAGCACGCCAAGCTGCGAGGCCTGCGTAAGCACCGCCGTCTCGCCATACTTGCGATAGCTGTTGTACTTGTCGATGCCGCAAGGCTCAATGACTGTCGTGATTCCGCCCGAGGTCTTGCTGACCGCAACGTCGCAGGGAGCGATGGCTACGCCGTCATAGTAGGCCTTGCCGCCGGTGACAAAGGCTCCGGGCACCAGGGAGGGATTAGCAACAGCCGCGGCCTGGGTCACTTCGGTTTGCGGCTTGGCGTTCGAGTAGAGTTCGCCGTTGTCGTAGTTGTAGGTGTAGCCCTTGAAATCCAGATACCAGCCCTTGCCAAACTCCTTCTTCAGGCCCACATATTCAAAATCCGTCGGAACCTGGTAGGAGTTGTATTGATAGTTGAACCAGTTGGCCGGGTCGTTGGCATTGGGTGCAACCATCAGGAATTTGAGGCCCGCGCCCGTGTAGGGAGCCCGCCCGTTCGCCGTATCGGCGTTGAGGCAGCTATTCGAGCCGGTCGCTGGCACGCCGGGCGCAGAGACGCCGTAGAGCATGCAGCGCGTCGAGCTGATGTTCGGCGTATTCGCGTTCAGGCGAAGTACGCCGCTGTAGCCGGTCAGCATGGTCCTGGGCGAAATTTGGTACTGATAGAGCAGCGAACCGGCATTGCGCACGTTGTAGTTGAACGTTTGATAACCGTCCGACGTCATGCGCTGCCAGTCGATGAACAGATTCGACTTCTTCGGGCTGCCGAAGAATCCGAAAGGCCCGGAATTGTAAGCCGCGTCGTAGAGCTTGGTGTTCCAGGTGCCGTATGAGAAGGTTCCGCGGATGTCCTGCTCGCCGATAAGCGGTTGGGAGAGCAGGTGAATGGACCCGCCGAAAGGAGTAGGCCCAATCGTCGAGGCCGTGCCGGGGCTGCGGTCGAAGTCAACTCCGCCGATCCATTGCGCCGGGAAGAAGGCCCACGAGTGGTGCGTCGGCGTATTGGTGTCGTAGAAGGGAATGCCGTCGAAGTCGATGTCATAGTCGCCGTCAGGGAAGCCGCGGAAGTACGTCTTGCTCTGCCCCAGGCCAACGCCATCCGTGCTGGTCGTGAAAGTGCCGGGAACGATCTGCACGATCTCGCCGAAATCGGCGATCGGCGAGGTGAAGTTCTGAATATAGTTGTTGGAAATCAGCGACTGAGCAGAGCGCTCCTCGAGAAAGCCGCCGCTGGGAGCGCTTCGCACAGCCACAGAGTCGACTCCCGCATTGACCGTCACCTCCTGCACCAGCGCGCCAACCTCGAGCGTCAGCGTCACCTGCTGCGTCTGCCCGTCGCCCAGCACAATGCCGGATTTGAAGTTCCTGGCAAATCCATCGCCTACTGCCTCCAGCGTGTAGGCGCCAGCGGGGAGCCCATCGATGGAATAGCCGCCGCCGCTACTCGCTTGAACGGTCTTCTTTTCACCGGTGGCGATGTTGGTCGCGGTCACAGTGGCATTGGGCACGGTTCCGCCCTGCGCGTCGTAAATGGTGCCTTCGAGCTTGGCGCTCGCCGTCTGCGCGTGAATGTGAATGGCAGCAAAGGCGATAAGCGCAACCAGGGATAGAACGCATGCGCGCAACCGCAACCGGCTGCGCCTGTAGTGATGTGTCACAATTGTCCTCCAAAACTGGGAATCTGTATTTTTTGATGACCCGGACGATGGGGAATCGCCAATGATCGTGCTGCTCCGACCGTAGCAAGCAAAGGTTGCGATGAAGTCACAAGAGTGTTAGAACCCAGTTACAAATCCCCTAAACCGCTGAGATCTTTTGTTGTTTTTCCACAAACAATATGAAAATCCCCGCGCGTGCTGCGTCCCTCCGCCGCAGGTGTACTCTGCTCCATATGGCTGGGAAGACGAGCCTGTATGCCACGCAGCTTCGCTGGGAGTTGACCCTGCGCAATCGCGCCTACGCGCGCGGGCGCGCGCATGTGGAGAGCTACGGAAGCGCGCCGGTCATCGTCTATGCGCCCGAATGCGGGGTCCCCATGGACATCGGGGGTCCCCAAGAAGTGATTTGTACTTCTTGGGGTGGGGAAAGGTCTTCGTCCGTGGGGTGGGAAGCCGGCCGGCACGGCAACTTCTTCGATGCAGCCTACGCCGCCATCCTCGCACGGCCGGATTGGATGCGCCGCTTCGACAAGGTCCACGCCCAGGCGGCTCGCTCGCTGCCGAAACCGCAGCTCGATCCCACGCGCCGCTGGCGCGAGCTCGACTCCTCGATGAGCTCCGATGCTTTGCTGATGAACATCTTCTGCACGCCCGGTGTCGCCGAGTCCACGGCGGTTCGCAACCTGCTCGGCATCGACGCAAGCGCAGAGCCGGTCCCTGGCGCCGATCCGGTCTTTGGCTGGAAGGCCCGCGTTCCTCTCGCCAATGGACGATTCGATCGCACCGAGGTCGACATGCGCTTCGGCTCGCTTCTCGTCGAGGCCAAGCTGACCGAAAGCGATTTCCAATCGCGCTCCGCCGCAATCGTCGAGTCCTACCGCGACTTCGACGAAGTCTTCGACCGCGGCCGCCTGCCGCGCGCCGAAATCGCCACTACGCGCTGGATGCAGGCGAGTGAGTTTCCCGAGAACGCCTCGCAGGAATTCGAAAGCGTCGTCGCCGATCCCGCGCTCTTCACGCCAGTCGAATCCACCTTCCGCTCACCCGGCGAAGGGGGCTACGCGAGCTATCAACTCATCCGCAACGTGCTCGCCGCGCATGTTTCCGCTTCAAGTTTCTGCGTGATGCACGATGCTCGCCGTCCCGACTTGCGCGAAGCTTGGTTCGAGGTGATGGCTGCGGTGAAAAGCTCCGTCTTGCGAGTCCGCCTGAAGGTCCTCACCTGGCAGGAGCTGTCCGCAGTGCTTCCTGAAGCGCTGCAAAAGTTCCTCGATCGGAAATACGGCATCGTCGCGCCCGGAAAAACGCCCTCGCCGATCGATGAAGCAGATTTGCTTTTGTAGCGCCGGTCTCCTGACCGGCTGTCGTGCGGGCGTCCTCGCCCGCACCCTTTATCCACCCGCCGGGAATGCATCCATTCCGATGACTAGAGTCCCAGAATCTTCCGATTCCGCCCCGCATCCGCGCCGCTGCCCGCAAAATCGTCAAACGCGCGATCCGTCACGCGAACGATGTGCTCGCGCACAAACTTCGCGCCCTCGGCCGCGCCCACTTCAGGATGCTTGATGCAGCACTCCCACTCCACCACCGCCCAGCCCGGATAATCATACTGCGCCATCTTGCTGAAGATCTGCCCAAAATCGATCTGCCCGTCGCCCAGCGAGCGAAAGCGTCCCGGCCGGTCGATCCAATCCTGATAGCCGCCATACACGCCCGCGCGCCCGCTCGGCCGGAACTCCGCGTCCTTCACGTGAAGCGCGCGCACCCGCTCGTGATAGAGATCGAGAAAAGCCAAATAATCCAACTGCTGCAAAACCATGTGGCTCGGGTCGTAAAGAATCGCGGCGCGCGGATGATTGCCCACCGCGTCGAGAAACCGCTCAAAGGTCGCGCCGTCGTGCAGATCCTCGCCGGGATGCAGCTCAAAACACGCATCCACTCCCGCCTCGTCGAAGGCGCGCAAAATCGGCAGCCAGCGCGCGGCCAATTCCTTGAACGCCTCGTCAATCAGTCCCGCGGGCCGTTGCGGCCAGGGATAAAAGAACGGCCACGCCAGCGCGCCCGAAAATGTTGCATGAGCCGTCAGGCCCAAGTTGCGGCTCGCCTTCGCAGCCCAAAGCAACTGCTCGACCCCCCACGCAGCCTTGGCCTGCGCATTCCCGGCCAGCTCCGCCGGCGCAAATCCATCGAGCAGCGTATCGAAGGCCGGGTGACTCGCCACCAGTTGCCCCTGCAGGTGCGTGGAGAGCTCCGTTATTGCCAGGCCCGTCCGCGCCGCAATTCCCTTCACCTCGTCGCAATACGCCTCACTCTCGGCGGCGCGCTTCAGATCGAACAGCCTCCGATCCCAGCTCGGAATCTGGATGCCCACATAGCCGTGCTTCGCCGCCCAACCCGCCATGCCCTCCAGCGTGTTGTAAGGCGCCTCATCGCCGGCAAACTGCGCCAGAAAAATTGCAGGACCCTTGATGGTCTTCATCGTTCACTCCTCAAACTCAGTATCTTCCTGCGAAACCGAACCTCTTTCTTATCGAGTACTGCACATATAATGCAACGCTTTCATCCTGAGCGGAGCGTCGCGTAGCGGCGCGGAGTCGAAGGATCTGCGGTTGTTCTTCGACAGGCTCTAACTCACCTTACCAGTCTGGCGATGCAGCCTCATCCCGCACCATTGAGCAAGAGCGTCTCTCTCCTTGGTGCAGAGCGACGATCTTGCCGGCTCGCAGCCCTTGCCCCGGAGGGGCAACCGATAATAGCCCAGGGTGAAGCGAAGCGAAACCCTGGGGACGTTGCCCCCCAAAAACCGCGCCCCGGAGGGCCGCGGCGAAATGAACCGAACAACTCTGCACCAACAGGAGATTTGTTTTAGAAGCTAGGGGGCAAAAGCTCGAAGCTGTCTCCTAGAAATCTACCCAGTTCTCTCCGCGATTGCTCTCGATCGCCCGCTCAATAAACCGCATCCCGCGCACGCCCGCCTCAATTCCCGGCAGCGTCTCCGGCAGCGCATTGCCCTGCCCCTGCTTCCACGCGTTCAGCGCATCGGCAAACTCGCGGTAAAGCACGGCAAAGGCCTCCAAATACCCCTCGGGATGGCCGGCCGGTGTGCGCGCCACAGCTCGCGCATCGGCGCTCAGATAGCTCATCGCCGCGTGATGAATCTCCTCCGGCCTGTCCAGCCATTTCACGATCAAGCGGTTCGGATCCTGCTGCCGCCATGCAAGCGAACCCTTCTCGCCATAGATGCGCAGTGCGAGCGCGTTCATCTCGCCGGCGGCCACCTGCGAGCAGGCCAGCGTGCCGGCAGCGCCGTTGTTCAAGCGCAGAAATGCGTTGCAATCGTCGTCCAGCCGGCGTCCCGGCACCACCGTGCGCAGCGTGGCGTTCATTGCCGTCACCTTCAAGCCGCTGACGTACTCGAGCAGATGAAAGGCGTGCGTGCCAATGTCGCCAATCGCCCCGCCGGCGCCGCTCTGCGCGGGATCGGCGCGCCACGCCGCTTGCTTATGCCCCGTCGTCTCCAGCGGCCCGCTCAGCCAGCCCTGAAAATACTCCACGGCAACCTTGCGAATGGTTCCCAACTCGCCCGCCGCGCACATCGCCCGCGCCGCGCGCACCATCGCGTAGCCCGCGTAGGTGTGCGTCAATCCATACGGCAGCCCGCTCTTCGCTACCGCGGCTTCGAGCTGCAGCACTTCCTCGTAGGTCGCAGTCGCCGGCTTGTCGCTCATCACGGGAATGCCTGCTGCGAGCGCCGCGAGCGCCACCGGCAGGTGCACATGATTCGGCGTCACAATGGCGACAAAGTCGATCCCGTCCGCACGCTTGCGCTCGGCCTCGATCATCTGCCGGTAGTCGGAGTAAGCGCGCGCGGGGTCGATTTTGTAGCGCACGCCCGCCTCGCGCGACCGCGCCGCCGACTGCGAAAACGCGCCCGCCACCAGCTTGATCTCGCCGTCGAGCTCCGCGGCCATGCGATGCACCGGCCCGATAAAAGCGCCCGGCCCTCCGCCCACCATGCCCATGCGCAGCTTGCGTGCCTCGGCCATTGTCTTCCTTTCCCCCCGGCGAGCCCCGGTTTTCAAAGCCCCTACGCCAATTCCACTTTCAACGTGATGCCGATCTCGGAAAGCCTCTCCGCCGGCATCTCCACGCGCAAGCCGCTCTCGTCCTGCTTCCACTTGACCTGGCCGCCGTATCCCAGCAGCGTCACGCGTTGAATCCTGCCGGAATTCTGCGGCCCATTCTTCACAAGCGTCCGCACCAGCGCCGCTTTTTCCGGCCAACCCATCACAAACGCGTAGAGCGTCGAGCCTTTGATGGTGAAGCGCACGTCCTCGACGCCGAAATCGCCGCGTTTGTCTTCGTTGAACCCGCTTGACTTGATCGCGACCTGCGTCGAAGGTCCTTCGCCGTAGATCTTCCACGGCCGCGTTGCATAAATGCCCTCGCTGTTCACGGCCATCCACGCGGTGATGCCTTCGAGCACCTTCATCTCCTCGGCGTCGAGCTCGCCGGAGTTGGGCAGCGGAAAATTCAGCAGCAGATTGCCGTTCTTGCTCACAATGTCGGTGAGCATATCGATGACTTTTTTCGCGCTCTTGTACTTCTGGCCGCGCTTGTAGTGCCACTGCCCGATGCAGGTGTCGGTCTGCCAAGGCTGCTCGGCGATCCCGTCCGCGACGCCGCGCTCGTGATCGAGCGCGCACGTGCCCACGGCGCAGTCCGCAGGCTCCTTGCTCGTGTACACCGCCTCCACTTGGCCGCTATGCGCTTGCGCGCTCACGTTGTAAAGGTGCGCAACCATCTTCAGCCCGTACTCCGCGAAGGGCAGATGGCCGTCGGTGTAGAGCAGGTCCGGCTGGTATTTGTCGATCAGATCGGTCATGCGATCGAGGTAGTGCCTGCGCCACGAGTCGGGAATGCCGTCGTCGTTCCACTGCAGGTCGTCGATGAATTTCGCCGAGGCGGCATCGTGATAAAGGTCGGCATACTGCGGATCGACGCCGTCGTAGGCCACCCCGGCCAGCGGCCCGGTCTTATCTGCGCCGTGGCTCACCGCGAACCACTTGTAGCTGATCCATAAATGCTCCGAAACGCCGAAGCGCAGCCCGTGCCTGCGCGCCGCATCGCGCCACGTGCCCACCACGTCGCGCTTCGGCCCCATCTCGACCGCATTCCACCGCGTGTATTTCGAGTTCCACAGGTCGAAGTTATCGTGGTGCACGCCCATGCTCATGAAGTATTTTGCGCCGGCTTTCTTGTAGAGGCCCATCAGAGAATCGGGGTCCCACTTCGCGGCCTTCCAGTTGCCGACCAGATCCTTGTAGCCAACCTTGGACGGATGGCCGTAATTGGCAACGTGATATTGGTACTGCTCGCTTCCCTGGATGTACATGTTGCGCGCGTACCAATCGCCGTCTTCAATCGCCGACTGCGGACCCCAGTGCGACCAGATGCCGAACTTGGCGTCGCGGAACCACTCGGGAATGCGGTAGGCGGCGAGCGACTCGCGCGTAGGCGCAAACGGCGCGGCCGCGGCCAACTGCGCGGGAGAAAAGCGTGAAAAGGCCAGTGCGGTAGAAGCGCCGCCCATCCAATGCAACAGTTTCCGGCGATCGATTCTCATGACGGCCTATTCCTATCACGCGGCGCTCGTGGGGCGCAATCGAACCGCGCAATCGGCCGCGCGCTCCACGCCCGGCGGCGAGCGACAAGCGTGGCCGTTCAAGTAAACTGGCTCATGAGCACAACCAGCAATCCAGCGCGCACGGGCGGCGCTGCGCACGCCGAGTGGCGGCCCACGGTCAATCCGTGGATCGTCGCCGTCAGCGTGATGCTGGCCACCTTCATGGTGGTGCTCGACTCCTCCATCGCCAACGTGGCCCTGCCGCATATCGCCGGCAGCCTTTCTGCGTCCACCGACGAATCCACCTGGGTTCTCACCAGCTATCTGGTCTCGAACGGCATCATGCTGCCGGCTTCCGGATGGCTTGCGCGGCGCATCGGCCGCAAGCGCCTGCTGATGTACTCGATCCTGGCCTTTACCGCCGCATCCATTCTCTGCGGCATGTCCCTGAGCATGCCCATGCTGATTGTGGCGCGCGTGCTGCAAGGCGCGGGCGGCGGCGGCATGCAGCCGCTGGCGCAATCCATCCTGCTTGAGAGCTTCCCGCCGGAAAAACACGGCAAGGCCATGGCTGCCTACGGAGTCGGCATCGTGGTGGCGCCCGTCATCGGACCCACCCTGGGCGGATGGATCACCGACAGCTACTCCTGGCGCTGGATCTTCTACATCAATCTTCCCGTCGGCCTGCTGGCGCTGTTCATGGCCAACCTCTACATCGAAGATCCGCCCTATCTGCGCCACGCGCGCCGCATGGCCATCGATGGCATCGGCTTCGCGCTCATGGCGGTCTGGCTCGGCAGCCTGCAACTGGTGCTCGACAAAGGCCAGGAAGCGGATTGGTTTGAAGCCACCTGGATTCGCTGGCTGACCGCGCTTTCCGTCGCCATGTTTCTCGGTTTCGTGGCCCGCGAGCTCCTGTGCCGCGACCCCATCGTGCAGTTGCACGCCCTCCTGGACCCCAACTTCCGCACGGGAACCCTCATCACCGGTTTCTTCGGCGTCCTGCTCTACGGCGTCACGGCTTTTATGCCTCTGTTTTTGCAAACCCTGCTGGGCTATTCGGCGATGGACAGCGGCCTGGCGGTGAGCCCGCGCGGGTTGGGCTCCATGCTGGCGATGCTGATGGTGGGCGTGCTCATCAACCGCTTCGACAGCCGTGCTCTTCTGGCCTTCGGCATGGCCATCTTCGCTGTCTCCACGCTCATGTTGAGCCGCGTCAACCTGGGCATCGCCATGAGCGACGTGGTCTGGCCGAATTTTTGGAATGGTTTTGGAGGGGGATTTGTCTTTGTACCGCTGACCACGCTGGCCATGAGCCGCCTGCGCAAGCAGGAGATGGGCAACGCCGCCGGCATCTACAACCTGGTCCGCAACATCGGCGGCAGCATCGGCATCGCCGCGCTCACCGCCAATCTGGTGCGCGGGGCACAGGTCCACCAGAGTTACATGAGCGCCCATCTGACCGCCGCCAGCCCGGCCGCAACCAATGCCGTGCAGGGCCTCGCCTCCCACTTCCAGACCGGCGGCGCCGATGCGGTCCTGGCGCATCGCCTGGCGCTGGGCGCGGTCTACGGCAGCCTGCAGCAGCAGGCCGCGGTCCTGGCCTATGCTGACAACTTCCGCCTGCTCGGTTATCTTGCCCTGGCCTGCATTCCCCTCGTGCTGCTGCTCAAGCGCCCGAGCCACGATTCGCAGAGCCGCCACGAAGTGGTGGGCGAGTAGCGGCTGACGCTGCGTGCTTCCAAGGTCCTGCTAGTTTTAGGTTGGATTATCGAATGGTGCACGGATTCGTGAAAGGGCACGACTTCTAGCCTGCCCTGAGCGAAGTCGAAGGGTGCCGCAAACGCAGCAAACGGAGTCAAGGGCTTTAGCCCCTGCGGTTTGCTCCTCACGGACCTCGCCCTTGGCTTCCCTATTTCTTTCGAGCCTCTGACGTCCGCGAGAACACGCCCCAATCAGCTGTCACTGCTTTTCGCCCGGAAACTCCGTGACACTCAGGATGTTCCCATCGGGGTCCTTGAACCAGGCGATCTTTGCCCCCGAAGGCGAGGGCCAGATTCCCAGCTCGTCCTGCTTCATGCCGTCGAAGCGCTCAAAGGCCACGCCCGCCTGATTGAGATCTGTGACGGTGGCCGCAATATCGGGAACGCTCCAGCCGAGAACCGTCCCATGGGCAGGCGGCAACTGCTTGGCCATGACCAGGCGCAGCATGATGCCGTTGGCATCGAAGACCAGCGCGAAGGGCGGCTCTTCGGAGACCAGCCGCAAGCCGAGGGTGTCGCGATAGAACTCCTTTGCCCGCTCGACATCGACGATGGTCACAAAGCCGATGATGTCGTACTGGCCGAGTCTGAATGGTTGCGTCATGCCGGTAGAATGCACCGGCAGGCCCGGAAGTGCAACAGGAAACTTTCGAGCCAATCGCCGTCCTACGCCTCCGCCCGCACCAACAGGCAGGTGATATTGTCGTGGCCACCGGCATCGTTGGCGGCCGCGACGAGCCGCGCGCACATTTCCTGTAGAGGCAGATCGAGCTTCAGCAGCCATTCAATCACCGCGTCGGAGAGTTCGCGCGTCAGGCCGTCGGAGCAGAGCAGGAAAAGATCGCCGGGCTCGGTTTCGAGCTCGAAAACGTCGGGCGTCACCGAACTCTGCGTGCCCAATGCGCGCGTGATCACGTTCTTGAACGGCGAGCGCTGCGCCTCCAGCCGGTCCATGCGGCCCAGGCGCACCTGCTCCTCCACCAGCGAGTGATCGAGCGTGATCTGCTCCAGTCTGGAGTTGCACATGCGGTAGCCACGGCTGTCGCCCACGTTGATCATCCAGCCGCGGCGCTCCTCGGCCAGCAGCGAAACCAGCGTGGTGCCCATGCCGCTCAGGTTGCGGCTATTCCGCGCGCGCATGAAGATGGACGCATTGGCGCTGGCGACAGCCGCTTCGGCGTCGTCCACCAGCGCACGGTCCGCATCGCGGCTGGTGAGCAGGCGCATCATCTCGTCGACGGCGAGTGAGCTTGCAACCTCGCCCGCGGCCGCCCCGCCCATACCGTCGCAGACCACGTACACTCCGTGCTCGACGGAAAAACCGAATGCATCCTCGTTGGATGGGCGCTTGCGGCCACAATCGCTGGCCGCCGCGGCCGTATAGTGCGCAACTGCCGTGGACAAGAACACCCCCGTCGCTCAGTGTACATAAAAACAGTGGTCAGTGATCAGTGGTCAGTGGTCAGCCTTTAGACTTTAGTTATTAACCGATGGCTTTATCCGTTCGCCGCTCGCTGCTCGCCGGCCACTGACAACTGACAACTGATCACTGATCAATGTTTCCCAGGCACCGCCGGCACCGGAGGCAAATCAAAAATCTCAATGGCGCCGGCATTGAGCAGGGCCACGCGACGGCCCGATGGAGAGATGGCTACGTTGCCGCCGGCATCGAGAATGGGGCTGAGCGGCGAGACCAGCGCGATGTCGCCGGTGGCCGCATCGAAGACCGTCACCGACTGCTCCTTCACGGTTTGATTGTCCATGGGCGCAAAGCTGTTCACCGAGCGGATGGTATCGAGCGTCGTCCAAGCCAGGCGCGAGCCGTTGGGCGCCACGGTCAGTTGCGGCCACACCTCAGTGCCCGGCGCCTGCGTGATCCAAAGCGTTCGGCCGTCGGTAGTCATCGCCACCAGCCTGCTCGCGCCGTCATCGTTGCACCCCTCCATCAGAATCTCGTTCTCTGAAAGAAAGCTGTCATCGGGTTCGCACCCCGATGCCGCGCTGCCCAGGATCTTGCTGCCGCCCGTGAAGTAGTGGAAGTTCAGCATCCACTCCACGCTGCGGCCGCGCAGGTTTTCAAGATACCCCGTCGAGTTGATGGGCAGATGCACGGCCGTGCGCGCCCGGCTCACCAGCATCACCTGGCCCGAGTCGCGCCGCAGGATGCGCACTACCTTGTCGGGAAGATCATCCTGCGCCGTTTCCGAGTCGGCATCCGTGGTCCCTGTAGGCATGGCCGTCGAGGCGCTGGAGACCTGCCCGGATCTCCGCCCCGCGGATGAAAACCCGTCCGCAGAGGCCTCGGGCGCATGCGGCTCTTCCGAGTTTGTCACGATATACTGCTGCGCTGGATCGAGATCGAGCCAGAGCAGCGGGCCGGGAAAGTCGAGGTACGGCTTCAAGCGGAGCGTGGCGTCGCCTTCGAATAGATGGCTGCGGTCGCGCACGAGAAAATGGCCGTTCTTGAGCGGCCACAGGTAGCGCACGCGGTCGTGCACCGTCCACAATGCCTCAGCCTCAACCGTGCCCTGCGGCAGCTTGAGCACCACGGCGCGAATCTGGCGCTCGTCGCCTTCCTCGCCGCTCTTGGGGTCGCGGTGGATGAGCCCCGGCACGCGAAAGGTGAACAGCAGCCGGTCCTCGTCGAGGAAATCGAGAGAGACCAGGGAGTTGCGCGCGCCCAGATAGATGGCGCCGGGCGCAGCAAAGCCCAGCGGTCCGAGGGGAATGCTGAATGCGGGCGGAAGGGAAGGTTGATCGGGAAAACGATTGATCAGATGCCGCGGCGTCACCGGAGCAGCCGGCCCGGCTGCATCTTGCGCCGCGAGAAATGGCGCAAAAAGGCCGAGAGCCCCGGCCACGGCCAAGGCTGCCAAGGCGGGAACCGCGGTCCCTTGCCGAGTTTGCCGAAGATTTCCCGCCGAAGCGCGAAACGCGAAAGGGCACGGCTTCAGCCTGCCCTGAGCGAAGTCGAAGGGTGCCGCGACGGCCGCAAAAAGAAGTGCGGGCTTTAGCCTCTGGGCAAGCTGCGCACGAGCCATCGCCGCTTCTGTCCTCATGGGCCTCCACAACCGCTCAATCGCCCTCACGATTCCCTGCACCTTCGCCACCGAACAGTATTCTCGCCGATTCCGCCTCTGCGCCGAAAGCGCGCGTCTCATCTCACGGCCGCGTGTGCCGGGCGAAACCCGCGCGCGGCCGCATGTGCGACAGTAGAAAAAGAATGGCAGCACAAGGTTCGGCGAGCGGGCAGATCAGGTTTTTGGGCTACGGCGCATGCGCGCTGGCCGGAACCCTCTGGGGCACAGGCTTCTACTGGGGCAGGCTCGCGCTCGACGAGATGAACGTGGAGCACATGGTGCTCTACCGTTTTCTCTTTGCCTGCCTGGGCATGGCGCCCGTGATGCTCGGCCGCCGCGCGCGCCTGACCGCCGGCGAGTGGCGCACCATGCTGCTGACCGCGGCCTTCGGCATTCCTATCCAGTTCCTTTTGCAGTTTCACGGCTTGGTGCTGACCACGGTGAGCCACGCTTCTCTCATGGTGGGCGCCATGCCGGTGCTGCTGGCCGCGGCGGCCGCCATCTTTGCCGGCGAGCGGCTCGACCGGATCGGCTGGCTGGCCTTGTGCGCCTCCACGGCCGGCGCGGCCATGGTGGTTCTGGGCGGCGACCGCGCCACCACCGGCCGCGAAACCCCCTCGCTCCTGGGCGATCTGCTGGTGATTGCGTCGCTCCTCGTCGCCCTGGCCTGGATTCTGCTCTCCAAAAAATTGATGCAGACGCACAGCCCGCCGGTCGTCACCGCATACACCATTTATTCCGGCACGTTGATGCTGGTGGCCTGGAATCTCGGCTCCTGGCTGCTCAAGCCCGTGACCCACCAGAAGATCGAGCCCCTGCCGCTCGCCCACGTCAGCCTGACGGCCTGGATTGCCCTGGCCATCAGCGGCCTGCTGTGCACGGCGACGACCACCCTTTTGTGGAACTGGGGCATCCATCACGTGCCAACCTCGCGCGCCGGCGTCTTCCTCAACATCGAGCCGGCCCTCGGTTCCATCCTCGGCGTGGAACTGCTGGGCGAGCGCCTCGGCCCCTACGCATGGCTGGGCGGCGCGCTGATCCTCGGCGCAGCCATCACCCTTACCACGCGCGGCCACGAAACGGAACCGGCCGTAATCTTGGAGTAAAGAACAGCGTCGTTAGCGGAGCTAGCGGTGTTAGCAATAAAGCAGGTTTGATTCGCAAACTGGCCAACTCGCCAACTTGCCAACTCGCTAACCCGCTGACTCGCTGTCCCCTTCACTCCCCCGGCTTGTGCGGCAGAATCTCCGGCGGAGCCACTTCGATCCACTTTGCCTTCGCCGCATCCGACCGGCACTCCGACCACAAGGCGTAAATCTCCCGCCGCGGCGCCAGCGGCGCATCTACCAGCACCGCGCTGCCGCCGTCGGCGCTGGTATACCGCGCGCGGCACCAGTGCACAAAGGGCACATACTGCCGGCCCTTGCGCATCGTGAACCAGTCGATGATCTCGTGCGGCGATTCCCGTTGCACATCTTCAGGCGTCCACCAGAACCGCACCGGGCCCTTGGGCGAGAACTTCTCCTCGAGGCACGTGCCGCCTCGCTCATGCATCGCGCGCACAAACTCCGGCCACGCGATCAGCCTTCCCCGCGACTTCATCAGCAACCGCAGCTTATGTTCGCGATGCATCCGCAGCCATCGCGCGCCCACCGTGTAGGGAATCGCCAGACACGCGCCCATAGCCAGCAGGGGAATCACCGCCACACCCAGCACCGCGCCCAACGCTGTGGACGGTGGTCTCTCCGCGCTCCTGGTTCCCTGCCTCTGCATGGTCTCGGCTCGTGTCGCCTATGAATCCGGCCCTAAACCCCTGTCGCCGTGCCCCATCCTTTTCCGCGTTCTTTGCGGAAAAGGGTGGGAGAGCAACCCGCCTATCAAGGGACGGATCATTATGGTTTTACCGCCAATTTCGGCGGCGCCACCACATAATCGTCCCCCACGCGCCCCAGAATCTGCGCCCGCCGGTCCATCAACAGCTTCAGCCGCTTCGTCACTTCGATAAACTCCTTCTTTTCGTCGCCCGTCAGCCCCGCGGTTCCCGCCGCCTTTTTGTTCAGCTCATCCAGCCGCGCATCGAGGGGCGGAATCTCGCGGTCAATCAGCACCGGCCTGATCGCAGGCTTCTTTTCGCGCCCCGCAGCCATCGCGTTCCGGTTGTTGTCCTCCCACACCGGCAACATGCCCACGTGCCCCAACTCCACGCGCACGCCCGCCGGCCCGTAATCCCGCTTCACCGCCGCAAATAATCCGATCATTTCGTCCCGTGGATCGCCATTCGAGTCCGGATTCAGCCCATCCACATAACTCCGCGACTGATTCGACAGAAAATTCCCCAGCGAATAAAAAATCACCGTGTCGCGCCCATCCTGCGTCTTGTAGGTCTCCATCGGCTGCAAAACATGCGGATGCGCGCCCACTATCACCGTCGCTCCGGCCTCCAGCATCTTGTGCGCCAGGTCCACGTCCTCCGTCCGTGGCGCGGTCGCGTACTCAATGCCCCAATGCACCGAAATCACCAGCAGATCGCACTGCGCCCGCGCGGCCTTCACCGCCGCAAGCACGGTGGCCTCGTCCGCTCCCGGCGCGCCGTTGGCCTCGCCCGGATAGGGATAAAAATTCACGTGCGGCTGGTCGTCCTTCTCGGGATTGCGGTTGCCGTTGAGCCAGCGCGTCATGCCCAGCCAGCCTACCTTGATGCCGTTAGCCTCGGTAATCACCGGCTGCCACGCCGTTGCCGCGTTGTCGCTCGTTCCCGCAAACAGCAGCCCCGCGTCTTTCAGGTGCTCGCGGCTCTCCGCAAACCCCGCCCACCCCTGGTCCATCACGTGGTTGTTGGCAAACGAAATAATCTTGATCCCGCTCGCCTTCAGCGCCTGCGGCAGCTCCACCGGCCCGTCGAAGAGGAAAGCCTTGGTCCCCTTCGAGTGCTCGGGCGCCACCGGCGTCTCCAGATTCACAAATCCGAAATCCGCGCCCTCAAAGACGTCGGCCACATCGGCAAACAGCGCCGCCCATCCCGGCTCGCCGCCGCCCTCCGCCTTGGCCGCAGCCCTCACCGGCTCATGCGGAATCACATCCCCCGCCACGGCAAAACTCACCTGCCCGAGGTCGTGCGGATAAGGAATCGCAACCGTGGCCTGCCGCCGTCCGCTCAGTACCGGAACCAGACCCGCCGGAATCAGCGCCGCGCCCACCGCCGCCAGCACTAGAAGCCCCGCCGCCCACCGCCAGCGCCGGCGCAATCCGTGCGCACTCCCTGTCCGTGCCAAAAAGTTTCCCGCGAGTCCGCCGGCTCGTTGCATGAAAACGGCCCCCCTTGCTATGGATCGATGAGATGAGTTCAAAATCAGGGCTCTCTCCGCGCGGCCTTACAACGCAACCGGGCTTTCCCAGCCCACACCCAGAATGCGCACCAGGCAGGTGTCGTCCGGCCCATGCAGAACAAGGTGGAAGAGGTCCCCTACAATCTCCCAGCCTACAAAGATTCCGCAGGGCAACTGAAGGTAGAAGGCTCCTTTGCCCATCGGCTTGCGTTCCCTTGGAAGCGGGTCCCCCTGCAGACTCTCAAGGAAGCCGCCAATCTCCCGGCGAACCTCGGCGCTGCATTCCAGAATGTCGCGCTTCACCGCGGAATCGGCGTCGATGAGGCACAGGTCGCGGGCCATGCCAGCCATCCTAGCACGGCAGAGTCTTGCCTCCATGCGGAGCCGAACAGCCCCTCAAGCTCCCGACTCTGCGGCAGCGGCAGGCATCGCGCCGCTAGCTCGAACCCGCGTGCGGCTCACCCCCGACGCTTTCCCGCGCGCCGCGCTGACTCGCGCCGGCTGGGCATTCCGCCCCTTGGACTTGGGCCTGTAGCCGATCTCTTTGAGCAGTGTCTTCAGGGGAATATCCGTTGGCTTGGGGCCGCGCCTCGCCTCGAATTTCTTCCAAAGCTCTTCGGGCAGTTCGCGCCGCGGAACACTCACCGCGGGATGCAGAATCGCATGGTCGCCCTTCACCTCCAGCAGCAGGTCGTCGCCCACGTCGAGCGACAGCAGCCCCATGCATTTCTTGGGGATGGTTACCTGGCACTTGTTCCCGATGGGCAGCTTGAATGTAGCTAGGGTCATCTGAATCCGCGGCCTCCTTTCCTCTCCGTTTTCGTGAATGAGTCTTGCCGTCTTTTTACCGCAGGGATAGTATACCGGATTGGCGGATTTTCCGCCAATCCGCCGATCCTACCCCGTCTCCAGGCAGCGGGCGGCGATCTCGAGTACGAATCCCGCCGCCACCAGGAGAAGCCCTCGCACCGCCCACCGCTCGGACACCCTGGCCTGCCGCTCTTGTTCATTCACCAGGTTCAGATCCGGGAAGTGCTCGCGAAAACGCGCATCCATCTCGCTTTCGTAAAAGTCTTTCAGCCGCTGAAACCCGTCACGAGCCAGGAGCAGGCCCCCGGCAAACGTCAGACAATCCGCCAGGATGCCCGCCAGCAAACTGAGGTGACCCGCGAACCATTGCATCCCAGCATCCTAACGCCGCCGGCGGGCTTCGGGGTAGAACCTCCTCGAACGTCCAGCGCCTTCGCTTCGTCTATTTCATGAGTCAAGACTGTTACCCTTGATGAGGAACCACTTTTCGAGAACTTTCCGGCTGTGTGTGAAGCGCGCACCCGGCAAAAACTTGCTATGGCAGAGTTCGTAATCAAGCTGGCCGATGAGCGCGGCCGCGTACAGGAGCAGGTGCAGACCGCGGCCACGGCCGAGGAGCTGCGCGCCCGCTTCATCCACGCGGGCTACCACGTCTTTTCGGTGCGCGCCCGCGGCGTCATCGGCCGCAGCCGCCGCAAGGTCAAGCTGGAGCCCTTCCTCATCTTCAATTCGCAGTTCCTCACCCTCATCCGCGCCGGCCTGCCCATCCTCGGCTCGCTCCAGATGCTCGGCAAGATCCAGAAGAACGCCATCTTCGCCGGACAGCTCGAAGACGTCGCCGCGCGCGTCAAAACCGGCCAGGAGCTCTCCGCCGCCTTCGAAGCGCAAAGCGGTTTCCCGCTCATGTACACCACCACGATTCTGGCCGGCGAGCGCTCCGGCAACCTGCCTGAAGTTCTCGACCGCTACGTGGGCTTCCAGAAGGTCGCGCTCGCCCTGCGCAAAAAGCTCATCGGCTCGCTCATCTATCCCACCGTGCTGCTCACGCTGGTCTGCGCCCTGCTCATCTTCATGTTCACGGTGGTGGTGCCGCAGTTCGCTCAGCTCTACGACCAGCTCGGCAACAAGCTCCCCACGCTCACTCTGGTTCTGCTCAGCTTCGGCAAGTGGATGCAGCACACCATCCTCTACCAGGTGCTCATCGCCGCCGCCGCCGGCTACACCCTCTATCGCTTCTTCCTCACCGAGGGCGGCAAAGACTTTGCCGATAGCGTGCGCGTGCGCCTTCCTGTCTTCGGCAGAATCTGGCTCAAGTACCAGGTGGCCCTCTTCGCGCGTACCCTCTCCACGCTGCTCACCGGCGGCTTGCCGCTGGTGCCGTCGCTGGAAACCGCCGCGCGCTCCATCTCTTCGCGCCGCGTCTCCCGCGCCATCGTGGCTTCCATTGTCACCGTGCGCGAGGGCAAGAGTCTCGCCGATTCCCTCGCCAAAACCGGCGTCTTTCCCGGCCTGGCCACGGAGATGATCACCGTCGGCGAGCAAACCGGCGCGCTCCCGCAGATGCTCAACTCCTTGTCCGAATTCTTCGAGGAAGACGTGGCCACGGCTCTGGCCGCCGCTCTGGCCTTGATCGAGCCCGCGATCCTCATTGTCATGGGCGTCGTTGTGGTCTTTATCCTGATCTCGCTCTACCTGCCCATCTTTTCGCTCGGGCAGTCGAACGCAATGTAGGAGGTTCGCCGAATGGCCGCGACTAACGCCCTGAGCCCCGTGCCCCATCCTTTCGCGTTCTTTGCGAAAGGGTGGAATACCACGAAAGGAGATCCGGCGAATGGCCGAGACTAACGTTGTCCCCATGCCCGCGCCCGTGCCCGCCGCCGGCGACGACCGCGCCCAGGCCGAGTCCCTGGCCCGCCGCTACCACGCCGAGTTCGTCGACCTCAAGAACTTCAAGATTCAGCACGAGCTGCTGCGCACCGTCCCCGTCGAGCTCATGTTTCGCTACAACTTCGTGCCCATCGAGCACACTGCCGACGCCTTGGTGATCGCCGTCAGCGACCCCTCGCGCCTGATGATCCTCGACGAAATCGCCGGCCTGCTCGGCTCGCGGATCGTCCCCCGCGTGGCCACACTGTCGCAAATTACCGACCTGCTCAAGAAAACCGAGCAGTCGCAGCGCGTGCTCGACGAGGCCAGCGAGGGCCTCACCTTCGACGTCCTCACCGGCGACGAAAACTCCGACGAAAACATCTCGATTGAAAAGTTGACCAGCGACGCCGAGGACATCAGCCCCATCATCCGCCTGGTCGACACCACCATCTTCACCGCTCTCGAGCGCCGCGCCTCCGACATTCACATCGAAAGCTACGACGATTCCGTGCACGTCAAGTACCGCATCGACGGCGTGCTTCAGGAAGCCATGGCGCCCATCGCCCGCGAGCACCACGGCACCATCCTCGGCCGCATCAAGATCATGAGCGAGCTCGACATCGCCGAGAAGCGCGTGCCCCAGGACGGCCGCTTCCGCGTGCGCTACAAGAGCCGCCTCATCGACTTCCGCGTGTCGATCATGCCGACAATTTACGGTGAAAACGCCGTGCTCCGCGTCCTCGACAAGGAGTCGATGAGCGAGAAGTTCAAAAACCTCACGCTCGACGTGGTGGGCTTTGCCGATGAAGATCTGCGCCGTTTCCGGCGCTATATCCGCGAGCCTTACGGCATGGTGCTCGTCACCGGCCCCACCGGCTCCGGCAAAACCACCACCCTCTACGCCGCGCTCAACGAGATCAAGAGCGACGAAGACAAGATCATCACCATCGAAGACCCGGTCGAGTACCAGATTCGCGGCATCACGCAGATTCCCGTCAACGAGAAAAAAGGCCTCACCTTCGCGCGCGGCCTGCGCTCCATCCTGCGCCACGACCCCGATAAAATCCTGGTCGGCGAAATCCGCGATCAGGAGACCGCGCAGATCGCCATCAACTCCGCGCTCACCGGCCATCTCGTTTTCACAACTGTCCACGCCAACAATGTGGTCGACGTCCTGGGCCGCTTCCTCAACATGGGCGTCGAGGCCTACAACTTCGTCTCCGCGCTCAACTGCATCCTGGCGCAGCGCCTGGTCCGCACCATCTGCGAGTACTGCGCCCGCCCGGTGAGCCACAGCGACGAAGAGCTGCTCTCGAGCGGCATGAATCCCGCCGAGTGGCGCGGCTTCGACTTCCGCGAAGGCCAGGGCTGCATGGAGTGCGGCGGCACCGGCTACCGCGGACGCACCGCCATCCACGAGCTGCTCGACTTGACCGACACCATCCGCGAGATCATTCTCGCCAAGAAACCCACGTCGGAGATTCGCCGCCTGGCGCAGAAAGAAGGCATGACCTTCCTGCGCGAATCGGCCCTCGAACGCGTCCGCCGCGGCGTAACAACACTCAAAGAGATCAACAAGGTCACCTTCATCGAGGCGTCAAGATAAGACAGGGACTAAGTGACTAGGGACTAAGGGACTAGGGACCAGGGACTAAGGGACTGAGGGACTAGGGAATGAGGGGCTGAGGGACTAGGGACGAAGGGAGCAGGAGGTAGCGAATATTGATTAGAAAATCAGCCCCGGAGGGGCCGAGCGAAAATAGCCCAGGGTGAAGCGAAGCGGAACCCTGGGAAAGCCCGTAATAATGTGAATCCGCCGCCCCGTAGGGGCGGCACGAAACGCCATGACCCGGGGCTTTAGCCCCTGAAGAATCTAGCCGTTGCCGCGCAAACTGAAAGGAACACCCGCGCTTGCCATCGATCTTCCAAAAAACGGCCTTCAAAGCTGCCGGCGCCCGTCCGCCCGCCGCCGTCGAGCTCTCGCCCGAGGGCGTACTCGCCGCCGCGCTTCCTGCCGCGCGCCGCGGCGCATCCGCCGCCCAGGTCTACGCCTTTGTCCCGCTGCCCGAAGGCGCGCTGGTCCCCTCCATCGACGCGCCCAACTTTCGCGCGCCCGAAGCCGTCTCATCGGCCCTTCGCTCCGCGCTCTCCCAGGTCGCGCCGCGCACCCGCGCCATCACGGTGATCCTGCCCGACCCCATCGTCCGTGTCTTCGTGCTCGACTTCGACGCCTTCCCCGCCAAAGCCGCCGACGCCGTCTCCGTCGTACGCTTCCGCCTGCGCAAAACGGTTCCCTTCGACGTGGAACCCGCCGGCGTCAGCTACCAGGTCCTTACCCAAAGCGAGTCCGAGTACAGGGTGCTCGGCGCCGTCATTCCCGGCCCCATCCTCGCCGAGTACGAAGCCGTTATCCGCGACGCCGGCTTCGAGCCCGGCGTGGTTCTCTCCTCAAGCCTCGCTGCCCTCGCGGCCGCCGGCTCCATGGAAGGCGTGCTGGCCGCCAATCTCGGCGCAAATTCCATCACCACCGCCGTCGCCAGCGGCCACGACCTGCTCCTCTACCGCACCCTCGACCTGCCCCCAGAGCCATGGTCCCGCATCGCCGAAATCGAGCGCGCCATCGCCGTCGCCGCCGCGTATTTCGAAGACAAACTCGGCGCGCCCCCGCGGCAATTGCACTACGCGGGCATTCAGAGCCCGGCGGAGTTTGCCGAAGCCGTCGGCAACCCCGGCCTCACGGTCGTCGAGTGGGCCGAGCGCCCCGGCGAAGGCGCCCTCACTTCCCTGCCCCAAACCAGTTTTGCCGGCGTCCAGGGCGCGCTGGCGGGGGTGAGCTAGAACCATGCGCATCGCACTCAATCTCGCCACCCGCCCCTTCACCGATCTCGGACCGGCCGTCAAGCGTCTGCGTATCGCCATGGCCGTCCTCGCCGCGCTTTCGCTGCTCTTCCTTCTCGGCCTGCATCTCTTCGACAGCCAGGCCGCCGATGCCCGCGCCCGCGAGCACTCGCTCGACGGCCAGATCGCCAGCATCCAGGCCGAGCGCCAGAACGCCCAGGCCTTCATGAAGCAGCCCGACAACGCCCGGCTCCTCAGGCAAGCCGAATTCCTCAATGAGCGATTCGACGAGAAGGCCTTCTCCTGGACCCTGGCCATGGAAGCCATGGAAACCGTCCTCCCCGCCGGCGTTCAGGTCACAGCCATCGAGCCGCAGCGCCAAAAGGACGGCCGCATCAATGTGGAATTGCGCGTCATCGGCCCCCACGATCAATCCGTCGACCTCGTCCGTAATCTTGAGCGCTCCCGCCGCTTCCTCGAGCCGCGCATTGAGAGCGAGGCCGCCGAAAACAGCACCAACCCCAACTCGCGCCAGTTGCCCCCCGTCAGCGCCTCCAATCGCTTCGAGTTCGAGCTCTTCGCCGACTACAATCCGCCCTCGTCCGAAGAGCGCGCGGCCATCGACAGGAAATCCGGGCGGAACGCATCCGATCGGCCCTCGTCGCAAGCGCCCGCTTCCGCGCCTCCGCTAGGCTACCGCGTGCATCCATTACCCCCCATGCAAGATGGCCGCCAGCCCTACACCGGCCCCGCGCAGTTGCCGCACAAACCCAGCCCCGACGGGCCCAACCGCGCCGTGCCCAGTCCCGCCGCAAATCGAGGCCCGCAATGACCATCCTCTCTCCGCGCTGGCGCGAGCGCCTCGCCTCTCCGCTCACCTGGCACATCGCGGGCTTCGTCGTATTGCTGGCGCTCGCCGTGCTGCTCGCCATTCGTCTCGGCCTCGACTGGGCCGCCATGGACAGCCACTCCAGCGAAGTCCTCGCCGTCAAGCAGCTTCAGTTGAAGGCCCTCGAAATCGAAACCGCCCCTTTGCGCGGCCTCGACCAGCGCGTCGAGAAGACCCGCAAGCAAATCGAAGACTTCTACCAGAAGCGTGTCCCGCCCAACTACTCCTCCATCGATGCGCGCATCGTCGAGCTGCAGGTGGCTTCGGGCGTGCGCCTCTCGCGCGTGCAGTACACGCAGGGCGAGCCTGGCTTGAGCCTCACTGAAATCACCATGGACGCCAGCATCAGCGGCGACTATCCCGCCATCATGCGTTTCGTCAACAGCCTGGAGCGCGATCCCATGTTCTTCATCGTGCGCGCCATGGCCCTCACCGGCCAGCAGGGCGGCCTCGTCAACCTGCGTCTCCGCGTCTCCACATGGCTGCGCCCCGCCGACGCCGCGGCCAGCGGTCTGCCCGCCACCCCGGTTGAAAATCCACTCCAAGACGATAAAGCGCCCACGGCGCCCGGCAAGGAGGGCGAATAGCATGGCCCTCGCTCTCGGTCTTGAAAACAAGCGCAAAGTTGCTGCCGTGATTGTGCTCTTCGCCGTTCTCATCGGCGTGGCCGTCTACGTGTTCTTCTCCGGCCCATCGCTGCCCGCGCCCCCACCGTCCGGGCAAACTGCCCCTGCCGCTCCCGCCTCCCCTTCCGGCAATGCTCCCGCCTCAGGCGCCGACGCCGAAAAACTCTCCAACGCCGGCATCGATCCCGCCTTGCACTTCGACAAGCTCATCGCCAGCGAAGAGGTGCGCTACGAAGGCGCCGGCCGCAATATCTTCTCCGCCGATTCGGCGCCCATCGCTATCCCCCAACCCCTCGCCCCGGGACGTCCTGGCCCTAACGGCGGCGCAGTCCCTGTCGCACAGAACCTCCCGCCTCCGCCGCCCAAACCGCCGGCCATCGACCTCAAGTACTTCGGCTACGAGCAGGAGAAGGACAAATCCTACCGCGCCTTCTTCGTCCACAACGACGACATCTTCATCGCCCGCAGCGGAGAGATCGTCGACCATCGTTACAAGGTCGGCGCCATCCATCCCCTCAACGTCGAAATCACCGACCTCTCCTACAACAACACCCAAACCCTCCCGCTGGCCACCAACTGAGCTGCATGACGATCAACCCTCCAGAACGCCTCGTAAAGCCCTCCGAAGAAGGCTACGTGATTCTCTTCGCCATCTTTCTCCTGGCCCTCCTCGTCATCGCGCTGGCCATCGCCGCGCCCCAGGTCGCCAAGTCCATCCAGCGCGACAAGGATCTCGAAACCTACAATCGCGGCCTGCAATACCGCCGCGCCATCAAGCTTTACTACAAGAAATTCAACGCCTATCCGCCCAGCGTCGACGCCCTCGTCCAGACCAACAACATCCGTTTCCTGCGCAAGAAGTACATCGATCCCATCACCGGCAAGGACGACTGGAAGCCGATCCTCTTCGGCCAGAACAAGGTCCCCACCGCGCTGGGCTTCTTCGGCCAGCCACTCGCGGGCGGAGCCACCACCGTCGCAGGCATCGGTCCCGGCGGCGGCAACGGCGGCGGCGGCGGCGGCGGCATACTGCCAGGCGGAATCAGCGACATCCTCGGCGGCGGCCCCGGCGCCAGCACTTCCAGTTCCACCACCAGCCCAACCGACAACTCCGGCAGCTCCAGCGGCAACGCAGGCTCGCCGGGAACCGACACCTCGGGAAACTCCTCTACCGGAGGCCCAGGCTCCGCCGCGGGTTCCGGCACCGGCTCCGATCAGTCCGGGCAAAGCGGCCAGACCGGGCTAAACGGCCAAACCTTCGGCGGCGCGGGCATCATCGGCTTCAAATCCCCCAGCGAAAAACAATCCATCCTCATTTACAAGAAAAAGGACCATTACAATGAGTGGGAGTTCACCTACGACCCCATCTCCGACGTGAAAGCCATGACCGGCGGCGGTGCCCCAGGCATCGGCCAGCCCGCCAGCAACACCTCCACGCCGGTCGGCGCTTCCCCCTTCAGCAACACCCCGCCCACCACCAACAACCCCACCCCGCCGACCTCAACCACGCAGCAGTAGCCTCGTTCGCAAACCGCACTCGCCAATCGGTTAGCATTTCAGTATGCCCATCCCCGAACGGCTCAAGCCCGCCTTTGCTCCCGCCCGCCCCACAGAGCCTGACCGATTGCCGGAGGCGCGCAAGCGCTTGATTGTCGCACTCGATGTTCCCAGCGCCGCCGCTGCCGATGATCTCGTCGCGCGCCTTCAAGGCACGTGCCAATGGTTCAAGGTGGGTTTGGAGCTCTTTGCCGCCGCCGGCCCCGTCGTCGTGGAGACGCTCGCCGCGCGCGGTCACTCGGTGTTCCTCGATCTCAAATTCCACGACATTCCCAACACCGTGGCCGGCGCTGTGCGCTCGGCCTCCGCGCTCGGCGTGCGCATGATGACGGTTCATGCCGCGGGAGGCCCGGCCATGCTCGCCGCGGCCCGTGCCGCCCTCGACGGCCTCGCCGATCCGCCCCAGTTGCTGGCCGTCACCGTGCTCACCAGCATGGATGCGGCCGAGTTGCAATTCGCCGGAGTGGACCGCGCCCCCGCCGATCAAGTCGCACTGCTCGCCACGATGGGGCTCGCGGCAGGCATCCGCGGTTTCGTCTGCTCGCCCCAGGAGGTCGCGGCCTTGCGCGCCCTCACCGGCCCCGAGGGCGTTCTTGTGGTTCCCGGAATTCGTCCCGAGGGCGCGGACGCGGGCGATCAGAAGCGCCTGGCGACCCCCGCCGCCGCCCTCCAGGCAGGCGCAAGTTTCCTGGTCGTAGGCCGCCCCATTACCCAGGCCCCATCGCCCGCCTCCGCCGCCGAGGCCATCCTGAAAGAAATGGCCGCCGCCATCGCGTCTTAAGAACTTACCCGAAAATCCTGCTGGCGGCCATAAAATCCTCTCAGTGACCAACCACGCGAGTTCTCCGTTCACTCTCCGCCAGCGCCTCGTCCTGGCCGTCGTTCCCCGCCTCGTCTGGGCGCTGCTGTCGATCGTCGCCCGCACCTGGCGCTTCGAAATCGTCGCCGAGGAGGGCGCCACGCCGCTCCCCTACGGCGAAGGCGCCGGCGCGGAGATCTTCTGCTTCTGGCACCAGTGCGTGCTTCCCTGCACCTTCTACTACCGCCGCACCCACGCTACCATCATCGTCAGCCGGAGCTTCGACGGCGAGCTCGTCACCCGCACCCTCGAGCTCTTCGGTTTCCACACCACGCGCGGCTCCAGCTCCGCCGGCGGGCGCGAAGGCCTGCTCGGCCTCAAGCAAGTCATCGAGAGCGGCGGTCTCGCCATCTTCACCGCCGACGGCCCCCGCGGTCCCATCTATCGCACCAAGATGGGCCCCATCAAGCTCGCTCACCTGACCGGCGCGCGCATTGGCGCCTTTCATCTCGAACCCGAGCGCGCCTTCGCCATGCGCTCCTGGGATCGCTTCCTCGTGCCCAAGCCCTTCACGCGCATCGCCGTCAGTTGGGCGCGCTGGACCTACGTCCCCACCGACTTCCCGGAGAGCCAGTTCGAAGAGAAACGCGAAGAGCTCAACGCCGCCATCGAGCGCGCCCGCCTCCAGGCCCTCGCGCACTTCGGAAAGGCCGCCGAATGATCGCACAAACGGCAAAGCTCAACTTGAGTGATGAAATGCGAACTTGCCAACTCGCGAGCCTGCGCGCAAGCGCACGCGAACTTGCCAAAGTGACAACCCCAACCAGCACATGGCCGGTCTCTTGAAGATGACGGCTCCCCATAAACTGAGAATGCCCGCTTGGAACCCGGGAAGGTCAGGTGCCTCCTACGAACTCATTCGATAAGAATCCTGGCTTGCGCGTGGCAGACTTCGACTATGAACTCCCAGAAGAGCTCATCGCGCAGCAGCCTCCCGCCGAGCGCGGCGCCAGCCGCATGATGGTCGTGGACCGCGCGACCGGCGCGTTTCATGACGACTTTTTCTCTGGTCTTGGACGACATTTGCGGAGAGGCGACCTGCTGGTCCTCAACGACAGCCGCGTAATTCCCGCGCGCCTCTACGCCCGCCGCACCCTCCGCCGCGAGCGTGAAAAGCCCACCGGCCGCATCGAAGTCATGCTCACCGAGCCGGTATCGCCACAGCAGCTCCGTGCCCCATCCTTGCGCCTTTCTTCTGGCGCAAGGGTGGGATCGCACGAACCTCAATCCGCAGCAACCAACCAATGGCGCGCCCTCGTGCGTCCCGGCCGCAAGGTTGCCATCGGCGAGCGCCTCGTCTTCCCCGCGCCCTCGGGCGAAATCCTCCTCGAAGCCGAAGTCCTTGAGCGCGGCCCCTTCGGCGAGCGCCTCCTCGAATTCGCTCCGGTCCCCGATTCTTCCGGCATCGACTTCTTCTCCGTCCTCGACCGCATCGGCCACGTTCCCTTGCCGCCCTACATCCATCGCGACGACGCAACCGCCGACCGCGATCGCTACCAAACCGTCTTCGCCGAAGAGCGCGGCTCCGTAGCTGCGCCCACCGCCGGCCTCCACTTCACGCCCGAGGCTCTTGCACAACTCTCCTCCAACGGCATCGAAATAACCCGCGTCACCCTCCACGTCGGCCTCGGCACCTTCGCCCCCTTGCGTGTCGACCGCGTCGGCGAGGTGCGCCTCCATCGCGAGCGCTACACCATCACTCCCCAAGCCGCTGCCGCCATCAACTCCGCTGCATGCAATGCTGCACGCATCGTCGCCGTCGGCACCACCACCGTGCGCACGCTCGAGTCGGCGGCGCTCGCCGCCGCCGGCGCTCCCATTCAGCCCCACTCCGGCGCCACCGAAATCTTCATCTCGCCAGGTTTCGAATTCCGTCTTGTCGGCGCGCTGCTCACCAACTTCCACCTGCCGCAATCGAGCCTGCTTATGCTGGTCAGCGCCTTCGCCGGCCGCGAACACGTTCTGGCCGCCTACCGCCACGCCGTCGAGCAGAAATACCGCTTCTTCAGCTACGGCGACTGCATGTTCATTAGCTGACAGTTGTCAGTGGTCAGTTCTTGGTTCTTAGTTGCCAGTGATCAATGCTCAATCCTCCGACGCCGCGTCCGCATGATTCTGTAGCACCCAAATGTAGCGCCGGTCTCTAGACCGGCTGTCGTGCAGGCGTCCACGCCCGCACTGGTCTTCAGTTGATTGCGGAATCATGAAGTCTGAGGATCGGCCCTGACCACTGACCACTGATCACTGACAACTGTTATCCTCACTAGCGTGCCCGCTCCCGCCAAGCCGCCCGTCTTCCTGCTCGACACCATGTCGTTCATCTTCCGCGCCTACCACGCCATGCAGCACTCGCGGCCCATGTCAACGCGCTCCGGCCTGCCCACTGCGGCCACCTACGTCTTCGTCAACATGATCAAAAAGCTCCGCCAGGACTTCGCGCCCAAATACTTCGCCGCGGTCTTCGACGTGAGCGGCGAAGTCTTTCGCGACGAGCGCGCCCGCCAGATGGGACCGCTCCGCAAATGGAACTCGAAGTCACAGAGCTTCGACGAGGTGAGCTACGACGGCTACAAGGCCAAGCGCGAAGCCATGCCGGAAGACCTGCGCCGCCAGATTCCTTACATTCGCCGCGCTCTCGAAGCCCTGCGCATTCCCATCCTCGAAGCCGAGGGCTTCGAGGCCGACGACGTCATCGGCACGCTCGCCCGTCAGGCCGCCGAGCACGAGCACGAAGTCTTCATCGTCTCCGGCGACAAGGACATGATGCAGCTCGTCACGCCGCAGGTGAAGGTCCTCAATCCGCAGAAGGACAACCTCATCCTCGATCCCGCCAAAGTTGAAGAGACGCTTGGAGTCCCGCCCGAAAAGGTCGTTGACGTGATGGCCCTGCGCGGCGATGCGGTCGACAACATTCCCGGCGCGCCCGGCATCGGCGACAAAGGCAGCGTGGAGCTGATCAAGGAATTCGGCTCCGTCGAAGCCGTGCTCGACCACGCATCGGAGGTCAAGCGCAAGGCCTACCGCGAGTCGCTCGAGCAGAATCGCGATGCGGTCCTCTTGTCGAAAGAACTCGTCACCATCGATTGCCACGTGCCGCTCGCGCTCGACCTCGACGCCATGGAAACCCAGCCGCCCGATCTCGAAGCCGCCCGCGCGCTCTTCACCGAGCTCGAATTCACCTCCCTGCTCCGCGACCTCGCTCCTGCGGAGGGCAAGGTTTTGGTTGAGATCGTCGAAGAACCGACGGCCGCCCAATCCGCCGCCTTCTACACCGCCGCGCGCCAACACGGCTTCGCCTTCGCACTTGATACCGCAGAACCCTCGTCCGAAAGTGCGGAGGGCGAGGAGCCCCCCGCCGCCGCGCCATCGTTGCTCGATCTCGCCGAAGTTGCAGAGAAGAAAGACCACTTTCACATCGGCGTCTCGGCCGATCCCGCGCGCGCCTTGCGACTGCCCCTCACGCCGGAGTTGCGCGCCCTCCTCGAAGACTCATCCATTCCCAAGCGCGTGCACGACTGGAAGCTGGCCCTCCACGTCCTCGGCGATATGGCCATCACCTTCCACGGCCCGGTCGACGACTCCATGCTCCTCTCCTACGCGCTCAATCCCACGCACTCCACGCAATCGCTCGCCGACGTAGCCGCGCGCCACGGCCAGGCGCCGCCAACTTCGCTTCCCGCCGCAGCCGCAGCCATCCACGCGCTCGTCCCCGCCTTGCGCGAAGAAGCGGAAAAATCCGCCGTCCTCCGCGTCTACGCCGATATCGACCTGCCGCTCACGCCCGTGCTCTATCGCATGGAGCAAGCCGGCGTCCGCATCGACCGAGCTGCGCTCAGCAGCCTTTCGGACAGATTCGGTGGTGAGTTGACGCGCGTCGGCGAGCACATCTTCTCCCTTGCCGGCAAGCGCTTCAACATCAATTCGCCCAAGCAACTCGGCGCGGTTCTCTTCACCGATCTCGGCCTCCCCGCTCCGCCCAGCCGCGGCAAAAGCAAATCCCTCTCCACCGCGCAAGACGTTCTGGAATTCCTCGCCGACAAGCACGAACTCCCGCGCCTCGTCCTCGAATATCGGCACCTGTCGAAGCTGAAATCGAACTACGTCGATGCCCTGCCGCTCCTCGCCGATGCGGACTCGCGCGTGCACACCACATTTCAAGCCGCGGCCACCGCCACCGGCCGTCTCTCTTCGGTCAACCCCAACCTCCAGAACATTCCCGTGCGCACCGAGCTGGGCCGCGAGATCCGTGCCGCGTTCACTTGCGCGCCCGGAACCGAACTCCTCTCCGCCGACTACTCGCAGATCGAATTGCGCCTCCTCGCGCATTTCAGCGGCGACCCGCTTCTCCTGCGCGCCTACGCCGAAAACATCGATATTCACACCCTCACCGCCAGCGAAGTCTTCGGCGTTCCCGTCGACAAAATGGACAAGGAGACGCGCAATCGCGCCAAAGCCGTTAACTTCGGCATCGTCTACGGCATCTCCGCCTTCGGGCTCGCCGCGCAACTAAGCATTCCCCAGGCCGATGCGAAGGCCTACATCGACCGCTACTTCGCCCGCTACCAGGGCGTAAAGGAGTTCATCGAGCGAACCCTCGCCCAGACGCGCAAGGACGGCAGTGTGCGCACCATGTTCGGCCGCACGCGCCCCATTCCCGACATCGAGAGCCGCAACCCCAACCAGCGCGGATTCGCCGAGCGCACCGCGATCAACACGCCGCTCCAAGGCACCGCCGCCGACCTCATCAAGCTTGCCATGATCTCGCTCGACCGCAAGCTCGCCGAGCGCAAGCTCAAAACCCGCATGGTGCTTCAGGTCCACGACGAATTACTCTTCGAGGTGCCGCTCGCCGAGACCGAAGAAGTTGCCGTGCTGGTGCGCGCCGAGATGGAAGGCGTCGTCCAGCTCAAAGTCCCTATCGTTGCCCACATGGCCTTCGGCCCCAACTGGCGCGATTTGAAGTAGCGCCGGTCTCCTGACCGGCTGTCGTGCGGGCCTCCTGGCCCGCACACTGCTCCACTCGCAAGCAACTTCTTTTTCTCAAAATCCGCATTGTGGCATGTGCCACTGTGGCTGCCCTTTCCATCCCCCCTGAAAGTTTTCCTCACAAAATCCTCTTGCATACTTATTCACGTGCATTGTATATTTATTCAAGCGCGGTTTCCGCTCGTCGGACCGCGCCTTTGCTTTGACCGCCAAGGGAACCGGACCCGTGAAAACCCAACGCCTGAACCTAATCCGCGAAGTGCTGGCCGGCACTCCCGTCACCAGCCAGGATGAGCTCCGGCGCAAGCTGCGGCGACGAGGCATTCATGTGACTCAGGCCACACTTTCGCGCGACATGCATGAGCTGCAACTCTTTAAGGGGCCGCGCGGATACGCGCTTCCTAACGGCAACGGCGCTTCATCCGCGATCTCTGCCAAGGCCGAAGACGATCAGCCGCCGCTGCTCGACGAAATGCTAGACAGCTTCGGTCTGCGCATCCGGCAGGCCATGAATCAGGTGGTGGTGGGCACGGTGTTGGGCGGCGCGCAGCCGGTGGCGGCGGCTCTCGACCGCGAGGAGTGGCCGGAAATCGCGGGCACCATCGCCGGCGACGACACGGTTCTGGTGATTTGCTCAGACATACGACGGGCTGGCGAAGTGGCCGCCCGATTAAGGACAATGTTAGAAGCATGACCAAGACAGTTCAAACAGCGATTGTGGGAGTCACGGGCTACGCCGGCGCGGAGTTGGCGCGGCTGCTGCTCGCTCACCCGCGCCTTGAGGGCAAGCCGCCGGTGCTTGCCGGGCGCGTGGAAGGCAAAGATCTCGCCCGCGGCGGCATTCCGCTCGTCGAGATTCATCCTCAACTCGGCGACAACAACGGCGCGAGCAAATTGAAGATGCAGCCGTTCTCCTGGGAGCTTCTCGCCGAGCGCGGCGTGGAGGTGCTGTTTCTGGCCACGCCTCACGAGCAATCGCGCGCGTGGGTTCCCGAGGCGCTCCAGCGCGGCCTAAAAGTAATAGACCTGAGCGGAGCCTGGCGGTTGACGAACCCCGCGAATCGCGCCGTCTATGCCTTTGAGGACGAGGGCACGGAGCAGGCCGCGGCCACGCAGGCGCAGGCCGTCTACGGCCTGCCCGAGTTGCATCGCAAGCAAATTGCTACGGCAAAACTCATCGCCAATCCCGGTTGCTACGCAACCTCGGTAATTCTCGCGCTCAAGCCGCTGGTCGCGGCAGGACTCGTCGACCTCGACCGCGGCATCATCGCCGACGCGAAGAGCGGCGTGAGCGGCGCGGGCAAGGCGCCGACCGCGAAGACGCATTTCATGTCCGCAGCCGAAAATCTTTCCGCGTACGGCGTCTTCACGCATCGCCATACCGGCGAATTGCTGGAGCAGATCGGCGTTTCCAGCGACGAGATTGTCTTTTCGCCGCACCTGCTCCCCATTCCGCGCGGCATTCTCTCTACGATCTATGTGCACTTCAAGCAAGCGCAGACGCGGGAGAGCGTGACGGCAATCTATCGCGAGTTTTTCGCCGGCAGCCCCATGGTCCGGCTTTACGAAAAATCTCTGCCGCAGATCCAGTACTCAGTGCGGACCAACTACGCCGACATCGGATTCGAACTCGATGCCAGCGGCAAGCGCGCCATCATCGTCAGTTGTCTCGACAATCTGCTCAAAGGCGCTGCCGGACAGGCCGTGCAGAATCTGAACGTGATCGAGGGCTGGCCGGAAGCGGAAGGTCTCAGGTGAAATTCGCCGCGGAGGACTCGAAATGAAGTACGTGGTCAAGCTGGGCGGCGCGGGCCTGGAAAATCCATCGCTGCTCGAAGGCTGCACCCGGGCCATCGCCGATCTGGTGCGCGACGGCAACCAGGTGGCTGTGGTGCATGGTGGCGGCGTGCAGTTGACCCGCACCCTGAAAGCGCTCGGGCTACAAAGTGAATTCATCGACGGCCTGCGCGTCACCGACGCCGAAACCCGCGACGCCGCGCTGATGGTCTTTGCCGGGCGCGTGAACAAAACTCTCGTCGCCGCGTTCAGCGCGCTGGGCCAGCCGGCGGTCGGCCTCTGCGGCGGCGATGGCATGATCTTCCGCGCGCGCAAGAAGCGCATGGCGCCCGATCTCGGCTTCGTAGGCGAAATCGCCGCGAGCGACCCGCGCTGGCTCGACGCCATCTGGCAGTTGAACGGCATTCCGGTGCTCTGCTCGATGGCGTTGGGTTTTGACGGCGAGTATTACAACATCAACGCCGACGAGATGGCCGCGGCCTGCGCCATCGCCTGCCGCGCCGACGCGCTGGTTTTTCTCACTGACGTTCCCGGCGTCAAGGGCGTCACGGGCGAGGTGCTGCGATGGTTATCCATCGACCAAATTGCGGAGATGGCCAAGAGCGCCGTCATCACCGGCGGCATGTTGCCCAAGCTCAGCGCCTGCCGCGAAGCGCTTTTGAACGGCGTCAAGCGCGTGCGCATCCTTCCCGCTGAAGCGGCCGGCTCCCTGCCCGACCTGTGCAGTTCACGCGTAACTCATGGCACCGAAGTGATGGTGGCCTAAGGAGAGAAAATGTCGAAACTCGCTGAAATTCAGGCGGCCGAACAGCGGCTGCTTATCCATACTTACGACCGCTTTCCCGTTCTCTTTGTCGCCGGCGAGGGCGTGTATCTGATCGACGAGAACGGTGACCGCTATCTCGATCTGCTGAGCGGCATCGGCGTCAACGCGCTGGGTTACCGCTCCAAGGTGATTGAAGAAGCCATCGTCAGGCAAAGCTCGACGCTGATCAACGCCTCGAACTATTACTTCAATGAGAAGATGGTCCCGCTGGCCGAGCGGCTGACGCGGCTGACCGGCATGGATCGCGCCTACTTCGGCAACTCCGGCTGCGAGGCCGTGGAAGCGGCGCTGAAGCTGGCCCGCGCCCACTCCGGCCTGTTGCGCGAAGAGGGCCGCAACATCGGCACCAAGTTTCTCGCGCTTGAACAGAGCTTCCACGGACGGACCTTCGGCGCCATCTCGGCCACCTACAAGGAAAAGTACCGCGCGCCCTTCGAGCCGGTCGTGCCCGGCTTTGAGTTTGTGAACTTCAACGACATCGACGATCTGCGCGCCAAGTTCTCCAACGAGGTCTGCGCCATCCTTCTCGAAGCGGTGCAGGGTGAAGGCGGCGTGCGTCCTCTCTCGCCGGAGTTTTTCGCCGAAGCACGCAAGCTGGCCGACTCGACCGGTGCGCTGCTGATCGCCGATGAGATTCAAGCCGGCTGCGGCCGCACGGGCAAGTGGTGCGCCTATCAGCACTACGACGTGAAGCCCGACATCACCACGCTCGCCAAACCGCTGGCCGGTGGCATTCCCATGAGCGCCACGCTCTGCACCGATGAAGTCGCGCGCGCCTTCCACGCCGGCATGCATGGCACCACCTTCGGCGGCGGCCCGCTGGCCTGCGCCGTGGCCATCGCCGTCATCGATTTTATTGAAAATGAAAACCTGATGGCGCACGTAACCGAAACTGGCGAGTACTTCCAGCAGAAGCTGCGCGCATTGGCCCAAAAGCACACATGCATTACTAATGTGCGCGGCCTGGGACTGATGCTTGCCGTCGAGCTCGACTCGGCCGAGTTGGGCAAGCTCGCCGTCACGGAGCTGCTCAAAAAGCACATCGTCATCAACTGCACTTCCGACACGGTGCTGCGCTTCCTGCCGCCGTACATCTTTGCGCGCGAGCATGTCGATCAAACCATCGCCGCGCTCGACGAATTTCTTAACGAAAATGCCGGCCTGGCATTAGCCGCCGCCAAGGAAGGAGAGTCCACCCATGGCTGACAAAGTTCTTGTCGATCAGTCTGCTCCCGCTCTTCCCGTTCATCGGGATCCCGACGTACTGGCCGCGGCGGCGCGCATGGCCGGCGAGGATCTGTGCTCCATCGCGGATCTTTCGAGCGCCGAAGTGCGCGCCATTCTCAAGCTCGGCCACGACGTCAAGCGCAATCCCCGCCAGTACCGCCATGCGCTCGACGTTAAGCAAATGGTGCTGATGTTCGAGAAGGCCAGCCTGCGCACGCGCCTCGCCTTCGAGACCGGCATCAACACCATGGGCGGCAACGCCATTTTCGTCGACCAGACCAATCAGCCGCTGGGCGAGCGCGAAACCATTGCCGACGTGGCGCGCAACCTGGAGCGCTGGGTGGACGTGATCGTGCTGCGCACCTACGCGCACGACACCATTACCGAGATGGCCGCCAACGCGCGCGTGCCCGTCGTCAACGCGCTCTCCGACTTCGAGCATCCGTGCCAGGCTCTGGCCGACTTCATGGCTCTTGAAGAGCACTTCGGCGCCGCGGCCGGCCTCAACTTTACCTACGTCGGCGACGGCAACAACGTGTGCCACTCGCTGATGCTCACCGGCGCGCAACTGGGCACGAACGTCACCGTGGCCACGCCGCGCGGCTACTCGCCCGACATCGAGATCGTGACTAAGGCGCGTGAGATCGCCGCGGTCAATGGATGCGAGATTCGCCTGCTGCAGGATCCGCAAGCCGCGGCCGAGGGCGCCGACGCCATCTACACCGACGTGTGCGTCAGCATGGGCCTGGAGCACGAGTCCACGAAGCGAGCGCCCATCTTCCGCCCGTTTCAAGTGAATGAAGCACTCATGTCCAAAGCCACGCCCACGGCAGTGTTCATGCATTGCCTGCCCGCGCGGCGCAATGAGGAAGTCACCGACGCGGTGATCGACGGCCCGCAGTCCATCGTCTTCGATCAAGCCGAAAACCGCCTCCACGCGCAGAAGGCGCTGCTGCTTCTGCTGCTGGGCGGGTTGGCGAGTGTGGAGAAGTTTCAGTGACCAGAGATCAATTCCACTTTGAAGCGTTAGATCACCTGTCTTGAAATGAAAGGAAGAATGCAGTCATGTTCACGCAAACGAAATTGGCGCCGGCGGCTCTACTTATTACCTGCCTTGCGTACACTGCTTCAGCTCAACAGAAAATAGCTAACGACCAAGACCCGCAAGGCCCCGCGATAGTTACGATCTCAGCGAGTTTTGCCGCAGGGCTCCTTGTCAAAAAGGAACCACCCGTTTGCCCTCCGATAGCCAAGACAAGGCATTTTTCCGAAACTGTAGTTGTGCAAGTCACGATCACTGAAACCGGAACGGTTGAGCACTTAATCGTCAAAAGCGGACCAGCAATGCTACAACAGGCGACAATGGATGCCGTGAAGACTTATCGATACCGACCATACCTTATACATTACAAGCCGGTCAAAGTTTTAACCACCGTCAATGTTGTCTTTAATAGTCAACATTGTCCTTAATCTCGGCGGATAGGTTCCTTTTCGGTGACTTCCGGCTGATTTCTTCCAGTGTTCTTCACGCTTCCGTTTTTGGAGTTCTAAGCATGTCCGTAATTCTCGAATCCCTGCCCGTCGGCCAGAAAGTTGGCATTGCCTTCTCCGGCGGGCTCGACACCTCCGCCGCGCTGCACTGGATGAAGCAGAAGGGCGCCATCCCTTACGCCTATACAGCCAACCTCGGCCAGCCCGACGAAACCGACTACGACGCCATCCCGCGCGCGGCCCTCGAGTATGGCGCCGCAAAGGCCCGCCTCATCGACTGCCGCAGCGCGCTGGTTCGCGAAGGCATCGCCGCGCTCCAGGCCGGCGCCTTCCACATCACCACGGCAGGCGTCCCCTATTTCAACACCACCCCCATCGGCCGCGCGGTCACGGGCACCATGCTGGTGGCCGCCATGAAGGAGGACGATGTCAACATCTGGGGCGACGGATCAACTTTTAAGGGTAACGACATCGAGCGCTTTTATCGCTACGGACTGCTCGCGAATCCTGACCTCCAGATTTACAAGCCTTGGCTCGACGCCGCCTTCATCGACGAATTAGGCGGACGCGCGGAGATGTCTGCCTTCATGCAGCGGTCAGGCTTCGCCTACAAGATGTCAGCGGAAAAGGCCTACTCCACCGACTCCAACCTGCTTGGCGCAACCCACGAAGCCAAGGATCTCGAGTATCTTTCTTCGTCCGTCAAGATCGTTGTCCCCATCATGGGCATGGCATTCTGGCGCGACGATGTCGAGATCCCGCGCGAAGAGGTCGCCATTCGCTTCGAAGAGGGCTCGCCCATAGCCCTCAATGGCCAGCAATTCGACGACTCCGTCGCGCTCCTTCTTGAGGCTAATCGCATTGGCGGACGGCACGGGCTCGGCATGTCCGATCAGATTGAGAACCGCATTATTGAAGCGAAGTCCCGCGGCATCTACGAGGCTCCGGGCCTGGCGCTGCTCTATATCGCTTACGAGCGCCTCATCACCGGCATTCACAACGAGGACACCATCGAGCAGTACCGCGACCATGGCCGCAAGCTCGGCCGCCTGCTCTATCAGGGCCGTTGGTTCGACTCGCAGGCCATCATGCTCCGCGAATCCGCCCAGCGCTGGGTCGCCAAACCCATCACCGGCGAGGTCACACTCGAGTTGCGCCGCGGCAACGACTACTCCATTCTCAACACGGAGTCGCCCAACCTCACCTTCCATCCCGAGCGCCTCAGCATGGAGAAGACTGAATCCACCTTCTCCCCGCGCGACCGCATCGGACAACTCACCATGCGCAACCTCGACATCACCGACACGCGGGAGAAGCTCCTGACCTACGCCAAAGCCGGCCTCCTCTCGATCAGCAAAGGCAGTGAAATGCCCCAGCTCAACAGCGGCCCTGAACACGAAAATGGGAAAGGAATAGCCTGAGGTACGCTTAAAGCAATGTCGAACGAAAAACAATCCGGAAAGATGTGGTCCGGCCGCTTCCGCGAGCCGCTCGACGCGGAGTTCGAGGCCTGGCAGCGGTCGATCGTTTTTGATTGGCGGCTTCTTGACCAGGAGATTGCCGCCAGCAAGGCGCACGCGTCTGCACTCTGTGCGGCAGGAATCCTGTCCGAAGGTGAAAGAGCGGAGCTCAGAAACGCGCTCGACGCGATCGGTGTGGAGTTCGCATCCGACGCCGGCAAGGCGCAGGTACGCGACCACTCTTCGGCCGAGGACATTCATCACTTCGTCGAGCTCAAGCTTGCGGATCGCATCGGACCACTGGGGCTCAAGCTCCACACCGGCCGCAGCCGCAACGAGCAGATCGCCACCGACCTGCGCCTCTACGTGCGCGCGCAGATTGAACTCGACATCGACGGCCTCGCCGCTTGGGCCTTGGCGCTCGTCGAGCAGGCGGAAAAAGCCGGCGACAGTGTGATGCCTAGCTATACGCACCTGCAACGCGCCGAACCCGTGCTTGTCGCGCATTGGCTGCTGGCTTACGTCGAAATGGTCCTGCGCGATACGTCGCGCCTGGCCGATTGCGCCGAGCGGCTGAACCTGTGCCCGCTTGGATCGGGCGCAGTGGCCGGCGCTACTCTCGCCCTCGACCGTTCCATCGCTGCACGCGAGCTCGGGTTCGCCGCGCCGACTGCGAATTCCATCGACGCCACGAGCGATCGCGACTTCATTCTCGAGTACCTGCAGGCGCTCACATTCGTCGGGCTGCACCTGAGCCGTTTTGCCGAGGAGATCACGCTCTTCGCCACTGCCGAGTTCGGATTTGTGAATCTGCCCGAGGCCTTTTCTACGGGTTCGAGCGCCATGCCGCAGAAGAAGAATCCCGATCTGACGGAGTTGCTGCGCGCCAAAGTCGGCCGCCTCAATGGCGCTGCGCAAACCGTGGTCCTCCAGCTCAAGGGATTGCCTTTGGCCTACAATAAAGACATGCAGGAGACGCAGGAGCCGGCCTTTGCCGCCGGCTTTGTGCCGCAGATGCTCAAGCTCGTTGCGCGTTTTACAGCGGCCCTCGAATTCAATCGCGAGCGCATGAGCCTGGCGGCGCAGTCGGGCTGCCTGAATGCCATGGCCGCGGCCACCTATCTCGTCCACAAGGGCGTTCCCTTCCGCCTGGCGCACGAGAAAATCGGCCACGCGGTGCGCTTCGCCATCGAGAAAGGCGTGGAGTTGAACGAATTAACCCTCGTGGATCTGCGCCAGTTTGGCGAGGAGTTCGGCGAAGACTTTTTTGCTGCCATCGCGCTGGACGCCACGCTCGATTGCCACGACGTCATCGGCGGCACCGCGCGCGCTCGTGTGCGCCAGGCGCTCGATGCCGCAGCGGAACGCATCGCCGCGCTCGTGAAATCCACTGCAACGGAGGCCGTTCATGCTGGTGCGTAAGGCGCTGCTGCACGACGCCTCCAACATCTACGACCTCGTCAACTCGCTCTCCGGCGATGGCACCCTTCTCAAGCGCCCCTTCGCCGAGATCTGCGAAAATATCCGCGACTTCACGGTCGCCGAGTCCGATGGCGGCGTGTTCCTGGGCTGCGGCGCGCTCCACTTATACGGCCCGCATCTCTGCGAGGTGCGCTCCATCGTGGTCAAGCCCGAGGCCAAAAGCAAAGGTGCGGGTGGAGCGATTCTGCGCGCTCTGATCGAAGAAGCCGAGATGCACGGCGTCCAGTCCATCTGCCTCTTCACGCGCATCGCCGATTTCTTCTTCAAGTACGGCTTCCGCACCGTCGAGGACAAATCGGAGTTGCCCGACAAGGTCTTCAAGGACTGCCAAAGCTGCCCGCGCCTGCACCGCTGCGACGAAGTCGCCATGGTTCGCGGCCGCATCCCGCGCATGTCCATCCTCGGCCCGAAAGAAGAGGCGCAGGAGCTGGTGCGAATCTCCGGTTGAAATCGTAACGCTGGCAGCTTCATGCGCGGGCCTGAGGCCCGCACGACAGCCGGTCTGGAGACCGGCGCTACTGCCCCATCTTCGTGAGCATCGCCGCCGCAACCACGACCTGGCCGTAGCTCAACCCGCCATCGCCCGGGCTCACGTTGCGGTGCTGGTAGACCTGGAAGCCTTCCTCTTCCAATCCCGTGCGTAGCAACCGCGCAAGGCGGCGATTATGCATACAACCGCCGGAGAGAGCTACTTTTTCAATTCCCGTTGCCTCGCGGGCCTGCTTCGCAGCAGCGATAAAGGTCGCAGCAACCCCGGCGTGAAAACGCGCAGCGGTGCGCGATTTGCTCACGCCTGCACGCGAATCTTCGACGAGTTCCTTCCACATAGGAATCGCGGAGATTCTCGCGGTCTTTCGCGCGTTCCAGTCTCCATCGACCAATGCTAGTGCGTAACCCAAGCTGAGTCCATCCGGCTCGTCGACAGCAAGCCCTTCGAGCTCAATCGCCGCCTGCGCCTCGTAATCGACCACCCCGCGGCCCAGCACCACAGCGGCAACCGCGTCGAAGAGCCGTCCGCAGCTTGAAGTGAGCGGCGTGTTCAACTCGCGCTCGATCATGCGCTTGAGCAAATGCGCTTCCTGCGCCTTCGCGCCTAGGAGCGTAAGCACTTCCGGCGATTCCACGTCGAAATCCGCTGCATGAAGATGCCCCAGCGCCATGCGCCACGGTTCGCGAATCGCCGCTTCGCCGCCGGGCATGGAAACGTAGTCGAGATGCGCGAAGCGCTCGAAGCTATCGAGCCGGCAAATCAACACTTCCCCGCCCCAGATGCGGCCGTCGGTGCCGTAGCCGGTGCCGTCGAGGCTTAAGCCGATTGCCGGTCCCTCGATGCCGTGCTCCGCCATACACGCCGCGATGTGCGCGTGATGATGTTGCACGGCGATCAGAGGCAGATTGCGCTCGGCGGCCCACTCCTTCGCCCACGACGTGGACAAGTAGCCGGGATGGAGATCGTGCGCTACAGCTTCAGGTTCAATCTCGAAGGTGTGCATCAGATGCGCCAGCGCCTCGCGGAAGAAATCCAGGCCCGTAATATTCTCGAGATCGCCCAGGTGCTGGCTCTGGTAGGCAAAGCGGCCGCGCGAGAGAGCAAACACGTTCTTCAAGTGGCCGCCGACGGCGAGCAGCGGCGGAGAATCAAAGGGCAACGGCACAGCGAGCGGCACAAATCCGCGCGCGCGGCGGATCAACTGCGGTGCGCCATCGACCACGGCCATCACCGAGTCGTCGCAGCGCTGCAGGATCTCGCGGTCGTGCATCAGGAACACGCCGGCGATGTGCCTAAGCCGCGCAAGCGCTTCGTCATTGTCGATCGCGATGGGCTCCTCGCTGAGGTTGGCACTGGTCATCACCAAAGCCTTCACGCGCGCATCGGCAAAGAGCAGATGCTGCAAGGGCGCATAGGGCAAAAACACGCCCAGCCATGGGATTCCCGGCGCAACGGAGCCGGCAATGCCGCAATCCGCGCGCCGCCGCGCGAGAACAATGGGCCGAGCCGGCGTCTGAAGCAGTGCCTCTTCCTTGCGGGTCAGCTCGCAAACAGCCCGCGCGGCATCGAGGTCGCGCACCATCACCGCCAGCGGCTTGCCGAAGCGATGCTTGTGCTCGCGCAGGCGCATCACTGCCGTCTCGTTCGTCGCGTCCACGGCAAGATGAAAACCGCCGATGCCCTTGATGGCCACAATCTCGCCGGCCATCAGCCGGTCGATGGTCGCGGTCACGGGATCGGCGGACGGAATTCCTGTTCCTTCCGGCGTAACCAGCCAGACCCGCGGACCGCACACCGGGCAGGCGTTGGGCTGCGCGTGGAAGCGGCGGTTCGTGGGGTCGTCGTACTCCGCCTGGCAGGCCGGGCACATCGTGAAGCGCGCCATCGAAGTCTGCGGGCGGTCGTAGGGAATGCGCCGCGTGATCGTGTAGCGCGGTCCGCAGTTGGTGCAATTCAAAAACGGATAGCGGTAACGGCGGTCCTTGGGATCGAGCAGTTCACGCAGGCAATCGGCGCAGGTAGCCGCGTCGGCAGGAATCCCGGTGCTCACCTGGCCTGCGGCATCGCTAGCAATAATCCTAAAGCCCGTCTCGCCCGTGGCACGCACTTCGCGCACTGCAACCGAATCAATGCGTGAAAGCGGCGGAGCTTCGGCTTCAAGCCGGCGGCGAAACGCTTCCACTCGCTCGGCCGGTCCTTCAATCTCGATCGTCACGCCGCCGGTGTCGTTGCCGATGAATCCTGACAGGTTCTCCTCCGATGCCAACCGAAAGACAAAGGGGCGGAAGCCCACGCCCTGCACCACGCCGCGCACTTCGTACCGTTCCCGTCGCAGCACTTCGTGCGGTTCTTGTTTTGGTTGAGATTCGTGCGTCAAGCCTGCGCCTCGCCCCGAAATTCAGCATAGCGCATGGGAACCCTCACATTCCTGCCTTTCGCCGAGCTTAGCCACGCACTCCGGCACGCCAGCACGGCCACAGGGAAAAAGCATAATCTGAATAAGAGCATGAGCGAGATCATGAGTTGCCGGCGAATTCAGACAATGCGTGCCATCGCTGCCGTATTGCTCCTGATCGCGCCGGGAGCAGCCGCCGCGCCGGCCCAGGCGCCCGATCAGGCCGCCGTGATTCACAGCATCGATGCCGCCGTTGCGGCCCGCTTCGAAAATCTATTGAGCTTCACCGACGTCGAGCACTACTCCGTTTACCGGGGCAACGACGAAACCCATCCCGTGGCCGAGATGACCGTACGCGACACCTACACAAAGGGCGTCGGCAAGGAATACACGGTGCTCTCCGAGATCGGCTCGGGCATTGTGCTGCGCTTCGGGTTAAAGCCGCTGATCGAGAACGAGAAGACGATCAACTTGCCGGGGAACGTGGAAAAATCCTGGTTCACTTCGGCAAACTACGAGATGAAGCTGAAGCCCGGCGGCATCGAGAAGCTCAACGGCCGCAACTGCTACGTCCTCGCCATTCAGCCCAGGGCACAAGCTCCCAACCTCGTGATCGGAACTCTGTGGGCAGACGCCACAGACGGTTCCCTCGTCCAGATTCAAGGCGTCGCCTCGAAGAGCCCCTCCCCTTTTGCCGGCGTCACGCACATGATGCGCCAGTACGCCAATATCGATGGCTTCGCCATGGCCATGCACGCCCGCGCCGAATCCAGCAGCATGCTTTTTGGCCATACCGTGGTCATCATCGATTACAGCGACTATCGCCTGCAACTTCGCGAGAGCAAGTAGAAAGCTGGCGGCTTCGAGCCTATAGCTTGTAGCCGGTAGATTTCACCTTGCACCAGCCTTGAGGAGCACTTCCACGATCTCCTGGTGGCCACTCGCAGAGGCAAGGCTCAATGCCGTATTCGTGTCCCCTTGGTGAATAACAATGCCGTTGGCAGTGCCTTCGGCATAGCCGCGGTCCGTTTCCGTTACATTGACGTTAGCCCCCTTGTTAAGCAGCGCCTGCACTATTCCTATGTAACCTTCTGCCGATGCATACATCAGGGCTGTGTAGCCGGACTCATCTGTAGAATTCGCATCGGCGCCGAGGGTCAACAGGGTCTGCACGGCAGATGTATCTCCACGTCTTGCAGCATCAACGCACATTCTGCCAAGATTCCGCTTAGCAGCGTTCCTCACATCGGCATCCTTGTCTTCTGCAGCAATTCTCGCCAGCAATGACCGGTCGGTCAACTGATACACGGCGCTGCTTCGGACATCGGCGTTCGGGTCGTTGATTGCAATTTTAGCCAACAATGATTGGTCGGTCAGAACAAACGCGGCGTCCCTGCGGACTCTGGCGTCCGGGTCACTCACTGCAATTTTAGCCAGTTCTCTGCACGCACTTTGTTTGCCAGATCCACACTTAGATTGTAAAACCATGATATTATCACTAATTTGTAATGGATGACTTGGCTTGGCAAGGCACAGTAATGCAAGCACCAACGCTACAGAATTTCCCTTTGTCCCGTTCATAACCGTCCCCCCTAAACGGTCATCATAAGCTACCGGATTTCGCTCGTGTCTGTGATGACAATCATTCTGGCTGCCCCCACCGAATAGCCGATCCTGCGACTCCGCTGCCGGGTGCGCCAGGTCCGGGTTCTCCGACTTTGGGGGGCTGACGAGGCGCGCCGCATTCGGGAACAGCCGAAATCCAAGTCAACATTAGGAAAACCACACGGCACGGTGATTGCTGTCACGGATTGCGATAGCCCCCGGCTCGTACAACAATGGTAGGGAATCTCCGCGGCGCATCCATCGCCGCTCCGCAACAGGTTCGAATTGTGCAAAACACAGCCGTTGGGCTCGACCGACCAGGGAGGAAACGTGTCCGCATTCACGCCGCCGCCGCTACCGAGCGAAGATAAACGATGGAAGATCGTGAACGGCACCATGCGCAAGAGCGGTTATGCCCGTCACGCGCTCATTGAAACATTGCACACCGTGCAGTCGTCGTTCGGCTTCCTCGACGACGACGCCATCCGCTTTGTGGCCAACTCGCTGCGCGTGCCGCTGAGCCAGGCATACGGCGTGGCCACGTTTTATCACTACTTCACGCTCAAGCCGCCGGGCAAGCACACCGTGACGGTCTGCGCCGGCACTGCCTGCTACATTAAGGGCGCGGACAAGCTGATTGCCACGGCCGAAAAGCGGCTGGCCATCAAGCAAGGACAAACCACGCCGAATGGCGAGATCAGCCTGATGACGGCGCGTTGCGTGGGCGCGTGCAGCCGCGCGCCGGTGGTGCTGTGCGACGGCGAAGTAGTGGGTGAGATGACCGGCGAACTGATGCTCGAGCAACTGGAAAGGTGGACGGTGGAATGACAATCGAGGAGCTCGAACAGATCGCCAAGAGCGTTCAGCAAGAGAGCGCCAAGTACGACTATGAAGTGAACGTCTGCATGGACCTGGCCTGCGCAAGCCAGGGCGCGGGGGCGCTCAAGGACGCGCTGGTGAAGACCGCCGAAGCCTCGGGCAAGAAAGTTCTGGTGCGCCGCACCGGCTGCATGGGCCCGTGCTCGCATGGGCCGTTGGTGCGCGTCGATCCTGAGGAAACGCTCTACCACCACGTGAAGGCCGACAAGGCCGAGGCCATTGTCGACGGCCTGGGCGGCTCGCCGGCTCCCGATTTTCAATGCGACCTGAACGATCACTTCGACAAGCAGGTACGCGTGGTGCTCGAGAATGCCGGCTACATCGATCCGGAAAAAATCGACGACTACATTGCGCGCGACGGCTACAAGGCGCTGCTGACGGTGCTCAACGAGATGACGCCCAACGGCGTGGTGCACCGCATCACGGAAAGCGGATTGCGCGGGCGCGGCGGCGGCGGCTATCCCACGGGACTGAAGTGGGGCACCGTGGCCAAGGCCAAGGGCGACGTGAAATACGTGGTGTGTAACGGCGACGAGGGCGACCCCGGCGCATTCATGGATCGCAGCGTGATGGAAGGCGATCCGCATCGCGTCATCGAAGGCATGGCCATTGCCGCCTACGCCGTGGGCGCAAGCAAGGGCTTCATCTACGTGCGCGCCGAGTATCCAGTCGCGGTCTCGCGGCTCACCACCGCGTTGCGCGAGGCGCGCCGCCACGGACTGCTGGGCAATAACATCTGCAACACGCCCTTCAACTTCGATGTGGAAATCCGCCTCGGCGCCGGCGCGTTTGTCTGCGGCGAAGAGACGGCGCTGATCGCATCTATCGAAGGCAAGCGCGGCACGCCCAAGCCGCGTCCTCCCTATCCCGCGTCCAGCGGGCTTTGGGGCAAGCCGACGCTCATCAACAACGTGGAAACCTACGCCAACATCGCTCCCATCGTGCGCAATGGCGGCAAGTGGTTCTTCAACATGGGCTCGGAGCGCAGCAAGGGCACCAAGGTCTTCGCGCTCACCGGCAAGATCACCAACACCGGCCTCGTCGAAGTGCCCATGGGCATCAAGCTGCGCGAGATCATCGAGGTCATCGGCGGCGGCGTGCCGGGCGGGCACAAGTTCAAGGCCGTGCAAACCGGCGGACCCTCCGGTGGATGTATCCCCGAAGAGATGCTGGACGTGGGCGTGAGCTACGACGCGCTGTTGAAGATGGGTTCGATTATGGGCTCGGGCGGCATGATCGTGATGGACGACACCTCGTGCATGGTCAACGTGGCGCGCTTCTTCATCGAGTTCTGCATGACCGAGTCGTGCGGCAAATGCATTCCCTGCCGCGCGGGCACGGCGCAGATGTACACGCTGCTTACGCGCATCTGCACCGGCACAGGAACCATGGACGACCTGGCGCTGCTTGAGAGCCTCTGTTCCACGGTGAAGGAAACGAGCCTGTGCGGGCTGGGACAGACGGCGCCGAATCCCGTGCTGAGTACGCTGAAATACTTTCGCAACGAGTACATGGAACACATTGTGCACAAACGCTGTCCGGCCGGCGTCTGTAACATGGAAACAGCCGTGGAGGTGGTGGCATGAGCGTTGCCGAAACCGACGTCAAAACTCTTGTCATCGACGAGCAGGAAGTGAGCGCGCGCTCCGGCCAGACGATTCTCGAAGTGGCGCGCGAGAACGACATACCCATTCCCACGCTCTGCCACCTTGAAGGCCTGAGCGACGTGGGCGCGTGCCGGCTCTGCCTGGTCGAGATCAAGGGCTCGAACAAGCTGCTGCCGGCCTGCGTGGCCACGGTGCAGGAAGGCATGGAGGTCAGCACCAACACCGAGCGCCTCCAGAATCACCGCCGTACGATCCTCGAGCTCTTGTTCGCCGAGCGCAATCACATCTGCTCGGTTTGCGTTTCGAACGGCCACTGCGAGCTGCAATCTCTGGGCCAGGAGCAGGGACTGACCCACGTGCGCCTGCCCTATCGCAATCCCGACCTCTCGGTGGATGCATCGCACGAGCGCTTCACCCTGGATCACAACCGCTGCATCCTGTGCACGCGCTGCGTGCGTGTCTGTTCGGAGATCGAGGGCGCGCACATCTGGGACGTGATGGGCCGCGGCATCAATTCTTTGATCATCTCGGACCTGCACCAGGAGTGGGGAAGTTCAGCTTGCACCCGCTGCGGCAAGTGCGTGCAGGTTTGCCCCACCGGAGCCCTGTTCGACAAGAGCAAGATCGGCGCCGATCACCCCAAGTCTCCCGAATTTCTGCCCTATCTGAACCTGATGAGGGAAGCGCAATGAGCAAACTGAAACTTGCCACCGTCTGGCTTGACGGATGTTCCGGCTGTCACATGTCGTTCCTCGACATGGACGAGCGGCTGCTCGAACTCGCCGAAGTGGTCGATGTGGTCTACAGCCCCATCGTCGACACCAAGGAGTTCCCCGACGAAGTCGACATCGCGCTGGTCGAGGGAGCCGTGGCCTCGGTCGACGACGAGAAGAAGATCAGGAAGATTCGCGACCACTCCAAGATGCTCGTCGCCATGGGAGACTGCGCCATCACCGGCAACGTGCCCGCGATGCGCAATCCCATCGGTCCCGAGGCGATTCTCAATCGCGCTTACATCGAGAACGCGACTGCGCAGGCGCAGATTCCCACGGTCGTGGTGCCAAAACTTCTGAAGGTGGTGCGTCCCATCCACGAGTTCGTGAAGGTGGATGTCTTTTTGCCCGGTTGCCCGCCCTCGGCCGACACCTTTCACGCCGCGCTTACCGCGCTGGTTAACGGCGGCCCGCTGGATATTCCGGCGCTCACCCGCTTTGGAGCATAATGTAGCGCTGGTCTCCGGGCCGAGAGGCCGTGAAAGGGCACGACTTTAGTCGTGCCGAACGCGCCGGAGGCGCAACGGTTGTTAGCCCCGCGCTTTAGCGTGGGGTAGACAAGACATGAACGCGAAGCCCCGTAGGGGCGACGCAGGTTTTGAAAGGGCACGACTTTAGTCGTGCCGTAGAGGACCGAAAAAACGAGGGGCTTTAGCCCCTGCTGCAATAGTCGGAGTAACCTTTATGAGCCAGACCATCACCATCGATCCGGTAACGCGCCTTGAAGGCCACGGCAAGATCACCATCCAGCTCAACGACCAGGGCGAGGTGGAGAACGCGCACTTCCACGTCACGCAGGTGCGCGGCTTCGAGCGCTTCAGCGAGGGCCGGCCGTTTTACGAGATGCCGAGCCTCATGGCGCGCATCTGCGGCATCTGCCCGGTCTCCCATCTCCTGGCCTCCGCCAAGGCTTGCGAGGCCATCATGTCGGTGCGCATTCCGCACACCGCGGCGCAGTTGCGGCGCATGTTGAACCTGGCGCAAATGGTGCAGTCGCACGCGCTCAGCTTCTTCTATCTGGCCTCGCCCGACCTGCTGCTGGGCATGGAGTCCGACCCCAAGCTGCGCAATATTCTTGGGCTTGCCGCAGCCAAGCCGGAGCTGGGCCGCGCCGGCGTCGGCCTCCGCCGTTTCGGCCAGAGCATCATCGAATTGCTCGGCGACAAACGTGTGCATCCCGGCTGGGTTGTTCCCGGCGGCGTCACCGAGCCGCTCACCGCCGACAAGCGCAATAAGATTCTGGCCATGCTCCCCGAGGCCTACGCGGCGCTCAACCTTGCCCTGGGTGCGTATAAGAAGATCGCGAACTCCTTCAAGCCGGAGATCGAGGTCTTCGCCAACTTCCCGTCGAATTATCTAAGCCTGATCAACGAAGACGAGTCGATCGAGTTTACCGATGGCGCACTGCGGCTGATCGACGCGAACGGCGCCATTATCGAAGACGGCATGACCGCCAGCCGCTACGCCGAAGTCATCGGCGAGGCCGTGGAATCGTACAGCTACACCAAGTTCGCTTACTACAAGCCGCTCGGCTACCCCGATGGAAGCTACCGCGTGGGTCCACTGGCGCGCCTGAACATCGCTAAGCAAATGGGCACGCCAAAAGCAGAGAAAGAGCTAACCGAATTCAAGCAGTTGGCTTCAGGGCCGGTGGCAAGCTCGTTCTTCTATCACCACGCGCGGCTGGTCGAGATTCTTTTCGGAATTGAGAAGATCGAAGAGATCCTCAGTGACCCGAAGATCCTCGACAAGCACGTGCGCGCCACGGCGGGCGTCAACCGCCTGGAGGGCGCGGGCCAGGCCGAAGCGCCGCGCGGCGTTCTCCACCACCACTACAAGGTGGACGACAACGGCAAGATGGTCTGGGCCAATCTGGTGATCGCCACCGGGCAGAACAACAACGCCATGAACCGCGGCGTGCTGCAGGCTGCACGGAGTTATATCAAGGACGGCAAATTCACCGAGGGCATTCTCAACCGCATTGAAGCCGTGATCCGCACCTTCGATCCCTGCCTGAGCTGCTCCACGCACGCCGCCGGGCAGATGCCGCTCCAGATTTCGCTCGTCTCCGCCGACGGCGAAGTCGTGGATCGCGTCGCACGGCGATGAAGCTGTGCCGTGGCGCTGTCTTGAAAGGGCACGACTTTAGTCGTGCCGCCAGGCGGCAGATAGTAGTGCGGGCTTTAGCCCCCGAGGGAAAGTTCTTTCAACCACGAGCCTTCCCTCGGTGGCTAAAGCCGCATCCATTTTTGGCAATCGTACGGCACGGCTAAAGCCGTGCCCTTTCAAGGCTCCGAGTTGCCCATGACTCAACCCCCGATCCGCTGTCTCATCCTGGCCTGCGGCAACACCTTGCGCAGCGACGATGGCGTAGGCCCAAAGCTCGCCGCATGGGCAGAGGAGCGCTTTCGCCAGCAGCCCGATGTGCGCGTGGTCTCGCGTCAGCAGTGGACACCGGATCTCTCCGCAGACGTCGCGGAAGCCGAGTCAGTTCTATTCATCGATGCTTCGGTCAATTCACCGCCGGGACGCGTGAGCCTCGTCCCGGTTTCATCCCGCGTGGACAGCTCCGCGCCCGATTCGCATCATCTGAGCCCCAACCAGCTTCTGGGCCTGACCCGTTCCCTCTATGGCTCCATCAAATCCCACGCCATGCTTTTGACCGTGGGCATCGCCTCGACGGAACTGGGCGAAACCCTGAGCACTCCTGTCGAAGCCGCTCTTCCCCGTGCGCGCGGCATTCTGGAGAAGGCTGTTCTGCGGTTCCTCGGGAACTGAATCCGCACCCAACCCTCCGCGCGAGACAAAAAAGATGGCGGCTACAAACTCCGCAGCCGCCGACTAGAAGGAATAGACAAACTTAGAAAGCCGCTACCGTCTGCCGCAGGCTGTACGAACTCAACGTCTTGATGTAGTTGCCGCGATCGTACGGCGAAGTGTCCGGCACCGAACGGCGGCTGAGGCAGCCGCGCGTCTCGGCCAGCGAGGTATACTCGCGCTTCTCCAGCCAGTAGCGCAGGTCGGCCAGCACGCGGCTGATGTGGTCGATGCCGTGAATGTGCAGCGCCGACGCCATCTCGACTACGCTGCCACCGGCCATGACCGCCTTCAGCACGTCTTCGGCCGAATGCACGCCGCCGGTGATGGCGATGTCGCCCTTCAGGTGGCCAAAGAGGATCGCCGCCCAGTGCAGCCGCGGCAATAATTCGGACGGCGTGGAAAAGTGCAGCGAGGGCCGCACCTCCAGCGTCTCGATATCGAAGTCCGGCTGATAAAAGCGATTGAAGAGCACCACGGCCTTGGCGCCCGATTCTTCAAGCCGCCCGCACAGGTAGGGCAGGCTGGTAAACGATTGCGAAATCTTGACCGCAACCGGAACCTTCACCGACTTCGACACGCTCTCCACAAGATCAAGCAGTTGCTGCTCAAGCTCGGCCGAGGTTTGGCTGCGGTCGGTGGCCAGCGCAAACAGATTCAGCTCGATGGCGTGCGCGCCGGCCTCCTCAATTTCCTTGGCAAACCGCACCCAGCCGCCTTTGGTGGCTCCGTTCAGGCTGGCGATAATGGGAATCCCTGCCGCCTCCCGCGCGCGCCGCACGTGCTCGAGATAGCCTTCGTGCGTCATGCGGTAATCGCTCAATTCGGGCAGATAGCCGAGCGACTCGGCGAACGACTCCGTGCCGCGCGACAAGTCTTCGTCGAGCGTGCGCGACTCGAGCGCCAATTGCTCTTCAAAAAGCGAGGTGAGCACAATGGCCGCCGCACCCGCGTCTTCCATATGGCGAATGTTGTCGATCGATTCGGAGAGCGGCGTGGCCGCGACCACAATCGGGCCGCTGAGCTTGATGCCAAGATATTGCATGGAAATATCGGTCATTGTTCACCTCCGGCAGCCGCAGCCGCCAGCTTGTCTTCTGACTTTTCTTCGGGTTTTTCCGGCGGCGCGATGTTCGGCGTCTCGCCGCGGCCCGGCATCGCGGCGCGGGCCGAGTAGACGCGCCACCCGCGCTCCACGTCGTCCTGCGCTTCGCCAAGCAGTTTCGCGGCCAGCTCCGGATTGCTGCGCGCCAGCATGGTGTAACGCGCTTCGCGGTAGGCATAATCCTTGAGCCGGATCGAAGGCGCCTTCGAGTCGAGCTGGAAGGGATTCTTGCCCTCTTCGCGCAGCGCGGGGTTGTAGCGCATCAAGGGCCAGTAACCCGACTGGACTGCAAGTTTTTGTTGCTCCAGCCCGTGCACCAGGTCGTAGCCGTGAGCGATGCAGCTCGAATACGCGATGATGATCGACGGTCCGTCGTGCGCTTCGGCCTCCTGGAAGGCCTTGATGACGTGGGTGTCGTTGCTGCCCAGCGCCACCTGCGCCACGTACACCGATCCGTAACTGACGGCTTCCATGGCCAGGTCCTTGCGGCTGTTCGGCTTGCCGCTGGCAGCAAACTTCGCCACCGCGCCGCGCGGCGTGGACTTGGAGGCCTGGCCGCCGGTGTTCGAGTAGACGCCGGTGTCGAGAACCAGCACGTTCACGTTTTTGCCCGAACCGAGCACGTGATCGAGACCGCCGAATCCGATGTCGTAGGCCCATCCGTCACCGCCCAGGATCCACACGCTCTTGCGCACAAGGGTGTCGGCAACGGCCAGCAGATTCTTGGCATCCGAAGACCCGTTCCCGGCAAGTTTTTCGCGTAACGCATTTACACGCTCGCGTTGCTTTTCGATCTCGGCCTCGGTTTTTTGAGTAGCGCCGACCAGATCGGCGGCAAGCTCCGCGCCGATCGCCGGCGCCAGCCGCGTCACCAGCGTCTCCGCAAAGGCCTTCTGCTGATCCAGCGCCGCTCTCATGCCGAATCCGAACTCGGCATTGTCCTCAAAGAGCGAGTTCGACCACGTGGGTCCGCGGCCCTGCGCATTGAAGGTGTAAGGTGTTGTCGGCAGGTTGCCGCCGTAGATCGACGAGCAGCCCGTCGCATTGGAGATGTAGAGCCGGTCGCCGAACAACTGCGTGAGCAGCTTGATGTACGGCGTCTCGCCGCAGCCCGCGCAGGCGCCGGAGAACTCGAAGAGCGGCTGCAGGAGCTGCAGGTCCTTCACTTGTGAATGCGAGAGCTTGGCGCGGTCCACCTCGGGCAGCGCGAGGAAGAAGTCCCAGTTCTCGCGTTCCGGCTCGCGCAGCGCAGCCTGCGGCGTCATGTTGATGGCCTTCTTGCTGGCGTCGCTTTTGTTCTTCACCGGGCAAACTTCCACGCACAGCGCGCAGCCGGTGCAATCCTCCGGCGCCACCTGCAGCGTGTAGCGCTGGTCTTCCATGCCCTTCCACTTGGGCTTGGACCACTTGAACGTTGCCGGCGCCTTATCGCCCAGTTCGGGGCTGTAAATCTTGGCGCGAATTACGCCGTGCGGGCACACCATCGCGCACTTGCCGCACTGGATGCACAGGTCCTTGTCCCACACGGGAATGAACTGCGCGATGTTGCGCTTCTCCCACTGCGCGGTCCCTGAGGGAAACGCGCCGCCGGCGGGAAAGGCGCTGACGGGAATCAAATCGCCCTTGCCTTCGGCGATCTGGCCCAGCACGTCGTGCACGAACTGCGGCGCCTTTGAGGAGAACGCGCCCGCGAGGTCGAAGCTGGAGGTCGCGGCCGCGGGCAGCTCGACTTTCTCAAGATGCGCCAGCGCGTGATCCACGGCGGCAAAGTTCTTATCGACCACCGCCTCGCCCCGCTTGCCGTAGGTCTTCTGAATCGCCTTCTTGATCTGCGCGATGGCTTCTTCGCGCGGCAGCACACCGCTGATGGCGAAGAAGCAGGTCTGCATGATGGTGTTGATGCGCGTGCCCATGCCGGCCTCGCGCGCCACCTTGTAGCCGTCGATCACGTAAAACTCGATCTTCTTGCGCAACATCTCCTCTTGCGTGCTGTGCGGCAGCTTGTCCCACACCTCGGCCGCGGAGTAGGGCGAGTTGAGCAGGAAGACCGCGCCCGGCACCGCCGCCTCCAGCACGTTCATCTTCTCGAGGAAGCTGAAGTTGTGGCAGGCCACAAAGCTCGCCTTGGTGATCAGGTAGGTCGACCGGATCGGATTCGGCCCGAAGCGCAGGTGCGATGTGGTCATCGAGCCCGACTTCTTCGAGTCGTACACGAAGTATCCTTGCGCATAGTTCGGCGTCTCGCTGCCGATGATCTTGATGGAATTCTTGTTGGCGCCCACAGTACCGTCGGAACCCAGCCCGTAGAACAGTGCGCGCACCGTCTTCGGGTCCTCGGTCGAGAATTCGGGATCGTAGTCCAGGCTCGTGTGGCTCACGTCATCATTAATGCCAACAGTGAAGTGATTCTTGGGCGCCGTCTTCGTCAATTCGTCGAAGACGCCCTTGACCATGGCCGGCGTAAACTCCTTCGACGACAGGCCGTAGCGACCGCCGACGACCGCCGGCGCAGCGGCGAAGGGCAGGCTCGTGGCGTTCTCGCCCAGCACCGTCATAATGTCCTGATAGAGCGGTTCGCCCGCGCCGCCAGGCTCCTTGCAGCGATCGAGAATCGCAATCGACTTCACCGTCGCGGGCAGCGCGGCCAGGAATGCCTCGCTGTCGAAGGGCCGGTACAAGCGCACCTTCACCATGCCAACCTTTTCGCCCTGGCGCACGAGCGCGTCCACGGCTTCCTCGGCAGCCTCGGCTCCGGAACCCATCAGCACGATCACGCGCTCCGCGTCCTTTGCGCCGTAGTAGTCGAAGAGGCGATAGCTGCGGCCCGTAAGCTTGGCAAAGCGGTCCATCACCGACTGCACGATGCCGGGAACGGCCGCGTGGAACGGCGTGCACGCCTCGCGCGCCTGGAAGAACACGTCGGGATTCTGCGCCGTTCCGCGAATGAACGGGCGATCCGGCGAAAGCGCGTTCTGGCGGAAGGCGATCAGGTACTTGTCGTCCAGCAATCCGCGCAGCGTCTCGTCGCTGATGGGCTCAATTTTGCCCACTTCGTGCGAGGTGCGGAAGCCATCGAAGAAATGGATGAAGGGAATGCGCGACTCGAGCGTGGCGATCTGCGCCACGGTGGCAAGATCCGTTACTTCCTGCACCGAATTCGAAGCCAGCATCGCCCATCCCGTCGAGCGGCAGGCCATCACGTCGCTGTGATCGCCGAAGATCGAAAGCGCATGGGTCGCCAGAGTGCGGGCCGTCACGTGCATCGTAGCCGGGGTCAGCTCACCGGCAATCTTGAACATGTTGGGAATCATCAGCAGCAGGCCCTGCGAGGCCGTAAACGTGGTGCCAAACGCTCCGGCCTGCAACGCGCCGTGCAAGGCGCCGGCCGCGCCGCCTTCACTCTGCATCTCCTCTACGATGGGTAATGCGCCCCAAATGTTTTTCTTCCCCTCCGATAGCCATTGATCGGCCCACTCGGCCATCGGCGACGAGGGGGTAATGGGGTAGATGGCAACGACTTCCGAGAGTCGATAGGCGACCGAAGCCGCAGCCTCGTTCCCGTCCAATATCACAGTCTTTTGTTCACTCATTCGTTTCACTCCACAGGGCGGCTGTTGGGAACATCGGCCGCTATCTTGAGTCTCTGCAATGAGGCGGTTAGCCGCAGTGATGGGAGGCACACGGGGGGGGCAATTCCCGCATGGTGAAACGATGTTCACAGCGTGCAACGCGGTGTGGATGGGGTAGAGTGCCGTGCTAGCCGTAATACTGTTCACTTGATTGATCGAATCGCAGTCAGAACGAAACGCCGTGCCCCATCCTTTTCGCGCTTTTTGCGAAAAGGGTGGGATTGGCAGACGCTTCCCCGGCGTGCAGGTTCCCTATTGATCCGGCAAGTAAACAATGACACCCCGTGCCCCATCCATTCGCCGTATTTCTGGCGAATGGGTGGGAAACCTCAGCACTATTTAATTGCCGGATCAATAAGTGAGCAGCATCGGGCCTAGCCGCCGCCTCCCTCGCAGACGGTGAAATCAGCTCCCAAAGGAGGCGCAATACGTTAGCCCCAGCCGCAAGACCGGAGATTCAATGTGCGTCTCCGCATCGCAGCCCGCGCGAGCGGGCGGAATACGGTAGCCCCAGTCGCAAGACTGGGGAACGCCGCGACGCGCAAATGCCAGCCCGCTTCAGCGGGCGAAAGAACCATCCGCAGACCGTCAAAGAAACGATCCGCTCGTGTCGCTTCCTCGCCCTTGCGCAATCGCTTCCCGCCGTGCATCATAAGGGTCAATTCAACTTTCATTGAAAGCAGGAGCCTGAAAAATGCCCGTTCCCGTCTTGAAAGCGACCACCGCCCATAGCGAAACCTTTGCCGGAGTCACCTATCACATCGACGGTGAGCTTGTACCGGTGCTGCATCTTGAACTCAGCGGCATGCCAGTCTATTTCGAACACTACATTCTGCTCTGGAAGGACCTTCGTGTCCGGATCGGCATCAGACCCCTGGCTGGCGCTCTCAAGCGCGTTCTGGCCGGGATGCCCGTCTTCCTGACCGAGGCCAGCGGTCCGGGACAGATTGGATTCAGCCGCGATGGCGCCGGCCATATCTTCGCCATCCATCTGAACCGGGGCGAGGGAATCGACATGCGCGAGCATCAGTTCCTCGCCGCCACCGGCAGCGTTGGCTACACCTTTACGCGCGTGAAGGGCGTATCGAATATGCTGCTCGGAGGCACCGGGTTCTTTATCGACCACTTCCGCGCCCAGGATGCCGAAGGCATTGTGTGGGTACATGGCTACGGGAATGTCTTTGAACTCACGCTGGGCGCCGGAGAGCAGATCGACATCGAGCCCGGCGGGTGGATTTACAAGGACCCTTCGGTGCAAATGGAAACGCAATTCCAAAAGCTGACGACGGGATTGTTCGCCAGCGCCGGCAACCTGGTGTGGAACCGCTTCACCGGACCCGGACGAATTGGCATTCAGTCCATGTACGTGCACATGCCAACAGCGGAGTAGCTCGCGGATTTCCGATGCGAGTGAGGATCGACCGACGGAGGACATCGTGGCAAGCGACGACTGCACAAAACATCCGCAGCGAATTCAGATCCAGCAACACACGTTCATGGGAATGGCGTGGTGTGGCGCATGGCTGTTCACCATCGGCTATCTGCATCTGGATTTCTGGAGAGGCCTTCTGGCCATCTTCTTGTGGCCTTACTATATCGGCGCCCACTTCAGCGCCCTGACGCACTGATCGCATCCGGCACAGTTCTGCCCGCAGTCAGCGCCCGATTACGCCAGCAGCGCCGCCACCTTCGGCATCCACTCCGAGATGGGGATCTGCTGCGGGCACAGTTCCTCACAATTGCCGCAAGCGATGCATGCCCCTGCGCGCTGCTCCTCCTTGAGCACAAACTTGTAGCGGAACCGCGCCGCGCCCACGTCGTCGTAGGTGTGGGCGTAGTTGAAGAAATCGAAGTTGACCGGAATGTTCAGGCCGTTGGGGCACGGCATGCAGTAGCCGCATTGCGTGCACGGAATCGTAATCCTTGCTTTGTACTGCTCGCGCACGCGCGCAAAGATCTCCTGGCCGGCTTCCGTGATCTTGCCCACCTCGGCCGCATCGGCGAAGCGCAGGTCCTCGACCACCTGCTCCACGGTGCTCATGCCGCTCAGCACCACCGAGACCTCGGGCTGATCCCACACCCACTCGAAGGCCAGTTGCGCCGGGCTGCGCCGGGCTGGGTCGCTGGCCAGAGTCTCGGCGATAGCCGGCGGCGGATCGGCCAGCCGCCCGCCCATCAGCGGCTCCATCACCACCACGGCCAGACCTTTTTCCGCGGCCAGCTTGAGCCCGCGCGTGCCTGCCTGGTTCTCCGTGTCCATGTAGTTGTATTGAATCTGGCAGAAGGTCCACAAGTCGCTCCCGTTCACGATCTCTGCGAAGCTCTCGTAGTTATCGTGGAACGAAAAGCCGAGATGCCCGATGCTCCCGTCGGCCATCGCACGCTCGGCTTCGCGCAGCAGGTTGTTCTTAACAACGATGTTGCGCCAAAAGCTCTTGTTCAGCGAATGGATCAGGTAAAAATCGATGTGGTCGGTGTGGAGCTTGCCGAGCTGCTCATTCAGGAAGCGGTCGAAGTCCTGCGGCCCCTCGACCATCCAGGTGGGCAGCTTCGTCGCCAGCCGAACCCGCTCGCGATAGCCATCTTTTAGCGCCTTGCCCACCAGAAGTTCGCTCTTGCCTTCGTGATACGGGTACGCCGTGTCGACGTAGTTCACGCCCGCATCGATGGCGTGGCGCAACATGCGAATCGCCTCCGCTTCATCGATGTTGGCGCTGCCGCGCTCGCCATTTGCACACGGTAACCTCATGCAGCCAAAGCCCAGCGCCGATGCCTTCCATCCAGCTTGCCAAACTTGCGATATTGCATGGACCGCCCCTTTCGCATCCCAGATGCAAAGAGGGAATTCTACACCCAACGGCGCGGTGGGGCTGTGAGGTGGGCCGGCCATGGTTTCTCGATAGAGGATTCACGATGCGGGATTCTCCGGCAAAGATTGCCTGCATCAAAGGATAGTGAGCCTGCGCGGCCTTGGGAATCGACAGGTGTGGCGCGAGCAACATGACACCGCTGGCATCCGGGCGGACGGAATCGGATTTGGAACTTCGCTGCGTAAGGCCGCGTAAATTAATATGCGTCTTTGTGGTTGAGCGCAGCTGGTTTGGCGTTCTGGCCTTTCCTATCATTCTCGAATCTGGACGACACGAATGAAATCCCTATCGTCAAAAATTGTTCTAGCCGGCGTGGTTCTGCTTCTTGCCCTTATGGCTCTGCTTGCGGGCGGGGCTGCGCGGCGCGAGTCCGTCACCATTGATGAAGTGGCGCACATCGGGGCGGGCGTGAGCGCTCTGCAGAAGCTGGACATGCGGATGAACGAGGAACACCCTCCGCTGGCGAAGGTGCTGGCCGCAACGCCGCTTGTGATTCGCGGCGTGCGCGCCGATTATTCCAATGTATCGTGGACGTTCAGCGGCAGTGGAATGTTCAAGGAGATGCTTGGCGAATGGGTCTTCGGCCACTGGCTGATCGCGCAGTGGAATGAGCCGATCGCGACGGTCTTTTGGGCACGCCTGCCGATGCTTCTGTTGACGCTTGTCTTGGGGATCGTGCTCTTTCTCTACGGCTCACGCCTGAGTGACGGGTGGGGCGGACTGCTGAGCCTTTGCGCTTACGCCACCATGCCGGTCATGCTCGCATTCGGCCCCTTGGTCGTGACCGACATCGCCATCACATTGTTCTTCGTGCTGACGTTGTGGACCTTCGCCAACATGTGGCGGTCGCCATCGCGTGGTACGATCCTCGGATTCGGCCTCGCCTTTGGCGCGGCGCTGCTTTCGAAGTTTTCCGCGGGACTCCTATTCTTCTGTTTTCCTGCATTCATTCTCAGCCTCCGCTGGCGTCCGGCGCCGGAACAGCCGCGAGACAAAGCGGAGTTGCGGGCATGGCGCCGTTTGCGATTGCGGAATCTCGCGAAGGGCATCTTTCTGGCGGCACTCGTGGTCTATGCCGTCTACTTTGTCCTCTCGTGGAACGAGCCAACCGACTCTCTGGGTTTTCTGGGACACAACATGGCGGCCCTGCTGCTGCGCAGATTGCTGATGCCACTCTGGATCTACCTGCGCGGTCTGATGCTTTTCGCCCTTACTGGGAAGCCGGCGGCTTTCATTCTTGGGCACTCGTACCCGCATGGCGTGTGGTTCTACTTTCCGGTCTTGTTCCTGCTGAAGTCCCCGTTAGCCTTTCTGCTTTTGCTGGTTCTCGCGCTTGCCGTTGGCCTGGTGGCAAAGTTCCGTCCGGTACGCCTCGCCGCGATCCCTGAAGGGATGGAGTTGCATTGGCGGGCGGTGTGGGTTTTCCTCGTGGTTTACAGCGGCGCATGTATCCTCAGCCGATTCCAGTTCAGCATCCGCCACTTCTCGGTTTCCCTGGCGCTGCTGATCCTCCTGCTGGCGCCGCTGCCGCGCACGCTGGAGTTGCTGCGACGCTCGGGTTGGCCTGCCGCCCGCGCCGGCGTATGGCTGACGGCCGCGTTGGCGCTGGCGTCCATGGTAACGGCCGTGCGCGCCTATCCCTACTACTTTCCATTCTTGAACTCATTGAGCGGCGGCCGCCCCGGCTACGAATTGATCAGCGATTCCAATCTCGACTGGAACCAGGGCCTGTTCGACGTCGAGGAATTCGTGCGACAACACGGCCTCAGCCACGTTTTGATGGATTCGTATGGGTTTTCGGAGATCTTGGTGTATGTCCCTGAAGCGCGATTGTGGAATTGTCAGGAGGCTGCGCCGGAGGATGGCGGCCAGTGGGCCATTGTCTCCGCCAACATGATCGAGGACAGTCACAACTGTGTCTGGCTCTTGCAGTTTCCCCATGAGGCCCTGGCAGGCGGCAGCATGGTTGCTTTTGAACTCCCCGGCGTGATTCCTGCGGCGGGAACTCCTGGCGGTCCGCCATTGCCTGAGAACTATCACAAATTCGCAAACATTCCTTTGTCTGGAGACACCCGGCTCATTTTTTTCAACATGATCCGCGATCCACAACAATTACAACCTACTTGGGACCACTTAATGGCTCAGTTTGCGGAGACGCAGAAACAAGAAAAAAGCGCAAAGGCCAAGAGATAGGGCGCAGTCCGCAGCGAGCGGCCGGCGTAAGATTCCATGTTTTGCGGATAGGTTCTTATTGAATGCTGTATAAATAATGCAATACACTAGGGCAAAGAAAAAGGCAGCTCGGACTGGGCCATGCAGCCGCGCAGTTTTGCTGGACAATTGCGTATGACCTCGATGGAGTTGAGGAC
>Ga0182030_10000249_pt1 | contig 95529 bp, 80 predicted proteins | sample 812S3MmetaG_FD_121299 | JGI IMG/M metagenome (GOLD analysis project Ga0182030, IMG submission 121299) | Permafrost microbial communities from Stordalen Mire, Sweden - 812S3M metaG (Illumina Assembly) | ecosystem: Environmental > Terrestrial > Soil > Wetlands > Permafrost | place: Sweden...
CGATCGCCCGCGCCCTGTGCCTCGCACCCAAGATCATGCTGTTCGATGAGCCTACGTCCGCCCTCGATCCTGAAATGATCCAGGAAGTGCTGGAGATCATCATGCACCTGGCGGACTCCGGCATGACCATGATCTGCGTGACTCATGAGATGGGTTTCGCGCGCCGTGTCGCGGACCGCATCGTGTTCATGGATCGCGGTGAAATCGTCGAACAAGGAACGCCGGATCAAATGTTCGACAGTCCCGAGACCGACCGGCTGAAGACGTTCCTGAGAGCGGGACGTTGATGCGGTTTCCATGGTCCGATCGCCGAATCCCGCGGGCGCTCACGCCCTGCACCTAGCCCCGGTTACAACAGTAGTTGGTAAGAAGCCGGGATAATTGTGATGTTTGGGCACGCAAGGGCGCCCACGGTGCTCTGCATGAACGTGATGGCGGGCGACAGCCCTCCAATAGGGCAACAGGTGTTCCCAAGCGTCAGGTTGTTTGTCTCTCCGGTGTATCCGGTCGGCGAGCAGGACGGAGGCTTCGTAGTGCCGTTGTCTATACTGGCAAGGACACGAATCGTCGCTCCGGCATTGAAGACAGCCTCCGCTCCATCGCCGTCGCCGATAATGTTGAACTCAGCGGCCTGCCAGCCGCTGGCGAGGTTCAATACGCTGTCGGCGCCATTGGTCGAGTACAGGGCGCCGCCAACGGACATCGTCACCGTGTCATCGCCCGCGTCGGTGGCTTGGCCGGTCAGGTCCAAGTTGCCGAGATTCGATATTGGTTGAGCCGGCACCGCGGCGGCGGAGCTGTTCTTCCAGCAACCGGTTTTGTACGTATTCCAGCCTGCGGGGCAGGGCACCGTCGACGATGTGTAGTTGAGCAGCCAATACTGCATGAAGGCGGCGGCGGACGTGGTCGAGTAGATGAACTGCTGCCAGCCTTTGCAGGTGACCGGGGTGCCGGCCGGGTTGCACGCGGTCGTGGTGAAGAAGCTGGAATTGATCTGTAGGGAAAACCGGTTCGAGAATCCGTTATCCGATTCGCTAGTGACGTTCGTGGTGCGTGGGAACGAGCCGACGGCGGAGGAGACGTAAGTGGATCCCGAGACCTGCGCCGAAAAATCGGTGCCGTCGCCCACCATTTCGTGCGGTGTTCCGTGAGTTGGGATGTAGGGGATCTGCGGTGCCACCGTGCATGGAACTTCCGTCCATGCGGTATCTGGATACGACGCCTTGAAACATCCCTTCTTCGGCAAGCCCTGTTTCAACAGGGCTTTTCGCCACTCGAGCCTCACCTGTGCGTCGGACTGCACCGGCGATGTCGGCAGCGACGGTTGTGCCAAGACGGAGTGAATCGAGACGGCGACGACAATCAAGCAGATTGCCGCCATTTGAACGGGCTTGATAATGGAGTTGTACCCGGCAATGGGAGTTTTCATGACATATGCCGCATCGACCCGACCCCATCCCGCTCCTAAAAGATGCTCAGGGAGGTGATGTTCGGTACCGAGCTCGCGGGCCCGGCACACCCGCTAGTCGTGACATTAATTTGCCGACCAGCTGTGAACGCCGCCAGAGCGGTAGCGTACAAGTCTCTGCCATTCGGATTTCCTGAGGCGGAAAAATCGATCCACACATCGTCATTGCCCGTGTAACTACATGAATTATTCACGGATGAGGTTGCGGGCGAGAATGTAATTATGGCTCCGCTATGCGCCGCGGCCATGTAAATACTCAGCCGCGTGATAGTCACGGAGTCCGCGCTCCCTGTCCATCCGAGCGTCGGCATCAGCAGCGTCACCGCAGCAACGCCGAGCGTCGAGCGTCGGATTTTTTTTGCGATAGGCATAGTTATCCCTCCCCAGTCGTTTGCAACCGATCATAAACCGGGAGCAGCGTGTTGCGGCGCGCGAAACTTCGTCTTTTGATTTCCTTTCCAACTTTAGATTTCTTGACACCCCCGCGCCGACACTTTGGGCACTTTCGACACCAGTCAAGTGGGGCGACGAGTAAGCGTCCGCAAGAGCTCTCCGATTCCAAAAGTCCAAGGCGGGATCGCATCGCAATAATTCACGTGGTTGATGAGAGACCCGAGCTCAGGAGTGCTAATTATCACGCGATCGCCGACATGGTGTGTAAATCCCATGCCGGGGCCGTCACGATCTTGGGTGGGCGCGAATAGCGTACCCAGAAACAGCATCAGGCCGTCAGGATACTGGTGGTGGGGGCCGATGGTCTGTCGTACCAACTCGCTCGGTTCACGGCTGATCTGGCTCATGGAGCTGCGTCCCTCCAGCCGATAGCCCTCGGTTCCCTCTACGGTCAACGTCACCAGTGACCCGCGAATGGTCTCTGGCGTGAAGCGCTCGTCAAACAGACGAATCGCAGGGCCGATGGCGCACGCTCCATTGTTGTCTTTGGCCTTGCCCAAGAGCAACGCACTGCGGCCTTCGATGTCCCGCAAGTTGACGTCGTTCCCGAGGCTCGCACCGAGCGTCTCACCACGACTGTTCACCGCCAGAACAACTTCGGGCTCGGGATTGTTCCAAGCGGATGTGCGCAGGATGCCGATTTCCGAGCCGCTGCCCACCGAGGAAAGCGGCGCGGCTTTGGTGAAGACTTCGGCGTCGTGACCCCAAGCCACTTCCAGGTATTGCGACCAGATCCCAAGGGATAAAAGCCGCTCTTTCAACTGCGCGGCCTCATCGGAGCCCGGTTTGATCTCCGACCATTCCGACCCGATCGCATCGGCAATTGCGCTACGGATTTCCGCCGCCCGATTTGGGTCGCCGCGCGTGCGCTCCTCAACGACCCTCTCAAGCATGCTCACGGCAAAGGTCACCCCACAGGCTTTGATGACTTGCAAATCACACGGTGCGAGCAGGTGCGGAGCGGGGCAGGAGGCTGCGCTCCGAACGCCCATCGAAGCCTCCGTGAGTTCCTGCAAACTGCACAGTGGCCGACTACGATCCACGGTGGCCAAGCGTTGCGGGAGATTCCGAAGGTCGAGCAGAGCGCTCATGGTGGGTGCGACGTGACTGAGGTCAAACACGCCGTCAGCACCGAACAGCACTATGCGGGGCCCGGGGGCGGGGCCGGGCTGCCAGATTCGTCCTACGAACAGGCCCTCATCGACCGTATCGATCGGGAATATTTCTGCCGCGAGGCGTGTCAGTTCGCTGGCGCCTTGCGAGGAACCTGAATGGGGGGCGTCAGGACGCGTATTCAGGTTCCTCGCGGTCGAGCACGCGCCTGATGGCGGTGAGATGCTTCTCGGCATAAGCATCGTAGGCCGGAATCATCTCGGCGACGCTCTGGGCGATCTCACCCGGAACAGCACGCAGCGGACGTTGGGCAGACATCGCCAGCATTTGCCGCTCGCATGTTTGTTCAAGGTAGTACAGCCGGTCGAACGCGGCAGCGACGGTTGGGCCCACGACGATCGGCCCATGATTGCGCATCATCAATATATTATTGTCGCCGAGTAAGGCCGCCTCGCGATCACCCTCGGCCGTCGAGAATGCCGGCCCTTGGCAAGTCTCGTCGTACGCGATCTTGCCGTAGAACTGCAGACCGGCGAGGAATACCGGTTCGACCACGGCGTTATCGATGAGACACAGCGCAGTCGCGTAGGGCGAATGCGTGTGCAGCACGGCGCGGGCATTTCTGTTTCGACGATGGATCGGCGCGTGCAGACAGAATGCAGACGACTCTACGGTTCCCTCGCCTTCCACGATGCGTCCGTCGAGATCGCACAAGAGCAGGCTGCTTGCCGTCACTTCCGACCAGAACAGACCTTCGGGATTGACCAGAAAAAGATCGTCGGAACCGGGCGCCAGCACGCTGTAATGATTGCAAACACCCTGCTGATATTTCAGCCGCGCAGACCAGCGCAGTGCCGCGGCGAGATCGATGCGAGCTTGTTTCAAAGCGGCGGTCATGTCAGAGACCTGTCATATCATCCGGCCGCGTTTTGGTGAATACCGGGCGCATGGTCTCGAGCCCATGATCGATGTGCCTATCGACCTCCTCGAGCATCAGATCAAGGTCCTCGCCCAGTGCCCGCGCGAGATATTGACGATGCATGGATTCACTATCCGGTCCCCCCGGCATGGCGCGATGAAGAATGAATCCTACCTGCATTCGACGCGCGACGTGCCGCCACGTGGATAACAGCAGTTCGTCTCCGGAAAACTCATAGGGAAGACTGTGAAAATCCATCTCCGCCAGCATTTCGGCGGCGAAGTTACCGCTGCTTCCCGCGACGAGCAGTGCCTCGTATTTGCGCACAAGCTTGAGCTTGAATTCGGCATCGCGACGTGGCCATACCAGCGTGAAGGCGTATTTCTCCAACACGCGACGCAAGCCATACGCCTGCGCGACAGCCTTCTCATCCATGACCGTCACATAGGTTCCGCTATAGGGTTGGCTGACCAGCAACCCTTCGTCGATGAGTTCGCGGATTCCCTCCCGGATGGGACCGCGGCTGACCTGAAAGCGCGCGGCAAGATCCTGTTCCGTGATCTTGTTCCCCGGCGGCAGTTCGCCCGACAAAATTGCCTCACGCAGCGCATCCACCACCTGAGTGCGGCGCGTGACCGCCGGAAGCGGCTGGATGGATTTGAGATTTTTCATGCGCGCGACGGTGTCAGACGAGCCCCTAGTTGTCAACAATCAAACGCTTATGAACTCATCTCGTTGCAGTTCCATAACATGACGGAAGGTTCGTCCGATGGGCTCGACATCGTTACGGTGAAGACAGGTCGGCACCAAGAGGAGGATGCCATGGCGCGCTTTGGACGCATCGACTCGCACCGATGGGGTGGCGGACCGAAGCGCCGCGGCTACCCGTACTGCGTTCATCCCGGCGTCCGCCCGAATGCAGACTTCGACCAGCGGGATACCGCGCGCGTCGGGGTCGGTCACGAGCCTCGCTTGCAGCCCTGGCGTGTGATCGAGCACGCTTAGAAGCGCGGTTGCGATCTCGCTCCAGTATTTGAGCCGAAGCTTATCGTCCGTCGCGGCGAAGCGCTGTAACGCCAAGAGCAGTCCAACGATCTGCTCCTTGCCCGGCTTGCACGATCGGCCGATTCCGTTGCGCGGTACACGGCCCAATTCGCTCTTGTCGATGATCTGTTTCGGAGGTTGCCATTGGTCGTACTCGTAGTCCAAGTCGAGCTGTTGCAGCAGCGCGGAGGCGATGAGGCGGCGTCGACCACAAAGAATTCCGGAACCCGACGGACCCTTCAGAGCCTTGCCCCCGCTGAACGCCACGAGATCCGCACCTTGCTCGATAAAGTGCCGCAAATTGGCCACCGGGGGCAGCTCGGCAGCCGCATCCACCAGCACCGGCAGACCGGCCGAATGTGCGACCTCGACCACCAGCGGCAGGGCCGGGCGCGAATCAGGACGCGCCACGTAGAGCACGCCCGCCGTGTTCTCGGTAATAGCGTCCGCAATCTCCCACGCCTCGGTATCGCGGATGCCGACCCCAACCACACGGTCCGCAACGCCGACTTCGATGAGCCGGCCGCCCGCCGCCCGGACGGCGTGATCATAGGAATTGCGATGGCTGTACGGCACCAGGAATTCATGCGGCATTTGGGCAGTATCGGGGAGCTTTCCCATGCGGCTGGCATCCAAGCCGGCCATGCACGCGGCCGCGCCCAGCAAGAGCGCTGCGGAGGCCCCCGTCGTCACCATGCCCGCTTCCGCTCCCGTGCATTCGACGATGATCTCGCAGGCGCGGCCCTGCAACTCAGGGATGTCGAAGCACACCTGCGATGCCGTAGCCATGGCCTCCGCCACGTCAGGATCGATTGGACTACCGCTGTGAGGCGTGATGGATCCCGCCGCATTGATGATGGGGGAAATTCTGAGCGATTCGAAAACGTTCATAAACCTATCGCGCTTGACTGTCACCAATATAATTGTTAACAATTAAACTCGCAATTCGGGGAGCACGGAAGCGAAAGCGGGGAAAGGGAAGGGCACCGGGTTGAGGTTATTAACTTCGAACCAGGGAGTGCAAAACCATGGGCCAAGCCATGTTGAAGTGGCTGTCTCTTCGCGGGCGGTCGCCTCGAGATAGCCGGATTGGTTTCTTTCTCGTGGTAGGGCTGCTCGCGTCGCCCCATTCGAACTACGCCGAAGCCGACGAGCCAGCGGCCTCCGAGTCCACGCTGGAGACGGTCATCGTCACCGCACAACGGCGTAGCGAGAGCTTGCAGGTGGTGCCGATTTCAATGAGCGCCATCACTGGCGAGTCGCTCGACAACCTAGGCCTTACGCGCTTCGATCAATACGCGGCCATGGTTCCCAATCTCTCCCTGGGCACCGGGGCCGGTTCCGGCGGTGCCGGCACCGGATTCGGAGTATCCACCACCAAGACCATCACGATTCGCGGTGTGTTCGGCGACAACACCACGGGCGTGTATCTCAATGACAGTCCGGTCCCGCCCTCGATGGATCCGCACCTCCTGGAGCTCGAGCGCATCGAAGTGCTGCGCGGGCCACAGGGCACACTGTTCGGTGCCGGTTCCATGGGAGGCACGGTACGCTTCGTGGCGCGCGAACCTTCGGCGGACCTGGTGTCGGGCAAGGTCGAAGCCGAGGGGTCTTATGTGGATCATGGCACCGCCGGTTATTTGGTCAACGGTACGGTGAACATCCCGTTGATCCAGGACAATCTCGCGTTGCGCGTGAGCGCGCTCTCGAGCTTCGACCCCGGCGTATTCACCCGGACTTGGGGCGGCCCCCCCGACCCGCGGTCGCCGAGCCTGCCCTATCCCCCGGGCGGCGCGCCCACACCCGGTAGCACGGATCATGTCGGCTCGCAGCAGAACACCGGTGTCATGGCGACCCTGCGGTTTACTCCCGAGGTCGTGCCGGGCCTCACGGTCACTCCCATGTTCATTTACCAACGATCGATCAGCAATGCCTATCCGGTAGCCAACTATTCAGCCGACAATTTCGTTCAGTATCAGCCATACGATGTGCCCGAAGGCGTGGGCGACACGTGGAATTTCGAGAGCCTCACTCTCAAGCAAGATTTGAGCTTCGGCCGCTTCATCGTGCTCGGTAACCATTTCTATCGAAATGGCTTCGATCTTGAGGATGGCACTCAGGCCACCTCGCAGGTGTTCTATAGTCTTCCCTACTACGTGCCCGCGCAGATCATCGACAATCTATATTTCCACGATTGGACCAGCGAGGCGCGGTTCGAATCGGCGGTCCCGGGTCCCGTACAGTTCGTTGCGGGGGCGTACTGGAACCAGGAAGAGCGCTTCTATTACCAAAACTATAACGCGCCGGGCTTCAACGCTGCGACCGGGGGCATCTACGGCACCGATCTCGTTTTCCTGCAATACACGCCGAACGCCGATCATCAGCGGGCGGCGTATGCCGATGTGACCTACTCGCCGATCAAGGCACTGCAATTCTCGGCTGGTATCCGGGTCGCGCGCCTCGAACACGACGGCACCTACATCGCGAGCGGACCGCTCAACGGTGGCGTTTCCAACAACTTTGCCGCGCACGAGGAGACCGATCGCGCTCCGCGTTACACCGCAAAGTATCAAGTTACCACAGACCAGATGATCTACGCGTCAGCTGCCAAAGGGTTCCGGATAGGCGGTACCAATCCGTACGTGCCCCCCGAGTGCGATGCGGCTCTCGCCGCTCTCGGGATCACCAACGGCCACGAGTTCAAATCAGACTCGTTGTGGAGCTACGAGCTCGGCTTGAAGAGCGCGTGGCTCGACAACCGAATAAGGACTCGCGTGGCGGTCTACGATATCGTGTGGAAAAATACCCAGCACTCGGTAGTGCTGCCTTGCTATTGGAGCATCGTCTCCAATATCGGCCAGACCAGCAGCAAGGGCTTCGAGCTCGAGATCGACGCCGCGCCGATCGAGCATCTGACCCTGAATCTGTCGACCGGCTTCGAGAACGCGAAGGTCACGGAGGGCTCGGTCGAATCGAACACCGTGCCGGGAGAGGACCTGCAGAACACCCCGCGCTGGACCGCGGCCGCCACGGCGCAATATTCCGTTCCATTCGGGCAGCGTACGGCATTCGTGATCGGGGAATACACCTATACTGACGATCGGGTGAGCTACAACAACACGACCGCCGGCCTAGAATTGCCGGCGTACAAACAGGTCAGTGTGCGTGCCGGAGTCGACCAAGGCCCGTGGCGGGCGTCGCTGTTCGTCGAGAATCTATTCAATACGCTCGGCGTCATCGGAGATCTGCTGCCCGATACGGCACAGGCGCCCGATCGGCCCCGCTTGTTCGTCACGCGACCGCGAACCATCGGAATCCAAGTGCGCCGAACCTTCTGACCGGAGCCGAGCATGAGCGCTCACATTGCATCCGAATTCGATCCGGTGCTGCTGTCCGTGCTGTCGAGCCGGATCCAGTCGATCATCCGGGAGATGACCAACACGGTCATGAAGGCCAGCCGCTCGAGCGTCATCAAGAATGGCCGGGACATGTCGTGCGGAATCCTGACCTTCGACAACCGCTTGGTCTCAGTGGAGGAAGCATTGCCGATTCACGTCACGGCGCTCGAGCTCACCACGAAGCCGATCGTTGAGCTCTTCGACGATATCCGTGAGGGCGATGCGTACCTGAACAACAGCCCCTACTTCGGCGGCACGCATCATGCCGATTTGACCGTGTGTGTTCCCGTATTCTTCGACGGTACGCCGCTCTTCTGGACCCTGTCGCGCTCGCATCACGCCGATATCGGTGCGCCCGAACCCACCACGTATCTGCCGTATGCCCCGACGATTTATCAAGAAGGCATGCACTTTCCCTGCGTGCGTGTGCAGCAGGACTACCGGGACAAGGCCGATATCATTCGCATGGCCCGCCAGAAAATACGAGTGAGCAATATTTTCTATGGCGATTATCAGGCGCAGGTGGGCGCCTGCCGCACCGGGGAGCGACGGCTGAAGGAACTTGCCTCAAAGTACGGCCTGGATACCGTCAAGCGGTTCATCGAGGCCTGGATGGAATACGGTGAGCGGCGCGCGATTGCGGCCATCTCCAAGCTCCCCTCCGGCACTTATACCTACTCGGTCCGCCACGATCCGGTGCCAGGAGTCGCCGACGAGGGTATTCCCATCAAGGCGGTGGTCACCGTCGATGCCGCAAAGGGTTTGATCACGGTCGATGCGCGCGACAACCCCGACATGGTGGCGGGCGGATTGAATTTGTCCGAAGCGTGCGCGATTGCCGCCTGTCGTATCGGAGTCTTCTATAACGTCGATCCGGAGATGCCTCACAATCATGGCAGCGCCAGCCGGATCGTGGCGTTATTGCGCGACGGTTGCGTCGTCGGGCGGCCGATCTACCCGGCGGGGACCTCGGTCGCCACCAGCAATTGCATGGAGCGCCTCGCGAACGCGGTGCAGTGCTCGTTCACTCGAATGGGCGCTCCGTACGGAATGGCGGAGGGCGGCGGCAATTTTTCCGCAGCGCTCGGCGTCGTGTCAGGGTCGGACACGCGCCACGGAGAGCTCGTTTCATACATCACGCAGTTCATCATGGCGCTCTCCGGCGGTCCCGGGCTCTCCGGTCATGACGGCTGGCTGACCTACGAAGCTTCCTCCGGTAACGGCACGATGGTTTGTGACTCGGTGGAGGTGAACGAAGCTATGTATCCCGTCGTATTCGGCGAGCGGCACATCGCCCTCGACACCGCCGGTGCCGGGCAATGGTGTGGAGCACCCGCGACGAGCGGTACGTATCGATCTCTCGACGGGGACATCTTGGTGTACTACTGCGGCGACGGCGGCACCTTTCCTGCCGGCGGCGTCTTGGGGGGTGAGCCGGGAGCGACATGTGGCACCTGGAAAAAGCGCACCGACGGCACGGTCACCCGGCTGCCTGACTTTCACCACGAGACGTTCACTTCGCACGAAGAGGTGCTTTATCGCACGTGCGCGGGCGGCGGCTATGGCGACCCGCGGGAGCGCGACCCGGAGCTCGTCTGCCTGGATGTGAACCGCCGCTGGTTCAGCCGTGAACGAGCGCTCAGCGTGTTTGGCGTGGCGCTGAGGTTGGCCGCGAACGGCATGGACTATGAGGTCGACGCAGCACACACCGCCGAGCTGCGAGCCACGCTCCGCCTGCGGCAGGCCGTATGAAGCGAGCCCGAAGGGCCGCGGTGCCACGCTTTTTCGCCTTGTTGATCCTTCTCGGTGCGGTGGGCACCGTGCGAGGCGAGGCCGAGGCGCCGATCATCGTCGGGGCGGCGATCGCGCTCAGCGGGCCGATCGCCCCCTATGACGACGGTCCCTACAAGGCGGTGCAACTCGCCATCGATGACATCAACGCCCATGGCGGGCTGCTGGGCCGGCCGTTGAAGCTCGTCACGTCGGACACCAAATCGGACATCTCCTACGGCGCCACCGCGGCCCAGAATGTCATCGATAAGGGGGCCTCGCTCGTGATCGTCACCTGCGACTATGACTACGGCAGTGCGGCAGCCAACATCGCCAATGACAAAGGACTCATCACGTTCGCAAGCTGCGCCGGTGATCCGAAATTCGGCCCCGACGGGATCGGCCCCGACGCCTACACCATGGCGACGAGCTCCGTGGGCGAGGCGGCGCTGATGGCTGAGTGGGCGGATTCGAAGGGTTTCAAGACCGCCTATATTCTGCTCGAGACCGATACGGCTTTCGATGCCTCGTTTGCCGACTCCTTCAAGAAGCGCTGGATCAAGCTGCATGGCGCTGCCTCACTGCTCGGCGAGGACACCTTCAGCGGCGAGGATCCGCAGATCGCCACTCAGATCACGCGATTGAAATCACTTCCCCGTCCGCCTGACTTCATTCTGGTGTCGGCGGCCCCGCCTCCGGGAGTTGCCGCGATCAAGCAGCTCCGAGCGGCGAACGTCAATCAACCTTTCCTCGGTTCGGATTCGTGGGACGGGGACTACTGGCTGCGCGGCTTGCCGGGGCTCAGCGACATGTATTTCGTCACCTATGCCTCGATGTATGGCACCGATCCGCGGCCGGCGATGCGCGGTTTCTTCGAGGCTTTCAAAGCCAAGTTTGGCCGCTTGCCGACGCAGTCGAACGCGCTGACGGGCTACAGCGTCATCGAGGCTTGGGTGCGAGCGGTCGAACGTGCCAAGAGCTTGGACGCCAATAAGGTCCGTCGCGTCCTCGACACGTTCAAAAATGAGCCGCTACTGGTCGGACCGACCACATACACTGCGCAGGTTCATATCAACAATGGACGCGACATGGTGGTCATGGAAATCCAAAACGGCACGCAAGGTAAAACACTCGGCGTGTTCGCCGCCCGTGAAGTGCCGCAGTAGCGCGCCGGCAGCCCGCGGTACACCATGGGTCGAGCAATGCCAGCCAGCGATTCGGCGAGTCGCAGTCTCGAGGTCACCGGCGCCACCGTCGATTTTCAAGGCTTGCGAGCGATAGAAGATGTCACGGTTCAGCTGGCTCGCGGCGAGATTCTCGGTCTCATCGGTCCGAATGGAGCCGGCAAGACGACGCTGTTGAATGTCCTGACCGGCTTTCAAGCCCTGAAGGCTGGTTGCGTGCGGCTATCGGGGGCGTACGTGACCGATTGGCCGGCGTGGCGCCGGGCACGCGCCGGGCTTGCGAGAACATTTCAGAACGTACTGCTCTTCCCCAAGCTTTCGACGCTGCAGAATATCGAGGCGGGCGCGCTCGCCGTGGGGCAAAACGCGCGCGTCGCGCACGAACGGGCGCTCGAGGTGCTTGATTGGCTCGGCTTGAGACATCTGGCCCTGCAAATGGCGAGCACGTTGCCCTTCGGTGCGGAACGCAAAATCGGCATAGGCCGGGCTATCGCAGCGCAACCCAAGTTTCTGCTCATGGATGAGCCCGCCGCCGGCTTGAACGACACCGAATGCAGCGAGCTGGCCGAGCTCATCCATCGCATCCGGGACGAGATGGGTTGCGGGATCCTCTTGATCGAGCATCGCATGTCCCTGGTATTTGCTCTCTGCGATCGCGTCCAAGTTCTCGAGCAGGGCCGCACCATCGCCATGGGCGCTCCAGAGGCCATCCAAAGAGATGCTCGAGTGCGTGCTGCCTATCTCGGCGAGGTTGCGTGAGCACGTTGCTTCGCGTCGAGGATCTGCACGTATCGTACGGCAGCATCGCGGCCTTGAACGGAGTGAGCATATCCGTCGAGCAGGGCGAACTGGTGGCCATCATCGGGCCGAACGGGGCGGGTAAATCCACGTTGCTACGGACGATAGCCGGCTTGAATACGCCGCGGCAAGGCAAATTGCTCATGAGGGAGACGTCCATCGCCGGGCGCTCCCCGGAGCGCCTGGTGGCGCAAGGCATCACGCTCGTTCCGGAGGGACGGCATATCTTCGGCTCGCTCACCGTCGATGAGAACCTGCGACTAGGCGCCGTGACACGCGTCGACGGCAAGGCCGCGGTAAAGGCCGATCGGGATAGGATGCTCGCCTTGTTCCCGATCCTGGCGCAGCGCCTTCGTCAGCGAGCCGGGCAACTCTCGGGCGGCGAGCAGCAGATGCTCGCCATTGCGCGCGCCTTGATGGCGGCGCCGAAGCTGCTCTTGCTCGATGAGCCATCGCTCGGCCTCGCGCCGCTGGTGGTACGAGCACTCTATGAGACCATCGGCACGCTCCGCGCGAGTGGGCTCACGCTGCTCCTGGTCGAGCAGAGTATCCAGCTCGCATTGAATAGCGCCGATCGAGTCTATGTACTGCAGACGGGGCGCATTGCGGTCTCCGGTCGCCCGCAGGAGCTGCGCTCCATGCGCGATCTGCACCAAGCCTACTTCGGGGTGGTGGCATGAACCTGCTGCAAACGGCGGTCGACGCCCTGAATCTCGGGGCGATATACGCGCTCGCCGCCCTCGGAGTCGGACTGATATTCAGCGTGATGCGACTCATCAACTTCGCTCACGGGGAGTTGATCACGGCCGCGGGATTCACTCTTTACATGTTGGAGGGCCAGCCGCTCTGGGTACGGATCGGCGGCGCCATTGCGGCTCCCGTGATGTTGGCGCTCGCGATGGAGCGGATCGCTTTTCGACCGCTGCGCAATGCGAATCCGGCGACCTTGCTGGTCGCATCCTTCGCCTTGTCCTATCTGCTGCAGCACCTGGTCGTCATGACATACGGAGCACGGCCAATCGGTGTCTCGCTGCTGCCGGTGTTGAGCAACAGCATCACGATCGGCGAGCTGCGGATTCCGTTGCTCGAGGTTGCAACGCTCATGGCGACGCTGGTGCTGCTCGGCGGGCTGGTACTGTTTTTCCGGCGATCGTCGTTGGGCATTCAAATGCGCGCTGCGGCGGAGGATTTCACCATGGCGCGGCTGGTGGGAATCAAATCCAACCGCGTCATTGCGGCGGCGTTCGCGATGTCGGGACTCCTCGCCGCCTGTCTCGCGATCTATCAGGTCGCCCAGTCGGGCACCATTTCCTACCGCATGGGGGTGGATGTGGTTCTCATCGCGTTCGTCGCCGCCGTGATCGGCGGCATGGGTTCGCTTACCGGAGCCGCATTGGGGGGGCTTTTGGTCGGGGTGACCTCAGTGGGTCTGCAGACATTTCTACCCGCGGATTATCGACCCTACCGCGACGCATTTTTGTTCGCTGTTTTCATCGCCTTTTTGATCGGCCGCCCCGAGGGCCTGATGTCTCGAAAAGCGCATCGCGAGCGCATCTGATGCGAGTTCCGCCGGTGGATTTCTTGACCCCGCTCCTGCTTGCGGCATTTCTTGTCGTGGTCGCGCTCGCCGCATCGTTTACCGCGCCTGCAATGCAACGTGTGGTGACCGAGGCGCTGATCTATGTCGTCGTCGTCGTGGGGCTGTACCTGTTCTGCGGCAATTCCGGCGTGACCTCGTTCGGCCATGTGTCGTTCATGATCATTGCGGCCTATGTTTCTGCGCTGCTCACTATGCCGGCGCAGAAGAAGCATTCGTTGCTGTCCTTGCCGGCCGCTCTTGAGCACGTCCATCTGTCATGGCTGTCGTCCACGCTCATCGCTTGCGGTGCGGCCAGCCTCGCCGCGCTGGTCGTCGGATGGCCGATCATGCGGTTGCGCGGGGTGGTTCCGTCTATGGCGACGTTCGCGCTTCTCATGATCACTCACGTGGTCGCGCAAAACTGGAAAGGTGTCACGGGGGGGCGCCAGGCCCTCGTGGGTGTGCCGTTGGACACGACTCTCCTCACTGCACTCGGCAGCGCCGTCTTCGCCCTCTGCATTGCCGCCTGGTATCAGCAAACCCGTCGCGGCGCGCTGCTGCGTTGCACGCGGGAGAATGAAATCGCCGCCGAGTCCATAGGCATCGACCTCAGCCGAGAACGCATCGTGGCGCTGGTGTTGAGCGCGGGATTGACGGGACTCGGCGCCGTGCTCTTCGCGCATTTTCTCGGGACCTTGAATCCCAATACGTTCTATCTCGACACCACGTTCTTGACCTTGGCGATGCTGGTCGTCGGCGGCTTTCGAAGTCTGTCGGGAACCGTTGTGGGGGTGGTGACGCTCAAGGCCGTGTCCGAGATATTCAGGGTCCTCGAGGATGGCGTCACGCTCTGGGGCAGGGAGTTCTCCGCCCGTCCGGGCATGCAGGAAGTAGCGCTGGCGCTGATCATGCTGGGCATTCTCGTTTTTCGGCCCGAAGGAATTTTCGGCGGCAGTGAGATCGGACCTCTGCTTCGCGGACGCTGGGGTTCGCGTCAAACGCCCATCCGCTTACCTTGACATTGTTTCGTTAGGAGTCGACATGTTTGCTTCTTGTATCGATATCGGCGGCACGTTCACCGACTTGGTCGTGTATCAAACTGATCGCGGCCTTGATATTTTCAAGTCGCCAACCACGCCGGGTGAATTCGAGCGTGGATTCATGCAGGTGCTCGGATTGGCGGCGGAGCATTACGGCCTCACGCTCGGCGAGTTTCTCGAGCGCAACGAACTCATCGTGCACGGTACCACCGTATCGACCAATGCGCTCGTGGAGGGCAAGACGGCTCCGATCGGTCTCATCTGCAACGCGGGTCATCCGGACGTCCTCACCATCCGCGAGGCACCTCGCAAGCGTGCTTTCAGCGTGCAAATCGATTATCCGCAGCCCTTCGTGCCGAGAAATCGCACCTACGAGGTGCGTGGCCGGATCGAGGCCTTGGGACGAGAACTCGAGCCGCTGGTCGAGCAGGATGTCATCGACGCGATTCGCTATTTCAAGCGCTGCGAGGTTCAAGCCATCGCCGTGAGCCTGCTGTGGTCGATCGCCAATCCGGCGCACGAGCTCGCGATACGGGACCTCGTGGCCGCTGAATGGCCCGACATACCGGTGACGTTGAGTCACGAGATTAACCCCATACCGCGCGAGTACCGGCGCACCATCTCCACCGCCATCAACGCCTCCCTCTATCCCGCGGTTGCTTCTTACACGGCGAGGTTGGCTGCCGCCCTGAAGCAGGCGGGGTACCGTCGCGACCTGCTCATCGCCAACTGCATCGGGGGGATGATGCCACCCGAGGAGATCGTGCGGCGGCCTATTTATAGTGTGATGTCGGGTCCCACCCTCGCGCCGGTCGCCGGCCTGAACCTCACTGAGGCCGGCGATGTGATCGTCGTCGACATGGGCGGCACCACCTTTGATGTCTCGGCCATTCGCAACCGGCAAATCGTGGTGACGCCCGAATCGACCTTCGGCATGGAAATGCTCGGCATCCCGAAAATCGATGTGCGCTCGGTGGGTGCCGGCGGCGGCAGCATCGCAAGCGTGGATTCCGGCGGTCTGCTCAAGGTGGGACCGCGAAGCGCAAGCGCTTACCCGGGCCCGGCTTGCTACGGCCGCGGAGGAACCTTGCCCACGGTGACGGACGCCAACCTCGTGCTCGGCATCATCGATCCCTGCTATTTCCTCGGGGGGCGGATGAAGCTCGACAAGACCAAGGCCGAGCAGGCGGTGAGCTCTATCGCTGCGCAGCTAAAGGTGAGCGTTCCGAACGCGGCCTGGGCGGTCTATTCGACCATCAATCACAACATGATCGCCGCCATCGAGGACGTCACGATCAATGAAGGGATCGATCCGCGCGAGAGCTACATGGTGAGCGGCGGCGGCGCGACGGCCTGCCACATCGGCGACATGGCTCGCATCATAGGCATTCGCCGCTTCATGGTGCCCAAGCTGGCAGCGGGGTTGAGTGCGTACGGCGGTCTGCTCTCGGACATACGCTGGGAGGAGACCGCGACGATGCACACATCGAGCCGCAGCTTCGATGCAGCGGGCGTCGATAAGCTGCTCGCGGAGTTGACGCGGCGCGGGGACGCGTTTCTCGAGCGAGCCGGCGTTGCGCCCCAGGCGCGATCCTTCTCGTGCGCCTATCAGGGACGGTATCAGTATCAGTCCTGGGATATTGAAGTGACCTTCGAGCGCGGGGATGGGCTTACTGCCAGGGATCTGTCGCGCTTAACCGAAGCCTTTCACGCTCAACATGAGCGCATCTACACCATCAAGGATGTCAACGAGATCGTGGAGTTCACTACTTGGAAGGTTCGTGCGATCGGCGATACGGGGGGGCGGCACCGCCGGGACAGCGTCATCGCGCCGCAAAAAGGGCTGCCTGTACCAAGCCGGCAGCGCTCCGTGTACCTCGGGCGCGGCTACGCCATGCTCCCGGTCTACGACGGCGCGCTGCTGGGGGCGGACGCGGTTCTCAAAGGTCCCGCGATCGTCGAGGAGACCACGACGACGTTGCTGCTCCTGGAGGGTCAGGTCGCAACGACCGACTGCTACGGTAATTACCTGGTTGAAACAGAATGAAAGGCCTCGAACGCGCTGCACTCGCGGCCGCACGCCGGGAGCAACCCCGTGGCTGCCCGTAGAGGGAGCGGCTGGCTGTGGCTGCTGGCGCTCGCGGCCGTAACGGGGAGCGTGGCGGATGAATTGCAGGATGCCAAGTACGTTCCCTGGGTCAGCGCAGTGGCCTCCATGATCAATGGCCCAAAATGCCTCGCGATGCAGGACGGTATGCAGATTGGCGCCGTTGGGTGTGAGCAGGGGAGTCATGCGGAGTTTCTCGACTCGATGCGCCACTGGCGCGCGGTGCGCAGGAATTACATCGGCTACGACGGCTCGCGCTACGACTCTGCAGCACTGCGCTGGACGCAGTCGAGCTTCGTGCAACCGCAGACTATGGTCGAGGATCGGTACTTCTACGACCCTGTGGCCCATCGATATACCGTCGACCGGTACCTCGATGACCTTGATCGGCGCTACGGCGGCATCGATTCCATCCTGTTGTGGCCCGTCTACACCAATCTCGGGATCGATGATCGCAATCAACTCGACATGATCACCGCCCTGCCGGGCGGAGTCATCGGGGTGAGACAAATGATCGCGGATTTTCACCGGCGCGGGGTCAAAGTCCTCTTTCCGATGACCCTGTGGGACCAAGGAACGCGCGACCCCGGCAAGCCCTGGCCGGAAGCGATTGCCGAACTCATGAAGGTGATCGAAGCCGATGGGATCAACGGCGATACGCAGGACGGTGTGCCAATGGCGTTCGTGCAGGCGGCGGACCGGATGGGACATCCCCTGGTCTTCGAGCCCGAGAACGCACTGAGCGATGAGGCCGTAGCGTGGAACTTGCTCTCCTGGTGGGAGGAGCAGGATCCGACGAAATATTCTCAGTTCGTACCCCCGGTGTATCGCTACAAATGGCTCGAGACTCGGCATATGGCCCACATCTCCGACCGGTCGAGCCGCGACCACACCGATGACCTACAACTGGCTTTCTTCAATGGGATTGGATGGGAGAGCTGGGAGAACGTATGGGGCATCTGGAATGGGATCACACCGCGTGACGCCGAGGCGGCGCGAAGAATGGCAGCGATGGAAAGGGGCGTCGCCCCCTTCTTGACCAGCCCCGAATGGGAACCCTTTTATCCGATGAACCACTTCGGTGTGTTCTCCAGCCGGTGGCCGCTCGCGCGCCAAGTCGTTTGGACGATCGTGAACAGGAATGAGTACGATGTGGATGGCGCGCAGATGGCGGTGCCGTTTCGCGCGGGCGAGCGATACTTCGACCTGTATCATGGGGTCGAAATTGCGGGCGTCCGCGAGCAAGATACTGTGATGCTATCGTTCGCGATCGAAGCCCACGGCTTTGCGGCGGTCCTGGCCACTCAAGGCCCCCCCGATGAGGTGATGGCGGCACTGATGGCCAAGATGAGGATGATGGCCGGTCGACCGCTCGCGCAATACTCGCACGACTGGCGGCCGCTGCCACAAAAACTGGTTGCAATCGTGCCCACGCAACGCTCTAAGAGCGTCCCTCCGAATATGGTCGAGATCCCAGCGGGTGAGTTCAATTTCGCGGTTCAAGGGACCGAAATCGAAGGTGGCAACGCCATCGGAGTCGACGTGGCATACCCGTGGGAAAACTCGCCGCGGCGGTTTCATCAGCACAACACCGCTCTGAAGCGATTCTTTATCGATCGATATCCGGTCAGCAACGCTGAGTTCAAGGCTTTTTTGGATGCTACCCGCTATCACCCCGGGGACGATCTCAATTTCCTGAGGGACTGGAACAACGGATCCTATCCGCGAGGTTGGGCTCAGAAGCCCGTGACTTGGGTGTCCCTCGAGGATGCACGTGCCTATGCGCGTTGGGCCGGTAAACGGCTGCCGCACGAATGGGAGTGGCAATATGCCGCGCAGGGCTCCGACGCACGTCTCTATCCGTGGGGTAACGAGTGGCGGGCCGCGGCGGTCCCCACTCCGGAGAAAAGCCGAACATTGCGCGGGCCGGACGATGTCTCCGCCCATCCGCAAGGCGCGAGCCCTTTTGGTGTGATGGACATGGTTGGTAATGTCTGGCAGTGGACGGATGAGTATTTCGATGAGCATACCCGTGCCGCCATTTTGCGCGGCGGGAGCTATTACCAACCGCAAGGATCAGTGTGGTACTTCCCGCAAGCGTATCGCAACGATCAGCACAGCAAGCTGCTCCTCATGGCGCCGGCGAAGGATCGGGCCGGGACGCTCGGCTTTCGTTGTGTCGTCGACGCGGAGTGAGATCTGAAGGTGCTCGCTCCAGGCGCGAGGGCATTGCGCCCGGTCGGCCATGAGAGTCAAGCAGACGCCTGCGCGTGGGCTACGGCGCGATACCAATTGCCGAAGCGGATAACGAAGTCCTCGGCTTCGGAGTATGGACCAGGGACGTAGCCCAAGCTGTTTACGCCCCGCTGATTGGTTTCGGCGAGCTCACGGTCCTGCAGATTGGTCTTAGTCCACGTCTCGATGAGCCGCTCGATCGTATAGTCGACCCCTTGGACCGCATCCTTGTGAACCAACCATTTGGAATCCACGCGCGTCTCCTGCGGGCCGAGGGGGATGACCGAGAACATGAATGCATAGTCGGACAGCGCGTGGCAGAAACTGTTCGGCTGCGTGGCCCACCAAAGCCCGCCGATCTCTTTTTCCGTGATTCCTATCAGCCGTCGACTCACGACGGGCTTGCCGTCCGCAGAGATGCTCTCCATGCCGGCGTTGAGGGCGTAGCGTTCGGCGTGCCACCAGGACCCCTGAACGGGCCGGGTGGATAGTCCGAGCCGCTCCATCCTCGCCGCAGATTGGCGATTATGTTCGACAGCGTCATTGCCTGCGGCGGTACCGTACGTGATGGGAAAAGAGATCTTGAGCTCGGGATGGGACGTGGCGCAGTGATAGCATTCGCGCGCATTTTCCATGACTAGTTTCCAATTCGCCTTTTCGATCATCGAGCTTTGGAACGCAATTTTGGCGCCGGCCAAGTTATACGGGGCCAGAAGGGGCGCAGCCGCCGCGCGAAACGGACCGAATTCGGGCGCCTCACTCGTGAACGCAAGGTAAATGCAGCCTGCCAGTAATTCTATCCGGACCGGGAGCAACCCATGATCGGCGGCCCTGAAGTCGGACGACATGCTGGGGGCGCCAATGAGCCGTCCGTCGAGCTCGTATGTCCACTTGTGATAGGGACAGACGAGCTTCACGCTCCGGCCGTGGCCGTCGGAACAGATCTGCGACCCGCGATGGCGACAGGTGTTGTGAAAACCGCGAATGAGCCCGTCGCGGCCGCGTACGAGGAGCACGGAACTTCGACCCACGGTGATCGCCATGTAGGAGCCGGGTTCGGGTAATTCCGACTCGAATCCGATCATCAGCCAAGAACGGCTGAAAATAGCGGCAATGTCGAAGTCATAGAGCTCAGGATCGGTATAAAACGGCTGCGCCAGGGTATAGCCGGGTCCCGAGAGAGACAGTAGCTCCAGTACTTTATGACAGTCGTGCATTTGCTCACCTCACTCGATGACGATTGCATGCGGCCCGCTCCCCGCCGCGAACGGAGATTGGCTGACCTGCGTCAATGCGCCGGTTGTCGAATCGATTTGATAGACGAAAACATTGTTCGAGGTCTCGTTGGCGACATAGGCGAATTGGCCTGACGGATCGATCGTCAGGCTGACCGGAAGGGTTCCTGCCGGCACCGGCGAGCCCGACAACGTCAAGGCGCCGGTGCTCGAATTGATCGCGAAGGTTGCTATGTTGTTCGCGCTGGTGACGTTGGCGGCGTAGATGAAGCCACCGGCGGCGCCGGAGGCCAATGATTGGGGGCTCGATTGAGTGGCCACAGGCGAGCCGGGCACTGCAGCGAGAGCGCCCGTCGATGAGTTGATGGAGTACTCGGAGATCGTGGCAGATGTTTCATTGGCGACATACGCAAATTTTCCAGCCGAATCGATCGCGATCGATATCGCGCCGCTGCCTGCTTTGAACGGCGAACCGGGAATGCCGCTGAGCGAGCCGGTCGAGGAGTCTATTTGCAGCACGCTCACATTTCCGTCGGCAAAGTTCGACACGTAAAGAAAGCTGCCGCTCGGATCGATCTTCAATGAGGAGGGTGCCCCGCCAACCAGGAAGGGGGAATTGCCAAGCTCCGTGAGGAGGCCGGTAGCACTATCGATGGCATAGGCCGACACGCTGTTGGATGAGGAATTCGTCGCGTACAGGTAACTGCCCGTGGGATCGATGCAAATGGCATCGGGACTGCTTCCCGTGGAAATGGGCACCCCCACGGCAGCGAGCGCTCCGGTACCGGCGTTGACGGAAAACACCGAGACATTATCTGATCCGTTGTTCGCAACATACAGAAAGCTACCGTTTGGAGCCAAGGCGAGTGCCGTCGGGGCAGTGCCTCTGGCGCTAAAGGGTGAGCCGCTGATTATCGTCAGAGCGCCGGTGGCGGAATTTATCGAATACGCCGAGAGGTTGTTCGATAGGGAATTGGCTACAAATGCGAAGTGTCCCGTTTGTGGGCAGGTGACCGTCACATTGGTGACGTCGGCGTTGTCGATCGTGCCGGAGCCGTTCTGGACGACGCAGACCTGCGCGGGATTGGACGGTTGCGTTTGGATGGTGACCGAATAGGCGCCGTTGTTATCGATACCGGCGCTGAATGCGAATGTTCCGTTAGAATTGAGGGTCAAGGCGTCGCCTGAATTGTTTTCCAGAACGAGACCCGTGCCGGCGAGCCCCGTTAAAGTGCCGCCCACCGTATATTGAGAAGCACCAAGCGTACCCCCGCATCCTGTTATCGTGCAGCCGGCCAAAAGCAGGGTTATCCACGCGGTGGTCTTCATCGGCAGGTCCTTTTTCCCTCGAGTTCGCAATTGCGCGCTGCTGCCCGGTGGAATCTCGCATCCCACTTCGACAAGCGCTCCCAGCAAGGAGAACCGTTAATCTTCGGGCGCCAAAAGTCAACATGACATAACGACAGTACGCGTTACGGCCGACTGCCGCACGGATCCCTAGGGCTCGTCGAATCCGTATCCGAGAGACTGGACGTCGACGACGATGCCATCTTTGATCCGAACGCGTTCCATCAAGAGGTTTGGACCAAAGTTGTAGGTCCAAAATTCGATTTGAAAATCCTCGCCCGTGCGGTCGACTTGCGTCGGGGGACCGCAGAATGAGGTCACCTCAGCGCTGCTGGTTCCTTTGTCTATGATCCTGCTGCCGCATCGCATACCGGCGCTCGCTAGCCCGGGCAAGCACGCCAGCGCGAATGATGCCAACGCTATGGATACCCTTCGATTCGTCACGCCGTCTCTCCTATTCGCTCGACCAATCTGCGGCCCTTTATTGCGTGCGACTATTCCTTCAGTGCGTGCGCCGAATCCAGTTCTCTGCGCAGGATTCGAGCCCAACCGTCCACCGCCGCACGGGTGGTCGCATCCAATCGACCGGTGAAGTGAAGCCACGGCGCGTTCGGATCTGTCTTGGAGTCCACCACGCGGGCAATCAGGGCGCCCGTCGCAGCATCGCGTAGCTCAGCGACGAGCCGCATCTCGCTGACTGAAATGGCATAGGGACGGGTCGGACCGGCGCTCGGGACAGCCGGGGCGTTGACGTAGAGGTCGCGAATTTCCGCCCTGATGCGCAGCACATTCGCATCCGCGTGATTGACGAGGGCGTAGCCCTGCGGGCGCGTCAGTTCCTTTTCCAGCGCCTCTTTGAGAATCTTCTCGAATCCGCCTCTTATCTCTCGTTTCTCGGCGGCGGTGATCGGCCCCCCCGACCGGTCAGGTTTCCCACTCTTGGCAAAGGAGACCTCGACCGGATCGAGCATGACCTTGTCGTAAGCACTCAGATTGATACCGGGACGAGCGTATACATGGTCGATGCCGGCAATCTTTACCGGTGCCAAGCCCTCATCGGCCGCCGCCAGATCCCCGGGGCTTTGATCTGCCCACACCAAGGTTGGGCCGCTCAGCCCGAGTGCGGCCGCGAGCAGCAATTTCGATAGTCGCATCCCTCTATCTCCCGCTAGGTTCGAGAATTATGCACGCGCGGATACAACGGCGCTATGTGCGTTTTTTTAGGATTTACCGGTGATACCCTGCGTGTCGCTCAATCCACCTCGCTCATCGTCTCGAGCGGCCGATAGGTGAACTCGACGCCCTGATAGAAGCTATCGAGTCTAATGCGCTCGTCATCGACGTGTGCGCGTGCTTTCGATGGGAACCATCCCTTGCGTTTAGCGATGAAGCAGGATTGTGCTCGCCGGGCTCGGTTACGATGACGCTCGTCACGGGGTAGGCGAGAACATGAAGAAGGCTCTCGCGCCGTGTGGCCACCAACCGGAAGCCGACTTGTAGATCGCATTATCCGGCTGAAGGATCGCCGTGCGGCCGCTTTTCCCGGTGCTCTACAGCCGAACGTCCGCTCGACGGCTGTCGGAATTTGGCACTTTTTATAGTTTCGGGGGTCGTAGTAACCAGGCGCTTGCATTCTTGATCCGAGGATTTGCGCCCGATCGAGTGCCCATGCGCCATTCTGGCGAGCCAATGGGTACGCAAGCGCTGCCAGTCCCCTCATTTCATTGGATTTCCTAATGACTCAATCCACAAGCCCGGCCGAAGCGGTCGCGGCGGCGCTCCGCTGGAAGGCCATCGTGGCCGGATATCAGCGACCGTCGCGCGCCAAAGCGTCCTGGCAGCTGATCAACACCTTGGTGCCCTACGCACTGCTCTGGGTTGCCATGACTTACGCGCTCGCCGTCTCGTATTGGCTGTTGGTGCCCTTGGCAGTATTGGCGGCCGGCTTCCTTGCGCGTATCTTCATCATCTTCCACGATTGCGGCCACGGTTCATTCTTTAAATCCCGCTCAACCAATCGCATCGTCGGATTCGTCACGGGAATTTTGACCCTCACGCCGTTCCATCATTGGCGCTGGCAGCACGCCTTGCACCATCGCAACTCCGGGGATCTCAATCGGCGCGGTGCGGGCGATATTTGGATGTTGACCGTCCAAGAATATCTAGAATCCTCGCGCTGGCGGCGATTTGCCTACCGGCTCGCTCGTAACCCTCTTGTGCTCTTCGTTATCGCGCCGTTTTATGTATTCGTGATTCACCAGCGGTTCGCGGCTGCATCGGCACCGACGCGCGAGCGTCGCTCCGTCTACTGGATGAATCTCGCGATTCTGGTCATGGCGGGGGCTTTGAGTGCGATCATGGGATTCAAGGCCTATTTGCTTATTCAGCTCAGCGTGTCGACGCTTGCGGGCATAGCCGGTCTATGGCTGTTTTACGTGCAGCACCAATTCGAAGGTGCCTATTGGGAGCGCGGGGAGGGCTGGGACTATACCGCGGCCGCCCTTAAGGGGAGTTCGTTCTACAAGCTCCCGAAAATCTTGCAATGGTTTTCCGGCAATATCGGATTTCACCACATCCACCATTTGAGTGCGCGAATACCGAACTACAACCTTGAAAGCTGTCACAACGCAGATAGCCTGTTTGCCCAAGTGAAGCCGGTTACGCTTCTCTCGAGCTTGAAGTCGCTCGCCTATCGTCTATGGGATGAGAGCCAGGGTAAATTGGTCGGCTTTCGGGCCGTTCGTCAATACTCTCGGGCGGCGGGCTATACATAGAGTCATGGGCTTCCGGGCTCGCGTCCGACCGCCGTCCCGCAACATGTAGGAGCAATGCGTCAACAGACCGCTCTGGCACTCAAGCGCATTTCTCCTACGACCATTGCTGCCTGGGGAGGGCTGCTAAATTGGGCAAGTCCGGCGATTCTTACGACGCGGCATTACGCCGCGTCATTGGCTGGAGTACGGAATGTCTAAAGACAGCAAGAGCGCAAACATGGGCGATCGCGGGGGCTCAGGAACGAGTGAGGCCAGCCGTGGGAACGATGCGGCGCAGAAGGCTGGTCAACAGTCACAAGATGCATTACGTCACCAACAAGATGCGTTACATCACAAGAATGACGGGGGCACTCAACGAGGCGCTATTGACGACAAGAGCGGTCAACAGTCCCAGGGTGCATCACAAAAGGATGTCGGAGGACAGAAACAGAGTGGATCAGGCCACGTTTCAGATCAGAAACAACCGAGCGATCGGGAGCAGAAGGGCAGTCACTCCGAGTAGCCACGGTGACAGTGAGCAAACGCTCGGATGTAGCCTATCAACAGTTACCTATTGGAGACGTCTATGGAATCTAATTACCTTTCACGCGATACCTACGGCATGTACAAGAATTCGGGTCCCGGTCCGGGCCCTGCGCTCATGGGAGCCGATACGCTCATCGGAAACGATGTGTACAACACAGCTGAGGAAAACCTGGGCACGATAAAGGAGCTCATGATCGATATGAGCTCTGGAAATATTAGCTATGCCGTGTTGTCCTACGGTGGTTTTCTTGGCGTGGGGGACCGCTTGTTCGCAGTACCATGGCAAGCTCTCAAGCTCGACCCGGCCTGTAAGCGATTCACGCTCAATGCTACGAAAGAGCAGCTGAAGAACGCACCGGGTTTTGATAAGGATCATTGGCCTGCGATGGCGGATACCACATGGGCATCGGATGTGCACAAATTCTACGGCGTAAAAACCACCGGTAGAATTCAATAGCCGAAGTCGGTCGAGGAACCGGGGTTAGCGATTGCGCTAACCTCGCCTCACCTCAGCGGGCATGACGCCGCTTGTGACACGGGCAGGCGACGCTCCGCCACGTTGCCGCAAGTTCTCCGGTGCGCTATATTTACCTGAACACGTAGACGATCGGCACGGTGTGGCGTCCGTTACGACTGCTGAACCCGATACGTCTGTCCGAATTCGTGAGTCCACCGCCTCGCGCTCGCCCCTACACGTTGGATCGCCATGGAGCTACCTGAGGACCGCATGACAACCCAACTTGCGTCGCTGGAAAACGGTGTAGATCTCGCTTTTGATTTGGTAGGGGCACGATCACATCCCGTCGTGATGCCTCTCCTCGGGATAACCGACAACATAACCGACTGGGCGGACATCTTATGCGTTCCATTCATTGAGACGGGACACTGCGTGGTGCGGCATGAAAGCCGTGACATGGGATGGTCCACGCAAATGGACGGTGCTGAGTATTGCCTGGAGGACATAGTCGATGACGTGATCGGCCTCATGGATCACTTGGAAATAGGAACAGCTGACTTTATTGGCTACTCGTTCGGCGGAGCCGTCGCACAGCTGCTCGCCATCACTGCGCCCGATAGAGTCCGCCGGTTGGTGTTATTGCAGAGTACTAACTATAACCCGTCATTGCCGGCGCGAAGTGCGACAGTGATCGAAACCATGGGCAACGTGTGTATCCAGTATCCTACGGCGGCTGAGGCTGTCGGGGCCATCAAAGCGGTGCGCCTCGCGTGCAACGGAACCGTGCACGCCATGTCGGATGAGGAGGCCGAGATCGCAGCGGAACGCTCTGTGGCTCGCGCATATCGCCCGTCCGGCACCGCACGTATGATCGAAGCGCGAAAGCGAACTGCCCCGTTCTATGAGCGCTCGGCTGCGATAAAATGTCCCACGCTCGTATTGCAGGGAAGCGACGATCCAATCTTTCCCCGGGGACACGGTGAAGATATCGCTCGGCGTATTCCTGACGCGAGGCTCGAATACCTGGCGGGCGCCGGCCACAATCACCCTAAAAGCCTGATTTCGCAAATGTTGGGGCTGATAGTCGGCTTCCTTTGAGTGCGCCCAATCGACCAAAGAGGCCCTTATTTTTACTGCCCGACGATTTGCCGTTGACCTGCCCGAAAACACACCGAGGAACGACAACTGAAATTGCCCAATGGTAAAAGTGCGGTATGCGTACGCTCAGCGACTTCTTGACCTGCGAGGATCGAGCTGCGATCCGGGCGCCGATTTATGAGGCTCGGACATTCCCTCAGGTTGCGTATCGATCGCAGGAATTTTTCGAGCTCGAAGTTGCACATCTATTTTCGGAAAACTGGGTGGCAGTGGGTTTCGCGGGAAGCCTGCCTCATGTCGGCGATGTGGCACCGTTCGACATCTTTGGCATGTCACTTCTGATCACGCGAGGCGACGACGAGGCGATCAGAGTCTTTCACAACGTCGGCGCCCATGATGGCTGTCCGATTGTACTGACGCGCCAGTCGCAAGCGACCACGCTCGAAGGTCCCTACCATGGTTGGCAATACAATTTGCGCGGCGAATTGATTAAGACCCCTTTTTGGGATGGGACGCCGAATCCGGATCCCGCTCCCTTGCGCAAGCGATCGGTGGATCTCAAGGAAATTCGCTCCGGCATTTGGAATGACATCATCTTTGTCGATTTATCGGGCGGGTGTCCTGCATTGGCTGTTTTTCTGGCGCCATTGATGGCGCTATTCGAGGACTTCGATTTTTCGACACTTGAACTGGCCGTGGACTCGGCTGACGGCGACGGCATCCACCGGTATCATGCGAAAGCAAACTGGAAGCCGCTATGGGAGAACTACGCGCCCAATGTTTATCACGAAGGCTTCGTGCATGAGCAGTACCGCCGCTCGGCGCATGTGCCGCGCGTCGATGGTCAAGCACGGAAGACTTTTCGGGAAATCAACGACGGTATCGTGAAGGGACTGGCTTTTGAATCCGCAAAAGTTAGCAAAACCTATCCTGACGTCGATTTTCCGAGGATCAAATCCAAGACAGCCGGGTTGCCGGTGACCACGTCTTATATTCTGAATATCTACCCGAATGCGACGGTCCTCGCCTTTCCGACCCACGTCCGGATGAGCATTCTGGCGCCGGAGGATGCCGGTAATACGCGATGGGAGATCGCGAGCTATTACGCAGAGGGAAGCGCGCGAGATCCTGCGTACAAAGAGATGCGGCAGCGGAGCATCGATGGCTCGGCGCGCGCACGAGTTGAAGACGATCGGGTTTGCGAAGCCGTCCAGCGGGCCCGTCGATCGCCGGCATATCGCTCACTTTTCTATTCGCCGTTCTGGGACCAGATGCACTACGACTTCAACAAGATGGTGCTCAATGACCTGGAGCGAGCCCGACCTTGACCGGGGCGGTTTCATGCATCAGTGTCATGGCGATGCCCCCGATGAGGACAGCCCCGGTGATGTACCAGGCTGGGGCGAGCGGGCTTCCCGTGAGGTCAGTGAGACCCTTGATGGCAAATTGGGTGGAACTGCCGGCAACCGCTGTGGCCACCGCATAGATCGTGGCCAGCGAGCCCGAGCGGACCGCTTTGGGCAAGACCTCAGTGACCGTTATCAGGGCGGGTGCGGTGAAAAACGCCTGCAGCGCCGCCAGAATCGCGATCGCGATGTAGACCACGGGCACGCTGCGTAACTCGGTCATCGCCAGGTAAGCGGGAACGAGCGACAATACCAGGATCAATGCCGCGCCGAGCATGACTGGCCTCCGCCCAATCCGATCTGACAGGATGCCGCTCACCGGATCGGCTGCCGCCGCGCAGATCCCGATCAGCACAGTGGCACCAAAGGCGACGGGCGGCGTCATATGCAGGCTGTCCTGGGCGTAGGTGGTGATGTAGTCGAGCCCGTAAAGATAAATCGTAGCCGCCCCAATCAACAGGAGGGCGAGTACGATCACCTTTGCAGGTACGCGCTTCTGCTCAGTCGAGATGAGCCGCCGATCGGCGTCGTGTAGAGTCTCAGGCAAGTTGCGCCGGATATATAAACCAATCGGGACGACCGCCGCCCCGATCAGGAATGCGACCCGCCAGCCCCACGTGTCGAGCGCAGAGGGCGTAAGCCACGTCGTAAGCACGAAGCCGGTCACGCCGGCCCCAAGCACCGCCAGGTCCTGAGTCATGTACTGAAGCGAAACATAGAATCCGCGGCGGCTGGGCGGGGCAGCTTCAACGAGAAATGCGGTCGAAGGGCCGACTTCGCCGCCGAGTGCGAATCCTTGCACCAGTCGAAATATCACCAGGAGGATTGGGGCCGCGATCCCGATCCGGCCGTAAGACGGAGTCAGCACGAGGCCCATGATCGACGCGCCCATCAATGCCAAGGAGAGCAGCATCGCAGGTTTGCGTCCGGCCCGGTCGCCGTAGATTCCAATGACGACGCCACCGAGCGGCCGCGTCAGGAATCCGACCCCAAAACTCGCCAACGAATAGAGCAGTCCATGAGAGGTCTGTGATTCTGGGAAGAAGCAGTGGCCGATTTGGATGGCGAAGAATGAGAAGGTGATGAAGTCATAGAAATCTAGAGCGTTGCCGACGCCGACCGCGACCACGCTTCGGAGCGGGATGTACTCCTGCTCGCTCGGCAGCGGACGTTGCGCTCGGGCCCGCACAGTTACGACGCGTTCTCGGCCGTGCATGAGTCACCGCCTGGAAGCGCACCAACGGGAACCCAAGGACGGGTGACCCGGTTGTCAATTTTACTGTGTGAATTTTCTGCGGTGAAGTTTCTCAACTTTCCTCGCCTATGCTTCGTAGAGCAGCAACCACTAATGGCCAACCCTTATGAGTAAGAAATACGAACTCAAAGACCTCTCCACCGGAAAAACCGCGCTACTTGAGGCTGTTTCGGGGACTATCGGGCCTGATGTGCTGAACATCACGCATCTGACCCAGGATCTTGGCGTATTCACCTTCGATCCGGGCTTTATCGCGACCGCGAGCGCCGAAAGCAAGATAACTTACATCGACGGGGAAGCGGGGTTGCTTCTGTATCGAGGATATCCTGTCGAGCAGCTCGCCGAGAGTTCGAGCTTTCTCGAAGTTGCCCATCTCTTGATTTACGGGAAGCTCCCGACGCGTGCGCAGTTCGACTTGTTTCGCGATGCCATCATGCGACATAGCGCGGTGAATGAGCAGATGATGCAGGTGTTGCGAGGTTTTCATCGCGACGCCCACCCCATGGCAATGGTGTCGGCCATGGTTGCCTCGATGGCCGCTTTCTATCATGAGACCACGGACATCAGCGACCCCCAGCATCGGGAGCTCTTCGCCCAACGGATCATCGCCAAACTTCCCACGATCGCGGCCGCCGCTTGCCGGCACACGCTCGGTCAGGAGCCTATCGGGCCCCGGACCGACCTTGGTTACTGCGAGAATTTCCTCCACCTGCTATTCGCGGATGCGTCCCGCGCGTCGGCGATCGATCCCGTGGCTGTCGAAGCGCTCGAGCTCTTGTTTATTTTGCACGCCGATCACGAGCAGAACGCGAGCACCTCGACCGTGCGCTTGGCGGGAAGCACCCGTGCGAACCCGTTCGCCGCGATTTCGGCGGGGATTTCGGCCCTCTGGGGACCGACCCATGGCGGCGCCAATGAGGCGGTGATCGAGATGCTCGAAAGCATCGGGTCAGTGGCGCGGATCAATCAGTTTCTCGCACGGGTCAAGGATAAATCTGATCACGCGCGATTGATGGGATTTGGCCACCGGGTCTACAAGAATTTCGACCCGCGAGCGCGGATCATCAGGGATATGTGTCATCGCGTACTGACGAAGCTCGGGAATGCCCAGGACCGGTTGTTCGATCTGGCGTTGGAGCTCGAGGAAATCGCGCTGCATGACGATTACTTCGTCTCGCGCAAGCTCTATCCCAACGTCGACTTCTATTCCGGAATCATCTACCGTGCCCTTGGAATTCCTCGCTCCATGTTTACCGTCATGTTCGCCATCGCCCGCACGGCAGGTTGGGTCGCACACTGGCAGGAAATGGTATCCGATCCCCAGATGAAGATCGGCCGGCCGCGCCAGCTTTACACCGGGCCCGCCCCGCAGGACTACCGAGCCATCGAGACACGCGGCGTACCTTGACCGGCTTGTCCGGGAGGGGACATAGGGTCCCACTTGCGACTTGGTCACGTCCCGCTATTGCTGCGCAATAAATTGAGGATTGGTACCAGCGCCGCCTCATTTCCCGCAAACTGTTGATGAAGCCAACTCCGTTCGGGCCCCATCCCGGTTGTCACCCTCACGACCTTCATGCATGCTCCCCAAAAGGGGGAGCCGGAGGAGAATTACAGCATGCTTCCTGAGCACTCGACTGAACCTGCTCAGTCAGCGGGGGTTGGCGATGCGCCTCCATCGGCGGGACTGCTGCGCCCACGCTTGCGGCGCGACCTCGACGGCGGCTAGCACGAGCGAGGCGGCCGAACAGTCATGGCAAAAGATGGATAGCAACCTGTGGCGGCAAGTGTCGCCTTACCTGGACCAGGCCCTGGAGCTCGATTCGTCGGCGCGCGAACCTTGGCTCGCCGATCTGGACAAGTTGCTGCCGAAGATCGCAAGCGAACTGCGCGAGTTGCTCAACGTGCAAACCGCCGTCGGAAGCTGCGGTTTTCTCGAGCGATCGCTGTTATGTTCCGACGATCTGCTAATCGGCAAGACGATCGGTGCGTATACGATCGATCGCCTGCTCGGACGCGGCGGCATGGGAAGCGTCTGGCTTGGACACCGGAGCGATGAGAAATTCGAGGGAAAGGCCGCGGTCAAGCTTCTCGAGCGTCGAGGGCTCGGTCCCCTGGCCGTTACACAGATCCGGCACGAGGCAAACCTCCTCGCCAGGCTGTCCCATTCCCATATCGCCCGGCTCTTCGATGCGGGCGTGCGCGAGAACGGGCAACCCTACCTGATTCTCGAGTACGTAGAGGGCGAGCCGATCGATCAGTACTGCCGGACCTACGCGCTGCCATTGGCGAAGCGCCTCTCGCTGATTCTGGATGTTCTCGACGCCGCCGCCTACGCACAAGGTCAGCTCATCGTCCATGGGGACCTCAAGCCCTCGAACGTTCTGGTGACTCACGATGGCACCGTCAAGCTCGTGGATTTCGGGGTGGCATCCCTGCGAACCGACACGTACGCAGCGCCGCTTCAGAATTCGCCGGTGGGTCCCAAGGCATTGACGCCGGGTTACGCGGCTCCAGAGCAGGTGCGCGGCGAACCGCTCTCCACCGCGGCGGACGTGTATTCCCTCGGCGTGTTGCTGCACGTTTTGGTGACGGGACAACACCCGTTCGGCGCGAACGCCTCGACGGGCACGGAGCTCGTCCGTGCCACGCTGACCGACGATCCGCCGAGCGCCTCGATGCAAATCACCGATGCGATCGAGCAGCGGCGCGTGCGTGGAGACCTCGATGCCATCATCGCTCGGGCGCTCGATCGCGATCCTGCGCGGCGTTATTCCACCGCGGCGGACCTCGCGGCCGACATCCGCCGCTACCTGGGCAATTTTCCTGTCCACGCGCGCCGTGCCACGCGCGCCTATGCGGCGCGCAAGTTCGCACAGCGCCATTCCGGCGGCGTCGTCAGTGCCCTTCTGACGCTCATCGTGCTGATCAGCGCGGTGGCCATTACCGCATGGCAGATGGTTGAGGCGAGACATCAGCGTGATTTCGCGCGCCGGCAATTGGCACGTGCGGAGTCCTTGAACGAGCTCATGAGCTATGTGTTGACCGACGCGGCGCCCGCAGGCAAGCCATTCACCGTGAACGAGCTTCTCTCGCGCGCAGCGCATGTACTGGAGCGCCAGCGCACCAATGATGCCGACCGCGCCGCGCTTCTGACGTCCATCGGGCGTCAATATGACACTCAAGACGAAGAAAGCGCGGCCCTCAAGTACCTCGGCGACGCTTATCAAATCTCCCGCAGCGTGACCGATCCGTCCGTTCGGGCCGGAGCCGCATGCGCCTTCGCAAGCATGCTCGCCAAGCATGATAACTCGACGAGGTCGGAAGCACTTTTCGAGGAAGGCCTGAAGGAGCTCCCGGACAATTCGGAGTTCGCGCTCGATCGCTCATCATGCTGGTTGAGCGGCAACAAGATCGCTATGGATCGTGGCGATTCGCCACTCTCGATCGAGCGCACGCAGAGCGCGATTCGAGCCTTGGCGCAGGTACCTTTCGATCACGAACTGGCGGATCTGCGCGCCGAAGCGGATCTTGCCGAAGCCTATAGAGATGCGGGCCGGTATCGAGAAGCCGCGGCGGCCTTCGAGCAGCTGTGGCCGCGACTGGTCGCGCAGGGGCGTGATGACACGGCAACCGCTGGAACCTGGCTCAATAATTGGGGCTTGACTCTCGCGCAGATGGGCAGACCATTCGAGGCCGAAAAGCTCTTGCGTCATTCCATGAACATCCACCGGGCAGATGCCTTCGACGACGCCGTTTCGCCGATGCTCATGACGAACTATGCCCAGCAGCTCCTCGACCTCGGTCGTTTCCAGGAGGCGCGGGACTACGCGGAACGAGCTCTTGAGATCGCTAAGCGAGCGGGGGATGGGGTCGTCATCAATCAGACTCTACTCCGTCTGGCGCGCATCTATCGGGCTCAGCATGACTTCTCCCGCTCGCTTGCGAAGCTGGACGAGGTCGAACCACGGCTGCGGGGTTCGCTGCCGGCCGGTCACTATGCGTTCGCCGCACTCGCCTCGGAGCGCTCTCAGACTCTCGAACTCCAGGGCGAGACTGCCCCGGCACTGGAATTGGCAAATACCGCGATACGAATCTGTCAGGAGATCTCGCGCCAAGGCAAAGCTTGCGCTCAGTATTTACCGAAATTCCTTTGGCACCGCGCATCCGTGGAGACAGCACTGAAACAGTTCGCGCCCGCAGAGAGTGACGCGCGTCAAGCGCTTCGGCTACTGCTACAACAGGGCAGGCCCGGCGAATTCTCCCAATCGACCGGCGAGGCGTATCTTGCCTTGGCTCGCTGTCTCACGGCCGAGGGCCGCGGCGCCGAAGGACGCGCCATGGCGCAACATGCGGCGGATCAGCTGAAGATGTCCATCGGAGTCGACCATCCGGATACGCGCTCGGCTCGCGATCTCGCGGCGGGCGCCTGACTACCGCACATCCTCTTCGAGGTGGGGTTTCTTCGGAGGAATCCGAGAGGCCCCATGACGCCGCTCGAATAAAAAAGGCCCCTCGACGGGGCCTTTTCCGTTCTTAAGGCTGAACCGCCATGCGAATCGCGGGGAGAACGCGGCCCAGCCCGGAACTCAGACGGGCGGAGGCTAGCGCGGCGTTCTAAGTGCGTCAAGTGCACCAGTGTCGCTGAGACGGGTGCACTGAGCTCTCGCTCAAGGGTGGCCTTCTCGCGAGACAAACATCGATGTACCACTCTGACTCGTCCAACTCGCCCTGCTCGCGCTAGGTATTCGCAAGCTCCGCCGGCGCGGCAACTAGTAGTTCGGATAGAACGGGTGGGGGGCAGAAAGCGATTCTGTGGAAATAGTTGACTTTCAGATCACCCGGGAGTATCTGCTTGCATGTTACCCAGGGAAAATTTCCTGGGAAACCATGTAAAAAATACAGAGGACGGGGAGCTATAAATGCAAATTCAATCGCCGGTGCGATCCATTCAGTTTGATTTCCCGATGTCGAAATGCGCTATTTCATTGCTCTGTTGCGCATTCCTGACGGAGCCGTTGTTTGCCCAGACTCTTAACTGGCCAAACAACGGCAATGACCAGGGCAATATGCGATATCAGAACATCGACCAGATCACTCCTGCCAATGTGAGCCAGCTGAAACCCGCGTGGACCTTCAACACCGGCGTAGAAGGCGACGCGAACATGTCAATGGAGATGACGCCGATCGTGATCAATAACGTCATGTACATCACGACCGGCGACGACGATGTGTTTGCGTTGAACGCCACAACAGGCAAGCAACTCTGGCACTATTCGCCGACGACCGACACGCCTGCGATGCCTCTGCCCTCTACGCTGCCCATTTGTTGCCATAACGACAATCGCGGAGTAGCGGTAGGCGGAGGATTGGTTTTCGACGCGCGGCTCGACGCGAAATTGGTGGCCCTGAATGAGACGACTGGTAAGGTCGTCTGGGAAACAGTGGTCGACACAACGGCCGCCGGCGCTGCCATGACCCTCGCTCCGCAGTACATCACCACCGGTGGAGTTGCAGAAGTGCTTGTCGGCGTAACGGGCGGTGAATACGGCATACGCGGTCATTTGGATGCCTATGCGCCGGCCACCGGGAAGCTCCTGTGGCGTTTCTATACGACTGAGCCCAATACGTGGGCCGGTAATACCTATCTTCACGGTGGAGCATCGATTTGGGGAACCCCCACCTTCGATCCGACCCTCAACATGGTGTATTTCAGCACCGGTAATGCCTACCCCTGGCCGTGGGCCGCCAGTCGCGCAGGAACCAATCTATTCGCGACCAGTATCGTAGCGCTCGATGCAACATCGGGGGAATTGCAGTGGTTTTTCCAGTGGGCTCACCACGATATCTGGGACTTTGATGGCCCGCAGCCGACCCTGCTATTCAGCTACAATGGCATTCCGGCGATTGAGCACACTTCGAAGACGGGCTATATGTTCGTCCTCGACCGCGCCAGCGGCGAACCGCTCACCCCGACTCAGGAAGTGGCGATCCCGCCGACGCCGGCAGCCGCGGCATTTCAACTGCCGTGGCCGACACAACCCGAATCCTCGATTGAATCCCTGATCCCGCACCAAGCCGATGCAACGACGCTCGCGAACGGTGCCGTCGCGGCTCCGATGTGGACCACTACGGGCCCAACGCCAATGGTGTACCAGCCATGGGCCAGCGGTGGAATGGAATGGCCTCCGGCGGCTTACAGCCCGCGAACCAACATGATCTACTCGCATGCCCGTTATAATCCCGCGAACATCGGAACCAACAACGACGCGGCGACGAATTATGCGTGCCCAGGTGGGCATTTGGGCAACGTGAAGGTGGCGACGTGCGGACTTGTGCGGGGTGCGAGCTTGGCCGGTGTGAATCACGGCGTTTACGGGGCGGTGAGCATGACCACGGGGACGGTCGCCTGGACAGTTCCCATAATGACCACTTCACCCGGCTCCGGCATGACAGTAGCGGGCGACTTGGTTTTCTTCGGCGACAGCACCGGTCTCTTCTATGCCGCGAACGCTGCAACGGGTGAGATCCTGTGGGTTTTCGATGCCTGGACTGTGCCCGGCGGCACCGGCGGAAATGCTTCTGCAGCCATTTATGAGGTCAACGGTGTCGAGTACGTTGTCTATGGCTTTGGCGGCGAGCCTGGCTCGAGCTTCGAGCTAGGTGACGCAGTGGTTGCTTTCGCGCTTCCCTCAGCCCTGGCGGCTGCCGAGAAGAAGGCGGCGGGCGAGAAGGCCCTCGCGCAGAGGGGCAGAGTCAGATAACTTCATCTGTGGGAGACCGGCAATTGGCCGTGGCCCGTTCGTGTGAACGGGCCACGGCTGCGCCCGGAAGGCGGTAACGCGGGGCAGACGCTTCTATGCGCGCTTGAGTAGGCTCGGCGCGTTCGCAAATCGGCCAGCTCGTTGAGGGACCACGAGCAGGAGCCCTAATCAAAGTCGGGAGCACACCGGTAGATGCAAGGAATGAGGGAAGCGGCACGGGGAAGCGTGCGCTTCGGGAAGATTGGGGCAAGGATCATGCGTAAGGTCACGGCCTTGGTATTCGCCGTTTTGGCGAACGGGGTCCTGGCCCAGACACCACCAGCCTCGCAGGGCGAGGTGGAGACGCCCAAAGCGCCGCCGCCGATCGTGGCAGGTCTCGACCTCTCGGCGATCGACCAGAGCGCTGACGCCTGTAGCGACTTCTATCAATATGCCTGCGGCAATTGGGTCAAGGACAATCCAGTGCCTCTTGATCAGGTACGCTGGACTCGCTCGTTCTCGATCGTTCAGGAGCGCAATCTCTATGAACTTTGGCAGGAACTAACCAGAGCCGCCACCAAGCCCGCGGACCCGCTCGAAAAGAAGTATGGCGATTTCTTTGCCGCGTGCATGGACGTTGATGAGTTGCAAAAGAAAGGTCTCGAGCCACTCAAGCCAGCCCTCGAGCGCATTGCCGCTCTGAGCGACTACAAAGGCATCGCTACCTTGATCGGCGATCTAGCGGCTGCCGGGGATCCCGTGCCGCTATTCAAGTTGGAAGTCGAGCCGGACCCCAAGGATACGAAGAAGCTGATCTTGAGCCTCTCCCCGGCAGGCCTGCCGTTGATGGAGCGCGAGACGTATGGTGGAGGGGACTCGCCCTATATCGTCAATCAATATGACGGCCATGTAGTACGTGTACTCAAAGCGGGCGGCGATCCGCCGAGGCAGGCCATGAGCGAACTGCGGGATATTCTCGGTATCGAGAAAGCGCTGGAGCGGGCCTCCAAGAATCGCGCAGAGTCAGCCGATCCGGAGAAGCGCTACCACATGCTTACGTTGGCGGATCTGAAAACGCTCGCGCCCGATTTCGACTTCAATGTTTACTTTAATCATGTAACTACACGGCCCATAGAAAAACTGAATGTCACCAACCCGGATTATCTGAAGGCCGTCGATAACCTGATCACCTCGGTGTCGATTGAGTCCTGGAAGTTGTACTTCCGGTGGCGGATCTTGAGCGAGCAAGCTCTCGCGCTGCCGAAGGAATTTCGCCACGAGGAGTTTGTCTTTTGGGGCTCCCAGGTTGGGGAACAAAACAAGCCGACGCCGCGCTGGAAACAATGCACCGCAATCACCGATCGGGCATTTGGCGACGCCTTTGCTCAGGACTGGGTGAAGCGGAACCTCTCCGTTTCGGCCAAAGCCGGGGCGGAACGGCTGGTCGATGCACTGGAGAAGTCTCTCGCCGCCGAGATTCGCACCTTGCCCTGGATGAACGAGGAGACCAAGAAGACCGCAGAGAAGAAACTGGCAGCGATCCGCAACCGAATCGGCCACCCCGAGAGATGGCGCGATTACTCCGCTCTGAAAATCGACCGGGACGACTTCCTCGGGGACGTGCATCGCGTTGCGCTCTTCGAGCGCGATGACATGCTGAGCAAACTAGGCAAGCCGGTGGACCCGGAGGAATGGGTCATCCTGCCCACCTCGCTCAAAGCTCACTATGCCCGATCGACGAATAGCCTCTACATTCCCGCCGGCCTCATTCAGCCGCCCTTCTTTGACAGCGCCGCCGACCCGGCAGTCAATTTCGGCGGGATTGGCGTCATGGCGGCGCACGAGCTAACCCATGGTTTCGACGCCCTTGGATCGAAATTCGACGAACACGGCAATGCGCGCGACTGGTGGAGCGCAGACGATAGCAAGAAATTTGCTGAAGCGACGAGCTGCGAGGTAGCGCAATTCAACGATGCCGTGCCCAAGTCGGACGATCCGCACGAGGGGCCGCCTGCCAACAGTCTCACGGTGGCCGAAAGTACTGCGGACAATGGCAGCGTGCGCATCGCTTATCGGGCGCTCATGGACGCACTGGCCGCGCAAAGCAAGACGGTCGAGAGTAAAACCGATGGCTATACCGAAAGCCAGCGATTCTTTCTTTCGTTCGCTCAAACCGCATGTGTGAATCAAACTTTCCTTACTGCCCGACGATCCATGTCAGACAGCCCGCATTCATCGGGACAGGTACGCGTGAATGACGCGGTCCAGAACTTCGAAGAGTTTGGGAAGGCGTTTCAATGCACCAAAGGCAAGCCCCTGTACCCCGAAAAATCCTGCCGGGTTTGGTAACCGGTTGAGCGCCGCACGGATCAACATCAAGAAATGTAAAGAGAACGTGTAGAACACGCGGCGGCGCACTCGACCCTCGTAGCGCGCAAGGCGACGCACCTCTGCCGAAGGGCCGGGTAGAGGCTTGTCTCGCGGTCCAGAGTTCGCGAAAATCGGCAGGGGGCACACAACAAGATTTCGCCATATGGTTCCTAACTTCTTCGTCGTTGGCGCCACGAAGGCCGGCACGACCTCCCTGTACAACTACCTGGATCAGCATCCGGCCATCTACATGAGCCCGGTCAAGGAGCCGACGTTCTTCGCGCCCGATTTGCTCGAGCTCAAACAGCAACTGGGAATCGCCGACCCGGATAGCGCGGAATTGCGCGCCTATCTGGATGGCCCAATGACCGAGCGGCGCAACGGCGTCGTTACCGAGTGGGAGCAGTACCTGAAACTGTTCAAGAACGTGACTGGCGAGACCGCCGTGGGGGAGGCGAGCGGCAACTATCTCGGCTCTACGCGTGCCGCGGCGGCGATTCGCGAGCGCTTTCCTCACGCGCGCATCGTGATGGTACTGCGTAACCCGGTGGAGCGCTTGTTCTCACAGCACGCCGAGGCGGTGGCCAATGGCCACGCACGTGCGGAATTCCTGCCGTGGGTCGAGGAGCAGCGGGCGCGGGAAGCCACCCGGCAGCCGCAGATGGGTGCTGTCTGGAGCGGCTTCTACGCGCGTCACCTGGCGCGCTACCGGGCCTGCTTTCCCGCACGCCAGCTGCAGATCTTGCGCTACGAAGACTACTCGGCTGCGCCGCTGAGCGTTCTGCGCGCGATCTTCACATTTCTTGACGTTGATCCGGATTTCCCGGTCGATGTCTCCCGCCGTCACAATGTGACCCTGCAACCGCGCTTCGTGGGACTGCGCCGCACGAGCGGCTGTCTGCGGGCTCGGCTGCGCCGGGTGCTGCCGGCGCGAGTCGCGCAGGCCCTCAGCGGCGCCACCCGGCGGCGTCCGCGCGCCATCACGCCGCGCGAGCGCGCCCAGGTGCTCAGGATCTATGAGGCGGATATTCGCGAGCTTCAGCGCACACTCGCGTTAGATGTTTCGGCGTGGTTGCGCGGGTGAGGAATCCGGGAAGGCAAGCAGTCTCGCGCAGAACTCGACCCTGAACTGACCGCCGTGAGCCTGATTCGCAGCTCGGCTCCGGCCGCTGGTCCCATGGGTACGAAAATCGGGTGGGTCCATGACCCCCGAAATCGGGAAGGCCTCGCCCGGCCGGGCCGGGCAGCGCGGGTAATGGGTGGGCCGAAGAAGGCTCGATTCCACGATTATCTGAAAATGCCAAACAGTTATTGGTAGCGCACCCACGAGTTGGCATCTGATGGGTGGATGAGTTCAGCGCCAATACGAGCGATCGCACTGCCGGCGGATGTCACCGATTCCTTGCCCGTAGGCGCGAGCGTCGTTGGATTTGCAGAGAAGCGGCACCTTGAGATTCCAACCCTAGGCGTGGCGTTTGCCGTCTACGCAGGGTTCGTCCTGTCGACATGGTTTTTCCGGGATTTGCCGATCCTGGCTGTGGCGCCGCTCTTGGCCGCTTTGCTCGCCTGGTATGGATCGCTTCAGCACGAAACGATTCATGGTCATCCTACTTCCTCGCGGCGCGTCAACGTAATGCTCGCCGGCTTGCCGCTGGCTCTGTGGATCCCGTATGACAGTTACCGTAGCACGCACCTTCAACATCATCGTCACGGGGGGCGTCATTTAACCGACGTCTCGCGTGATCCAGAGTCGTTTTACCTGCCCGCCGGGACCCTTCGTCAAAGCGGAGCGTTCATGCGGGCCTTTTATTCGATCAACTGCACCCTCGCTGGCCGTCTGATTCTGGGTCCTGCCATTGCAATCGCTCAATTGTGGATAAGGGAAGGTCGGCTGGTTTTGTGCGGGGATCGACGCCGCATGGTCATCTGGACGCGGCACGCCTTAGCGGTCGCGGTGGTCCTGCTATGGACCGTCGGCGTGTGTCACATTCCAATTCTGGTTTATGCGGCACTGGTCGTCTACCCGAGCATATCCTTGAGTCAACTGCGATCCTTCGCCGAACATCACGCCGCAGCCGAATTGCATCTTCGTACCGCGGCGGTGGAAGCCCATCCGGTATGGGCATTAATTTTTCTGAACAATAATCTGCACATCGCACACCACGCCCACCCGAAACTAGCGTGGTATGAGTTGCCTCGCGCCTGGCGTCAAATGCGCGAATCCGCCATCGCATCGGGGCGTGTCTTCCGTGGTGGATACGGCGAGTTGTGCAAGCAATATCTCTTTAGACCGGTAATCAGCATCGAGCATCCGTTCTCGAGCCGCGGCGAGCGCTGAGGATCCGGCACATGGAACGCATTGCTGCGTTGCCAATGTACGACTTCTCGTCGCTTCAGAGTGCGAACGACGCATTATGGACGGCACTTCGCCGTCAAATGACCGAGGCGGGCATGATCGAAACGCCCCCGCGACTCACACGGCATCTCGCTCATTTCGAGGTATGGAAGGATCCCTTGTTGTTGTTTGGCCAGGCTTGTGAATACCCTCTGGCGGAATCCCTTGCAGATTCCGTCCGGCTCGTCGCGACGCCGCGCTACAGCGCGCCGGGCTGCGAAGGCACGAGATACCGAAGCGCTATCGTGGTACGCAAGAGGGATTCGGCAGAGCGCCTAGCGGACTTACGAGACCGGCGCTGCGCGATCAACGAGGCGTCTTCGAATAGCGGAATGAATTTGCTGCGCGCCTCGATCGCTCCATTGGCCAAAGGAAAGAGATTTTTTAGTTCTGTTCTCTTCAGCGGCTCGCACTTGACAAGCGCGCAAATGGTCAGCGCCGGCGAGGCTGACGTTGCCGCCATCGATTGCGTCAGCCTTGCGCATTTCCAGAGGCTCTTGCCGTCAGCCGTCGCGACCCTACGCATCCTTGATTGGACGCCATCCAGTCCCAGCCTTCCGTTCGTTACTGCTGCCGCGACTAGCGATGCAACGCTTGGGATACTTCGCTCGTCGTTGGAGACCGTGCTTGCCGATAAGACGCTCGATTCCGTTCGCGAGCGGCTCTTTCTCGATGGAGTGGATTTGGAGCCGGAGGCTACCTTCGCTGAGGTCCTACGCCTCAAGCGAAACGCCGTCGAATTGGGATATCCCGTGATCAATTAATCCGAGACGTTGTCGCGCAATGACCAGGTGACCAGCACGGATAGATAGCGTCCATGTCAAGCTCTGCTGGCTACGGTCCCGCGCACTTTATCAAAGTCGGGGGGGCGGGCACCACCCTGTAGCAGAGCTCCACGGCAGCGGATCTAGACTAAAAAAACGTATTGCAGGACCCTTTTGCGAGGTCTGTGATAACGTGATGCTAGGACGTATGAATTCATTCGACTCTACGGTCAAGCGCCGCTCACCGCTCGATTTCCTGACCCACATGAGGGATACCCTCGCTGCGGGGATCATCGAGCTACCCGCCTTTCCGCAAGTGGTCATCAAGGTGCAGGAGGTTTACAAGGATCCGAACTACACGCCGCAGTTGGTTGCGCGTCTCATCTCTACCGAGCCGACGCTTGCCAGGCGCCTCCTTGATATGGCGAACTCCGTGGCATTCAACGCGACCGGCCGGGTGGTCATCGACTTGGGGCTCGCACTCACCCGTCTCGGCGCTCAGAAGGTCTACGGGGTCGTCCTTGCTCACGCAATTCAGGAGATCCGACGGACTGAGTCGCTGCGATCTATTGCGGGGCGCCTGGACGAACTCTGGTCTGACAGCGCAACGGTTGCTCATTTCTGCCAGGCGGTCGCCAAACGAGCGTCGCTCCCGACTCCCGAGGCGTTTGTGGCGGGTCTGCTCCATCTCATGGGGCGCTTGTACATTCTGGTGCGGTGCGCAGAGCAGGGGCGGTCGGGACAGCAAGTCGTATTGAGTAATGATCTAATCGATGCATGGCATCCGATGATCGGTAAGGCCGTGTTGAAGAATTGGCGGATGAGCGAAGAAGTATGCGAGGCGGTCGGTGCGCAGGCGGAAGTGCATGTAGTGCGCACAGGAACAGCGTCGCTCACGGACGTTCTAGTTATTGGTATCCGATTGGCGAAGCGAATGAAAAACCATTACGACGCCGCCAGCCTCAGCGCCGGAGGTGTCCTGGCGCGGCTCAATCTATCAGTAGAAGAGTGTCAAAGCCTCGTTAAGGAGGCGGCGGCGGATGTGAGGATGCTTGAACGCGTCCTGCGTGCGTAGATGCCGGAGCCCGTGATCCCGCAATGACGATACTTCGCGATTTATATCCAGAGATTGAACCTTACACTTCGGGGCGTTTGGAAGCCGATGAGATTCACTCGCTGTATTGGGAAGAGTGCGGCAACCCGAAGGGTATTCCTGTGGTTTTTCTCCATGGTGGCCCAGGCGGGGGATGTTCCGCAACGAGCCGGCGGTATTTTGATCCGGCGCGTTATCGAGTAATCCTCTTCGATCAGCGAGGTGCGGGCCGATCGACTCCCAACGGCGAGCTGCGCAACAATACGACTGCACACCTCATCGTCGATTTAGAAGCACTACGCATGTCTCGTGGGATCGACGCGTGGCACGTTTTTGGCGGCTCATGGGGCTCGACTTTGGCCTTGGCATATGCGGAGGATCATCCACAAGCATGTTTGAGTCTCACCCTGCGCGGCATTTTCTTGATGAGAGAATGGGAAATTCGCTGGCTCTTCGAGGCGGGGCGAATTTTCCGTCCGGAAGCGTGGGAAACGTTGCTTGAGGCCCTACCGCCGCAGCTGCGAGAGGGCGATCCTTTGGAGGGCTACGCGAAGCTACTCGAGCATCCGGATCGTGCCGTCAGGCTGTCGGCGGCCCGGCGGTGGAGCGTATTCGAAGCGACCTTGGCCAATTTGATTCCCGACTCCACGAGGATCGCCGGCGCAACTGAAGAACGGGTTGCATACGCAATGGCACGTATCGAGGTTCACTATTTTCGCAACAATCGCTACGAGCCGGAAGATCAACTGCTGAGGCGCGTGGATCGCATTTGCCGCATTCCGGCAACTATTGTGCAGGGCCGTTACGATCTGCTCTGTCCCCCGATCACGGCCATTCAGCTGCACCGCGCGTGGCCGGGATCGCGGCTTATCATCGTCGACGACGCGGGTCACTCTGCGACCGAACCCGGGATCCGTTCCGCCTTGGTGACCGTCATGGACGAAATAGCCAGACGATGATGGCAGCGAGCCGGCTGATCGATGATCCATGGCTGGCTCCGATGTTTACGGTCTCGCGTATCTCTTTAAGTATCTCTACGGATAGACCACCGCGTTCGGCGGGAATACCGTCGATACCGTGGAGAGGAGTGGAAGCAATGAACGAGAACGTGAGCCCCATTGATCAATGCATTCGTATCATCGTCGGCATCGTGGCGGGGTGGGAATACATGCTTCAACCGCAAGGGCACGTATGGCTGCTCTTCCTCTCCGCATTTTTCTTTTTGAGCGGGATGCTTGGGCGTTGTCCGCTGTATACCCTGATCGGCGTAGGTACCAAGCGTGCCGGTAGGCCTGATGACACCGGGCAGGGCGCGAAAAAACTGGGCTGAAGGTCGTCTGGGCGGTGGGATCTCAAGAGGCCGGCGTCAGGATCAGCTCATCCGCTTGCACGCTTTCGACCGCCTGGGATGAATAGCTCAAGGGAAAGTACTGGCCGGCGTCCCAAAGCGGGGCGAGGTCATCGTAGTGGCGACTCGTGGGTTGACCGCTCTGGCCCGGCGCGTTGACTGCGATCGATTTATCCCAGTCGCCGAGATCGATGATTTGACGATAGCTCGCGCCTTCCACCTGTTCCCAGGAGTCCGCCGGCACTCCCGTCGCATCGACGGTGAACTCATCTCCGGGACGCGTGCGCGGTGGTAGGTCGAGCAGCTCGCGGGCAGCCGACGAGCGCTGATCGAGGGCATGCCGAAAGTAAATTTCATGGATACGGCCCCATTGCCATTCGCGAGAATTCGGCCCCAGACGCCGGGCAAGCTCCTTTCTCGCGGCGTGCAGCGCACGCTCGAGTATCTCATCGCGCCGAGCGTCGGGGTTTTTGCCGAAAATCTCGGTGGCGGGGTTCGACAAAATCCTTAGCACCGCGTTCGGCAAAAGATCCTCGTAATGCGTGGCGAATCGAGGCGAGATCTGCCTCCCGAGTTCCTTGCCAACCTCCCGAAACCACACTTCGTATAGGGCCGCGGCCTCGGACTGGCGCGTGAGCTGTCCGTCCCAATGTAGAAAGTCGTGGAGCGTCGAATCCTTTCCTAGACGGGTCAGCTGCAACAGCTTCTGAAAATCGAGCGCGGCGAGCGAGGTCACATCGTTCTGCAGGGCCTCCATGTCCTCGAGCGAGAGCTTTCGCCCCTGAATGCGCGACTGCTCGATGAACGAGTTTATGCGCGTGATTCGGTAGGCCGGCTCCCATTCGAATCCTACTTTGTACGGAAAGCTGTCCGGAATCATTTTATGGTTGGCCGTGGCGATGAACGCCGCCGGTGGGTTGAACGAGTGCGGGAGATCTCCGACCGGCACGAATCCGGACCACTCGTAGTCCCCGTTCCCCGGAACCGGCAGGAGACCGGTCCAATGTCGCACCGGCGCCAGCCCGACGGAGTGCTCACCGATGTTGCCCGATCGGTCCGCGTACACCAGATTCTCCGAAGGCACCTTCCAGCGCGCGACCGCCGCCTCGAACTGCTCCCAGTTCTGCGCGCGATCGATCGAGAGCGAGGAGAGATACCCGGCGGTTCCGGGCTCCGTTCCGACCCAGCGCAGAGCGAGCGCGCGGCTACCGCTCTGCCAGACAACTGGCCCGTGCTGCGTGAATTTCAGGTCGACTTCTCGTGGCGCCTCACCGGCGACCCGGAACGTCTCCTGCAGTACATCCATCATTTTCCAGCCGGTTTTGACCCTGTACTGCAGCGGATTCGACGGGTTCAGCTCCTCGACATACAGATCTTGTTGATCGAGCCCGAAAATGGTGAAGCCCCACGCGATATTCTCGTTGTGGCCGAGCGCTACACCGGGTAGACCCGGCTCGCCGGCGCCGATCACATCCCATCCGGGGGCGACGAGATGCACCATGTATCGCAAGGAAGGTAGTCCCACGACGCGGTGCGGGTCGTTGGCGAGGAAGGGTTTCCCGGTGACGGTGCGCGCGCCCGCGATCGTCCAGTTATTACTTCCCTCGATCGACCGGGCCGGGAACACAATTCGGCGATCGCTGCCGACGAAGCTATCGAGCAATTCCGGCGTGAGTCCCGATAGGTCCAAGTGCGAATCCGGGTCGAGAGCGACCGGCGGGTCGAGATTTACAATTTTCGCGGCCTTGCTCGCTCCGAGCTCCGAGAGAGCCCGCGCGTATTCGAGCTCACTAGCGGCGTTCCCGGTCATGGAGAACGCCGCCATGCGATTCAAGCAGTCCTGCGGCTGCCACGGCTCCGGCGTGAATCCTGCAATCTCGAACTCTATCGGCAAGCCCGGACCCCCGGGTTTCTTCACGCTCTCCATGTAGTAGTTGATCCCCTGGGTGAACGCCTCGAGAATCTCTCGAGTATCGGGGCCGTAGCTTTGGTACTCCGCGCTCATGTCGCCTCGATAGGCCAATTCGCGTGCGCTCACATCGCGGGCCAGCGCAGAGGGGCCTAAAATCTCAGCCAAGCGCCCTTGACCCGCCCGCTTCCAGACCTCCATCTGAAAGAGCCGGTCCTGCGCGGCCACGAAGCCCTGAGCGAAGAACAGGTCGTGCTGATTCTGGGCATAGATGTGCGCCACGCCCCAACGATCGCGAAGGACGCGCACCGAACCCATCAATCCGGTCACGGACAGACGCCCCGACAGCACGGCGACGGATTTTTGAGCGGCGTCGATCAGCGGGTCGCGCGCTTCCGACAACGGCGAAATCGTGACGAGCATTAGCGAAACCAGGCTAGTGAGCAATCGCATGTAAGAGCTCCGACCGGAAAGGACAGCCGGGCTAGCATACGAGAGATAGGTTGAGCGGTTACACCTGTATTGATAAATTACGGCGCAGAAAATTAGAATTTGTAGCGCACGCCGATGGTGGGGTTGATGTTGGTCGAATGGAGGTAGCCGCTCGCGGCGCCGTCGTGCGCGCCGCTGTACATGGCGCCGACGTAACTGTCGAAGTGAATGGTGAAACGGTAGTCGGCATCCAGAGAGAAGGCGTCCAGACTGCCGCTGCAGGTACTGTGGGCGGTCGTCGTGCAACCCGCCTGTGCCCCCGTCCCGTAGGCGTTCTGACTGTAACCATAGTAGGCCCCGGTAAGGTCAAGGCCGGGGATTACCGTATAGCGAACGCCTGTCCAATAGACATTCATGGTCTTTGGCTTGTTATAGGCGCTGTTGTTCACGAAGGCGAGTACATAACCACCGATGTCGTCGAAACCCGCGCTCAAGGGCCGCGCAGGATTGGCGTACTTGATGTGCTCGTAGCCGGCGAAAAACTTGAAGGGGTCCCACTTATAAAACGCCATGAGCGAGTAGGCCGTATTGTCCGAGATGGTTGCGGCGAGCGAATTCGAGAGCGAATAGCCCAATGCCGGAAGCTTCTCGACCTGAGCGGGGCTCAAGTAGGTCGCCGTGATGGCGCTATTCTCCTTGGAATAATAGGCGTCAATCGATGCGCCTGCGTAATCGGCGCCGAGATTCGCTTGGTAAGCCGTATTGGCCGAGCCGCTCGAATTGTTGAATTTGTAAAAGGCGCCGAGGTGCGCGAGATCGCTGATCTCGACCGTGTATTTCACGGTCGAATCAAGCCGGTTGTCCTCCTGCGCCCCGCCGCCGGAGTAAGTGTTCGAAGCGCCTAGCAGGCCGAACGCCGTTGCGTTGTAGTTGGGATCGTACTCAATGACGCCCTCCATCAGGAGGGTCACCTGACGCCCGTAGGTCAAGGTGCCGAATCGCGCCGACTTGAGGCCGATCCACGCCGTTTGGAAGGCTTGTCCCGCCGAGCTGCCATCGACGTTTACGGTCTGAGCTGTCAGCGCTCGGCCGTTGTTCACGGCCAGCGACTTCAGAGAATCGGCGATCTCACCCGATTGCGGATTAAAGAAGGTCTCGAGTTGGAACACTCCCGACCAATCAGCGTTGAGGGGTTCGTTTCCCTGCAACCCCACTCTTGACTGCCCCATGTTGCTCGGCGTGACGCCGACCACGGACCCGTTGCTGTTCTGACGGACGATGTTTCCGCTGGCAGCGGGCCGATAAGGAGTAAACGGTGCGCTGTGGGTATCGAATTGAACGCCGAGATCAATCACGCCATAGAGCGTGATGCCGTGCCAGGTCAGGCTGTCATCACCGGTGATGCCAGGTCCGGTCTTTTGCTGCGCGAGGACGGCGGCGCAACCGAGGAGGGCGGCCGTCCCAACCACGCCGGACCACCGGAGCCGCGCTCGCCTCGGACTTTTGCGAGAAGAATCGAACTCCCGCAACGCGTGCCGGAACCTCGTTGTCGGCATTCCACCGGCGCGATCCATCGGTTTCTCCCATCTTGGCGTGCGCTTTTTTTAAAATTGCCGTTTAGTCGGCTGCGCATTCTATGTCGTAACCGCGACCTCGCAAATAACGAATTTGGCCGGCGAAATACCGAATAGGCATAAGGCAGGGCCCGCGACTCGGCGGGTTGTCGCTGGGGTCGCAGAGGGACGCATTTAGGGGCTTATCCTCCTTCGGGATTGTATATTTTTCCCAGCGAACGGCGCAATTCAAAGCCCCCGTCGCCCAGCTCCTGCTTTGTCGTAGTCCCGCATCAAGCCAAGTTCGCAACAAAGATGGCGGCAATCGCGAGCGGGCAAAGGTACCGCAGCAGCGAGTGCCATGCTACGCGAACCCACGGCGAGCTCTCCACGAGCTCGCTGCTGATCATGTCACGCTTTAGGCGCCACCCGACGAAAAGGCTGGTCAGAAGGGCTCCCATCGGTAACATGATGTTCGCCGATGCATAGTCGATGACGCCAAAAACGGTCTTGTCGGCGAATGCGGGTAGAAATCCAAGGGGATGCCATGCGCACCACAGGTTGAAGGAAAATACCGAGCCGAGCCCGAGCAGCCACGAAGTGGCTGACACGACACACACGGCGGATAGTCGCGTCAATCCGAAACGCTGGATCAGCCAGGCCACCGCCGGCTCAAGAAGCGCGATCGAGGGCATGAGCGCCGCTAGCACCAGCAGAACGAAGAAAAGAGTCCCGATAAGGCGGCCGCCCGGCATCTCGGTGAACACGCGTGGCAACACCTCAAACACCAAGGCCGGACCCTGCGCCGGATCCATCCCGTAGCCGAACACCATGGGGAAGACCAGCAGCGTTGCCAACAACGAAACAAGCAGAATCGACGCGGTGATGATCAGCGAAGTGCGTATCAGCGAGGTGCCAGGCTCAATGTATGATCCGTAGGCGATCATCATCGCCTGTCCGACGCCCGTGGCGTAGAAGGCCTGCCCGATCGCCGCCAGGACTACTTGAGCGTTGAGCGCGCCGAAGTTCGGTCTGAATGCGAACGCGAGACCGCGGCGCACATCCCCTGTCGACAGAGAGTAAATTACCAAAATCGCCAGGAGCAGGAGGAGCCCCGGGGCGCGGATCTTGTTCGCAGCTTCGATACCCCGTTGCAGGCCACGCCCCGAGATTACGACGACCAGTACTACGAACGCCGCATGCCATGCCCCCACTTCCAGAGGCGCGGAGCGGAAGTGGTCCCACAGCGACGCGACGTGGCTTGGGCCCGCCGCCGACAGGATTCCTACGGCACATTTCCAGGCGTACGCGAGTACCCATCCAGCAATCACCGAGTAATAAGAGAAGACGAGATAAGCCGCCAGGGAGCCCAGTATGCCAATGGCATTCCACCGGGAACTGAGTCCCGCGTTCCGCGCCACCGCACCCGCGGCCTCCGGTGGGCTGCGCCTTGACCTGCGCCCCAAGGCAAATTCCGCGACCAGCAGCGGGGTTGCGATTAACACACAGGCGAGCACGAAGACAAGAATGAAGGCGCTGCCGCCGCAGGTACCGGCGAGATAGGGGAAGCGCCAGATACTGCCCAGGCCGACCGCCGCGCCCGCGGTGCCGAGATATACTGCTAAGCGCGACGACCAAACGACCGAGTTCGAACCGGATGGGACTGTGGGCATTCTAGTGCGAGCACTCGCTAGCGAGGATCGATGCGGGAAGTTAAGACGGTCACTTGCGACGCTCTAGGCGTTGAGTCGGTCGCGCGGTGGTCATCATGGCCCGAGTTCGCTTCGGGAGGCAACCGATGTGGGCGTGCCCGCAAAGGCTTTGGCGGCTCTATTACCAATCAGCCCGACTGCCAGCCAGACTCCCGCCAGGATCTTGGCTTCGACCGCTGCGCTCCATAATGCGTAGGCCAGGATGACGGTACCGGCGATCGGTGAGATCCAATGCTTGAACAGTTGCGCGCCGATTGAGGAGAAGTGCCGCATGACGGACATGTGAAGCAGCAGATACGCCGTGAGCGAGCCGAATGTTACCAAGGAGGTGACGAGGTCCGACTTGCTGACCGCCACGATCCCAATGACCGTGGATAAAATCGCGACCACGACAATCGCGCGCACCGGTATCTTGCGCTTCGCATCGACGACTGCGAGAAAAGAGGGCAGGTGGCCGTCGCGGGCCATGCTGAAAATCAATCGTGACGTGGTCGCTTGCGATACGAAGGCATTGGCGAGCATCGCGATGACGGCCGTGGTGACAGTGATGATAACCTGAAACCAGGAGCCCACGGCCGCGACGGCAATGTCGTAGAATGCCGTTTCCGAAGCAGCCCCTTCGAATGTCGTGCCGGCCGGTACGAACAGTCCTGCCAAGTACACCTGGGACACGAATAATGCCGCGACGGCGACGAGGACGATCATCGTTGCCTTCGACACCGTTTGCCCGCCGCCCTTGGCTTCTTCATTGAGCGTCGAGATAGCGTCAAACCCGATGTAGCTCAGGGCGGCGATGGGGATGGCGGAAAAGACGCGCGGAATCGAGAACACCTCCTTGCGGTATAAAGGATCGAGGCTCAAGTGCACCCGGCCATGAAACCAAGCGGCGCCCACCGCCGCTGCAAATATCGCGAGGACGGCGAGTTGAATGTACAGTCCCAGCAGATTCATCCACGCCGTGAAGGTGATGCCCCGAAGATTCACTAAAGTGGCGATGGCCACGAACACGGGAACCCAGACCCACTGTGGAATGCTCGGTACTTGAATGTGCATGGCAACCGAGGCAAATATGAAGAGTAGCGCGGGCATCAGCAAGTAATCGAGCAATATCGCCCAACCGCTCATGAACCCGAAAAACTCGCCGGCGCCGAATCGCACATAAGAATACACCGACCCGGCAATCGGGAACTCCTTCGCCATCTCGCTGTAGCTCAAGGCGCTGAAGTACATGGCTACCGCGGCAACGAGGTAGACCATCACTACCAGGCCGCCGGAGAGGTTGTAAATGAATCCGAACACCAAAACGGGGGCCAACGGGCACATGTAGATGAGACCGTACACCACCACGTCGCCAAGGGTCATTCCGCGATGCAACTCCTCGCTGTATCCTAGCGATTCAAGTCGGCGCCGCGATGCGTCGTCTTGCGCGACCGTGTCAGGCGCCATGAGTTATTCGACCGTCATGCCGGTCTCGACCGTCGTGGCCGAGAAAGCGAACCCCTCAAAGGCGTTGGCGACGACGCCCTCACAATACTTGCGGTACGCCGGCCCACCACCCATGTAAACCTGGCATTGATCCCTTAACCGGCCGGGCAGGAACGAACCCATGTACACCGAGCGCGTTCTCGGATAGAGGGTACTGTCGGCAATGGCTTCTACATGCGCCGCCCAGTCCTCCTCGGCCTGCCGTGTGGGCTCTACCGAAGCATACCCGGAGCTTCGCATGAATTTCATGATATCCGCGATGAGGTTGACGTGATCCTCGATTGCATGCGGCATGTTGTGCAGAATCGACGGGCTCTGCGGACCTGTTACCGTGAAAAGATTCGGGAACCCGTGAATCATGAGCCCTAGATAGGTGCGGGTCGTGTCCCGCCATTTCTCGGCGAGGGGCAGCGCGTTGCGGCCGACGATCCCTAGGCGTACCAGCGCTCCGGTCATGGCCTCGAAGCCCAAGGCAAACACGATATCGTCTAGCTTGTATTCGCCTTCGGTGGTACGGAGACCCTTTGCCGTGATCTCCTGGATTGGCGATGTGCTCACATCGACGAGGGTGACGTTGTCCCGGTTGTAGGTCTCATAGTAGTTCGACTCAAGCGGCGTACGCCGCGTCGCATAGCGGTACCCCTTCGGCGCAAGGATCTCCGCTTTCAAAGGGTCCTTGACTCGCTCGCGGATCTTGTCGCGTACGAAGTCGGAGATGGTCTGATTCGCCTCCTCGCTCGTCAGTAAGTCGGCGAAGCTCTCATCTGCGAGCCTGAACCCGCCCTCCCGATAGCGCTCTTCATAGACCCGACGTCTCTCTTCGTCGGACACTTGCAGTGCGGATGGCTGCGTCCGAGTGTACGGCAACCCGATCACATGCTGACTGCCGAGTTCCCGAAGCTCCCGATAGCGCCGTTTGATCTCGCGATCGGCGGCCTCGTCGAGCGGCTCATCTCTGAGCGGCGTAGCGAAGTTGGCTGTGCGCTGAAAGACGGTGAGATGGGCTGCTTGTTTAGCGATCTCGGTGATGGCCTGCACGCCACTCGCACCGGTACCGACCACCCCGACTCGCCTGCCGGTGAAATCGACGTCATGGTGCGGCCAGGAGCTCGTGTGGTAGATCGACCCCGGAAATCGCTCGGCGCCGGACACGGGAATCTCTTTGGCCGCGGACAAGCATCCGACTCCCGTGACGACAAACCGCGCCCGGCTGCGAAGCCCCCTGTCGGTGATGACCTCCCAGCGGTTCCGAGTCTCATCGTAGTTGATGGAAGTTACTGTTGTACCAAAGCGAAAACTGCGGCGCAGATCGAAACGCTCGACCACGTGGTTGAGATAATCGAGCAACTCCGCCTGCGAGGGATACTTCGTGGTCCAGCGCCAACTCTGTTCTAATTCCTTCGAGAAGGAATACGCGTACATGTAGCTCTCACAATCACAGCGCGCCCCCGGGTAGCGGTTGACGTACCAGACGCCCCCGAAGTCGGCGGCGGCCTCGTAAGCGACGGTCGAAAGGCCGAGCTCGTTGCGTAATTTGTGGACGGCGTAGATCCCTGTGACGCCAGCGCCGATTACGACGACGTCGACTTCATCGAAGGGGGAGCCGCCGCTTGCCGCCTCTGTCGATATTGACGTGGGCATATCGAACTCCTATTGGTCCTTGGGCTATCTCGATCAAAGCGCCGGCGTGACGCCGCCCGTCAGAACTTCGTGCTTACGTTGAGTCCCGCCGTGCGCGGTTGATTTGCCGTGAATCGAGTCAAATCCGGAATATTGAAGCTGAAAGAGGTGTTGTTCGCCGTCAGCAAAGCGAGCTTGTTCGTTATGTTGTTGCAGTACAGATGCACCGCCCAGCGATCAGCCAGCAAACCAATGCGCACGGCGCCCAGCGCATAGCCCGGCAGGGTTACGTAGGTGAACGCTTCGTCGGTAGAGGATCCATAGTAGGACGCCGACGCTCGCGCCGTGAAGCTCAAACTTTCGGATACGGGCCGGTTATAAATGAGGGCGGCGCTACCTGTGTACTTGGGCACGTTCAGCACCGGTGTGCCGGCGGCGATGGGGAGATTGGGTTCCGGGTTGTTGATCACGGCATTCGTGTACCCACCGCTCGCGGAGATCGTCCACTGCGGCGAAAGATTGGCGTTGATCTCGAGTTCCCCACCGTACGAGCGCGCCTCCCCGGCGTTGACGGTAATGAAGTACCCGCAGGGAAGCGGGAGCGTCTGCTGGATCTTGTTCCAACGGATATAGTAGATGTCGGAATTGACGGTCACGGTTCCGTCGCGCAGCTTCGCCTTTTCGCCGAGTTCGTAGCTCCAAACAGAGTCAGGCGTATAGGTCAGCGTGGCTTCGCTCAAATGGAGTGAAGTGAGTGCGGGTACGCAAGAGTTTGGGCCGGCTAACGGCAGCGGCAGATTGACCCCGCCCGGACGGAATCCCTTGGCGGCCGTGGCGTAGGCGGTTAGGTCGTCCGTCGGTGTGTAGGATAGGTTCACCTTCGGATTGAAACCGTTGGCGTTTTGCTGGTTGCTCACCGTGGTGGGCGTGGCATCGGCAGATTGAGTGAAAATGCCTGCCTGAGTTGCGACTACGCTGGTATCGTACTTGTAGTACCGGGCGCCGACCGTGAGCTTTAGCGTCGGGTCGATCTTGTAGGAGCCTTCCCCGAATAGAGCATACTGCTTCAGATTGTACGGAATGGCCGCGTTGTAAATTGAACCCCCGGGATTATCCGCCGCCGTGATCGGCGCGAGGAACCCCTCGCCGTACACGTAATTGGTGACCTGGGTATCGCTGATGCTCTGCTCCCACCGCGACTTCATGTTGCTGACGAAAGCGCCTCCGAGCCAGTCGAAAGCGCCGGCGCTCTTCGAACTCACCCGCAGTTCCTCGCTGAATTGATTGAGCGCGTCCACCTCCCGAAGGCCGGGCATATTCGGAAAGAATGGCAGCGCGTATACGGCCTGGTAACTTTCCGACTGATCTTGAAGTTGAGTGAGCGTGCGATTCCAGAAGCTCGATGCCGATGTGAGCTGCGCCGCATCGAAATCATAGGCTATTACGACGCTCGCGAATCTGAACGTATCGTTGCTCGGCTCTGCGTAGTTATACGGTTGATAATGCCCCAACGGTTCCACGTCGCCGGGCGGTGAATCGAAGTTGCTGTAGCCCGCCGCGAAGAGACCCTGATACATGGCGGCGGTCGTGATTTTGAGCTTCTCGCTCGGCTGTACCAGAAGATTGAAGCGTATCGAGTTCAGATGCGATGAATTCACTCGCGGGATGATCTGTGTCGCGGGCGACGCGAGGACGTTACCGCGCGCGCAACCTGCGAAAGCCGTGGGTGCGCAACCGTCGTTGGTTGGAAACGGAAATGGGCTGACCACGATCCTGTCGAGCCATCCGTCCGTGAACTTGCTGGTGACCACTACCCGGAGCGCTGCCAAATCGTTCACCAGGGGAATGTTGAGGAGCGCGTCCCCGCTTCGGTTGAAACCGCCGCCATCGGTCGATGAGGCATCCACATCCGCGGACACCTCGTAGGTGTTGAGCTTCGCGGAGTTGGTAACCAGCTTGATCGTGCCGCCCATGGATCCCGAGCCGTACAGCGTTCCTTGGGGACCGCGCAAGACTTCCACCCGGTTCAGATCATACAGATCCGGATCGATCACGACCTTACCGATGTCGCCAATGGCGGGCGCCGATAGTGGCATTTCGTCCAGATAGAAACCGACGGTAGCGGTCGCTCCTCCGGAGGATCCGAGGCCGCGGACCTCGAATTCCGTCTGGCCGGGGCCTGAGGTGCGGAAGGAGACACCGGGCGTCTCCTGGGCTACCTCGAGCATGCTGGTCACGCCTTGAGCCGCGAGGGCCTCGCCGCTGAACGCTGTCATGCTGATCGGTGTTTTTTGAATCGTCGAATCGCGTTTCTCGGCGGTGACTATGACCTCAGCCAGGGCCTCCTGCGACCCCGACTGCTCGCCGCCAACGGCCCCGCTGGTTTGGCCGGAGGCGCTTGCCGCAAAGAACGTCACGAGCACACTCGCGACCGCGACATAAAAGCCCGTGATCGGCATGCCGAACGAACGACCGGCATCGCGCACATCGCGCATGTAGTGGCTCCATTGACTTTTCTATCCGGCCGCACCGCTGTCCGTCGCGCGTCGAGACCGATTAACGCGCGGCGACCAACTCACCAACGATCAACGTCCGGCAAAGCCTTGGATCCGAGTGCAGGCAAATCATCCCTCCGCACCCAATCTCTTTTCTATTTGTTGCGCGAATATGCATCGATGTTAGACAGAAGACAAGACAATTCGCAGGTCACATAATCTAACGAAGAGCGTATGCGATGAACTGTATCGGGTGCAAGGTCACAAAGTCCCAGGCGACGCGTACGCGTCGCGTCGGCGGGAGCTTTGCACGATAATAGGGCAATCCAGAGGCACGTCGAAGGATCAACAGAATGCCTGCGCAGAAGGAAAATGTAAGGATGCAGACTTTAGCGCGCCGCCCCGCGGCGGGTCTCCGTCAACTCCTGGTAAATCCGGGCGTCAAGCTGACGCGCGCCGACACCCAGGTGATTCGTGTGCTGCTCGCCGACTTTCCTGGCGCGGGACTGGGCACGGTCGCGGGGCTCGCCCGGCGCGCCGGTGTCAGCGACCCGACCGTGACCCGGCTGATCATTCGGCTCGGATTCGACGGGTTTTACATGTTTCAGCAAGCTCTGCTCGCGGAACTCGACGGTCGGATACGTTCGCCGCTATCGCTGATGAAGGAGCGGCGATTGAGCGAGCTCGACGGCAAGCCCAATATTGTCCGGGAGTATCTGCGCTCGGTCGCCTCATGCCTCACGCGCTCCGAAGTGACCACCCCGGCGCAGAGCTACGAGGTCGCGGTAAATCTAATCCTTGGAGCCAAGGGCCGGGTGTTGCTCCTCGGCGGGCGCTTCAGCCGACATTTGGCCGGAATGCTAGGAAGCTACCTGCGGGAAATTCGTGCGGATATCGTCGATATTGGCTTAATGAACGCGACGAACTTCGATGTGCTGATCGACCTGACGAGGCATGACCTGCTGCTGGTCTTCGATTATCGACGTTATCAAATGGACGTCGTGCGCTTCGGCCAACAGGCTGCGGACCGCGGTGTGGGGCTCGTGCTTTTCACTGATTGCTGGCAGTCGCCGCTGGCCGACCGTGCCCGTGCCACGCTTACGGCCGAAACCGAGTCGAGCTCGCCGCACGATTCACTCGTCGCGCCCGTCGCGCAGATCGAGGCGCTCGTCAAGCGACTGCTGGCGCGCCGCGGCGACGCTGCGCATAATCGCTTGAAACGCATGGAAGAGGTGCGCGCGCTCAACTCGGTTCCGGTCAAACCCCCCGGCTCGACGACCCAAGATGGGGCGCCGCGGAGGGTGAAGAAGGCCAACAAGCACCCGAATCGTGCAAACGCTGCTCCGAAGTCGCGCCGAAGCAGCTGGCGGTCGTCACGATCGTAGGCAGCTCAATCCCTGCGGATCAGTTGCTGCTGCAAGCCGCGCGTGGTCGTGATGTCTCATTTGTCGAGGGAACAACATTCCTGACGCGCAGGTTCGATTTTGTCCATCCGTTGACTTGTTGTGGTAAACACGTATTGTCGATCGAGAGGAGCGGGGCGGATGCAGCACTTCGAAGCCATCGTGGTCGGCGCGGGTATTGCCGGCGCATCGACCGCGTTTTTCCTACGCGAGCACGGCGTGCAAACGGCGTTGATCGAGAAAACCCATCCGGCCGGCGGCCCGACCGGCCACTCGAGTGCGTTGACACATGCGTTCTATCTGACACCGGAACTCGCTCAGCTGGCCATGCGAGGATCGCAGATTCTGCGTGAGATTCCGGCGTTGACCGGTGAAGGGCCGGTGCATACGACGGTCGGCATGATGTGGGTCTGCGGGGAGGACGCCCGGGAACAGTGGTCGCAGGCGGCGCAGCGGATCGATCGTCAAGGCTCGCGCATCATCGAATTGTCGCCGGCCGAGCTCGCGCGACAATATCCCGATGTGAATATGGACGGGATCGCGCTTGCGCTATGGGAGCCCGACTATGGTTACGCGGATCCTTACGGAGCCACCAACGCGCTGGAGCGCGCTGCGCGCCGGCGAGGCGCGACCTCATTTCTATCAACCACGGTGAAGCAAATTGCGCTCACCGGAGCTCGGGTCGCGGGAGTGGAATTGGCGGACGGGCGACGGTTGTCCGCGGATGCTGTGGTTGTCGCCGCCGGCCCGTGGACCAAGCGGTTGATATCCAACGTGGGATACGAACTTCCGATCTTTGCGGAGCGCCATGAGATGGCGGTGCTCGACGCAGCCGGCCATGCCCGGGAATTCATGCCCTTCTCGTGGTGCGACGATCTTTTGTCGAGCTACGCGCGCCCTGATGGGGATCGTGTGGTGCTTGCCGGCCTATGGGCCGGTGGGGGCACCGGCATTCGCAATCCAAAGGCGGAGCGGCCGGAGGTTGTCACAGATTTCGACAATTTTCGAGAATCGCTCACGCAAGATGAGGTCGTCGCAATCATGTCGCAACTCGTTCCCAGGTTTCCGAGACTGGCTAATCTTGGTTTGCGCCCGGGCTACGCCGCCCTCTACGACATGAGTCCCGACGATAATCCGCTCATCGGGCCGGTGCCGGGCGTGAACGGCCTGTATGTCGTCTGTGGATCGAGCGGACATGGCTTCAAGATGGGCGCCGCCGTCGGGGAGGAAGTCGCTCGGCTGGTCTCAACCCAAGAGGCCCCGCTGCTGGCGCCGTTCGAGGTGAGGCGATTTGCAGCCGGGTCACGATGAGGGCTCGCGCGTGGCTGCCGCGCCACATCGTTGCCGGCACGCTTGTTGCTGAAATGACGGCGGTCCGGATTCTCGTGTTTCCGATTCATGCAGATGGGTCTCTCGGCTGCGTCCCGGGTTGCGTTTACCGGTGGGCACCGTAGAGTTCGGCGGCAGACTCGCGATGCGGAGCGCCAAGATCATTCATGTCGTCAGCTGTCACGCGGCCGGTGAGGTCGGGGACGTGATCGTGGGCGGCGTCGCCGCGCCTCCGGGCAACTCGGTGTGGGAGCAATCACGCTTCATCGCTCGGGATCAGAGCCTGCGGGAATTCGTGCTGAACGAGCCTCGCGGCGGGGTGTTTCGACATGTGAATCTGCTTGTACCGCCTAAGGATCCGCGCGCGGCTATGGGCTTCATCATCATGGAACCGGAGGACACGCCGCCCATGTCCGGTTCCAACGCTATCTGTGTCGCAACGGTGCTGCTCGAGACCGGCATCATCCCAATTCAGGAACCCGAGACGCGGCTGGTGCTAGAGGCGCCGGGGGGCATCGTCGAGATCACGGCGAAGTGCCTGATCGGCAAGGTCGAGCGGATCACCCTTAAGAATGTTCCCTCGTTCGTCGATAAACTAGGTGCGCCTCTGGAGGTTCCCGGCATCGGCACGCTCGTCGTCGACACCGCCTACGGGGGCGATAGTTTCGTCATCGTCGACGCGCAGGCGCTCGGATTTTCGCTCGTGCCAGACGAGGCCCGCGACCTCGCGCGCGTCGGCGCTAAAATCACCGCCGCCGCCAACGAGCAACTGGGCTTCACCCACCCTGTATTCAGGGAATGGAACCATATCTCTTTCTGCCAGATCGCGGGGCCGGTCGAGTGGGATAACGGCGTGCAGACCGCGAGGTCGGCGGTCGCGATTCGGCCCGCCAAGATCGACCGCTCGCCTTGCGGAACGGGGTGCTCGGCTCGAATGGCGGTGCTCAACGCCATCGGCCGTCTCGAGATCGGCGAGGCATTCATCGGCCGTTCGATCCTCGACTCGCGTTTCGAGTGCCGGGTCGAAGCTGGAACCTCAGTCGGCGGCCAGCCGGCTATCATTCCGTCGATTTGCGGCAGCGCGTGGATCACCGGCACGCATCAGCACCTGCTGGATCCGAAGGACCCCTGGCCGAGCGGATACCGGCTCCCCGATACCTGGCCAACTTAGACGCTTCTTTATTCTCGACAAGGGATGATGTTATGACCGTAAGAACTCCAACGACCCTTGAAATTACGGAGATGGCTGCTGGCTTCGGCATGACGCTCTCGGAGCCGGACGCCCATTCTTATCTGGGGCTCCTCGAGGGGTTGCTGCCGTCCTACGAACGGCTCGACGTTCTAGTCGAGCCCAAACCCATCGTCAAGTACCCGAGAACGGCCGGATACCGCCCGGGCGTCGATGAGAACCCGTTGAACGCTTGGTACTGGCGCACGGAGGTCAAAGGTGCCGCGGACGGGCCGCTCGCCGGGCGATCGGTCGCACTCAAGGATACGACTTGCCTCGCCGGCGTTCCGATGATGAACGGTACGGCGGTGCTCGAAAGTTACGTGCCGGATTTCGATGCGACCGTGGCCGAGCGCATCCTCGATGCCGGCGGCATTATCGTCGGCAAGTCGGCATGCGAGAATCTGTGCTTCTCAGGCGGCAGCCATACAAATCACATCGCCCCCGTGCATAACCCGCACCGGCGCGGCTATTCGTCCGGCGGATCATCGAGCGGCAGCGCGGCGCTCGTGGCATCCGGTGCGATCACTATGGCGCTCGGCGGCGATCAGGGCGGTTCGATCCGAATTCCGGCATCGTGGTGCGGCGTCTACGGCTTGAAGCCCACCTATGGATTGGTGCCGTGTACCGGCATGTTTCCCATTGAACAGACGCTCGACCACGCGGGACCGATCTGTGCGTCGACCGCGGATGTTGCGTTGCTGTTGTCAGTGATTGCCGGCCGCGATCCGCTCGACCCCCGTCAGTTCGATTGCGAGACGCAGGATTATCGGTCCGCCATCGGTAAGGGCGTGAAAGATCTCAAGGTCGCGATCGTCACGGAAGGTTTTGGCCGGCCCGAAAGCGAGGCCGCCGTGGATCGCACGGTTCTCCAGGCGGCGCAACGCTTTCGAGCTCTCGGCGCCGTCGTCGATGAGGTATCGATTCCCCTGCATCTCGATGGAACGGCGATATGGACGGCCATTGCCGCCGAAGGCGCGACCGCGCTGATGATCAAGGGCAATGCAGCGGGCACGAATTGGCAGGGTTATTATCCGACGAGCCTCATCGATGCGTACGGGCGCGGCTGGCGCTCTCGGCCCGACGATCTGCCGGATACGGTCAAGCTGGTTCTGTTTGCGGGCGAGTACATGCACCGCCACTATCATGGGCGTTACTACGCCAAGGCGCAGAACCTGCGTCGAGTGCTGCGCGCGGCCTACGATGCGGTGCTCGCCCGCTACGATCTGCTCGTTTTGCCGACGACGCCCATGAAGGCGCAGCCATTGCCCCCGACCGGATGCCCGCGCGAAGAGTACATGACACGAGCCTTGGAGATGATCAACAACACGAGTCCGTTCGACGCCTCCGGACACCCGGCGATCAGCGTGCCCTGCGGCATGATCGACGGATTGCCGGTCGGAATGATGCTCATCGGGCGCAAATTCGATGAAGTCACGCTGCTGCGGGCCTCGGACGCGTTCGAGACCGCCTATGACTGGAAGCAGCTATGAATGCCGTAAATTGTCGTCATCTCCTACCGTGCGAGACATTAGGTGCCAGCAACGGCGTCGCGCCTTCGCGAGCGATGCGCGTGGTCGGCGCAGAGTGAGAGCGGTATTCCGCAGATTCACGAGCGTGGTATTGTCGTTCGCGATCTCGCGGGCGGCCGGTGACGGCGCCCCGGTGCATGCCGCCGATTGGTCGCTGACCCAAGCCGCAAAACCCTATCGCGGCGAAACCATCCGCTGCGTCGGCGATGGGTATGCCCCCTTTGTTGCGTACCAGAAGCTCGCACAGGAATTCACCAGGCTCACCGGAATAGACGTGGAGTGGGAGGTCGCGGATCTCGGGGCCATGCGCCAGAAGATGGTCGCCGACGTGATGAACAACACCGGCGTGTATGACTGCGACGAAGTGACCTCACTCGACGTCGGCCTATGGGTCGCGCGCGGTTTCGTCGTGCCCGTGTTCAAGTTTCTCGATGATCCCAAGCTCCGCGATCCGCGGCTCGATCCGTGGACAGTGTACGTACCGGAGACCCTCGCGTTCTCCTCGATGAGCGGCGGCAAGATCTACGGATTGCCCTATCATTTCATTCCGCGCTTCATGGTGGTGCGCGAGGACATCGCTTCCTGCGGCGCCGAGCAAGCTGCCTTCAAGGTTCGGTACGGCTACGAACTGCCGCTCAAGCCTGCCGACTGGAAGAGATTTCACGACGTGGTTGAGTTTTTCACGCGCAAGGCGGGGCAGAGCTTGTGCGGCAAGGCGCTGGCGGAGAACTTCTATGGCACCGCCGTGTCATTCAAACGGCACATTGCAACACAGTATGATTTCGAGGCATTCTTGAACGGCTTCGGCGGCGTGATGTTCGACGGCGACGGTCCGCTCAAGAATGCGAAGGGATTCACCGGCTCCGACCACGTGGCATTCGACAGTCCGGCGGGCGTCCAGGCGCTCACCTACTGGCTCTCGCTTCTCAAGTACGTACCGCCCGGCTATCTCGAGTACACCTGGGACAACACGTTCTCGGACATGTGCAAGGGGACCCTCTACACCTATGCTACCTACGGCGATACGACGCCTTATCTTGAGGATGGCACCAGCGCAGGATGTCCCGCGGTGTCCGGCAAGTTGGCTTATTATCCGGTCCCGGGGACGCACCAGACCGGCGCCGAGGGTCAGACCTGGATCATTCCGACCTCTTCCGAGCACCCTCAGGCGACTTTCCTGTTCTTGCAGTGGTTGGCCTCCGCGGAGGTGCAGCGGCGCTGCCAGACCATGGGGTGCACCTCACCCGAGCGCGACGCCTGGTATGGCGCGGAACTCGATCATGAAGATCGGACGCAGGTCACGCGAGAAATTATCGAGAGAAACTATTTGATCGCCCGCGCGCATCCGCCGGCGCTCACCAAGATATCCGCCCTACTCATCGACGATCTCCAAGCGGCCGCTCTCGGAAAGATGAGTCCGGCAGATGCGCTCAAGGATGCCGCCGAGAAGAGCCGCGAGGCCATGCATGCCCATCATTGACCGCGACAAGCGGCGCTTCATGTTGATCTGCATCATGCCGGTCATCGTCTTCCTCATTATCGTGTCGCTGCTGCCATTGGTGATTGCACTCACCGACAGCCTCAGGCAAATGAGTTTGACCGATCTCTACGACTATGGCGATTTTCTCGGACTTTCGAACTATCGTCAGGCGCTTGCGCATGATTCGCCGCTGTTTCACTCGTTGTGGCTCACCGTCGTGTTCATCGCTCTCGCCGTACCTAGCGAGTTCGCGCTAGGACTCGGGGCGGCGGTAATGCTGAATCGTGATTTCTCCGGCCGACGGTTCTGGGTGACGATCTTGCTCATTCCCACGATGATCGCGCCGGTCGTCGTCGGCATGATCTGGCGTTTCATGCTGATGCCGACGTTCGGCTTCCTGTCCTACTACCTTAATCACCTGGGGCTATTCAACGACACGCCGCTTTTCTCCAATCAAACCACGGCCTTCATTGCGCTGGTGCTGGTCGATGTATGGGAGTGGACGCCGTTCATGATGCTATTCATGCTCGCCGGCCTACTCGCGATGCCTCAGGATCCGATCGAGGCGGCGTATATTGACGGTGCGACCCGCTGGCAGATCTTTCGTCATGTGCAGTTGCCTCTTCTTCGGCCGATGATCATCCTGTCGCTGCTGTTTCGCACCATCGATGCCTCGAAAACATTCGACATCGTGCATGTGCTCACGGAGGGCGGTCCGGGGGACGCAACGCAGCTCATCAGCGTGTTCGCGTTTCGCACCAGCTTTGTCTCTTATGACTTCGGCATCGGTGCCGCGGTCTGCCTGGTGCTCAGCTTCTTTTCGCTGCTGGTCGCATCCGTTTTCTACAAAGTGGTCTCGCGGCAAACGACCCTCGAAGCGAGCGAGCTCTGATGCGCCGCCCCTCGCCCATCTTTTGGGGTCTTCTACTCACAATCGCGGCGGCCGCGCTCTTTCCGTATCTCTGGATCGTGTTGACGAGCTTCAAGGCACGTACCGACATCTTGACGACACCACCGGTATGGATCCATGCACCGAACCTCGTGAATTATCAGAGCATGTTGTTCGCGCGGCACTTTGATCGGTATCTCCTAAACAGCATCGAGATCGGCGTTTCCAGCACGCTGCTCGCGCTCGGCGTGGGCACACTCGCCGCCTATGCGTTCTCGCGCTACCGTGTACCTGCGGGCAATCATCTTTTCTTCTACATCCTCGCGACCCGCCTTGGGCCGCCGATCGCCTACGCGCTACCTCTGTATTTCCTGTTCTCGAGCCTCGGGCTGCTGAAAACGCACATCGGTGTGATCATGGCGCATGCCACGTTCAATCTGGTGCTGGTGGTTTGGATGATGAAGACATTTTTCGATGAGATACCAGCCGAGATCGAGGAGGCGGCTACCCTGGACGGTTGCAGTGAATGGCAGCTCCTGAGTCGAGTCTCCGTGCCCATGGCGCTCCCCGGGTTGGTGACCGCCGCCATCTTCGTGTTCATTTTCAGCTGGAACGAGCTCCTCTATTCGATGATTCTTTCTGCCGGGAAGGCAAATACACTGCCCGCGATGATCCCCTCCTTGGTAATGAATACCGGGACGCTCTGGGGCGAGGTAGCTGCCGCAGCCGTCGTGCAAACTATCCCGGTGATCGCATTCACCTTCATCGCGCAACGCCATCTAGTCCGCGGGTTGACTTTCGGCGCAGTAAAGGGCTGACGTGGGCCGCTGGCTCGACGCACGAACGGATTACGGCGGTGTTCTCTGGGGCGTTTTGTGCTGCTGGATGCTGGTCGCAGCGAACCTGGGGCTCTTCGCGATCGAAGTTCCGGTCACCTATGTCGTGCCGTTCGACGTGTTCGGGGTCCCGGCGCTCGTCACCTTGATGCTCTGGCTTCTTCGCCGCCCTCGGAGCGCACCATGAGCGCCCTGCTGCCGCAGCTCGCCGTGCTCGTGGTTGCGCTGCCCTTGCAGTTGGGATTGATCCCGTTGAATGCGTTCACCCGGTGGCTGACCGCAGGGGAATTACGCTTCTGGAGCGTAGCGATATTTATTTGCGTCGAATTCGGCTATCTCGCCCTATCCCAAGGTTAGTCATGTCGCGGGTCCACATTGAGAACATCGTCAAGAGCTTCGGCCACGTCACGGCGCTCCGCGACGTTTCGCTCGCGATACCGGACGGAACTTTCGTCGTGCTCCTCGGACCATCGGGATGCGGAAAAACGACCTTGCTGCGATTGATCGCGGGTTTGGATACCGCGGATTCGGGTCGAATCATCCTGGGCGGCCGGGACATTACGTATGTTCACCCCCGCGATCGAGATATCGCCATGGTGTTCCAGAGCTATGCGCTGTACCCGCACATGTCGGTCCGCCGCAACATGAGCTTCTCCTTGGAACTAAAGAAGGCGCCGCAGGCCGAGATCGACAAGCGCATCGACGCGGTGGCGGAAATTCTGGGGATCCAGCATCTCCTGGAGCGCCAGCCGAAGCAGCTGTCCGGCGGCCAACGACAGCGAGTGGCACTTGGGCGGGCGATCGTGCGCGAGCCGTCCGTGTTCCTGTTCGACGAGCCCTTGTCGAACCTCGACGCGAAGCTGCGCACAGCTATGCGCGGCGAGCTTATTCGGCTGCACAAGCGCCTAGGCACGACGGTCGTCTACGTCACGCACGACCAAGTAGAGGCGATGACGATGGGACAGCTCGTGGTCGTCATGAAGGACGGCGCCATCCAGCAGCATGGCTCGCCGCTCGAGATTTACCGCGATCCGAAAACGATGTTCGTGGCCGAATTCATCGGCAGCCCGGCGATGAACATGCTGCCGGGTAAGATCGACTTTGCGGAGAGGTGCATCGTATCGAATGATGGCAACCTGCGCTTGCCATTCGCCGTAGGCGCGGCCGGGACGTCATCGCGCAACGAGGTCGTGATGGGATTCCGTCCGGAGCATATTGCCCTGCGCAATGGCACCAACCATCCGACGGACATTGGCTTCGAAGGCATCGTTGAGGTGGTCGAACCCTTGGGCGCCGAGACTGTCATTGAGATGAATTGTCGCGGCACGCGCGTGCTGGTGCGACTGACCGGAGATATCCTGCCCACCGTCGGCGAGACGCTAGGGTGTGGCGCGGAGGTCAAGCGGTTCTACATTTTTGATCGAGGGAGCGGCGAGCGTATCGGACATACGCCCCGTGAATAAAGTTCACGGCCGCATCCATGGATATTTTGCGAGTAGCTGCATCCGCTCGTTCACTGGAATATTACGCGGATACCAACCGGTGCCGTCTAGCCAATCTCCCGCATTGGCCAGCAGGAGCGTCTTCTCCAGAGCTGAAACGTCCGCGCGGTGCAGTACCGGTAGATCAACGGTGGGCAGCCGGTCGCATCCGTGGCCGCCGTATACGGTAGACGCATCGTTCAGAATCCCGACAACCCGCTTCGCGCTGGCCGCATAATCGGCGAGATTGGCGCCCGGGAGAAAGGCGTAGATATCTCCGGGGTAGATGAAGTCGCCCGCGAAGAGTCGATTGCTGTGGCGGTCCAGAATTACGACCGAATCGGGTGTGTGGCCGGGTACGCTGATTAGCTCCAGGGCCTGGCCCCCCAGGTCGATTTCGGAGCCCGTCGGAATCCAGCGGGTGACCGGAAAAAGCGGCCGTTCAAACCCTTCGACAAATCCCAGATACTGATAATAACCGAGGCGAAAGTGCCCATCGCGCGTCTGTGCGCGAAGGGCCGGTAGGTCTGGGAGCGCGACGTCCTCAAAGCGACCGAGATTTCCAATGTGGTCAAAGTGCAGATGGGAGGGCACGGCGACGATGGGGAGCGACGTCAGCATCTTGACGACCTTTGTAATGTCGCGAATTCCGGGCCCGGTATCGAACAGAAGAGCGCGTTGTGATCCGACGATCAGATAACTGAAGTTGCATTGTCCGTAGCGCGGTTCGCCAATCGCGTACGCGCCGTCGCCAAGTTCAGCCACGGCATAATAATCATCGAACCATTGCAGCGGCTTGGCGAGGGAGAGAGAACCCGCGACCATTGCATGCGTCCCCGATCTTAGCCGCCAGCGCCAAGCGGCGACTTCGGGCATACGCCACAGAGCAATGACGGCGATCGCCATGGCCGCAGCGACGAGGAGGAGGGGCCAGCGGCGAGTGTTATGGGGCATGGAGACTAGCGAGCCATTCGGCCCGGGGGCGCATTTGGCCCGGGCGCTGGTGCGCTGGAACTCCCTAAGTTGGCGGGTAATACTACGAGACCGCGCGCGAGGGTTCTCACGTCCTTCAAGTCGGGCAGTGCCCGCACCAGGCTCAAGACGTCGTCGACCTGCGCAGCACCGAGCGCGTCGGCTGCCGCCCAGCGAAATTTTGCCTCGACTACCTCGCGGCCGGGCAGGCGCTCGGGAAAGAGTACATTCGTGCCCTTGACCGGCCCGAGCACGGTGCCGTCCGTCAATTCGATTTCGACGATCGCCCCTTCTTCGCCGCCCGGCTGTTCGGACTCGGACAAAAGATAGCGGCCTGTCAGTTCGGGGTTCTCGGTCAATAGAATGCGGCCGGCGAGTTCGCGGGTACGGGGATCGCTGAGGCGCGCGAGTCCCACGCTGCGCGGATGAACTTCGCCATCCTCGAGCATCACGGCAACTGGCCAGCTGATCGAGAACTGCGCTTCCTCAGAAGTCTCCGGGACGCGCGCTCCCAGACGAACCGCATCACTGTAAGCCTGAACCCGAATCTGGCGTACGCGGGATCCGGTTGCGCCGCGGCGGCGCAGCTCCTCGATAGCGTCCAGCGTTGCGTGCGCAAACGAACAGCACGAGTGACGCTTCCAATGAATGCCGTACGGCAGAATCCAATGGCGGCCGATGTCTGTTGTCCACGCTCGATGATGGGCTGCATAGAGCCGGCTGACGGTACCGGTGAAGCCACGGGAAGCGAGCTCGGCGGCTTGCACACCCATCATTGCGCCGACCCCGTTGGCGTGCTTGACCATCGCCGGTGTCTCGAGGTCACGCATCATCGGCGCCTCAGGCGCGTGGTACTCGGCGACCCCGAGCGCGTGCGCGATCTCGGCCGCCGACAGGCGCAGCAGATGCGCGGCGATAGCGGCGCAAGCGGCTGCGCCCCAGGCGCCGCAAGCGCGAAACTCACGCGCAGCGTTCACGAGCGGCCCACCGGCACCGAAGTTCAGGCAGCGCCCCGAGCGAAAGGCGACCTCATAACCCAGTGCCACCGCCGCGAGAAATTCCTTGCCCGAAGCCCCCGTTTCCTCGGCGACTGCCAGTGCAGTGGGAACGACCATCGCGCCAGGATGACCCCACGTATAGCGCCCGACATCATCAAGGTCGGTGCCATTCGCCGCGGTTGCGTTAGCGAACGCCGCCGCGGCGGATGTCAGTCGGTCGCCGGTCGAGAGTACGGTTGACTCGCCGCTGCGCCAGCTGCCGGCCGCGTGTGCAGCCGCAATGCGCGCAACGGGACTGATCGCACCACAAGTCATCGCGGCAAAAGTATCGAGCGCACACAAGCCGGCAAGCCCCGCTACTTCGGTCGGCAGATCTTCGTAGCGACACTCGGCGATGAACCGCGTCAAAGGGTGAGCTTCGATAGAGTCTCTCATAGGATCGTCGGTGCAGCGATGCCGAGAGAGCCGTGAAGCCCCTGGCCACAATGTGAAGTATACAGAGACTCGGCGTTAGGTGATCGGCCAAGGCCTCGCAAGAGCGACTGGATTCTCGATGACCATCCGATCCTGCATGCGGTCCTTGTCCAATAACCTTATGCGCTCGATGAAGTGCGCTAGATCGCTTGGTTGATTGCGCAAACTGCGACTCGATTACGCGACCCGGGCGACGTCAATTTTTCGAATGTCATCGATCCCATACCGGAGCATGGCGAAACGCTCCAGGCCGTAACCGGCGCCCACGGCGATGTGCCGCGTCACTTCAACCCACTCTCCGTGGTCGTCGACCGCGACTTCCCATGCGCGCGAGCACATCGGGTAATGAACCGACATGATCTGGACCGCCCGTGCCGGCAGTGTGTGAAACGCTTCCAGATGCGTGGCATCAGCCTGGCATGCTCGGTAGGTCTTTCCAGACGACCACACTCGAATCGGTCGGCATCCATAACGGTTGTTGCGGATGCGCTTCAGACGTTTGCGCATCGTTGGCTCAGGTATTCCAGCTGTTTTTGCGAGGCGATCAAGAGACCAACCGCCGTGGTACCGCCTATCGCAGATGCGACGTTCTTCGGCGTTGAGCCGGAGCAAGGCGGCGGCCAAGCGGTGCCTTTGTGCGTCGGACCATCGCCTCTCCCCTTCGTCCAGAAGGGGAACGTTCGGGACCGTGATTACAACGCAACGCAGCCAACCGGGAAAGGCAGCGGCATCTTCCAAATCCCGCAGGCGCCGGAAGGCGCGCAGGTAGGCCTCCTGAACCGCGTCTTCGGCAAGCGCGATTTCTCGCAGCACGTCCAGTGCGACGGCCATCGACGTCGCCTGCGTTGCCTGAACGAGCTTGCAGTAGGCCGCTACGTCACCGGCTCGGGCGGCGAGGACGAGGTCGCTGACCTCATCTGTTTGGCGGCTGATTCCATAGCTCACCTAAAAGACACGCCTTTCACAAGAACGTGACGAGCGCAAAGCTCTCAAGGACATCGTCGATTACGGTTGGCGTCCTTCTTCTCGGCGGCAACCAGGTCGTGACCCCATCATGTCTCGAAACCGCTCGCGCTCCTCGGGCGACATCTGCTCCCAACGCGCTCGCATACGCGCCCGCCAGTGGCCGCCGCGGCGCCCCCAACCCCGAAGACCCCCAAACAGGATCCTCGACAGCACCAGAAGTCCCAAAGCCTGCACAAAGGTAATCGCATGAAGGCCGGTTACCGCGGGGAGGATGGCATTCCAGAGCGTCATCACGACATATCCCAGCAATACCAAAGCCAATGCGGCAAATGCAGTCACTCTCAGCCCTCTAAAAATCCAAAATCGCCTCATGACAACCTCCTCAATAGTCAAATTCGGTACGAATGTCCTGCAATCGCCGCCGTAGATGTCGGACTGCCGCGTGCTTGCGGCCGAGCAGGGTGTTTATTTTCACGCCTGTCTCGACGGAGAGCTCCTTGAAGCTGCGCCCATCCAGCTCATGCGCGATGAACACCGCGCGTTGCTCCAGGGGCAGCTCATCCAGCGCCGCCCCGAGCTCGTCCGCGAGCATCTCGCGGACGTAGCGAGCCTCAGGAGCGACGTCCTCGGGTGTGAGCGCGTCGTCCGGAAAGCGCGAGTCAGGATCGCGCGCAGAAGCCGGCTCGCTTTCTCTCCGCGACGCCTTCCTGAAGCGATCGATGATCCGGTTGCGCGCCACGCGCCTGAGCCATGCCGCGACGTGCTCGATCGGCTCCATGAGACGATAGGCGGCAACCAGCTCCAGGAAGGTATCCTGCACGATGTCCTCGGCCTCACCGAGGTCGGCAACCTGCCGGCGGATAAACGCCCGGAGCCGCGGGCCCTGGGCACCCACGGCAGCCACGATCCGAGCGTTGTCCTCGCTCGTTGCCCGCCGCACCGAGATTGCATCATTCATACAAAGAAAGACGTTCGAAACCGGAAAATATTGTTCCGGGAATCTACCTTGTGCCAGCCCCGCTCGAATCAAGAGCTTATCGCCCGCCCGGATCCGACCGCACCCTCAGAAAACCTGCGAGCGGCGCACCACCTGACCTGATTCTTTGATACCGAGCTTCCGAGCCGACCCAGACCTCCCCGTTGTGAGCCACTTCTTGGTGCCGCTATCGGCTCGATCGAGCTTGCCGTCAGCCGCTGGCCGGCCGAGAACGCCAAAGCAACGGGAGTCGGCGAAACCGAGCGAGCAGTCGCAAAAGACATCATTCTTTCCGACATCGACGAACAGAAGCACGACGGCATTACGGCGATCATCGGCAAGGCCACCAACTCCGGCAAGAAGGCGGTTCATGGGGCGCACATCCAAGCGAACCTCTTCAGTCATGGCAAGTTCGTCGATCAATACTCGACCTACCTCACCGGCACACTAGACCCCGGCAGCTCCCGCTTCTCCAAGATCTCGTGCGGCTGCAAAGACACGCCTCCGGCGGAGCACGACAGCTACAAGTTGGAGGTTTTGACCGGCTTCTAAGACGCGAGGCGCAACTGAGGATGGTATCTGCCGCCGCGCCTCAATGCGTCATGTGGGACAACGCCGCTCCTGGCGCTCGAAATTCACTCCAGAAGCGGAATTCGGAGTGCCGACTAGAGCCCGTAGGGCCGTCGCTGGTCCATCGTCGGACAGTGCGCGCCCGTAGGTCAGGAAGGGTTGTCTCTACGGCTCCCGCCGGCCTTCATCGCGACGCTAAAGTATCCATATCTGCCTGCATGCGTGCTTTGTATTCATCCGACCAATGAGCCCCGGGCTTAAGCTTCGTTTTCTTATCCGTTTGAGGGATGGGCAGCGTCTTGCTAGGGTCTGCCGGTCTTCGCGCACCAGCCTTGAGCTTGAGCGTGGGGCGTGGCGAGGGAGGTGAGTTTGATTCGCTCATGAAATGACTGTATGCGCTCCTTGTGACGAGGACGTGTCCCCGATTCGATAGTGAAGGCCGAAAACTCCAACCCGATTTTAAACGAGGCATTCGATGCGTGGGAAGTGCCCCGTGGATGAGTCGATCGTAGGAAGCCAGCCGACGCGAATGAGCGAGATCGTTCTATACAGTATTCGCGTGATACGGATGCTGGATGGACGCGTTGAGGCGGTATCTCAACAATGCGCGTCATGTGGCGCGAGTTTCATATCGAGAAGTTGAGCGATGAGTTTGGTCAGTACACGTTGGTCTTGAAGTGTGCGGCCTGTGGGCATGAACGAACGGCTGAGCCGCGCACGTTGGCGCGGCTGTGCGGCTGGGATGCTCGATTGGACGATGTGGCGAAGCGAATGCGGTGCTCGAAGTGTACAGAGAAGAAGTGCGCGCTGCGGGCATTTCCGCCGCAGAAGCCACGTGGGTACACGCCGTTGCCAAAGTAGCGGCAACCTCGTACCGATATTGCACCGGTCCACTCGAAACAACGCTGACATACGCTATTATCATTGGAGCCGCGGCCGACCCCGCTGCCCGGGAGAGCCATTTTCATGAATCCACTAAGTCGCGCTTTTTTTCGGTCCTTGGTACTCATAGGCCTCGCAACCACCAGCGTCGCCACCGCCTCGGATCAGCGGTTGACCTCGAGCGAACTTGCGCCGGCTCCGTCGTATGACTCCGGGTTTGGCGTTCCCGGGCCCGGTGACATGTTCACGACGCCGAACACGGCGGTCACCTACCGCAACATGGAGGAGATCTTTCCCAGCCGTCGGATTGCAGCGGGCAAGGAGGCCTCCCCGCTTCTGCCTGGGAAGCTGCCGGACATTCGCTATGACTATGGTCAGTCGAGTCATTCTGTCGCAGATTTCGTGAAGCGGACCGATACGACGGGGTTGCTGATACTGAAGGGCGATCGGATCCTTTTCGAGGGGTACTACGAAGGCGCCGACTCGAAAGACCTGTTTATGTCCTTCTCGGCGGGCAAGTCCTTCGTATCCACCTTGGTTGGCATCGCTCTCGGCGAAGGCAAGATCAAGAGTCTCGACGATCCCATCATCACGTATTTGCCGGAGCTCAAGCGGTCTGCCTACGAGACGGCGACGATCAAACAGGTGCTTCAGATGGCCTCCGGTACCAGCTATACGGAGGAATATGAGGACAAGAACTCCGGCATCGCAGAGTTCGTTGCCATCGTGGCGCGCGGGAAAGGAGGCCTCTATGATTTCGCCCGCTCCTTCAAGGGGGCCGAAAAGCCCGGAACTCGCTTCTATTACGCCACGACGAACACAGAGATCTTGGGTGCTCTCGTTGCCCGAGTCACCGGCAAGCCGCTCGCCGAATACATGTCCGAGAAACTGTGGCTTCCACTCGGCGCCGAGGCGGCGGCGCGGTGGATACTCGACCAGCCCGGCAGCGCGGGACGCGAAGTGGCCGGAGGGGGATTGCAGGTGCGGCTGCGCGATTATGGCCGGTTTGGCCTGCTGTTTGCGAACCTCGGACAATGGCATGGCCAACAGCTGTTGCCCGCCGGTTGGGTGGAACTGGCGACTCGTCCGGCCGACCCTTACGTGCAGTTCGGCAAGCTGTTGCCCAACTATCCGCTGGGATATGGATATCAGTGGTGGTGCCTACCGGGACCGCATCATCGCTTCACTGCCCAGGGCATTCATGGTCAATTCGTGCTTGTCGATCCCGAGGAGCACCTGGTGATCGTGAAGCTCTCGAGCTGGAAGCGCGCGTGGGAAGAGGACAAGGAGGCCGAGACGTACGCGTTCTTCTCGGCCGTCGCCGACGCTGTCCGGTGACATGATCGTGGAGTTGATGGGATCCCGCGGGTTGCCGTTTTGATTTTGGGCGGCCGACCGCCTGACGCGGGACGAGTGCGGGGACGATGCATCGCAACAATGGTTAGCTGGTCGATACCATCGTCCAATAGATCGACCTTGATCCATCTGATCTTATGGAGAACATGGAGTCAGATCGACGGTATGTGACCAACCAGGAAATCGAGCATCTTCATGACCACACTCACGATCAATAACGAAAGGCGAGAGGTCGAGGTCCCTTCCGATACGCCGCTGCTTTGGGTACTACGCGATGTGCTGGGCATGACGGGCACCAAATTCGGTTGCGGCATTGCGCAGTGCGGTGCCTGTACGGTCCACTTGGACGGCAACCCGGTTCGCTCTTGCGTGTTGCCGCTGGGGGCGATCGGTGCTCGTGCGGTGACCACGATCGAGGGTATCGGCGCGACCTCAAATGGCACGAAAGTGCAACAGGCATGGCTGGATCTAGAAGTGGTTCAGTGCGGCTACTGCCAGTCCGGCCAGATCATGTCGGCGACGGCCTTGCTTGATGCCATTCCGCACCCCGACGACGCCGATATCGACGCGGCGATGGCGGGAAACATCTGTCGCTGCGGCACTTATGTGCGTATTCGACAGGCGATTAAACGCGCTGCTCAGCAGGTCTGATGGGTGTGCTGAACGACCGTAACAGCGCGAATTCGGTACTGTCCGACGCGAGTGCCGGTGTATCTGCGGGCGTGTCCCGGCGCGCGTTTCTTGGCATGTCTGGCGCGACGGCCTTCCTGTTTGGCTTTCTTGTCCCGGTGCGGGCGATCCGCGCAGCTACAGAAAACGTGACCTTTGCGCCGAATGCCTTCATCAGAATCGATCGGCAGGGTGCGGTTACACTGATCATGCCGCAGGTCGAGATGGGGCAGGGCACCTACACCTCGATCTCGATGATCCTCGCGGAGGAGATGGACGCGGATTGGAATCGCGTGCGGGTCGAGCACGCGCCGGCCGACGAGGAGCACTATGCCAACCCGGACCTGACCATTCAGGCCACGGGCAACTCCAACTCGATCCGCGCGTTCTGGAAACCTCTGCGCGTGGCCGGCGCCGCCACGCGAGCTTGCTTCATCGAGGCCGCCGCGGGCAGATGGGGTGTCTCGCCGGTGGAATGCCGGACGGAGAACAGCAAGGTCGTCCACGAGCGGACCGGACGCATGCTCGACTACGGCGCGCTGGTCGAGCGCGCCGCCGCCATCGCGCCGCCGAAGAATCCGACACTCAAGGACGCAGGCGCCTTCCGGTTGATCGGCCGATCGCTAAAACGGCTTGATACCCCTGACAAGGTCAACGGCAAGGCCAAGTACGGCATCGACGTCCTACCGCCAGGGGTGAGGTTCGCGACCCTTGCGGCGAGCCCGGTGCTCGGCGGGTGGGTCGCGCACGTCGACGATCATCGAGCTCTTGCTGTGCCCGGTGTGCGTCAGATCGTAGTGCTGAATGATCTGGTTGCGGTCGTCGGCGATCACATGTGGGCCGCCAAGCGCGGGCTCGAGGCACTCGATATCACGTGGAATGATGGGCCGAACTCCGAGGTGTCTTCCGACTTGATTTGGTCACGGCTGCGCAGCGCCAGCCTCCGCGACGGCGCGCTCGCCAAGGAGGTCGGCGATGTCAAGCAGGCGCTCGATGTCAGCGGCCCGGATTCCAACGAGGTTGTCACCTCCGCGTATGAGCTGCCGCTGCTGGCGCATGCCTGCATGGAGCCCTTGAACTGCACGGTGTATGTCAGGCCGACTTCGGCCGAAGCCTGGATCGGGACCCAGGTCATGGAGCGTGTCCACGCCGCCGTGGCCAAGGCCACGGGCCTCGCGGAAAGCCAGGTGATCGTGCACAACCATCTGATCGGGGGAGGCTTCGGCCGAAAATTGGAACCGGATATGGCATACAGCGCCGCCCGCATTGCCGCGCATGTCGACGGGCCTGTCAAGGTGGTGTGGACCCGCGAGGAAGATACCCGCCACGATGTTTATCGACCTGCTTACCGCGACATTCTTTGGGCTCGCCTCGATGGCGCGAGAATCGTCGGCTGGAAGCACAGAGTGTCCGGCTCGGCCGTGATGGCGCGGTTTCTTCCCGCCTTCTTCCAGAAAGGCGTGGATCCCGACGGCGTCGACTCCGCCCAAGACATCCCTTACGACATCCCCAACTACCGCGTGGAGTTCAATCGCGAAGAGCCGCCGGGCCTCGTTACCGGCTTCTGGCGCGGCGTCGGCCCGAACAACAACGTGTTCGCCATCGAGAGTTTTATCGAGGAGCTTGCACGCAAGGCCGGCAAGGACTCTATCGCATTTCGGCGCGCCCATCTCGACAAGACTCCGAGACTACAGGGGGCGCTCGACCTGGTGCGGGAGAAGTCCGGATGGGACACCCCTCTGCCGGCACGCTGCGGGCGTGGGGTGGCCGCGCAAATCTCGTTCGCGAGCTTCATCGCAACCGTGGTCGAATGCGAGGTGGACGGAGCCGGCGAGGTGAAGCTACGGCGTGTGACAAGCGCGGTCGACACGGGAATCGTGATCAATCCGGACACGGTGATGGCCCAACTGCAGGGTGGCTTGGTTTTTGGCTTGACGGCTGCCCTCTACGGCGAAATCACGTTGAAGAAAGGCCGGATCCAACAGTCCAACTTTCACGATTACCGAATGCTGCGCATCGATCAGGTACCGCAAATCGACGTACATCTCATCAAGAGTGGTGAAGCGCCAGGTGGTATCGGCGAGACCGGCGCAACCGCTTCCATCCCTGCGCTGCGAAATGCAATTTACGCGGCGACTGGCGTGGCTTTGAGACGCATGCCGATCGAGCGCAGTCTCCTCGCCGTGACGCACACATGAAACCGCTCTCGATCGCTCCTCAACCGAGGAAACATCAGCCGGACGAGGGACAATTTCGCGCCATCCACTCCGAAGACGTGATCTGGAAGCCGTTCCGCGCGTTCCCGCCGGCCGCGCGGCTTGCGGTCCTGGTCGGCGACCCGACAAAGCCCGGGCCCTATGTGATTCGAGTCAAGTTGCCGGCCGGCACCAAAATGTCGTCGCACGAACATCCGGAGGACCGCATTTACACGGTGATCACGGGCGTCTTTTATATCGGATTGGGAAAAGAGTTCGACGAGACGAAGCTAACCGCCCATGGGCCCGGCAGCGTGTTGATTCTGCCGGGTGGCCAGCCGCACTTTCATTGGGCGAAATCCGGCGAGTACATCACGCAGGTCAGCGCGATCGGGCCATTGGGCTTGACCTACATCGACCCAGCCACCGATCCGCGAATTGGCCCTAAGGCTCCTGCAAAGAAGGGCGGCGGCGGCTGACCCGGCTTCACCCCTGGCGCGCCGTCGGGTGGGGAAGCGATTGTTATTGCGCGGCATACCAAACCGCGCCATCGAAATCCTCCCACCATCCGCCGCGGCCCTTGCCGAGCCCGTCCAGTCGATCGACAAGTTCGATTCGATCGACATATTTGGCATTCTTGTAGCCGATCTGGGTCTCGACACGCAGACGCAAGGGAGCGCCGTTCCCCACCGGCAAGGGTCGTCCGTTCATTTGATAGGCGAGAATGGTTTGAGGATGATTGGCATCAGACAGGTCGACGCTCTCGTAGTAAAGTTCGCCGTCTTCTCTTTTGTCGAGGCAATGGAAGACCACATACGCTGCGCGGGTCAAAGGCTCCGCAAGTGCGAGCACCCGGGAGAGCGGCACCCCCGTCCAGGTCGCGATCGCGTTCCAGCCCTCATCGCAACAATGCATCGTGGTCTGAGTGCGAGTTTCGAGCAATGCGAGCTGTCCAAGACTCAAGGTGAGGGGGTGCTTTACCAGCCCGTCGACCTTCAATGCCCAGTCGCGAAAACCCGCTGCGAGGAGCTCCTGATAGGCGGCGCCCGGCGGCACGTGCGTTCCGTTGACCGGAAACACCGGCGATATATCGCGGGCGGAAAACTCTCTCGCCAGGGTACGACGACCCAATAGCAATCTCTGCGTGCGCAGCGTTAGCTGCTCGGAGGCATTTAGGATATCGCTCTTGATTCGCGCTCCTCGCCATGCCACCGCACCGGCAACGCCCAACGCACCCAAGGATGCGGCGGTCACCATCGTGCGTCGGGTGATTTTACCGCTCATGGTTGCCTCGACCCGCGTATCGTGAATCGACCGGTGATCATGGAGCGCATCTCATTCGAAAAGCCCGCGACGAATAGCTGAACTACGTGGATCACGGCAAAGAATATCAGTGCGAGAGCGCAGAGGAAGTGAACCGTACGGGCGGATTCCCGACCGCCGAACAAGGAGTAGAGCCCCGGAAAACGGGCGGCGACAGCGTTTGACATCATGAGGCCCGTCAGGACCATGAGCGGCAACAGGATGAAGATCACTAATAGATAAGAAATCTTCTGGAGCAGATTGTAGCTCTTCGATTCTTCACCCCTGGCCCGGTGAAATCGCAGGTGATTGAGCATGTCGTTTGCGATGGCCCTCGGGCGCAGCTGGGAGCTGCATGGAAGCAGTCGGGAGCGGAGCTGCCCCGATGCAATCAAATAGATTGCGTAGCTCATCCAACCGAGCACCAGTATCCAGGCGATCGTGAAATGCCAGGCTCGCATCGCGCCGAACTGCCAGCTTTCCGGCGTGTTCGCGATGAGAAAATAGAGTCCATCGCCGCCGGCGTCCGCCACCACGCCCAAGCGGCCCGTGACATCGAAACGCCGGTTGCCGAGAACCAGTACCGCCGGGGAGGGGTGAGTCGTCGGGTGCGGACCCTCTGGGTCGCTACTGTCGAGCGACAGGAACGCGGGGGTATAAGCGTTACCGACCTCTCCCCAGTACATCCGGGGATGAACGTTCAGAATGCAAAAGCCGGTGAAGAGAAGACCGACGATTGCGAGCACGGAGATCCAATGCCAAAGCCGCACGGGCAGGCGGTGACGCACAATCACTTCCGCGTTTTCGCCCCGCAATGCCCTCATGGTTCCCCCTCGATTGTGCGTCAAGCAGATGCATATCGAACCGGTTTCGCCAGAGTTTTTAGCATTCTCAAGGACTTGTCAAAGATGACTAGCGCCTGATCCCGCTCGCGTAGCACCGTAGATCGCCGTATTTTCTCGAACATAGCGTGTACCTGCGGAGTGGCGATGGTGTTGCATCAAAGACTAGATTGCGAAAGACTCGCCCTGAACGCGCAAGACCTACACCCATTGCACCGCTTCTATTCAAGTATCAGCGTTGCGGTATGGCAGCACGAGGAGGCTCCGATGGCAACACGACGCGAGGTTCCGGGAATCAAACCATACGATAGCGCTGCGGGCGGTTGGGGCGCGCTTCGTGCCACGGCGCGAGCGGTACGCGAGCAAATGGACGTCGACGAGGCGCCGTTGCTCTTGTACCGGACCAACAAACCTACCGGCTTCGACTGCCCAGGTTGTGCATGGCCCGACAAGGAGCATACCTCAACCTTTCAGTTTTGCGAGAACGGGGCGAAGGCGGTTACCTGGGAAGCCACCAAGAAACGCGTCACGAATGAGTTCTTCGCAACCCACACGGTGTCGGACCTCCTGAATTGGACGGATTACCAGCTGGAAAACGAGGGACGTTTGACGCACCCGATGGCCTATGACCGCGCCAGCGACACCTATCGGCCGATCGGCTGGGAGGACGCTTTCGCGCGCATCGGCGAGCTCCTGCGTGGCATGCCGGACCCGAATGCCGTGGAGTTCTACACCTCGGGCCGGGCTTCCAACGAGGCCGCCTTCCTCTACCAGCTCTTTGGTCGCGAATACGGCACCAACAATTTCCCCGACTGCTCGAACATGTGCCACGAGGCAACGAGTGTCGGGCTACCCGTGTCGATCGGTATCGGCAAAGGCACGGTTTCGCTCGAAGACTTCGATCGCTGCGAGCTCATCATCGCGATGGGTCACAATCCGGGTACGAACCATCCGCGCATGATGGGGACGCTGCACGAGGCGTCCCGGCGCGGTGTCCCGATCATCGTCTTCAATCCGCTCAGGGAACGCGCGCTCGAGCGCTTCACCGATCCCCAAAACCCGGTGGAGATGGTCACTTTAGGTTCGACCCGCATCGCCTCGTCTTACTACCAGGTCAAAGTCGGTGGTGACGCCGCGGCGCTGAAGGGGATCATGAAGGCACTCATCGCCTTGGATGATGCCGCGGGTCCTGGGAGTGAGGTGCTCGACCGTGAGTTCATCCTCGCCCATACCCACGGGTGGGAGGACTTCGCGGCGGATTTGCGCAGCGCCGGATGGTCGGCGATCGAGGCGACCTGCGGATTGTCGCGGGACGCACTTCAATCCGTTGCCGTCGCGTATGCGAAGTCGAGCGCGACCATCATCAGCTACGGTATGGGAATCACACAGCACAGCAAGGGCACGTCCAATGTTCAGCAGATCGCCAACTTGCTCTTGCTACGAGGCAACTTCGGCAAGCCCGGCGCGGGAATTTGCCCTTTACGTGGTCATTCCAATGTGCAAGGGGACCGCACCGTCGGGATCACCGAGAAGCCGAATGCCACGCTCCTGGAAGCGATCGAGCGCGTGTTCGGCTTCAAGCCCCCGCGAGATCATGGCCATGATGCGCTCGCGGCGATGCAGTCCATCATCGAGGAGAGGTCGAAGGCACTCATCTGCCTCGGCGGCAATTTCGCCGTGGCTCTCCCGGAGCCTGAACGATGCTACAAGGCCATGCGTAGCCTCGACTTGGCGGTGCACATCGGCACCAAGCTCAACCGCTCGCATTTGCTAGTCGGCAAGCAATCATTCATCCTCCCATGCCTCGGACGCACCGAGCAGGATATTCAAGCGACCGGACCGCAGTCCATCACCGTCGAGGACTCAATGTCGATGGTGCACGCATCCATGGGAAAGCTGCGGCCCGCCTCCGAACATCTGCGGTCGGAGCCCGCCATCCTGGCCGGTATGGCGCAGGCCGCTTTGCCAAACAGCAAGGTTTCTTGGCTCGAGCTCATTGCCGATTACGATCGGATCCGAAATGGAATCGAGGCGGTGTTCCCGGACTTCAAGGATTTCAATAACCGGATTCGTGTTCCCGGCGGCTTTCGCCTTCCTCTGCCGGCCACCACGAGGGTGTGGAAGACGGCATCCGGGAAGGCGGAATTCATCCGGTTTGACGGCTTAGCGGAGGATTCCGAGACCGCTGCCGCCGATGTTCTAAAGCTCACCACGATCCGCAGTCACGATCAGTACAACACGACCATCTATGGGCTGGACGATCGGTATCGAGGAGTCTTTGGCCGGCGGGACGTGCTGTTCGTCAGCGAAGCGGATCTTGCCGCGCGCAAGCTCGAGCACGGCGACGTGGTTGATGTCGAAACCGCGCTTGGGTCCGGCGTTCCGCTGCGTCTCGTGGGACTCACCGCGGTGGTTCATGACATCGCGCCCGGATCAGTCGCCGCCTACTATCCGGAGGCCAACGCGCTGGTCCCCCTCAACTATCACGACATCCAAAGCGGAACTCCGTCCTACAAGTCGGTGCCCGTGAGAATCGTTTCGTCGAGTCATCGCGCCGCACCCGTCTTAGCGGAAAAGTCAGTGTGACACTATGCCTCGCGTCGAGCTCACGGCGCCGATCGCCCCAACAGCGGCGCGAGGTACGGGGCAGTCTTGCTGGTCGGGTGAGCCGCCACGCTCAACGGAGTCCCGGCTACAACGATCTTGCCGCCTTCATCACCGGCGCCCGGACCCAAATCAATGATCCAATCCGCCATCGCCGCCACACGCATTTCGTGCTCGGCGAGTATGACGGTGTTGCCAGCGTCGACCAAGGCCTCGAGTTGAATCATCAGTTTGTCCACGTCGGCCGGATGCAGGCCGATCGTGGGTTCATCGATGACGTAAAGCGTGGCGCCACGCGGGACGCGCTGCAGCTCGGTGGCCAGCTTCACGCGTTGCGCTTCGCCGCCTGAGAGTTCGGTCGCAGCTTGGCCGAGACGCAAATAACCGAGGCCGATGTCTTGCAAAAGTTTTAGCGGCCGATGGATGTTGCCGTGATCAGCGAAGAAATCGCTTGCCTCATCGACGCTCAAGGCGAGAACTTGGGCAATGTTCTTGCCTTGATAGAGCACTTGCAAGGTGGACTCTTGATAGCGGCTGCCGCGACAGGTCGGGCACGGCGCGTACACGCTCGGCATGAACAGCAGCTCGACGCACACGAAGCCTTCACCTTCGCAGGTGGGGCAGCGGCCGCCTTCGACGTTGAATGAGAATCGGCTGGCGGAATAGCGGCGCTTCTTGGCTTCCATCGTGCCGGCGAATAAGCGGCGCACGTCGTCGAAGAATCCGGTGTAGGTGGCCAGGTTCGATCTGGGCGTGCGGCCGATGGGCTTCTGATCGACCGCGACGACCCGGCGGATGAACTCTCCGCCCGCGGCGATGCAGCCGTCAGTGGCGGCAACGGAGCCCAGAGCGGACTCCTCGTTGAAGTCGTCCTGCAGGGCGGCCTTTTGACCGACGAGACGATCCGCCAACAGGTCGGTGAGCGCGGCGCTTACCAGGCTGGATTTCCCTGCGCCGGAAACGCCGGTGACCACACTGAATACACCTATTGGGAAGGAAACATCGAGCTCATGCAAATTGTTGCGGCTGACTTTTTTCAACTCAAGCCAGCCGCGCGGAGTCCGCGGCTGGCGATGCACCGGCTCCGTGCCGGCGAATAAATAGCGCGGAGTATGGGACTCAGCGACCCCCCGCAGTCCTTCGAGCGGTCCGCTGTACAACACCCGGCCGCCGTTGGCACCGGCGTCCGGTCCCACATCAACGATCCACTGGGCGCGCCGCATCACTTCCAGATCGTGTTCGACGACGAACAACGAATTGCCGCCTTCTTTGAGCTGCTCGAGCGCCTGCAGCAGCGCTTCGGTATCGGCGGGATGCAGCCCGGCGGAAGGCTCGTCCAGCACGTACACGACGCCGAATAAATTGGAGCGGATTTGGGTGGCCAGACGCAGCCGCTGAAGCTCGCCTGGCGAAAGGGTCGGCGTGCTGCGTTCCAGCGAGAGATAGCCTAGCCCTAAATGCTGCAGTGTCGACACGCGCTCGCGAAAATTCGCAATGATGCGCTGTGCCGCGATTAGCTTCTCCTTCGGCCAAGGCGCGCGTCCGGCACCGCTGGCAGCAGACTCAGCCAGCAGCGCCGCCAGCTCGTTCAATGACAGCTGCGACAGCGCGGCAATGTCTTGCCCCGCGAACTTGATTGAAAGCGCCTCGCGCTTCAATCGCTTGCCATGGCATAGGGGGCACAGCGCGGAACTCATGAAACGCGCCGCACGCTTTTTCATCAGGGCACTGTGCGTCGTGCGAAAGGTTTGCAGTACGTATTTTCGCACGCCGGTGAAAGTGCCCTGGTAACTCGGCTCTTCTTTACTACGTAACGCGCGCCGCGTCTCCGCAGGCGTGTAGCCGGCATAGACGGGTACCGTTGGTTGCTCGTCCGTGTAAAGGATCCAATCGCGGTCTTTCTTGGGCAATTTGCGCCAGGGGATATCGACGTCGTACCCGAGGGTCACCAATATGTCACGCAGGTTTTGCCCGTGCCACGCCGGCGGCCATGCGGCGATCGCGCGTTCGCGGATGCTCAAAGAAGTGTCCGGCACCATGGCCGCCTCGGTAACATCGTAGACAGAGCCGAGGCCGTGACAGTGGGGGCAAGCACCTTCTGGGGTGTTCGGTGAAAAGTCTTCGGCATAAAGCAAAGACTGCCCGCGCGGATAATCGCCCACTCGCGAGAAGAGCATGCGGAGAAGATTGGACAGCGTGCTAATGCTGCCGACGGAGGATCGGCTGCTGGTAGTGCCGCGCTGCTGCTGCAATGCTACGGCGGGCGGTAAGCCTTCGATGGAATCAACGTCAGGTATCGCCACCTGGTCGATCAGCCGCCTCGCGTAGGGACTCACCGATTCGAAGTAGCGTCGCTGCGCTTCTGCGTAAAGCGTGCCGAACGCAAGCGACGACTTCCCTGACCCCGAGATCCCTGTGAACACGACCAGCGCGTTGCGCGGGATGTCCACATTCACATTCTTGAGGTTGTGTACGCGCGCGCCGCGGACATGAATGGAGTTGTCGGGCACGCGGTCTTCGGCAGAAGATTTCACATCAGAACTCTATTTTCACGCTGTGCGCCGCTCAAGGCAGGCCTCAGCGAAATGCATAACGCAAAAATAGGTGACTGGCGCCACGTCGAGCGTCGGTCAGCGTGCCCCATCGCGTGGCGTCGGGCGGGAACGCCTGACCCATCACAAGACTGAGCCGCGCGTCGCCATAGTCGCGGCCGGCAATTTGAGGTGCCAGGGTCAGAAATTGCTCGTCCACCAGCCCGCGTGCGTAGAATTCCCCGAGTAATCGAGGGCCTCCTTCGATGAGGATCCGTTTGCCGGCATCCGGCCGACCGACCGCGTCGAGGATCGAACTCGGCGGGATCATGGCGCGACAGCGAGGAATGGCGCGGATCTCGACCCCTGGAGGCGTCTTTTGCTTGAACAAGTGCTTCGCGCCAGTGGGGGTTGTCAATACGAGCGCTTGCACGCGGCCGGAAGTGAATACCGGCAAACGCAGGTCGAGCCGGCCACTGCCGCTGATGATGACGTTCAATGGTCCCGTGGGGTTGCGAAGCGTCCGTCGGAGTGTTCGATAGTCATCGACGAGCTCTGGACATATACCGTCCGGCATCCACACATGCTGAGGGTCCGCCTCGAGCGTACCGCTGCCGACGATGACGACATCGGCGATCGCACGCAGCAGGCCCATCACCATCCGATCTTGGGTGTTAAACCCGCTGATGTCGGCGCCGCCCGCGTGTCCTCGCGCCTGTAGCGACACGATACCATCCAAAGTAGACACAAAATTGCTGAAGACGTACGGACGAGAACGCACTTGCGGAACTCGGAGGTTCCCGTAAAGTCGTCGGAGCTCTGGCGTTAGGCTCAACGCACGGCCGTGCTTATTTTCAAGGAGTGTCTCGAGCGGCGAAAGACGGCGCTGATTGCGCATGTATCGAATGACCATAAGACCAATTCACCGGCAAATGGCAGAGTGTCACCGACCAGGGCCTAGGCGTCTACGTGTTTTCGCTGCTGCTTCCTGAGAAAGTTTCGCACCAGCGTCTCGGCCGAGCGCGTCGAGACGATGGTAAGGCTTCCTTCGAACGCTTTGTGAATGGCTCCCGAGCGCCATCCGTCGAACACGACCGGGTTGATATAGGACTTGCGACATACCGCGGGCGTATTGCGCAGCTCCGAGGCCACCTGTTTCACCACACCACCGATGGCGCCTTTCAGAGCGCGCTCGCTCGCCTCAGGATCCCTGGGGGTTCGTGCGAGCAATATCAGCGCACGGAGCGTGGCGCCCCAGGTTCGGAAGTCCTTGGCGGTGAAATCATCACCCATCGCTACGCGCAGATAGTCGTTGACTTGGCCGGAATCGACCGGACAGCGGCTGCCGTCGTCGGCGACGTACTGGAACAGATGCTGGCCGGGAAGCGCCTGACAATGCTGAACGATTCGCACGATGCGTTTGTCGTCTAGGGATCTCGTGTTGAACGCCGCCCTTACCTCGAAAATTGAGGACCGCACGCCCGTCGCGCACGAAACTCACGTGACGGTTGCGTAGTGTCGTGAGTCCAAAGCTCTTATTGGTGCGCGCATATTCCGCGTTGCCAATGCGGGCGCGGGTGACATCGAGCAGCGCCGCCACCGCCGCGAGTACCTTTTCACGCGGCAAACCTGGGAGCGCCAGATCTCGAGAGAGCTTGCGGCGCAGCCTCGGTAGCGCATCGCCGAAGGCAATCATCCGGTCGAACTTCGCGCTGTCGCGCTGTCGCGCAGTTGCCGCCAATGCACATGATAGCGATACTGTTTGCGGCCGCGTGCGTCTTGGCCTGTGGCCTGCAGGTGGCCGCGCGGGCTCACGCAGATCCAGACATCCTTGTAAGCGGGCGGCACCGCAAGGCTCATGATGCGCTTGAATTCGTTGGCGGACGTCAATCGCCGATTCTCCGGCGTCAAGTAGTAAAAGCCCCGGCCAGCGCGCATGCGGCGAATACCAGGCTCTTTGCACGACACATAACGGAGCCCTGCTTCGACCGCCATTTGAGCCGCCTCGGCCGCCAAGGCCGTTGAGATGTCGATTGCCGTCGAGGCTCGCAGGGTCATAGGGCGGATTCTTCACGCCCCGAAGCGGCTCGTGCTAGCGCTTTATGCCGATAAACGCGTAAGAAAGCGAGAGAATGCAGAGTTTATTGCGCCCCGACAGCACGAATGGCGCTCTGTCATAGCCGATTCTCATCCGCCGCACGCCCCGCAGCGCTCTCTGAGGGGCGGTTGGCCGATGGGACGTCCGAATCAGGCGCTTTGGGGCCCTTGCCGTCCGCATCGGCGATCATCGCCGCGCAGTTCTGATTTTTTGCGAGTCCTGGATCGACGAACGCGAGAATTGCCGCAAAAGGGGTCGCCAGTACTCCCAATGCGGCCGCGATCGCCCCCTGTTTCGCGACGCTGCCCGGATCTATTCCGAAGGAGGGATCGGCGAGATGACCGCGTATTTTAATCGGCGTGCGCAGACGGGTGAAACGTAGTTTTTTGGGTTCGCCCTTGATGTCGAGGTCAAGCTCTTCGGAACCCAGGTTGATATGCCCGGAACCTCGGATCAGCACGTCTTGAGTGTCGAAGGTTATATTTTCGGCATTCATTCGGCCATCTTGGACATTGAATTGCGCCACCCCACAGCGCACGGCGGCTTTGGCATCGCCCTTCGTCAATAGAAGCCCCAAGCCCTCCGCCACGTCGATACCGGTGAGCTCCGCGAAGGCCGAAGTCACCTGACCGTCGGGCAGAATCAGGGTAAAGCGGCCGTTAGAGTCGGCCATCACTTGATGCACGGAATCGCCCGTGCCGTCGATAACCGCCCGCGCCTGCATCATTCCCGCGAGGGGTGGCGAGGCGGTCGGTTTCGCGCCTTTCAACTGAGCGAGTTCAATATCCTTGATGCGCAGGTCGATATGCACCGCAGGCACATCCTTTCGCTCATCGTAAATCCGTTCACTGCTGCTTGGCTTTCTCGACCTCATAAAGCGCACGGTAGTCATAGGTGGGATAGAACTCGGTTCGATAGCCGCCCCACGCCTCCTTTTCGCTCTCGTCGTGGCGCAAGAAGATGGTCAACATTTCCATGCCGGATCCTCCCGTCGGGGAGGCTCCCGGAGCGCTCGAACTGGACGGGGAAACCGCTCCGCGGACTATGACAGGTCCGAGCGTTAACAAACTTATGAGCAACTGCCATATCGATCGGCGGGTTTGCATCGACGGGCCTCGTTGCCAGGTATCCACCGTTCCTGAGCGTTCCTTTTGAGCGTTCCTTTATAGCCACGGATGACGTGCGCGCCACAGCAGAGCGAGCCGACATCCGTTGCAGGACACCACCGACAAGTCCATTGATTGGATTGCTTCGGGCGGAAATGCCAGAACAACCTCACCCTGGATAGGCAACAGCGCGGCTGCTCTGCGGGGACAGCGCCGCGGCTTGCCATTCCAAGCCAAGCTTTTTCATCAAGGCCTTTGCGTCCGCGGGCGCGCGCAGCTTCTCGTCCGTATTATCGAAAAAGCAATACACAGCGCGGCGCCGCGGGGCGGCCTTCACCTCCGGGTCGGCCTTGATGGGGTCGCTCGGCTCAATGCCCCGGGACCACGCCCGAATGCGCTCGGCCCAGCGCTCCAAGGCCTTATCACTATAGCCGCTGCGGTAAAGCTCCTTGTCGCCGTGCAGACGCAGATAGAGGAAGTCGGCCGTTACGTCCTGTAGCATGGGCCAGCGGCGTGCGGTTTCGGCGACCACTAATGCCACATTGTGCTCGCGCAGAAGGCGCACGAAGCGTCGATCGTTGAAGCTTTCGTGCCGTACTTCGAGCGCGTAGCGCATCGTATGATTGGCACCGACACTGAGCGCCACGCGGCCTCGCATGAAAGGGTCTCGTTTGCGCGCGAGCGCGGCGGCATCGTTGAGATGTCGCGGTAACAGCGCGAGGAAATTCGCCAGAGGCTCGGCATCGAAAGTGAAGTTTGGCGGAAATTGCCAAAGAATGGGTCCGAGCTTCTCCCGCAGCTTGAAAATGCCTGAGGCAAAAAAATTGGCAAGCGGCTTTTCGACCTGCTTCAACTGCAGCATGTGCGTGATATACCGTGGGCCCTTGACGCTGAACACGAAATCCTGAGGTGTGGCCTCGTACCAAGCCTGCCAGCTGCGAGGACTTTGCAGCGAATAGAACGAGCCGTTGATCTCGATGCTCGAGAAGCTGCGGGCGGCATAGGCAAGCTCCGCGCGCCGCGGCAAATCCGAAGGATAGAAGTGGCCGCGCCACGGGGCGTAGCGCCAACCCGAGACGCCAATGCGGATTGGGATGTTCAGGGCCATTAGGCGTTGCTCGCGACCAAGGCTCGAGCTCTTGTCAGGTGTCTATGCCGCAAGGATTGGCGCCGTGCGACGTCGATAGTCATTGTGCGACCCATTAGGGCGCGCAGCGCCGTGGCGCCCAATGCAACTAACACACGCGGTCTTATGAGGCTAATTTCCCATTTGCAACCGCACATTGCAGGCGTCGATGTCGCGCAGACTGGGCTTTTTGTGAAGCCGGCGCTTGCCGCGCGGCTCCCACTTGAAGTGCTTGACGGCATTGGGACCACGTCTACCTGATCTGGCATGGCGAACTTACAGTGACCGAGAGCAGGGAGCCGTCAGCCGAGCCGGCCACAAATTGCCTGTCATGATGCTGGGAGCGCGTGTTCCAAGCGTTTCAGCTGCGAAATCTCAACTGGGCCTTGGTCGGTCAACATCCGCGCGTGAGCGATGTCGCTAGCCTGCGATAAGCCTTGGATTTGATATTCGCCCGTGTCATAAATCGACATGCGACCCTGCTCACGCAAGAGCAGGCGGCGCGCATCCTTGAAATAAGCGTATTGCACCTGGTCTTGACTACCCGTGGCGTTCGGTTTTCCTAGCTCCTTGGGCCACCACGGGGGGACGTCGGAGAATTTCATAGGCTTCATTGGTTTCATCGGCTCCATCGCAACTCCTTACGTCGGATGATCGGGCGCAACCTCTGATCTTGCAGCGTTAGGTCTACCAGACTCGCCCCAGTTAAGGGGTGTCGGGGGTGTTGTTGGGCGGCTGAGTCGTCTCGCTGGGATGATTATTGTAGGACTGTATCTTTTGACGACAGGTTTTTTTCATGTCGTCTTCGGATGCACCGCTATTGGCTGATCTCTCCTTGGTCATGCATTCCCTCATCATCTGTTTGTGAGTTTTCACCGGGCGATCCGAATTGGTGTCGTCCGCGAGCGCTCGTGTACTTAGGCTACTTCCCGCGAGACTCGCGACCAGCGCGCAAATAATCATTCGAGTCATGTCAATCTCCGAGGTTCTGGGTGGGTGCGTCGTAGCATCTCGCGGGACGCCGAGCGGCCGCCATCGTCTCTCGCCACTCTCGGGCGCGGGCAATGTCTTACAGGGGACGATCCACGTGCGTCATGCGGGATTCACATGATGCATCACTGTCTATAGCGGCAGAGGGGTAACCGATTTAGCGGCGCGGCCGCCGGCGGCTGCTAATTGACGCCGTAACCGCGTCCTTGAAGACAGGCCGCCATGGCTCGCTGGTAGTCGGGTCCGTTGGATCCGAGACCCACTTCATCGGACGCCCACTTCTCGCACTCGAGCTTGTCGGTACGTTGCTGTTCCGTGCTTTGCCCGCGACTCGGGTATATGAACATGCGATTGCTTTGCGAACTCGTGGGGGCCGGGGAAGGGCCAGTCGCGTCTGGAAGGGGCTGCGGCGCACCCGCGTAGGCGCTGGGGCCGGCATTCTCGGAAGGCGCATCGGGTCCCGCCGCGGCGCCGCTCGGATCTGCGACGGGCGGGGGATCAGTTGCCACATAGCCGTTGTAATCAGGACTCCAGGTGTAATAAAGGTTATTGGCGTAGTAATACGGAACCCCGGCATACCAATAGGTGGCATAGGCCAGCGGCAGCACCGGTAAGAACCAGGCAAAACCGCCGCCATAGCGGGTGCGCGGCCACCAACCGCCGCGCCAATAGCCGCCCCTCCAGTAGGCACCCGCCGAGTAGCCGTGGAAGCCTCCGCCGGCGCCACGAGACCCGCCAAGATGCTCCGCAGAGCCGGACGCATAACCTCCAGTTGCGCGCGCCGCGCCGCCGTAGCCGTATCCTCGCGCCCCTCCATATCCGCGGGCGCCGCCGGAATAATGAGCCGCCGAGGCCAAATGAGCGCCGCCAACCGGATGTCCGGTTGAGGCATGACCGCTGCCCCCGCCACGCGCGCCGGCGGTGTGCCCACCCCCGGCATGAACGCCGCCGCCGTGCCCGCCGCCGCCCGCGCGCGCCTGCGCCGCCCAAGGTGCGGCCGCGAGCAGGCACCCAAGAACCGCCACTGCAACAGACGATGCTAACTTCACAGCTCCCATTCTACTCCAAGGGATCTGACCCAAGGGAGCCAAGTCCCAGCGGTTTTGGGCATTCAAGATGACTCAATTCCTTGCGGTATGTTTTGCCGCCAATTGCTGCACCACCGCGAGTGCTTGCTCGGCATTGGTGTCGCCTGCGACTCCCCCGATCGTCGCAAAGATCTTGCCGTCGGGCGCAACGACGAAGGTGGCACGTTCCGCCGCGCTATGACCAATTTCATTGCCCCGGGAATCTTTCATCTTCGCAATCGCCTCTCCCTTGTAGGTATCCGTGATCTTGATATCGTAGGATTTCGCTATCTCGCCTTTCTCATCCGAGGCGACCGGCAGCTTACCGGCGCAATATTGAGGATCGGCCGAGAACTCATTCAAGCGCGAGATGCTGTCGAGCGAAACGCCGATCACGGAGGCGCCCGCGACGGCAAATTTATCGTGGTTCTCCGCAAACGTATGCGCTTGTAGATTGCAGCCGCCGGTAAAAGCCGCAGGATAGAAGTAAACGACCACCGGACCCGTCTTCAGCGCGTCGTGCAACGAGAAGGTAAATTCCTTGCCGGCCAAAGAGGCCTGTGCTTTGAAGTCGGGCGCGATGTCCCCCTGCTTCAACGCGGCGAAACTAGGCGTTACCACCAGCGCAAACGATAGGAAACCAAAAACTATCCGATTCATGGCGAACCTCTCACGTTATCTTGGGCATCGAACATCTTGAGCGCCGACATTATCAGGTTCCGTGCAAGGGCATTCTCGGCGGCGGGAAGGGCAGCCTTGGTAGGTTGTGACCAGCGCACGGTATTTGCGGGGATCAATCAATAGACTGGTTGTCTCCATACAGGTACCGACCATGCGTATTGCCACGCCCCTAGTGTTGCTGTGTTCCTTGTTGGCGCTGCCGACGGGGGCGCTTCCGGCGGAGGTTGGGCCGCTGTCGATTTCGGTACCGGCGGGCTTCGACGGGCCGACGACGGGCCAGAAGGAGGGCGCCGTCATGACGGCGTGGGTCAAGCACCACCCCGACGAAGATGGGGGAACGTTGCTGCAGATTTCGGTGGTGGATATGGGTGCCGCGCTCAACGGGATCACGGTTGCGCAGCGGGCCGAGGGGGCGAAGCGCTATTTGTCGGAATTCATCGACAGCGTCGCGCGGCGGCGGGACAATTTCAAACTGGACGAGGTAGAACCGGTGTCCCTTGCCGGAATACCGGCGGCGCGTGTGCGATGGACGGGGGGCGTCGGCGAGATTCAGGCGATCGGGGTTATGTATTGCGTGCTGGTGGGCAACTCGGTCATCAATCTTTACACGCAGGATCGTGGGTCTGAGATCACGCCGGCGATGGAAAGCGCCATGTCTGCGATCGAGGGTGTGCGCGCGCACTGACCTCGATCTTGCCCGCTACTGTAATCGTCCGTACTTCTTGAGCAGGGCTCTCAATTGGTCGTGGGGAAGTGCGATTAGCGTACGACCGTCCAGCGTCTTCATGTCCTCGGCGGCCACCATGGCGTTGACGATGGCTTCTTCCGTCGCCTGCACGGTGGCGGCGAACAGGGGATCGACATAGTCGTTCGGCACCATATCGGCATGGCGCAATTTGAAGGGCGCATCGAAGCCGGCGTCCTTGGCGACCCCGGCGTTGGCGGTCGAGAAAGCAACGAAAATATCGCCGTCACCGTCGCTTACGGTGGTGCCGGTGCGCGCGAGACCGATGGCGGCACGGCGGGCCATGCGATTGAGCTGAGTGGGGAGGAGTGGCGCATTGGTCGCCACCACGATGATGATGGAGCCCATGGCGGCCTCCCGGGTCGGCGATTGCAAGTTCGACCATAGGTTGATGCGCTTGATGTTGGGTCCCACGGGTACGCCGGCGACACGCAATTCGTCGTATCCGCCGCAATTGCATTGGACCATCACTCCCACGGTATAGCTTCCATACTTCGCCTCCAGAACCCGCGACGACGTCCCGGTGCCCCCCTTGAACTGGTAGCACACCATGCCGGTGCCGCCGCCCACGCTGCCTTCCTGTACCGGCCCGGTTTTTGCCGCATCCAAGGCCGCGTACACATGTTCCGGCTTGACGTGGAATCCATTCAGATCGTTGAGCGCACCATCCCAGGTCTCCGCGACCACGGGCAGCGCCCAAGGATAATTACCGTCCTTTAGCAACTCCCGGTCGCGCAGCCAGCTGATGACGGCGTCGCGCACCACGCCCACACTGTGCGTATTGGTAATCATGACCGGACCGGACATCAGGCCGGCTTCTTCCAACCACGTGGTGCCCGTCATCTCGCCATTGCCATTCATGCGAAACCAGCCGGCGAAGACGGGATCGGAGTAGGAGGCTCTGCCGCGCGGCAAGATCGCCGTGACGCCCGTGCGAATCGGCCCCACGCCTTCCTTCAGAGGGGGTTCGCCCTGGATGAGCGTGGTGAAGCCGACGGACACCCCCGCAACGTCGGTAATGGCATTCAGGGGTCCTGGCGTGCCGTCGAAGGGTACGCCGAGGTCGCGCGCCCGCGGCCATGGCGGCGCATGACGCCGCCGACCGCGGCGGGTCTCGGTGCGCCGGATGCCGGACACGGAACTTACCTAGGGCGAGTCGAGGTGTACGCCGACAGACCAGTGCTCGCAACGTCGGCTCAATGCGCTCTCATTCAATTGTTCCGGGGACGATATGAGCGCCACCGGCTCTGAAACATAGAAAAAGGGACTCCTATGAAGCTTTATTATATGAAAGGTGCCTGCTCGCTGGCTTCGTTTATTTCATTGACGGAGGCGGGCATCAAGTTCGAGGCCGCCGAAATTGATCGTAAGACGCGAAAGACGCACGACGGCGAGGATTTGGACACTATCAACTCCAAGGGCTATGTCCCCGTCCTCCAGCTCGACAACGGCGAGATCCTGACGGAAAACGTTGCAGTGCTCAATTACATAGCCGACCTCAACCCGATGGCCAAGCTCGCGCCCGCTACCGGCACACTGGGTCGGTATCGTTTGCTCGAGCTTCTCGCTTATATCAACTCGGAGATCCACAAAAACTTCGGGCCGCTGTTCAATCCGTCGACCAGCGAGGAAATCAAGAACTTTGCGCGCACCAATCTCAAGAAGCGCCTCGATTGGCTTGATAATGCCTTGGGCTCAAAGACTTTTCTTATGGGCGATCAGTTCACGGTAGCCGACGCATATCTTTATGTAGTGCTTAGCTGGACGGACCACGTCGGAATTGATCTCAATAAATGGCCCTCACTCAAGCGTCACAACGATCGAATCGGCGCACGACCGCAGGTGATAGCTGCGCGCAAAGCCGAGGGAGCCGAGTAAAAGCCGCCCGTTCAACGAACCGCCCGTTCAACGAAAGCGCCACGCCGAATCGATGGAAGCGGCGACCGACCCTTTGATCGGGGCGTGCATCGCGACCGCGCGAGACCCTCGAAGGAGACGCCGCAAAATGCGCATCATGGCCGGCTCGATTGCTGCAGCGCGAAAATACTATGCGGAGCGGTAATACGCATATCCGCGGTCGATCGACGAAACTTCGTCTGGCTAATCCGCTGACGTGCGCGCCTAATATCTTCACCCGCTACAATTGTCGCCAAAAAGACCGAGTCTCGTAAGCCAGACTGGGAGGCTCTCCTGTTTATCGCACTTAGTCGCTTTACCATTCGCAACGATATGATCGATGCGGTACGGCAAGCGTTCCGAGCACGGCCGCATCTGGTCGATCTGGCGCAGGGATTCGTTGGGATGCAGGTGATGAGTCCGTTGGAGAATCCTGCCGAAATCTGGCTTGTCACGCGCTGGGCCGACGCCAATGCTCTCGCCGCCGTTGAATCCGCGACCAACGTGATTGGTCGATCCCATCTAAATTGAAATTGCTCTCATCCGAACTCGATGAGTTGCTGGCTGTGGCCGCTGCGGTGCTGGATATGAGCGGTAATTTGCTCGAGGGCAACGCCGGCTTTTTGCGTCTGCTTGCCGCAGACACGAAACAACCGATCGGCACGCAGGCCACCCGATTTTTCATTCAGCCCAACTTTGCGACGCTGCTGGTGGCTGCCAATGCGAATCACGAAGGCTATCGGGGGCTCATCACAATTGGGGACGATGCCGGTACAGCGCGGACTTTGCGTGGGCTCGTTTGGCGTACCGACCACGGGATGATCCGGATACTTGCGGAGTACGATATCGCGGAAATGGAGAGGCTCAACGAGGCGATTCTGGAGCTCAATCAAGAATCCTCGATCGTACAGCGCTCGCTGCACCAGACCAATATTACGCTGACGCAGCGGGAAGGAAGGTACGCCGTCGAATCGCTTACCGATGCACTCACGGGTATTGGCAACAGACGCAGGCTCGATCAGGCGATGGCGACGGAGGTGAGTCGCGCCCGGCGCGGTGAAGGTACGCTCTGTGTCATCATCGCCGATATCGACCATTTCAAAGGCATCAACGATCGATACGGTCATGTCGCCGGCGATAAGGTACTGGCGCGCTTCGGCGAGTTGCTCAGAGTAAATTCGAGGATCACTGACATCGTAGTCCGATTCGGAGGCGAAGAATTCGTGGTGTTGTTGCCGCACACTAATCTCGCGCAGGCACTTTCGAAGGCAGAACAGTATCGTATTGCGCTCTCGGCGAAAGCCATCGAACCACTCGAGCACACCGTTACATTGAGCTTCGGTGTAGCTGAGTTTGCCCACAGCGAGACGGGAGAGTCTTTTCTCGGACGTGCTGATGCTGCGCTGTATCGAGCGAAACAGGCCGGCCGCAACCGCGTGGTCGCCGCGGAAGCCGGGCCTCTCCCACCGACGCCGGATTGGTCAAAGATTCGAGCCGGGCGCTGATTTACGGCGCTTGACCTTGCCCCTCAGGAATCCGCTATCTGGATTTGGGTGTCCAAAATAACTGGGTACCTCTAATCAATGCTAGACAGCGCGCTCACGCTGCTCCGATCAAATAGTTCCCCAGTTGAGGTCATTCTTCTTCGTCGGCGCTTTTTTTTGCGGCGCGTATGCGTCGCCGGCCACGGGTCTTTGTAGGAATGCACCTACACTCGTCCCACAGTGGTGAGCGAGCATGCTGGAGCCGATGTGGTTTAGTCCTACAAAACCGGCACTTTGCCCGTCAGACTTGAAGTCTGAGTGTCAAGTTGTGTTAAGGGCAGATCTGAAGTTGACTACCAAGTCGCCACGGAGTATCTACCAAAAGAACCCACGTAAAAATCCACGACGAGATTTTCATGGGAAGGCTGGTCGAATAATTACGGCGAAATACGAAACGAGGGGAGATACACATGCGGACCCAATTGCCGCTGAGATTAACTCAGTTTGGCTTTCCAATATCGAAATTTGCTATTGCATTGCTCTGTTGCGCATTCAGCGTCGAGCCGTTGTTTGCCCAGGAGGTCGACTGGCCATACAACCACGGTAATCTTTCCGGCCAGCGATACGCGGACATCGACCAGATCACTCTCGCTAACGTCGGGACGCTGAAACCGGCGTGGGTTTTCAATACCGGGACCAACCCCGGGGGCCAGGACATCGAAGAGAACCCGATTGAAGTCGGCGGCGTGGTGTACACGTCGGACGGCCAAGCCAATGTGTGGGCGTTAAACGCCGCAACCGGAAAAAAAATCTGGGAATACACTCCGGCCGCCCCGGTAAGTGGGGCCAATCGGGGAGTTGTTTATGGTCAGGGGATGGTTTTTGCAGTGCAGAAGAATGGGAACTTGCTGGCTCTGAATGCAAAGACGGGCGCGCTCGTTTGGCAAATAGCCATTGGCGGCTCGGCATTGCACACTGGTCTCAGCGCTGCTCCGCAGTATGTCGTCACCAGTGGGGGAGTGGCAGAGGTGATCACCGGTGTTGAGTCCGATGCCGCAGGGCTATGTTTTGTGGCCGCCTACGCTCCGACGACGGGGAAGCTCTTGTGGAAATTCTCGACCATCGAGCCCAGCACGTGGGCCGGTGATTCTGCGAAGTTTGGGTCAAACGCGAGTTTCAACACCCCCACCTTCGATCCGACCCTCAATATGGTGTACTTTTCCACCGGTAACCCTAACCCGTCTTATGATGGTGCCCAGCGCGCGGGAGCGAACCTCTACAGTGAGAGTATGGTAGCGCTCGACGCAACGAGCGGTGAATTGCAGTGGTATTTCCAAATGGTCCACCACGATATCTGGGACTATGATGGCGGGCAGCCGACGGTACTGATGACCGTGAATGGCGTTCCGGCCATAGAGGGGGCTACCAAGGCGGGATACAACTTCGTCCTCGACCGGGCCAGCGGCGAACCGCTCTTTCCGTACGCAGAAGTAGCGGTCCCGACGGCGGGGGCAAACGCGGCATTTCAACTCCCGTGGCCGACTCAACCCGTCTCCTCGATTGAAACCCTGGTTGAGGAGACGGTCGAGCCGGACTCGCTCCCGCCGGGTGTCCCCGCTGCTGCGTCGGTACCTACTCCGTGGGGACCCACGACGGCGTGGGCTCCGCTGGGAGCTGCGCAAATGATCATTCAACCC
>Ga0182030_10000250_pt1 | contig 95505 bp, 83 predicted proteins | sample 812S3MmetaG_FD_121299 | JGI IMG/M metagenome (GOLD analysis project Ga0182030, IMG submission 121299) | Permafrost microbial communities from Stordalen Mire, Sweden - 812S3M metaG (Illumina Assembly) | ecosystem: Environmental > Terrestrial > Soil > Wetlands > Permafrost | place: Sweden...
ATGGAAAAGGGCTTGCGGTTCGCGATTCGCGAAGGCGGGCACACGGTAGGAGCAGGCACGATCGCGGAGATTATTCAGTAAGGCAAGGTCAGAGGTAAGAGGTCAGATTGCAGAAGTAAAACCCGGCCTTAGGGCAGGGTTGAGCTAAAAGCTAGCAGCTAGGAGCTGGGTTGTATGCCCCGAGAAATCATTACATTGCAGTGTGGCGAGTGCAAAGAGCGGAACTATTCGACTATGAAGAACCGCAAAACGACACCGGACCGCATCGAAAAGAAGAAATTCTGTGGCCGGTGCCGCAAGCACACGCCGCATAAAGAAGTGAAGTAGAGCGATTGAATCATTGAGTCATTTTGTCATTGAATCATTGAAGAAAAGACAATGACGCAATGATTCAATGACTAAATGGGGCAATCGTTTTAGGGGCGTAAGCTCAACGGTTAAACTGTCGGTCTCCAAAACCGAACTTGGGGGTTCGAATCCCTCCGCCCCTGCCAGAGTTTGAGACTGTAGGGAAAAGGTTAGGTCCGTGATGGGAGTGGAAACGAAGAAAATGGCAAACTCAATCGCAACAACGGGCGGCGACTTCGGAGACCGGATCAAGTCCTGGCCCGAGCGGGTCAAGACTTTCTACAACGATGTGCGCACGGAGATGAGGAAGGTCACTTCTCCTTCGTGGAAGGAAGTTCAGGCGACGACCACGGTGGTCATCATCACCGTATTCTTGTTTGGGCTGTTTTTCTGGATTGTGGATCTTGCGATCACAAACTCGCTGGAACGCATGCTGCATTATTTCTCGCGTCACTAGAGGCGGGGCGAAAGAGCAATTTCATGCTAGACGAAGAAAAGAACGAAAGCGCAGCAGGCGGTAACGACGCTCCTCCGCCGCCACCGACTGTGGAAGCGGGTGCGAGCGGCGAGGCTCCGCGCAATCCGAATATGAAGTGGTACATTATCCACGCGTATTCGGGATTTGAGCGGAAAGTCAAAGAGTCGCTGGAGTCGCGCGTGATCGCGTTCGGGCTGCAGGAGAAAATCGGCAAGGTGCTGATTCCGACTGAGTCGGTCACCGAGGTTCGCGGCGGCAAGAAGTACACCTCCGAGCGCATGTTCTATCCCGGCTACGTGCTGGTTGAGATGGACATGGACGATCAGGTCTGGCACGTGGTGAAATCGACGCCGCGCGTGACCGGATTTGTGGGCACGGGCCAGCAGCCTACGCCGCTCTCGGAAGAAGAAGTGCAGCACATTGTTTACAAGGTTGCCGACAGCCGCGAGAAGCCGAAGCTCAAAGTCAAGTTCGAGAAAAACGAGTCGGTGCGGATTTCGGAAGGTCCGTTTGCGACCTTCACGGGAATTGTCGACGAAGTCAACGAGGATCGCGAGACCCTGAAAGTGATGGTCACCATCTTCGGGCGTTCGACTCCAGTGGAACTGGAGTTTGGGCAAGTAGAGAAGGTTGCGTAAGGCTTTTGTATGGGAACTTTTAGCGCCAAGTTGCGTGTCTGGAATCCTCCTTCGCCGGAAAAGGCAGAGGAAGTGGAAGCCATGGTTGACACTGGCGCTGCCTTCTCGTGGATTCATCGGGAACGCCTGGAACGGACAGGCATGGTCGCGCTGCGGCGTATGGGTTTCCGGGCTATCGATGGATCGATCATCGAGCGAGATACTGCCGCTATTTGGGTGGGCAGCAATGGTTTCACCGGTCCCGACACAGTGGTAGTGGCTGAACGCAATGATATGGAAGTGATTGGGGCACATACGATCGAGGGGTTGGGCCTTGCTGCCGATCCGGTGCAGAAAAGGCTCATCCCGACGATTGGACTGGCCCTGACAGTTGCAAGTTGCAAGTCGTAACAGGTGTGAAGGTAAGCAGTTTCCGGATTCGCTGAGCCGAAAATCCTAGACTCAGGGCCGGCATAGGAAAGGCATCATGGCAAAGAAGGTCACAGGTTCAGTAAAGCTCCAGATTGCGGCGGGCAAGGCTACTCCGGCGCCTCCGGTTGGTCCGGCGCTCGGTCAGGCGCAAGTCAATATCATGGAGTTCTGCAAACAGTTCAACGCACGCACCAGCCAGAAGGAACTCGAAGGGCTGATTGTGCCGGTCGTGATCACGGTCTATAGCGACCGCTCATTCACGTTTATTACGAAGACGCCGCCAGCATCGATTCTGCTGAAGCGCGCGGCGGGTATTGCCAAGGGATCCGGCGTGCCTAATAAAGATAAGGTTGGCAAGGTCACAGCGAAACAGGTTGAGGACATTGCGAAGCAGAAGATGCCAGACCTGAATGCGGCTTCGGTGGATGCAGCAATCAAGAGCGTGCGCGGCACGGCGCGGTCGATGGGAATTGAAGTGGTAGGGTAAGATCGTCGTCAGTCATTGGTCGTTAGTCGCTCGGAAAATGTCTGCCAGCGACTGCCGACCGGCGACCAACGACAAGTCAATACGACCACGGCTCATCGGATCAACGATGCGCGGTGGGAGACGAGGTGAAAATGAAAAAGTCTGGGAAAAATATTGAGAAGGCGCGCAAGGCGGTTGAAGCGCGTCCTTACACGCTGCAGGAAGCGGTTCCACTTCTGCAGAAAGTAAAATTCGCAAAATTCGACGAGACGGTCGAAGTAACGATGCGCTTGGGCGTCGATCCCAAGCATGCCGACCAGATGGTGCGCGGCACCGTCGTGCTGCCGCATGGCTTGGGCAAGGCGAAAAAAGTCCTGGTCATCGCCACCGGCGAAAAAGTGCGCGAGGCCGAAGCGGCGGGAGCCGATTTTGTGGGCGGCGAGGATATGGTCGAGAAGATCACGAAAGAAAACTGGACCGACTTCGACGCCCTGATCGCGACTCCCGACATGATGAAATCGGTCGGCCGCCTGGGTAAGGTGCTCGGTCCGAAGGGGCTGATGCCCAATCCAAAGACGGGCACGGTCACCATGGACGTCGCGAAGGCCGTGCAGGAAGTGAAAGCCGGTAAGGTCGAGTTCCGTACCGATAAGACGGCACTGGTGCATTGCCCGGTGGGGAAGATTTCGTTCACGCCCGACAAGCTGATCGATAACGCGACGACTCTGATTTCGAGTGTGATCAAGGCCAAGCCATCGGTCGCGAAGGGCAAGTACATCAAGGGCTGCTATCTGAGCTCGTCGATGGGCCCGGGGATTCCGCTGGATACGACTCCGATCGAGACGGCGGCGAAAGCATAAGACCGTCGTTCGTCGTAGGTCGTCAGTCGTTCGGCGAGCCAGAAGGCAGCCACGATCCGATGATCCAACCGACCAACGACAGGCGACCAACGACCTAATATTGAAAGGGTTTGAATATGGCGGTTACCAGAGCAAAAAAAGTTGAGCAGGTTGAAAAACTCTCAGGCGATCTGAAGAACGTTTCGAGCGCGATCGTTGCTACTTACTCCAAGCTGACCGTGGCGCAGGATTTTGAGTTGCGCAAGCTGCTGCGCTCGAACGGCGCGAAGTACCGCGTGGTGAAGAACACTCTTGCGGAGCGCGCGGGCGCGGGCACGAAAATTGCCGACGCGCTGAAGAATCTTCAGGGCGTCACTTCGATCGCTTATACCGAAGGCGATCCTGTCGCATTGGCAAAGGCGCTCGCGAAGTACGCAAAAGACAATCCGGAGTTCACCTTCAAGGCGGGTGTTGTGGAAGGCCGCGTCATCACGATCAAAGAGATCGAGGCGCTGGCCACCATGCCGTCGAAGGACGAGATCTACGCGAAGCTTCTGTTCATGCTGAACGCACCTGCGCAGCGCCTGGCTACGGCCATCAGCGCAGTGGGACGCAACCTGGCGGTGGTAGTCAACCAGGGCGTGCAGGAGAAGAAGTTCAGGGAAGCGTAGAAATTTGTAATTGGGTCATTTGTAATTGGTAATTGAAAACCGAAGTCGCATAAGACTTGCGGGTTCCGATTACAAATCACCAATCGCAAATTCGATCAGGTTTCGGGGCAGCAAGTCTGCTCGAAAAAGATTTGGTTGTCGCGAAGCGGGGGTTGCGCGGCTGAGACTTGGCGTTGTCTGGCGCCGAGAGACAGGCCTGGACGCACTGGAAACCCGGCGGGGCGATAGCGAAATCGTACAAATCAACGCAGGGCCGGGCTTGCCCCGTCTTGCGATCTGGACTGGAGAACTAAAATGGCGGATCTGCAACAGTTGGAAGAGTCAATTGTCAGCCTGTCGCTGCTCGATGCGGCGGAGCTGGTGAAGAAGCTGGAAGCGCGTCTCGGCGTTTCGGCAGCAGCGGCAGCCCCGGTGATGGTTGCCGGCGGAGCAGCGGCGGGCGCAGCAGCCCCGGCTGAAGAAAAGACCGAATTCACGGTCGTTCTGAAGGAAGTCGGCGCGAATAAGATCAATGTGATCAAGGCGGTACGCGAGGTCACGAGCCTGGGTCTGAAAGAAGCCAAGGACTTGGTCGACGGCGCTCCCAAGAGCATCAAGGAAGGTGTTTCAAAGGACGAAGCCGAGACGATCAAGAAGAAGTTTACCGAGGCTGGCGCGACTGTAGAAGTGAAGTAGGCCGGTCCGGTGGCGGGACGGTATTGTGTGGAAGCGGGGTTTGCTCCGGTTGGACAGGGCATCACCCCGTCGCCACACGAGTGTAGAAAAGCCAACCTCTTGCAATTTTTTGACCGAACACTGGTGAATCCTGGGACGGCGTGGTAACATCTTATAAATAACCCGCTTACCCTGGCTTCATCTGAGGTGACGGCGATCTGTGTCCTCCGAAATACACCCAGGGGCGCGGAACAAGGATCGCTGGGATAAAAGTATTGGCAGCCGGTCCCGCGGGCGGCGGGACGGAACAGGCCTTTGAACTGGCGCGGAAATTTACAAGCAATTCAAGATTAAGCGTCGCATGCGGCGCCTGCGGGATGTCATGTCTCTGCAGGTGCCCGCGCCCTTTTGTCGCACACACCGCCCGCTAGTTGTCTCGGACACTATTTTGCGCCCGTCGTTTTCGGGCCCACAATCCGCGCTGTATGTGCAGCCCCCAGGCTGCTTGAAAGCAGGAGCTTCTTAGAATGGCAAAGAACAGTATCCACCGCAAGCGATTTGATTTTTCCAAGATTCCAGCGACCATCCAGATCCCGAACCTGATCGAGGTTCAGAAGCGCTCCTACGAACGCTTCCTGCAGATGGACAAGCTGCCGAGCGAGCGTGAGGACGGCGGGCTGCAGGCCGTGTTTCAGTCGGTGTTTCCGATTACCGACTTCCGCAATGTCTCGCAGCTCGAGTTCGTCGATTATTCCATCGGCAACTGGGAGTGCAAGTGCGGACACTTGAAAGGCCTGCACCATCTGCGCACGACTTGTAAGAACTGTGGATCGACGGTGATTACCGACCCGTTCCATCCCGGCGAAGTGCTTTGCCACAAGTGCGGCACGTATAACGCGAACACCCCCGACTTCTGCAACAAGTGCGGAGATCCGGTTGGCCTACAGCTGAAGTACGACGTGGCCGAATGCGAAGAGCGCGGCATGACTTATTCCGCGCCACTCAAAGTCACGATGCGCCTGACGATTTGGGACAAGGACGTCGAGACCGGCAACCGCTCGATTCGCGACATCAAAGAGCAGGAAGTTTTCTTCGGCGATGTTCCGCTGATGACACAGAACGGCACGTTCATCATCAACGGCACCGAGCGTGTAATCGTCAGTCAGTTGCACCGCTCGCCCGGCGTGTTTTTCGAGACCGCGAACAACCGCACTTATTTCCTGGGCAAAATTATTCCGTATCGCGGCTCGTGGGTCGAATTCGAATACGACCAAAAGAACGTGCTCTATGTCCGCATCGACCGCAAGCGCAAATTTCTGGGGACGATTTTCCTGCGCGCGCTCGGCTTGCGCTCCGGCGAAGATATTCTCAAGACGTTCTACACCACCGACCGCCTGGTGGTTCGCGATAACAAGCTGTTCTGGACGCTCGATCCGGCAGGGGACAAGCCGACGAACCTCGTCGGCATGAAGCTCGCGCACAGCATTAAATCGAAATCGGGCGACGAAGTCGCGCACTCCGGGCGCAAAATCAGCAGCGCCACTCTGAAGGAAATTCAGAAGGCAAAGATCACCGAAATCGAAATCGACACAACGGACCTCGAAGGCGCTTGGGTGGCGAGCGACGTGGTCGATACCACGACGGGCGATGTCCTGCTTGAAGCCAACTCGGAAATCACCGCCGACAAGGTCGCGAAGATTCTGGAGTCCGGCGTGGTGGAGATGAACGTGTTCTTCCCCGAGCGCGACGACGTCGGCACAGTCATCAGCCAGACGCTGCGGCGCGATTCCGTTACGACTCCGTCGGAAGCGCTCATCGAAATCTACCGCAAGCTGCGTCCCGGCGATCCGCCGACGCTCGACACTGCGACCGCGTTGTTCCAGGGGATGTTCTTCGACCCGCGCAAGTACGATTTCTCGCGTGTGGGCCGGCTGAAGTTCAACATCAAGCTGTTCGAGAATCAGGAGGCGACCAGTCTTGAGCAGCGCACGCTCGATCCCAACGATTTCTACGCGACCATTAAGTACCTGCTCAAACTGCGAAAGAACATCGGCTCGGTTGATGACATCGATCACCTCGGCAACCGCCGCGTTCGCGCGGTCGGCGAGTTGATGGAGAATCAGTTCCGCATCGGCTTGGTCCGTATGGAGCGCGCCATCAAGGAAAAGATGAGCGTGTACCAGGAAATGTCGACGGCTATGCCGCACGACCTGGTCAACGCCAAGCCGGTGATGGCAGCAATCCGGGAATTCTTTGGATCGTCTCAGCTTTCGCAGTTCATGGATCAGACCAACCCGCTTTCGGAGATCACGCACAAGCGCCGTCTGTCAGCTCTTGGGCCGGGCGGTCTGTCGCGTGAACGCGCCGGATTCGAAGTCCGCGACGTTCACCCCACCCACTACGGACGTATCTGTCCGATTGAAACGCCGGAAGGTCCGAACATCGGACTGATCTCGTCGCTGAGCTGCTTTGCGCGCATCAACGACTACGGCTTCATTGAGTCGCCTTATCGCAAGGTCAAGGGCGCGCGCGTCATCGATTACGCGCAGGTCGTGAATTCGGGCGACGGCCCTTACAAAGTCGGCGATCACGCCGAAAAGAGCGAGCTCGAGAAGGTCAATGCCGAGCTGAAAGAAAAACGCAAAAAGCCGGTCGAAATCGAACCGTTCTCGTTCTATCTCTCCGCATGGGAGGAAGACCGTCACACCATCGCGCAAGCCAACATCGAACTCGACGATAAGGGCCGCATTGCCGGAGAGCTGGTCAACGCTCGCAAGGCGGGCAACTTCGTGCTGGTGAATCGCGATGAAGTCGATTACGTCGACGTCAGCCCGAAGCAGCTTGTTTCGGTCGCCGCTTCGCTCGTGCCGTTCCTTGAGCACGACGACGCGAACCGCGCTCTTATGGGCGCGAACATGCAACGGCAATCCGTGCCGCTGCTTCGTGCGCAGGCTCCGATTGTCGGAACCGGCATGGAAGGCGTCACCGCCCGCGACTCCGGCGCAGTGATTCTGGCGAAACGCAATGGCATCATCGACTCGGTCGACTCCGAGCGCATTATCGTGCGCGTGGAAGGCGAGCATCATCCAATGCAGCTTTCGCGCGAAGTGGGCAGCGACATTTATCAGCTCACCAAGTTCAAGCGCTCCAACCAGAACACGTGCATTAACCAGAAGCCGATCGTGAAGAAAGGTCAGCGCGTGGTGAAGGGGCAGGTCATAGCCGACGGTCCTTGCACGGATTTCGGCGAGTTGGCGCTGGGACGCAACGTGCTCGTGGCGTTCATGCCGTGGCGCGGCTACAACTTCGAAGACGCGATCCTCGTCTCCGAAAAAATGGTGAAGGAGGATTACTACACCTCCGTTCACATTGAGGAATTCGAACTCGAAGCCCGCGACACCAAACTCGGGCCCGAGGAAGTCACGCGCGACATCCCCAATGTGAGCGAATCCACGCTGCGCAACCTGGATGAAGCGGGCGTGATCCGAATCGGCGCCAGCATCAAGCAGGGTGACATTATCGTCGGCAAAGTTACGCCCAAGGGCGAAACACAGCTGACGCCGGAAGAAAAGTTGCTGCGCGCGATCTTCGGCGAAAAAGCCGGCGACGTACGCGACGCTTCACTCTACTGCCCTCCTGGAATCGAAGGCGTGGTGGTGGATGTGAAGATCTTCTCGCGCAAGGGCCAGGAAAAAGACGAGCGCGCCAAGACCATCGAGGCCAATCAAGTTGCGAAGCTGGAAAAGAACCTTTCGGACGAAATCCGAATTCTTACCGACGAGCGACTGAAGCGTTTAGAGGGCCTGTTGGGTGGCAAGGAAGTGCAAGCCGATCTGCACGACGAGCGCACCAACAAGCGTCTTCTGACCAAGGACACGATTCTGGATCGGGACATGATCGAGCGTATCTCGACGCGCAACCTCAAGCGCATCAAGTACGCCGACAAAGATCCGCGCGTCAACGAGCAGATCGATGAGATCGAGGAAATGACCTCGCGCCAGATCGATGTGCTCAAAAAGATCGTCAACGAGAAAAAAGACAAGCTGACCAAGGGCGATGAACTGCCGCCGGGCGTAATCAAGCTGGTGAAGGTTTATATCGCCATGAAGCGCAAGCTCAGCGTTGGCGACAAAATGGCCGGACGCCACGGCAACAAAGGCGTGATCGCGCGCGTTCTGCCCGAAGAGGATATGCCGTACCTTGAAGATGGAACGCCGGTTGAAATCGTTCTCAACCCGCTCGGCGTACCAAGCCGTATGAATGTGGGCCAGATTCTGGAAACACATCTGGGTTGGGCGGGAGCGGAACTCGGAAAGAAGATTACCGAACTGCTCAAGCTGAATACGCGCACGGAAGCGATCCGCCGCGAGTTGAAGGCTCTGTTCAAGGACACCGTGCTCGCTGAGACCATCGCCGACATGAGCGACGACGAACTCGAAACAGTCGCGCCCACGCTGAAAAAGGGCGTGTTCATGGGTTCGGCCGTGTTCGACGGCGCGCACGAAAGCGAAATCAAAGCGCTGCTCGAACGCGCCGGCCTGCCCACTGCGGGCAAGACTTCCCTGCGGGATGGCATGACTGGCGAGAAGTTCGAACAGCCGATCACGGTCGGTTACATCTACATGCTGAAGCTGTCACACCTGGTGGACGACAAGATTCACGCGCGTTCCATCGGGCCGTACTCGCTGATCACCCAGCAGCCGCTGGGGGGGAAGGCGCAGTTCGGCGGCCAGCGCTTCGGCGAAATGGAAGTGTGGGCGCTGGAAGCTTACGGCGCGGCGTTCATCCTGCAGGAACTGCTTACCGCGAAATCGGACGACGTTTACGGACGCACCAAAATCTACGAGGCTATCGTCAAAGGCGAAGCCGCGATGGAGCCGGGCGTGCCGGAATCGTTCAACGTGCTGATTCGCGAATTGCAGGCTCTTTGCCTGGATGTCGAGTTGATCAAGGCTACCGAGAAGAAGCCGGTGGCCGTAGCAGCGGATTAACGGCAGTTCCCGGTTCTCAGTTCCCAGTTGTCGCGGAGCTGAGTAGAGCTTTGGAGCCGGGAAATCTGCTTAGAATTTTGTGCAATTGGCCGTCGCGGTGCCCTGCTCTCAGCGCCGCGAACGGCAACGATCTCAAGCCGGTTCTACTGAGAACCGGGAACTGAGAACTGAAGTAGAGGGCCGCGCGCGGCGGCGTATAGCCGAGGAAAGCGGAGGCACATGTTTCGTTCGAGCCCGTTTGATTTGGCAAACCCTGTTGCTGACTTCGATGCCATTCGCATCAGCCTGGCATCGCCGGAAAAAATCCGGAGCTGGTCGCACGGAGAAGTGACCAAGCCGGAAACCATCAACTACCGCACTTTTAAACCGGAGCGCGACGGCCTGTTCTGCGCGCGCATCTTTGGCCCGGTCACCGATTGGGAGTGTTTGTGCGGCAAGTACAAGCGGATGAAGCACCGCGGCGTGATCTGCGACAAGTGCGGCGTGGAAGTCACGCTGTCCAAAGTCCGCCGCGAACGTCTCGGCCACATCGAGCTGGCCTCGCCGTGTTCACACGTGTGGTTCTTCAAGGGGCTGCCCAGCCGCATCGGCCATCTGCTCGATATTTCCCTGCGCGACCTCGAAGCGATTCTCTATTTCGAAGCCTACGTCGTTATCGATCCCGGCGATTCCACCACACGGGAACGCGAAGTCATCAAGGACGAAGCCAAATTCCGCGAACTCGACCAGCAGTTCCGCCCCACCGGTTTCAAAGCCATGATGGGCGCCGAAGCGATCAAAGAACTTCTCAAGCGCATCGAAGTCGATTCACTCTCGGTTGAGCTGCGCGAGAAGATGAAGACCGAAACCTCGCTGCAGAAGAAGCTCAAGCATACCAAACGGCTCAAAGTAGTCGAGGCTTTCCGCAAGAGCGGCAACAAGCCGCAGTGGATGATTCTGGACGTGCTGCCGGTGATTCCACCCGAACTGCGCCCCTTGGTTCCACTCGATGGCGGCCGCTTCGCCACGTCAGACCTGAACGATCTCTATCGCCGCGTCATCAACCGCAACAACCGGCTGAAGAAGCTGATGGACCTGCACGCTCCAGAAGTTATCGTGCGCAACGAAAAGCGCATGTTGCAGGAAGCGGTCGACGCCCTGTTCGATAACGGCCGCCGCGGCCGGGTGCTGCGCGGCGCCAACAATCGCCCGCTCAAATCGCTCTCCGACACACTCAAGGGCAAGCAAGGACGCTTCCGCCAGAACCTGCTCGGCAAGCGCGTCGATTACTCCGGCCGCTCCGTCATCGTGGTCGGCCCCGAACTGAAGCTGCACCAGTGCGGGTTGCCGAAGAAGATGGCGCTCGAACTGTTCAAGCCTTTCATCTATCACCGCCTCGAGCAAACAGGCAATTGCACCACCATTAAGCAAGCCAAAGAAATGGTGGAGCAGCAGGAACACATTGTTTGGGACATCCTGGAAGAGGTGATCAAAGATCACCCCGTCCTGCTGAACCGCGCTCCCACGCTTCACCGTCTCGGCATTCAGGCATTCGAACCGGTGCTGGTGGAAGGCAAAGCCATCAAGATTCACCCGCTCGTTTGCACGGCGTTCAACGCCGATTTCGACGGCGACCAGATGGCAGTGCACATTCCGCTCTCGCCCGAGGCTCAGGTGGAAGCGAGCGTTCTGATGCTCTCTTCCCACAACATTCTGTCGCCGGCCTCCGGCCAGCCCATCACCGTGCCCACGCAGGACATGGTGCTCGGTCTCTACTACCTGACCAAAGGGAAACCAGGCGCGAAGGGCGAAGGCCGTTCGTTCTCGAATATCGACGATGTTGTGATTGCGCTCGAAATGGGCGAACTGGAGACCCTGACCCCGATTCGTCTGCGCTACACGGGCGAAGTGATTGACCTGACCCAGGCGTATGACGATCAGGATGTCAGCCACACCGACCCCGTCAACCTCGATCGCGAGTTCATCAACACGACCGTCGGCCGGGCAATTCTCAACGACCATCTGCCCAAGGCCATCGCCGGCCGCGAGCCGATGCCATACATCAACGGCCTGCTCAAGAAAAAAGGCATTGGCCAGTTGGTGAACTACTGCTACCTGCGCTACGGTCTCGAAACCACCGTCAAGATGCTCGACGAGATCAAATCGCTCGGCTTCAAGTACGCCACGCGAGCCGGTCTCTCCATTGGCATCGATGACATGGTCATCCCCGACAGCAAGAAGGCCTTGGTGAAGGACGCCGACAAGTCGGTAATCGCGGTCCAGCAGCAATACCTGGACGGCGCCATCACGAATGGCGAACGCTATAACAAGGTCATCGAAATCTGGTCGGGCATCACGGAAAAGGTTGCCGATGAAATGTTCGGCCAGATGCAGCGCCGCGACAAGGAAGGCGAACTCAATCCGATTTACGTCATGGCCGATTCCGGCGCTCGCGGATCGAAACAGCAGATTCGCCAGCTCTCCGGCATGCGCGGACTGATGGCGAAACCGACCGGCGAGATCATCGAAACTCCAATCACGGCTAACTTCCGTGAAGGACTGACGGTGCTCGAATACTTCATCTCGACGCACGGCGCCCGTAAGGGTCTGGCCGATACGGCGCTCAAGACCGCCGACTCGGGCTATCTGACGCGGCGTCTGGTCGACGTGGCGCAGGATGTAATCATCAGCGAATACGACTGCGGCACCGTGGACGGTATTTTCGTCTCCGGTATTGTCGAAGCGGGCGAGATCATCGAGCCGCTGCGCGACCGCATCGTAGGCCGCGTGTCGCTCGAAAAGATCAAAGACTACGACGGCCAGGTGGTCGTCGACATCAATCAGGAAATTACCGAAGATCTGGCGGGCGCGATTCAGGCCGCGGGTATCGAGCGCGTGAAGATTCGCTCGGTGCTGACCTGCGAATCGAAGCGCGGCGTCTGCGTCATGTGCTACGGACGCAACCTCGCTTCCGGGCGTCTCGTCGAACTGGGCGAAGCGACCGGCGTTATCGCGGCGCAGTCCATTGGCGAACCCGGAACGCAGCTCACTATGCGGACCTTCCACATCGGTGGCACGGCGTCTCGAGTTTCCGAGCAGTCGCGCCTCGATGCCAAGAGCAACGGCCTGGTGCGCTTCATTAACCTGCAAACCGTAAAGTCGAAGACGGGCGACCTGGTGGTGATGAACCGCCAGGGATCAATCGCAGTCGTGGACGAAAAAGGCCGCGAGCGCGAGCGCTATGCGGTCGTGTACGGCGCGAAGGTCAAGGTGACCGATGGAGGCCCGGTCGCTCTCGGCCAGTCTCTCGTCGAATGGGATCCTTACACGTTCGCGATCCTCACCGAAATCGGAGGTACGGCGCAGTTCAAGGACCTGCAGGAAGGTATCACGCTCCACGAGGAAGTGGACGAGGTCACCGGCCTGTCGCGTCACGTAGTGGCGGATTCGCCCGACGAGAAGCGGCAGCCTGCTGTTGTCATCAAAGGCAAGGCAAGCAAGCGTTACCTTATGCCGTCTCGCGCTCACCTTATGGTGCAGGACGGAGACACCGTGTTCCCCGGTGACGTGCTGGCGAAGATCCCGCGCGAAACCACCAAGACCAAGGACATCACGGGCGGTCTGCCGCGCGTGGTCGAATTGTTCGAAGCCCGCAAGCCGCGCGAGACCGCCGTCATCAGCGAAATCGATGGCACAGTCCGCTTCGGCGAGGTTGCCAAAGGCCAGCGCAAACTCTACGTCACCGCCGACAACGGCACCGAAAAGGAATACTCGGTTCCGCGCGGCGTTCACATCAACGTGCAGGAAGGCGAGCGCGTCAAGGCGGGCGAACCGCTGATGGACGGCCCGCTCAACCCGCACGACATTCTCGCCGTGCTTGGCGAGAAGGAGCTACAGGCATACCTGGTTAACGAAATCCAGGAAGTCTACCGGCTGCAGGGCGTGAACATCTCCGACAAGCACATCGAAGTCATCGTGCGCCAGATGATGCGCTGGGTGAAGGTCGAAGACGTAGGCGACACTCGTTTCCTGCTCGAAGAGCAGATCGACAAGTTCGCGTTCCACGAGGAGAACGAGCGTGTAATCGCGCAGGGTGGGAAGCCGGCTACCGGCCGTCCGCTGCTGCTCGGCATCACCAAGGCGTCGCTCTCCACCGATTCCTTCATCTCCGCCGCTTCCTTCCAGGAGACAACGCGTGTGCTAACCGAGGCTTCCATTCAGGGCAAGGTCGATCATCTGCGCGGCTTGAAGGAAAATGTCATCGTGGGCCGCTTGATTCCCGCAGGCACCGGCATGGAGTACTACCGCAACGTGCGCCTCTCTCCGGAAATGGAAGAGGCCGCCAGCAAGGTGCAGGAGGAAGTCTCGCAGGCTTATGAAGAGGCCGAGCGAGCGCTTGAGCTCATGCGTCATGAAGGCGAGACCGAAGAACTCGCGGCGGAGTAATCGAACGGAAACGATCGGGGGCGACGTTAGTCGCCCCCTTTTTTTAGAACGCGGGCCGCTGGGCAATAGGCTTTGGACTCATGTGTTCCAAGCAGGTTTTTGGGCCGAGAAAAGGTTTTGCGAACAACGCAATTTGAGATAACGTGGCTTTGTCTGCGTCCTGGTGGAACCGGCTGGTAGCGGAACGCCGATAAAGCCAGAGTGATTTATCCCTGGTTTGGCTTCTCTGAATCCAATGTCTCTGGCACTTGAGTCAAAGCGCGTGACGGAGCAACCTCAGAATCGCCAACCTGTGCCGGAGCCGATGCCGGGCGGGCTCGTTCTGGCTCCGGCGCTCGGCCGCTTCTGGCGACTGTTCCGGTTGGCCATCTGGCGCTCGTTCGAGCATGACGCGTTCGCGATCGCCAAAGGCGCGGCCTATTCGTCCATCCTCACTTTCTTCCCGTTCCTCCTTGTGCTCGGTTCGGTCATGGCGACGATTCGCCGGGGCGAGGTTTATCTTCGCGAAATTTCCTATGCGCTCGGCAGAATTCTGCCCGCAGGAACCGCAACCGCTCTTTCTTACCTACGGGGCAACCCCGACCGGCCAGTAGGTCTCCTCGTTTCGGCTTCGCTTCTCACTTTGTGGACCGCTTCAGGCGTGGTCATTTCCTGGATGGACGGATTTCGCCGTGCCTACCAGCTTCCGAAAACCTGGGGCCTGGTTCAGGAACGCCTGATTGCGATCTCGCTTGTCTTGATGGCCGGCCTGCCGCTGACCTTCTCCACCATCCTCGTCGCTTTCGGCAGCCGCATCGAAACGCGCGTGCTGTTTTACATCGGCCACGAATTCGGACCGGTGGTGTTTTTACTGTGGATGGTGATCCGCTGGCTGATCGCCATTCTAACCAGCATCGCGGTCATCCAGTTGATCTATCACAACGCGGTTCCCCGTACGCAGCCGTGGCACACCGTGTTGCCCGGCGCCGTTCTGGCCACCGTCATGTGGTTGCTGTCAAGTGCCCTTTTCGGCTGGTATCTGCAACGCTACGCGGATTACAGCATCATCTACGGGTCGCTCGGCGTGGCGATCGCGCTGCTCGTCTGGATGTATCTGATCTCACTGGTCGTCCTGATTGGCGCCGAGTTCAATGCCATGATTTTTCCGCGAGGTCTGGGGAAGGTACCGCGGCGCCCCAACGACGACGCGCGATAATAGCAAAGAGCACGGGACGGTCCCAGTGGTATTTCCTGTCGACATTCATAAAGGATTACAACTTGAAAATACATAAACCAGATTTCGCGGGCGGAGACTCGACGCCCGCAACTCCCGCTTCCGAACCGGCCGCAGGCGGCCCACGCCGCGCGAAAATCGTCTGCACCATCGGTCCCGCGTGCGATTCCGAGGACGCCATTCTCGACCTGATGCGGTTGGGGATGGATGTTGCGCGCCTTAACTTTTCACACGGAACACACCCGGAGCACGCGCGGCTCATTCAGCGCCTGCGGCGCGCCGCGCGCCGTCTGAAGCGGAGCATCTGCATTTTGCAGGATCTGCAAGGCCCGAAAATCCGTACCGGCCACCTGAAAGACGGGAAGCCTGTCGAACTGAAGACGGGTGCTTTGCTGACCATCACGCCGCGCATGGTTGCGGGAACGCCCACGCTCATCTCCACCGATTTCCCCGGCTTGGCGCGCGAAGTCGAACCGGGCTCGCGCGTGCTCTTGTCGGATGGCCGCATTGAACTCAGAGTCCGAACCGTTCGCGGCGCCGACATCGAGTGCGAAGTCCGCAATGGAGGCCTGCTCGCCGAACATCAAGGCATCAATCTGCCGGGCGCGGCCGTTTCCATCCCCGCGCTCACCGAAAAAGACAAAGTCGATTTGCGATTCGGTTTGAAGCACGGAGTCGATGTCGTCGCACTCTCCTTCGTTCGCTCAGCGGAAGACGTGCTGCTGGGAAGGACGCTGATGCACGAGTATGGGAAATCGGTGCCGATCATCGCGAAACTCGAAAAGCCGCAGGCCATCGACCGGCTCGACGAGATTCTCGAAGCCGCCGATGGAGTCATGGTTGCGCGCGGCGATCTGGGCGTGGAACTGCCGCCCGAGCGCGTTCCGATTATTCAGAAGCGTGTGATTCAGGCGGCGGCCTTGTTGCGGAGGCCGGTCATCACGGCGACCCAGATGCTCGAATCCATGACCGAAAACCCGCGCCCCACGCGGGCGGAGGCGAGCGATGTGGCCAACGCAATTTTCGACGGCACCGACGCCGTCATGCTTTCCGGCGAAACCGCCAGCGGCCGCTATCCGCGCGAAGCGGTTGCCATGATGGTCCGTATCATTCTCGAAGCGGAAGCGAGCATCGCCCAGATGCCGGCGGTGCCGCGGCGCCGTCATGAGAATCATCGCTACTCCATCGCCGAAACAATTTGCGAGTCCATCGCCCACGCCGCCGAAGATTTGCCCATGCGCGCGATCGCTGTCTTTACCGAAAGCGGCAACACAGCACGCATGTTGTCGAAACATCGCCCCGCGGCGTGTATTTATGCGTTCAGCCGCAAGCCGGAAGTATGCAATCGAATGAATGCGCTGTGGGGCGTGCATCCGATCCACAATCGTCGTTCGGAGTCGGCGGAGTCGATGCATACGTCAGCGGAGAAGGAACTTCTGCCAAAGGGCTTGATTCGCGCCGGAGACGTGCTCGGCCTGGTCGCGGGCACCAAGCTCGCGGCCGGAGCGACAAATTTTATGCGCTTGCACACAGTGGGAGAGAGAGATCGTGGAACTGCGAAGCGCCGCCGCAAGTCTTAGGTTAATTTTTTCATGGAAAGGATATCCTCAGTATTCGATCAATCGGTCGATCCCGCTGTGCGCGGATTTCTGCACGCGCCCGAGCAACCGACGGGCGACGCAGTGATCCTCACTCACGGTGCCGGCGGCAATTGTAGTGCGCTATTGCTAGTAGCACTCAGTGAAGCTTTCTGCGAACACGGGTATACCGTCCTGCGCTGTGACTTGCCGTTTCGGCAGCAACGACCCACAGGTCCTCCGTTCCCCGGCAACGCCGAGCGCGATCGCGTAGGTCTGCGTAATGCGGTTGTGGCAATGCGGAAGCGAGTCAGCGAGAAAATATTTCTCGGTGGCCATTCCTATGGAGGCCGTCAATCAACAATCTTGTGCGCGGCCGAATCGGAACTTGTCGCAGGACTTCTGCTTCTTTCCTATCCGCTGCATCCGCCGCGTAAGCCGGATCAGCTTCGCATTCAGCATCTGCCGAACCTTCGCATCCCAAGCCTGTTTGTCCACGGAACGCGGGATCCATTCGGCAGCATTGAAGAGATGAAGAAAGCCCTCCAGTTAATCCCGGCCAAAAACGAATTACTAGAGGTTGAAGGCGCCGGCCACGATCTGGGGTTCAAAGGGAAGGTGCAAGCGCGCGACTTGCCGGCGCGCATCTACGCAAGATTCGATGAGATGTTCGGATAATCGAGCAACAGGAAAAGAAGAAGAGATTTTCTCGGCGTCCTCAGCGTCTCGGCGGTGAAGAGATTCAGTTGACCCAGCCCGACTTCCCCCCGCCATTCGTCTTGTCCTGATCTTCCGGCGGAACGTAATTTCCGTGCTCGTCAAAATTCACTTTGCGGTCGTGCTTCCGCATGTAGACTTCGAACTTCTTCGCCGCCCTCCGCCGCTTCCACCGGTAATACCAGTTTCGCGCGCCGAAATATTGTTCGGAAGCCGCATAAGTCAGCCCACGCTTTGGCAAAAATTTGACGAACAAAAATCCAAATAGCAACCCGCCCAGGTGGGCGAATACGGCTACACCTCCCTGCGACGGGTCAAAAACCGCGATGATCGCGACCACTACCCAGATGCCCACCAGATACTTGGCTTTGATCCGAAACGGCAGCGGAAACAAGTACATTTCCTGGTCGGCATAGAGGATGCCAAATGCCATTAGCAGCCCGAAGATACCGCCCGATGCGCCCACGGTTTCCGCCTGTGGGTTCATCCCTAAAAAATGTGTGTAGGCGATGGCAACTGTCACCAGCGCCGCGCCAACTACGCAGAAGAGATAGCACTCAATAAACCGCCGCGGACCCCAGTCACGCTCAAGGTACGATCCGATGAACCATAGCGTCAGCATGTTGAAGAACAGGTGGCTGAAGCTGGCGTGCAGCAGCGAATACGTGACCAACTGCCAGATGTACCCGTTCATCACCAGCACAGGAATCAGCGCAAACATCTCCTGCGCCGAGCGGAAGCTGATGTGGAACGCGCGTTCCAGAATCAGTTGGAAAAGAAAAATCGCCGTGCAGGCGAGAACGATGCGCTTCACCCAGCCGGCAAAGGGCGGGAAGCTGAACGAGATGGTTCCTCCGCGTCGCATCTTAGGGTTCCAATGTCCCACGGTCTCAAAGTTCCAAGGTTTCAACGAAAGACCGCGTGCCTCTGGCCTTAGTTTTGAAGCTTTGAGACCTTAAAACTTTCTTGATTTTTACCTTTCCGGCTCTGGCGTTATCGGCACGCTGCGATGCCCAGCGGCATCGAGCGCCCGCACGGCGAATATCTCATTATCCTTCGAAACCTTCAGAGTTGCACGCGCCCCGCCGCTCACGCTCTGGACGTGTTCCCATTCGGGTGCGCTGGTCGCGCGCCACACAACTTCATAGCCTGCGGCGCCCGCCACCTGATCCCACGTCAAAGTCGTATCGTTTTCGAGATTTTTCGTGAGAATTTTCACGTTCGCGGGCGGCGCCGGAGCTGACGCCAGCGAGGCGAGCGTCGCAGCGTTCAGGCGCGCCACGTTCGCCACATAGTCGTAGTCAACGAATTTCGGAAGATCGCCAAATTCGATGCCATTTTCGATTCGCACGTCCTGATGCTGATGGTTATAGTCTTCTCGAAATTCCGTCAGGCGTACCGCGGCAAATCCCTGCTGATTGAAAGAATAATGATCGCCACCACGCAAAAAACGGTCCAGCCTGAACACGAGAACGGGCTTCACACCGGTGTTATACGTCCGGCCAGTATCGGCGATATAGCGTGCCAGCTCGCGCGAGGTCGAATCGCTCTCGCCACCCAGCGCGCGAAGACGCTTGATTTCCGCGTCGGTCGCGGCGACCGGTATTCCTTCCGAAAACACACGCACCACGCCCGTGTCCTGCTCGGGACTGCGGTTTCCACCCACAATGTCGTTGTTTAAAACCGCTTCCAGCTTCCATCCCTGCTGCTTCGCCATCTGCGCAAAATGCTTGCTGCCGTTCAACCCCTGTTCTTCACCCGCAACGGTCAGAAAAATGATTGTCGCCGGAAACTTGTATTTGCTCAAAACGCGCGCGCACTCCAGGCTGACGGCGGTGCCGCTGCCATCGTCGTTCGCTCCCGGCGCAGCGCCGGTGACGTTGAGGATATCGCTGTTGCGCGAGTCATAGTGTCCCGTAACCAGCACAATTCGATTCGCCTGCACTGGATCAGACCCGCGCATCACCGCATAAACATTAGTGATTTCGGTCGGCTTGGGAATCCGCTCGGCGGGCTGCTCCACAAATTCGTCGGTCTTCACCTCCAGGCAGCCGCCGCAGTCTTTCGAGTACCGTTCGAACTCCGACTTGATCCATTCGCGTGCCGCTCCAATCCCCTTGCCTGCTTTCACCGATTCCTCGTCCTGCGCCGAAATCGTCGACCGATTGCCGAAGCTGACGAGCTTTTCGATAGTCTGCCGGATGCGCTCTGGTGATATCTGCTGGATAGCCTCCTGAATGCGAACGTCGGCCGAGTGAATGTCTGCCAGCTGAGCGTCGCTCGCAGCACTGCCCGAGTTCGGGTACGCGTCGGGCCGCGCCGCCTGTTCCGCCGCCCAGAGGGCAGGAAGCGAGCCCAGCATCAGGGTGGCTGCGGCAATAAAAGCCATGATGCCCGGATGGCAACGTCCTGGGGGCCCTTCCTTTAAAAGCGCAGAATTTTCTCTGTAACCCACTTGACCTTTTCCTCGCGAAGAAACTAAATATAACAGGGTATCCTTAAACTGGAGGAAAGCATGGTGTATTGTCCTGATTGCGAGACCGACCTCGATATCGACGAAGATGAGGTCGACGAAGGTGCAGTCGTCTCGTGCCCGGAGTGTGGTTCCGACTTCGAAGTGATTACTGTTAACCCCATCGAACTCAAGAAGGTCGGTGAAGACGAAATCGACGATGACGAGGACGAGGACGAAGAAGGTGCCAAGGATGATGACGAAGACGAGGACGAATAGTGAGTAGATTCGAGCACGTCACGATCCCCCGCCGTCTCATAGCTCATGGGATGGTTCTGTTCCTGATCGCGGCTTTCATCGCCGGAGCCGCGTCCGCTGGCGAACGCGACAAGTACCCGCCATTCGCCATCATCGTGGGAACGGTCTTCGGCCCCGACGCCCGTGGTATCTATGGCGTAAAAGTAAAGATCCGGCGCGCCGGCGAAAAAAAGGCCAAATGGGAGCTGTATTCCAACCACACGGGCGAATTCGCCCAGCGCGTGCCCGTCGGCCCCGGCGATTACGTCGTTTGGGCTGACGTCAAGGGCTTCAAGCTCCCCGATGGCAAACACCCCGACCCCGGCCCCGAAGTCAACGTGCACATTAGCGGCGATGAGCGTACCGATATCGGCTTGCACATCAATTGGTAGTGGCCTTTGGGCTTCGGAACCTGCACAATGGAGATTATGAAACGGGCTGGAATCGCCGCTGCTGTCGCCTTCGCGCTCACTTTCGGGCTCTTTGTCTCGACCGCTTTTGCCGCCCCTCAACTGTTTGGCCGCGAAAGCAAGAAACCCGATACCACGCGCCTTCTTAGCGGCAAGGTCATGGACGGCAATGACAATCCGATTCCGAATGCTGTTGTCTACCTGACCAACACCCGCGATCGCTCGGTAAAAACCTACATCGTGGGCCCGGAAGGCACGTATCGTTTCCCCTCGCTTCTGGCAAATGTCGATTATGAGGTCTACGCACAGCTCGAAAAGCGCAAGAGCCACACCAAAACTGTCAGCCAGTTCGACAACCGCCAGCAGGTTTACATCGATCTGAAAATTGACGCGAAGTGACGGACCAGCCACCACACGGTAGGCGATGGAAGGGCCCCGGCGATTGGAGATGGCTGGACTATGCGTGCTGTTCTCGCCAACTACTACATCTCGATTCATATTGCGATAGATTCCACGTCGTAACGTAACAATGGAAGCTTCCCGTCCACGGCCCGGACTCGCACCCATGCCCAAATAGTATGAGAAACATTTGCAAACTGGTGACAACTCCCTGACATTTCCGAATTGCGGCTCACCTACTATCACATTCCAAGCAGATCAGAGAAGGTTCCGGACCCAGTTATTCTGGTGATGATTCAACCCTCCTTCTCCTGCTGATTTCGTCAAGGAGAAACTACTATGCAGCTACGCAGGACAGCAGTCGCCGCTTGCTTCGGCTTGGCTCTTCTCATGGTTTCGACCGGAGCCCAAGCACAATATCACCTCACCAACCTAGTTTCGAATCAAGTCCACCAAGCTCCGACCATTGATCCGCTGCTGGCCAATGCCTGGGGACTAGCCCGGAGCGCCACAGGGGCGTGGTGGATCAGCGATAACGACACCGGCTGGTCGACCCTCTATGATGCAGACGGAAAACAAGTGCCACTCCGGGTTTTGATTCCCACCGCCGGAAACGGACCAGCTTCACCGACAGGCCTAAACGGCCCAGGCACACCGACGGGAATCGTTTTCAACGGATCGTCGACCGATTTCCAGATTCAGGGCTGGTCATCAGCTTTCATTTTCGCGACGCTGGATGGGACTATCAGCGCCTGGGCGCCGGGGCTGAACGCCAACCAAGCGATGATCGCCGTGGACAACTCGGCGAACAAAGCGATGTTCACGGGCTTGGCCATCACCAGCAATGCCTCGGGGAATTTCCTCTATGCGGCGGACAACACGAACAATGTAATAGACATGTACGACGGCAACTTCAACCTGGTGAAGTCGTTCGGTGATCCGAACGTCCCGTCAAACCTCTCCGTGTTCGGGGTCCAGGACATCAATGGCGTGGTTTACGTCTCGTACGCTGTACCGAACGTCGGCGCCGGTGGTTACATCGACCAATTCACGGAGAGCGGTACCTTCGTGAAAACACTGATTCAAGGCCCCCTACTCAACCAAGCCTGGGGCATCGCCGCGGCTCCCGCCAATTTTGGACCGCTGAGCAACACTCTGCTGGTTTCAAACAACTCCGTGAACGGCACCATTAACGCGTTTGACCCGACTACCGGGAAATTCGTGGGTACCATCAAGGACCAGAATGGAAAGGCGATCGTCCTGAACAACCTCTGGGGAATCGCTTTCGGAGGCGGGAGCAAGAGCAATGGTGCGACAAACGAGTTGTTCGTCACCGTGGGTCAGGGAATTGGCCCCGCCGAATTGGCCGGCACCTTCGCATCCATCAAGCCATAACTGACGAAAGGGCCTAAGGCCGAAGACGCAACGAGGGCCGCCTGAAACAGGCGGCCTTTCTGCTTAGGGAGTGGCTGCAAAATTGGGGCGACTTGCTCCTGGAATGGCGTCCGCTGGTCAAACGTCTCGCATCACTCCCTGCGTCCAAAGTGATGCCCGCCTGTGTTGAATCGTTGGCGTAACATCATCCCTAGCGCTCATTGACACGTTTTGGCCAATTTATAATAAGTAAGAGCGTTTGGTTACAGGCAGCCAGGCGGGTTCCGAGTCGCTGATGCCAAGAAAAAGGCCACCGTTTACCGGTGGCCTTTTTCTTTAAAACTTGCCCGCTTCCTAACGCGCTAGCGGCTTAGTTGCTGTCCCCGCCGGCCCGCTTCCACGAAATCAGATCGCCAATCGTGGTGCTGTTCGAAGACGATGTCGGATGCTTGTACGACTCGACTTCCTGGCGCGACGCTTCTTCGCCCACCGCACGGATGCTCAGGCCGACCTTCTTTTCTTCCTGATTCATCTTGATGATCTTGAAGTCGAACTCATTGCCCGGCTCCAGGTGGATCGGCTGTCCGTTCTCATCCGCGGCTTCCGAGTTGTGGCACAGCCCTTCAATACCCTCGGCAATTTCCACGAATGCGCCAAACGCCGCCACGCGCAGAACCTTACCGTGCACAATGTCGCCGACCCTGTGCTTGGCGAAGAACGACTCCCACACATCGGGCTGCATCTGCTTCACGCCCAGCGAAAGCCGCCGCTTGTCAGGCTCGATCGCCAGAACCACGGCCTTGACGCGATCGCCCTTCTTCAACACTTCCGAAGGATGCTTCACGCGAGTCGTCCAGCTTAGATTGCTGACGTGCACCAGACCGTCGATGCCATCTTCAATCTCGATGAACGCGCCGAACTCGGTCAGGTTGCGCACACGCCCTTCCACCGTCGCTCCCACCGGATACTTATCGTGCAGCGTATCCCAGGGATTCGACGCCAGCTGCCGCATGCCCAGCGAAATTCTGCGCTCGGTAGGATTCACGGCCAGCACAACGCACTCCACCTGGTCGCCTACATTGACCAGCTTCGACGGATGCTTCATCCGCTTCGACCAGGTCATTTCGCTGACGTGGACCAGGCCTTCAATGCCCTGTTCCAGTTCAACGAACGCACCGTAGTCGGTCACACTGATCACGCGTCCGCCAACGTGCGCTCCCACAGGATAGCGGTGTTCTGCATCCAGCCAGGGGTCCGGCGTCAGCTGCTTGAAGCCCAGCGACACGCGCTGCTTGTCTTTATCGTACTTCAGCACTTTGACCTGAATCTGGTCGCCCACGTTCACCAGGTCGCGCGGGTGCGTGAGGCGTCCCCACGACATATCGGTGATGTGCAGCAGCCCATCGATTCCGCCCATGTCCACAAACGCGCCGTATTCGGTCAGGTTCTTGACCACTCCGGTCAGCGCCGTGCCTTCTTCCAGATGCTCGAGCGTCTTGCCGCGCTTTTCCGCCTGCTCTTCTTCAAGCAGATTCTTGCGCGAAACCACGATGTTGCCGCGCTTCTTGTTCAGCTTTATGACGGCGACTTCAATTTCCTGGCCCTTCATGCCATCCAGATTGCGAAGGGGACGCAAGTCCACCTGCGATCCCGGCAGGAAGGCGCGAGCGCCGCCAATTTCCACCGTCAAGCCGCCCTTGATGCGCTCCACCACGATGCCCTTGATCGGCTTCTTCTCGTTGTAGGCGCGCTCAATGTCGTCCCATACCCGCAGCCGCTGCGCCTTCTGGTGCGAGAGCTTGATGTAGCCCTCTTCCGTCTCGCCCTTGTCGCGCATGACGTCGATCTCGTCGCCGGCCTTGAACTTCGGCTGCCCTTCATGATCGAGCACTTCCGACAGAGCCACCATTCCTTCCAATTTCGCGCCAATGTCAACCACCACCTGGGTCGCGGTCAGCTTGACCACCGTACCTTTAATGACGTGGTCGTCGCCGACTGCCTCTTCGGTCTCAGTCGTAAAAGTCTCAAGCGCCGACGCAAAGTCGTCGCTGGCTGAAGCCTGAGGGTCGTGTGCTGCCGAACTTGTATCTGGATTTGCAGCCTCGGCCGCTGCCGTCGGACTCGCGGCTTTCGGCGTCGAATCCGGACTTGCAGTTACTGGTGTTGGCTCTGGCTCGACCGCAACCGGAACTTCTGCGGTGGGAGCGTCATGGGCGGAAATTTGTTCTTCCGCGGGTGAAGGGGTTGTGGGCTCGGGAGCGTCTGCTACCGCCGAGCCGCCGGAATGGGCGTCATGTTCAGATGTCATGGTTTGAGTGAGAGAATCAGTGTGGCTGGTAGTATCGTCGAACAAAGTCATAGCCTCTGTGCCACGCGCGTGTGCGTGACGATTGCGGGACGCTGTGTAGCGGACTGCTGGCGTGGTCAAAGGTTGCGTTGAGGTCATCCTGGCGGACGGCCCTAGTTACAATCCCAGCTGCCGGAACGTCGAATCGAACCCGCGTCCTAATAGGGACTATTTGACTATAGCAACCAGCCCCCAATAGGTCAAACCTTCAGGAGCCCTAGGCCAAAGAATTTACAGTCGCGTCACACTGGGAGCCGCGAGCTTCGAGCAACCCGTCCCGCTGCCGTAGCGGGCAACTTTGAACTCAATGTGTCCAAAACATATGGGCGAAGAATCCTGACATTGCCACGGTTAAGATTCCCATTGTCCTTAAAAGCCACAGCTGTTTCTGCTACCCTCGCCCACATGGATTACCTCTGGACTCCCTGGCGCTACGCCTATGTGACCGGCGCCGACCGCGCGACGGCTTGCATCTTTTGCGATGCGCCCAAACTGACCGATGAACAAGCCCGCATCGTTCATCGGGGCACTCATTGCTTCGTCATACTGAACACTTATCCCTACACCAACGGCCACGTGATGATCGTCCCCTATGCTCACCTCGACGAACTACAGAAGCTCCCCTCAGCCGCTGCGGACGAGATGATGGCCCTCACCCAGCGCATGGAAGTCGTCCTGCGCTCGCTTTATCGCCCCGACGGACTCAATCTCGGCATGAACATCGGCAAAGCCGCCGGAGCAGGCGTCGCCGGACATATTCACATGCACATCCTGCCGCGATGGGTCGCCGACGCCAATTTCGCCAGCGTAATCGGCGAGACACGCGTGCTCCCGGAAACGCTCGAAGTAACCTGGCAGCGGATTCGCCAAGCCCTCAATCAGAGCGCATGATGATTCCAGTCGGCGGCGCCGACCCGAGAACCCATCTAACCGGCGGGCGCCCTCGCTCCTACCGGAAGATCTTGGCAAAGAAGCCCTTGATCCGCCCCAGCAATCCTGGGTGTTGCTGCGGAGGAGAATTCGGGGCCGTGCCCCCGGCAGGTGGTGGCGGCGGCGATGCTACTGTTGCCGAATCCAGCTCCACGCTGAGTTCAGTGGTTGGCCGCGATGCGAGTGCCGCCGCGCTAACGTCCTCGGCCGGCGCCGGTGGCGGCCCCTTCGCACTAAACACAAGCGGCGCGGTCACCTGGACGTGCAGCTCATTCGCGGCAGCTGTTTTATCGCCCTCGCTGGCCTGAACTCCCGACAATGGCGCACTCTGGGGTGGACCCTCCGCGCCCGACAGCGAATTCGGATTTGCCGACGGCCGCCTTACACTCCCGCTTTGCGTTGGCAGCTCTGTCCCGGCGCGTTCAACATTCTGCCGTGGCGGAGGGCATCCGCATTCGAGCGGCACATTCGTATCCATACGATCCAGCCGACCTGCGCGAAACACCACGCCGTCCGTCGCCTTGACCTGATAGGTGCGATCCCCCAGCAGCTCTGTCGCGGTCACAGCGCCCGAGTTTCCGGGCAGGGCACGCACGCATGTGTCTCCGCGTTTGTCCGCGCTGAAGGCAAAATCGAATTCCCCCGGCCCATCGAGTGCGATGCGGAAATCCGGCGTCATCACCAGATCGGTCGAAGAATCCAAATCCACATGCGCTTCGATCGCGCCCGTATTCATGCCCAGCAAAAGATTGTGCCGGTCCTGCGATGGAATGATCGAAATGGTCGTCCCCGGGCATACACGCAACTCGCCGCCACTCGATAAGCTCAGCACCGCCGTGTCCGCTCCGGCGGTAAATGAGGAACCGACGCTCCCCGCGTCGGCCGCGATCGCTAGCGGCCCTGCGGACCGCGCCGCTTTAATCACCGGCTTCGGCGCTGGCGTTAGCGTCGGAGTCGTCGCTGGCTCGAATGGCGAAGTGCTCTCGGCGCTCGGATTTTTTCCGAGATGGATGACCAGGCGATTGCCCGCCGCCTGCCATGAAAAAGTTCGCGGCGCTTCCAGATCCACCACAACCCGCGCCACTGGCGGTGTCTGCTGAAACTGACTGGCGCGCAGTGCACTGATCTGGTCGGCGCCCACGTCGATCCGTTTTTGTGCCATATCAATCCGTGCATGTGGCAGATCTATGACCAGCCGCGCGGGATTCTCGATGGTCGAAATCTCCGGAATAAGCGGCAGCGTGGAGAGAATTTCGACGGCGGGCCCGTCTGCTTCCTGGATGACGCGGAAACTCTTGACTTTGGCGACGTTGGCCGGGGCCGCGGTCGAATTCACAGCAGGTTTCGCGGCTGTTTGCGCATGAAGCGGCGCGGCCGCGAGCGCCAGCGCCGCAAAACAAATCGCGCAATAACGAATGGCGCGGAAGCTGTAGGTTTGAGTGGCAGGTTTCACAGCAGGCTCGGCCTTTAACTTCCAACATACCACCGAGCGCCCGCCCACGCCCACGTAGGGAAGAAGGTCCACGTAGGAGCAGCCGCTCCCGGGCTGTCAAGTGGCGCGCATCTCCGGGAAGGCCCCAGCCGGATTGATGGCGGCTGCGCTGTTTACACGGTGAGAACGCCTTCCGCTCCCGTGGGTTTCTTTAGTGAGTTTCCGCCTCGGCGGGTTTTTCGGTGAGGAACTCGTATTCGTCAATGACGGCCGCAACCGCCATTTTGCCCGCGGGCACGCCGCCTTCCACGCGCACCACGCGCCCCTTGCAGTGCACCCGTATGCTTTCGCTCAGCGTGATCTCCGGCGGCAGCGTGAGCGTAAAGTCGATTGGAGAACCGGCCTGGATGCCGGACTCGACGAAGAAGCAAATTCCTCGCGCGCTTACGTCCCGCGTTTGACCGGCGTGTTCTTCCGCTGCTTCACCGTAACGGACATTCACGGGCAAGCGCAGCGGGAAGCGCCGCGTCGACCGCTTCTCTTTTTCTGGAGCCTCAGCCATCGAACCTCCCGGAACTGACCGTTAAATATGGCGGTAACCAACCGTCATGTCAAGGCTTTGCCGCCAAGTTCCTGCCGCCGGGGGGTCGCTCATCCCCGTGACCTGACTCTTGCGGTCCTTCTTTCCTTCCTTCCTTCCTTGGTTCCCAAGCCTCGGCCCACAAGCCGTAGAATAAACGCCGTGGTCTTTGTCCTCGACAACTACGATTCGTTCACCTACAACCTCGTGCAATACCTCGGGGAGCTAGGCGCTAAGGTCGAGGTGCGCCGCAACGATGAACTCAGTGTCGGCCAGGTTGCCGCGCTCAACCCCGATCGCATCCTTGTTTCTCCCGGTCCCTGCACGCCTCAGGATGCCGGCATCAGCATCGATCTGATTCGCCACTTCGCCGGTAAAGTTCCGCTGCTCGGCGTCTGTCTCGGACATCAGGCCATCGGCGCGGCTTTTGGCGGCCAGGTCGTGCGCGCCAAAACGTTGATGCACGGCAAGACCAGCTCGGTCGAGCACGACGGCAAAACCATTTTTCGTGGAATTCCTTCCCCGCTAACCGCAACCCGCTATCATTCGCTGATCGTCGCCGAACAGGGCCTGCCGCCGGATCTCGAAGTCAGCGCCTGGACGCGCGATCAGGATGGAACGTCCGTCATCATGGGTCTTCGCCACCGTAAGTTCCCCGTCGAGGGCGTGCAGTTCCATCCCGAAAGCGTGCTGACCAGCGCCGGAAAAAAGATCATTGAAAATTTTCTAGGACTATAAACCGATTTCGACTTGAGTTTCGGAAGAGGGCGCGTCTAGGAGCACCGTAAGCTCAGACCCTAGCGGACAAGATACTTCCATGCCACCACGATCGCAACCAGAACGATGCCAGCCACGTAACCCCAAGCCCGGCCCTTTTGCAGTTTCTCATGATCCATTAGAACACCCCTTGATGAACTTACTATGCCACACGCGGCATCTCGAGCGAAACTCCAGAAGATTCAACCATGTCCTTGCACTTTGATGCACCCTAATCGCCATCGCTTCCGCTTTCCGTTAACATCTCTCCCATGGCACCGACCAACCGCCGCGCCAGCAAGGCTCGTGCAAATACAGCCGCAGCCCCTGTCGTGCATTTCTCGGAGCATTCATGGTGGTCCGGCGACGTCGCGCTCCTCATCTACTTGGCTGCGGCCACGGTTCTCGTACACCTAATCACCGGCGGCCAATACGGCTTTCATCGCGACGAACTCGCGACCCTCGACGATGCTCGCCATCTGGCTTGGGGCTACGTTGCCTACCCGCCCGTCACTCCTTTGTTCGGACGACTATCGCTGATTTTATTTGGAACCTCACTCACCGGCTTCCGCTTCTTTGCCGCCGTCGCCGAAGCCGCCGCCGTCGTGCTCACCGGCCTGATGGCTCGCGAAATGGGCGCGCGGCGCGGCGCCCAGTTGATCGCTGCTGCCGCCGCTCTGCCGTTTTGTCTGGGCGGGGGCACGCTCATGCAATATGTTTCGTTCGATTATTTGTGCTGGGTGCTCGCGGCCTATTTCGTCGTTCGTTTGCTCGCGACCGGCGACGCCCGCTGGTGGCTTGCCATCGGCGCAAGCATCGGCCTTGGCATGATGACCAAATACACCATGGGCTTTTTCGCCCTCGGCATCGTGGTGGGCGTTTTCTTTACCGATGCCCGCCGCTACATCGAAAGCAAATGGCTCTGGATCGGCGTCGCTTTATCTGTTCTCATTTTTCTGCCCAACTTCGTATGGCAAGTGCAGAATCATTTTGTCTCGTTCGATTTTCTGCAGGATATCCACGCGCGTGACGTTCGCATCGGACGCACCCACAACTTTCTTCCGGGCCAGCTCAACATGACCCTGCTCGCCTTCCCGCTCTGGATGGCGGGTCTGTACTTCAGCTTGTTTTCCCGGGCGGGCCGCCAGTTCCGAATGATCGGTTTTATGTATGTCGTGCCCTTGTTGCTGTTCATTGCCGCCAAGGGCCGCGATTACTATCTCGCGCCCGCGTATCCCATGCTCTATGCCGCCGGCAGTATAGCGGGCGAGCAATGGCTGCGCTCGTTGAGCCGCACGTGGGCCAACGTTATCAGGGTTGGAGCTTGGACCGCTCTTACCGCCGACGTTGTGATCGCGTGCGTGTTTTTCCTGCCCGTCGCGCCTGTGAATTCCGGACTGGCCCAACGCGTATTCAAACTCCAGTACAACTTTCGTGAGGAGATTGGCTGGCAGGAATTGGTCCAGACGGTTGCTGGCATTCGCGATTCGCTGCCCGCGCGAGACCGTTCGCGCTTCGGCGTTCTCGCCGGCAATTACGGCGAGGCTGGAGCGATCAACCTTTACGGCCCCGCCTACGGATTGCCTTCAGCCATCAGTGGCATGAATTCATTTTGGCAGCGTGGCTACGGCGACCCTCCGCCCGACACACTCATCGTGATTGGCGTCTCACGCAATTATCTCGATCGCCATTTCATTGGCTGCGAAGTGGCCGGACACATCTCGAACCGTTACGGAATCCAAAACGAGGAAACACAAGAACATCCCGATCTCTTCATTTGCCGCGGCCCGCGCCAACCCTGGCCTCAGTTCTGGCAAAACTTCCGCTACTACGGATAGCCAAGGCTCATTCGCCAACAATGCAGCAAGATCGCGATCAAATTGAAACACTGTCGCACTTGTGCGCACGTATAGCGACCGAAGGGGAGCGAGCCGAAGTCGAAAGGGGTTCTACCGCCCTTGCGCCCATGCGATCCGGATCATTGCTTCACGGGCGCGAGGTCGTTCTTGAATACCTTGCCATCCTTCATTACGAACGCGATATTCTCCAGCAGTTTAACGTTCTCCAGCGGATCGCCCGCCACGGCGACCACGTCCGCGTAGGCCCCCGGCGCGATCACACCAAGCTGCCCTTTCCTGTCCAGCAATTCCGCGGCGCGCGACGTCGCGCTCTGGATCGCCTCCATCGCCGTCATGCCGAATTCAACCATGCGCGGAAATTCCTGCGCAATCGGTTCGGTCCACGGGATTCCGCCAATGTCGGTGCCAAACGCAATCTTCACGCCCGCTTGGTGGGCCTTGCGAAATGAAGTTTCATGATCGGAAGCCCGCTTCCGGTCACGCCGGCCTTCGGGGGTATCCGCTGCCGGCCAGTCCCCGTAGTACACGCTTAGCGTCGCGCACAGCCACGTGCCCTGCTTAATCATCTGCGCGATTTGCGCGTCGCTCAGCTCCAGCCCGTGCTCAATGGAATCGCATCCGCCGTCAAGCGCCCGCTGCAAGCCTTCTCCACCGTACGCGTGGCACGCAACCCTTTTTCCCCAGCCATGAGTTTCGTCCACGATCGCGCGTATCTCCTCAAGAGTCAGGGTCGGCTGCGAGACTAATTCCCCATCCTTGCCGAGCCACGACCGGTGCGTCATATATACCTTGATCCAGTCCGCTCCGTGGTCGAGCTGCTCGCGCGCCGCTTTGCGAGCTTCGACCGGCCCGTCCACGATCTGTACGCCTTTCGGCACTTCGATTTCGGGCGCGTACCCTTCGAGCGCGTAGCCGCCGGTTGTTGAAATGGCGCGCGTGGTAACGAACATGCGCGGCCCCGGAATGTAGCCCCGGTCGATCGCCATCTTGATGCCGACATCTCCATAGCCCGCGCCTTCTGTCTCCATGTCGCGGATGGTCGTGAACCCCTGCTCGAGCGCGCGGCGTGCCGATACCGTTGCCCTCGCCGCTCGAAACGCCAGCGGATATTTCAGCAGCTGAATGTCGTATCCGCCTTCGGACGGCACCTCACCCTGCAAGAAGATGTGCGTATGCGCGTCGATCAATCCTGGCATTACCGTGGACTTCGACAGATCGATCAGAGTCGCATCGGCAGGAATTTTCGCCGAACCCGCGTCGGCAACGTCGACAATCACATTGCCGCGAATGGTGACGACCACATCGCGCCGCGCCGTGTTCGAGACGCCATCAATCAGCGAGCCCGCCCGAATTACAGTAAGGGGCTTCGGTTCCGGAGCGGGGGCCTGCGCCCACCCGAGAAAGGAACAGCAAGGGACGGAACAGCAAAAAATGGTGAGTAGCGTAATGCAGCGCTTCATTGGGCCTCCCGCGGCGCGCGCTTGCGCGCAAGGCACGCCGTGAAAAGCAGAATTTTACTCCTTAGGAAAGGGTTTCAGAGGTTCGAAGGCCCAATGATGACGCTTAGTACTTTCCTCTTGAAACTACGAACTTTGAAACCTTGAAGCCAGACCGCTGTTACCGGTGACGACCTCAGGCGGAACGCGTTTGGCGTGCAGCCGTCGTTCTTGGCAGGCGAATCACGAACCCCGGTTTTTCATCGGAGTAGGATTCTACCGAGGCGCCCGAAGACTCAAGCGCGCGCCGAGCGATTGCAACTCGCGCTTGCCGAAGACTATTTGAGACGGGGATCGGCTGCGGCGCGACATCCAGCGGCGAGTGGCCTGCAATAGAGTGTCCGCTAAGCACCGACTGCAACGGTCCGTCTTCGAGCAATACCGTAATTGTTGCGCCCGACTGCGCACTTTCAATGAGCGTTCCCACCAGATAGCTTAAGGCGCGCTCAAGCCAGGTCTCCGCGACCGGAACTAGCGCCTTTGAAGCCCCGCAAGCTAACAGGCGCACGCCGCGGGCTTCAGCCAACACAGAAAGTTGCTGTAGGACCTTTTCAATCGCCGTACTGATCGGGGCCAGCTCCTTTGAACAGGAATCCTGTTCGGCTTCCACGTATTCCCGCATCAGACGCACCGTTTCGATAACTCTGTCCGTCTGTTCCAATGCCAGACACATGTCGTCCAAATGGCTAGGTTCATCCAGTTCAAGCGAGCGCTCGAGGGCGCAATGCAGTGTCGTGATGGGCTGACTCACCGAATGCAGTAAATCGCGAAGGACATCCCTGTTCCGAGACAAATCTGGAGCCGCGGCTGCCATCATGCCTGGCCTCCCTCTGGGCTAAGCTGATAACCCACGCCACGCACCGTGTGAATCAGAGGAACGGGAGAGCCATCGTCCACTTTGCGCCGCAAATAGTTGATGTACACATCGACGATGTTGGTCGCGGAATCGAATGTAAGGTTCCACACATGTTCGATGATCATGGAGCGCGTCAGCCGGCGTCCCGCATTGCGCATCAGATATTCGAGCAGGGCAAACTCCTTGACCGTCAGCTCAATCGGACGTCCGGCGCGCGCCACTTTTCGTTCCACGCGATCCAGAGTCAGATCGCGAACCATCAGCACCGACTCGGACGGCAAGTGGCTGCGGCGCAGCAGCGCCCGCGCCCGCGCGGAAAGCTCAAGAAACGAGAATGGTTTTACCAGATAGTCGTCGGCGCCGGAGTCCAGACATTGCACACGATCTTCCACGCGGCTGCGCGCGGTCAGGATGATAACCGGCAACTGCGGCTTTCGTTGGCGAAGGCTTTTCAGGACCGTGATTCCGTCAACCAGCGGCAGGTTGAGGTCGAGTACGGCCAGATCGTAATCGATCCCCACCGCCATCGAAAGGCCCTGCTGCCCATCCAGGGCCGCATCCACCGCGTGATATTCCGCTTCCAGCCCCTTCTTGATGAAGCGGGAAAGAGCCGCGTCGTCTTCTACGATAAGAATTCTCATGAGCGCTTCTTAACTCGTCAATGTATGAATCTGTTCTCATTCTCAGTCGATTCTTCGCGGACAACAAGATAACCCTCCCGTACCTTTGGACGTACCGAAAACGTGAAATCGCCCGCGCGCCCATTGCGGAAACGCAGTTATACAGCTGAGTTATCGGTTGGGAATCGCGGCATAGATAGGCCACCAATCCAGATATCTCTATAATACCAATCGACAATATGATGTATACTACAGCAATTGTATGCGGGGACTTTGCGACACAAAACCCAACCCATCGATCGAAACGAGGAGATTCCCGATGAGTCGGATTCTGACGGAAGTGCTTGAGGCCAGCGGGAAGTATGCTGCTAACTTAGGAGAAAAAGGCAAGCTTCCTTTGCCGCCGGCACGCTCGTTTGCAATTCTTACTTGCATGGACGCCCGGCTCGATCCCGCGAAATATGCCGGCCTCGCTGAGGGAGACGCGCATGTCATGCGAAATGCTGGAGGGCGGGCGGGCGACGATGCGCCAACCAGGCACCGATTGTTATCGACGATGTTGAGCGCATACGAAACCATCCGTTGGTCCCCAAATCAATTCCAATTTACGGATTCGTATAGGACGTGCATTCGAGAAAACTCCCGGATGCGAAAGATGCCACGAGTGTAGGAAAAGCAGCTTAAGAATCGATTTAACGAGCTTGATTGAAGGAGGGCAGTATGCCGTGGGGTGCAGCTGCTATAGGATTGCTTGTCGGATTCTTGATTGGGCTCACGGGGATGGGCGGCGGGGCCATGATGACTCCGCTACTTTTATGGACAGGCTGGGCGGCGCCGACCGTTGCCGTGGGTACTGATCTAGTCTGGAACGCGCTGACAAAAATCGTGGGCGCGGCGGTTCACTATCGCCACAAGAATGTAAATCTCCCTCTCGTATTGCGATTGGCTAGCGGCAGCGTTCCGGGAGCTATACTTGGCCTTTATCTGCTGGCTTTACTGAAGAAATCTGCCGGCATTGAATTTGTCGATCATCTGATCGTCCGTCTGCTGGGCGGAACCCTTATTCTCGTCGCCGTCGGCATCCTCTTCAAGGGATACTTCCAACGTCTGCTTCCGGCCGCGGCTACCCGCTCCGCAGTTGGAGACAATCTCAACGGCTGGCATGTGCCTCTGCTCGGATTCATCGTCGGAGTATTGGTTTCGTTCACGTCTGTTGGAAGCGGCAGCCTGATCGTGACCACTCTCTTACTGATGTTCCCCGGTGAACGATTGAACCGCTTGGTTGGTAGTGATGTCTTCCACGGAGTGCTTATCGTAGGTGTAGCCGCCCTCGGACATTGGCATTTGGGTGATGTGAATTTCCCCCTCGTTTCGGGTCTTTTATTAGGCTCTGTTCCTGGAGTTTGGCTGGGAAGCGTCATTGCCAGTCGTATTCCAGAAGGAACTCTGCGCCCGGCCGTCGCCGCTCTTCTTTTCGTGACGGGAGTCAAACTGATTTAAAAGCGACCAAGGCTCTTGCAAGTGAATCAAGTCATACGATGAGCCGGATGGACGGCGACTCCTCAAACCGTCTCGGCACCGGAAACTTAATTTCGAGAGGTTCTCTGATGCTACTCAAGGCTGATCCTACCTTTTATCCCTCACCGAAGCTCGCAGGACAAGCCCCTCCTGAGAAGCTGGCTTACGTCGCGGCGCTTAATGCCAATGGCGGTAGTCGGCCAGACGCGCTGGTTGTCGTTGATGTAGATCGTGACTCGAAACATTATGGCCACATCGTGGGTCAGGTCGACATGCCCAACGCGGGAGACGAGTTGCACCATTTCGGCTGGAATGCGTGCAGTTCAGCGCTTTGTCCATACGCTCCGCATCCTCATGTCGAGCGCCGATACTTAATCGTTCCCGGGCTGCGCTCGTCCCGGATTCACGTGCTCGATACCAAGGCCGATCCCAAGCAGCCTAAAATTGTTAAAGTCATCGAACCACAGGTCGTCGCGGAACGAACCGGGTATAGTCGTCCGCACACCGTTCATTGCGGCCCCGATGGCATCTACTTGAGCGCCCTGGGATCGCCCAGCGGCGACGGTCCGGGCGGCATTTTCGGTTTGGATCACGATAACTTCGAACCGCTGGGGCAATGGGAAATCGAACGCGGCCCGCAGCAATTCGCATACGATTTCGCCTGGCATCTTGGATACGACATCGCGGTCACCAGCGAGTGGGGCACGCCGAAGATGGTCGAAGACGGCGTGAATCCTGAATTGCTGCTTGCTGGCAAATACGGCCACGCCCTGCACTTTTGGGATCTTCGCAAGCGCCGTCACCTCCAAGCCCTCGATTTAGGTGCTGAGCAGCAGATGGTGCTCGAACTGCGCCCCGCGCACGATCCCACGAAACTTTACGGTTTTGTCGGCGTAGTCACGTCGCTCAAAGATTTGTCCAGCTCCATCTGGTTGTGGCGCCGCGCCGAGGGTAGTTCAAATGGAAAGTTCGAAATCAAGAAAGTCATTGAGATTCCCGCCGAGCCAGCCGATCCAAGCCAGTTGCCGCCGCTTCTGCAAGGCTTCAAGGCGGTGCCGCCGCTGCTGACGGACATCAATCTCTCCGTCGACGATCGTTTTCTTTACGCTTCATGCTGGGGTACGGGAGAGATGCGCCAGTATGATGTCTCCGATCCGTTGAATCCGAAGCTGGTCGGGTCGATTCACATCGGGGGGATTGTCCGGCGCACGCCCCATCCTGCCCAGCCAAACGAGCCCTTAAACGGCGGACCGCAAATGGTGGAGTTGAGCCGCGATGGCCGTCGCGTCTACTTCACTAACTCGTTGTACGCCTCGTGGGACAAGCAGTTTTATCCCGATGGCATTCGCGGCTGGATGGTCAAGTTGGATGTTACGCCCCAGGGCGGCATTCAACTCGATCCCAAGCTTTTCGTGGACTTTGGTGAACTCCGCGGCCATCAGGTCAGGCTGCAGGGAGGCGACGCCTCATCCGACTTCTACTGCTACCCATGACCTCGAAATGGCCGTGGGTCGTGCTGGCGGCGCTCGGCGCCTACCATGGTCTAAATCCAGGCATGGGCTGGCTGTTTGCCCTAACGCTTGGATTGCAGGAGAAACGGCGCTCGGCGGTTCTGTCGGCGTTGGTTCCTATTGCTCTGGGACACGCAGTCGCAATCGCCGCTGCCGTTTTTCTCGTGCGTCTCCTGCAGCCCATTCTTCCCTTCCACGCACTCAAGTGGGTTGTCGCTGCCATTCTCTTCGCACTTGGCATCTATCGATTCTTCCGAGCCGGTCATCCACGAGCAGCAGGCATGAGAGTGAATCGATGGGAATTGGGCGTCTGGTCCTTTCTCATGGCTTCAGCCCACGGCGCAGGATTGATGATCGTGCCCGTTCTATTGGCTCATCCCATGGTCGGGATGTCGCATAACATGACCGAAACCATGTCTAGCGATACGGCGCCATTGAGCATGATCGTAATTCTCCTCGCAGTGTTGGTGCATACCGGTGCGATGGTGATCGTGGCAGGAGTCCTGGCAATCGTCTTCTTCGAGGGCTACGAAAAGTCAGGCCTCAAACTCTTGCGGCACACGTGGCTTAATTTCGATCTGTTATGGGCGCTTGCCCTGGTGGTGGCAGGCTTCGGCGCGCTTTGGTCGTGATTGTGTTGCGGGTTATTTGGCCGCAAGCATCTCCTAGGCTTGGAAGAGTGAAGCAAAGATGTTGTCGCGCTAGCTCATCATTCCATGTTGACAAACCGGAAGCTTGCCCAGAAACGTGCTTCGAGGAAGTTGGCATAATAACGGATCACACGAAATCGGTCCTTTTCGCTCTCCGCGAGCGTACAAGGTGATTCGTGTATCGAGCACACGTTCCGAAAGCTCGGAATCCCAGATGACTTCAGGCTGTACTGCGCCCGCCACACATTTGGTACGGTGGCAATGGCGGAGACGAGGAGTCCGGGACTGGTCAGAGAACCTACAGCAGGAATTGCGCCATCCGGACATTGCGCCGGATGTGGGGCAAGGCCCGCGACTGGAAACTGATTCCAGAAGTGCCAAGAATCAAGTCGCTCAAAGTCTCCATCCGCGTTCCGCGCAGTGCGGACTGCAGAATCGAACGACGACTGTTCTTGTGATCGTTCTTGGTTTGCTGCTCAAGCGTAGTTTTGTCCAATCCATTCTAAGAATTGTTTGGCGAAATCTTGAATCAGCAGTGCCCGCTTCGGCTGTAACAGGCGGTGCATTACTCTCATTAGGCAACAAAAAATCTTTTCTAGTGAGCACCGTTACTCAACGAATCAGGCCGAACCGCCCGGTTTACTTGATTCCGACACTAGTTCGCCTGTTATTCATGCCATGAATATCACGCGGACGTCCCCGGCGCACAGACGGTAAGCACTGCCGACTTTAACCTCTCAGCGCATGGCGAAGCTGGGCGTAGCGAGACTGTGTCGCTGTTTCAACCGTTCATATCGGAGCCAACGCAGCTCATGGTCTTGCTTCATATACCAAGTTAAATGGTGTTTCGGTGGCACGCCGAAAGCGGCTGAAGCCTGCGGAATTGATGACTTCCCGCATCCTTCTCTCTCCAGCCTGAGCGCCAAGACACAGGCCAACCCTAATTACGCTCTCGCATGGACTTATCTCGGGGCTGCCTACACCTCCGACGCCGCTTTCGAGCTTGGCGGTCGCGAACAGTACCGCCGCGCGCAGGCGGCTTACGAGCGTGCGCTCGCCTTAGAGCCATCTGAACTGGATGCTCAGATGTTCCTCGCCAACCTGTTGGTCGATACCGGGCAAGTTGAAAAAGCGGTTCCACTGCTGCGTGGTGCCCTGAAGGCGAACGACAACTACGCGCCGGTGCACTGGGAACTGGGATACGCGTACCGCTTCGCGGGCATGTTGAACGAATCGGTCGCCGAATGCGAGCGAGCGCGCCAAATCGATCCATTGGTCAAATCGAACGGTTCCGTGTTGAATGCCTATCTCTACGTGGGACAGTACGACAGGTTTCTTGCCAGCTTGCCGGAGGTCAACGATTCGAGCTTCCTCTTGTTCTATCGCGGCTTCGGAGAGTATTACCGGAAGGACTTGGAGCAGGCTTCGAAAGATTTCGATCGCGCCTACGAGATTGATCCTACGCTGTATGCCATGATCGGAAAGGCTCTCAGCGAATCGATTGCTCACAAGGAAGCGGACGGGCTGCAAATCTTGCATGGCTTGGAAAGCAAGATCACGGAGCGCGGAGTGGGCGATCCTGAAGCCGTTTACAAGATTGCGCAGGCCTACACTGTTTTGGGAGACAAGCCTTCTGCGCTTAGTACGCTCGGTCGCAGCGTCGATTTCGGCTTCTTTTCTTATCCTTATATTGCAACCGAATATTGCAACCGACCCACTATTGAGCGGCCTCCGGAGCGAAGTTGCATTTGGGAAAACTCTTGAGGTCGCCCGCGTGCGTCATGAGGCCTTCCGGCGCGCTTTCTTCTAGTCTCCCTACCGAAAATCCTGTGCCGCCACTCGCTCTCCTCATCCCGGCTCGAACCGGACAGGGCGCAGGGGAAAGTTGTCGTATTCTTACGTGAACGAAAGTAGGGAGCAGGTCACAAATCCGGAGCCTTCTCCGAGCCCAACTGGCTGACAGTAGATGGATTCTGGGGGGTGGAAACCGCCGTTGGGTCCAAGGCGCACGCTCCGGCCGAGGGGACTTTGCCAGACTTGCGACGGTCTTCTTCATCGAGTGCCGCGATTAGATCCGCAACAAGTTTGATAATCCTCTGAGCGTCATTCTCGACTTGGACCTTCTGAGCTATTTCATGCCATCCCTTCTGCCGAGGTGTGGTGTTATCTTGCGTTTCGGTTGTCACATCGTCGATTTGGATGGCATTGGGCAGTTCTTTGGCAATTTGCTTTATCGTCTCCACGGGAATCTGCTCAAAATGTATATTCGACGATTTCATTGATTTCCCCCAGTCACTTCCCAAACCATACCACTCCCGAGGCAGTACGGGTGACATCTTTTGGACAATCTTTGCTCCTGCTTTAGCGTGTTAAGTTGCTCAAATGCCGAGAGTTGTTCGTCATTCACCTAGACGCCGGAACTACGACAGCGCGCTTCATTTAACGAATCGAGAGTGTTGTGATTGCACCGTATCGTGTCGTTAGCTTACGATAGCGTGACGTTAGGATGATTATGTCTCCCCATTCTGGAGGTCGTGCGATGAATCAGGCAAGAAAGACCCCGATGAACTTCAAGACCATGTCACAGGTGGATGTTCCCCAAGGCCGCAATGGAAAACACAAACGGATCGTCGCGCAGATTCTCTCCGACCTTGATCAATTGGCTGACGGGATTGCACTCAAGGTGCCGTTGGCGGAGTTAGAGGAAAGCAAGGAGAATGTGCGGGCCGCGCTAAATCGTGCGATTCATAAAGGCGGCCGGAGTGTTAAGACCGCAAGCGACGCCGAGTTTTTGTACGTTTGGAACGAGAGCCACTCCTGATTTCCTAGTGTTTACTTGCGTAGTATTGCACCCCTTTTGTCTGCTCATGAATTTTGTGCCTGGAAGACGCTCCCGGAAAACACTTGCGGCTAGCGTAAAACAAAAACACCAGGCGATGCCTGTGGCGGAAAGTGGTCAGTCTAGTGCCGATAACCGCCGGACGGGTTAGCGCACGACTAACCGCCCTAGCGGGCAGTCACGCGATCGAACCTTTCTCTGGCAGAAGCATTTAACTAGTGGACGGCATGGTAGCGAGTTGATCTTAGTCTCCCGTGCCAGTTAGACTTGCCGCCTGCGGGCTGTTACTTGCGCTGTCGCTCAGGCTCAACTGACCCGTTCTGGTTCCAGTTTCTGTTGGCGTGAATGTTACGCTGATCGTGCACTTTTCCTCGGTAGCTAAGGTTGCTGTGCACGTTGTCGCCGACACCCGGCTGGCGTCCCTAGTCCGATTTCCACTTCACTGTGAAGCTCGACCCATCGGGTGCGAGGTTCGACGGCAGAGATGTCTTCGGGCTTGTGCTCTCGCCGTTCTGGGTTGTAATGGATTTTTGCACGGCGCTGCCGAAGTCGGTGATCGGCCCCGAATGCGCGGAGTCAACCGCCGTGTCGGTGCCGCCGCTCACTCCCGTGTAGTACTGGCCAAAGGAGTCGGTGCCGAAGTCGGTAAGGGCCAATTCGCCGCCAGAGTCCATCTCCATGATCCATTCGGCGGAATTCCGTTTCGGCGTCCCGCTTCCAACCGCACCGCCGAACTTCACTTTCTTGCTGAAGGACTGCCCGGTGGTATCGTTCTTGATCGAGACGGTGTACTCGTTGCTGCCTTCGTAAATCACCGAGGCCGAAAATACATCGCCAGCCTTTATCGACACGTCGCTGATGACGACGGTGTTGAGCGGGAAGAACTCGTACCAGACGTAAAAGTACGGTGTCTTGCCGGTGCAATCGGTATCCGTCCCAATCTGCTCTACGGTGTCGGAATCCCATCCGTCAATGCCGACCCATTCCGAGGAGTAGGTGTCCGGAGTCTTGCTGCAGTTGGGTTCGGTCACTGTCCATGACCCGTTGACCGCCGTGAAGTCGGAACCGGTCACAGCATAACCGGCCCAGCTGAGGTTATACGAAACCGTGACGTGATTCTTGGCGTCCCATTCGGGAGCCATATCCGGCAGAACTTTTCTCGGCGGGTGCTGGCGCGGGATTCTGCCATCTGGAGTGAGCAGCGAGGTCGCGCCATCCGGCGATTGCGCGAAAAGCGGCAATGTGGCAAGCGCCAATAAGATCCCAAACCATTTCGTCGTCATGGTATTCACAGCCTCCTGTTTTACCGTTGCGCGGACTTTCAAATCGCGGAGGTCGGGAAGTATACTACGGAACGCGTTTATGCCAGCTGATGAGCGGGCCTAGATCGCGCCGCCGAGACTCGAGGTTCTCTCCATCTTCAGCAATTGGGCAGCGTCTTTTTTTCAGGTGACGTTAACAGGCGGTTTGACTCATTGATCCCGCCCTGGCTTCTCCGCCTAGGGGCACACGCTTGCTGAACCGCAGTGCCACTTTGCCATCACAATCGGATAGAGCTAGGCAGGGAAAACTTGCTTCTCAACGAAAATCAAGTCGCCTTCGCTAATTGATCGAATTTTGATCGCTTCCATTCGCCACCACGGAAGGGTAGAAACCGCACTGCCACTCTGCCTACCAGAGAAACCGAAGGGCAAATGCGGACATCATGCTTCGCAGTCCTTTCTCTGTAGTGCGGTTCGAGAAGAGAAACCTGCGAATTGGCGGGCTGTTCAGGCTATTTCACAGAAACGACTGGCACACTTCCCCGCAGTGGCTGACTGCGTGGCGGAGAGGGAGGGATTCGAACCCTCGATACAGGTGTTAGCCCGTATAACGGTTTAGCAAACCGCCGCCTTCAGCCTCTCGGCCACCTCTCCGGCGTGTATTGCGGACTGCTAGGATTCTACGTCAATGAGTTGACACGCAGCAAGGTGCGCACGGGGTGGTGTAGATGCTCCAAGATGTGGCGCAGATGCTCCGGGATAGTGTCTCGCCTTAACCGTAGCCAGATTTTGTCAACGCTATGAGCATGCAAGGCCTTTGTATGCCCGGACAAAGCGGCTCGCGGGAGATTACCGAGGTGATGTCCCTTGGATATCCGCCTAAAGGCGGCTTCGGTGTAAGATCAGCGAAAGACCTCAGTTCGGAGACATCATGAAACGATTCGCTGCTTTCGTGTTGCTTGCCATCTTTAGCCTTAGCGTCGCAGCCGTGGTTCCGGCTCATGCACAGCGCATGAGCCCGCAGAAAAATGCGCGCCAGTCCAGCAGGACGGCGAAGAAGCAGCAAAAAGCGCTGAGGAAATCCGCCAAGCAACAGCGCAAAGCGACGAAGAAAGCTGCGAAAGCAGAGCGTAAGGCTAATAGGAAGGCGAATCGGAATTTGCAAAAAAGGCGCGGCCAGCGGTAGGCAGAGCACACTATTTGGCGGGGGGTGCCGCTGGAGCGACGGCGAGCCGCCAGCGCTCCGGTCATCGGCATAGTTCTTCGCCGCCGTGGACTGCTGCTCCACTCGGAATTAGAGCTTTTCCGGAGCTTGTAAAGCAGCCGTGCCCTACCCAAAACGATTTATTAAGATAGCCAGATAGCTTCTACACATACACGCGGGGCACACGCTGTGAGATGCCGCATAGAATCTCATAGGGAACGGTTTCTCCAAAGCGAGCCAGTTCCACCGCGTCCACCCTCTTCTCGTTATTTGCGCCAATCAGAATAACCTCATCTCCGACTGCAACTCCAGAAATATGGCCGACGTCCACCATGGTCAAATCCATCGAAACGCGGCCCACAACTGGTGCGTATTCGCCTCGCACGATCACCCGTGCACGATTCGAAAGTAGGCGCGGATAGCCATCGGCGTAGCCCACCGGAAGCACGGCGATGCGGGTACGCTCCTTTGTAATATATGTCCCCATGTAACCGACCGCTTCGCCGGCGGCAACTTCTTTCACGGTAAGAACCCGCGTCTTCCAGGTCAAAACCGGCGTAAGCGGGAGCGAATTTTCGGCGACCATTTCGCCGCCGCGCATGGTGGGGAGCGAGTATCCATAGAGAAGAATGCCCGGGCGCACCATGGTTCGCCACGTATCGGGCCGCGCGCTCACAGCGGCGGAATTGCCCATGTGCACAAGCGGCGGATGCAAGCCATGCTCCCGCAATACGGCCAGGGCTTCTTCAAAGATCTTGGTCTGGTGGGGGACGTCATCCGCGTCCAGCACTTCGGCAGAGGCGAAGTGAGTGCTCACACCTTCGAGGTGCAAGTGCTGGCACGCCGCAAGTTTTTCGCAGAGCTGCGGCAGCATGGCGATAGTCGTGCCGAGTCGGTTCATCCCGGTATCGATCTTCAAATGCACGGGCAGACTGATCTGCTGTTTTTTCGCAGCTTTTTCCAGGAGCTCAATGTGCCACGTCTCCCAAACTGTTGGGGTGAGGTTGTGCGAGACGATTCCGTCCTCCTCGCCCTTCCAGATTCCCGTCATGAGGAGAATGCGGGTCCAGATGCCGGCGCCGCGCAGGGCGCGCCCTTCAGCGGCATCGGTCACGCCGAGCCAGGGCGTGCCCTCGGCTTCCAGCGCAAGGGCGCATTCGGTAGCGCCGTGGCCGTAGCCATCGGCCTTTACCACCGCGCAAATCGCCACGCTGGAACCGACATGCTGCTGCACGGCACGGAAATTCTCGCGCAGCGTGGTGAGCGAAACTCCCGCCCACGTGCGACCGTCGAGCGCGAGCGAGCGGCGATCAGGCAGAATTAAACGATCAAGGCGAGGAGCATTCACTCTGGCGATTATAACGACCTCTTCTTTGTAGGACGCTGACGAACAAGCTTCGCCCGCGGCCTTCGGTAATGGGCGGCGGGCGAAGCGCCTCGATTCCTGCCCTAATTCCCCGCGAGCGTGAAGTTCACCGTGATCTCCGTCTCCACCTCGATCGGCTCGCCATTCAGTAGATACGGGCGATAGCGCCATTGCCTGACTGCTTCGACTGCCGCTGTGACTAGCATCGCGTGGCCATTCAAAACGGTCAGGTTCTCGATTGTCCCTGTTCTGCTGATAACGGCGCGCAATTGCACTATTCCCTGAATACGTGCCGCACGCGCCAGCGGCGGATAGTTTGGCTGCACGCGATAAATCAGGTTGCCTTCGGCCCAATGCGAAATCCGCAGTGGATGCGACTGCACAGGCGGCGGAAGCGGCGAAATCGGCATCGCGTCGCCGACCGAGTTCAGGATTCCATGCCCATTTCCTCGCACGCCAGTTCCGCCGGGAACGCCTATTTCGCGAACATCGGGAGCCGCAAGCAGATCGACATCGTTTACTGGCACGATGCTGTGAGGAATCGAGGACGGAGCGACAAATGGCGACGAGTTAACCGGGGAGGATCGAATCAGGCGACGCGCCGGTGCAGCGGGCGCGGGCGGCGCAGGCGGCGGCGCGAGAAAAGCCGGATCGAACCACGCTAGGCGCGGCGGACCTTGAATTGTGAAAAAAGGAATGAGAAGCAGCAAGCTCAGAGCAAGCGCTTGCATGGTGAACGATGCGACGGTGGTCCAGCCGCGACGGGCGGACTGATCCCAGGTAGATTCCAGCGTGTGAAACATGTTGGTTGGCATGATGTCCTCCGCAACGGGCTCGTTTGACGGTACAGACACCTCGGAAGTGAAATTTGATCCCGCGTGCAGATAGAGAAGCAGATTCCTCGCGCCAAAATCCTGCGATCGGGAATGACAATTCGTTATGGGAACACGGAAAAAGGCCGCGCTTGCGCGCGGCCTTTGTGGAAGAGCTAGCCTTAGCGAATTTCCCAAGGAACGAAAATCGTCCCCTCGCCCTTACTGTTTCGGCGGAGTTGTCGCCGCGGGCTTGGAAGCAGGCGCTGCTGGCTTCGTGCCGCTGGCTGCTGGCTTCTTTGCCGGCGTCGCAGTGGTGCTGCCAGCCGGTGGGGCCGGTACGCCAGACTGCGCGTTGTAGCCTTCAACGACCGGAGCCGTGATATCGACAGCGGGACCGTACCAGATCACCGGGCCCCGCGGCCACTGCTGAGAGGTGTCGAGGATCATGCCATAGCCATTGTCGGCGGCGTACTTGACGATGAGCGGCGCCATCTTGGTGAGGATACGATTGCCGATCTCGCCCTGCTGGCCCTGGAAATCCTCTTGCGCGTCTTGCTGCGCGCGGTCGAAGCTTTTCTGCTTGCTCTCAATCTGCTTCACGAGCTTGTCGCGTGACTCGTCGTTCAGCTTATCCTGCTGGGCGTTGAGCTGCTTCTTGAGACTGTCGATCTCGTCGGCGGTATTCTTTAGCTCGGACTGCTTGGGCTCAAACTTCTTGCTCAGCGCCTGGAAATCGCGCTGTCCTTCGTTGGAAGAGAAGATTGCCTGTTCAATGTTGATGCTGCCAACCTTCGTGCCGGTGGCCTTGATGGGGGCGCCAGCAGCCGGGGCGGCGGACGGAGCATCAGGCGGAGCGGCTTGGGCGGGAGTGGAGGCAGATTGCCCTGCCTGGGCCAGTGCAAAGAGGGAAAGACCGAGCACGGCGGCTGCGGTACGCGCAAACTTGCTGAACATTGATTTGCCGATCATTGATTTGACGCTCATAGAATTTACGATCATTGACTTGACGACCATGGATCGTTTGAACTCCTTCAGAATATTCGGGAACTTTTCAGCTTCCGGTTCGCTGGACTCTAGCCAAGCTGATGGCAACCAGGCCAATCCGGCCAGCGCAGCGAGCCGCGCAAGCGCATACGACGCCTGGTTCTTCACGCCAAACCTCAAGCGTGGATAATCACCCACAGTTCCTGGATTGGGTGCGGACAGGTCGAATTATACGGAGGGTGGGAGATGAGCGTCAAACCATAGTTTGTCAAATCATAGTTTTGCCGACCCATCGCTTGGGTGCACATCGAATTTCCGGCTGCCAGTTTTCATTAAAGCCCAGCAGCGCCAAACCGGCCCGATCCGATATACCCAGCAGGCTGCGGAAAAAGTCATTTATGGGAGCCAGAAGCCAGCCCTCAGGCGCTGAAGCGCGAATCTATTTTCAGCGCTTAGCGGCACGAGTGGAACTCGTGCCCTTCCCAAAACCGCGCCTCCTCGTGTCTTTGCTCTTCGTCTCTACTTTCTTGGTCTCCATGATCTTCGTCTTCACGCTTAAGGATGTGGGCCCGTCGGCAGGTAAGAATTCAGAAATTGGGGGGGGTACCTGTGATCTTTCAAGACGTTGTCCATTTGATCGCGACTCTCCCCCCAACTCGCTTCAGTAGTGGAAACGGTAGCGAAACTCGGCGTAAATTTGCCGGGGATCGTTCCAGTGAAATCCGCCGAAGGTCAGGCTATTGTCCAACTGCACGCGCCGGTTGGCCACATTCAGTGCGGTCAGGGAGACCGTGTAGTCTTCGGCGAAGGTCTTTCCGAGAGCCAGATCGAACGTGGTGTGAGCAGGGAGATATTGTCCGGGATACTGCGCCTGCGGCGTGTTGTACAGGCCGTTGGTGAAGCCGGAGCCGTAGTAGATGTTGGTCGAGGCGTAGGTTCGTCCGGGCAACGATGTGTTGTAGCCGAAGTTCAGAGTGTTTCTTTGATCATGGTCGACGGGCCCAAGTCCCGGCGGGATGTCGAGTGCGCAAGACTGCGGCGTGGAGCCCGGCGGGCAGATCAGGCCGCCAGTAATCGGCGAGGTTGCCTGTGCGATCTGGTTGGCGTAGGCAAGGTGAAACTGGCCGCGATGCCAGAGATTCGGAGAACGAAGCGTAAGCTCCCAACCTTGAATCAACGCGTAATCCCAGGTGATGGGCCAGAAGATATTCGATTCTCCAATGTTGTTGTGATCCAGCCAATTGTGGGCAAAGGTTTGATAGGTATCGGCGTCCAAGGTCCAACCGCGATAGGGAATCGTGACACCGTACTGCCATTCCCGGTCGCGCTCGCCGTACAGAGGGGCAAACTCAAATCCCTGGTCAAACCCTACATGCTGCAATTGGTTGGTGGGGGTGGAGAGTGGCGGGGCCTGATAGTAGTAGCCGTAGAAGCCGCGAAAGACCCAATTCAAGCGCGGAATTTTTATAGCGATACCAAAGCGCGGTTCGGCTGTGTTCTCGGAGACCGTGGTGTCGTTGAACTCAGTGACTCGGAGTCCTGCGATGAGAGTCAGCCACGGTGTTACTTTGAACTTGTCGTTGATGAATTCCGCAGCAAGGCCTCCATTTAATCCGATGGAAGAGGGTGGGTAATTCGCATAACCAGGCTGCGTGTAGAAGTTATAGAAGTAGTTGTACTGATGCTGGAAAAATCCGTAGACGCCGGCTTGAATATCGTTTTTCCAGATATTTGTGCTTAGAGCTGCCTGCCCGCCAGCGTAGTTGGCCGTCTGAGTAACGGTGGATATGACGGGATAGTCGTTCGGACCGCCGTGGTAGTCGGCTCCGTTGTAGTGATAAAAGGGAGAAACCGTAAGCAGCGTGTTGGGATTAAAAGTATGAACCCATGAGAAGGTGACGTAGCCATCGGGCTCAGTCTCGCTATCGTGCAACCCGGAGCTGGGGTAGACCGAGTTTCCGAACGAGTTGGGATTGGGATCGATGGGGATCTGGTAATAATCCCGCCGCAGCTGTGTGACCACGCGAAACTGGTTCTTGGGATCGGGATTGAAGATAAATGACGCGAACCCTCCAACGCCGTTCGCTGCATCGTTGACCACCTGCCCGATCGGAGTCTGTAGTCCGTACTGACTACGATCCCCGTTCAAACTGGCGTAGTAAGCGAAGCGCTGTGTGTGTCCTCCGCAGCTGATCTGGTCGTTCGTCTGATAAAAATTGCCGGCAGTCATCACGAGATCACACTCGCGATAGCGTTCAAAGCCAGTTCGGGGCACGACATTGAAGACTCCATAGGTGCGGTCCCCATAGTCGGCGTCATAGCTGCCTCGTTGAACTTCGAGATAATCGATGTCTTTCGGGTCGATCTGTGGCCCAACATTATTGGCGATGTTTGTATTGGGAATGGGGACGCCGTCGATCAGCCAGTCGACCTGGTGGCCGCCTCGCATGTGCAGCATATCGTGGGTTACATAGGCTGCCGGCACATAGTCGGTGATCATCTCCATGCCGTTGGTGCGATCCGCTCCGGGAGTTTCCTGAATGTCGATGCGGTTCACTGTCGTCGTCGGCGTGACACTGTCCGTCGTGGCTTCCACTGGAGTTTCCGACACGAGGACAGTTTCTCTCCCGCCGGCGATAGCCAGCTCAAAATGCAACACAGGGCTCGTGTCCGATCGGACAATCGCATCTCGGCGCATTTCCTGAAAGCCTTTCGACGAAACTGTGACCGTGTAATTTCCGATGGGCACCGAGCTGAAGTCGAATGCGCCGCTGTCGCGCGAATCCTGGGACTGCGTCCAGTCCGAATTTTGCGCCTTGAGCGTAACGTGTGCGCCTTGAATGGGACGATGCTGCGGATCGTGAACGACGCCGCGAACGGAGCCGAAGATCGTGGCCCAGGCGGCTAACGGAACGAGCAAAGCAGCGGGAAGTAAGATCGCGATCAGTGCGTAACGCTTCATTATTGCGGTTCTCCTCTTCGACTCGAAATTTCGTGACTGATACGCAGTGCCCCAAACCGATCTTTGAAAACGGTTCGCACGTGGTTTTGAAAGGGCACGGAAAGCGTCGTATTCGACACTGCAACGGCTAAAGCCGCCCATGAGAATGCGACACTTTTCGTAGCGCCAAAGCGCCGTGCAACCAAAACCAAGTGAGGCTGCGAGGTCGAGTGCTTTGAGTTGAGGCTAGCGGCGAGGAGGGGCGCGAGCGGAGTCGGGGCCGGTGAAGAGAGTGGCGGGCCGCGTGACGAAGTGAGCGGCAGGCGCGGGCTCGATTAGAACGCTGATGACAGAAAGGTGAGTGGCGGCTGGCCGCGCCCACTCGGAAGTTTTCGAGTTGCGGCAGCAATCGCAATGTTGGCCGCAGCAACAGTCGAGAGACCGCAAAGAAGCGGCGGGAGCGGCTGCCGAGGTTTGCGATTCGGCGGCCTGTGGCGCGCTTTGCCCCGCACTTTGCCCCGCACTATGGTGGCAGTGCATCGCGGGTTCGGCAGCCCGATCCTGCTCCGCCGCGAGCGGCCGTCGCATGCAGTGCATGCCTGCCGGCGCACCGACGCGCGCAAGCGCCAGCGGCCCGAAGGCCGGGACGAGCATGACCAAAAGCAAAAATCTGGCAGTCCAGCGGTGCATGGTTATCAGGCTTCCCGTACCTAAGAGAATACGAGCCAAGGCCCACATCGGATGGCGGAGATCATATCAGTGGTTGGTGGTTGGTCGCCAGTGAAGTGGACAGTCGCCAGCTCTCGGCGCCCACTGCACCTTAGTCATCGGTTGTCGGCAAAGGTAGGGAGGGAGCCGGGTCTTGTGCTAGAAGGGCTCGTTTCGGTGCTGGCAACTGCGTCCTGCAACTGGGTATCGATTCTCCTGTACCATTTTCTCCATGCACGAACTGGCGGAGCGGCTGCTGACGACAATTCGGAAAAACGAATTGCTGCATGCGGGCGACCGCGTGGCCGTGGCAGTTTCGGGCGGAGCCGATTCGGTGGCGCTGTTGCGGCTGCTGGTTGAGTTGGGGCCTGAACTTGGAATTGTGCTCTCGGTTGCGCACGTGAATCATAAGCTGCGAGGCGTCGAGTCGGACGAGGACGAGCGTTTTGTGGCGAGACTGGCGGCGGGCTTTGAACTTGAGCTCGCGACCCGCACTGCGCCAGTGAAGCGGGAGCAGGGGGGGATTGAGAGCGCAGCACGCCGATTGCGCTACGAGTTCTTTCTGGAGCTGGCGCGAGACGGGCGCGTGGCGAAAATTGTTACGGCGCATACCCTCGACGACCAGGCGGAAACGGTGTTGCTGCGGATGTTTCGTGGCACGGGGATTCGCGGGCTCGGGGGGATTCTTCCTCGACTGCGGCTGCACGACGCGGCCTTGCGCTGCCCCGATGAGGCTCCGTTTTACGGTGAAGTTGTGCGTCTGTTGCTCGGGTTCCGGCGAGCGGAGTTGCGCGAATATCTGCGCGAGCGCGGGCAGGACTGGCGCGAGGATTCGTCCAACGAGGATGAATCGTTTCTGCGGAATCGTGTGCGGCGGCGATTGATGCCGCTGATCGAGGAAGAGTTCGGCGCGGCGGCGGTGGAGCACATGGCCGAGCATGCGGAAATTGCGCGCGCGGAAGAGGAACTGGTGAGCAGTCAGTATTCAGTACCCAGTACCCAGTTGCCAGTTGCCGATTACCAGTTGCCGGTACTAACTACACCTTCGCTTGGACCTCGTACCTCTGGAGCGGCCCTTCCTGTGCAGCAATTGCTCGCGCTTCCACTGGCGGCGGCGCGGCGAGTGGCACGCGCATGGATTGAGACGAACGCTCCCGAGGCTAGCATTTCGTTCCGGCTGATCGAAGAGATTCTGGATTTGGCGCGCTGCCCGGCTGGAAAGAAGATCGAATTGCCGGGCGGCGGTGGATCCGACGCCGGTTTAATGACGGATCAAACTGAAATTTCGTGCTCGAAAAAGACTTGTTCGCGGATCGTACGACGAGGACGAAGCGAGTTGGTGCTGGAGACGCTCACCGACGACGTGACGACCTATCAATATGAGTTGCCTGTGCCGGGTGAAGTTTTGATTACGGAGTTGGGAGCGCGCTTCAGAGCGGAAATGGTCGACATGGAAAGCGTGCCTGAACTGGAGCGTCAGGCGCTGCTTGATCCGGCGAGGCTGGGTGCGAAGGTTGTGATCCGAAATTGGCGCGCTGGCGATCGCTACTGGCCGGCAAACACCAGCAAAGAAAAAAAAGTGAAGGAGTTGCTCAGCGACCGGCACGCAACCGGGACGGAGAAGAAGCTGTGGCCGGTAGGCGAGTGGCAGGGCGAACTGGTGTGGATGCGCGGGTTCGCGGTGCCGAAGGCGTGGCAGGTGCGCTCCGGGAGAGCGATTTGGATTCGGGAGATCGGGCCGAAGTTCAAAACCTCCTAACCACGGGGTACACGGAGGGGCACAGGGAAGGCTGAGCTATGCGGGTTGGCTGCTGAGGGCTTTGAAGATCTCGTGCACTTGCTGTTCGGTGGATTCGAGGGAGCCGGAATTGTCGATCACAAAGTGTGCGGCTTTAACTTTTTCCTCGTCTGGGATTTGAGCGGCCATACGCCGTGTGACTTCGGCGCGAGCGGCGTCTTCGGAGATATGCTGGCGCCGGGCAAAGCGCTGGATGCGCTGCTCGGGCTGGCAGGTAACGACAATCAGATGATCGAATCGATCGGCGGTGTGGGCTTCGAGGATAAGCGCCGCTTCCACGATGGCGATGGCATTGGGATCGCGCTCGCCGATTTCTTCTATCCACTCGTTTTCGTAGCGGATGACGGCGGGATGAACGATGGCATTCAGTTCTTGAACGCGAGGCAGGGCGGATGAGTCTGGTCCTCCGAAGGCGGCCTCGGCGAGTTTGGAGCGATTAATGGTGCGGTTAAGATTGAGGATTTCCGGGCCGAAGGTGCGCACGATTTCGTCGTAGATGGGACGATCCGGCTCCATGAGCCAGTGCGCGATGGCATCCGCCTGAATGAGATGCGCTCCGAGTTTGACGAACATTTCACCGACGGCGGACTTGCCGCTGGCGATGCCGCCGGTCAGACCGAGCTTGAGCAATGGAACCTCGCGGCTGAAAATTCAGACAGGTCAGAGGCTAGAGGTCTGAGGTCAGAAGTGAAAACCTACTCGGAAGCCCTTAGTCTGACGGTTCTAAACCTCTGCAATCTGACCTCTCACCTCTAACCTCTCACCTCTAACCTCAGACCTCACACCTCTCCGCAGTTTCGCGGCCTTTACGGTGTTCGCCATCAGCATCGCAATCGTCAGCGGGCCGACGCCTCCCGGGACTGGCGTAATCGCTCCGGCGACTTCCGCGACTTCGGGGTGCACATCGCCGACTAGCGTGGAGCCTTTCGCCAGGAAATTTTCCAGGCGCTTGGCATTGCGGGCGGGATCGCCTCCCTGATTCGCACCAAAGAAGCGGTCGAAGTCGGCCCGGTCCGTGACCTTATTAATACCGACGTCGATGACGGTGGCTCCGGGTTTGACGAAGTCGCGCGTGACCATGCCGGCGCGTCCGATGGCGGCAATAAGAATATCTGCGCGGCGGCAAACGGCAGGCAGGTCGCGGGTCTTGGAATGGCAGACAGTCACGGTGGCATTCTGGTTAAGGAGCAGCATGGCGACCGGCTTGCCCACAATGTCGCTCCGCCCGACGACAATCGCTTCCTGGCCAGCGACGGCGATGTTGCTGCGGCGCAGAATTTCCATTACGCCGGCGGGCGTGCATGGCACCAGCCCGGGCCGCTGCGTCGAGAGGTAGCCAACGTTCATCGGGTGAAATCCATCCACATCTTTGGCGGGATCGACGGCGAGCAGAACTTTCTTGGAGTCGATGTGGCCGGGCAATGGCAGTTGGACGAGGATGCCATCGATTTCATCGCGCTGGTTGAGCGAATCGACGAGGGCGAGAAGTTCTTCGGTGGAAATGGACTCGGCGGGAGAGTGCTGCTCGCTGTAGAGGCCGACCTCGTGCGAACTTTTGACCTTGCCACGCACATAAACTTCGGAGGCGGGATTCTGCCCGACCAGGATGACAGCGAGGCCGGGACGAATGCCGCATGCGGTGAGGGTTTGGACTTCGGCAGCGACCTCCGCGCGTATTTCGCTGGCCAACTTTGCGCCATCTAGAATCTGGGCTGGCATTCCACCTCGCTTGGGGTATCGGGAAATCGAAATGAGATTCTAACGCATCGCCGGATTGTGAATGTTTCGGCAGTGGCCGAAAACGGCCATCATGGTGGCCGTAAGCGACCGCCTGACGAGTGGAACCGGCGATACAATTGGAAACTATGATTCCCCAGGATCTGCTCGACATGCTTGTCTGTCCCGTCTGCAAGAAAGCGGTCGTTCTGAAAGAGAATGGAAGTGGCTTGAAATGCGTTCAATGCAGCCGCGTGTATCCGATCCAGGACGATATCCCCATCATGCTGGTTGATGTTGCTACTGTAGAACCGCAGTAGTCGCCGCAGTAGGCCGATGTATAAATGTTCGGTTTTAGTGCCGGGACAGAACGGCATTATGAGCCAATTTGCGCCTGATAGCGCGGCCCACGGAACCACGTTCGGGGAGCTGGCGCCTTGCAACCTTTTGCAATCTCAGGGGTTTTAGCCAGCGGCAGGCATCTTCGATACCGTGGGTACGAGTACTGAAGTTACGGCATTTCGATTGCATACAACAAAGCATGTTGCCGATGAGTCTAAGGGAGATAGGACGGAAGGTGGGGACGGCCATGAGAGACCGGTTTTCTGTAACAGAGTTGTCGGCCTTGCGGAACGACCTGCTACAGAGCGGAATGGTGGATTCCCGCGAAGCAGCAGAGCTTTTGCAGGTGTTCCTGATGGGCCGCGGGTATGGGGTGTCGCCGGAAGCGGCCATCGACGCCGCGGGACGTGTAGAGAAGGCAGGCTGCTCGCTGCCGGTAATCGAGCAAGAATTGGAAGGGCTGGCACTGGTGATGTAGGAACACGGTGCGCCGCCGCTCATCGAAAAAAGCGAGCGACGAAAACGAGTGGCCTTCAGGACGATTTTTTAAATAAGGTTCAGCACAGCGAGGTTAAGAGGAAACTGACTCAACGTAGAGAGGTGGGCCGTTTCCTAGTATGGAAAGCCGGGCGAAACTGCCCGGCCTTTTCCTTTTGTGACAGAGGGAGTGCTCTCAAATTGAGCCCCTACCCAAATTTTTCATCACATCCAGCCCGTGTGCACCATCACAGACACACCGCCCGCCATGACTGAAAATGAAAACAACATGATCGGCCAAGACACAACTATGTCTACCCTCAGAAGGCTGTCGACGCCCTCACTGTCCCTTTGTCATGTCAGTATTTCGCCGCCAACTCCTTATTCTTGAATACTTTGCGTGTAAGTCTATATTTTTGAATACTTTAACCAAAAACACATGGGGGGGGGGAGGGGTCGCATAATTAGCAAAAACACCCTCAAACATAAATAAACAAAGGACAAAACGTGAAATCGGAAGAGTGCGGTTTCGCTAAGAAATTGACTCTCGCTGCGCCTCCGTGACTCTGCGGTGGAACTTGTAATTAGGACACTATCGAACTGGTTTGCAGCACGGATCGCCCGCAACGGAAGCACCTACAAATCTTCGACTGCCTTTTGCAGATCACGCGCGATTGTTTCCGCGGGACAGTCGGAGGAGAACTGAACTGGTTTGCCGATGCGCACCACGATTTTTCCCGGTGGAGCGAATTTCCGGCCGGCCTTCTTGATTCCGAACAATCCATCAATCCGCATGGGCAGGACTGGAACACGCAGATTGTTCGCAAGCAAGCCGACTCCATTGCGGAAGGTCCGCAGCTTGCCGTCTTCGGTATGGCGGCCTTCGGGAAAAACGAGCACGCTGTAGCCGCGGTCCACGGCTTCTCCGGCGTAGGAGAAGCTTTTGCGGAAGCCAGCCTCGCGCGGCAGCGGAAACAGGTTGAGGAGCAGGACACCGAGCACCCACTGGAGTTGGTCATAGACGCGAAGAAGCCATTGACGGGTGGGAGCCGGTGAGCGCAGGGCTTCGAGCGCCTCTCCACCGGTAGCGGTGGCAAGACGGTGACGGATGCGGGCGGGCAGAACAGTCTGGACGAAGCCAACATCCACGTCTGCGATGTGGTTCGAGATCACCAGCAGAGGGCCGTTTACTCCGCGCAGGTTTTCGCGCCCTACGACTCGCGGCCAGCCCAGCAGATACACGGCTGGCCGAACCAGCAGATAGTGCGCCGCAAGCCGCGCGCACGGGGCCGGCCAGCGCAGGGTCCAGCGCGGATAATGAAACTCGCGGCGCTCCCCACGTTCGCCGCGCAAGAGCTTATCGAGATCGGCCACAGTGGTCAGGCTGGCGAACTTCGTTTCGCTCAGATCGATTTGATAACGATCCTCGATTGCTCCGAGCAGCTCGACGCGCTCCAGGGAACTGAGTCCCAGATCGTTTGCGAGATCTGCATCCGAGGCAAGTTTGGGCGCGGTTCGCCCTGTGATTCGCGTGACTAGCTCTGCGAGCGGGTTGGCAGCGGAGTCGTTGGCACTTGCGGTTTCGCTGGCGTCCATGCGAAGCAAGACCGTCTCGCGAATCAGGTTGTGCTTCGGCTTGCCGGTGGAAGTGCGAGGGAAATCTTCTTCCGGCCAGACGAACCAAACGCGCATGCGTTGATATTCGGCGAGGGTTTCGTTGGCGCGAGCGACCGCGGACTTCGCATCTGCGTTTGGTTCACGCAGGATGAGGACGGCGCAGGGTTCGGCGTTACCGCCGCGCTCGATGCCTACGACCACGCACTCGCGCACGTCGAGCTGAGCCCGCAAAGCCGCTTCCAGATCCTGCGGATATACGTTCATGCCGGCGGGCGTCACGATGACATCTTTCTTGCGGCCTTTGAAAAACAGATTGCCGGCGGAGTCGAGTTCTCCGAGGTCGCCGGTTGCATACCATCCTTCGTCGGCGGCAACGGGAGCGAGTTCGCGGCCGTTCCAGTAAGAGCTGGCGACTCCCGAGCCGCGTACGAGAATTTCTCCATCGGCTGCAAGTTTGAGTTCGCGTCCGGCGAGTACTTTGCCGATTGAGCCGCGACTGGTGTGGAAAGGGTGGTTCAAGCTGACCAGCGAAGTGGTCTCGGTTAAGCCGTAGCCTTGAACGACGGCATAACCGAGGCGGTGCCAGAATTCCTCTGTTTCGCGTTCGAGCGCCGCACCTCCGCTGATGATGGCCCAGAATTTCCATCCAAAGTGGCGGCGAATATCGCGGAAAGTCCACCAGCGGCGGAGGAAGTGCTGGTTGGCGGCCGATGCGTAGCGGGCGGCAAAGGCGGCGCGGCGACGCGAGGCTCTTTGGGGTTCATCCTTGATTCCAGCTTCGTTGCCGGTCTCGAGGTCGCGCTCGATTTTTTGCTTGAGGGAATCGACCAGGTGCGGGACGGCAACGAGTACGGAGACGCGCTCGCGGCGGATGGTGGCGATAATTTCCGCCGGGTTGAGCGTGTTTTCGAAAACGACGGTTGCGCCCATGAGTGGCGGGATAAAGATCCCCAGAAACTGCCCGAAAACGTGACTTAGCGGCAGCAGGTTGAGAAAGCGCAAGGGATGTACGAGGCGCTCGTACTTGAGGTATTTAGCAATTTCCTTTTCCAACGGTGCGAGGTTCCCCGCAACGTTGGCATGGGTGAGGACGACGCCCTTGGGTTCGGCGGTGGTCCCCGAGGTGAAGACGATTTCGAGGGGGTCGGAAGGCTGGATCGCCAGCGGATGAAACTCGGCGGTCGAATGATGCCCGACCGCGGCCAGCAGATCGGCGGGATCAAGGGTTGGGAGTCCGGCGAAAATTGCAGCGCGTTCGCGAGGGCAGACGACCAGCTTTGTGCGCACCTGCTCGCCGATGCGGCGAGCGAAGCTGGGGCTGGAAGCATCGTCGACCGGAACGGCGATCACGCCTGATACAGCACATGCCAGAAATGCGGCGATCCACTCGGCGCAGTTGGGACTCCAGAGGAGGACAGCATCTCCTTTGGCGATGTTGCGGAAAGCAAATTCGCGGGCTAATTGAGTTGCGGCATCCGCGATACGCGCGTAGGACCAGCGCTCACGACGGTATCCGCGGGGAAAGACACAGGCTGGTCCGGAACCCCAGCGCCGGCAGGCGTGGAGGTAGTCGAGGGTCGGGTAATTCGGTACACTTGTCCGCACACCCTGTTTAGTAGCACAATTCCCGGAACTTCACAGGAGTCTGTAGCCGATGGGCGCAGATTGGGGTTGAATGGCGAGACTATTCAGAGCGCGAGTGGGGATCGGCTCGATTCTGTTGGCGGGACTGATTTGGGTGGTTGCGTGTCAGTCGCCGACCACGGCAAACAGCGGCATGGCCGCGACAACGGGGACCGGGCAGGAGCAGAGTCGTGCGTCCAATGGCTTATCCAATGGTCCTTCGCGCGATCTTAGCCAGGACGAAGCTGCCGGAGGACATATTCTCCGCAAGCACGTCGGCCAGACGGATGACGAACTGCGCGAACGGCTGGAGCGGGAGCGGCACATCACCGGGGCGTCGACGTATACCGACCGGGCGACGGCCGAGCACGCAGTGGGCGCAGCCATCGCTCAATCGCAAGACCGGATTCAACGCTGGCTGAGCCGGCCGGGTGGCCACCCGAACCTTGTTCTGGACTATGACAGCTCCGAACCGGTTGGCCGCACCATCAATCGGGGGGAAGAACGTTCGCATCCTTGTTCTCACGCGCTGATAATTCTGAAATATGGCGGGCCCAACGAGTATTACGTTCTGACTTCTTATCCGGAGTGCCGCTGATGAAAACGCACAGCCCGAAAATCGAATGGACGGCAGAGAATTTTCCCGCGCTGCATACGTTTCTGCGGGGATATTTTCATGAAGATGTACGCGACGAATATGGAACGCCTCCCGAAGCCGCCGACCAGTTTTGCGAAGATGCCGACAGCGACGAGCGTGTTCCGGTGGCGAAGGAATGGCAAAAGGTAGTGGAACTGACAGAAGGGCAAACCGCGCCTTTGAATGCAGCTTTGAAAAAGCTGGGTTCGGCGATCCAGCTGACGGACGATCAAATCCCCGAGATTTCCGCCATTTTCGCGCGAAGCCTGGGAGGGAAAGCTCCGAGAAAGGCAGCGAACGAATAGTCAGCGGTCTTTATCGCTGCCCAGCATCGCAAGGGCGTCCGTCCGGGCCTTTTCCGCATTGCCACGGGCGGAAATGGTACTGACTCAGGCGGGGGGGCGGCTGCTACCATAGAGGGGCTGTGCCTATGAACACCAGGCTGTGACGTAGCTCACCGCGCAGCTGTGCCGACGCCGCTACTGTCTGTGCCTATGAACGGGCGACAAGCGCCCAGCGACGAATCTTCAGGAGCTCTCGTATGCCGCAAGACACAATCACAATTAACGACAATCGCACGGGGCAGGTCTACACTCTGCCGATCGAAAACGGAACGATCCGAGCGATGGATCTGCGCAAAATCAAAACCGGGCCGGAGGACTTCGGGCTGATGACCTACGATCCGGCCTTCATGAACACAGCTTCGTGCCGAAGCGCGATCACGTACATCGACGGCGACAAAGGGATCCTGCAATACCGGGGATATCCGATCGAAGTACTGGCGGAGCACTGTACGTATCTGGAAGTGGCATACCTGCTTTTGTTTGGGGAGTTGCCCAACGCGGGCCAGCTGAAGGAGTGGGTGCATGACATCACGTACCACACCATGCTGCATGAAACGACCAAGAAGTTCATGGAAGGGTTCCGCTACGATGCCCACCCGATGATCATGCTGGTCAGCACGGTCGCCGCTCTTTCAAACTTGTACCCGGAATGCAAGGATGTTCACGATCCCGAGAGCCGCCTGCTGCAAATCAAGCGCCTCATCGGCAAAATGCCGTCGATTGCCGCGATGTCGTATCGCCACAGCGTGGGTTTTCCCTACGTGTATCCCGACAACGACCTCAGCTATCCCGAGAACTTCATGAACATGCTGTGGAAGATGGTGGAACCGAAGTACGCGGCCAATGCGACAATCGCGCGCGCGCTCGACATCCTCTTTATTCTGCACGCCGATCACGAGCAGAACTGCAGCACCAACACCATGCGGGCTGTGGGCAGCTCGCAGGCCGATCCGTATCTCGCGACGGCGTCGGCAGCGTCGGCGCTATCGGGCCCCCTCCATGGCGGCGCGAATGAGGAAGTGCTGCGCATGCTGGACGAGATCGGTTCGAAGGACAACATCCCCGCCTATATTAAGAAGATCAAGGAAGGCAAAGGCAAGCTGATGGGCTTCGGGCACCGCGTCTATAAGAACTACGATCCGCGCGCCAAGCTGATCAAGTGGACGGCCGAGCGCGTGTTCGAAGTCACCGGCAAGAATAAAAGGCTGGAGATCGCCCTGGAACTCGAACGCATTGCGCTCGAAGACGATTACTTCGTGACGCGCAGGCTCTATCCCAACGTGGACTTCTACTCCGGCATCATGTATCAAGCGATGGGATTCAAGCCGGAGATGTTCACGGTCCTGTTTGCGATTCCGCGGACGATCGGGTGGCTGACGCAATGGCAGGAAATGCTGACCGATCCCGAGCAGAAGATTGCGCGTCCCCGGCAGATATGGATCGGCCATGAAAAGCGGGAATTTGTCCCCATGGAGCAGCGCCAGGCAGTGGCTGCGGACTGAATTTCAGTTGTCGGTTCCCAGTTCTAGGTTCCCAGTAAATCTTCCGCATATCGAAGGGAGCTGGGGACCTTGAACTCGGAACGGTTGCAGCTTTGAAGAAAGCTGAGCAAGGTTGAAGAAAGACCCACCTTTTCCCGAGACCGGACGTACACTCCCTTTCGGTAACCCCGGTAATCGTCAGTAACCATTCCACGCGCCGAACCCAGCTTTACAATGACATTACCCCGCGATCCGGGTAGGTGCTTCGCGGTACGTTCGGGAAAACTCCTGTCAGGTTCGGCCCATCGTGGCAGTTCTGGGGCGGCGCTGGCGGGGTCACGAGCTGTCTTCGTGGCAGGCTAAACGGAACACGGATTTTCGACGGTGAATTGAGGCTGGAGTCCATTCTATGGCGTTTGGTTTCGGATTCAACAAACAAAAGGTTCTCAGCGCCGCGGAGAAGTTTGTTCAACAGGGCAAGCTGCAGAATGCCATTATCGAGTATGAAAAGATCCGCAAACACGACGACAAGGACCTGACGGTTGCGAATACGATCGGCGATCTCTACGCGCGGCAGGGCGACACGGGGAAGGCGATCGAGTGCTTCAAATCGGTGGGCGATGCATATGCGGCACAGGGATTCACGGTCAAGGGCATCGCCATGTACAAGAAGATCACCAAGCTCCAGCCAAGCATGGATGCATCGTTGAAGCTGGCGGAACTCTATACGCAACAGGGCCTGTTCAACGACGCGCGGGCGCAATATCTGCAAGTCGCGGAAGACTTCCTGAAGAGTGGTGACCTGGAGCAGGCGGTGCGGCTATTCCAGAAGGTCCTTGAAATGGACCCGGAAAACGTGCCGATGCGAGTCAAACTCGCCGAAGTTTATATCAAGCTGGGCAGGAAGAAAGAAGCTTGGGAGATTTTCAGCGCGGCGGCCGAAGCGTTGCGTTCCCGCGGTTCGCTCGCAGCTGCGGAAGATATTTTGCAGCGCATGCTGGTGCTCGATCCGGGTAACAGCTATGTGCTCATGCTAAGGGGGCGAGCGGCGCTGGAAAGCGGCGATCCAAAAGCTGCCATCCAGTATTTGCAGAAGGCCTCCGACATCGATTCGCATCCTGAGGGCTTACGCGATCTTCTGAGGGCATACCTGGCGAGCGGCAATCTGCCGGAGTCGGGGCCGCTCGCCGAGAAATTGCTGAGCGTACACAACGACCCGGAGGGGTTGTTCATGCTGGGAGAAGGCGCAGCCCGGCTGGGACATTACGACAAAGCTCTCGAAGTTTACAGCAAGCATGCGGGCAGACTGTTGACCACCGACTCGTCCAAACTGCTGGCCAAGCTACATGCATTGATCGCACACGTCCAGGGAGACGCGGGATCCCTTGAGAAATTGTTGAAGCTTCTCAAAAAAGCGGGCGAGAGCACGCATGTCAACGAGGTCGCGGAGTTGCTGGCCCATGCTTCCGTGAAGAACGGGAACCTGGAACGGGCGCGCGACCTGTATCAAATGCTGGCGGCGAACGAACCGCAGAACCCGTTGCACGCGCAGAATTGCCGGCAGATAAACGAGCAGTTGCACGGGACATCCGCCAACGCGTCGGGAATCACGGCCGAGGAAGGGGCTCTAATCATCGAGGAGCTCGAGGCGACAGGGCCGGGGATCGACCAGACATATCCAGACGAGACAGCGAATGCGGTCCGGGCGGCGGTGACCGATGCGGACTTGTTCCTCTCCTACAATTTGCCGGATAAGGCGCTGGCGCCGCTGCTGACAGTCCTGCCACAGGCGCCGCAGGACGTGGGTTTGAACCAGCGGCTGGCTGCGCTCCACACGCGCTCTCATCGCTTTGCGGAAGCGGGAGCCTGTTGCCGGACGTTGGAAAAGGTTTTTGACGAAGGCGGCTACCCCGATGAGGCCGCTCGCTATGGGGAGTTAGCCGCCCGCTGCGAGCAAAACGCGGGCATCGCCCCGGCTGGCGATGCGGCTGCGATGGCGGTCGGACCCGCGGCCGATGCGGCACCGCCGGCGCGCCGGCCATTAACGGTCGAGAAAACGTCTGTGCCCGATTCCACGGGCACGCAGGACGACGTTTCCTCCGAGTGGGAGCGGGCATTCGCGGTAGACGACACCGGTGAGACAGCCGAAGAAACGTCAATCCGCGCCACAGGAAGCACGGAAGGCGATGCGGAGATCGCCGAAACCGTGGAAGAGGTTGGTTTCTATCTTGAGCATTTCATGATCGAGCAGGCTCGGGCAGCCTTCGGGAAGCTAGAGAGGCTGACCAAGGATTCCGCGGTGCTTGATCCGCTGCGCAAAGCGATTGCGGCAAGCGCGGCACCTGCCGAGGAACCGGCAGTGGAGATCGCCGAAATCAACGCCGACGATCCAGAGACATTTGCGATCGAAGTGGACATTCCTGCGACGGAGCGCGCGAGCGATGCAGATCTGTTGACTGGCCATCACAGTGGACGGCCCTCGGCAGATTTCGCTCCGGAACAAACGGCCGCTGCGCAACAAGAGGGTGCGCTCTTCGCGGCCGTGCCCCTGGAAGCTGCCAAGACGGAGCCGATGCACCTGGAAACTGTGCATGCGGAGCGCAACGATCTTAATTCTCTGGTGGCAGATTTGGAAGGGTCGCTTGGGGATTCATTCTTGGCGGGAACGTCAGTTAAAGACCAGCCTGCCCCAGTGATTGGCAAATTGGCGGCAAGCCAGGCTACGGACGCGCAGCGTTCAACCGACGCGGTGCCGTCATGGCCTTCGGCCGCCGCTGCGAAGAGCGGTCCAGCGTCGTCACCGCAGCTGGAATCTCAGCGGACGATCGATGCCCCAGCGGCACAGGTTACGGAATCAGTGGCTATGCATACGACTGGCGGCGCAGCAGCAGCTCCGGCCCCGGCGACAACGATGAGCTATTGCGCGGCTCCGGCGCGTCCGTTGGGTGGGGACGCGCAAGCCACGGATGCTTCCGGCAACGTCGATCTTTCGGAGATGTTCGGCGAACTGAGGCACGAACTCGAAGAAGGAGGATCGCCTGCGGAAGAAGATCCGGAAACGCATTACAACCTGGGCGTAGCCTTCCGTGAAATGGGTCTTCTCGACGAAGCGATTGCCGAATTGCAGAAGGTCTGCGCCGCGATTGAACGGGGGCACGTTTTTTCCCAGATTGTCCAAAGCTACACATGGTTGGCGCAGTGCTTCCTGGACAAGGGAGTGCCTGAGGCAGCTATTCGCTGGTACGAAAAGGCGCTGAACATCCCGGGACTGGACAGCGAGGCGCGAGTGGCAATTAACTACGAACTCGGCGCGGCTTGTGAAAGTGCACAGGACAAGCCCGGCGCACTGCGGCATTTCACCTACGTTTATGGGGCCAACATCGATTATCGCGATGTGGCCGAGCGGATTCATGCCCTGAAGTCGTAGAATGCAAAAATGGGTCTGGCATCATGCGCAGGGGATGGAATTGAATCCCGCGCTCATCGCGGAACGAATGACCGGGATGAACCGCCCGAACAGATACTCTGGACGATTCCACCACGGCGCGCGCAATGATTTCCGATCCCAAGCTGCCATTTCCGACCGAACCTGCCGCCGTGGAAACATCGGTGAACGGCGAGTCCGAACCTACGCTGGGAAATGAATCATCCCAGTCGGGCCGAAGAGCAGAACCGCGAAGGCGGCTTTCGACGCTCCGATTGTGGCTGCGCCGTGCTGGAGTGCTTTTTTTTGTTTTCCTGTGCGCGACGCTTGGGGTCATGCTGATGATCGTGCCTTGGCGGCCTGAGTGGTCGGAGAATAGCCTGCTCCTCGCCTATCCGGGCATACGCGAGCTGATATCGAGCGGCTTTGTGCGCGGCGCCGTTACTGGGTTGGGCCTCCTCAATGTGTGGATCGGGTTCTGGGAGGCGATTCAGTACCGGGAAGACGAATAGCGTGCGCCGCCGTGGGGGCCAGCGCCGCTTGGCAGCAAACCAAATATCGACGAAAGCCAAGACATTATATGACCGACCCAAAGTTGAAGTCCGCGCCTCTGGCGTACAACAATGAATCGTTCTTAGCCAGTCCAGACGGCAGAATCCTGCGTCTGTTGTCGGAATACATTGAGCCGTTGTCGCGTTTTCGCCGCGAGCAGATACAGGACACGGTCGTGTTTTTTGGCTCGGCGCGGGTTGCCAGCCGCGACTCCGCGGCCAGCAAACTGAGCGATGTTCGCAACAATGGCGCGGGCGCAGCCGCAGCGCAACAGGCGCTCGACGTGAAGCGCGCAGAGGCCGCCATTGATATGGCGCGCTACTACGAAGACGCGCGGCGTCTCGCGTACCTGCTCACCGAATGGTCGGCCACGGTTCCAGCGCGGCGGCGGCGTTTTGTGGTGACCACAGGCGGCGGTCCGGGCATCATGGAGGCGGCCAACCGAGGCGCGCATGAGGCGGGAGGAAGGACAATCGGACTCAACATCAACTTGCCGTTCGAGCAGTTTCCTAATCCTTACATTACGCCTTCGCTAAATTTCGAATTTCATTACTTCTTCATGCGTAAGTTCTGGTTCGCGTATCTGGCGAAAGCGCTGGTGATCTTCCCCGGCGGCTTTGGCACATTGGATGAACTCTTCGAAATACTGACGCTGGCCCAGACTGAAAAGCTGGCCAAAAAAATTGTTGTGGTCATCTACGGCAGCGAGTATTGGAAGAAAATCATTAATTTCGATGCCATGGTCGATGCCGGCGTGATCTCACCGCAGGACCTGGATCTTTTTAAGATTTCGGATTCTCCCGAGGAGAGCTTCGAGTTCCTTAAACAAGGCTTGACCAAATATCACTTGGGACCTCAGCAGCCGAAACGCGCGGGCGAAGCAGAAGCGGCCACACCGGAAATTGCGAGAACGCGGCCGTAGGGTGCGGCCAGCGGGAGATGTTCTCGACTCCAGGCGGGTTCAAGAGCCTGCTCCGGCAGCAAGTCCTCAATCCAGCTTCGCAAGCCCGGCGACTGCCGGTCTTTGGTCCTTGCAACGGTCCTTGCAACTTCCCCGCTCGCTTTTGCGTATACACTTCTGTCGTTAAGTGTTTTCGTGAGGAAGAACAACTATGACCCTACGAATTGCCGCCGCATTATGCGGCATGGTAATTGCATTGTGCGTTGTATCGGCATTCGCCCAACCGCCCAGCCCCAACGAAATGCCGTCCGTCATCCAGGTTCCCGAGGCGGCGCGCGCCACGCCGAACTTTAATGCCAGCGCTGCCACCGACGCTTATATGGCGCAGATTCCCGCCGACAAAACGGCGCGCTCCGACGCCTATTTCGAAGGCGGATACTGGCTGATTCTCTGGGATTTCCTCTATGGCGTCGTAGTGGCGCTGCTGTTTTTGAACCTGCGGTGGTCGGCGAAGATGCGCGATCTGGCCGAGCGCATCACGCGTTTCAAGCCGCTGCAAACGATGCTGTACTGGGTGCAATACCTGATTGCCTCCACCATTTTGATCTTTCCGCTCACTGTGTACGAAGGTTACATTCGCGAGCACAAATACGGTCTTGCCACACAAACCTTCGGCCCCTGGATGGGCGACCAACTCAAAGGCCTTGCTGTAGGACTGGTGCTGGGCGCCGTGATTGTGACTTTGCTTTTCGGCATTGTGCGCCGCCTGCCCAACACCTGGTGGATCTGGGGAGCAGCCGCGGCCTTTGCCTTCCTGGTCTTTGTGATCTTGATCTCACCCGTTTACATTTTTCCGATCTTCAACAAAATTACTCGCCTGAACGACCCGAAGATTGTCAATCCCATTCTCAGCATGGCGCGAGCCAATGGAATTCCGGCCAAAGACGTGTATCAGATTGACGCTTCACGCCAGACGACGCGCATGAGCGCCAATGTGAGCGGTTTTGCGAACACCATGCGCATCACGCTCAACGACAACTTGCTGCGCCGCGCCTCGCCCGAAGAAATTCAGGCTGTGATGGGACACGAAATGGGCCACTACGTCATGAACCACATCTATAAAGGCCTGATGTTATTGCTGATCGAAATTGTTGTGTTCTTTGCGCTGTTGCGCTGGGCCCTCAACTGGGCTCTCCAACGTTGGGGCGAAAAATGGCAGATTCGCAACATAGGCGATACCGCTGTGCTGCCACTGGTTATCCTGCTGGTATCGATCTTCGGCTTCGTCTCCACACCGCTCGACAACACGGAAACCCGCACGCAGGAATACGAAGCCGATATGTATGGGCTGAATACATCGCGGCAACCCGACGGTTTCGCGCAGGCCGCGATCCATCTTGGCGAATATCGCAAGATGAATCCCGGCCCGGTCGAAGAGTTTATCTTTTTCGATCATCCGAGTGGCCGCAACCGCATCTATGCCGCGATGCGCTGGAAAGCCGAGAATCTGAAATTGTTTATGACTCCGCCGGAGGGTGCGCCGGCTTGCGAACCAGCGGGAGAACAGAACAAGAAATAACGCAAGCATGCTGTTGTATTACATAACCGACCGCTCACAGTTTCCCGGCGGTGAATCCGCGCGCCGCCGGGCTCTCCTGGACAAAATTACCGCTGCTGCGCAAGCTGGGGTGGACTATATCCAGCTTCGCGAAAAGGATCTGAGCACGCGGGAACTGCAACTGCTAGCGGTGGAAGCAGTCGCGCTCATTCGCGAACAGCAACGAGGCGCAAACAGCAAACAGCGAACAGCGACTTGTCTTTTGATCAACTCACGTAGCGATATCGCGCTGGCTGCCTGCGCTGGTGGCGTGCATCTTCGCTCGGACGACATTTCCGCCAGCACCGTCCGCTGCATTTGGAAGGAGGCACTGACTAGCGACTCGCGGCTCGAAGCTAACAGTCCAGTCATTGCCGTTTCATGCCATAGTCCATCCGAAGTCTCTCAAGCAGAGAAAGAGGGCGCGGACTTCGCGGTCTTCGCGCCTGTATTCGAAAAGAAAACCGCTCCCTTAACGCGGCCGCAAGGCCTCACTGCCTTGGGTGAAGCGTGTAAGGCAACAATTCCTGTGCTGGCGCTGGGTGGCATAACGCTTCAGAATGCGTCGTCGTGCATTGAAGCTGGGGCCGCGGGCGTTGCCGGTATTCGCCTCTTTCAGGAGAATAGAATCGCCGAAGTGGTGCGCTCATTGCGCGCTCTAACCATGCGCCAGATCTAACCATCGGCTTTGACCCATGGATCAATCAGAATTGCGCATGAACGATGCACAGCAATTCAGCCCTGCACTGGTGTGCATTCCGGCTGGATGGTTCTTGATGGGATGCGATGTGGGCCAGGATAACGAGAAGCCTGTGCATCGTGTCTGGATTGACGAGTTTCTTCTGGCTCCCTGTCAGGTCACGAACGTCGAATATGCGCGCTTCGTCCAAAGCACCGGATCAGCAGCGCCCCAGTTCTGGGGCGATGCGAATCTCAATCAGCCTACGCAGCCCGTTGTCGGGGTGTCATGGCATGATGCAGTTCGATACTGCGAGTGGCTTAGCGCCGCGGCTGGAAGAAACTTTTGCTTGCCCACTGAAGCCCAGTGGGAACGCGCATCTCGCGGAGGACGCGAGGGCGAACTGTTTCCGTGGGGTGATGAGCCGCCGCAGACGTTGCCGGATTATGGAGTCCGCTGCGCGGCTCATTGGAAGACAGGCCCGGAACCGGTTGGCGGCGGCGAGCCCAATGCCTACGGGCTTTACAACATGTGCGACAACGTACACGAATGGTGCAGCGACTGGTACTCGCCTGATTACTACGCAGTTTCTCCCGAGCGCAATCCACCCGGCCCAGAATCCGGCGAGCGCCGCGTCTCTCGCGGCGGTTCCTGGCGTCATCACATCAAGATGTCGCGTTGTGCTGCGCGATCCAGTATTCCACCGGAATTCAAATATGCCGATTATGGGTTTAGGGTCGCGTGCGACAGCTGAAGTTAGAAGTCAGAAGTCAAATTGAAGAAGTAAAATCAACTTCATGTTGTTTTTTCACTTCTTCAATTTGACTTCTGACTTTTGACTTTGTACCGGAGCAAAGGTTAATGACCGACCTCGCCACTCATTATCTTGACGAAATCCGCCGCCAGTTGCGCGGGAATAAACGCATGGCCGAAAACGCCATGGCTCAACTCGAAGACAAAGATTTCTTCACGACGATCAATGCGGAATCGAATTCCGTGGCCGTTCTTGTCAAGCACATCGCCGGGAATGCGCGCTCGCGTTTCACCGATTTTCTGACTTCCGACGGCGAGAAACCCAACCGCTTCCGCGACCGCGAGTTTGAGATCTCGACAACCACGGCTCGCGGCGAAGTCATGCGATGGTGGGAGGATGGATGGTCGTGTGTCTTCGCCGCTCTCGATTCGCTGAAGCCAGAAGACCTGCTTCGCACCGTCACTATCCGCCAGGAACCGCACACGATTGTGCAGGCGCTCAACCGCGCGCTTGCACACTACGCGCAACACATTGGGCAGATCGTGTTTCTGTCAAAGCATCTGCGCGCGGAACAGTGGAAGACGTTGAGCATTCCGCGCGGCAAATCGGAAGACTACAAAGTGGCAGCGCCAAAATCCTACAAGCCTGCCAGCTAACGTGGCGTTCAGGAGCAAGCTCATGCGAACGATATTCGGGATCATTCTGCTGACAGGTAGTTTGTTTGTGCCGTTGCCAAGCGCAGCGCAGTCGGCGACTGGACCAGCCTCGCCCCAACCCGCCGACGCCAGCGGCAAGTCCACGGAACAGATCGAGGCGCTGGAAAAGAAGCTGGCGGGGCTCATCGTTAGCGGCGACTGGGCTGAGTATGAAAAGCGCTTGGCACCCGACTTCACACACATTGACAGCAACGGGAAATTCGAGACGAGAGAGGAGTTGTTGACGAGCTACAAGGGCGGACCGCGCAAAGTCATTGTGATGGAACCGGAGAACTTGCGGGCGAGGACATACGGCGAGACGGCGATTTTGCAGGGAGAACGAACGACTTCTGTCCGCGAAGCTGGGCGCGTAACTACGATTAAAGCGCGCTTTACCGAGGTGTTCGTGGAGCGGGATGGGGAGTGGTATCTTGCGGCGGAACAGGAAACGATGGAAAAAAAGCGCTAGCCTCGCCCGCCGATCGCACTCCGCAGCATTAGCGAATTGCGTAAAGACGCCCACGCTTTGCGGAGGCGACGATGGCGTCACCTCCGCAAGCTGAATTGCTTCCTGCTATGACACGTTGCGCCAGTCGAGGATCACCTTTCCCGTGTCGCCGGTTTTCATGGCTTCGAGACCCTTCTCAAAATCTCGATACGAGAATCGGTGCGTGATGACGGGAGTGATGTCGAGGCCTGACTCGAGCATCACGGTCATCTTGTACCAGGTCTCGAACATCTCGCGTCCGTAGATGCCTTTTATGGTCAGCATATTGAAGATCACGCTGTGCCAGTCGATCGGCATTTCAGTGGAAGGAATTCCGAGCATGGCGATCTTCGCTCCATGGCTCATATTCGCGATCATTTCGCGGAAGGCGGCCGGGGCACCTGACATCTCGAGGCCGACATCGAATCCTTCTTGCATGCCAAGCTGTTTTTGGACTTCCTTGAGGGGCGTTTTTCGCGGATCGACAGCCAGCGTGACGCCCATTTTTTCCGCGAGGGCCAAGCGAACCGGATTCAAATCGCTGATGACCACGTAGCGTGCGCCGGCGTGCCGCACGACGGCCGCAGCCATCAGGCCAATGGGTCCGGCGCCGGTAATGAGAACATCCTCGCCGAGAACTGGGAACGACAACGCCGTGTGAACCGCGTTGCCAAAGGGATCGAAAATCGATGCGATCTCCGGGTTGATCTTGGGATTGTGTTTCCAGATGTTGCTCATGGGAAGAACGATGTATTCGGCGAAGGCGCCGGGGCGATTTACTCCCACTCCCTTGGTATGCGCGCACAAATGGCGGCGGCCAGCCAGACAATTGCGGCAGCGACCGCAAGTGACATGCCCTTCACCGCTCACCAACTCGCCGATTCGATAATCGGCGACGTTGGAGCCCACCTCGACGATTTCACCGACGAATTCGTGGCCGATGACGAGCGGGACGGGGATGGTGGATTTCGCCCAATCGTCCCATTGGTAGATATGAAGATCGGTTCCACAGATTCCGGTAAGAAGTACGCGAATTTTAACGTCGTTGATTCCGATCTCCGGCTCCGGGACTTCTTCAAGCCAAAGGCCGGGTTCCCGGCGACTTTTCACTAATGCTTTCATAGGGTCTTTCCTTATCCTTCTGCACGCGTGCCCCGCTCTTCCGGACACACGAGCTAACCTTCAACTGCCTAACGGACACTCCTTCGAGTTTCCTCTATCGTTGTAACACCAAGGCCGTATCGCAGTGAAGGGCACGAGCTACGAAGAGCGTTTCCATGCGTCGATCATCGGCTTATGTGCTGGCTTCCGCAGGGGCGAAATCGAAGTGTCCATTCCGGATATCGCCGCAAGGTAGCTGCCAACTGACCACTTGACTTGGTAAACTCTAGCTAGCCGCGGAGAGATCTGGTGAGCGGTTGAAGCAGCCGGTCCTGAAAACTACCGCCCACTTCATGGGCACGTTTGTAATGAATTGAAAACAACGAAATGTTTTTTTCGTCTCACTTCTACTGCATACTGACTGTAGTAAAAGTGTAGTAGCTGCGGAGAGATGGCCGAGTGGTTGAAGGCGCCAGTCTTGAAAACTGGAATACGGGAAACCGTATCGGGGGTTCGAATCCCTCTCTCTCCGCCACGTAGTTCTCAAGTGCAGAGAAATCTACCCGTTGTCCCCTGAAATAGCCCTGAAAAGCCCGCCAATTCGCTGCTTTCTTACCTCAAAGCGCACTTCAGAGAAAGCACTAGCAAATAAGAAATGGCTTCTCTGGTCGGATTTTCTCTGAAGGGGAGATTAGCAGTGCGGTTTCCGCGAGCGCCGCGCGGCGAATGCAATGCGATCAGAAATCGATCAATTCGCGAATGCGACTTGACTTCCTTGGAGGCGGTCCCGCAGCCAAGGGTTAGAATCTGCGCCATATGATCTTTGCCGATCAGCCGGGCCGTCACAGCTCATTGCAACCGCCCTGCCGCCAGCAAGATATCGGCAACTCTCCAGGGCGTCCAACATGGGAGTCATGGCCCGTATTCAGTTCAGCGACATCCCGGATGAAAAACCACCCCACAAGCCTTTACGGAAGCGGCAATCACGGTGCAGAGGCTCTATCTGGCGGAAGGAATACGGCGGTTTGAAGATGGACCAAGCGCGGCCCAAGTTGCCCTGGGCCGCGATTCAACCCTCCGGTCTGTTAGGAGGTCGGAATGACCTCCATCAGCGCGGGAGGGGAGTCTTCTGGCCTGATGAATCCACTGTTTCGTTGAACTTGCCCGCACTTGTGTTGTTATTGCTATCTCCCGAGTAGGTCGCCGTAATCGGGTCGGTTCCCCCTGGGAGAGTTGAGGTGGTACAGGTCGCGGTTCCCGGATTGCCCGGCGTTAAGCTGGTCGATTCGCAATCTTCGCCGGTATCCGTGCTCCACGCAACCGTCCCGGTCACAGACAACCCCTTTTCTCCGGTGACCGTCGCTGTGCACGTCACCGACGTTCCAAGGTCCGACGGATTCGGGCTGCATGTTACAGCCGTGGTGGTGGTCCCTTTGGTCGATTTCTCCGCCACTGTCTTCTGGGAAGCCTTCGCGGCCGGACAGCCGCCGCTCGCTGGCCAGGTTGCAGTCAAAACACACGTTCCGCTGGCGCCCGTCATGGTGACGACGTCCCCGCTGATGGTGCATGGGCCAGTCGCCGTGATGGTGGGAGTAGGAGTGGTGGGCGAGAATGCTACGGTAAACGTACTGCCGATGGCAGCCTCAGTTGGGGCACCGGTGAAGGTATATGGACCGCATTGTGGCGGACTGGTTGAGTCGGTAAAAGTCACCTCCGTGATACCTGTGCCGATGGTTGCGACCACGCTGTTGGCGGTCGTCTTACCCCCGTTAGCGGACGGTTGAACTGTAATGCTCGCGTAATCGCCCGTCGGAAGAGTTTCTTTCACGGTCACGTGCGTGCCCACCGGATAGGTTCCGCCCAACACGCAGTAGCCGCCATCGGCCGCAGGGCCTGCTTCGATGCTGTACGTGCTCTTTGTGCCGGCGCCTGTTGATGAAGCAGGGGACGTCGCTGTAAAGGTGAACGGAGTGCCGACGGCAATCCCAGAGCCCGCAATCTTGCAGATCTTCAACAAGCCCGTTTGACCGCTAGTGGAGCTGTTTGTGAATGTCGTGATCGTTTCGAGCGCGACACCACCGGAGACGACATTCACTTGGGCGGCCTCTGGATTCGCTGGATTTCCCGCTGGCCACGCGATCAGTTGATCAACATAGGAGCCGCTCGCGCTAAAGGAATAGGCGCTGACGTCCGAGACCGCGACGCCCGCCTGCGGAGTTTCAGTAACAGTGACCGTGCCAGACGGCACCTGAATTGGCCCGGAGCACTCGCCGACAGGAACTTGCAGCGTTGTGCTAAATGACGAGGATGCGGTCACCGAAAAGCTGAAGGTTCCTATCACCGGGGCAGCAGGATTCGATTGCTTACAAACCTCTATATAACCAGTGTTGATGTCAGCCTCACGCTGAGGGCTCACGAAGATCCCATCTTCAAACTGAGTAATCTGGTTTCCGGGAAAGGTAAACGGGGTTTGGGTAAAGGTGCCGGTGCCGCTGTTGTAGTGAACATCCCAGGCCGTGCTGCCCCCCAATTCGTCGGTAACGATGGCGTCACCCAGCAAACCAGTAAAGTTGCTGGCAGGAGCGAATTGGACATTGAGCGGGTAATTAGACACGTAATACCCCTCTAACGGGTCGGATACATTGAGAGTGAGCGGGACAAATGCAACATCTTCCGCGTCGGGAAATGACCCCACGGACAGGACGACCGTGATGGGGCTGCCGGACGGAGGGATCAGCCGAATCGTGCCGCTGCCCTCGGAACCTACCAGTAGATCACCGGCGTAAGGTCCCCAGGCGGTGGTGGCGATGTCCATGCCTTCCGTATCTTCGCCGACGCTTGCCAGCAGGCTGACAACACCAGCACTTGTGACCTCATAGATGTCCCCAGCACTGGTAGTCACCAGCATGTTGCCGCCGAAGCTTGATCCCGGATCAAAGAAGATTTGACGAATGTCTCCGACTGGAACATTGGCGAACAAGGTCGGCGCGCCGCCGCTGTTGGCGAAGTGGTAGATGTGACCGTTGGCTTGCGAGCCAGAATAGATGTCGCCGGTCGGGAATCCGCCCTGGCCCAGCGATGCGCCCACTACAACCTCCCCAACCGTGACGGAAGCGTCTGGGAGCGGTGACCCGAATGTGGTAGCAGTGCCCCCGGTAGTGCTTGTTTGATAAAGCTGGTTGCAGAAATACACAGACCCAACAAACTTGTTTCCGGCATAATTGAACGCGATGGCTGAGTTTTGGTAAGAGGGACAGCCGCCGCTTTCAGCTGCGTCAATATTTGCGCTGGAGACGAAAGTGTTGAAATTGAGCTGAGCACTCGCACTGGCCGAAAACACCAAAAGCAAAATCGCCGTCCACAGCCACTGCTGATGGGTCACGTTGGTTCTCCGTTGGCAAGACATTTGGATTCCTCCTTGAGATAGGCGTTTCCTGACGGTTCTTTCCCGCAGATCTTGATTAACTAACTCTGAATTCCCCACAGTTAAATGCGAAGGCACGGGGTCGTTCTAGCGGGAACTACCCTTTTGACCACGAGAAAGTGGGATGACGCTACTCGCAACACCAGTCCTTGTCAAGGTTATTTAGCGTTCGCCAAACGGCGAGGCAGAGCGTTAGCGATGGCGCACGAGGGAGACAAGAGTCGACCCAGGTAGGCAATCTTCCATCTGCACCGGAAAACTGGCTGCTTTGCCCATCCGCGCGGTTCTCAGAGATCGGTATCGACGAGGGATCGATTCGACAGTTGTCAGACTGCCCTCTAGGGCGGCCAGTCGTGCACTAACCCCGTCCGGCGGTCATCGGCACTAGACTGACCACTTTCAGCCACAGGCATCGCCTGGCGTTCGCCTCGTAATTGCGAATGGACGGCGAATCCAAATCGCACTGGGGAGAAGCTTTCGGGTTGAACTTTGATATGAAATTCTCTGCTTAGGCTCTTGCAATCTGCAACTTACGGACACGTCGAGGCTTAGCGGTTCAGACCTGTACCGAGGGTTCGAATCCTGACCTCTCCGCCACGCAGTCTGTGGTGCAGAGGAATCGCGGCTTGATTCTGAAATTTTGTTTTATCGAATCGGTCCCAATCAGAACGTCCGGGGACACTTTCGTCGCGGGCTGGCCTAGTTACCTTCGCGAAGACAACCGGAACGACAGTTCTGTATTTGCCGGCCACGTGTGATTCTCTTGTCGGGCACGCTCGCAACCTTGAGAATTGAAGTAGCGGCCGCTCTACTTTTCCAAAGCAGCAGGACAAGAGGAAGCAACAAACTACAACCGTATCGAATCAGGGGATGGGAAACGCCGCTATCTATCTGCTCAAGAGAAGTTGGACTTGAGTGCCATTGCAGCGGGTGCTCGGACTCGCGAGACCACAATCGTAAACTCTTAATGCGAGCCCGAGCAGACGCGTCCCCCAACGCGTATTTTCGCGACGAAGAGGTTCCCCTCCGTCCTGACCCCGTCCCGCGGGGCAGGTTTCACTTCGGAGTGCAGCCGCCTTCGGAGGCGCACCCTGTGGTATGGAAGTTGAGCGCATATTTACCCTCATAGCCGCCACTCCCCTGAGAGACGTATTCCGTTTCCCCACCACCACCTTCATCAAACATAGTCAGAATCAGCGTCGAACTCGCCTGCGAGCCTGCATCGAAAAGCCCGCCGCTGCCCGTTAGCGCACTCGCTTCATCGAAGAAGACGGCTGAGGTATTCGCTAACGGAAATGGATCGGAAGCTGCAGTACAGCACGGAGTAAAGACAAGCCAGTCAACGTTGTGTCCGACTATGCCGGGCGTGGAGATGGAATAGCTCGCGTACGCCTGCGTCGTAAGGTCCTCAAGATAGACAAATCCATTCGCACCTCCCGAAGCCTGCACGAATGCCCAAAATACATCTCCAGGATTGACGGCGAATCCCCTGCTCAAGGGATACATCCACCCAAACTCGGCGTAGTAGAAAGGAGTTCCCGCTATTCCACCGCTGCATGGAACGTCTCCGTACACCCCGCCCTGCAATCCAGGGGTCAGGGTGTCGAACGTGCTATTGAGATTCCCATAAGAGCTGTCAATGCCGGCGAAGCTGAATTCTTTGTAGTCGTATGTGCAGCTGCCGTAGCTGGAAGGTGCCTGAGCCTTCGACACGCTCATAATGCTCTCAACCTGGTCAAAAGAAGACTTGGCGTTCCATTTGGTTAGTTTGTTGGTAAGGATGACTCCGGCCGCGTTCACGTTCGACTGATACTGGGGACCATTTGGCGTGGTGTCCGCCGGCAAAGGCGAGGAGATGGCCGGGACTGTCCCGCGTTCGGCACTCCCGTTCTCTGCGCCAGCCACCGCTTTCAGCTCTCCGTTCCAGCGGATCTTGGCGGATGCCATGGCCTGCGTCCAGGACGAGTAGCGATCGGGATCGGCTTGCTTGTCGGGCCGGGGCGGAAAGCCATAGGTGGCTAATTCCACGTCACCGGCGGTTGCGGGATTGAAGCCTTTGGGTGGTTCGGCATAGGTGCGAATGTCCGGGATATTTGTGGGCACAATGGCCGCGGAAGCGTAGATGGCCCGCACGGCGTCGCTCTGTGCTGGGGCCAATGTGGTGAGACTGAGCAACAAGCTTCCCGCGATTGCGAGGACATTCAGCTTGGCGAATTTGTCTTGGGTATGCATTTGTCCGGCCTCCTTTTTCGATTCGGTCCTATGACTTGTTCCTTGTCCTCTCTTCGATCCTGATTCTTTGATCACAATCAGGGAGTGCAGCCGCCGCTCTGGGCACAACCCGTGGTGGAGAAGAGAAGCGCACCCGAGCCCTCAGGCCCGGAGGAACCCTGACTCACTGTCTCGATGCTTTGGTCCAGGCCGTCGTCCAGCATGTAAAGGACTTCCGCCAGACTGGGGGATTGCGAGCCCGGCCAAAACAATTTTCCGGCGCCATTTTCGGCTTCTCCCATGCAGACAAAAATGTGGGTTGTGTTGGCTAATGGCCACTCCCCATTTGGTCCAGGTCCTTCGCAGCAACCGCGACTAACTGTCCATCCGGCAGTTCGGCCACGCAGGTTGGTGCAAACTCCGGCTTCGCAAGTACTGATCGCATAGGATTCCAATGTTCCGGTCGCGAGGTCCTCAAGATACACATATCCATCATTCGCATCTAGGATCTGTACTTCCGCCCATAAGACATCTCCCGGGTCGACTGCAAACGTGGAAAGGAGAGCCAACGGAGCCCAACCGAATGCAGCCTGGTACGTGGTTTGATTCGGGTTACACCAAACGGCCGTCTGGATACCTCCTACCATTCCCGGTTGCAAGACCTCGGCGTTGTTAGCGCCGCCATGAAACGAATCGTCAATTCCAATGAACGTGAATTCGTTCGCATAATCCTGACTGCAGTTACTGTTGAATGGAAACTGCGTCACCGGTACCGAAAATTCGGCGAGAATCAGGTCGAAGGATTTCTCGCCGCTCCAGGCAGTTTGAGTGTTAGAAAGAACCACGCCGCTCGCATTGGTAGTGCTGAGCTGAGACGGTCCAGTTTCTGCGCGGACCGTCTCCGCCAATCGCGAAGAACCGGAGGAGATCAGCTTCTGCCTACCGGAGGACAGAACCTTTAGCTCGCCGGTCCACCGAGTTTTGGCTGCTTTCATGGCTCGCTCCCACTCCACATAGTGGGCGGGATCGGCCTGCTTGTCGGGCCGAGGAGGAAAACCATAAGTGGCCAGCTCCGTGTCCGTGGCAATCACCGGATCGAAGCCTTTTGGCGGCGTGGCGTAGGTGTGAATTCCCGCGATATTTGTGGGCACCTTGGCCGCCGAAACATATAGGGCACGAACGACGTCACTCTGTGCTGCCATTGCCAAGGTGGTAAGACTAAGCAGCACGCCTTCTATGACGACAAGGGCTGTCAGCTTTGTGAATTTTCTTTGCCTATGCATTCGCCATTCTCCTTCTTGGGTTCTCCGACTCCTTCGAATAGCAGCGGGGGCTTACCATTTCTGAAGCCCGTTCCGTGAAGCAGGTTTCGTTATTGAGTACACCCGTTGACAGCTGCGCAGTTCTCGGTTTCAAACCAAAGCGATCTCTGGCCTTGATAGCCGGTGCTGCCCTGGAAAACTTGCTCAATGGTTTGGTCACCCGCGTCATCCGTCATGTTAAGGACTTCCGTCGTTTTCGCCTGCGAGCCAGGGTAGAAAAACTTATCACTCGCGCTATAAGCAGACCCGAAACCGAACGCGATGTTGGTGGTGTTGGCCAGCGGCAGCGGCTCGTTGTTGCTGCAACACTGCCGTTCGACGATCCAGTTTGCGGTATATCCGACTATTCCTGAGCTCATAACGGAATAGGCACCGTAGACCGACGTAGTCATGTCTTCAAGATACACACCACTGTTCGGCCCTCCGGAAGTGTATGCAGATGCATAGATGACATCGCCGGGATTAACGTTGAAGGCCACGTTGTAGCCGCCCTGCCATCCGACAACAGCGAAATAGTACAGATCTCCGCTGCACGAAGCTTGTTCATAGACTCCTGCCTCTAGTTGCGGGTCGTACCCATAACCATTGCCGGTATTAAAGACAAACCCGTCAATCCCGACAGCACTGATGGCGACATAACCCTCCCCGCTACACACTTTTGTGTTAAGGGGGAACTCGACCGTTGGAACCGTAATTTCGGCGATAACATTGTTAATCGAATTCTTGTTAAAGGTCTTCTGCCCGCTCGTGACAATGACTCCGCTCGCATAGGTGGTTGCTATCTGCTTGGGCCCGGTCGTTTCCGGCTCGACCATCTCTGGCAAAGCCGACGATCCGGCCGGAATAATCGTTCGCCCGCTACTAGGCACTGTTCTAAGCTCTCCGTTCGAGCGGGCCCTGGCGAGTTTCATGGCGCGTTCCCACAGCGCATAGTGATCCGGTTCGGCCTGCTTGTCGGGCCGAGGGGGAAACCCGTAGGTGGCGAGTTCTACATCGTTGGCCGTCACGGCATTGAACCCTTTGGGTGGCTCGGCGTAGGTGCGAATGCCCGGGATATTGGTGGGCACCGTGGCGGTTGATGCGCGGATTGCCCGCGCGGAGTCGCTCTCCGCCGCGGCCAATGTGCTCAGACCTAGAAACATCATGACTGCAAGTACAGCCCGCTTTCCGCCGATGCCATTTTTTCTCCGCATTTTCTTGTCCTCCGTTCGGAATTCTGTCGTCGGGGGTCTTAGGATTTCTTTCCCACATCTGTAACAGCGCAAAGGCGCGGCAAATCTGATCATTGGCCGTCACGATTTTTCTTCACAATTGGATTCTCAATCCTGCTGGCTGTAGCGCGCGCCGGTGAACGCCTTCCTTTGCGGCGCTAATTGTGCGCTTGCTGTAGAATCCCGAGGATCGGGGATGGGGCCCATTCTATGAATGCGAGTCTTCCGATTGCTGACGGCGGTGAGGGCCAATTGTCTTCTTCAGCCGAGCTTGGTTCTGTAGTGCGTGGCGCGCGCCGGAATCGCCACTCCGCGCTCGTCCGCGTGACCCACTGGATTACCACGGTTGCGTTTCTCGCGCTGCTGGTCAGCGGAACAGAGATCGTGCTTTCGCATCCGCGGTTTTACTGGGGTGAGACCGGCAATGTAAACACGCGCCCGTGGCTAAACCTGCACTTGCCATCCTCCCGGGACACCGTCCCCACCGGCTATGGGTATGTGCTCCCCGATCAGAACGGCTGGAGCCGCTATCTTCACTTTGAGGCGGCATGGCTTGCGGTCGGCACGGGTTTGTTCTACGTGCTGTTCGGCTTCTTCGCAGGGCATTTCCGACGCAATCTGTTTCCCGCGGCTTCTGACCTTTCCATCAAGGAGCTTGGCGGTTCGCTGGTTCGACACTTGCGCTTTGAACGGCCGGACGAGGAAGAAGCGTGGTCGTATAACGTGCTGCAGCGGCTCACGTATCTAATCGTGATCTTCGTGCTGTTCCCGTTGATGGTCTGGACCGGACTGGCCATGTCATTCGGATTCGACGCGGCATTTCCGGCAACGGTTAAATTATTAGGCGGTCATCAGACCGCGCGTTCGCTGCACTTCTTAGTCACGATCTTGCTGGTGCTGTTCCTGCTGGTCCACATATTCATGATTGTCTTTGCCGGATTTCAAAAGCGTATGCGCGCCATGATCACTGGGCGCGCCACCTCATTGCCGGAGTAAAGTCATGAGCAATATCTCTCGACGCAAATTCGTCACCACGGGCCTGGCTGTGGCGGCCGGTGCAGCTGGGATTGCCGTCGCTGCCAAAGTCGCGCGCCCTCATGGGCTCATCCCGCCGGACGCGGGAGGACTTTACGGCCCGGGAGAAACGCTGACCTACGCGGCCCAACGACTGTTGACCCGCCATTCCTTGGCCCGTGAATTTTCCCGCGCCGAGATTTCGAAGGATCCATTCGCCAATGAAGTCGATCCGCTGGGCGATGAATTCAAACGACTCCAGGCAGCCAGTTTTGTGGACTGGCGGGTGACTGTGGACGGGATGGCGGCGCGGCCAGCCTCATTTTCGCTGGCAGAGATGGGAAATTTCCCCACCACTACGCAAATCACCATGATCGGCTGTGAAGAAGGATGGACTTACATCGCCGACTGGACCGGGGTGCCGCTCTCTTACATACTGGACCGTGTTGGCGCGCAGCCCCAAGTGCGCTACGTTGTATACCGCTCGATTCAACAGGACTGGTGGGAGAGTATTGACATGGAGGACGCGTTGCACCCGCAGACGCTTCTCGCCCTTGGCATGAACGGAAACAAACTTCCCGTGCCATTCGGAGGTCCCGTCCGCCTGCGGGTTCCGAGGCAACTCGGTTATAAAAATGTGAAATACATCAATCACTTGACTCTGACGGACAATCTCAAATCGTTTGGCAAGGGTCTCGGCGGTGCCGACTCTGATGGCGGCTACGCGTGGTATGCCGGCATCTGAGCGCGGACGCGGTCTCGAGCACTGGACCGTTAGCGCACTTGTATCTTCAAATGGCGTAGCTCCAGGACGGTCGGCCAAAGGGTTATGATCCGGAAGCGGCACTTCGACGAAGTTTGCTGGAGTGATTACGGGGGGTCGGCTTCGGAAAATTAATCTCACTGGACCGCAGAGAAATCGGGCGTTTCGCGCCTCTTCGTTACCCACAGCCGTCTTTATGTCCCCAAGGCTGCTTTGATCGCGCTCACGATCGATCCCGCGATTCTTTCGATCTGCTCTTTCGATTCCGCTTCCACCATGACGCGCGCCAGCGCTTCAGTTCCCGAATAGCGCACCACCACGCGGCCATTACCATCCAACTCGCGCTCGGCAGAGGAGATCGACTCTTGTACCGTTGGAATTTGCGCAAACGCAATTTTCTCCCGCACTCTTACATTGCGGATGGTTTGCGGAAACACTTGCAGATCGCTTACCAGTTCAGCCAGCGTTTTTCCCGAGCGCACCATAATATCCAGCACGCGTAGCGCGGTCAGCAGTCCATCGCCGGTGGTCGCGTCGCCGTCGCGGAACAGAATGTGTCCCGACTGTTCGCCGCCCAAAGTAGCGCCCGAGCGCTGCATCTCCTCAAGTACATACTTATCCCCAACATTGGCGCGCAGCATTCGAATCCCAGAGCGCTTGAGCGCCAGTTCCAATCCCATGTTCGACATGGTTGTGGCGACGACCGTCGCATTCGCGAGCGCGCCGCTGGTTTTCATCTCGCGTGCAGCCATTAGCAGAACGGCATCGCCATTTACTACTTGCCCGCTGGCGTCGCAAAAAAGCGCGCGATCCGCGTCACCGTCGAACGTCACGCCCACGTCGAACTTCCCCTTATTCTCGGTGACAAACCGCGCTACAGCGTCAGGATGCAACGCCCCGCACTTCTCGTTAATGTTCTCGCCGTTTGGTGCCGCGTGCAGGAAGGCCGCGTGCACCTTCAGCGCCCGAAACAACTCTGGAGCTTCCGCCGCGGCCGCCCCATTGGCGCAATCGATGGCCACGCGCATCCGCGTCAGATCGGCTGAGATTCCTTCAGCAAGCCACTTTACGTATGCCTGCCGCAGCGCTTCTTCGCCGGGTACGCTCGCTGTCACGGCCGCCGGCTCCGGCGTTCGACCCGCGTCCGAATCCAGCAGCGCAAAAATCTCCTTCTCGATCGCCAGTTCGCGTGCATCGGGCAGCTTGTATCCGTCGCCGGAAAAAATCTTGATGCCATTGTCCGTCCAGGGATTATGCGACGCGGAAATCACCACGCCCGCGTCGAAGCCCTGCGAACGCGCCAGAAACGCCACCCCCGGAGTCGTGATTACGCCGGCGCTGCGGCTTGCCACTCCGGCCGAGGCCAGGCCTTCGACAAATCGGTCGGCAATCCACGGGCTTGATACTCGTGTGTCCTGCCCAATTACCACGCGTGACTTGGCATTCACGCGTGTCAGATCGTGACCGACCGCTCGCGCAATCCAGTACACGCCGTCTCTGCTGAGCGGAAATTCTCCCGCTACGCCTCGTATGCCATCCGTGCCAAAAAGCTGCCTGGTCTGTGTCATGAAATCGGGGAATGAACCCTTCTAATGAGAACAGCAATGTAAGAACTGTAACTTCCCGCCCTCACTGTGTTTTCTTTTCGGCCCCCACGCCTTCCATAATGATCGTCACACGAATCGGCCTGGGATGCACAACCTGTACCAGAGGGTCTGCCACATAAGCCTGGGTCATAAAGGAAGCGCTGCTCGTAGTTCCGCTCGCGTCCACCGGATCGGTGGTGGCGGCCTCGAGTTTTTCGAGACGGTGGCGTGGCCCTGTAACCGTGATGTTGGGTGGATCGGCAATCACCTGCGCCATCCGGAGGCCGCTTGCAAAATTTCCAATCACGCGCGGATGAACATCCAGCGTTCGCGTGTCGCGGTTGTCAAAAGAAAGGTGAAATTGTCCCGGAATGATCTGCACTACCTCAACGTCTTCTGGTACCTGCACACGCCGCGCCGTCAGGTCGAACGTCCTTTCCCCCGCTTGCATGTTGCTGAGGTCGACCTCCGCCCTGACATCGGTCGGCGTTATGCCATGAAGCACGCGTTCCGCACCACGCAAGCGCACCTGTGCCTCGGTAAAGCTGGCGGAATCAATCTCCAGATTATCGGGCAGATTGCGAAACTCGATGGGAACGCGCATCTCGATTTCCGCGGGCGGCGTGTGCGCCACTGCCAGCCACAGCCCAAACGACAGCAGCAAAGAAATGATCTTGTAAAGGAAGTTATCCAGGAACAGGCGCCGCATCCACTTCGCTACTGTCACGGTTCCCTCCCCGTGGGCGCGCCGGAGTCTTGTCCTCGCACCGGAGGATGGAAACTGGGCGGTTCTTCTTCCATCAGGTGGTCTTCCATTCCACTGGGCAGGCTCGGAGCCGGAGCGTAACGCCGCAAAAGACTGCTCAGGCGCTCTCGTAGCCGCTCGACTGTCAGATCGCGCTCGATATGGCCGCCAACCGCCACGCTGATCGAACCAGTTTCCTCGGAAACGATCACGGCCACCGAATCCGTTTCTTCCGTAATTCCAATGCCGGCGCGATGGCGCGTTCCCAGTTGCGTCGAAAGCACGGGATTCATCGACAAGGGCAGAAAACAGGCGGCGGCGGCGATGCGGTCCCTCTGGATGATCACCGCGCCATCGTGCAGCGGCGCGCTTGGCCGGAATATCGTTGCCAGCAAGTCATAAGAAAGCCGCGCATCCAGCGCCACGCCGCTTTCGATATACGTGCGCAACCCAATTTCGCGTTCGATCACGATCAGCGCGCCGGTCTGGTTCTGGCAAAAGAGATTGGCGGCCAGCACGATGTCGTCGTAAACATCGGCCACCAGATTCGAGGAGCGCATACGCCAAATCCGGCTGCCGAGGTTGGCCAGCGCATGCCGAATCTCCTGCGCGAAAACCACGATGAGCGCGAAAACAACATAGGGCAGCAGCGTGCTCAACAGCCAGTTCAGCGTACGCAATTCGCCGAGCCGCGCCAGGAAGAAGGCCAAGCCCAAAGTTGCAACGCCGACAAGCATGGGCGCGGCGCGTGTTCCGCGCACCAGCATCAGGAACTGGTAGATCAGGATCGCGACCAGAACGATGTCGACGACCGAGATCACCGTGATTTGCGGCCATACGACCGTCGCCGTCACTCTACCCTCGCGTTGCAGGTTATATGTTCGATTTCATTTTAATGCACGCGCTCGACGCTGCCACATCACGATGGGTCGCGTTTGCTGTTTGTAACGCGAGCGCGCACTTCTCCACGCGCCAGTCGCGCAGTTAGCTCGTCGCCCACCGCCAGCCGTTCTGCGTCCTTCACCAGTTGCCCTTTGGCATCGAACACTAGCGCATATCCACGATTGAGAATTCCAAGCGGAGAAAGCGCCTCCAGGCTGGCTGTTCGCCGGTCGAGCGCAGCGCGGCCCGCGAGCAAGTGCGCACGCGCAGCCGCCGTCAGATTCGCAACCTGCGCCTCAAGCTGCTGCCGGATTGCGGCCAGGCGACGCCGCGCGTCATAGTGCCGCACCGCAGCCGATGCGGTTTCCATTCTGCGCCGGCATCGTTCCAGGAGCTGCCGCTCGGCTTTCTCCAGGCGAAAGCGCCGCTCATCCAGCTTTTGCTGGCTTCGGTGGATGCTGTCCATCATGCCGCGAAACGCGCCGTGCTGCGCCAGCTCCGTCAGCTCCTGCCGCGCCATCAGCAGGCGATAGCGGATCGCGTGCTCCAGCCGGCGGTTGATCTCTTCGCACTGCGCTTCGATCTCCTGGCGCGACCGGATTACCAACTCCGCCGCCGCGGAAGGAGTCGGCGCGCGCAGATCGGCCACGAAATCGACGATCGTGAAATCGGTCTCATGCCCGATCGCCGAGATTACCGGAATCTTCGCTTCGGCAACCGCTCGTGCCAGTCCTTCGTGGTTGAATGCCGCCAAGTCCTCGGCCGATCCGCCGCCGCGCGCAATAACGATGACGTCAACTCCAGCGTCTTGATCCTTCGCCCGCGCTCGTTCCTGAAAATATCGCAGGCCTGCGATGACGTCGCCCGCCGCTGCGTCTCCCTGCACCTGTGCGGGATAGATCAGCACATTGGCCGAATGATGCCGCCGCGCCAGAATGTTCAGGATGTCGCGCAGCGCGGCGCCTTGCGGAGAAGTAATGATGCCGATTCGGCGCGGCAGCGCGGGGATTGGTGTCTTGCGGGCAGCCTCAAACAGTCCTTCTGCCGCGAGCCGTGCCTTCAGTTGCTCGAAAGCCAGTTGCAGCGCGCCCGCGCCCTGCGGCTCCATGAACTCGGCTGAGATTTGCAGCTCACCGCGATCTTCATAGACCGTGATTCTGCCGCGCACAGTAACGTGCAGGCCGTTTTCGGGGCGAAACCGCAACAAGCGTGCCGACGAGCGGAACATCACCACGCGAATCTGCGCGCTTTCTTCTTTCAGAGTGAAATACAAATGTCCGGAATCGGGCGTGCGCAGGTTGGAAATCTCGCCCTCAACCCAACAGTCGGAGTACTCGCGCTCGATGTGCGTGCGCACCGCCGAGACCAGCGCTCGCACCGTCCAAACGCGCCGTTCCGGAACGCGAAACTCAAACCCGAGTTGGCCGCTGAATCCCATGAAACGATCAGTGTATCGCGCAGTTCAAAGTGTAGGCGGGGAGATGGCTCCATTCTGGGATACCCCTCCTTTTGTTCGATTTTTTAGAATCAATAATTTACCGTGCGAGCGCCACCCAGATCTTTTGAATAATAAGGACTTAGAGACAAGATATTTATAAATCAATGAGTTAGGGGGAGAATTGAGTCTTCAGTAGGGCAGGGATTCAAAACCACCTTGTCCGCCGATCCCATCAGGCCCGCGCTTCTTCGGCCAGTTTGACCGGCACGATCCGGGCGACGCGAGCCATGACCTTCTTGTTTTTGCTCGGATTTCTTCAGGTCGTAAGCGGCCTGCAATCGCATCCACACTTCCGGCGAGCCGCCAAACAGGCGAGCCACCTTCAAGCACATGACCGCAGACAGCGGTTTGCGCCCCGCCAGAATGCCATGCAACATCTGGCGCGACACGCCTAAGGCCTTGGCTGTGGCCGTCACCGACAATCCAGCCGGCGGCAGTATGTCTTCCTTGATAATTTCGCCCGGATGGACCGGCGGCAGCCCGTTCTTTCTCTCCATAACTCTCCCTAATGGTCGCCTAAGGAATTTGCGACTCCAGGGCCCTCTAAAGTTATCGCCTCATCCGACCAATCAGAAACAGAACAATCGACAGCACCACGCTAATCAAAATCGAAGTGGCCAGCGGAAAGTAGAAGGTGGTGTTCTTGCCGCGATAGAGAATGTCTCCGGGGAGGCGGCCCAGAGGTAGACCGGTTCGTCCGAGCAGCATGACGATGCCACCGATGACGGCCAGGGCCACTCCCAGCACCAGGAGCATTCGCCCTATCTCGACCATGCTCTTAGTTTAATCTCGCAGGCTGCCGAACCTGTGGCTCCAAACGCCTCAGTGACACCGCCATAATCCACGTCCCACGTACTTGATGCTGGGTATGTTAAGCGCTGGGATCCGCAAGCAAGTCTCATGGGCGCCAATCGGAAGCGCTCCTGCAATCTAGTGCATGCCAAGCGCCTTCAATACCTTCAAATCGACGAGGCGTGTGCCGTTCGCATCCTCCGCAAGACCGAAATTGGCGCAATAATCCCACATCGCCCAGCCAATTCTGTTCTTTTTGTCTTTCTCGAGCGCTCTACGCACGTCGTGCAGCCATGCGACACGCGCACCCTTGGGGGGGCCCTCACGAATGACGCCAAACTCGCCGCACCATACCGGCACATGATGCTTTTCGCTCCACTGTCGCACGAATGAAATCTCAGCTTCGATGCGTCGAGAATCCCACTGCTGGAGAGCGTAATCATTCAGCCGAAACTGGTCGGCGAGGCTGGTTTCGCTGGACGCCTTGGAAAGAACGTCCCGTTGCTTTTGTGGATACGGAACGCCGCTCAACGGCTTGAGCCATTGATTCGACCATTTCGCACCTTGTTGCGTGAACCCGTCCGGGCGGTAGTAGTGAAAGGTGTAGATCACGTTGGGGTCATCGGTCACTGGCTGAGAATTCAGCAGATCCGCCAATCCTGAATCGTTTCCGGCAGCTGCTATTATCGTGAAGTGTGGTGCCGCCGCGCGGATTTTTCCTACCACCTCGCCTTCAAGCCTGGTCAAAGGTGCCGGGTCAATCACTTCCGGCTCGTTGAGGATCTCGAAAAATATCCTGTCCTCATCCACCTTTGTGAAATGACGGGAGGCAAAATGAGTCGCAAAGGCCGCCCAGAAGTCCTCAAACGACCTTTGATTAGCGGGCGGCTTCAGCGACTCCTTATATTTCGTATCTGGGTGGATGTCCAGCACCACATTTAAGTTGTTATCGAGAATCTCCTTTACAGCCTCATCGAGAAGAGCAAGATGTGCTGCGTTCAGCCCGTTAGTGAGGGGTTCCGTCAACAAGGGAGCCGGATCGATGGGAAGCCGAACGTGATCGAAGCCGAGGGTACGAATCGTCCTAAAGTCCTGCGATTTGATATAGGACTTCAGGTAGTCTGGTGGGTAAGCCGCTCTCTGCGCGAACCAGTTGTTGACATTAATGCCCCTTTGCAAATGCTCTGAACGCTTGAACGCTATGTCGTTCCCGCCAATCTGCGCCAGTGCCCTCTGCGGCACGAAGAAGGTGATGGTTGAGCTGAGAAACAAGGCAGCGACAAGACGCACGAGCATTGAGCGGTAACCCTCCCAGAGGAAGCCTTATAACAGATTTTCTACAACGGGAGCAAGCGTCATCCTGCAACGGCAGGGCAACCGAATATTCTCACCGGATGATGCTCGGCTCGTACCACTCGGGGGCTTGTCGGCCTGCTCGCCATAGACCTCTCCGACCCGGAGACCATGCACTGTTCTGCTCCTCTGTCTGCGCCTCGACAGGTGTACTGCTGCGGCTTAGTGGTGATACTCTAGTCCGCACCTTGATGGGGTGAAATCTATTCGCAGGATGGAAGGAGATCGATTATGGGATTCTTGGACGAAGCAGAAAAAATTGCAGGCGCTGTGGCGGCAGTGGAGGGTGTAAAGAAGCTGGATCCGAACGCAGGGATCCTGGCGGAAGGCGCGGCTGCCGTTGCCGGATTTGAAGGCACGAAGGCAATCGAAGAACACTTCGACCAGAAAAAAGAAGAGCAGCAAGGGTAAGGCCGCGCCGCCAAAGAGCGCTGCCATCGATATCTTCAGAGGTCTGGCAATTGTCCAGACCTCTTTTGATTTTGACGGTAAGCTCTCTGACCAGCTTCCTACACCAGGTCTTCCACCTTCAACTCGCTGTTGCCCTTCCACGACTCGCGAAATTCTTTCTCCACGAACCACGCGTCTGTATCGCGGCCCTGCTCCCGCAATGAACGCTGCAGCCCGAACAGCGACCGCGGGTTCCGCGGATTCTTCGCCAGATCGTCGCGAAACACCTGCTCGGCCGCCTTTGCATCGCCGTTCATCAGCAGCACGCCGCCGAGGGATTCGCGCACAGGGAAAAACCAGTCGGGAGGCTCGTTGTACTTCAGGCCATCCTGTACCGCGACGGCTTCGCGCAGCATCTTCGCCGCGCCGGCACTGTCTTTGCGCGCCAGCGCCACCTGCGCGCCCAGCACATTTTCCGCAATCTTCAAAATATCTTTGGTCTTGTTGTCGATCGGCATGCTGAAGATCGCGTCCGGCGAAGTTGCCTTCTCCGCCTCGGCAACAATTTTGTATTCGGCTTCAGCCTCGCCGATCCTGCCCGTTCCCGCCAGCGCCATTCCGCGCGCAAAGTGCCAGAAGCCAGTCGTTGTCTTCATAGCAGCGTCGGGCTGCTTCATCGCGAGGATTTCGTCCCAGCGATGAAAGCGCACGTCCACCGCCATCGGAATCGTCATGAATCCTTCCACGTCGGGCATGTCCTTAACCGCGGGACGCACGTGCTCGGCGAGCATGTCCGCCGCCTTTCTTGATTCCGCGTAATCCCCATCCATTGCCGAACACACGGCAATGAAATGCAGGTTGTGGCTGTAATACATCAGCGGATAAATGCCCTCGGCGCCGCTGCTCCTGATGTACGCGCGGTCGGCCTCGGCCGCCTTTCGATTTGTCTCCGCAGCCGCCGCGTAATCGCCGGTACGTATGTAGATATGGGCAGGCATGTGTACGATGTGTCCCGCACCCGGCGCCAATGAAGCCAATCGGTTCGCTGCCGGCAGCGCCCGCTCCGGAGAATTCGACGCCTCAACCGCGTGAATATAGTAGTGCAGCGCTCCAAGGTGATTGGGCTCGCGGCGGATCACCGACTCCAGCGTCGCGACAATTTCCTCGGTTCCGGCCTCCGGCGTGCCGTCCTTATGCCACAGGCCCCATGGATGCAAACCCATGCCCGCCTCCGCGAACAGCGTCGCCGCATCCAGGTCATCGGGATAACTATTTACGACTTCGCGCATGGCATCGCGATATTCCTCAGCCGCCTGCCGCCGGTCCGCCTTGGGGTCGGCCGGAAAACGCTTGGCCATGGCCGCGATGTAGGCCTGCTCGACCGGCCACGCGTTGGCGCTGCGGTCAACCGCTTTCTGAATTGCTTCGTGCGCTTCCTTAAAGCGGCCATCGTCTGCGGGATCGTTGTAATTTGGACCCACGGCTTCGGCAATTCCCCAATATGCCATCGCGAATGAAGGCTCCAGTTCCGCCGCCTTGCGGAACGAACGCACCGCCTCGGCGTGATTGAAGGCATAGATCAGGCGCAAGCCCTGGTCGAAAAATTCCTGCGCAGCCTTGTTTTTGGCTGAAGTGGGATGATGCCAGTCGCCGAGGCCGGGCATGATTGTGACTGGCCGGTGCCCCTCACCCGCCGATACGATTCCTCCCGACAATGCAATGCAGAGCACGGCACAGATTGACTTGAGCAACTTCATGCAAGACATTGTGAAGCCTCCCCATTGCGAAGCTTTATTTGACGAAAATCGAAACGCCCCAAGAAACTTGTGCGCAAGCTTAACCGCTCATCCCTGGCAAATCAATTGCCCCTATTCACATCGACGGGCATGGGCTGCTAATCTCGTTTGCGATTCTGGAGACTCCGATGCCTTCAAAAACCGCGAAACCTTTCGTTCTGACCGAAGCCCTTCTCGCCGCTTTCGACACCAACGACCGCATCACTCATTACCTGATCGAGAACTTGCCCGAGGAAGCCTGGCGTGCGGAGCCTCCTGCCAAGAAGGGCCGCGACATTGCCTCGATTGTCGCGCACATGCACAACGTCCGCGTGATGTGGCTGAAGGCCGCCGGTGGGAAGGTTCCCGAGCAACTCGACAAAGCCAAAGTCACGCCGGCGGAGGCGAAAAAAGCATTTGCCGAAAGCCGCGCCGCGATCCATGACTTACTGCAATCCGCACTGGCAGGCGAAGGCCGCGTGAAAGGTTTCCGCCCCGATGTTGCAGGCTTTGTCGGCTATCTCATTGCCCACGATGCTCACCATCGAGGGCAGATCACCATGCTCGCCCGCCAGGCTGGTCATCCCATTTCGCAAAAAACGATGTTCGGCATGTGGGAGTGGGGAGTACGTTAACCGGATCTCAAGTGAGTAGTCGGTCCGGCTGTGAGCTGCAAATCGTTCGTGGTCGCACTACCGGCGCAAACACCGCTAAAAGAAAAAACGGCGGATCCCGGCCATCGTGAGATGGGATACGGATCATCGCCGCACAAAAAACGCCGCCTGGTGAGAGGCGGCGTCGCCATTCTGTCAGGTGCGGTTCAGAATCAGTCTGTCACGGTGAAGGTCTTTGGGCTCGTCGCAGTCCCTCCCGCAGTCGTGATCGAGATTGTTCCTGTGGTTGCGCCGGTGGGCACGGTTGCGGTCACCTTCTTGTCGGAGACCACGGTGAACTCAGTCGCGGCCACACCGTCAAAGCTGACGGCGGTGGTCTGCGTGAGACTGACCCCGGCGATCTGCACCTTCGTCCCCACTGGACCCTTACTCGGCGCGAAGCTCTTAAACTGCGGCGTCACCAAGAACGCCCCGCTGCTCTTCAGCGTTCCGCTCTGGGTGGTCACGGTGAGCGGGCCGGTGGTCGCACTCGACGGAACCTTGGTCGTAATCTCAGTCGCGGAAACGACTTTGTAGACCGCAGTCGTGCCGTTGAAGCTGACTTTGCTCGTGTCCGTCAGGTTGCTTCCAAGGATGGTCACAGCGGCGCCCACCTCGCCCATGTTTGGACGCGGTTGTACAAACGGAGCGAGGCCCATCGACAGACTGAAAGCTGTCCCAAAGCCAGTCCCGCCCATCCAAGCTGTCCCGTAGAAGTTGCCGTCGGTGCCTTGTATGAGCCCACCATTCGCGTAGAAGCCATCGGTGTAGTCAAAGTAGTGCACCACGGTCTCGGTGCCGCCGGGCGTGATTTGGAAGATCGTGCCATAGCCGTAGTTGGCGGCGATCTGAGTAGTACCGTAGAAGTTCCCGTCCGTGCCTTGTACCAAGCCTCCTGAGAATGGGGTAGCGCCGTCAGACCAATCAAAGTTGTGCAGTACGGTCAGCGCGCCCGCGGGCGTAATTTCGAAAATCAAGCCATCACCGTCGGTCCCGCCATCCACAGCTGTGCTGTAGAAGTTTCCATTGGCAGCCTGTACCAGCGGTGCGTTCGGGTCGGCGCCGTCGGTGTACTCGAAGCTGTGCAATGTGGTCAGCGTGCCCGTAGTCGTGATTTCGAAAACCGTGCCGTAGCCGTTGGTCCCGCCCTTGTCAGTTGTTCCGTAAAGATTTCCGTTCGAGGCCTGTATCAGGTTCGCGTTCGGAAAAGCGCCGTCAGTGGATTTGAAGCTATACAGCGTAGTCAGCGTTCCCGCAGGAGTGATCTTGAAGACTGTCCCATAGTTATAGGCCCCGCCTTCAAAGGTTGTTCCGTAGAAATTACCGTCCGTGGCTAGCACCAACCCCGCCCATGGGTAGGCGCCATCGGTGGAGTCGAAGCTGTGCAGGGTGGTCACTGTACCGCTGGTGGTAACTTCGAACACCGTGCCATCGCCGTTGGCCCCACCTCCGAAAGTTGTTCCATAGAGGTTCCCGTTGGCGCCCTGCACCAAGCTTCCGTTCGGAAGGGTGCCGTCGGCGGAATCGAAACTGTGCAATGAAGTGACTGCACCAGAGGCAACTACAAAGAACGTGCCATCGTCGTTGGCTCCGCCTACCCAGGTTGTCCCGTAAAGATTCCCGTCGGTTGCTTGCACGAGCCCCCCGTTCACGTCGGCGCCGTCGCTGTAGTCAAAGGCAAACAGACTGGCGAAAGTCTGCGCAGATGAGGTTGTGGCCATCGCTGCACAAATCGCAAAAACGATGCATGCAGTGCTTAGTAAATTAGATTTCTTCATGCTGTTGCCTTTCCGGTCTTGAGCGCGTTATGAAACGCGAGAGACGTCGCCCTTCATGGTGCACATCGTGGCTGCCTTCGATGACGTGAAATCTCGTAGAGGGACGAGTCTTTTCCGAGAAGGCGTGTGAGTCGACTCGCCTCTAGGATGTGTAGCGCATTCTCAGCGAGGCGGGAGAACTTACGGCCTGATTGTACTCCCAGTCGATTGCAGGGACGAGGGAAAACGGCGGAGAAACACGTGAATGTGCACGGGATTGCACATTATGAGCGCCATGCCTGATCGTTATATCGCGATTGCAACTGGCGGGCATCGAACTGACAACTATCTGCCGCACCGCCTGCTGTTACTCTGCGCTAAACTCAATCCAAGGCAAGCGGAGTGGCGGGCGCCTCGCCCGTCCCAAAATATTGGAGCCAGGGACAGCCCCGTCCATTGCTCCATGAAGAACAGGGTGCATGCGCAAAGCCACAATTTTATTTAATCCGAACTCCGGCCGGGGCCACAAACGCCGCGATCGCGAGCTTGACCTCGCGATCGGCGTCATCCAGTCGGCGGGCATACATATAGACCTCACCGTCTGCCGTTCCAGCCAGGAAGCGACGATCCATGCGCGTTATGCCGTCGCTGGGGGCAGCGACACCGTTTTTGCCTGCGGAGGCGACGGCACCATCCACGATGTAATTCAGAGCCTGGCCGGCACTCATGTCGCGCTTGCCATTCTGCCGTTCGGCACGGCCAACGCTCTGGCGCACGATCTTGGTCTGCCGCTCCGCCCCAGTGAAGCGGCACAGGCAGCGGTCAATGGCACGGTGCGCCGGATTCCGCTCGGCCGCGTCGAGTATCAGGATTTCACCGGCAAATCATGCTCCCGCTTTTTCACTGTGGCGGCAGGGATTGGCGTGGATGCCCACCTCTTTTACAAACTGAATTCGGATATCAAGAACCGCGGCGGCATGGCTGCTTATTACTGGAAGGCCTGGCAGCTCTGGGCCACCTATCGCATGCGGCGTTTCGAAGTCGAATATTCCAACGGCAACGGACATAAGAAGCAAGCGCTGCTCACCGAACTTCTCGCCGTACGCATTCGCTTCTTCGGCAACATTCTCCGCGAGCTTGTTCCCGGAGCGCACCTCGACCACCCCGAGTTGCGCGCCGTCATGTGTCGGACCGATCGCCGAAACGCCTATTTGCAGTATGTCGCCGCTACTTTGCTCGGATGGCGTGAGCGCAAGATCGACGGCATCGACCTGGTCGACTGCTCGGAGATTGTTTGCCAATTGCCTGAAGCTGCGCGCGCCAACGGCAGCCGCGAGGATCATGTGTACGTAGAGGCCGATGGAGAACTTATTGGCCGACTTCCCGCACGCATGACGATGCAGGCGGACGCGTTGTCGCTGGTCGTGCCAGCCAAAAAGAATTGACGGCAAGAGAAAACGGAATTAGAAGGTCCAAAGCCCGGAGCCTAAAGCCCAGATCGAGTGCTGTAACGGCGGCGACAGCTTGCGGCGATCGCTATCGCAACTTTTTCACGCTGCTTCCGGCTTGCTTTTGTTTTCCGTTTTGTTGTGCGGGGTGTGTTCTTTCTCCGCTCTCCCGTTCGCCGTATCCTCCTTCTTGATCTCTTCCCTTGGCCCGTGCTTGGGCGTCTGGTCGTTTCGGTCTTTGCTTTCATCGTTACGCTGTTCTTTGTCCTGTTCTTTGCGAAGCGCTTTCTCAACCTTCCGCGTCAGCGATTCCTCGGCACTTTTCAGGGCTGAGGCGAGCAGGCTATTGATTCGGAGCCGTTCTGCGCGCCACCGGACGTTGCTGGCGTTGCCCGCCGATTGCAGATACGGCGCAAGCTCTTTGTCCGTGGCCACGCCTTTTTCTTTCAGGAACTGCAGAATGGCTCCGGTTTGCGTTTCGATGGCTTCAAGCGCTGAACACAGCTCATTCAGAACCGCGTCGGCTGGCGTGCTGTCCGTGCTATCCATGTTGGAGTTCCTTCCCGATTGATCTTTAAGTCCTTGTCCTTGCAAGTGGGTATTTTGATGCGGAACTCGCGGAGGTTGTTCCTCGCGGTAAGGATTTCTCTACGAGAAAACTGCGATAGTTTGTGTGAAGGCCTGAGGGGGCAAAGACTCAGTGTGAGCTTTGATCTCTTTCCGCGAGAAAATTGTCCCGGCACTGTTTGGCAGCGGAGAGTAGTTCGGCAAATCCTGGAGTGCCTCGAAGGCTGGCGAGCATGGCATCGTTCTGCAGGTCGGTGTAGGCGCAATAATGCCCCGCGATCGCGCTTTTCATCAGACGAACAGCGGTATCCTTCTGGCTACAGAACGCGAAATATGCCGCGTTCACGTATCTTGCCTCGGGGTCGTGAAGATCCGAAATAACGGGTGCGAGCTCCCGCGCGTCTTTTTCCTGTTCCACAGCGGGGGCATGGTTGAGGCAGGCGCCGACCATCTTTTCGACGGGACGATTCTCAACTGGTCGATTCTGTAGTTTCGTGGCTTGTTCCCGCGCTTGAGACAGGTTGCCGGCGCGGATGTAATGCGCGACCAGGGTTCCCTCTGCCCAGGAAGAGCCGGCATCGAGCTGAATGAAATCCATAGCCCGCCCGAAATTAGCTTGTTCTTCGAATGTCAAAGCACATGAGCGAAGGTGATAGTCCCCTGGGTCCAGTGAAAGGGCAGTGTCACATTCGCGAGCGGACTCGTCGAGTGGGCCGCCATAACGCAGCACGTAGCCGAGTGCGAAATGCGCCGATGCATTCTCCGGATGCCGCTCCACCAGGGCCTTGCCCTCCTGGTAGGCCTTGGCGAGTTCGCCACCTTCTACCCGGGTTGTAATTAGCTGAGCTGCGGATCTGACGAGGTTGGGATCCAGCGCAACCGCCCGTTCCAAAGCGGATATCCCGCGCTGATACATGGCTTCGCCGCCGTTCGAATATGTGGCATCGTAATAGTAGCGATATCCCAACGCATCCCAGGCAGGTCCGTAGCTAGGATCCATGCCCACGGCGCGCTCCAGGATTGTAATCGCGTCTTTGTTGGGTAGCGGATCATGCGGCAGCGCGATGCTGCGGAGATAAAGATCGTAGGCCTCTTCGTTCCTGGGATGGGTACCGGCTTGCCCTGAGTCCGTTGTGGCGCCAAGCGCCGGAACCAATCCCTGACGCACGTTCGCCGTGATCTGTCCGCGCATGGCGATCATGTCGGGAGCGGCGACATTCAGCGTGTCCCGCCAAAGTGTGCGATTGTTCTCGACATCGACGGCTTCCAGCGTGATCTGAAGCTGATTGCCTTCTTTCATGTAGTGGCCGGTAACGATGTCGCTGACGCGCATCTCGCGCCCGGCCTGCTGCAGGTCGAGACCGGCCGCAGTATATTTACTCGTAGTGGCAAACGGACGAATCGACAAAGAGCGCACGTAGCTGAGATCGGTCGCAATTTCGTCGGGCAAGGCCAGACGCAGAAAGTCGACGTCTTTATCCTCGCCGATATTCTGGAACGGAAGGACCGCGATTGTGGTCGGGCCGGTTGAGCCAGCGATCGGAGCGGCTTGGTGCCTGTTCTGCCAGTAGAAGAAGCCGAGCGCGACGACCGCAACGCCCGCCAACACCGCCGCGATGCTGCCCCACGGCAAACTCGGCCTGGGCACCGCGACTGCGCCGCTAGCAGTTGCGGCGCTCACTGAAGTGCGCGTGCCAGAACTCGCTGCACTGTGCGCGCCCGAACTTGCCGGCCCAGCCGCCTGGCCAACCGACGACGCATGCGATGCTTCCGATTCCTCCTGCCCGCTCGCGGATTGAGAAATAATCCGCCCAGTATCGGTGTCACGCTTCAAACGCTGCAAATCGCTGCGCATTTCCGATGCATGCTGGTAGCGCAGGTTGCGGTCCTTCTCCAGCGCCTTGTTGATGATGTCTTCGAGCTTTTGCGGAATGTCGCGGTTCAGCCGTACCGGCGCCACCGGTGCGCGATTCATGATGGCTTCGCAGATGACGGCCGAGCTTTCTCCGCGGAAAGGCACATCGCCGGTCGCCATCTCATAGAGGACCGCGCCAAAAGAAAACAGGTCGGTGCGCGTATCCAGATCGCGCGCCCGCACCTGTTCCGGCGACATATAGGCAACCGTGCCGACCATCGTGCCCGGGCTGGTAAGGTGGGCGTCGTCCATCGTCTGCGTCGCATTTAGGTTCTCGCCCGACGAACCTCGGGCCGATCCTACCTTCGCCAGTCCGAAGTCGAGGATCTTGGCGTGCCCGCGCTTGGTCACAAAAATGTTTGCGGGCTTGATGTCGCGGTGAACGATGTCTTCTGCGTGCGCCGCATCGAGCGCGTCGGCAATCTCGATCGCCAATCCAAGTAATGTCTCGTTGTCCAGCGGACGTCCCATGATCATGTGCTTCAGCGTGGAGCCGTCCAGATATTCCATCGCGATGAAGCGCAAGCCCTCATGTTCGCCAATTTCGTAAATGGTGCAAATATTCGGATGGTTGAGCGCCGATGCTGCCCGGGCTTCCCGCCGGAATCGCTCCAGCGCCTGCGCATCGCGCGCCACATCATCTGGTAGGAATTTGAGGGCGACGAAGCGGCCAAGCGACGTATCTTCGGCTTTGTACACCACACCCATCCCTCCACCGCCGAGCTTTTCGACGATGCGGTAATGCGAGATGGTCTGCCCAATCATGTCGGGACATGTTAGGCGGGATGAGCTGGGCGAGTCAACGAATGCCCGCTCAGGTGTAGATGCTCCAAGATAATGTCACCCCTTAACGGCAACGAGACTTTGTCACCCTCTCAGGATGGTGACGATGAGTCAGAAAGAGTTCCAACGCGTGAAAGTGATTGAGAATGCAGCGGGC